>JADMIO011227077.1_pt1 | contig 141880 bp, 117 predicted proteins | sample 8958161 | NCBI WGS metagenome assembly JADMIO01 (sample SAMN16585339, study PRJNA669376) | soil metagenome | isolation source: Crop rotation soil | place: USA: Cullars Rotation, Alabama | collected 2011
ATCCGCTGCTGCTTTTTTGCGTGGCTCTCTCTGTCAACATCGGCATGTGGCTCGAGCGGTTCGTGATCGTCATCACCAGCCTGCACCGCGATTTTGTACCCGGGATGTGGCGCATGTATTATCCGACCCTTTGGGATTGGCTTACATTCTTTGGCACCATCGGATTGTTCCTCACGCTGTTGTTTTTGTTTATTCGCTACCTTCCGATGATTTCGATTTCCGAATCGCGTGAATTAGTGGCCGAAAGGAACGGAGGGAAAGCATGAGCACAGCGGTTCAACCATTATTGCCTGCTGTTGAGGCAGCGGTCCAGGGACGTTGTCTTTATGGGCTTATGGCTGAATTTCAAGAAGACAAGGATATAATCGAAGCTGCGCGCCATGCTTTCGCTGCAGGTTATCGCCAGATGGACGCTTATACGCCTTTCCCGGTCGAGGGGTTGGCGGAAGAACTGGGCTCCCATTCGACCACTGTCCCGCTGTGGACTCTACTGGGCGGGGTGGCTGGCGGTCTGGGCGCTTACTTCATGCAATGGTATTCGCTGGCAGTTCTTTATCCATTCAATATCGGTGAAAGGCCGCGAAATAGTTGGCCGATGTTTATTCCAATCACCTTTGAACTCACCGTCCTGATCGCTTCTTTCTCTGCCTTGGTGGCGATGCTGGCGCTAAATCGGCTGCCGGAACCGCATCATCCTGTTTTCAATACGCCGGGGTTTGAGCGTGCCACACGCGACCGCTTCTTCCTCTGTATTGAGGCCGCAGACGAGAAATTTGCTCTCGAAGAAACCAAAGCTTTTTTAGCGCGCCTGAATCCGCTGCGAGTGACGGAGGTGATGGAATGAAATTCAGCGACCGAAAGCTGATTGCCTGTCTCCTGGCTCTGGCTGGCTTAGGCTGCCGCCAGGAGATGTATAATCAGCCTTCCTACCGGCCATTGCAGAAAAGCGAGTTTTTCGCGAATGCCATGGCCTCCCGTCCGCTGGTTCCCAACACAGTTGCGCGCGGTCATTTGAATGAAGACGAAGCATTTTTCCAAGGTAAAATCGGAACCAACCTGGTGGAAACGATTCCGATTCCAATTACGCGCGACGTCCTCGAGCGTGGCCGGCAACGTTATGACATCTATTGTTCGCCTTGCCATGCGCCAACGGGTGATGGACAAGGAATGATCGTTCAACGCGGCTTCCCCCCACCGCCCTCCTACCACATTGACAGGCTTCGGGAAGCTCCGGCCGGCCACTTTTATGACGTGATCGCTCACGGCTACGGCATCATGTATTCCTATGGTAATCGAGTGGTGCCTGCCGATCGATGGGCTATCACAGCTTACATCCGCGCGCTGCAATTGAGCCAAAATTCAAAAGCTGATCAACTGCCTCCTCTGGCGCGGTCTGAACTGGAGAAAACAAAATGAATTCCCTTTTGCGCTCTCGACTCGAACGAAATCAACGACTGTTTCTGGTGATGGGAATTTTGAGCCTTGGGCTCTGTAGCGCCGCGCTATTCAAGGATAGGAAGCAATTCTTCACGTCGTATTTTTTCGGCTACTTGTTCTGGCTTGGGCTAACCCTCGGCTGTTTTTCAATCACTCTGATTCACCATTTGACTGGCGGACGTTGGGGCTATCCGACGAGGCGTTTTCTGGAAGCAGGCTTTGGGGTGCTGCCTGTGATGACATTATTGTTCATCCCGATTCTGTTTGGATTGCCTTACTTGTTTCCCTGGGCGCAGGTTGATCTTGTCGCGAAGGATGAAACACTTGAGAAACAGCACGCGTATCTGAATACCTGGGGCTTTGTAGCGCGAGCCTTCCTGGTTTTTTCGCTTTGGAATGTTATGGCGTGGTGCCTGCGAAGATGGTCGCTGGAGCAGGATCGCACACCGGAACCGGGGCCTACGCGCAAACTGCGGACGTTAAGTGGGCCGGGTATTGTGCTCTTCGTGCTTTCAGCAACGTTCGCTTATGTGGACTGGATACTTTCGACCGAGTCACACTGGTATTCCACAATGTTCCCGGTCATTGTTTTGATCGGCCAAATCCTGACGGGGTATTGTTTTGCGGTTATCGTGCTTGCGCTGTTCCGGAAACAGGAACCTCTGTATTCTGTAATCAGCCGCACTCATTATCATCACCTTGGCAACCTGCTTCTGACCTTTGTTTTATTCTGGACCTATGTGTGCTTTGGGCAACTGCTCATCATTTACGCTGGTAACTTGCCGCGGGAAATCAAATGGTACCTCCACCGCATAGCGGGTAGTTGGGTTTGGATTCCAATTTGGCTTGGTCTGTTTCACTTTTTCCTTCCTTTCTTTTTACTCTTGTTTCGAACGGTCAAAACGCATGTGGCAACCCTCACAACAATTGCGGTGGTGCTGTTCGTTTCACATGCTCTCAATGTTTACTGGTTACTTGCACCGTCTTTTCATCCAAATGGAATCGCGATCCACTGGAGCGACTTTGCCGCATTCTTTGGCATGGGTGGGATTTGGATTGGCAATTTTCTTGCCGCACTGAAATCGGCCCCGCTGCTGCCGCAACAGGATCCTGGGGAACAATTTGCTTTTGCATATGGACACGCACACTGAACCGGGCGCGCTGCCGCAAGGTCTACCGCGGTTTAACATCAAGGAACATGAGAGGTCTGATGTGGCGGTTAAATGGGTATTCGGTTTCATGCTGGCCTTCTTTGCGGGTGGGATGCTGATCCATTTTATAATTGCATGGCAGCTCAATCACTTAAGGAACCAACGCACGGATTCGGATCCATGGACGCGCTCCGAGCGTCCTAAGATGGCAGCAGGGCATTCCTACCCACGGCTGCAACTCTCTCCGCCTGCAGATATGGAGAGTTTTCGATTAGAACAAGATGCCAGGTTACATAGTTATGGTTGGGTAAACAGGACCACAGGAGTGGTACGGATCCCGATAGAGCTCGCAATGGAACTTCTGCTGGAAAAGGAAGCCAGACAAGGAACAACCGAACGCAAACCTGGGGTTTCCAATTTGCAGTTACAGGAGCAACGTCCGCTGAAACGTGAGCAACCGCAAAAATCACCATGAAACGATCGGCCATATTGATCCTTGGAATCTGTGTTGTGGTAGCTGGCCAGGTTTTGGCTTTCGCAGGAACACCGGCCTCGACTCAGGCTCTTTCATCCGAGGAGCTGGCACAAATCATCTTTGAGCAAAAACTTGGACAGCAGGTTTCGCCAGGTTTGGAGTTTCGCGACGAACGAGGGAACCGCGTGAAGCTCTCCGATTATTTTGGGACCAAGCCCATCATTGTCGTCCCGGGCTATTATGGCTGCCCAATGCTCTGTTCGATGGTCCTGAACGGGTTGGTGGAAACTCTGCAGGACATGAAATGGAAAGTCGGGGACGAGTTTGAAATTATAAACTTCAGCATCAATCCCAGGGAAACATCGCAGCTGGCTGCAGCCAAAAAAAGATTGTATTTGAAACGCTATGGACGAACGGGTGCAGACCAGGGCTGGCACTTTCTGACAGGCGACGAAGCCCAGGTCCGGCAATTGGCCGATGAGATCGGTTTCCGTTATGCCTTCGATCCCGTTTCCAAAGAGTATGCTCATCCAAGCGGGTTTGTTGTGCTCACGCCCAAGGGCAGGGTGTCCCGCTATTTTTTTGGAGTCAGTCACATGCCAGGCGAATTGTATAATTCACTCCGAGAAGCTGGGCTAAACCAGACTGGATCTCCCATTCAACAGCTCTTCTATCTCTGTTTTCACTACAATCCTATTCGCGGAAAGTACGGCGGGGTGATTATGGCTGTCTTAAGGGTGGCGGGATTTGGAACTGTCGCGGGACTTTCTTGTCTCGTTTACTTTATGGTCCGAGCCGAACGCAGGCGACAAAATGATCCGGCCCAGCCTGCTCGATTCACAATTGCCCCGACGGCACCGGCTCTCCGCCAGGATAGCAGCTCTCAACCAGCACCATGAAATTCCCGATCTTTCCGGAACAAGCTTCCACCATCTCCCGGGCGGTGGATCAGCTTTATTTTGGCTTAACCGCACTTAGCGCTGTGATGATATTCCTCATTTTTCTGACACTGGCGTTTTTCTTATTTAAATACCGCAAGGGAAAAGAAGTCGAACGCGGGCCTGTGCGGATTCCTCAACTCACGATCGAGGTTACCTGGATAGTGGTTCCGTTGTTGCTGATGATGGTGGTGTTTGCCTGGGGAACTCATGTGTACTTCCATCAGCAACGGGTACCGCCCGGAGCAATGGAAATCAATGTGGTAGGTAAGCAATGGATGTGGAAGGTGCAGCACCCTGAAGGCAACCGGGAAATCAACGAGCTTCATGTGCCTGTGGGCCGGATTGTTCGTCTGACGCTGGCATCACAGGATGTGATTCACAGTTTTTATTTGCCGGCGTTTCGTACCAAGATGGACGTGGTGCCTGGCCGCTACACAACCGAGTGGTTTCAGGCCACAAAGGTCGGCAGCTATCATCTGTTTTGCGCTGAATTTTGCGGCACAAAACATTCTGGAATGGTGGGACGCGTCGAAGTGATGGACCCGGCTGATTACGAGAAGTGGTTGAGCGCTGGGCGCCCGGCCAGCACCATGGCCCAGGAGGGTGAGCGTCTTTTCCGGGAGCTGGGTTGCAGCGGGTGTCATGTCGGCAGTTCGGTTGTGCGTGCCCCGCCGCTCGAGGGAGTCTATGGGAAAGCTGTGCCCTTGCAGACCGGACAGATTGTCCGCGCTGATGAGGGTTACATTCGTGATTCGATCCTGCTTCCGAATAATCAAATCACAGCAGGCTACCAGCCGCTGATGCCCAGTTACCAGGGCCACATTAATGAGGAGGAACTGCTCCAGCTGATCGCCTACATCAAAACATTGGGACGCCGGAACCCGGAGGACAAACAATGAATGGGTCCGTTGCAACTGTGCCTGCTGCGATGCGTAGCGCCGAAAACGCCAGTAGCACTGAAAATTATTTTGTTGAAGGAGGCAGTACATTGAGCTCCTGGCTCCTGACTACCGATCACAAGCGGATCGGAATTCTCTATTTGCTTTCGATCCTGCTCTTTTTCTTCATAGCCGCGGTGGCTGCAGCATTGATGCGGATGGAGTTAATTACCCCGCCGGGCGATATGGTTAGTTCTGAAATGTACAACCGTCTGTTCACTATTCACGGTGTTTTGATGGTTTGGTTTTTTCTGATTCCTTCCATTCCAGCTACCCTGGGCAATTTTGTCATTCCCATGATGATTGGTGCGCGCGATGTTGCCTTTCCAAAATTGAACCTGCTGAGTTGGTATTTGTTCATGGCGGGCGGTTTGTTCGCCCTTGGTGCTATTCTTTTCGGTGGCGTGGACACCGGCTGGACTTTTTACACCCCATTCAGCAGCGCTTATTCAAACTCGCATGTGGTGTCGATGGCCGCCGGTGTTTTTATCGCAGGTTTCGGCTCCATTCTCACAGGCCTGAATTTCATTGTAACGATCCATAAGATGCGTTGCCCGGGTTTAACCTGGTTCAGATTGCCCCTTTTCCTTTGGTCGCTTTACGCTACGAGCATCATCCTGGTGCTTGCTACACCCGTGTTAGCGATAACCCTGGCGTTGATGGCCCTGGAAAGGATTTGGGGGCTGGGCATATTTGATCCGAAACTCGGCGGCGATCCCGTGCTCTTTCAACACCTGTTCTGGTTCTATTCACACCCAGCGGTGTATATCATGATACTTCCCGGCATGGGCGTGGTCAGTGAGACGATCACCTGCTTCTCTCGAAAACAGATTTTTGGATACCGCTTCGTCGCTTTTGCCAGCGTAGCCATTGCCATCCTGGGCTTCGTCGCCTGGGGGCATCATATGTTTGTCAGCAGCCAATCGATCTATGCAGGCATGGTATTTTCCATAACAAGTTTCCTGGTTTCTGTTCCATCAGCAATCAAGGTTTTCAATTGGACGATGACACTGCACCGCGGGTCGATCACGTTTCACACTCCGATGCTGTACGCGCTCGGTTTCATAGGTTTATTTACGGTCGGCGGTTTGACCGGCTTGTTCCTGGCCACGCTTCCGGTCGATGTGCATGTGACGGATACTTACTTCATCGTGGCCCATTTCCATTACATTATGGTCGGAGGGATGGTCACCGGATTCATGGGAGGGTTGCATTATTGGTGGCCAAAGATTTCCGGTAGAATGTACCCGGAGAAACTGGGCCAACTTGCGGCTCTGGTGATGTACATCGGGTTCAATCTCACTTTTTTCCCTCAATTCATTATGGGCTACCTGGGCATGCCGCGTCGATATCACGCCTATCCGGAAGAATTCCAAATCTATCACGTGCTTTCAAGCGCGGGAGCCTCGATTCTTGGTGCCGCTTATTTGCTGCCTTTAATTTACCTGCTCTGGTCACTCAAGCATGGCAAGAGAGCTCCCGCCAACCCATGGAACGCTACTGGTTTGGAATGGCAAACGCCTTCTCCCCCACCCAAGCACAACTTTAAACACACGCCCGTCGTGGATCGTGGTCCCTATGATTATTCACCTGAGAAATCGGAAAAGGAGATGATCGTGCATGAGTAACGGGCACGTCGCAGTAGCGGAACAGTTTGATGATATGCCTCAACAACAGGAGGCATCCACTCTTGGTATGTGGACGTTTCTGGCGACGGAAGTGCTGTTTTTCGGCGGCATGTTTCTGGCCTATATCACTTATCGACACCTTTATCCGTCGGCCTTTGCGGCTGCCAGTCAGCATACCCTTGTTCTTCACGGCACGGTAAACACAGCAATTTTGCTGACCAGCAGCTTGACAATGGCCCTGGGGGTGTATGCAGCGCAGCGAAGCAACTCAAAATGGCTGGTGCGTTATCTTCTGATCACAATCTTTTTAGGGTGCTGTTTCCTTGGAGTTAAAGCCCTTGAATACCATCAGGATCTTCAGGAGCACTTATGGCCGGGACCGCATTTCAGACAAGGCCTGCCGGTTCAATCCCAAATATTCTGGGTGCTCTATTGGGCAATGACCGGCCTGCACGCCCTGCATGTGACGGTGGGCCTGGCGATTCTTTCGATTATCGCCGTGATGGCCCGTCAGCGCAAATTCTCGGAGCATTATCATACTCCCGTCGAGGTTTCCGGGCTGTACTGGCACTTTGTCGATATCGTGTGGATATATCTTTACCCCTTGCTGTACTTAATCAATAGAAGTTCATGAAGTCCCACATCGTACCTCCAAGGACCTATCTCCTCATTTGGTTTATTTTGATGCTCCTGCTTTTTCTAACCTGGGGCGTGGCGCAGGTTCACCTGGGTCAGTTCAACGCTGCCGCCGCACTAACGATAGCCATTACTAAAATGCTGCTGGTCATCCTTTACTTCATGCATGTCCGTTACAGCACAAGATTAACCTGGCTTTTCGTTGCAGCGGGGTTTGTCTGGCTATTGATCATGATCGATCTCACCCTGAGTGATTACCTGACAAGATAAGTCTCTCACGTACAGCCAGGAATCAGCCGTGGGACGTGGATGAATATGCGGGTTTTATTCTGCCTGCAATTGTTGCCGATGCTTTTTGCTTTCTTCGACCACCCTTTGTTCAGCATCGCGGGGCATTTCCTCGTAATGACTGAATTCCTCTCCATGGACACCTCGTCCGCCAGTGAGTGAGCGCAACGTGCTGGAATAGCGATACAGTTCCTTGGCGGGCACATGAGCCTTGATCAACTGGAAACCACCATCCATGTCCATCCCTTGAATCTTGCCGCGCCGGCTTGACAAATCTCCCATCACTTTGCCCATGCAATCTTCCGGAATACGGATTTCCACTGTGTGAATCGGTTCTAACAAACAGGGACGCGCAGCCATGAACGATTCTTTGAAAGCAAAGTAGCCTGCAATTTGAAACGCAATATCTTTCGAATCGACGGGGTGCATTTTGCCATCGTAGAAATCCACTTTGACATCGACCACGCGGTATCCAGCCAGGATTCCTTCTTCGGAAGCTTTTATGACCCCTTTTTCAACTGACGGCACAAAATTGCGATCCACGTTTTGTCCAGTCAACGACTGTGTGAATTCAAGCCCGGTATCGCGAGGTTTAGGTTCAATCCGCATCCAAACTTCGGCAAACTGACCGGCTCCGCCGGTTTGCTTTTTGTGCCGGTATTTGGAATCTCCTTTGGTTTTTATCGTTTCACGGTATCTCACACGCGGTTCGAGAAGATCAACGTGCACGTTGTAACGCTTCCGAAGACGATCAGCGATGACTTCCAGGTGAAGTTCGCCCTGGGCCGAAACAATGGTCTGGTGCAACTCAGAATCGACCATGTACAGAAAAGTCGGATCCTCATGATGCAATGCGGAAAGGCCGGAAGCAATTTTGTCCTCCTCGCCTTTGACCGATCCGCGGAGAGCCGCATGAATGTTGGGCTTGGGGTAAATGACTTTCGGGAGTGTCACCTGGCGTCTCGGACTGCAAAGCGTGTTTCCTGTATGAGTGTCTTTGAGCTTAACCACGGCGCCGATATCCCCTGCATTGAGAGAGGGAACACTGGTGCGTGTTTTGCCGTTTAGCTGGTAGATTTGCCCGATTTTCTCCGTGCTCCGCCGATCGGTGTTATACAATTCGCTGCCGAACTTTACTGACCCGGAATAGATGCGGAAAAAGGAAAGCTCGCCGAATTGGGCTTCGCTCATCGTTTTGAAAATGTACAGCACCGGTTCGGGATCATCGAGGCCGACTTGGACCGGCTTGCCCTCGGCATCAGTTGCATCCACCTTGGCACGGTCGACAGGCGACGAGCCATACTTCGCAATGATGTCCATCAACCGGGCAACCCCGACGTTCGTTTCCGCGGAGGTGACGAACAAAGGAGTGAACACCTGCTTTTGGATGGCGGTGTGAATGCCGGCGCGCCATTCTTCTTCGGTCAAACCTCCTTTATCGAAAAATTTTTCCATCAAAGCATCATCGGATTCTGCAATCAGCTCGATGAGCTGTTTGTGCAACTGTTCGACGCGTTCGGCCCATTCACCAGTCGCCTTGGCTTCGGTGAATTTGCCGCTTTTGTCTGTGGCGTAAGTGATCACTTCGTTCCGGGGCACATCCAGCACCTGGTTGAAGCCAGGGCCCGGGTTTATCGGCAGGGTCATTGGGAAAACGCGTTCGCCAAAGTGTTCCCGTATCTGGGCAAGTGTTTTTTCGAAATCCGTCTCTTCCTTATCGAAGGCATTGACCACGATCATTTTTGGGATGCCGTCTTCAGTGGCATATTTCCAAACGGCATCTGTCCCGACACCAACACCGTGATTGGCGTGGACAGCGATCAGTGCAAAATCTCCCACCCGCAACGCGCCCAGTCCTTCGCTAATGAAATCCGCGTATCCAGGGCAGTCCAAAATATTGAATTTCTTGCCGAGCCATTCCAGGTGCATCAGGGATGCCGAAACGGATATCTGCCGTTGCTTCTCATTATCGTGGTAGTCTGAAACGGTGGAGCCCGCGGCGATGCTACCCATTCTGTTAATCACGCCGGCGCACTCGAGCATGGCTTCACTGAGCATGGTTTTTCCCGAAGAAGCGTGGCCAACAATTGCAAAATTCCGAATGTCCGCTGGTTTGTATTCTTTCATAAAAAACAGGTCCCCCTGACAATCCCTTTGATCGTGTTTGTCCGCGTGGATGACACGGGAAAGAATTTAGGGAGTGCGGATTCAGGCGCAAGAGAATACGTAAAAGCTACCCGGAGCCCGGTCTCGGTTGCATTAGTGACCAACGCCAGGAGCGCACGACTCTGTTCGTGCGTGTTGCGATTTGCGAGTTTCGCGCCCGAACAGAGTCGGGCGCTCCTGGCGTTCCGGTTCCGTGGCAGCGGCCGGAAACAATGACGCGCCCAGTCCGGCAAATGAGGCTCCAGCATTTTCGGGCAAGTTTCTTGCGATCAACGCGCTGCCAAGGAACTGGACCGCGACTGTGCCGTCCTCGGCCAGTCGCAGCGCGTTGAATTACAAATAATTGTTGAAAAACCATTGAGTTTCATTGGGAGTTCCTTGGCAATTAAAACGAAAGCTTTTGTTTCGTTCGCATCTGCGGTTGTCAAGGACGACACAGTCGCGGAAAAGTGGAATTAAATGCTTATCCACGAACTCCAATGGATTCCGGGTTGAAACGTTGAAAGGGGCTGAGAGGGGAGCGGGAGCAGGGCGTAGGGAGCGACCAGGCAATTGAAATGCGAGTTTCGGATTGCGGATAGAAAAATGTTACGGACAACGAGTCTTGACAAGAGTGAGTCTGAGATTTAGGTGAGGTGTATTAGCAAATTGATTCACCATCTATTCGCGTTTGGCTTTTTCCTAGGCATGGCGTTGGATGTCCAGTCACAGGGTAATTTTCAGAATCTGGATTTTGAATCCGCCAATCTGAATCCGGTACCGCCCGGGGAATACGGAGGCCTAGTTCCGGTAGCCCTGGCTTTCCCGGGGTGGACGGGTTACGCCGGGACGAACCAAGTTTCACAGACCCGGCAGAACGCCTTAACTTTAGGGGCACCGAACCTCGCTATTTTTGGGCCAAATTGGACTAATGACGTCATCATTGAAGGCTTTTACACAGCGGTGCTTCAACCTGGCGTAAATCCTCCGAGTCCTGCAGTTTCAGTTTCGCTTGCACAAACGGGCTTGGTTCCTGCGACTGCGAAGTCTATAGAGCTGAAGCTATTGGGGGATATTTCGGTTAGTCTCGCTGGCCAACCCGTGCAGCTCGCCCCCAGTGGTAACGGTGCTAATTACGTCCTTTTCAGAGGAGACGTTTCGCAGTTTGCCGGGCAAGTCGTGGAACTTCGATTTACTGCCTTTGCAGAGCCTGGCCATACAACTGGCCTTGATTATCTTGATTCGATACAGTTTTCGGACATAGCGATTCCCGAGCCGTCGGTTTTGGGGTTAATGGTGGTGCGGTTGGCCGCGTTAGCGTGGAGAAGGGAAAGAAAAAGCTGAAACGCTGAAACGGGCTTAGAAGGGAGCATGGGGTATCGAGGAGCCAGGCTCAAAATTTACGAGCGCTGCTCCCCCCGGAGTCGTTTAATGCGCTTCCAGCCAGTTTTCCCCTATGCCAAGTTCAACGACAATGGGCACATCCAGAGGAATCGCGGTCTTCATTTTTTCCTCAACGAGCGCGCAAAGTTCTTTTTCTTCCGGCAGGTAAAGATCAAAGACGAGTTCGTCGTGCACCTGGAGCAGCATACGGCTTTTGAGCTTTCGATTCTTAAGTTCACGATGAATATTGATCATAGCGAGCTTGATCATATCCGCCGCCGTACCCTGGATGGGCGCATTGATCGCGTTACGCTCGGCCGCCCCACGCAACGTGTTATTCGAAGAGCGAATGTCGCGAATGTAACGGCGACGTCCGGTAATGGTTTCTACATATCCATGGGTCCTTGCAAAGGCAATGGTGTCGTCCATCAACTTACGAATCCCAGGGAACTGTTTGAAATATTGTTCGATGATCATCGCTCCTTCTTTCCGTGGAATACCCAAACGCTGGGCCAGGCCGAAGGCGGAGATTCCGTAGGCAATTCCGTAATTGACCATTTTTGCCTGGCGCCGCATCTCCGGTGTAACCAGGCCGAGTAACACGTTGAAAACTCGCGCTGCCGTGGCGGTATGGACATCCACACCGGAAAGGAACGCTTCCAGGAGGCCTTGTTCTCTGCTCAAACCGGCAATGATGCGCAACTCGATTTGTGAGTAGTCCGCGGATAGGAGGCGGTATTCGCTATTCCGAGGCACAAAGGCCTTTCTTATCTCCTGCCCGCGCTCTGATCGGATTGGAATATTTTGCAGGTTCGGATCTTGCGAGTTAAGGCGGCCGGTAGTGGTCATTACCTGGTTATACGTGGTATGAATCCGGCCCGTGGGTGGCCACACCGTCGCAGGAAGCGCGTCAGCGTACGTGGACTTCAATTTCGATGCAGCTCGATGTTCGAGCAAGCGCTGAACGATTTCATGATCCGGAGCCAGGGCCAGAAGAGTTTGCTCGTCCGTGGCATATTGGCCCGTCTTGGTTTTCTTCGGAGCCTCGCATATTTTCATCACGTCAAATAGAATCTGTCCGAGCTGGCGCGGGGAATTGAGATTGAATTCTGTCCCCGCGAGCCGGCAAATTGTTTTTTCCAGTTGGTCAATTTCCTTGGCGAGTTGAATGGCAAATTCATTCATGGCGGCTGTATCCAGCCGGATCCCTTCATGTTCCATGTCGACGAGGGCAGGAATCAAGGGCGCTTCAATTTCATAAAAGACGCGTTCCTGGCCTTTTTCTTTGAGTGAAGGTTCGAGTGTGGCGCGCAATTGGCCGCTGAGATCTGCGCGTTCGAGGGCGCGCTCGGGTTGAACTTCCTGCACCTTGCTCGAAGGTTCGCTCAGTAAAGGCTGTGTTTCCTGCCTATCCGCAGTTGGAATCGTCGTTGATTGCCGGGAAGTCGCTGGTGAAATAGGAGAGTAACCGAGGTATGCCTCAGAAATGTAATCGAGCGAGTGGCGCTGATCCGGATCGATTAAGCTGTGAGCTACCATCGTATCAAACAGTTTGCCTCCGAGACTTATCCCATGGGATTTGAGCACTCGCGTCTCAAATTTAAGGTCATGGCCAACCTTTTCGATGCTTTCGGACTCCAGCGCTGGCCTGAACTCTTCCAGGATGCCGTGCGCTTGTGCCGAGTCTCCAATCACAGGAACGTAGTAAGCAGCATGAGGACTGAAGGAAAATGCCAGGCCCGCTACCCGCGCTTGCTTCGGGTCAGAGTGCGTGCCTTCGATTTGAAAGCTAAACGCAGTTTTAGTGAGTAAAGACTTCGCCAACTCCCGTTGCTCCTGGGGCGAGGTGAGCTGAACATACTCGTGAGCTACGTCCGCCAACTTTTTCAGGTTGGCGGCGGCCGGTTTGGGGACGCCTGGCGAAACACCTGTGTCTGCGATCAGGACCAACTCCTGCGGGCCAGTGTTTGCGCCGCGTCCAGCTTTGAACTCGTCGCCAAATAACCGGCGGCCGATCGTATTAAACTCAAACTCGATAAGCATCGCTTTGAGTTTCTCATTGTCGGGGCCTTGCAGAGCCAAAGCATTCAGGTCGATTGGGCATGGCGCCTCGCAATTGAGCGTGGCTAATTGCCGGGACAACAGCGCTTGTTCCCGATAGGTCTGAAGATTTTCCCGAAGCCTGGGTGTCAGGTCAGTTGCGTGCTCCAGAACACCATCAAGAGTTTCATATTGGCCTATCAGCTTCATCGCTGTTTTCTCTCCGATTCCGGGGACGCCTGGGATATTATCGACCGAATCTCCCATCAGGGCCAAAACATCGATCACCTGTTCGGGGCGCTTGATACCCCACCTTTTTTGAATTTCCGGCAGCCCCATCACTTCTACCCCATCGCCCATGCGAGAGGGCTTATAGAGGAAAGTCTTTTCATCGACCAATTGCCCAAAGTCCTTATCGGGCGTCACCATGTAGGATGTAAACCCTTCTTTTTCTGCACGCCGGACAAGGGTGCCGATGATGTCATCTGCTTCATAGCCATCGCACGTCAAAACCGGGATGCGGAACGCTTCGAGCATGCGCACGACATGCGGCATCGCCTGGCTTAAATCTTCCGGCATGGTTTCACGTGTGGCCTTGTAACCGGCAAAATCGGCGTGCCGTTTGGTTGGCGCATCTGTATCGAATGCAACTCCAATGTGAGTCGGTTGCTGGTTTTTCAGAATTTCAAGGAGCGTCTGTGTGAACCCGTACAAAGCGGATGTGTTCACTCCTTTAGAGCTGTAAATAGGCTTGGCGATCAGCGCAAAATGAGCGCGATAAACCAACGCCATACCATCCAACAGAAACAACTTCTTTACCATGATTGAATACTAATCTCTTGAATAAAAAAACACGCCCTTTTTTGCAAATCAATCGGTCAGCGGGCAGACCAGGTTTCCACAAACGAACGGAATGATTAGGATAATTTTCAGAAGAGTAAATTGATCTTCCGATTTTTTCGGCTAGACTAATAAAATAAATGGACCCTAAGAAACTTAGATATTCAAGAGACCGATTGTTGAATGAGCTCGTTACGGTGTTTGTTTTTACTTGCGGATCCAGTCTCGCCATTGCCGCCGAAGAGCCGGGCCGGCCAGTGGATAGTATAATGGATAATTCCTTTTTGATCGAGGAAGCTTACAATCAGGAGCCAGGGATTGTGCAGCATATTTTTCTGGGAGGTTATAGCCTGAACCGGATTTCGCATCCGGGTGACAGGAGGCTGGACCTGGCATTTACACAGGAATGGCCTGCATATGGCCAGGCTCACCAACTGAGTTACACGTTGCCTTATGCCTTTGCGCGGGAGGAGGGCCGATGGACCGATGGAATTGGGGACGTTTTGCTCAACTATCGCTACCAGGCGTGGTTCAATGAAAAGACCCTGCGCGCTTTCGCGCCTCGTTTTAGCCTGATTCTACCCACCGGCAACGAAGACCGCGGATTAGGGATTGGAACATTGGGTTACCAATGGAATTTGCCCTTCAGCACCGCTATTGGAGACCGTGTATTTGCTCATGCCAATGCGGGGCTGACCTTTTTACCTCAAGTCCGCGACCGGCCTGATTTTCTGAATTACAATTTGGGAGGCAGCCTGATTTATTGTTTCAGCGGTTCGGTAAATTTCATGCTCGAGTGGATAGGAACGTGGAATGAAACGGGCAGGGCAGGGGAAAGGGAATTTGCATCCGTTATTTCTCCGGGAATCCGTTATGCTCTAAACTTCAAAAATGGAAGCCAATTGGTTTTGGGTCTAGGTGTGCCTTTGGGGCTCACGGATGCTACATCGGAAATCGGGGCGCTCTTTTACCTCTCGTTTGAGCACCGACTGTTTGGTAAGGAAGAAGCTTCGGGACCCCAGGTGAACCTTCAACGGTGAAGGTGTTGAACACATACCGGGAGGTATTTCGCTCCCGGTATGGTGAAGAAAGACACGATCAGAAAATCAAACGAAGACCAGCACGGAATTGGATTCTATCAATGCTGTCATCGCGAATGTGCCAGGTATAACGTGTGTCGAAGAACAGACCGGTGACCGGGTTGAATCGGTACTCAATTCCAATGCCTCCATGAACCAGCCATTCCCAGACGGGATCAGTTCCTCGACCGCCTCCGCCGAAAATATAGGGTGAAAAGCCTGAAGGTTCTATGGGCAAGCGCAGAATAAGGCTGCCGACCGCCTGGTCGACAAAGTTTCCACCATTGTCGCCTATGTTGATGTCACCGCCGATTCCGATTTCACGAGTGAAGAAATAATTCACGCCGACACCCCCACCCCAGGTTCCGCGGCGGATATTGGTTTCAAATATTTTGTTGAATCTGCGTTCAGCCGCTATGTAGCTGCCGAATGCGTCAAAGGAAAGTTCCGCTGCGGTGTATCTGGGAGCATTTGCTGAATCATAAGAGAAATGCCCGGACCACCACGCATTTGGATCTTCCCAAACATGGGCAGCTTTGGCTGTTCCAGCCATCACCATTAACCCTGCCCCTACTGCCATTATGTTTTTAAGTTTCATAAATGTAGTTACCATTCCCAACTCCTGGCCCTGCGTCCGGCGATTCCCCGGAATTCTGGAACTCGCGATTTGTCCGCATGCCAGTTCGGTTTCCTATTTGTTCCAGCTATTCCGGACAGTTATTTACCCAACTCCTATGCAAACTCTTTATTATTTTCCCTTTTGGGGCCATGGGGTGTAGCCCCCAGTAGCTAATCCCTGGTCACCAGCAAATGCTGGCGCTCTTTATCGATGCATCCAATAGTATGCAGCCTTTCAGCTGCCTTTCTTGTGTCCCTTCTTTTTGTGCTGTTTCATCACAGTCCGAGCTGCGACTTCCTTGGCACGTTTCCCGTAACGGCCGGATCGTTGCGCCGATTCTTTGATGTGTTCGTACTGACGCTGTTCTTTTGAACTGACCCCTCGCAGATGTCGTTTTGTTGCCATAAGTCTCTTTCGGCCATTTGTTCCCTGAATGAGCAGGCTGGTTCTTATGGACTGTAGCGCTTTGAAGGTTCGATGGGCTCCTCAACAGAAGCGGAGGCACCTCGGTGCCTATCTGCTGAGAGCAATGCCGACAACATAGGAAGCAGACGATTCGTGAACTGATAACTTAGCAAACCCATAGCAAATTTACGGAGAATTGACGATCGTTTTTTCCTGAAAAGGAAGCCGGCAAATGGCGCAGCAAGCAGCAGTAATTTATTTGGGCTGGCGAAATTCGTCAGCTTTTGCCTGGTGCGCACGGTATAGAGCCGCAAGTTGTGAAGCTCTAATTTCAGGGTTTCCCTGAACACTTCGCTTTCTGCAACCAGAGCTCGTTTTTTAGACTCGAGTGGATTCATTCGAAGACATCGAGTAAAGTTCGGTCTTTGCGGATCTGTTTGAGTGACTCCGCAAAGGGTTCATGTTTAAGCAAGGATTTCATACTGAAGAAAACCGCGACCGCGCCGCCGAGATAAAGCACAGTGAACCCTGCTGCTGCATAGATTCGGTATTCCGGGGCAAACAGGAAAATAATGGTGGCACTCAGGGCTAACATCCCCAGCATGCCAAGGAACAGGAGCCCGACTGCAAGAACTACTAACTGTATCAGGTGAGCTTTCTCTTCCTGCCATTCGATGGACAGCAATTCCGCGCGATTTTCCAGCGCTCCAATCGCCGTACGCCCGAGCCGGTTTACCAGGGTCCCAAGTCCGGTGCCTTCATGATTATTTTCCGACATCTTACCTTCGATTTACCAGGATGCCGAACAACATGCCAACACCGAAGGCTATCCCAATGGATTGATAAGGGTTTTCACGAATTAACCGATCGGTTGCTTGTGCGCTCATTCTGGCTTGGTCCTGTAGTTTGCGAGCAGTTTCTTTAGCCATCTCCAGCGCGTTGGCCAACCGCTCCCGCGCAACCATGCCCCGCTCGCCCAATTCCTGCGCTCCCGCCTTTAACAATTCTTCACCGTCACGAACGACCGCTTTCAAATCTGATAATAGTTTCTCAGTTGATTCTTCGATTTCTTCCGCTGATCTGGTTTCCATATGTTGTTTTTGTATCGTGTTGGCTGGCTAAACTCTAAAAAAATTCTAGTTCCTGCGCGAAATCGCCGCAAATGGGGTCTTTGCCCCAAATCATTGTCTCATTTCTGGAGTCTACGTGTCCAAATTCCATGTCACATCGACATGCGAAATTAACCGAGAGAAAAGTTTTGACAAACTTTAAAGTAGCTCTTTACTGCCATTCGTTTTGATTTACAATTCTATCAGGTCGCGACGTGCGGCCGGCTGCGAATGAAATTCAAGCGACGGGATGCTGCCCAGGCTTTTCAGCCAGAGTGCGGCTTTTTGGTATCTAGCCACAGTCCCATCTTCCCTCAGGGGAGAGTCTTTCCTTTTCGCGGCAAAACCACCACGCAAATGACCTTGCGATAACATCAAATCAACATGGACCTTCATCATCCTATACTGAGAGAGTTCCCGGAATATCGTGAAATTATCCGACGCCTGAAAGGCTCGGATGCTCATTTTCGAAAGATGTTCGACGAATATCACCACCTCGATGACGCGGTCTACCGCATCGAAGAGGAAATCGACTTTGCGACAGATCAGGAAATCGAGGAATTAAAGATGCGCCGGGCAAAGCTGAAGGATTACATCTACCACCTTGTGCGGCATGCTCCACCTTCCTGTCCTGCCTGTGAAGGCACTGGCATCGCTCGCCAGGCGACTGCCATGTAAGCTTTTGAGCCGACCTCTGATTGGATCGGCTGAGCGCTTAGGAACCTTTCGGTTAAACAGAAGGTAACGGCGAGAACAGAGGTGGGAAAGTGAGACAGAACGCCCGCACTTACTGAATGGTGAGGGCTTGGGAACCACGCTTTCGGCCTGCACCGGTGCCTTCTCTCTCTGTTTCCTCGGTCCGTTCTGAATCGTTCCGGCTTAGATCACCTCAGGCCGCCACTTTGAATGAACGGCTTTGCGCGGCCCTCTTCCGCTGGTTTTCGTCCAAGATTTTCTTTCGAAGCCGAAGATTCTTCGGGGTCGCTTCAACGTATTCATCCGGACCAATATATTCCAGTGCCCGCTCCAATGACATTTTGAGCGGAGGATTTAATTGGATTCCTTTGCCGTCACCTTGGGAGCGCATGTTGGTCAGCTTTTTGGCTTTGCAAGGGTTGACTGGAATATCGTTTTCGCGGGCGTTTTCCCCAACGATCATTCCCACGTAAATGGCATCGCCAGGCTCGACCATCAATCGTCCGCGTTCTTGAACCATATTTAACGCGTAAGACATCGCTTCGCCGCTTTCCATGCTCACCAGCGACCCATTTTTGCGTGCCACGATTTCACCCCGATCCGGGCCGTACTCATGAAATAAATGGCTCATGACCCCGACACCCCGTGTTTGATTCACCAGGTCGGTTTCAAACCCAATGAGACCACGTGTCGGAATGAGCGCTTCGATACTTACTTCGTCACCGTGATGAGCGAGGTTGGTAATTTCGCCTTTGCGTCCGGCGAGATTCTGCATCACATCGCCCATCGCTGCTTTTGGGATTTCAAGATAAAGCTTTTCAATTGGCTCGAGTAAAGCGCCGTTATCATCTTTGCGATAAATAACTTCGGGTCGAGATACCAATACCTCGTATCCTTCCCGCCGCATTTGCTCGACAAGGATGGCGATTTGCATTTCACCTCGTCCGCTCACATTGAAAATATTAGGAGCATCGGTTTGGGCAATGCGCAGTGCGACATTAGTTCGGATCTCTCTGACGAGCCGTTCCCAGATATGCCGGGCGGTCACAAGCTTGCCATCAAGCCCAGCCAGCGGTCCGTCATTGACTGCGAACTGCATTTGAATCGTCGGTGGATCGATTGGAACGAATGGCAGGGGCTCGCGTTCGGCGCTATCCGTGATCGTTTCCCCAATGAAAACTTCTTCAAAGCCTGTTAAACCAATAATGTCGCCCGCATGCGCCTCGGGAATTTCGATTCTCTTCATTCCCTCGAAATGATAGATGGCGGTGATCTTGGAACTCTCCTTGCGCCCGTCCCCATGGATACAAACGGCGGGATCTCCCAGCTTCACTTTGCCGCATACAATCTTTCCCAGGGCGATTCGGCCGAGGTATTCAGAAAAATCAAGGTTGGCTACCAGCATCTTGAAACCATCGCCCGCATGAGCGCGCGGTGGCGGGATGTGTTTGATGATGGCATCAAAGAGCGGTTCCATCGTTCCGGTGACGTGATCGAGTTGCTCTTTGGCGTAGCCGCCCTTGGCACTGGCGTAAATGACTGGAAAATCCAGTTGCTCATCGGTGGCATGCAATGAAACAAATAAATCAAACACCGCATCAAGCACTTTGTGCGGCATGGCGTTATCTCGATCGATTTTGTTGATGACAACGATTGGTTTGGCCCCTGCCTCAAGCGCTTTGCGCAGCACAAAACGCGTTTGAGCTTGCGGGCCGTCCACGGAATCGACCACCAACAACACACCGTCGATCATGTTCATGATCCGTTCAACTTCACCGCCAAAATCGGCATGGCCGGGAGTATCAACAATATTGATATGGAAATTCTTGTATTTGAAGGCAGCATTTTTGGCGCGGATCGTAATGCCTTTCTCCCGTTCGAGGTCCATGGAATCCATCAAACGTTCTTCCTGACTTTCGTGCTGATTGGCCCGGAATGTGCCTGATTGCTTCAGTAAACAATCGACCAGGGTAGTCTTGCCATGATCGACATGAGCAATAATCGCAATATTTCTTATGTGTTGCATTTGTATAAATAGACGCGTGATGCCTGCTGGTGACGCAGGAGATGCATCACACCGCGGATTTGCAAATCCAAGCGCCTAATTTGCCCTCAAATGCTGAAGAGGTCAAGGCAAGAAGCAACCGGCCGTAAGTGGCCTCACTCTTGTGTGGAAATCAAGCCCGGAGTGCACGGATCGCCGCACGAATCTACCAAATCTCACGGATACAAACCATTCCATTTTCTGCCGTTGATTCATGTGAGCCATCGAGCGTTGAAGAATGTGCCGTCAGCTTCGTTGCACGCGCAGATGTCGTGCATCAGGCGCGGGAGTATCGAAATCACTGGGGAGCTTGCAAATGGCTCAACTCCTTTTCTGTTCGTAAACGCAGCTGTCCGCAGGCAGCGTCGATGTCATGACCTTTCTCACGGCGCAAAGTCACATTTACCTTTTCTTTTTGAAGTGCGAGAAAAAAAGATTCCTGCTGGTGGGGGTCGGGTCGTTTCCAACGCAATCCTTCCACCTGGTTATAAGGAATTAAGTTGACCTTGGCGTCCAATCTTCGGGCCAATAAGGCCAACGGCTTTACTTGTTCCAGACCGTCATTCACCCCACCGATCAGTATATATTCAAAAGTGATCTTCCGTCCCCTCTTCTGAGCGTAAAATTCGCAAGCCGCCGTCAACTCGCGAAGCGGAAATTTCCTGTTCACCGGCATAATCTTATTGCGCACCTCGTCTGTTGCTCCATGAAGAGAGATAGCCAATCTAAATTGTAATGGTTCTTCCGCCAGCTTACGTATTTGCGGAACCAGGCCGCTGGTGGAAATGGTAATTTTCCGCGCGCCAATTCTCCCGCCCCACGGGGCGTTAAGAATGGCGAGTGCTTTCATCAAGTTATCATAATTTGCCAGAGGTTCGCCCATGCCCATGATAACCAGGTTGGAGATCAGGCGAGAGTTGAGAGCGCGAGTGTCAACGTTGAGGTTTTGGGACGAAGAAAAACTATCGCTCATATCGCGCTCGGCCCTCCCGCCTTCGACACTCGACTCTTTTTTCGACGCGTCTCTTTCGATGGCCAACACTTGTTCGACTATCTCCTCCACGCCCAGGTTTCGCTTGAGTCCCACCAGGCCGCTTGCACAAAACTTACAGCCGTAAGCGCATCCCACCTGCGTCGAGACACATAGTGTATGTCGATCGCTCGGTTCACCGTAAAGCGCAGGGTTTGCCGGAATCAAAACGCTTTCAACCAGAGAATGATCGGTCAAACGCCACAAAAATTTTTGGGTTGTGTCGCGCGCACCCTGTTTTCGCAACAGCACTATTGGATAGAGCGAGTAGTTGGTCCGGAGTTTTTCTCGCAACGCGCGGGGAAGGTTGCTCATGGCATCCCAATCAGTGACGCGCTGGACGTATAGCCAATCCAATAGTTGCGATAGCCGATAGCCAGGCTGGTTCCATTCCTGAAATCGGATCTTCAGCTCTTCAGCAGTTTGTGATGTGATCGCCGGCAACACATCCACACATTAAACCTGTTCGAAGGATAAAACGAGAATTGTCTAAAAGGCGCCGCCGGAACGCTATCCGTGCATTCCGTGCAATCCGTGGTAAAAGAATCTGAATGTGACCACGGATAGCGCGGAGAGCACGGACAAGAAATGAAGATTAACACAACAGCACAGAAGTTTTAGTCCGTGAATTCCAATCCAGTAGTTGCGATACCCGATAGCCAGGCTGGCTCCATTCCTGAAATCGGATCTTCAACTCTTCAGCAGTGTGTGATCTGATCGCTGGCAACAATCCACACATTAAACCTGTTCGAAGGATAAACCGAGAATTGTCTAAAAGGCGCCGCCGGAACCCTATCCGTGAATTCCGTGCATCCGTGATAAAAGAATCTGAATGTGACCACGGATAGCGCGGAGAGCACGGACTAGAAATCATAACAACGGCAAGGCGCACAGAAGTTCTAGTCTAGTCCGGCAATCCGTGGTAGAAATTCTCAAAGTGACCACGGACTAAGAATTAAAAATTAACGTCCCGTCGTTAGTGCGAATCTTTAGCTGTGTTCATGGTTCTGACGTACGCGATCACATCGGCGGCATCCTGAGGTTTCAAAATCTTTTCCAGTCCTTCCGGCATGAGGGAAAGCCCGGAGCTGTCTAATTTTTCCAGGTCGCTTCGTAAAACAGTTTCTTCACCGGCAACCGAACGCATGGTAATGCTGTTTCCTGTCTCAGCCACAATGATACCACTAAGCTCACGTCCATTTTTGGTAATCGCATTATAATTTACATACCGCGATTCGACAGCGCGGTTGGGGTCGAAAATGGCGATGAGCAAAGTCTCATTGCTCTTATCCGCAAGCGCGCCCAGTTCAGGCCCGAGCTGCGAGCGTCCGTTCTGCGTTCCGTGACATTGTCCACAGGTTTGTTGGAACAAAACAGCCCCTCGTTGTGAGTCGCCCTGCATATTGGAAACGTCCTTGAACAAGGTTAGCACCTTCTGGCGATCTGGATCCACTCCTCCAAAAACTTTTTCAGCCCGTGCCCTCAGGGATTTGCTTTCATGGTGAAGCAATTTTTGCTGTTCCGCGGGGCCGATCTGGCGGGCGGAGATTCCCCCGTGTTCGATGGAAAATAACATTGCGTCAATCCAATCCTGGCGAGTCATCAGCGCATCCAGCATGGCGGAGCGCACATCCGGGCTGGCGGCTTGCCACCGGGAGAGCATCAATTCCGAAGCGCGTCGGCTGTCACCACGGCGCAGTCCGGCTACCGCCAGCAACTGAACTTCGGCTGGAAAGCGAGGTTCGAGCAAACCGGCCAATTGATCGAGGTCCTGCTCGCGATAATCAAGGCCGCGGCCGAGCAAACCAATTTCGGCACGGACCTCCGTCTGAAAAACCCCGGTTGTCCCCTCGTTTTTCAAACGAGTCCGTGCTTCGGTAAACAGAACGCCGAGTCCATCGATCGCCGTTTGCAATTCGCGGCCGGAATTCTGGTATAATTGTTTCAACGATTGACCGCGGCGATCCAGCGAATCCAGCAAACCGCGAAGAGCGTTGAACTGCCAGGCGGCATGATTGCCCTGCTCTAATTTAACCAACTTTAATAAAGCTTCAGCCAGGGAATGCTCGTTTTTCATCGATGCCGCGAGGCCGAGCAGTTTATCCAGCAATCCCGGCGCCGGCGCTGAGCCTGCTGAATTATCCAGAGTGGCAATCAGCATGCCCCCGATATGCCGAGGCGCTGAAGTGAGCACCGCTGTTTCGATGTGAGGTTCGCCAGCGTCCCTGCGTGCCAATTGGACCAACGCCTTGGCAGCGCGTGAATCGCCGCATTCACCCAAACTGAACGCAAGCTGGTACCTCACGCGTATGGATGGATCTTCAAGCGAATTGAGCAGGGCTTCGACCAGGACCGATGTTCCATTGTCTTCTCGTCCGCTGTCCGCCGATTGAGTTGTTTGTTTCCGCAGATACGCTTCACAAGCTCGGATAGCATGTTCGCGCACGGCAAAATGCGGATCTTTGAGGGCCGTGAGCAGCAACTCTCGGGACGGTCCACCCAGTCCCTCGAGCGCACCTAGAGCTTGCACTTTCGTTTTAGGCCGCCCGGTTTTTTCAAACAAAGAAGTGAGCGCCACTTTGGCTGCTTTATCTCCACGTTCGACGAGCAATCGCTGGACAGTATCACGCTGCCACCCGTTGGGGCTGTCCATTGCGGCCACCAACGCGCCAGTGTCGAGATCTTTTAGGTTGGGTATTTGTCGCAATTCCTTTCCTTGCGGGTACACGCGATAAATCCGTCCCTTGTCAAAGCCTGCTCGCAGGTCGAGACGTTGCTTTACATCCGTCGGAATCCATTCGGGATGTTCGATCACGAAGCGGTGCATGTCCGCAATATAAAGCGCTCCATCAGGACCGGTTTTTGCCATGACTGGTCGAAACCAATTATCTGTTGAAGTGAGAAATTCACTTTGCTCTTCGTCCTTCGAGCGATGGCTGGTGAAGGTTATGCCATCGGGTTCAAGCATTTCGCGATGAACCAAATTGTGGACTGGTTCACAGACAAAAAGACTGCTGTCAAACTCTGGGCCAAACAAATCATCGCGATATGGCATCGCACTGCAGGCGGAAGTCACGTGGCCGTAATTCCAAATGTCGTTGAATCTTTGCAAAAGCCGAGAGGCGTAAAAAACCCGAGTTGCCCCGGGATAATTCGCAAGTGTTCGTTTGGTATCGCGAACCGCAAGGCTTGCGTTACGCACGAGATATTGTTCGGGGAGAAAGTAGTGCCATACCCAAGTGCTGTTGTTATTTCCGAACCAATTGCCCCAATCGTCTTTGTGACGGCCGTACTGGGTGCCCCCAGCCTGAGTTTCGAATGAGCCATCGCCCGGGCGGAACCTAAAATCGCGACCGCTGATGCTCACCGATTTGCCCGTTATCTCGGAACGAATTTGGCCTCCGCTATCCCCATTTGCGCCGTACAGCCAATTATCCAGGCCATATTCAAATCCGTTAAGTCGGTGTTGTTGATTGCCTTCACGAAAGCCGGTGAACAGCACCTTGCGCACGTCCGCTTTACCATCTCCATCGCTGTCCTCGGCAAAGATAATCTCCGGCGCTGCGCTGATGATCACGCCCTTGCCCCACGGGATAATGCCTGTGGGAAATTTCAGGTTATCCAAAAACACCGTCGATATATCGAAAACACCATCATGATTGGTGTCCTCGAGAAATCGAACAGTGCCCCCTGGCTTTCCTTTGCCATCAACCCCCAAAGGATAGTCGCGCATTTCCACGACCCACAATTTCCCATCGGCTCCCCAATCAAAAGCGATCGGGCTTTGTACGAGCGGTTCCCGTGCAACTAGTTCCACTTTGAAACCGGCTTTTACTTGCAAGGCTTTCAAGGAATCTTCCGGTGAGAGAGGCGGTGGTTGCAATCCCCGCAACAATTCATCAAAGGTGCGGCGATCCACTTTATCCGGCAAACCCGCAGTGTCTTCATTTTGTATCCATAGCGTCCGATTCCGTATCCACGCGCCGTTATTGCTGCCCTTGCGCGTAATCATTGGAATCTCCCCAAAATCTCCTCTCTGTCCGCTCAATACCATCCGCGACCACCCCTTTCTGAATCCGAGGTAAATCTCGGGAATGAATAGGTGCAACGAGAAGGACTTCTCATTCGAAGACAAAACATCGTCGAAACCGTCTTCGTTTACATCCACAAACCGCAATCCATTATCCTGCCCTGTCTCGTTTACAATGGTGGTTCCCTCCGGAAGCGAATACGGAAGTGGCTGCCAATGTTTCTCCTCCTCAGACCATTCCAGGAGAGCATTTTGCTTTTGGTTGCTTACCACCAACTCGCATATGCCGTCCCCGTTTATGTCGTGAAATCGCACCCCCTGGTCGCGAATCCCCTCGGCGCTTTGTTTGATTGCTGAAATTTGGTTTGCACCCAACTGGAGCCCGGCTAACAACCCATCATCTGTTTTCCATTCGCCTGCACTGAAAGTCCAGGCGTGCTTTGTCTTTTCTGTGAGAAGAAGCGCCGACACGCTGCCTCCTTGCCTGATCATTCCAAAGCGCACACCCGTTTCTCTGGCCTGGCCGGACCCTGCACGCGTCACAAGCGCAAAAGGAGCTGCATAGTGCGTCCACTTCTGTTGCTGGTTTTCCCAAAGCCAGGTTTCCCTCCTTTGGTCATTTCCAATTACCACGTCCAGATAACCATCGCCATTCAGGTCCAGCAGCCTTACTCCATTGTCCTGCCCATTCGCTGCTCGAATCGGATTACCATGCAGCAGCATCTTATCCAGGCGTTCCTGTGCTTCTCGAAATGTGAGGAATTTTACCTTGTTCCCGTAGCGTTCAACTGCGTAGTCAATCAATTCCACCATTTGCTCAGGAAGAATCCACCCGTGCGGATGAAAAATGATATTCATCGTCCCGCGTTTCAGCACGGTGATATCCAAAGCTATTTTCCAGTCGGCGACCGTCGCCGGATTGTTTGTTCCATGCAAATGCTGGGCCTCCCAATCTGTGGGCACGACAGCTGGGAATTCCCAGCACAATTTACCGATGACGTATGGATAAGGATAATCTTCAATCGTGGTGGAAAATGATGGAAACGGCAGATACTTGCGGAACCGTTCGACCCCATCGGGGTGCATTACCACGGGTCTCGGCAGCGAACTGTCATTCGTGGTCACTATATTCATCACCGATGAATCAATTGTTAAAAACTGGCCGAGTGAATTTGTTCGATTGAATATCTCCGCATAAAATCGTGGGCTGGGGCTATTCATCGAATCGCAACAGGGCATGCGGAAGGCGACTGGCCGATTGCCAGGCACACGATTCATCAACTCGACCGAGCCATGATAATTACTGGACGCAAAATCAAAGTCGTTTTTGGCCAGGCAAGGGCAGGGGTGAGTCAAAGTATGCGTTTCAAGGGAGATTCCCTCCTGGAGCCACGCTGCAAGTTGCGGATCGGGAGGGTCAACCCTTTGAGTCATGATGCTCACAGCTGCGCGCCCGTCGATTTTCTTCAGCCTTTGGAGGATCGGCCTGAGAAAAGCTTCGTATCTGTCGACCCGGGTCATGTCATCAATCGCAAGAACCACCACTGCATCAACCCCGGGTTCGCCTACCCACTGGGGAGTGATCAGTTTCGGGAAATCGCGTCCGACGTAAAACGGATCGTTCGAATCAAGATACGTGAGTCGGTTGGCCGCTTTGTGATTGTCTTCCTTTGCATCTGCAGCCGGACGTCCGGAAGCGAAGCAAAGCAAAATGGTCAGCAGAGCTGAACAGTGGCGGAACATTCAACAAAGATAGCGGCCCCATTGAATCAGGCTAGAAGAAACACTGAAAGAGCTGCGGAAACCTAGCTTTGTAAGGTTTTGGTGGGAGGCAACCACACCGCATTAACATCTTTGACCAACGTCACTAATTGTTCAAAACCTAAAGGTTTAACCAGGTAAGAATTTGCGCCGGTGGCATAGGCCTGGCGGATATCGTCATGCAATTCTGAGCCCGAGAGGACGATGACAGGCAGCCGGCCGCATTGATCATGTTCGCGGATCCATCTGAGAATTTCCAGCCCCGTGGCTCGTGGCATTTTGAGATCGAGCAGTATCAGCGCAGGCATGGGATAGAGCAAACGATCGGCATATTTCCCAACACCGTTCAAATAGGCCATCGCTTCATCTCCGTCCTCGACCGTATGCAAATTAAAATGCGCCTTGGCACGGCGGGTGGCAGCCCGCAGCAATTCTATATCGTTCGGATCATCATCGATATGTAGCACCGTCAGCACGTTGGTGGGTGCCTGACGAGCCCCTCCTCGCAGGCGCCCTGGTGTTGTCTCCAGTCTCGACTGACTATGTTTTCGAAGTTCAGACATTCTTGCTCGTTGTAGTGGCAACTAAACCCTTTGTCCAGCGATCCCAAATCCTACGCCCTCGCCGTTTCCAGTCAAGAAAATGTCGGAGTTTTTTTCTTTCTCGAGGTAAGCCGGATGTTTAATATATCAACCAGCGGCAGAATACCCGTGAAGCATGCTGAATCATATTCCAATTCTTTTGGCTGAGGACGATAAAAATGACATTTTTCTAATGCGGCGCGCATTCGATAGTGCCGGATATCAGAATCCCCTCTTTATCGTCCATAATGGGCAAGAAACGGTAGATTACCTGGAGGGGAGAGGACAGTTTTCACAAAGAGAAAAGCATCCTTTACCCGGACTGCTGTTGCTCGATCTTAAAATGCCGTTAATGGATGGCTATGATGTTCTGGCCTGGCTTCGAGATCACAGTGAATTCAATTCCTTGCCCGTTGTAGTCCTGACTGCGTCGAAGTTGGACGATGATGTGCTCAAGACCCGCCAATTAGGCGTGTACGATTACCGGGTAAAGCCTCACGCCTTCGAAGATTTGGTAAAGCTGCTGGACGACGTTCGGAAATGTTGGCTGGACGAAAATTTCAATCGTTTTACAGGCATCCAAAAGGAAAGTTAGCTGTTTTATCGAAAACCTGATCACGGTGGGCAAATCACCTAGGTTGAGTTCCAAGTCGTTATCCTTTACCTAATACTAAGATAATCATGGCACATCCTCGAATGATTTTGGTTGCCGAAGATGATCCCACCGATGCATTTTTCCTTCAGCGTGCTTTTGGGAAAACGGGGGTGCCGGTTGGTTTGAAATTCGTGCGCGACGGACAGGAGGCAATCGATTATCTGCGTGGGGAACCGCCGTTTGGTGATCGTTTGGCCCATCCGTTGCCCCAGTTGTTATTGTTGGATTTGAAGATGCCTCGTCTAAACGGTTTTGAAGTTTTACATTGGCTCAAAACCCAGCCTGGGTTGAAGCGGCTCCTGGTGATTGTGTTTAGTTCTTCGGCAGAAACCGGGGATATCAATCGAGCCTACGATTTGGGGGCGAATTCTTATTTGGTCAAGCCTCACGCCACTGAACAACTTCTCGAGTTGGTGAATCGCGTCGAGAAATACTGGCTGGAGGCAAATCAAAACCCCAATTATCTTGCGGCCTGACAGCTCGTCGGCTCAGTCCGCCTGGGGAACTCCCGAAGGAGCCAATTCGATGATCCCTTTCTCCGCTGCATGCCGCACCAAACCTGCAATATCATGAATCTTGAGCTTGTGCATCACTTGTTGGCGATGTTTCTCGACCGTCTTAACGCTCAAGCCCAGCTCTCCGGCAATCTGTTTGTTGGCAAAACCTTCCGCGATTAATTGCAGCACCTCAGCTTCTCTTGGCGTCAAATCCGGTTCTGCGGCCCGCACCTGTTCAACATCCTCTGGCGTTTTGCAAGTCTGCTCGCGCAATCGCTTGGCAATAGCAGGGCTGAAATAAGCGTTACCCTTTTTTACCTCCCGAATTGCCTTCACCAGATCGGCAGCCGCCGTCTGCTTAAGCAAATACGCGGCAGCACCAGCCGCGATCGCCTGTTGAACATGCTCGTCATCCCCGTATGTGGATAAAACCACGATTCGCGCCGTGGGAACCGTTTTGAGAATTTGCCTGGTTGCTTCCCAACCATTCAAAAGCGGCATTGCTAGATCCATTACCACAATTTCGGGAAACAATTTACCCGCCAACTGGACTGCTTCGCGACCGTTTTGCGCCTCCGCAATTACCTGGATATCGCCTTCGGCTACCAAAAGCGCTTTGAGACCGTGTCGAACAATGTTGTGATCATCCGCGAGTAAGACCGAGATATTTGACATAAAGCAATGGTGGAATCAAAGTTTATTTTATTCCGCAATTATGGCTTTGAAGCCAGATAAATATATGGGGTTTAACCCTGATTGCTTCTATCCAGCATTGAATTTTTTACGATGATGTGCATACAATGAGGAGCACTATGACCAACGATAAGTTTATCCTGCTGGCTGAGGATGACGCCAATGATGTTCTGCTCCTCGAGCGAGCATTCGAAAAGGCTGGCCTCGGTGACTCGTTGAAAATCGTCCGTGATGGCGACCAGGCCCTCCAATATTTCGATGGGCGGGATAGCTACGCCGATCGAAAGAAGTTTCCCCTCCCGTTTCTCTTATTGCTGGATTTGAAAATGCCTGGAACTGATGGTTTTGAAGTCCTTCAACGGCTTCGGCAGGATCCGGAATTCAAGCGGTTGTTGATCGTGGTGCTTACTTCGTCGAATCGTCAATCAGATGTTGACCGCGCGTATGAAATGGGTGCGAACTCTTACCTGGTAAAACCGGTAAGTTTTGAGGAAATGGCAAACCTGATCCGACGGTTTGAAATGTACTGGACAGAAATCAATCGAACACCCAGTACCCCTGCGGCTGGCTACCTGGCACCCTCGGAGAGCACCCTTGCATAATGATTCAAGTCAGCCTCTGGTTTAAAGAGACTGACTTGCTTGGGGTCTGTTTGGGGTCAGGAGACGAGCCTAGCGCACTTTGGTCTTGCCATGATGCCGGTTGCCCGGGTTACCAGGGCCAGTGCCAGGTCCGTCATTCACAGGTGGGTTCCCAGGCGGTTGACCGTCTTCTCCATTGCCCACCCCGTTGTTACCTTTCGTAGGAGAAAGAACGGATTCGGGTTTCACAACGACAGTCGCCCCGCCGGCTTTGAAGACTTTGGCGTTCTGGCGAACTGTGTTGATATCGGCAATTTGATTCTGCAGGAACTCCGGTGAAGTCGTGACCACCTTTCCGGTGGCAGGATTAAAGGAATTGCCAGCAGTTATCGTTACTTTTACTGAACCTCCATTTTTGGGCAGGTTATAAATCACCTGAACGGAACCGCTAAGCACAGAAACCGCTCCATCAGCACGAACGACGTATTCGGTCCCTTTGATCGTGGCCACCCCGCCAGGAATGTTGACTTGAAAAGTAGAGGGTGAGGCGAGCTTGCGCTGAGAGCCTATTATACTACCCGCGACCAGATTCAAACTGGTTTCGGTAATAGCTCCTTCGGCACCACTCTCCTTGTTGAGCTTATCAAACTTCAACGTCGATCCTGGCATCAGCCTCAAGACGGTCCCATTGTACTGCAGAATGAGATCCACCGTAGCATCAGCGGGTGTGTTGATGGTGGCTCCGCCACTTATTACGAGGTTTTCCTTTACCGGTAGCGTTTGGCCTCCGGAAACAGAGTAAGTTGCCAACCCGTGAACAGCTTGCACCAGAACTTGTCCGGACTGTATTTCAGCGTTAGCAACAGCGAGAGAATTGAGAAGAGCGACGGCGAGAAGGCATGACACTGCTCGTCCCGTGAAACGTGGAACGTACTTCATAAAAGGACTCCTTATTCATTACATCATAGTGGCCTGGAACCACGAAAACTTTGAATCCAAGTGAAAAGAAGATCAAGAAAAATTTTCACGCAACGAAAGAAAAATTATCCGTACAATGACGGACGTCAGCGAAAACTTGTTATGTTACGGGACGATCAAAACAAGTTTCGGAGGCGTACTTCTGGAAAATAAATCGGGCGATACACCTTTTGCCAGGAGCTTCTCACGCCAGTCTCGGATGATTTCCAACACAGCCCGCAACTCCAGGAAATGATGAACAGCCGGATACTTGCTCAAATTGTTCTCGGCAAGATTCAAAAGGGACGCCGCAGGACCAACTCGATGTTTTTGCAGATGGACAAAAGCACCGGCCAGTTGGATCAACCCTTTGTAAAAATCTCCGTCAGGTCCCAACCGTTGAGGCAGCCAAATCTGCTCCAAAACCTCGTGAGCTTCAAAATACAGCTGTTGGTTGAAACACTTGAAATACCCTGAATAATTAGGATCTAATGCCCCGCCGCGCAATTCCTGTATCAGGCTTGCAATCCGAATATTTTTATCTGACATGTGCGTTAGCGCCGCCATTTGGCATTGGCGCCTGCAAGGAAATTGCCGTATTTCGATGGGAAAGTCGAAATTTTCGCGTACGTTTCCATTGCCAACTTCTACAATCCAGATAAGGTGCTTCGCAGATGACCGATTCGAGTGAATCCTTGGGCATTATCGCCGGAAATCGATCCCTGCCTCTGATATTCGCCAAACAGTCGAGGAGTATGGGAATCCGACGACTTATCGCGGTGGGTTTCGAAGGTGAAACGGATCCTGCATTGGCTTCTTTGGTTACAGAACTGGTATGGCTGAAAGTCGGCCAGCTTTCGAAACTGATTTCGGCTTTTACAAGCCGTCAAATCCAGCAGTGTGTCATGGTGGGGCAAATTGCGCCCAAGAATCTGTATGACATTCGGCCTGATCTGCGCGCGATGGCCTTGCTCCTGCGGCTAAAAGAAAAAAATGCGCACACGATCTTTGGCGCTATTGCCGATGAGCTTCGAAAGGATGGCGTCACCCTGGTGGAAGCCACTCCCTGGCTTAAGCCGTTAATGCCAGGAATCGGGTTTCATCTCGGACCGAAACTTTCACCCAGGCAGGAGGCGGATGTCCAATTTGGATTCCGCGTCGCCAAGGAAATCTCACGAATGGAAATCGGGCAAACTATTGTCGTAAAAGACGGCACCGTTTTAGCCGTCGAAGGTCTTGAAGGTACGGATAAATGTTTGGCGCGTGGCGGGGAGTTGAGCGGGAAAGATGGCGGGGGCGTTGCGGTTAAGGTTGCCAAGCAAAACCATGACCTGCGTTTTGATATTCCATGCCTTGGGCCGAAGACTCTGGAAACGTGTGCCCTCTCGCGGATTTCCGTGCTCGCTTTTGAAGCAGGCAACTCACTGCTGCTTGAGCAGGAAACTTGCGGTGACCTGGCACAAAAACATAAGATTTCGGTTCTGACTTGCAGCTAGCGCCGCATTTCACAATGTTTAACACAATTAAATTCATGTCATCTTTGTTCTCCACTCATTGGCTGGAAATAATCATTTGCTACTAACATGCTGACGTCTCACGAGTTAATGGGCTTCATGTCGCCCGCCCTGGCGTTGGAAATCCTCAACTACGTTTACGAATCGGATAAGCCGCTTTACCGGACCGTGCTTGCCGCGGTTGCAGAAGCTCGGAAATTGCGGCCGGTCTTCTTAGAGCGCCAACCGAGAATTGAGCGACACCATGCGATGCTGCAAACGCTTTCGCGGCCCAGCTTGGATGCTGTCACCGGGAATTTGGTTCGAGCCTGGCTGCTCAAGAAATATAAGTCCATGCTTTGCGATTTTCTGGATGCACTTGGCATTACCCACAAAGAAGGGGTTGTCGAAGATTTACCAGCAACTATCGACGATGAAAAACTTCGTGCCGCCGTTGACACTTTGGTGGGCAAGTACCCCCCCGAGGTAGTAGCAGTGTATTTGAACGCCTTCAACGATATGAATGAGGTCGATTGGCCAAATTTAAAGACCATTCTCGAGGCGGACAAACGGTTGCAACTGGGCGGATGAACGGCGAACTTGAAAGTCGACCTTGCGACCAGCAAGAAATGCTGCAACTTTGTGACTGGTCTGGTGAGTCGGTTAGACGGGGTCACTTATGCCGCAAGATCATTTGAAAGTACTGCTCATCGAGCATGATGCCGGCTTTGCCCGTTCTGTTGGTGATATGCTTGGACAGGCACGCGAGCTGTCTGCGGAACTTCTTTCGGCCGCGGACTTGCGTCTTGGGTTATCGGCTCTGAATGATGATCAGTTCGATGTGGTGCTGATGGATTTATCGGTGCCGGACGGGGCTGGTTTGGGGAACGTCTCGCTTATCCGAGCGGAGGCGCCGCTCCTGCCGATCATTGTGGCCGGAGAAGCTGACGATGAAACTGTAGCGTTGGAAGCTGTGCATGCGGGTGCCAATGATTATGTGGTGAAGAACCAACTGAACACCGGTTGGCTCGAGCGTTCGATTCGTTACGTTATCGAACAACATCGCACGGATAAACTGTTGTTTGCCGCCGAGGCACGCTACCACAGCGTGTTCGATCACCTGGTGGAAGGTATTTTCCAAACCACTGCCGATGGAAAATATGTAATGGCCAACGCTGCCCTCGCTCGCATTTATGGCTATGATTCCCCTGAGGAGTTGATGCAGGGTCTTACCGACATTAGCCGCCGTCTTTATGTAAATGAGGGGCGGCGGGATGAGTTTGTGCGCCTGATGCAGGAACAGGACACCCTTAGCGGCTTTGAATCGCAGGTCTATCGTCGAGACGGATCGGTAATCTGGATTTCGGAAAATTGCCGTGCTGTTCGCGACAATAACGGCGTGCTGCTTTATTACGAAGGAACAGTCGAGGATATTACCCAAAGGCAAAAAGCGGAAGAGAATCTCAGGAATTCCGAGACTCTTTACCATTCTCTGGTTGAAACGCTCCCTCAGAACATTTTCCGCAAGGACATTGATGGCCGATTTACCTTTGCCAACCAGCAATTTTGCAAAATGTTGGGCAAATCACGGGAGGAAATCGTTGGTAAAACCGATTTTGATTTCTTTCCCACTCTTTTGGCCGAGAAATATCAGGCCGATGATCGCAAGGTCAAAGAGACAGGCAAGGCCTACTCGACGGTCGAGGAACACAGACCGCCAGGCACCGATGCAAAAATGTATGTGCAGGTCGTGAAAACTCCTCTTTATGATGCCGCCGGCAGTATCATCGGTCTTCAGGGGATTTTTTGGGACATCACAGAGCAGCGGGAAGCTGAAGAAAAGATAAAACGCACCAATGCTTTGTTGGCACAAAGCAGGAAGGAGCTAAGTGTCAGGAACACGCAGATGGAAGATGATCTGAAGATGGCCCGCGAGATTCAATTGGCCATGCTTCCTCAGCAATATCCATCGTTTCCGCAAAAAGTCGCACCGGCGGAGAGTCGCTTTCAATTCACCCATCGCTACTTGCCCTCCGGCACAGTTGGCGGGGATTTCTTCACCATCTCGGCGATCTCCGAATCCGAAGCTGCCGTGTTCATTTGCGATGTTGCCGGTCATGGTGTCCGTTCCGCTTTGGTTACAGCCATGATTCGGGCGCTGGTCGAAGAACTTCCACCAGCAGCCACCCAGCCCGGCGAGTTTCTCACCAAGCTAAATTTTGAGCTTTACTCAATTCTGAAACATACAGGCACGCCTTTGCTCACCACCGCTTTCTATCTGGTCGCGGATTGTCACACAGGCAAGATGCGTTATGCCAACGCCGGTCATCCAAAACCCTTTCATCTTAGACGCGGTCCAGCTCAGGCAGTTGCTCTGGTAAACAAATCTGGCAAAGCACAGGCTGCCCTTGGTTTGCTGGAACACACTGTCTATCAAAGTTCCGAGGTCATCATCGAGCCAACCGATCTGATCATGCTTTTCACCGACGGTCTTTACGAAGTTGAAGGAAGTGACAGCAGCGAAATTTACAGCCAGGCAATGCTACTCGACGCTGTCCAACGACGGGTCCAACTTCCCGCAGGACAATTATTCGATGAAGTCCTGGATGAAGTTCGCCATTTTTCCAGCGGTTCAGGCTTTTCCGATGACGTGTGTCTCGTCGGAATGGCATTACAGCCGTAGCAGCAGCGGACCGCGCCCGGTCCCCAGGGCGCAGCGGTTCGAACATGGTTCTTCGTTTGCGAACGAATACACCCGCATCATGCACCAGAGTCCTTCATGCACTTGCCAGCCGCGGACGGCTCGCGGTCCGGTCCGCTTTAGAAGCACGACGGCCATCCTCATCTAGCGGTTTTCATTTAGACTGGTTATAACTTCGCGGTGAGTTTTACCGATCGAGTGGCCGCACCGCCGCAAAAGCCCGTGGTAATTTATGACGGCGAATGCACTTTTTGTTGCTTGCTGGTTGAGCGTTGGCGACACGTGACCGGCGATGCAGTTCAATACTTAACTTTACAAGATCCAAGGGTCGCGCAACGTTACCCGGAACTGCAACGTCAAGAGCTTGAGAGGGCGGTGCATTTTGTCGCCGGTGACGGGGCTGTTTTCCAAGGCGCCCGCGCCGCATTTGGAGCACTGGCGCACGGTTCCAACCCACGCCAGCGACTGCCATTAGTTCTGTATCAAAACGTTCCGCTTTTCGCGGGTCTCGCTGAATGGGTTTATGCTCTCATCGCACGTCATCGCCGCATTTTTTCGGTCCTGTTCAAAATCCTGATTGGAAGCAAAACAGTCTCCCCATCTTATGATCTAGTCCGTTCGTGTTTTTTGCGGTCCATTGGCGTTATTTACTTAATTGCTTTCATTTCACTTTGGATCCAACTGAATGCGCTGGTTGGGAAACAAGGTCTTTTACCTGTGAAAGAAGGGCTGGAAACCATACGCCAGGCTACTTCACAATCTAATGCGTTCTATCGATTCCATATTTTCCCAACGTTATGCTGGTTGAATTCAAGCGATGCTTTCCTCCACGTGCAATGCGCCGTCGGAACCCTTTTGGCCCTTGTCCTCGTGGTCGGCATTGCTCCTGCAGTTTGTCTGTTTTTGCTTTGGCTGCTTTATCTTTCACTGGCGACGGTGCATCGGGAATTTCTCAGTTTTCAGTGGGATAATTTGCTTTTGGAAGCGGGATTTCTCGCCATTTTCCTGGCGCCGCTGCGATTGGTTCCGTGGAAGGGCCCAGCTCGGGCGCCTTCTTTATTAGTCATCTGGTTAATGCGCTGGCTCCTGTTCCGGCTGATGTTTGAATCAGGATGCGTCAAACTTTTGAGTGGTGATTCGGCATGGCGGGACCTTAGTGCGCTCACGGCGCACTACCAGACACAGCCCTTGCCAACGTGGATCGGCTGGCACGCCCACCAGTTGCCAGTGTTATTCCACAAGATTTGCGCCATCCTTATGTTCACTGTCGAGTTGCTCTTCCCTTTTCTGATTTTCATGCCTCGACGGTTTCGGATTACCGCGTGCGTCACCTTCCTCGGATTGCAGTCGCTGATTTTCCTGACAGGCAACTATGGCTTCTTCAACTTGTTGAGTATGGCCCTTTGTCTTTTGTTGTTGGACGATTCAGCTCTTCTGAAGCTGGTGCCTTCGAAGTGGAAAATGAGGCGGGGCTTCGGACATTCCCCATTGCCGGTTATTGGCTGGCGCTGGCCACGAGCGGTCGCCGTCCTATTAGCCGCCGTTATTGGGTGGATTTCATTGATACAACTTGCCTCGATGTTTCATGCGCAGATTACCTGGAAACCTGTTGTTGCCTCATACAGCTGGATCGCAAACTTTCGAACGATCAACAGGTATGGGCTGTTTGCGGTAATGACAATGCAGCGGCCGGAAATCATTGTTCAGGGAAGTAACGACGGGAAAAACTGGCTGGATTACGAGCTCAAGTATAAGCCAGGGGATGTGAAACGCCGACCCGGATTTGTTGCGCCTTACCAACCACGATTAGATTGGCAAATGTGGTTCGCTGCCCTGGGAAATTACCGGCAAAATCCATGGTTCATTAATTTTTGTGTCCACTTGCTTGACGGCTCGCCTCCGGTGTTGCACCTCCTGAAACAGAACCCATTCCCAAACGCACCTCCACGCTATGTGCGGGCGCTGGTTTATGAATACCATTTTACCAATCAAGCGATAAGGCGCCGAACGGGTGCATGGTGGCAACGGGAGCTGCGAGGTGTGTATCTGCCCGTGCTGGGGCTTCAGGAAGAAACGGCTCCAAACAATCCGAGGCGATGAAAGCAATGCGCTTAACCAGCAATCCTTTTATAGGGCTCACCTTCGTTGAGCGTAAGACGCTCAGGCCGGCCCTGATGCCGATAGATCAGTTTTGTGTGATCCAATCCCATCAAATAAAGAATCGTTGCATGCAGATCGTGGACGTGCAGGCGATCTTTGACAGCGTGCAGACCCAATTCATCCGTTTCGCCAATCACCTGGCCTCCTTTGACACCGCCTCCTGCCATCCACATGGAAAAACCGGTCGGATTGTGATCGCGTCCATCCCCTTTCTCGCTCATTGGTGTGCGGCCAAACTCACCGCCCCAAAGCACCAGTGTTGAATCCAACAGTCCACGTGTTTTAAGGTCTTTCAGCAATCCGGCGATCGGCTTATCCACAGCGCGGCAAAGCTCTGAGTGATTCTGTTCAATTTTTGAATGAGCATCCCATTTGCTGCCAGTGCCGCTATAGAGTTGGACGAAGCGCACGCCGTGTTCGACCAGGCGCCGTGCCAGCAGGCAGCTTCGTCCAAACACGGCCGTTTCATCCTTATCCAGGCCATAAAGCGCTTTGGTCGCGTCCGATTCTTTGGAGAGGTCGACCGCTTGAGGTGCTTCAGCTTGCATATGAAATGCCAATTCGTAACTGCGAATCCGGGCATCTAATTCGCTGTAGCGGGGATGGTTGAGTGTGTGCTGTTGATTCAGTTCGTTCAGCAAAGCAAGTTTGCCGAGCTGCTGTTCCTCGGTAATACCTCGAGGTGGATTAAGATTTGGAAACGGTTCACTGGCCGGACCGAGCCGCACACCCTGGTAGAGAGCAGGCATAAAACCAGGACCCCAGTTTCTGGGTCCTCCAATGACCTGTCCGTTATTATCACAAAGCACTGTGAACGCGGGAAGATTCTGATTTTCTGTCCCGAGACCGTAACTGACCCACGCACCCAAAGAAGGCCGTCCGCCAAGGATTGAGCCTGTATTCATCTGGCCAACACCATTTGCATGATTCAGTCCGTCGCACCAGCAGGAGCGGATCACAGCCAGATCATCCACGCATTCAGCCATGTGGGGTAACCAATCTGAAACCCAAATCCCACTTTGTCCGTGCTGTTTCCATTGGCGGCGATCGGCGAGCAACGGCGCATCTACCTCGCCCATGGCGGTGATGATCGGTCCAAAACTTTCGGGAAGCCGTTGCCCCGCCAGTTCGCGCAGTTTGGGTTTCGGATCGAAGGTGTCCAGATGGCTCGGGCCTCCTTCCATGAACAGAAAAATGACGTTTTTGGCCTTGGCAGAAAAATGGGGTGGTTTGGAAGCCAGAGGGGTAATAGCGCCTGCGGAGGCGACGGCCTCCGAAGTCTCCTGTTGTAGCAGGTAAGCCAGCGCCAGCGCACCGAAACCCGCGCCCGCGCGTGAAAGAAAATCGCGCCGCGTATAGAGCAGTTCGTGATGGGAGAAGGCAGGCATTAGTCAGGAGAGAGTAGTCGTTCGATGAACGCCGCTTTGCCAGGCAAATTGTAGAGCGCGTCGAGCTCCTGCCTCTGCCTGTTGTTATTCCACATAGAGGAACTCATTCGAATTTAGCAGAATATGGCACAGATCCACCAGCGCAGCCATCCCGGGGTCTGATTGCGCCGAAGGCGAAACTTCAGCGCGAATATTATGTGCGTTTTGCGAAGAATCTTTAAGCGCATCCGGTTCCTCGAATCGCCAATATCCTACTGTGCTGTCCAGAATCGCATCACGTTGCAGGAGCAAATCTTCCTGTTTCAACGCGTGGTTTGAAAGTCGAACGTCATCGATCAGCCCATCCCATATCAAGTTCTTGTCCGGTTCGCGCGCTCCCAGTATCAACGGCAAATTTGACTGATGATTGGCGGTAACCGTGTGCGAGGTGTGCGCAGTTCGAAGCTCACCAGTGTTGTTTAATTTTTTCGAGTAAAACGTCAGGCCGGTATCGCTCGTGTCCCCGAGCCGGACTGTGGCTGCCACATAATAGGGTTGATTCAATTCAATGGTGAGTCCGGACCGGATGGTTTCGTACCCCCCAACACCGTCTTCCGCAGGGTCACCAATCAGCTCAAGGACCAGGACAGGAGCATCCGTCGATTTGGCACTTACGCCAAATGACCAGCCCGGTTGATTTTGCCGGCCATCCCAGCGTGAGACGATGGTTCGCATTGCCTTCTTATCAACCGAGTTCAAGACAATGAACGCCTCCACCGTGAAATCATATTGTGGCATCAAATGATTATCAGGAACCTGCAGCCGAATCTGCCTCGTGTCCGGTTTAAAAACGGCGGCATTGCCCGCATGTCCACTCATAGGTTGAACCACCACTTGGGACAGCTTGAATTGAGTTTTTGCGATCAGACGTGCCTGCTCTCGCAAAAAGGACTCGGCTTTTTTCCGTTCCTCGGCTTTCGGCTGGCGACCATAGGCAAATTGATAAGCTGCGCTGATCGATTCTGATAGTTCCTGCTCAGGTGTTTTTTTGATTCGATTGGCCATGGCCTGGGCCCGCTGCAAGACGTAAGGACCGTTGAGCAGAACGAGGGACTGCATGGGTGTGGTCGTGACATTCCTTTGAGGCGAACTCGTGTATGGGTCTGGTGGATCGAAAGCATCGAGCAAAGGATCCCGGCTGTTACGAAGCCATTTTACATAAATAGTGCGTCTGGGTTTTGATGTCTCGACACTTGCTCCGCTCATTTGAAGATCCAGCTCACCGCTGGCCGCCAGCATCGCATCACGAATTTGATCGCTCTCCAGCCGTCTCACAGTTTGACGCCAGAGCAAGCGATTTTCCGGATCGATCAGTGATGCCCGGTCGGCGGCATCATTCGAAACATTTGCGCTCTGCCGGTAAGCGGCGCTCGTCACAATCAACCTGTGGATTGCCTTGGCACTCCAATCATGCTCCACAAAATAATGAGCGAGCCAGTCAAGAAGTTCTGGATGCGAAGGTAATTCGCCGAGGTGACCGAAGTCACTGGAAGTTCCTACCAATCCGCGCCCGAAGTGGTGCTGCCAAAGGCGGTTGACCAGCACACGGGTTGTCAACGGATTGGCCGGGTCGGCCATCCATTTTGCAAGAGCAGTGCGGCGTCCTGTCGTCTTTGGATTATCTGCAATGGAGGTAATTTTTGCCGGCGTTTCATCCAACAAAGTTAAGAAGCCCGGCTCAATCGCCGTTTGCGATTTGTCTTTGGGAATGACCAAAGGTGACGCGACAGGGCCAATGTCGGTCACCAGCATCGCCATTGGCAAAGGTTTGGGTTTTATGTCGTCGAAATGCGCGAGTTCGCGTTGCAGAGCCTCAAACTTCTCTTTTTCTGCGCCTTTGATTTTGCTGTCGAGTTTTTCGCCTTCATCGGCGACTTGCCGCCAGGCCAGGTCGTAAAGTTGTTGCTCATAGGGTGTGCGCTCCTGTGGCGGTTTGTACATCATCGTCTGAATGTCCTTTGGGAATTTATCAAGGACCCCTTTCGCAATTTTCTCACGAGCCGGAAGCTCAATCGCGTCGATTTGCTTCCGGATTTCGGCTGAAGCTGTTTCCCACTTTGCGAGTTGCGCTCGGTATTCGGCGAGTTGTTGAGAAGTAGCCAGTGGAATGTCCTCTCGGGGGGAGAGGTTCGAAAAGAATGCCTGAAGTCGATAATAGTCCTTTTGCAAGATCGGATCGAATTTATGATCATGACAACGGGCGCATTGCATTCCCAGCCCTAGCAACGCGTCCCCGGTGACATCCGTGATATCATTCAGAATGGTAGCCCAATGCGATTTGATATTCCGCTGGTTATATTCATAAATCCAAAGTCTGAGAAAGCTTACCCCTATCAAGGCATCAGGATCATTTGGCCATAGTTCATCCGCGGCAATTTGCTCCATGAGAAACCGGTTATAAGGTTTGTCGTCGTTCAGGCTGCGAATGACATAGTCACGATAGCGAAAGGCATGTGGCCTGAAACCGTCGGCCTTATAGCCGTCAGATTCCGCGTAGCGCACGAGGTCAAGCCAGTGGCGGGCCCATTTTTCACCGTAGTGAGGGTTGCTGAGTAACTCATCCACCACCTTTTCATAAGCTTGAGGCGAGTTGTCCTGCTGAAATCGTTCAACCTGCTCTGCCGTGGGTGGGAGGCCAATCAGATCGAAGTACACTCGCCGTATCAGTGTGGCTTTGTCTGCTTCAGGCGCGGGTTTCAAACCGGATTTGTCGAGCCTGGCCAGGATAAATTGATCGATGGGGTTTCGTGTCCAATTTTTCTCCTGAACCTTCGGCGGTTCGGTTGCCCGCACCGGCTGAAAAGCCCACCATTTCTTATCCTCAGCCGTAATTTTCCTGCTTCTTGCTCGGGTGACAGTATTCCGCTTTGTATCAGAGTACGGAGCTCCCATCCTTATCCACTCGGCCAGAATTGCAACTTGCTCCTCGGGCAATTTTTTCTTGGGTGGCATTTGTAAATCTTCATCGAGATGCCGTACCGCTTTAATGAGCAGACTTTTTTCAGGGTCACCGGAGACAATTGCGGGACCGGTGTCGCCCCCTTTCAACAAAGCTTCGCGAGAGTCGAGAAGAAAGTTGCCCTTGATCTTATCGGCCTGATGACTGTGGCACTGGTAGCAATGCTCCGAAAGGATGGGCTGGACTCGGCTTTCGTAGAAATCCCCGCCAGTTTGAGCCGCTCGAGCGGTGACTTGGAACGCAGGAGCGCCGCTGGAAACCCAGAATATCGCGAGCGCTGCTATGAAAACGTTTCGGAGCATGCTGGCAAAGCGCCGCAATGCCGGGATCATTCAAGCGTCCCAGCCTGCACGATTCTCGCGTTTTACAAACCGGCTTGCCTCAGGCAGGTTGGGCGAGCGCATATTTGGGCCATCCCATTCCATCCGCTGGCCTTCTCCCACCCGAAGAGCCACGCATCCAAGCAGGATGACCTCGGCCAGATACCCTGCGATCTCGAAATTCGAGTAAGCAGGGGTGCCATCTTTCATCATTTGGAACCACTCTTTCATGTGACCAATGGAACGAGGAATCGTCTGGGGAATCTCTTTACAAGCATCGTGCTGATCTCCCGCGGTAAACTCCTCACTGCCTTTCATGGCAAGAAAGAATTTTGTCCCGTAATCATCCGGGGAGAATAGTTTTCCTTTCTCTCCGATGATGAGGGCGCCGCTTTCGGGCAGAGCATCATATGTGGCCATCACTTCACGAATGGATTTGGCATCCGGACGTAAAGGTCTGAGTCCGCTCCCATCGGTTGGGTTGCCGTCGTACCACCAGAATTTAAGCGGAGGAAAATTATCCCGTTCGGGGAACTCAAAACGGATACGGGAAGTTTTCGGGAAGGTCTCGGGGTACGTGCGCGATGCGAGCTCGCACTCGATGACATTTGGATAGCCGAGTTTGAGCGCCCGGAAAGGCATGTTGACTGTATGGCAAGCCATATCGCCCAGGGCACCTGTGCCGAAATCGAACCAACCGCGCCACTTGAATGTGTGGTAAACACCGCTTTTGTAAGGGCGGTGCTGAGCGGGGCCGAGCCAAACATCCCAATCCAACGTATCAGGAACCTTATCTTCGCCCTCAGGTCGCGGTACGCCCTGAGGCCAGTGTGGCCGGTTGGACCAGACGTGCAATTCGAGTGGCTTGCCAATGAGGCCTGCATGAACGACCTCAACCGCGCGCCGAAGTCCAGGCGCTGCGCTGCCCTGGTTACCCATTTGAGTTGCCAGCTTCTTTTCCCTGGCCAACTGTCTCACAATGCGCGCTTCGTTCACCGTCTGGACAAGTGGTTTTTGACAAAAACAATGTTTGCCCATCTTCATCGCTCGAATAGCAGCCACTCCATGGTTATGATCCGGAGTGGAGACGGTAACGGCATCAATAGTGTTGCCCATTTCATCCAGCATCTTGCGGTAATCGGTGTACTTCTTAAGATCGGGGAACTTTTCCGCAAACTGCCGGGCCTTTTTTTCCCGGGCATCCTGGTCTACATCGCAAATGGCAACGATGTTGGCACCGCAGCCGGAGGCCTGGCTGCTGTCCTCGTTTCCTTTGCCGCCAACCCCAATGCAAGCAACATTGATTCGATCATTTGCACCCAGAACATTCCCTACAAAGGGGAAAGAAAACGTGGCAGCGCCAATAGCCATGGTGGTACGGCTTAGGAACTGACGCCGAGTAAAGGGAAACGGCTGAGTGTTCGAAGATCGGTTTTTCATAATTGCGAGTCAGAATGTAAGATCATCAGGCTGACCCCTAACATTGCACCGGGGGAACCGATCCAGCAAGTCTGAAACGTTTTACCCACTGCGTTCGGGCACCACTCGCGGGCGTGATCGGAGCGCGGGTCTGTCGTTCCCACCAGCGGCAGACGCTAGCGACACAGAGCTTTCCTTCGAATTGCCAGGGAACCTATTGTTTGATTCGGTTCCATGGGAGCCCGGTTTCGATTGCATTACCGACCAACGCCAGGAGCGCACGACTCTGCTCGTGCGTGTTCTCATTTGCGAGTTTCGCGCCCGAACAGAGTCGGGCGCTCCAAATTTTGTTCAGCTTTGTTGCCTTTTTCTGGAGTTGCTGCAAAAGACCTATTGACTGCAATTACTGACCTTGTTACTTTGACCCTGTGAAGTTGAACCTGAACCTGCTGCTATCGAGCGCGCTGCTGCTAAGCCGCGCGGCAGTTGGGTTCTAGTTGTTCACTGAGTTTTACTACACCCCACTGCCGATTAGGCGGTGGGGTTTTTTATTCGCCCTGACGCCGCAAAGGCTGCAACCTGAAATAAGCCATGAGAAAAGATCCGAACAGTAAATACCGACCGTTCCCGTTAGTGCCTTTACCCGGGCGCCAGTGGCCAAGCCGTGCGATCACGCGTGCGCCGATATGGTGCAGTGTCGATTTGAGGGATGGGAACCAGGCACTCCCAGTCCCGATGAACGTCAGTCAGAAACTGGATTTGTTCCAGACGCTCGTAAAATGCGGATTTAAGGAGATTGAAGTCGGCTTTCCCTCGGCTTCCAATACAGAATTTGATTTTAACCGGCGGTTGATAGAAGAAGAGAGAGCGCCGCAGGACGTCTGGTTGCAAGTTCTGGTTCAGGCAAGGGAGGATTTGATTGACCGCACCTTCGAATCGTTGAAGGGCGCGCGTCGTGCGATCATACATCTTTATAATTCGACATCGCCCGCGCAACGCCGCGTAGTGTTTGGCATGTCCAAGTCAGAAGTCATTCGGTTGGCGGTGCATGGCGCCACGCTCATTCAAGAGCGTCTTCCACAGCTCAAGGGCACCGAGGTGATGCTGCAGTATTCGCCGGAAAGTTTCAGCGCCACAGAAGTCGAGATGGCCAAGGAGATTTCAGAAGCAGTGATGCAAGTGTGGAAACCCTCGCCGCAACGCAAAATGATTTTAAACCTGCCAAACACGGTCGAGGTGGCGATGCCGAACGTGTACGCGGATCAAATCGAATGGATTTGCAGCAACATTGAACAGCGAGACTGCTTGATCATTAGTTTGCATACGCACAATGACCGGGGTACTGGGGTTGCTTCCACGGAATTAGGCTTGTTAGCAGGAGCGGATCGTGTCGAAGGCACCCTCTTTGGCAACGGCGAGCGCACGGGAAATCTCGATATCGTAACGGTCGCCTTGAACCTCTACATGCATGGCGTCGCTCCGAACCTCGATTTTACCGATCTGAATTCGATTCGGGAAGTGTACGAGCGATGCACAGGGATGAACGTGCCACCTCGTCAACCTTATGCGGGAGAACTCGTTTTTACCGCGTTTAGTGGATCACATCAGGACGCGATTCGAAAGGGACTCGGGGAATGGGCTGACCGGCGGCATACCCATTGGGATGTGCCCTATTTAACGATTGATCCTACGGATATCGGACGTGAGTATCATGAGGTCATTCGTGTTAACAGCCAATCAGGTAAAGGCGGTGTGGCGTATCTGCTTGAGACAGAGTTTGGGATCGAGTTGCCGAAAGAACTCCAACGCGAATTTGGTCCGATCGCTAATGTGGAGGTCGATCGATTGGGACGCGAAGTCAGCGGGACAGAACTCAAACAAATGTTTTGGCGCGAATACATCGAGCGTAACTCTCCCTGGCAACTTCGCGGGTTTGAAACTCAGAGCCAGAATGGGACGGTTCACTGTCAAGCGCGCTTGTTGAGAGATTCCCAACCGATCGAACTCAAGGGTCAAGGCAATGGACCATTGGCAGCGTTGGTTCATGGTTTCATCAGTGCGGGCGTGCCGCGATTCGAAATCGAGCATTACAGCGAACACGCCTTGAGCGCAGGTGAAGAGGCCTCGGCAATCGCCTACATCCAAATTAAACATGGGAACGGGCATAAGAAATGGGGCGCAGGTGTCGATACCAGCATAGAACTGGCTTCGATCAAAGCAGTGATCAGTGCGTTGAACCGTTCATAATATCGAATACAGGTCTCCCAGAAACGTGTTAGTGCTTCACAAAGTGTTGAATCTCGCGAAGCGTATGGAATGCGCCGTATTCCGGCGCTTTTCATTTCTTCCAGGTTTCATCCAAAATCTGAATGCAAAAGCCAACCCAAAGCGCCGGAATACAGCGCACTCCATACGCTTCGCGAGGTCGTTTGCGCCTTTATGTTTTGTGATATCTTTTTCTTTTTCACCTCACGCTGTGCTCAGTGGCGAAACTTTGTTTGAAGATCAGTTTAAAACCAGGCTGGGGAAAGGGTGGTCGTGGGTGCGTGAAAATCCCAAAACGTGGCGTGTCACAGAACAGGGTCTCGAAGTGCGAATCGAGCCTGGCAACATGTGGGGTCCGCAAAACGATGCGAAAAATCTGTTGGTGCGTTCGCTCCCTGCTGCCGCCGGGATGGCAATCGATATCTCTGTCCGTGTGGAAAACAAACCGACCCACCAATACGAGCAAGTGGATTTAGTTTGGTATTACGATGATTCGCATATGGTGAAGCTGGGACAGGAATTGGTGGATGGAAAATTGAGTGTTGTCATGGGGCGCGAAGAAAAAGATAAAACCCGGACCATAAGCATCACCCCGCTGGATTCACAGGTCGTGTTCTTGCGGATCATTGCAAAGGAAAACCATGTTCGGGGTCAGTTCCGGACTCCGCAAAACGCGGACTGGCGTGAGGCAGGCGAGTGCGACATGCCTGTTCCTTCAGGCAGCGCACAGGCGCGAGCGTGCCTGCAATTTTACCAGGGCCACGATAAGGAGGAACATTGGGCCAAAGTGACCGACTTCCGGATTTCAGAAGTAAAGTAGGACAAGCGTCTGGCCTGTCCCGCGACGGCGCAGCCGGAGCAGGTAAATGTCATAAACCCGCTTAGTACTATTGGCAACCCCCAGTCGTCGCGTGTGATATATTACTCCATGCCAGAGTCGGTGATCAAAGTTGCTAACCGCAAGGTCACCGTCTCAAACCTGGATAAAGTTCTATACCCCGCTGGGCCCTTCACCAAGGCCCAGGTGATTGATTACTACCTGCACGTGGGTGAGTTCCTGTTGCCTCATTTCAAAAACCGCCCGGTGACACTGGTGCGATATCCGAATGGCCCTTTCGGTAAATCGTTTTACGAAAAGAATGCCCCTGGTTTTACTCCTTCATGGGTGAAAACTTTTCCCGTCCCGCGCAGTGAAGGCGGTGTCATTCAGTACATTTTGATCAATGATTTGCCCACGTTGGCGTGGACCTCGAATCTTGCTGCTCTGGAACTTCACCCTTTTTTGCACCGGGCGCCCCGCATCGCTCAGCCCACCCATGTCGTCTTTGATTTGGACCCAGGCGAAGGGGCAGATATCCTGACTTGCGTCGAAGTGGCTTTGCTTGTCCGAGATTTATTGCAACAAATCGATCTCTCCTGTTTCCCTAAGGTCTCCGGTTCAAAGGGAATTCAGCTTTACGTGCCTTTGAACACTCCAACTTCGTACGAGGACACAAATAGCTTTGCCCGAAGGATTGCTAATCGCCTGGCGAGTGAACATCCCAGTCTCGTTGTTTCCGACATGGCCAAAGCGCTCCGCAAAAATAAAGTTTTCATCGACTGGAGCCAGAATACTCAGAGCAAAACGACTGTCGGCGTTTACTCCTTGCGCGCCAAACGTGAACGGCCCTTTGTTTCCATGCCCGTAAAATGGGAAGAATTGAACAGGGCAGTTTCAAAATCCGATTCGGGAAGTCTGTTCTTCGAGCCAGGCGCGGCATTGGCGCGATTGAAAGAGACCGGCGACCTTTTTGCTCCAGTTTTGATGCTGAAACAAGCGCTGCCGAAGGAATCAGGTGTCGCCAGCTCTCCACCCCCAAAATCACTCGAAAAATACGCAGGCAAAAGAAACTTTGCAAAAACTGTTGAGCCCAGGCCGCTCCTGCCAAAACGCAGCCAACAAGGCAGCCGACGCCGATTCGTCGTGCAAAAACATGCGGCCGGGCATTTGCATTATGATTTGCGGCTGGAAATGCACGATGTCTTGAAATCATGGGCGGTGCCAAAAGGTATGCCGTTAAAGAAGGGCGAACAACGGAGCGCCTTTGCTACTGAAGATCATCCTCTGGAATACCTCGATTTCGAAGGCACCATACCCAAAGGCCAATACGGTGGCGGGACAGTGATGGTCTGGGATATTGGTACTTACGAACCGGTAGAAGGCAACTATTACAAAGGAGAACTGACAGTGTTTCTTACCGGGAAAAAGTTAAAAGGTGAATGGATGCTCAAGCGGTTGACCGACGGGCACAGCTCGGACGGCAAAGCGACCTGGTTGCTACTCAAAACGAATAAGGATGCGAAGCCAATTCCGGTTAAATGGGCTGACAGCTCAGTTTTGAGCAACCGAACCATGCAGCAAATTGCCGGCGACAACACGGCGGTTTGGCAAAGCAACCGCAACGCCTCCAAAAACGACCTTGTTACCTCGCCCAAAAATGTTGTTAGAACAAAAACTCGCACGAGTCCACCTCCTCAATTCATTCCGCCAATGCGCGCTACGCTGACTGACAAACTCCCGGAAGGTCCTGAATGGATCTATGAAGTCAAGTGGGACGGGTATCGCGCCCAGGCATCCAAGCATCAGGATGTCGTCCGTCTTCTCTCCCTCAAAAACAAGGAGATGGCGACGCACTTTCCCACCGTTGTGGAAGCTGTTCGTGCATTACATGCAAATAGCGTGGTGCTGGACGGAGAGATTGTTGCCATCGATGCCAACGGCCAGCCATCTTTTCAGGCTCTCCAGAACCGGGCCGCACTTGGACGAAAATGGCACGTGGTCTATTACGCTTTCGATCTATTGAACCTTGGAGGTGAGGATATGACAAAGCTTCCGCTCGAACAACGAAAGGAAAAGCTTAAGAGTGTTGTCGCGAATTCAGATGTGCGGTATAGCGCGCACTTGCCCGGGTCACCCGAAGAGATAATTAAAGCTGTCAAAAAAGCAGGTCTGGAGGGAGTTTTGGCCAAACGTAAGGATTCGATTTATTCCGCAACGGGGCGCTCCCGGGCGTGGCAGAAGCTTAAACTAGCTCCTTCCCAGGAATTTGTTATTGGCGGGTATAATCCGGAAGGAGCAAGCTTTTCTTCGGTATTAGTCGGCTTTTACGAAGGGACGCACTTCATGTTCGCGGGCAAAGTGCGGCAGGGATTCAATCCCTCTTCCCGCGCAGCTCTCTTAAAAATATTAAGAACTCTGAAAACCGACCAATGCCCATTTGCTAACCTGCCGAGCAGTAAGACTGGTCATTTCGGCGAAGGTATCACCGCAAAGGATATGGGCAAACTTCAATGGTTGCACCCCAAGGTAGTCGCACAAATCAGTTTTACCGAATGGACAAACTATGGATTACTCCGGCATGCCACTTTCCTCGGATTGCGTGATGACAAAGAGCCTGAGGATGTGGTGAAAGAGAGTTTTGGGCGGAAAATGAATTAGCGGGCTGCACTGGACGCGGTGGGCGCGTTCTGTTTAATTTGGCTGCGGTTGTTTGCGCCGCGCCAAGTGCAAAGGCACCCCGAACGCGTTGGGCGCGAGCCAAGATGAACCTTATGCTCCGCAATACCGCTGACTGTGAAGCAGACGTAGATCGTTTTGTTCGCCGGGTGGTCGATGCTGAGACTGTCTGGTATTTGAGCTCTGGCCGTGGAATAGCATTTTGCGAGTCCAACGACGATCAATCAGGAGATGAATCGGGCACAGTGTTACTTTTCTTTTCCGATGAGGCCTATGCTCGCCGAGCACAGACCCGGCATTTTTCTGATCATGAGGTCACAAGCATGAATTTGTTCGATTTCCTTTACCGCTGGCTTCCGGGCATGACAGGGGACGGAGTGCTCGCAGGCCCAAACTGGACCGGGGATTTAATCGGTTTGGAAGTGCAGGCTTTTCCACTGCGCAAACGCATCGAAAGTAATATGACTCGCGAGCACCTGGAGCGATACCAAAAGCAATATGAGGAGCTTAAAGGGAGAGAGTAATCGGTTGCCGAACCAGTCGCTCCGCCAAATAGCGTCGACCAGGAGATTAACGGGCTATGGTCGACGCGGCCTCACAAAACGGCTACAGGATGACAACGCCATTTCAATTTTGTTCCAAATCGGACGAATTGCATCTTCGACCATTTCGAGGTCCCAGAGTTCGGCGATTGGTTGCAGGCGTTCTCGGCAGATGCTTCAGAATTTTCTTTGCAGTGGAAAACCTGGCTCTGCATGCATCGATAATCGAAATGTTGTGACAACGTGAATTCCTTCGTTTCAGCGGCGGAAAATGGCAGAGCGATACGTTCCAGTGGACCGCTGGGCCCCACTTGATATACAACTTGCGTTTGCTCGAACCGGTTACCATTTTCATATAGAGTTGGACGGTCTGCGACACCAATTGTTCAGCCAGGGCTGGCGACCGCAAACACCGATTTCCTTGTTGTTTTAACAAGAAATGTACACTGATTCTAAAAAGGACTGGTTTTTGTAACTCAGTATTATGAACCTCCATCCTCCGAAGGCCCATCTGTAACCGTGCGGGAATGCCAAATTCTAAATGGTGATCCAACCTCCACCCAGTACGATGTCGTCCTGGTAGAAAACGGCGGCCTGGCCAGGCGTGATCGCTCGCTGGGGTGAAAGCAGCTTTACGCTAGCTTTGCCGTTAGCCGTTGGAGTTACGATTGCATTGGCTCCTGGATGATTGTAACGAATCTTCACGCTCGTCTCGAAACTCTCAGGCAATGTGTCGAAAGCGATCCAATTGCATCGATCCACAACGAACTCATCCCGTTCGAGGGCTGAATCATCTCCGACAGTCACCCTGTTATTTTCTGGATCGAGTTCGATCACGTACAGGGGTTTAGGAGCGGAAATTCCCAAACCCTTGCGCTGGCCGATGGTGTAGAACTCGATGCCGTCGTGATGGCCCAGGACCTGGCCCTGAAGGTTGACGATCTCACCGCGATGCTTTTGAGCAAGGTTTGCCTGTTGCAAAAATTTGCCATAATCATTGTCCGGGACAAAACAGATTTCCATGCTCTCTTCCTTATCGGCTGTCTTGAGTTGGCAATGCCGGGCTACCTCGCGAGTATCGCTTTTAGTGCGTTCGCCAAGGGGAAACAACGCGCGGGAGAGTTGCTCCTGGCGGAGAGAGAAAAGAAAATAACTTTGATCTTTGCGCAGATCCTTACCGCGTTTTAGCAGGATTCGTTTGCCATCGGAGGACGGTTCCAGTCGTGCAAAGTGGCCGGTGGCAATATACTGGGCGCCGAGTTGGTCCGCTCTTTCGATCAGCCGGCCAAACTTTAAATTCTGGTTGCACATGACACACGGATTCGGAGTGCGCCCGGCTTTGTACTCTGCGGCAAAGTACTGGATGACTTTGGTCTGGAACTCAGCCGCTTCATCAATCAAATAATAGGGAATGCCCAATTTGTGACACACCGCTCGAGCGTCCGTTACCGCCTGCGGTCCACAACACTTATCCTCGGCGCGAGAAACACAATCCTGAGGCCATAATTTGAGCGTAATCCCAACTACATCGTACCCCTGTTCAAGCAACAGAGCGGCAGTCGCGGAGGAATCGACTCCACCGCTCATACCTACTACAACCCGCGTTTTTCGTGGGGCAACCATGACTGGCAATATACGGGATTTCACTCAAGTCACAATTCCAGAGGTGAGTTTCCATCCAGACGGTGACATTTAGCCGGAAAATGGAGTCCACGCAATCAGGAGCGGACCGCGAACCGTCCCGGTTCGCAGCGGCCGAGAACGGGTTTGGGCATTGAATTCACCTTGGGCTCCCACATCAATCAAGCCGCTGCGCCCGAGGGACCGGGCGCGGTCCGTTTACAGAATTAGCCGTCCGTACTTATCACGGAATCGAGCACTACTCCATTTCCAAGCTTGCGGCGTTCGCGCTAGAAATGCTTTCACAGGATTGTTTTCCACATAACGACGAGCACGGAGTTCCTGTTCAGAATCCCGCATGAAAGTGTCCCAGTAATCCTTTGCCCAGAACGCTCCTCGACGACCTGATAATCGGTTCGCCTCGCGGGCTGTATATTCTTTCCAATTGGCTATCACCTCGCCCATGGGTTTTACGGTTATCTTGAACAACACATGAAGATGATTGGGCATAACTACCCAAGCGCGTAAAACGTAATCAGATCCATTGTGGAACCGCAAAGCTTGATCAACAATCTCTGCAACGCGCGGTTGTTTCAATGGGCATTCTCCTCGTCCTTTGTCGAGGTAAGCTTGAAGCTTTTTCCGTCTTAGAGCATCTTCTTCGATTTTAAACAAGGCTTCCCATTCCGAACGGAGAGATGCGGGAAAAGAATCCAGAACATGAAAGGTCACTATTTGCGTGAGCCCTGGTTCGTCCCGATGTGGCAAGTAACCCCGTTCATGCCAGCCTTTGAAACCTGCTTTTGCATCGTTCACTGTCAAGGACGTAGCCCATTTTCGTTTGGCAGCAACAAGTTCGCGCAGGTCAGGATTGCGCGGTGGTCCTCGGGGAATTTGCGGCTCCAAGCCCATGTGAACATTCGTATTGCAAAGAGCCTTCTTGTCGCAAGCTATTTTGGATTGGTTTGCGCCGGGAATTATATCGAGCCGCTGCGCCCGAGGCGCGGACCGCGAACCGTCCCGGTTCGCAGCGGCCGAGAACGGGTTGGAGCATTGAGTTACCTTGGGCTCCCACAGCAATCAAGCCGCTGGCGCCCGAGGGACCGGGCGCGGTCCGTTGGGGGCGGACCGCGAACCGTCCCGGTTCGCAGCGGCCGAGAACGGGTTTGGGCATTGAATTCACCTTGGGCTCCCACATCAATCAAGCCGCTGCGCCCGAGGGACCGGGCGCGGTCCGTTTACAGAATTAGCCGTCCGTACTTATCACGGAATCGAGCACTACTCCATTTCCAAGCTTGCGGCGTTCGCGCTAGAAATGCTTTCACAGGATTGTTTTCCACATAACGACGAGCACGGAGTTCCTGTTCAGAATCCCGCATGAAAGTGTCCCAGTAATCCTTTGCCCAGAACGCTCCTCGACGACCTGATAATCGGTTCGCCTCGCGGGCTGTATATTCTTTCCAATTGGCTATCACCTCGCCCATGGGTTTTACGGTTATCTTGAACAACACATGAAGATGATTGGGCATAACTACCCAAGCGCGTAAAACGTAATCAGATCCATTGTGGAACCGCAAAGCTTGATCAACAATCTCTGCAACGCGCGGTTGTTTCAATGGGCATTCTCCTCGTCCTTTGTCGAGGTAAGCTTGAAGCTTTTTCCGTCTTAGAGCATCTTCTTCGATTTTAAACAAGGCTTCCCATTCCGAACGGAGAGATGCGGGAAAAGAATCCAGAACATGAAAGGTCACTATTTGCGTGAGCCCTGGTTCGTCCCGATGTGGCAAGTAACCCCGTTCATGCCAGCCTTTGAAACCTGCTTTTGCATCGTTCACTGTCAAGGACGTAGCCCATTTTCGTTTGGCAGCAACAAGTTCGCGCAGGTCAGGATTGCGCGGTGGTCCTCGGGGAATTTGCGGCTCCAAGCCCATGTGAACATTCGTATTGCAAAGAGCCTTCTTGTCGCAAGCTATTTTGGATTGGTTTGCGCCGGGAATTATATCGAGCCGCTGCGCCCGAGGCGCGGACCGCGAACCGTCCCGGTTCGCAGCGGCCGAGAACGGGTTGGAGCATTGAGTTACGTTGGGCTCCCACAGCATCAAGCCGCTGCGCCCGAGGGACCGGGCGCGGTCCGTTGGGCGGCATTCCTCCATGTGCTGTCTGACTTGAGTTCCCTGCTGCTAAGCGTATTATTTAATGTCTTTGACGCTTGAATCGTGATTCCGTAGGGTCACCCGGCTCACAAGGCAAAAACATGATTGGCTTTATAGTTAAGAAATTCATCGGCTCGAAGAACGACCGAGAAGTAAAACGGCTTCGACCGATGGTCGCGCAAATCAATGCTTTGGAAACCGAACTGCAAAAGGTTCCTGACGAGGAGTTGCGGCAGAAAACGGCTGCGTGGAGAGAGGAACTCAGCAAGATCGAAGACAAAGAAGCTCTAAGCCGCCGATTGGATGAAATCCTCCCCGAAGCCTTTGCGGTTGTAAAAAATGTTTGCCGCCGATTGTGGGGCGCGGAGATTACCGTGCGTGGGCATCCGCTGAAGTGGGAAATGATCCCATTTGATGTGCAGCTTATCGGCGGTTACGCCCTGCACTCGGGAAGAATTGCGGAAATGGCGACCGGTGAAGGCAAAACCCTCGTTGCCACTCTTCCAGTTTACCTGAATGCGTTGACCGGGCGTGGGGTCCACGTGGTGACGGTGAACGATTATCTTGCCGCCCGTGACAGCGAGTGGATGGGCGCCGTTTACAAATTCCTTGGATTATCTGTGGGTTGCATCCTGCATGACCAACCCCCGAATGTGCGTCGCGAGCAATACAATTGCGATATCACTTACGGCACAAACGCAGAGTTCGGCTTCGATTATCTGCGCGATAACGGAATGGCCACGCGCAAAGAGGACCAGGTCCAGCGTGGGCATTACTTTGCGATTGTGGACGAGGTCGACTCCATTCTGATCGACGAAGCGCGGACCCCTCTCATCATCAGCGGCCCAGCAGTGGTGACTTATGATGATCAATACGCCCAGTTCAAGCCCCAGGTTGCCTCCATTTATTCGGCGCAGGAAAGATTGTGTAACCGTTTTCTATCTGAAGCGGAAGAATTGATGCGAAAATTGCGTCCGGAGGATGGCAGTAATGTGAACGACGGCCAGGCACTGGAACGTGAAATCGGTCGGTTGCTGTATCGCGTCAAGATTGGCCAACCTCGTTCGGAAGGATTGCTCAAAGTTCTGGAAGATCCTGAAAACGTCCGGCTGATGAACCAGGCGGAATTGCAGCTTCATGCCGACCAAAAGAAAGTCGAGCTCTACGCCGAAAAGGAACAACTGTTGTTTGCAATCGATGAAAAGAGCCATGAGGCGGACCTGACAGAAAAGGGCCGCAATTTTTTAAGTCCCAAAGATCCGGACGCATTCATGTTGCCGGACCTTTCAACAGCGTTGCACGAAATTGATGTGGGTCCGGAAACAGATCCGCGCAAACGACTCGAAGCAAAGACGAAGCTTCAGGGAGAATTTGAGACCAAGGCACAGCGCATCCATGCCATCTCTCAATTGCTCAAGGCTTATTGTTTGTACCAGAAAGACGTTCAGTACGTTGTGCAGGACAATAAAGTTATTATTGTCGACGAAAACACTGGCCGGTTGATGACTGGCCGCCGCTGGAGTGATGGCTTGCACCAGGCTGTCGAAGCAAAGGAAGAAGTTGAAATCGAGCGCGAGACTCAGACCCTGGCAACCATCACCATCCAAAATTACTTCAGGCTTTATGAAAAACTCGCCGGTATGACCGGCACCGCCGAGACCGAAGCGTCCGAATTCTTCGACATCTATAAATTAGGTGTGCTTGTGATTCCTACGAACAAAGCTGTTGCCAGGGCCGACGCGAATGATTCGGTATACAAAACCAAGCGAGAAAAGTACGGAGCAGCATTGCGCGAGATCAAAGACATTCACGGCCGGGGCCGTCCGATCCTTGTTGGAACGATCTCGGTTGAAGTCAGCGAGCACCTGTCGCGCATGTTGAAGCGGGAAGGGATCATTCATTCGGTATTGAACGCCAAATACCATCAGCAGGAAGCTGAGATTATTACCCGAGCCGGGCAGCGCGGCGCAGTGACCATTGCCACGAACATGGCGGGACGTGGGACGGATATCAAATTGGGCCCTGGAGTAGCAGACACTGGCGGCTTACATGTCATGGGTACCGAGCGGCACGAGGCGCGCCGTATCGATCGCCAATTACGCGGCCGTTGCGCGCGCCAGGGCGATCCCGGCTCCTCACATTTTTTCATTTCGCTGGAAGACGATTTGATGCGGTTATTTGGTTCTGACCGCATCGTCAAGTACATGGAAAAGATGGGGCTGGAAGAAGACCAGGAGCTCGAGCACCCACTGTTGAACCGCTCAATTGGGCAGGCTCAAAAAAGGGTCGAGCAGCATAATTTCCAGATAAGAAAACGGACGCTTGAGTATGACGATGTCATGAACAAGCAGCGGGAAGTGATTTATGGTTTCAGAAATGAGATCATCCACTCGCAGGATGTTCGCGACCGGCTGATGGATATCATGGAAGAAGTGGTCATTCAGAAAGTCGAGCAATTTACCACCGGCGACTCGGATCTAAACGAATGGAAACTGCGTTCTCTTTCGGATTGGGTGAATTTAAACTTCCCGTTGGGAATACCCGAAGGCGACTTTTTGAAGGCAGCAGAATCAGGTACTGAGCAACCGGTTCCCGATTCAATCTACAATGGATTCAGCGCGGCGCAATTTGCCGTTTGCAACTTCATTTCGGACAAAGTGCGCGATGCATACCAATTGAAGGTCAGCTTCGAAAACCCGGAGGCACTCAAGGAAGTAGAGCGTTACACGATTCTCAGTGCGATCGATAAATTGTGGCAGGAACACTTATATGAGATGGACAGCCTCCGCCATAGCATCGGACTCAGGGCTCATGGCCAGCGTGATCCGTTGATTGAGTACAAGGCTGAAGCATTCAAGGTGTTTGAGGAATTGATGATCAACATCAAGACTGAGATCTGTCATAACATCTTTCGCAGCGCATCCAGCCTGATGGCCTTCGAAAATTTCTTGCGCAACGTCCCTCAAAACACCAGCCATCAATCGAGCAGTGCTTTTGGCGGCTCTACCACTGGCGCGGATACAGCAGCTCCACCCGGCGCCGCTAAACGTTCTCAAAAGGGTAGCGACATTGTCAGCGAAGCCGCTGAGGCTGTTGAAAAAGCCAAACCAGTTCGGTCTGGTCCGAAGGTGGGCCGAAACGATCCTTGCCCCTGCCAGAGTGGTAAAAAGTACAAGCAATGTTGTGGAAAACTCTAGGTTAGAGTCAGTCAATCCTGAGTTTAGTGCGGAGCTGCTCACCGACACTTTTTATTCGAAGCCGTGCTATCAGGCTGTTGACAAGTAGCCCCGAGGTCACGAGGCGGAAACGAATCGCCTGAATTGCTTAGAAATCCTCGGCTGCTACGGTGGAAATTTCCTTTTTCACTAAGCGGAAGAAGAAAGGGAGATTGGGGGAACGGCGTGACCGAAGGTTTGGTCGGATAAGTAGGGTTTTGTCGGACCGAGTGGCAGTGGTTTACCCACGAGGAGTGTTAGCGCGTGTGAGCTTAATTTGGTGCGAGGAGTTTGCTATGGCGAAGAGTTTACCCAATCAGCAACCAGGAGATCAGAACACCAAATTCATGATTCACTGCAGCGTGCCTCAATTCTTGAGCTATTTTTCCAGTCATAACCAATTTGAAGCAATTCTCAGGAAAATGGTTTCTTCATGGAAAACTGGCGGTGTCGAGGGTGTCAGGCAAATACGTGTCGAGTTTCGGACGGCATCTTCTTTCGTTCCGATCATTTTTCGGAATTGAAAATTTGTTCCCAAGGCACAAGCGGCATAGGCCGTTAAGCCTATGCCGCCGAACCGGAATTTAGGTTTGAGAGCCTGGACTACGTCAAAGCTGGTTTGGGCGATTTAGACGGATTCAGGATAGGCTCGGAAAGCACGTGACCGGAGTCGGCACTGCTGCGGCCGCCGTACTCTTCGCCGTGATAGCCTTCTTCGCCATGCTCGGAAATATCCAGACCTGCCAGTTCCACGTCTTCGATTGGTCGCAAGCCGGTCACGAACTTCACCACATAAGCAATGACAACCGTCCCAACCACCGCCAAAGCCAACGTAAGAAGGATTGCTTTGAGCTGCTCGAAAAGCAGCGGTTGAACGAAACTGTCCTTAATGTAATCCTTTAGATTCAGAGCGAGATTGCCATTGGCGGAGTTCCTGGCTAAAGCGCCGGTGAGGAAAGCCCCTAGCGTGCCGCCGACCGCGTGAACACCGAACGTGTCCAGGGCATCATCATAGCCGAACCATGCTTTGACTTTGTAGCAAAAGAAAAAAGGAACAATACCTGCCGCAATGCCGATAAGCAGTGCCCCGCCAGGAGTGATAAACCCGCACGCCGGGGTCACTACGACCAATCCCGCGACCGCGCCCGAACAAAAGCCAAGCACGCTCGGTTTACCTTTAAGCAACCATTCGGCCATCGGCCAGACAAAGGACGCAATGGCAGTGGCCAGTGTTGTCGTCGTAAATGCGTTGGCAGCAACTCCATCCGCAGCGACAGCGCTGCCGGCATTAAATCCGTACCACCCCACCCATAGCATGCCTGTTCCCACCATGCAAAGAACCAGGTTATGCGGCGCCATGTTTTGCTTGCCGAACCCAAGTCGCTTGCCAAGAATCAAGCACAGAATCAGCGCGGACCACCCGGATGACATGTGAACGACAGTTCCACCCGCAAAATCAATGGCTTTGATTTTAGCGCTGGCATTCCAAACTCCGTTCATTAGACCGTCAACACCCCACACCATGTGGGCGAGCGGAAAATAAACCACGAACATCCAGAGGGTTACAAAGAGCAAAATCGCCGAGAATTTCATGCGTTCTGCTATCGCCCCCACGATTAGCGCAGGAGTAATAATGGCAAACATCAATTGATACATGGAAAAAACATTGTGAGAAACCCATGCCCCGTAATCAGTGTTAGGCGCCGAATCCACTCCTTTCAGAAAGCTCCAGTCCAAACCGCCGAACCACGGCTTTCCACTATGGAAAGAGATACTATAGCCACAAACCACCCAAAGGATTGTGACTAATCCGGTAATGCCGAGACACTGTGCCAGTACAGAAAGGACATTCTTCCGGCGGACCAGCCCTCCGTAAAACAGGGCCAGGCCTGGTAAAGTCATGAACAGCACAAGCGCTGCTGAAGTCATCTGCCAGGCGTTGTGGCCAGGGCCCGGGGATGAAGCCAGCGCAGTAGGAGCATTGGTTTGGCGGGCTCCATTATTCACGTACGCCTCCAAATCGGCGAGTCGATCTTCGACGGAAGGCTTCGGTGGAGCTGCGGGGGTGGGCTCGGCTGCCATGGTTGAAAAAGCAGTGGAACCCACTATGGTGATCAAGCTGATCGCTAGGATTAATTTCTTTATCATGCTTATTTAAGTTGAAGGTTGGGGACGTTGGTGAGAAAAATCAGACAGCAAGCTCTCCTTTTTCTTCAGTGCGGATTCGCACCGCGGAATCAATACTGGACACGAAGATTTTTCCGTCTCCAATCTTTCCAGTTCGAGCAGACTTGACGATGGCCGAAACAGCTTCTTCGGCTTGATCGTCGCTGAGGACGACTTCAATTTTTATTTTTGGCAAAAAATCGACTGTATATTCGCTCCCACGGTAAATCTCTGTGTGCCCTTTTTGGCGGCCGAACCCTTTGACCTCGCTTACGGTCATGCCCTCGATTCCGATTTCGCTAAGGGCGTCTTTCACTTCTTCAAGCTTGAATGGTTTAACAATCGCTTCGATTTTTTTCATCACATTTCGGGTTATGGTTTAGTCACGTGCCGGAGCGGTCCTTGCTCACTTCAAGGAATTCGAACCGGATCGTTCATACTGGCATTTGGCTGACTTAGCATTGGGGATGCCAGCCAGGATCGAATCGTTGGCGACCTGGTCTAACCTCCGTGTAATCAAGGTTCTGACTGTTCCTTGTAATTTCCAGAGACTCCAAGGCGTTCGAAACGATCGGAAGATTTGCACAGGCTGAGCAAAAAGGTGCAGCCTTCACACGAGTTCTCCAGAGTAGGGCAGGCGTCTCGCCTGCCTCCTCTCCAGTTCATGGTCCCATCCGCGCCTAAGACACATTGCCCCTCATCATAACTGCGATACGAGCATGGGTCACAGAGCGAAATCTGTTTGGGTGGATGCTCCCTTTGAACGGAGAGGAGGTCATGGCCTGGAAACTTCCAAGCAGCATGGCGGTTCCCAAGAAAAAAGTGGTCGGAGCGACAGGATTTGAACGGCGACTTTTTTTCAACGGATGGAGTCGTCTTCCAGGTAACCTTGAGAATCGAGCAGACCTCTCAGAGCTGAAAGCACCCTGTCCACGTTGTAGCCAGCGGCATCGTATTGCGCAGTTTGCTTTGTTTGTAGGACCGCACTTCCGCCAGCTTCGTAAAGGCTTGGCCCGGCCTCCATGAGAAGGTTACGGCTTATCGTGGTGATTACTCTCGGAACAGACAGCGTTTTGCCGTTGATCAAAACTCGCGTGTTTCTCCCTTTCCCAAAGTCTAACCCGGCCCCATTGACTCGGTGAATTGTGGTAAAGCTTTGGTTCAGACCGTAAACTTTTTCAACAGTCATGCCCTCATTGGAAACAAAGAACCGTTTCAAATCTGATCGGACAGTTACTGTCACAACGGTAGAGTGATCGTTGTCCAGGACTAAATAGCCCTGTTTTTTTCTGACTGCTGTGGCGTTCTCGCCATTCGTGGTGACGGTGATTGAAAATTTGTAGGTGAGAACCTCTGCGTGAATCGGTAGGACGATACAAAGGATTAAAAGCACTATGGGGAGCTTCATCTTCGGGTTTTAGTTAGGTGTTGTTTTTCGTCTTCTGGAATGAACTCACTTAATTGAAACCTTAAGGGCAGTGGCATTCTGTTCCCAGCTTCTTTGAGGGCTCGGATTCCGGCTGTCATTATGCGGCTCATTATTTCGGTTTGCGGGATTTCAAGCGCCTCCGTGAGTTTCTGGAGCGCTTCCATTTCTTCATCCCGTAGATAGAGCCTTAATGTGTTCCCTTTGGTGTTCCCTTTCCCAGTTGGCATAATTTGAGGATGTCAATGATTGTCACACATTGTCGTTGACTTTGTTGACATGGATTGTCATGGATTGACACGTGACAGACTTCAACGGCGTTAAAAGGCGGACGCGCAATGAATACTGCGTTCTTTATACGAAACCACGGCGAATCGTGGTCCAACTCGAATCAAAAGGCGGTGAGGACTTCATTGTCTTTTGGGAGAGTCGGCGGCGGCAGAGGTGGACTCTGCCCGTTGATACAGCCTTCAAGTATGCCGTGCGGCTCGCTGCATTTGCGGCGGCTCGCGAGAAGCGTCAAAGGAAAGGTAAACAATGACACTCCAGGAAATTCAAATAACGATTTCTGCCGTCAAACCGACCGGCTTGAGGCAGGTGATCCGTTACCTAAAAGCCGCAGGCGTGAAGCCTGTCGGCAAGCCCACACGCCCGCGCTGGTATCCGGAAGACTCCGCAGCCAAAGTGCTCGCACACCTGGGAGTAGAGCCGCGGGGCACGCCGCGCCTTGTCACCATGACGCAACTGCGATCGGTGCGGGAAAAAGCACGCAGAGCAAGGGGGGCAAAATGAGCAGAGTAATTCATTTTCCAACACCTGAGGAAGACGAGCGAAGCTTAGCTGAATTCCTCACCAGCACGAACCAACTGATCAAGGAGCGCAGAGCAGCTTGCGAGCAAGCAATACCTGCCTTGGAGCGGCTCGCTATCGTGATGCAGGGACGCTCAGGACAACCCTACAAAGTGCGAACGATTTTGTTTTCACTTTGGAACGGCAAGCCCGCAGCCGTTAACGAGGTACTCGGCCTGGACTGGGCAATCCGCAAGGACTTGTGCGCCGTGCTTCTGGCGTTCGGTTTTGAAGATATGACGGTCGCGTTTTTTTACGACGCGTTACGCAAGGCCATAGAGGACGCTGGCCAATGGAATTGGTTCATTGAGGAGTCTGATAATCTGGAGCTGCTAGAGGAGTACGTTAAGGCAGGCAAGGAACGAAAGGAGGGGCTATGAGGGTTGAGAATTTTTCCATCCATTGGCGGCCAATTTTCTCGATGACCGACGACGAAGTAAGGAGGGAAGTGGTCCAGTTTGGAAAGCTAAACCGGGAGCAATTCCTTGCTGTCGCGAATACGTTTCCGAGGCGAGATGATCCGGGCAACCTTCGCCAGTTGTTGCATGCCCTGCGCCTTGCACTGGAGGCAAAATCATGATTCTCGACCGCTCGCGCTCACACGGCCCGACGCACATCGTGAATCTGGCGGCAGCGCTTATTGATTACGTTCAAAAAAGCGAGATAACCTCAGACGACAAAGCAAAGCGGCTCACGCTCCAGCGTTTCTTCACTGCACTCTGGCCCGGTATGCATTGCTATTTAGGCGACACTCATTTTCGAGTGATGCCTTTTGGCAAGGACACGCGTACGAGCTTTTACGTGGACATGAGTGAGCAAGCACACCCTGATGGACGTTGGAGCAAAATGGACAGCTCTAATCAATACGGTGTTTGCGGCGGGCATGCAGGTTTGATCATCGTGAACAAACCAGTGACGCAGGTGCTTCAACGCTACGAGGCACTGAACCTTTCAGTCTGGCTCTTTCTGCTCGCGGATCCAAAAGGCCAACACTTCTACAACCTGTACGATCAGATCCTCTCACGTGAACGCGGCTGACGCGCTCCGATTTTTGGACCATGAAGCGAAACGGTGTCGCGAGCGCGACACGCACGAAGCACTTTGTTTGCTTTTACCATCCTTATTGCGCGTGCTCGACCTGCAACCAATGGACGCGTCTGACGCGTTAGGTTTCAGGAGCGAGTTCCTCCATGCGTTGAGAGACAGAGATCAAAAAAACTTAAACCCCAAAAAAAAGGCGGCGCTGTAACGCCGCAAAAAACTAATGAGCGACTTGATTGACCAGTACATACCAAAAGAACACGAAAACGGCAACGGCAATGGAGATAACCACAACCACAACCACGTAACCAACGGTAGAAGCTCGAGTGATATTTTTTACACACAACGTGACGAAGAGATTCGAGCCATCTCCGATCACAACTTACCACACGGCGCAGTCAGATTTTTTTTGCTGCTCTGTAAGCTGTGGTGGTTCCCGAGCTGCGGAGGGCGGCACGGTGGCAGAGATGGATCGATCATGGCCTCAGCTCGGGACCTCGCAAAATGGATGGGCTTCAACGTGAAATCTCTTTTCAAAAAGAAGACCAAATCCGGCGAGGTAATTCCCGGCTGGCTCGACGTGCTAATGCAGCGAAACTACATCTGGATCAGTAAGCAAAAACTCCCCAACGCCGAATATGAAAACGTCTACCATATCACGGCGCTTTGCCCGAGAGAGATCCAGACAACTTTCAAATTTTCCTCCCGATTCTTTATGCCTGGGGGGGGTGTTGGCCAAAACGGTAACGGCGTTTTTTCGTGCCCGGAACTCAACGGTAACTCCCAAGTGGTTGAATTGGAATCTCCCCGTTACCAAAATGGCCATCTCCCAGTGGGCCAAAACGGTAACTCACCGATGGCCAAAACGGTAACTGGCAGTGGGCCAAAACGGGCACTGGGAGTGGGCCAAAACGGTAACTGCCAGTTGGCCAAAACGGGCACTGGGAGTTACCAAAAAGGGGAACGGCCAGTGGGCCAAAACGGTAACGGGCAAGAGGCCAAAACGGGTCACCTTAATAAGACTATAGAGCTTAATAAGAGTACAGATCCCAAGATTGGGGGAGATCTCCCCCCCCAAACAATGCGTTGGTTGAAGAAATTAGAGGGAATGTTCCCGAGCAGACTGGAGAAGCTCAGGGCAGAGTTGGTAAAACAACGCGAACGCGCTTTGACTGATCAAGCCGTAGCTGACCTCACTTTTCGTATTGAGGCCATTGACACCGAACTCCAAGGCGGGAAGCCAACGCCAAAACCAGCGTTGAAGGCCTCGCGGCCAGTTCGCAAAGCGACAGAGCCCAAGCCAGCCACAGAAGAGGAAATGATCTCAGGTGCAAAATTCGCGATGGATATCGGCAAGCCGGAGCTGATGACAAAGGAGCAAAAAGCGCTTTGGGAAAGGAGGGCAGGAAAGTGACCTTCTTTGACTACCTTTCGCAGAACCAGGCGGCGGCCTGGCTCATTGGTGCGCTGCTTGTGGCGCTCGCGCTCGCGGTCGTGCGTTGGATTGAGAGGAACCCATGAGAGTTGAGGAGCTTTGCATAAAGTGCCGCAGACCGCTAAGGCCGGGGGAGAATAGTTATTGCCATCTGACCGTCTTCCGTCCCGGCGTATGTTCTATAACACTTTGGGCTTGCCTAACCTGCTTCGAGGAAGCGGTTGGGTTTGCTTTTGCCAGGAAAGCTCAAAGGGAAAAGGAGAGAAAATGAGCTACCCCGGTTCAAAAGCTCAAGCTGGGGTTTGGCAGCGCATCATAGGGCAGATGCCACCGCACCCGATCTATGTCGAGCCGTTCTTTGGTTCGGGCCAAGTGTTCTGGCGGAAACGTCGAGCAGCTCGCAGCGTCATAATGGACATTGACGCCGGCGTCATTGCCAAAGCCAGCGCTGCATTGTCTGATGGAAACACCGCCTCATGGGAAGTGTATATGACACCGGGCTGCGCGTTGGATTACCTCAAGTATCCAGCTCTGACGCTGCCCGCGGAGGCGGTCATTTATTGCGATCCTCCTTATCTGCTGCCCACACGGCAGGGCAGGATTTATTACGATCACGAACTGCGAGACGATCAACACGCGCAATTGCTGACGCTGCTGCAGGCGCTCAAATGCCGTGTCTTGCTCAGTGGCTATCCTTCGGAGCTTTACGGTACCACGCTCCAGAGCTGGCGTTGCATACGTTACCGAACGCGTACGCGCGGCAAAACGGTGACTGAATGCCTCTGGTGCAATTTCCCGGAACCGAACGAGCTGCACGACTGGCGCTATGCGGGAAATAATTTCCGGCAACGTCTAGCGCTTAGCAGGCTGGCAAAGCGCTGGATTAAAAAGCTCAATGCAATGCCAGCTCGACAACGTGGCTATGTCCTGGACGCGATAGCGCAATACAGGCCTCCAACGCCAGAGCTGGCGATCGATCGCAATTACGTAAACCCTTTTGGCCTTCCCGGCGCTCCCCCCTGCGTATGACTCCTCTGATAATCGGTCTTTTAATCGGGCAAAGCATTGGATTCCTGAGCGGGATTGCGTTCCACCAATGGCGCCTGGTTCGTTTTACTAAACGCGTTCACCAGGACGTTTTGGCGGAAATAAAAAAACGGAAGCAGGAATTGCAGGAATAAAGCTGCCCCGGAAACAGGTTACAGGAAAGGGCTGCCACAGTTTTTCAGAGCGCGGTGCCTGTGGCAGCCTTATTAACCCCCCGAAAGTTACGTTCCAACCAGCTCTTTTGTCTCGGTTTTGGGTTTCGGATTAGGGTTTTCCTCACCCAGTATTTCCCACACTGGCTTTCCGCCCTCCTTCTCAATGGCTGTTTCCAGCCTGAGCGTACGAGCCAGGACGACAACCAGGCAGGGATCAGGGGTGACATTCTCGCTTTCGAGTAACTGCTTTGCTTGTGATGCGTATTTTTTATCCATAGGCCGCCAAAAAGCCGCAATTCCTGGTCCAACATTTCCAGCTTTGACGCTGTCAACCCGCCTTACAGACAACGTCCCGTCCTTCGCTTTCCCCTGGGCAAGGGAAAACGGCATCATCAAGGTGTACGACCTCTGCCAACGTAATGTAACTACCATTGTTGATGGCAGCCGTTGGGAGCAGAACTCCGTTACACGTCTGAGTGCCTGGATGAATTTTGACCAGGATTCCTGCAAGCAGATTGCCGTAAGAATCTTTGCCTACCACCTGGTCACCTATTTGAGCTTTCCTGCCGTTTTTGTAGTGCATAATTAAAGGCAAACGCAGCAATCCACAGTCCACCATTTCCAGCTTTGACGCTGGAAATCCCTGGGGGGAGTTTCCGTAATACCACCAATGGCGGAAAGGGCAGGGGACTATTAAGCTTTGCCCAGTCATAAAAGGAGTTACGCGGCTCCATTTTCCTTTGCAAAGCCAATGAAGCCCATCCTCAAGACCGAGTACGTCAATTTGCCCCTTTCCATCCCTGCTCCCTGGCGTGAGTTTTTTGACGAACATGCCAGCCGGCTCGGCATCAGCCGGAACGCGGCAATCTGCCTGGCGCTGAAACTGGGTGGTCCAATCCTGGGGAAGATGGTTGAGGTGCTTAAAGACCAATTACGCGCACAATTTGACCGCCTTGGTAAATGTTCGGAAACCCTAGGGGCTCCCGCTTTGGCCCCTGTACGTGCTACACCAGGCACGTATGAGCGAAGAAAACGCAGCAAGTCAGCCAGGTGAAGCTCCGGAAAGTCCGGCAATAGTCAAAAAGGCCTCTGATACGGTAGCCAAGGCTAAGGTAAGGCCATCAAAACTAGCTCCGGAAAAGCGCCCGGAAACTCCAGGAAACCCTCCGGAAAGTGCCAGGGAAATTCCACCGGAAACCCCCGGAAAGTCTGACAATGCTCTCTCGATCTTTGGTTGGGACGTTTAGGCAATGGAGATGGAAACGACATTGCCTCCGGAAACTCTCCCGGCAAGCCCGGAGAGCAAACCTGGTGCACGGACTGACGGACTCGCTGCTGCTGTCGCCATCGAGCAACAAGCCGATGCGACCGGAAGTGAAACAAATCCTCTTGGCCCTGCAAAACGAATCGGACGCCCCCCGGTCCATGGGCGTTACAGCAAAGCTGCTGGCAGTGATGGCAAAAATCCTGCCCCGTTGCCTGGGCCAGAAACGATGGCACCAGTTGAAAGCCCTGGGCTTGCGCCTGAGCCTCAAGCTAGCGTCATCGTTCCTCCGGACCTATTCGCGGAGGTTGTCCGGGAAAGCCTGACGCTCATTGAGACTTTCGCCGGAACGAAACTTGAATCAATTGCCCGCCAAGCAGGACTGACGCACGGCGACATTACCCCGCAGTTGCGCCAGGCCGCCCTCGGCGACCGGCGCAAAGAGCTAATCGGCAAACTGGCTCCCCTAGCCCTGGATGAGTGGGGAATTGATCCAGAGCTGAGCCCCACGGCGGCAATCGGTGTATTGCTTGTGCCCTGGGCTTTTGGAGCAACAAGCGCGTACTGGACGCTGGCAAAACTGGCGGCTGAAAAAGCTGCTCGCGAAAGAAATGAACGCAGACAACCCGACAAAATATAAACCCTGGGGCAAACGGATTTACCGCAGCGACTTTAACCGGGTTGTAGAGGTTCGCGCCTGGCTTGGGCCACGTGGCAAGGCAATCAACGGCACCGGCAAAGCCCTGGCCCGCCTGGTGTGGGATAGACACCGCAATGCAGCTTGAGCACAGGCGCTTTCACCTGGGCATTTTTGGCGGCAGTGGCACGGGCAAGACCACGTACGCCGCAAAGTTCATTACTCACGCTCCGGCCAGACACGTTTTTATCTTCGATGCGGAAGGAGAATTTTCGCAACGGTTGCAGTTAGCACCTTGCAGAACGGTTTACGAGCTGGACCAGGCGATCCCCACAGGCTGGATCTGCTACGACCCTCACATCATGTTTCCCGGCCAGCTTGAGCGGGCGCTCGAGTACTTCACCAGGCTAACCCTGCGAGCTGCTGCGATCGTACCGGGCCGCAAGCTCTTTGTCGTGGATGAACTAGGCCGTTACACGGGCGGGAGCAGCATTCCCCAGGCATTAAAGACACTGGTACAGACCGGACGGCGTTACGGCGTGGACGGGGTATTCATGGCGCAACAGCCCAACGAGCTGCACAACACCATACGTGTGCAATTGACGGAGATGGTCTGCTTTCAGCTCACGGACAACACAGCCCTGGAGATTCCGAAAAAGTTTGGATTCGATATCGAGGCGGTTCGTGCCTTGAAGCCGTTCCAGTTTATTTGCCGCAACAACCAGGGCAGGGAGGTTCGAGGGTGATCTTGCAGATGTTGACGCGGTCTTTCCTGAAGGCTGAGCCCGACAAAATTAATGGCCTCATAGTGATTATCTGGCATCCCCTTTTCCTCCCGGTGAGCGCTTACAGCTTTTTCAATAATTAAAATCGATATGGGAATCATTGAAAAACAGTGAATTCCTAGGGGACGACAAACCCCGGCGGACTGGTGCACAGTCGCGCAACGTGCAAATGCACCAGCAATGAACATGAAAAAATACATCGTCGGATTCGCCATCTTCTTAGCCTACTACCTGGTAGCTCGGAACCTGGAAAACAAAGTCGCAGCCATTGGCAAGCTTACCAACGTTGGCGCTTAAGCTCCCCCGCTTGGGCCTTGGGCTGATTCAAACCTCAATTTTTTTAAACTACTATGGCTACCAAATACAGAGTTGCTCTGCGTGCCGTTTCCAACGTCGCTGCGAGCAAGACAGCTATAATCGAATGCCCGATCGGCAAGCGATATCATCAAATCATTTTGCAGCATGGGTATGCCTCCGGCACTAACACGATTGCCGCGGCCTACACCAACATTGCCGAAGTGCGCGTGCTGGTGAATAACCGGGTGCAGCGCGTGTGCAGCGGCACGCAGTTAAGAGACAAAAATCTTTTGAACTGCTACGCCTTCAACGCCACGACACCGAACTTTGACGCCCTGGTCGGCGGCGTGCCTAACACCGCACCAGGTGTTAGCATCCCGCTTTATTTCGCTGAACCCTGGCTGACTGATGAGCAATCGCAAGATGCATTGGCCTGGCCAACGAACCTTTGGGAACGATTCCACATTGAAGTGGACCTGGGCGCGGCCTCGACACCAACGCTTTTGGCCTATGCCGTTGTGGACAATGCGCAGGCGAAAAATCAGCCGTTGATCAGCAAGTGGATCAGGGCCAGCAAAGCGGCTGCATCGACCTCGTTCGATATCACCGACATTGATAAACGGGACTACCTCCGGGTTATCTCGATCTATCCGGACTCAGGCGGCAGCAATGCTCCCTCTCGCGTCACGTTCCGGCTCAACGGGGAGATCCTGCATGAGCTGACGTTGTCGGCCAACCAAGCGCTGTTGCAAAATTCGTTGATGGCCCCCGCGGCCTCCAGTCGAACCAGCAACATTTACGACCTGGTCTTTGACCATGACGGGCTTTTGGGCAGTTCGGTGCCGATGGACGGAGCGCGTGACGTGACCATGACCATCGAAGCAGCTTCGACCATGAGCGGCACGTCTACCTATATCATCGAGCGGCTCGGGACACTCGAATAAGAGCTTACCGGCGCTTTTAACCTGGGCGCTGAAAACTACAAATAAGCTCCGCACCTGGGTGGGTCAACTTCAGTCCCCCAGTGCGGAGCACTTCAACCCAAATTTTTTTTATATGGCATATGACGACGGTGATCCAGGCGGCGAGCTAACAAGCTCAACTGGCAAGAACGAGAGCGGCGGCGTGTGGGATGCGATAAAGGACGCGGCCCAAACGGGTGCGAAAATCTACAGCACGGTTTCTGGCAACGGTTCCAACTCGAATAAATCGAGCGGTTCCTCAACCGGTTCCTCGAGCAGCGGCAGTAAGTTGCCATCCTGGGCAGTGCCCGCGGCAATCGGCGGCGCGGCGCTCGTTGTGGTCCTGCTCGTCCTGAGGAAATAACCTGTGGCTGACTGGTCCTCCTATCTCGGGGGCGGCGGCAGCGGCAGCGGCGGCAGCCCCCCTATCTCGTCCTCTGCCAGCTCGTCGATCAGCTTCGGTAGCCAGGGAGAAAACCCTACGGTGTTGATCGTGGTTGCTGCGGCAGTCGTGCTCTTAATCGCAATCCTTATCTCCAAAAAATAATGGGCTCAGCAAGTGCAAGTTCAAGTGCCAGCAGCGCAGTAAACGCAACTGGCGGCAACATCACCGAGAACGCCCCGAACTGGATCATGTGGGTTGTGATCGGTGTTGTGGCGCTCCTGGGTCTGCTGGCCTGGTCGAAACGAAAGTAAGCGTATGGCAGGCGGCGGTTATGACATAGGCGCGGGCTTTAGCGGTTCGAGCAGCTCGACAGCATCCAACTCTGGCGCAAACCAGGTCAAAGGCGGCGGCGTTAATTTCATTATTGCCGATAGGGGCAGCTCAGCGTCAGGCAGCTCCAGTACGAAAACTCTTTTGACTGTCACTGCCATCGTGGTTGGCGTCGGGCTCGTTGCCTTCGTGGCTTGGAGGATGGTGAAGAAATAGTATATGGGCGCTTTCGGTTCTGACAGCACAGCCAATGACAATCGCCAATCGGCAGGCGATGCAGCAGTCCTGATAAGGGGCAGCAAAACCAAACTGGCACAGCCAGGCGGCACTGTTCTGGACCTGGAACGGGCCCAGCTCGCGCCAACAATCAAAGGCACTAAGGGTAACGTCACCATTAATGACCCGGCACCGATCGCGAACCTGGCGGGCCAGTTTACCGACAGCATCAAGGACGTGGCCAACGCGGCCAGCGCTTCGTTGGGCAATGCTTTGCAACAGCAGGCAGCAACCGTCCAGAGCGCGTTAGACAAGGTCACAGACGTAAGCACCAACGCTCAGACCGGAGGCGATAGCAGCCGAAACAAGATCGTGCTCTACGTGGTCCTGGCAGCGCTCACGCTCCTAGGTGTGGTCTTTTACTTCCGCAAAATATGAATAACAAATCTACGCGCATCCAGGGTGAAGGCACACAAACGCTTGCTGCGGGTGCGAGCGTTACCATTGATCCGCATGTCTCCCTTTCGGGCATTAGCTCACCGCGTGGCGATGCTCTGGCGCAATTCGTGGTCAGTAACGAAAATGCCGCGGGCACAGGAAAGAATCTTTATATCTGCGGCACCGATGGCCTGGAAGCGTTGCCGATCTTCCCTCAAACAGTGGTCACGCTGGAAACTGACGCCCCGTTCAAAATCAAGAACACAAGCGACACCACCATCACGTATACCGTTGGACGGCTCCTAATTCGTGGCGCTGGCGGCGGCGGTTCGGCTCCCGGTTCGCCTGCGAGCGGTTCGAGCAGCGGAAGCTTTGACAGCGGCGGGGGCGGCGTTGGAGACACCAACAATCGTTTCCACTTCAAAGGAGTAAGGTGAAGCTCAGGACCACAATCAACGTCAATTGCATGCCTACGCCGGTTGTCATTTCGGCGAACATTACAACCCCACCTTCCAGCCCTCACACCGCGGATATCACCACGGTCACAGCGGACAACACGAATTGCACAGCCGATGAAGAATAGGTTTTCAGCTCTCCGGAGAGTCACACTTTTGCTTGTCCTGGTCGGTCACGCCTGGCTGAGTCACGCTCAGATCACCAACGTCAATACTGGCACCGGCGCAAACACCGGCACTGGTGACCCGTTGCGGACAGCTTACATAAAAATCAATTCCAACACGGTTTACCTGGCTACCCAGGCAACGAACGTATTAACCGGAAAATCCCTGTGGGTGGACGCAGTCAACGGGAGCGACACGACCGGCGCACGTGGCAACGCCAAGCTTCCATTCCTGACGATTAACGCAGCCAAGGCAGCGGCCTCCGCAGGGGATACTATTTTTGTGCTCCCTGGCACATACACGGAATTCAACATCCTCACAAACGGGGTTAACTATTATTTCCACGCGGGCGCCAGCGTGGTCAAATACCTGAGCACGACCAATGACCCGGCCAACGATTGGGGAATCATTGATGACCGGACCACGGGAGCAACCACCAACCTGATCGGAGGCTACGGATCATTTGCTCTGATTGGCTACACAGGGACCGTTGGAACGATCTCCCAGCGCATTAACAGCAATTCCTTTGGCACTGTCACCATTACCAACACGCTAAGCCGGATAAGTCTCAAGGCGCGTGAGATCGGACGCTCCAAATTTCTGGACAGTGGCGTTATCGGCGCGTGTGTCTTCGCTGCAGACGGCACCCTGGTCCTGGACGTCGACAAGCTCTATGACCCGTTGGCGGGTGTCAGCGTCGATATCCAGGTGCTCTCCCCTTCGGTGATCGTGCCCCGTAGCTCAACCACAATGGGCATTGTCTGGTACGTGGGGCAGGTCTACGCACGCGTAGGAGAGAACCGGCCTTACCGCTCTTACGGTATCTGGGGGGCTGGACAGACCACAAGCGACGCAACCGATCTGTGGTACACCGGCGACATAATGACCGGCAAAATCTACGTGGACGCCGGCAGCGTTAACTATCGGTCCTGGGTGCGGGTGCATTCGATCGAAATTGCGGACACAGAGCCAACCGACACCATGAGCACTGCGGCCAGTTATTTTGGCAGCGGCAAGCACTACCTGGTTGCAGAAAAACTTTCCTCAGCGCCAGGAGTGGCGCAGGTGGCCGTTGACACCGCTCCGGGCTCTCTTGGCACCTCGAATCTCTTCGTATGGATCACAGCCCAGAAGATTTCCTCGAGCAACGCCTGGTTTAACGTTCCGATCGGGAAGGTGGAAGCCCAGGTCGGCCAGCTCGAAGACCTTGGCGGTGTCGGCCTGGACACTGGCGGCGCTGGAATCAACACCAGCGGCAGCGGTGTGCTGCATCTCCAATGCAACATGCCCATCGTAACCACGAACGGCCCTTGCGTGAAGCATGGCGGCGCTGAGCTGCGGCTGAACAACGTTACACTGAACAGCGCGAACACCAGCGCGGCGACCAATCGCCCGATTTGGGTTACTGCCTCCGGGTTAATGCTCAACAATTGCACCCTGGTGGCTCCGGCGGCCGCGGAGGCGATCGGCGCGGGTTCGGCAATGACTGTTTCGATCAAGGGCCACTGTATGAGCACCAAAACCAATTCGCCGAACATCACTTTGAGCCCCCTGGGCGTGTTCACAATCGACAGCTCTGTGCAATGAAGAAACTTTTCCTGATCCTTTTGTCCGCCTGGACAGTGACAACCGCAACCGCGGCAAGCGTGTCGCTAGTGGACGTCCTCTGTCTCAATTCCAACGCATTAACCAGCGTGCGCGACCCTGGAGCAATCGAGATGAGCAGCTCCAACCTGTATTTCACCGCGGGTGGCTTGCGACGGAACCTTTCCCATAAACCATCCTCAACGGTAGCGGTAAAAGTGGCTGGCACCTGGACCACGCGCACCGCGGCAACCGCTAATCTCTGGTATGGCCTGGCCTGGGCTCCTGAGCTGAAAATTTTCTGCGCGGTTGCCGATACAGGCACCGGCAATCGTGTAATGACGTCCCCCGATGGTATCACCTGGACCAGCCGGACCAGCGCGGCCGATAACGACTGGTTTAGCGTTGTTTGGGCTCCGGAGCTTTCCTTGTTCTGCGCTGTATCAATTAACGGTAGTGGCAACCGCGTCATGACCAGCCCGGACGGAATCACCTGGACCAGCCGGACCAGCGCGGCAAACAACAACTGGGCAAGCGTATGCTGGAGCCCGGAGCTTACGTTATTTTGCGCAGTCGCCTACAGCGGCACTGGCAACCGCGTGATGACCTCGCCCGATGGGATCACATGGACGACCAGGACAACGCCAGCGGACAATACCTGGTTCTCCGTTTGCTGGAGCCCTGAGCTGCGTTTGTTTGCCGCGGTGTCGCAGAGTGGCACCGGCAACCGCGTCATGACCAGCCCTGACGGGATCACCTGGACAGCCCGGACCAGCGCGGCGGATTTGTCCTGGAATGCGATCTGTTGGAGCCCGGAGCGCGGCTTATTCTGCGCGGTGGCAGTGAGCGGCACAGGCAACCGGGTCATGACTTCGCCGGATGGTATCACCTGGACCAGCCGGACCAGCGCAGCAGATAACGACTGGAAAAACGTCATTTGGGTACCGGAACTTAGTTTGTTTGTGGCAGTGGGCGCGACTGGCAGCGGCAACCGCGTCATGACCAGCCCTGACGGCGTCACCTGGACAACGCGCACAAGTTCATCAAATAGCAGTTGGCAGGGTTTAGCCTGGTCCCCAGAGCTGGGAATCATTTGCACCACTGACGCGAGCGGAGCGCAAACGGTGATGACCAGTGACAGCTTGCGGGCGGTGTGGAGTGGCTCGGTTAGCCTGCCCAGTGGCATTATGACAAACAACAACGTTAACAACTTTGTGCTATGGACGAACAACCAATGCTCGCTAAGCGTGAACTTGGTAAACGGCTCGTTGATTTGGACTAATTATGCCGCGGCCAATTTGGGCTGGGCTTTTAACACCAATGGCACAGTTAGAACTGGCGGCGGAAGCTTCAGTAATCCCACTCTCCAATTGGGAGCAGCCAATTCGGGCATCTACTTTAATGGCTCACGAATTATAATTCAGAATGGGGGTAATGAGGTTGTCTCGTTTGACGGATCATCCATTTGCCTGACGACAAATTATAGTGCTTCCAACTTCACCCCGATAGCGGGGCAGTCAAAAATCGTTTCCAGCAATGGCATTCTTTACAGGGTCACGCAGCAAAGCACAAATGCGTTAGATGCTGGAGGGCCATAGAAAGTATGAGCTTTTGGAATTTTATCACTGGCACAGAGCCACAGGAAGAACAGCAAGCGCAGACGGATGCCAAGAAACAGGCGTACGAGGAAGCACTCCAGCGGCGCGAAGCGGCGGGCACGATAACAGCGGAAAAAGCTGAGGCAGGCCGCCAGTACGAAAACGGGCTATACCTCGAAGACGTGGACGCGGGGGCACAGGCTGGTTTCCAGGAAGGCTTGGAGGAAGGTTACCACAACGTTTTATCAGCTCCCGGCAAAGCCATCGGGGCAGTCGGCAAGGGGGCGGGCGAGTTGCTCGGCGGCGTGCTCAAAAATATTCCCTGGTGGGCGTACCTTGGCGCTGCTGCAGCGCTGTTCTTTTATCTGTCACCAATTTTGATGCCGTTGATTAGCTCAGCGGCTCGGAGGGTAGCCAAGCGGTGAATATTCCCATGGAGCTCATTGCTGCTTTAGTCACGCTTTTTGGCGGGGCAACTCTGGCTTGTGTCGGCTTCACCTATCGGAAGCTCACGCAAATTGAAGTGCGCCTGGCTCGCTTGGAATCGCGGCTTGAATTATGAAAAATTGGAAAACCACAGTGTGCGGCGTGCTCTCGTTACTGGGCGCGTTGATTCCTCAATTTTACCCGGAGTGGGTTAGGCACGGCGCGTTCTTAACAGCTCTCTCAACGAGCCTGGGCTTGCTTCTGGCAAGCGACCACGACCACGACCAGGCCAACCCTCCGGACATGCCGCAACCCGTCAAAATATCTCACGTGGCTGTCTGGCTCCTGGCTGGCTTCGCCCTCATCCTTTTGGTAGCCGGCTGTTCACGCTTTCGTTCTGTCCAGGTCGAAACGTCCCTCGATGGGTCACGCAGAGAAACCCGGCAAACGATTACCACCTTTTGGGATTCGCGATCGGAGATTGCCAAAGTGCGGGCCACGACCACCGACAAAACGCAGGGCTTGAGCGTAGGCGGCTTTTCCGCGGAGAGCTCCAGCTCCAATACGGCGGACCTGGTCAGAAGCACTGTAAGCGCAGCCGTCAGCGCCGCGGTGAGCGCTGCCAAGCCATGAACCGACAGCTTTTGATTATTTCGGTGCTCACGCTCGCGGGCATGATCGGACTGTACGTTCTGCTCTTTAAAGCGTATCAGCTTTACCAGGAGAAAACGGCCAAGGGCACGATTGGCGGATTCCTAACCTCACTCGCCGGCAGTTAAGCCGGAAAAAGGGCCGCTCCGGGATTTGACCCCCGGAGCGGAGAATTTGGTTGCGCCATTGTTTCAGCAAGACAAAGAAACAACTTCAATGGGGCCGCGAACGGAACCCGATCATTGTTCGCGGAATAACCAGCCGGGCACTGGCTTTGAATGGCGCACCCATTCGTTAGCTAACAGTGATGAAAATAATCCTCGCCCAAGGATTTGGTCAACAAAAAATACTCCTGTCATTTAGGCGCTGGAGTTGACGCTACTCGAGGATTTTCGGGTAGATACTCCAAAACTCTTCAGCGGCGGCCGGCGTCACCAGTGCGCGGTAATGTGCAAAGGTCATTTGCTCGGTGTGCCCGGCTTCGAGTGCAGTTTTTGCCGCGCTGTTGAATTGCGCCAGGTGATACGACACAAAGCAATGCCGCGGCGCGTTGGCTTTCCAGGGCACGCCACACTTTTTCAGCGCTTTGCGGATAGTCCAATCACTGAACGCACGCAGCTCGCCTCCCAGCTCCAGCCAGGCGCGTAGGTTCGGACGAATTTTAACCAGGCGTCGCGCTCGCGTCTTGGCCTTAAGCGCGGGCACCTCGACAAATCCAAGGTCCAATTTTAAATCGGTTTCCCTGAGCCGGTGAGTTTCCGCATTACGCACCCCGGCAAAAAAGCGCAAGGCCACGTGGCGGCAAACATTGAGATCAATCACTCGAAGCGCTTCCAGGATTTTTGAAACCTCCTCTGGAGAGTAAATCTCCGGAGGATTGCGCTTATCGATTGGGGGCAGCTCCACGGCCAGGGCAGGACTGCGATTTAAGTAACCGCGTTTGATGGCAAAGTTAAACATGGTCCGCACGTCGCCCAGGTAACCCTTCATTGTTTTAGGAGCCCATCCGTTGCGATTTAACCAGGCTTCCACGTCCTGGACAGTCACGGAGGCGATCGGGCGGCTCATCCGGCCTTCCCCAAAACTTCTTAACGATACGCGCAGCTCGCGCAGGTAGCGATCGGAGCGGTCCAGCCTGGCCTTGGCCAGGAGGAACTCGTTGATCAGCTCCGACACCGTGTGGGTTGAAGCCGGGAGCGCCAGGCTGCCATTGGAAATGACAGGCGCAAAACCTGTGAGAGAATTGGAGCCCGCGGCCTTGGCCAGTGCCAGGAGCCCTTGTCCAATGAGGGCAATTGCATCCCAGGGGTTGACCGCCTGGACAGGGGAAGCGACAGGACCGGTTCCGACAATTTTCATTTTCCCTTTTGAAGGGATGGTCGGAGCGACAGGATTTGAACCTGCGACGTCTTGGTCCCAAACCAAGTGCTCTAGCCAGGCTGAGCTACGCTCCGATAGCTGAATGTGAGTATCTCACAAACAGGAATTGGTGCAAGAGTTAAACCTTACGCGATGCAGTTGAATACTGACAGGGCCTCTCCTGGCACGAATTGTTGCGAGAAACCAGCGCTGCGCTTGCCAAAACGCAACATCAACTCTCGCCGAATTCTCGAAGAGAGAGCTCCTCCGTGAACTCCGTGCCATCAGAGGTAAAAAAGATTTCATCCTATCTCTTCACGCTTCAACTGGGGCCGGGTGAGGCGCGAAGGCGCAGGATAGCTTGTTGCCCGGCCCGAGGATTGGAAGCTTGCGATAGGGTGGTTACGTGGTACACTGCCTGCGGTATGTCAACCGCTGCTCCTGCTGCACCTCAAAAGATCAACTTGCGCCGTCCTGATATTATGGCTGCCGTACAGGCGCAGGTCTTGTCGCATTATCGCAGCGATCTGGTTGAGAGAATTCGCGCAAATGGTCATATACTGTCTGCTGGCGATTTAACCATTAAACTGGCGAAGGAATTTGGATTCTGTTACGGCGTTGAACGCGCCATCGACCTGGCGTATGCGGCCCGACGCGCCTATCCGGATCGCAGGATATTTTTGCTTGGCGAAATCATTCATAACCCTGAGGTCAACGACCAGATTCGTCGCCTTGGCATTGTCACTATTGCGGGCAAACCGGGTGACGACGAGATTAATCAACTCCGGCCTGAGGATCTCGTGATCATCCCCGCTTTCGGGACGGAAGTCGGGACGCGGAAGAAACTTGAGGAAAAGGGGTGCTTGTTCGTGGACACCACCTGTGGTGATGTGATGAGCGTTTGGAAGCGGGTCCGGCAATATTCAAAGGATTCTGTTACCAGCATAATTCACGGGAAAGCCTGGCACGAAGAAACCAAGGCGACGAGCTCGCAGGCACGAGCCAGCGGCGGTGGACATTATCTTGTGGTGTTCACGCTGGCTGAAACTGATTACGTCTGCAATTACATTCTTCAGGGTGGCGACAAGTCTGAATTTTTGCAAAAGTTCAAAGGCGCCTATTCGGAAGGATTCGATCCGGACATTCATTTGCAGGCGATTGGCGTGGCAAACCAAACCACCATGTTGAGGGGTGAAACACAGGAAGTACAACATCGTCTTCGCAGTGCAATGTCGCAGAAATTTGGCGCAGGAGAGATCGATAAACATTTCCGCTTTTTTGACACGATTTGCGGGGCGACCCAGGATCGACAGGATGCCCTGGAAAAGCTTTTACATGATCCACTTGATTTGCTCCTCGTGATTGGCGGGTATAATTCCTCCAACACCTCACACCTGGCGGAAATGGGAGAAGCAAAATTGCCAACGTACTTCATCAAGAACGCCGCCAAGATGGAGTCGGATAAGCTGATTAGGCATTATGATCAGCACAAGCATGAAGAAGTGGAGACTCGCGACTGGTTGCCCTCAGGCAAGGTGACCGCCGGCATCACAGCAGGGGCTTCCTGCCCGAACAATTTGATCGAAGACGCCATTCGCAGGCTTTTTGAATTTCGTGGTATTTCAGTGCAACAATTGCTTGCAAAGGACTGACCTGTAGGAGAGTTGGCGCGCGGACTTCAGCCCGCAGTCTAAAATCCACAGCCTACTTCTTTGGCTTTGGTTGAAGGACTAGTTTGCTGTCCTGGACTTTGATGTCTGACAGCCAATCCAAAGCGGCCGCAGTTCGAGGGTCGCTATTCATATTTTCGGCAAAGTTATATTTGCGGACCTGGTCCATGTACACTTCCGGAATACGTCTGCCTTTTGCCAAAAAGCTAAGTGTATGAAGCCGAAGCTTCCCATTGTGCAGGGCGATGTCAAAGATCCCTGTCCCGTTGAGGTAGCGCCCCTTAAATAGACGCAACCCAATGGATTCCATCGGCACACTCAATTGACCCTCAACTTTGTTTCCGGAAAGTGTGACATATAATTTGCCCTTTAAAGGCTTTAAATCCGGGTCGGTTGCAATAAGAGCGTTGATTTCATCGGAACTGAGTTTGAGTGGTTCACTGACCGTGCCCTGGCGGACGGCCTGCCGAAAACTATCGATGCGCTGCTGTAATTGATCAATTTGAGCGCGCGACAAAGGGGACTGCGGCAGTTCGGCAGGTTTGCTGTCGGTAAAGTCCTTGAACATTTTTTTGGCGTAATACAGGCCAAATAAGCCGCCGAGTACAATCATGAGCAGGAGCACCAGTCCAACCAGGCACCCATATCGAATCAATTGTTTCCGAGGTTTTGATGCTTGTTCGTCCATAAGAACCCTTCCGTAAAACCTAACTCTTCTCGAAACAACATTCCATCTTATCTGAAAGAGCCTGAACTAGACTAGAGCGCCACTGCTGGCTCGACCGGAAGCGATCGGATGAGTGTGCGCGCTTGCAGCCAACTATCGAATCGTGGGCTTAAGCCATTTCAGGACAGCTTCAATAGTTCTGTGTCTTCGGCACCCCAAGACCCAGTGGCGGTGCAAGGCTTACCCTTTTATTGAAAGGGGATGCTTTCATTTCCTGGCATGCCCGGATTCCACGGGACAGCATTGCACGAGCGCTGCCACCGACCAACAAGTCGGTAACGATACCTAATGCAAACCAAACGGCGAAAACCGGGGCCGGCTCCATTCCATTCAATGCTCCTCCTATTCCCATAAAGACAATCAAAACAACAGCAGCCCACGGAATACCCATAACTCGGAACCAGGCGGCCAGGACAGCGCGGTTTTGTTTGGGATAACGCAGTGCCATTAACATCCCTACCGACGCGATCGCCTTAAAATCCAGCAACAACATGAGTATACCGCCCAAAAACAGCTCCAGGAAAATCCCTGTGTCTCTTGGTCCCGCCATGCATAACGCGTTTGGAATAAGAATTGCCCCGGTAATCAGGCATAGGTTGATTGCAAGGACCAAACGCCGCACTCCTCGGAATTGAAGATTTAAGGCCTGCTCCTGGCCGTCGAGTATTTTGGCTTCGTCGAGCGGCGTAACCAGGAGCAATTCCAGACACCCATTTCTACGGGCTTGGCCTAAGTGTCGTGTCACCTCGAGCACAGCCATTAACTTAAAAACCTGATGAACCGCGTACGCGCTCAAGAGACACAATATGAAAGGCTGGTGATTCCGCCTGGCAATGGTAGTGACAAAAAAGCACCCCCACGCAACCGACAACACGGAAACCATGACCCAAGCGAGTGTTTTGGAGACGTTGTCCCGTGATGCAAGCCACAGAAAAGGGTTTTGCTCCAGTAATTCTTTGCCCCCTTTTTGGGGCAACATGGCTTTGCTTGTACGAAGAGCGATGATGATTCCAAAACATCCGATTCCGACAAACAATAATAAAGGCAGCCAACGCATGCTCCGTTCCACACCCTTGAACAAATCGGAAAACATCACGAATAAGGCCAGCACTGTCGCAAATAGCAGACCCGACAAACCAATCAAAAAGGCCGGTTTTGGAATCTGAGTTTTGAACGCTATCGTCCTGGAGCCAACCCACCTTGCGACACGGGACGCCGTAGCTGCGTCTGGATTGTCCACTAGGGATTTGCCTTCTTGCCATGATTTCGGCAGCACAACGGCTGCGCTAACGAGACAAATGATTGCCATTGAAAGAATGATGAAGAATGAAGTCCAAAATTCGCCAGGACCAGTGGCGGTCCGGTAATGGGAATCGAATGCCGATCCAAACAGGTGAACTGGACTGGGCAGCAAACTGAGGACTGCCGGCCATCTAATCCGAAGAAACGTTGCCAACCACCAGGTAGCTGGCAAAAGCCCCGACAATGTCAAAAGCGCAAGGAAGGTGCTGGACATCGCCTGCCGCGCCTCCCGGTTGAGAGCCGACATCAGCATACCGAGACTGAGCGAAAGAAAAATTGTTGTGAGCAGAGCCAAAACGACGCGCCAAAACTCACCGCGGGTTACTCCTCCCATCAGCAGTGGCAATCCCATCATTGGAAAGATCGCAATCAATGCATTCAACGATTGGATGGAAGTGCCAAACAGTTTGCCCAATACAACATCGTACCCTTTCAAGTCGGTAAGAAAAAGCAGTCCAAGGGTTCCCTCTCTTTTTTCTTCGCTAAGGCAATCAGCGGTTAGAAATATTCCAGCAATCAAGCAAAACCCAAGCGCAATGACTCCAAATGCTACAAAGAGATCTTTGCTCAAACCAGGCATGGCGGTTTTCCGGCTGCTCAAGGTCAGACCCAGCCAAATCGCCAGAAGACAGAGAGCGGCTGCGAAGCGAAGCCAGTAAGTGCTTGCTCGCCGTGCTCCAACACGCAGTTCGCGTCCGACGATGGGCAAAAATGTCATCGCAGCCTCAGGCTATTTATTTGCCTCCTGAACTGGCAAGGACGCACCGCTGGCTCGTTCCAACCTTGCTTTTGCTACCGAGTAGTCGTGCAGACCCTGGATTTGGGTGGTTAAAGCTTCGGTTAACGCTGTTTGGGCACTTAACTGGTCCAATTGGGTTCCGGTCCCAGCCTCGTTGCGAGCCCTCGCGAGCCGCACCGCTTCTTGCGCTTGCTCCACTACTTTTTTTTGCGATTCCAGCAACTCTCGAGACTCGATGAAATTCGAAAAGGCGGTTCGTACTTCCAATTCAATTCGCCGACTCATGTCCTCCAATTCCACCCCTGCGCGCTCATAAAGAGCAGTCGTTTCCCCGACTCTTCCCCTGGACCGCCCTCCGTCAAAGAGGTCCCAGTTTAATTGCACACCTGTAATCCAGCCGTGCACTTCCCTGGTAAGATCGGAGCTGAAAAGTGTGCTATGAGCGTCATAGCCGGCAAAAACCTGCAGGCTCGGTTTATAACCTCCGCGCGCGTTCGTTATGTCTTCCTTCCGCAGCGCTTGCGTCTTGGTTAACGCGCGCAATTCAGTCCGCCGTTGGAGGGCCAGCGCAATTGCCCGAGGCAGTTCAGTTTCATAAGGTTCAATCTGGAAAGACCCTGTCAAATGCAGCGGAATTTCTTCGAAAATTCCTGAGGGAATGTTCATGCCGAGCAAGTTTGCCAGATTGTTCTTTGCGATGCGAAACCGGTTGCGAGCACGAATCAGTGCCGGGCGAGCATTGGCCAATTCCACCTCAGAGCGGAGCACATTGAAACGCGGCACGGTGCCTGCCTCAAATCTGCGCGACGTATCGGCCAACTCTTGAGTGCGCAATTCAACCGAGGACTCTTGTACTTTAATCTGTTGCTCAGCGACCAGGACGTCATCGTACGCAACCTGTATTTCCAACACGGTATCCGCTACCACCGTCTGATAATTCAAGACCGCTTGCTCTTGAATGAGCCGCGCGACACGCAACGAGGATACAATTCGTCCACCTTCATAGATGGATTGTTCGAGACGAACTTGAGAACCCCAGCTTTGATCGGTGCCAAAAGTAAATCCTGGTACATCGGATGGTTTGTCCACGTCACTGGGCTCGATCGCTGAGTAATTGCCTCGAATCCGCAGCTTCGGAATTGCAATTGCCCGGGTTTGGATAGCAACGCCTTGTGACGCTGCCAGCTCTTTTTCGGCTTTCAAAATGTTTGGATTTTGACGCAGCCCGAAGTTGATCGCTTCGACGCGGGAAAGTGGCTGAGTTATCAGGTTACTGATCTTTGGCGCGGGTTCGGTTCCAACAAGGCAGGTTGTTTCGCCGAACCAGAAGAGAAATGCGGCAGCGAGAAACATCGCTGATTTTTGCCATTTGGTTGCCTGTTTTTGACCTGACTGCTCGACCATATTCTATCCGCAAATTCGCATCTTCGTTTCACTCCGTTTGCACGCAGGAATACATGATAATACGAGTAGCGCAAGCTTGCGGCTACCATTCCTTCCCAAAATAATTTTGTGTGAATAAGGCTAATGCAGTTTCACGTGTTGAAATTCAGTGCGTCTGATCCTAATTTGGGCCCGAATGATCTCGACCTGCATGCGGTTACTTCTCAGCCTCACACTTCTCTTCCCGGTGAGTGTTTGCTGCCCATGCCAGGCGCAAGGGACAGGGAGCGGCGCAGCCATTACTAATCTCTACGAACTTCGCAAGGAGCATGACCCCAATGGCATTGGGAAGTTTTTCATGGGCCGTGAAATCGCGCACGTGATGGGCCACCAGGCAGCGGATTGGCTGGAACGTCCCGAACGCGAACAGGAAGAACGACCCGATCTGCTCCTGCCGGCTCTGAAAATTAAATCGGGCGACGCCGTCGCTGATATTGGCGCCGGCACGGGATATTACACGCGGCGGTTGGCAAAACTCGTCGGCGATACGGGGAGAGTTTATGCTGTCGAAATCCAGCAGGAGATGCTGGATTTGCTCACGAACAAAATGGCGGAGTTGAAGATTCACAATGTAAAGCCGGTTTTGGGCACAACAAAAGATCCGAAACTTCCAGAATCTGCCTTGGATTTGATCTTCATGGTGGATGTTTATCACGAGTTTGATTTTCCTTATGAGATGGTCCAGGGGATGTGCCGTTCTCTGAAACCGGGAGGTCGCATGGTATTCATTGAGTTTCGCGGTGAGGACCCAAAGGTTCCAATCAAACTCGTACACAAAATGACCGAGGAACAGGTGCGCAAGGAAATGTCACTTCACCCACTGCAATGGGTCGAGACCATCGGAACTTTGCCCTGGCAACATATTATCATTTTTCAACGCAAATAGTGATGTGTGGCGACTTTTCCTGGCCGTGGATTTGGGACTATGAACACACGGCTCTTCTCGAAATCCTGGAAGAACAAGTTTGAAGGGCATTGCTCCTTTGCGCTATTTTTTGGAAGGTTCACTAACTCATCGTGGGTAAGGACGCAGGCGAGACGCCTGCGCTACTTTGGGACGGCTTGGCTGCTCTTCCAGGCAGTCCTGCTCCAGGCCCAGATTCCTCAGGAGTTTGCAATCGATAATTGGCAAGTAGAGGACGGGCTGCCTGACAATACCGTGTCCTCCATTGCGCAAACCGCAGATGGCTATTTGTGGGTAGGTACTTTTACCGGCTTGTGCCGCTTTGATGGAATTCGGTTCGTTGTTTTCGACAGCCGCACACCTGGTTTACAAAGCCAGCGCATTGTGAAAATTTTCAATGATGGGGAGGGGCTTTGGATTTCTATGGAAGGGGGACACCTGGCCCGCTATGCAAATGGACGCTTTACTCCTTTTGGCAAAGAAGAAGGATGGGTCATGGAACTTTGCAAGAACATCTTCAAGACTAAATCACAGGAAATATTTTTTTTGGCAAAAGGCGGAGACTTGGTTCAGTTCAAAAACGGAAGGTTTGTAAAGGTGCTTGTTGAGACGCCTGGGCTCGAAGCGGCACTGGGCACAGAAAGCACTGATGATAGCATAGCCTGGGGGAAGAGAGAGGGGGTGCTGGGATTGGTCAAGGGTGGGAAGTGGGCCGAGTTTCGCCCCTTAAACAAGCAATTACATCCGAACATCAAACAGATTACCTCTGGTTACAACGGTGGTTTGTGGGCGTTCGGAGGCACAAATTTGTACCGGATCTCAGGGCCTGAGAAAGAGATTCTAACGGTGCCTTATCCCACCTTCATGGATCCTTCGTTACTTGAGGAGGACAGAACTGGGCATCTTTGGATTGGGACATGGGGCCAAGGTCTTGTTGATCTCATTCCAGGAGGCGCTTGGCGCAGGTACTGGACGGCCAATGGTTTTCCTAATAACACGATTCGGTGCTTTTTTCAGGATCAGGAAGGAAATCTTTGGATTGGGACCAATGGGGGCGGCCTTGTGCGATTGCGTGCCAGAGCCTTTCGAACGTACGGTCGCAAGGAGGGATTGCCTCCTCTCCATCCGCAAACTTTGGCACAGGATGCCCTTGGACGGGTGTGGATAGGGCTGCTGGATGGCGGATTGTGTCAGTTTAAAAGGGACAAGATTCTACCACCGATTGAGATGCAGAAGGGCAGGGTAATCGGACCCACAATATGGTCGACGTTGACCGACAGTTCCGGCCGGCTGCTATTGGGCACGTATGGTGAAGGTATTTTGGGTCAGGAAGCTGGTGGGACTAATTTCTACTCCGTCATCCCCACATTAACCAATGGAGAAGTTTTTGCCCTGTGTGAAGATAAAAAAAAGAACCTTTGGATTGGTACCAGCCTGGGCCTGGTAAGATTCGATGGGACAAACTGCACTTATTACACAACGCAGAATGGTTTGCTGGCGAATGAGGTGCGCGCGCTTGCGGAGGATAACGCGGGCAATCTGTGGATTGGGACGCTCGAGAGCGGATTGAACTTGTTGAACAACCAGCGCCTGACAGGCTTAACCCGTGAGCAAGGTTTGTCCCATAATTCTGTGCGCACATTGTTTCCTGATACCGACGGCTCATTGTGGATTGGGACTGCGGGCGGATTATGTTGGTTTCGTGAAGGCCGTCTAATTTCGTTGAGCAAACGGCACGGATTGCCGGCGGAGGATATCGTGTCAATTTTGGACGATGAAATGGGCTTTATTTGGTGTGGCTCGAATCGGGGCATATTTCGCATAGCCCGGACGGAATTGGAAGGGTACGCGCGTGGCGAGAAACCTGAGGTCGAGTGTGCCGTTTATGGCCAGGGAGACGGATTGTTGTCGGTTCAATGTTCAAAGGGAACGCCATCGGCTCTGCGCACACGTGGAGGGCTGCTTTGTTTTATCACCGCAAAAGGTATAAGCGTGGTGGATCCTCGCAGGCTGACCCGAAACACAGTTCCCCCTCCTGTCGTGATCGAAGAAGCGCTGATCGACGGTGTCGAAACCGTACATTTCTCTACCGGTGCGCAGGAAGGACCGGTGTTGCGCGTGCCTCCCGGACCGCGGCGTGTCGAATTTCGTTATACGGGTTTAAGCCTCGAAGCACCCGAACGCGTTCAATTCAGATTGAAGATGGAGAACTTCGACAAAGAATGGCAGCGGGTCGGGCACGAGCGCTCTGCTTCCTATGTTGGGCTGGCCCCGGGCCATTATCGATTTCGGGTCACTGCGGCCAATGGGGACGGAGTCTGGAACGAAGAAGGCACAAGCTTGGCGGTAATCATACAACCAGCTTTATGGCAAACGCTCTGGTTTCGGCTGGTAACAATTTTACTGGGCGTAACCGCGGTGGGCCTGGTTTACTGGCGGAGATTGCGGCTCGTCGAAGAAAAACGAGCGACTCAGGTGGCGTTTTCCCGCAAAATAATCGAACAACAGGAAGCGGAAAGAAAACGGGTTGCAGCCGAATTGCACGACAGCCTCGGGCAAAATTTGCTGGTGATAAAGAATGCAGCGTGGCTCGGTGCTGACGCTCAAGCTGACAATCCCGCAGGCAAGGAACAATTTCAGGAGATCTCTGATCTGGCGGCAAAGGCAATCGATGAAGTGCGCGCCATCTCCCATGCCATGCGGCCTCCAGAACTGGATAGTGTGGGACTTTCTGCCGCAATCCGGCAGATGGTTAAACGTGTGTCGGAAACTTCTTCGGTTCAGTTGAGTTTGGAAAACGACGAGATCGACGGTTTACTGCCGCATGAATCCGAGATTCACTTCTACCGGGCTATTCAGGAAGGGATTGGAAATGTTCTAAAGCATGCCAAAGCTACGACCGCCCGTCTGAAAATAAAACGTGAAGCAGGGAAGATATTTGTGACGCTGCAGGATAATGGAGAAGGATTTGAGCCGGGGACCGCCTCGGCCAGGCGTGGTATGGGATTAAGCAGCATCGCTCAGAGAGCTCAACTGATGGGCGGACGGTTTGAATTGAAGTCTCAACCAGGTTCCGGGACAACCTTTCACCTGAGTGTTCCTGTTCATGGCTTATAACTCCGCCCGGTGCTCGAGCGCAAACTGAATCAGACCATGCGCGCCGCTGAGTTGAAGCTTCCTGCTGATGTTTTTGCGGTGGGTTTGGACTGTATGCGGACTGATGAACAGTTCCGTCGCGATTTCCTTGCTTGATTTATTATTTGCCAGGAGTTTCAGGACGTTCCGTTCCATTCGAGTGAGTTCGTTCAAAAGAGGCTGCTGCTCATGCAAGTTTTGAACTGCCTTGATCCGGCTCACCATGAGATTTGATAATAGCGGGCTGATATAAGTTTCGCCCCGGGCGACCGCAGCCAGGCACTGTAAAATTTCCGGTGCGGCATTTTCTTTCAATACATAACCGGCTACCTGCGCTTCCATAGCTTTGTGGAGCAGTTCTTCAGATTTATGCATCGTGAGCATCACGATTCGGGTCGAGCTTTTTGATTGGTGCAGCCTTTGCGCCAGTTCAAGGCCATCGAGAAGGGGTAAATTCACATCAAGCACGGCAATGTCAGGTTTGACCTCCCGGATCAACTTTTCGCCGGCCTCGCCGTCCTCTGCTTCGCCCGCCACAAGAAAACGAGGGTCTCGGCCTATCACACGCAGGAGGCCTTCGCGAAAGATCGGGTGATCTTCAACCAGGATAAGTTTAGTTACGTTCGGCACGGAGTGGTTTGAACAAAATGAAGCGATCAGCCAGGCGAACCAAACTTGATAAGACTTAAATTCTCGGCACCTGCCGTGCCGTGTAAATCGGTTCGCGACTCCTTGGGATTCGTCATTTTTGTCTATTCTTCTCAGAGAAGGCTTACTGGAACCAGTTCAAAATACCCTCAAAAGGGTATCCCAAAATACCGCCGTCAGGGGATTACTTCCTTCCCTGTCAGAGCTCATACTGATGCCAACCACATGGGTAATCCATCGAGCACACGCACAAAAGTTCTCATCGCCGATGACAATGACCAGATGCGCGCCATGCTCAAACGGTTTTGTCCGGCAAATGCTGACGAAATCATTGAATGCCGCAATGGTGAAGAAGCAGTTGCGGCCTATGCAGAGCACCAACCGGACTGGGTGTTGATGGATGTCATGATGCCGCGGTTGGATGGTCTTTCCGCCACTGCCAGGATCAAAGCAGCTTACCCTGACGCCAGAATCGTTATTGTAACAGAACTTAATTCCACAGAAACACGGGATGCGGCGCATAAAGCGGGCGCTACGGATTTTGTTTTCAAGGATAACTTACATGCTCTCCAGCAAACGTTTTCAATCAGATAGGCAGAATATGAAGGCAACTCAGGAACCAGGGGCCAACCCGGTTTCCATCAACTCAGTCGTTCCTGCGCAGCGTTTGTCGAGCGCGGTTTTCCGGGACTTGCAAAGAAGGGGCGATGGGAGATCCAGCGCGCCGGAATGCGGCGCACTCCAAACGTTTGGCGAGATTCGGAACGGGTTCCAGTGTTCGGGAATCCAATTTGTTCGTTTCTTTTTTATCCTGACCGGACTGCTATTCGCGCCATTAGTGCAAGCTGGCACTTGTGACGTGCCACCTCCCCCGGCCGGGCGACAAGCCAAGGTGGCTTCAGTGATCGATCTTGGAAGAGATCGGTCGATAGAGATTTTCACGACCGGTGTTTCGGATGGAGGATCAGGTTACCCTCCAGACGCTCGTGTTCCGATGCTCCTGATTAGCAGCTCCGGATCGGGGGCACAGTACAATGCATTAACTTTGGGCGACTCCGTTTATTATGTATCTGGCGCCGATACGAATGGCCATCTGCACCTTGGCTCCGGGTACTCCGATGATCTGGCAATGGTGATTCCACCCCCTCACACCAATGATTTTGGAAATTACCTGACCAATTCCGGTTGCACGACGATTCAATTGGATTCCGGGACTTACTACCAAAACGCGATCATCGATCGCGATGTGACGATTCGGGGAAAAGGCATGGGCAAAACGGTTGTCTCCGGCGGCCTTCTGGGCACCGTCTTCAAAATTCTACCTGGCCATACCGTCCATCTGGAAGATCTCACCATTGTGGATGGGCTCGCGCTGAACGGCGGCGGCATTTACAACGATGGCAGTGCTCTCACGCTGGATCGGGTCGAAATCAAAAATTGTCGAGCTTATGCGCCAGCAGGAGAAGGCGGCGGAATTTATAATAAGGGTGCCGCGATTCTGACATTGAACGACTGTAATATCCACGACAATGCCGCCACGCGTGATGGAGGTGGCATTAGCAACAGTGGCATCAATACCAGTTTTCTGCCGGTGGCAGCTGGCAGCGCGCAACACGCAGCTCAAAGTCTTGAAGACGTATTCGCTGGTTTTGTTTCACAGCCTGCCGCCAGGGATCTGGACGAGACATCCGCTATGCCATCCGGCGACACCATTGATTCGATCCTGGACCAGCTCAACAACTTCCTCGGCAACGTTGTCGATACTATTGGCGATATCCCGGAGCTATTCGATTCGGCAATTGGAGAGACCTTTGGCGCCAGCGGTTGGAGCAATATTGGTTCTCCAACGACGAAAATCAATCGAAGCACCATTACCCGAAACAAAACGGGCATCGGAATAGCCAATTCGCAGACTTATCTGTTCGTGGTCACGCCGATCATTACAGGACATCGCTATACGCCCGATGGTTACCCTATCGATATCGTCGGCGGGTATAGTAATATTTTGTTGCATCCACCTGACATCCGGATTGGCGCCTGGGGGGGAGGCATCCACAACGATCTTGGCTTGCTCGTCGTGCAAGACAGCACCATTAACAACAATGAAGTCAAAACGCGCCTTGGTTCTTTTGGAGGTGGCATCAGCAGTTTCCTTGGCGCTGTCCTAATCACAAATACCCCGCTTACATTCAATCGTTCTGAAGTCACCACGGTGCTGCCTTCAGGTGGAGCGATATTCAGCTTTGCGAGTTTCGTGCGTTGTTCGGACAGCAAACTCAATAACAATACGGTAAAGGCGGGTTTGTTTCTCTCCAGCGGCGGGGCTATCAAAAACACAGGCCTGAGTTTCACGGAATTTCTCCGTTGCGAATTGAACAACAATCAATCCGGCGGCGGTGGCGGAGCAGCAAATGACTATCTCGCTCATTTGTTCCTGACAGCGTGCACGGTCCGCAGCAATTTTGTCTCTGGCATCATCGGTGCTGAAGGAGGCGGTATCCGCAATGGTGAAGGTGGCATTCTCAATCTTGATAGTTGCCTCATCGCCGATAATCGTGGCGAAGGAAAAGCTAAAGGAGGCGGCATATTCAACCATTGCGAGCAAGTGCGAATCGGGCCCGCGGAATTTCCGATCATTCCAATTTCAGTTTCTTCCGCCACAATCCGCAACTGCACAATCAGCGGAAATTCACTCCGAGGTGTTGGTCTGGCAGGCATCCCGCTCGAAGCGCGGGGCGGTGGTATTTATAATGGCAGTTTTGATTTGGGTATTGCCACGGTGAATCTCTATAGCAGCACCGTTTGCAGCAATTCGGCAACGGGCGGTGTGTTCCATAGTGGTGGCGGGGTTTGGACTACGGCTGCTTCAAGCCTTAAGATCAACCCTCTGGAAAATATTCCCGGCTTTGCCGCGATCATCCGCGTGGCCAATGATCTTTTCTTGGGCAATGTGCCGAATGATGTTGATAAATCCTTTGTGCCGCTCGTGTCGTTTGTCAGTTCGGATGGATACAACATGGACAGCGACGGCACTGGTCGGCAAACAGCTTCAGGGTTTACTACCGCCACAAATCGGTTAACCCCCTTGAGCAATAACGGCGGATTGACACAGACACACGCGTTGCTGCCCGGCAGTGCAGGGTTAAATGCGGGAAGCCCGGATGGAGCACTGAGTGAGGAAAAGGCTCCATTAAATGATCAGCGGGGAGTACCTAGAAGCAATGGCGGACGACGGGATGTTGGCGCGTTTGAGCATACACCGCCGCTTTCTTTCCCGGAGATGTACACCACCTTTGAGGACCAACAACTTGTAATTGCCGCATCCAACGGTTTGCTCGCCAACGATTACGGCACGGCTTTGGCAATCGTACCTTTCAATTTAACCGTGAATGGTACTGGTCCTGTTTCCAGCAATGGCTCGTTCACCTTTACACCGGCGCCGAATTTCAACGGCACTTTTGATGTTCCGTACCAGGCCGTGGATATTTCCGGCCTTACAGGCGCAGCCTCTTTTGTGAGGCTCACTGTAAAGCCCCGGCTTGATCTTCTATCAATAAACCCGTCCCCCAACTCCGTTCTGAGTAATCTTGCGGAAAACATAGTCCTTCAATTTGACGAGACTGTGTCTGTCGAGGGAGCACAAAAAATTGTAATGGAGGGTTCTCTTAGCGGTCCAATCCCGTTCAAGGCGAGCGTTGTCGGAAGGACCGTGACACTTGATCCGCTTCGTGCTTTCCAGGCCGGCGAGGTGGTTTCGTTGCGCCTGAGTACCAACGTTCAGAGTGTAGCTGGTTCTCCTGTTTTTCCGGGAATTAACTATCAGTTTATCATCGCTTCAACCAATGGAGCAGCGGTTTTCCCTCCAGGCCAGAACCTTGGCCCCGCTCAACCAAACCCAGGGTATTACGGGGCTAATAAATTGATATTCGTCGACATAGACCGCGACGGGGACCTCGACATCGTCGGAACTGAACTGGGTAATAACGTCTGGCGAAATGATGGCCACGGCCATTTCACACCTGCAAATCAGGCTCTAACCTGCCCAGGTAGCTTTACCCCTGCGTCAGACATCGCCGTATCTGATTTGAATGGGGATGGTTTTCCGGATGTTTTTCTTACCTCAGATAATATTTATGGAGCCAACTGCGTCTGGTTGAACAACGGAAACGGCACGTTCAGCCGGGGCCCGAATTCTATCATCCTGGATACCTTGGTGGGTTCCTTTGGCCATATTTCCTATGTGCCCGCGGCGGCTGTGGCGCTGGGTGATGTAAATGGTGACGGGTATCCTGATGCCGTTCTTATGGGAGGAGGAGTCCATGGTGCCAACCAGGTTTGGATGAATGATGGTCAGGCGAACTTTACCCGGAGTCAAACACTGGATGGAACTGGCAGCGGCGCGCAATTTGCCGATCTGAACGGCGATGGTTTTCTCGATATCGTCATTACTGATGACAATACCTATCGATACAATTTCCAGCCCGTGCGAGTTTGGCTCAATGACCGCACAGGCCATTTCATCTTTAGCGGCCAGACATTTGGGATCGATGCAGCCAGGACAGTCTTGCTGGGCGATTTGAATGGAGATGGAACCGTGGATGCGGTGATAGTTGGCACGAGCGCTTTCTCCGGCGGTATTCCCGGGATCTGGTTCAATGACGGCAGTGGGGCTTTTTCTCCGGGTCAGCAAATGGATGTTGGTTATTACGAAAGCGCAGTGCTGGCGGATTTCAATGCTGACGGTTCACTGGACCTCGTTTTTGCGGACAAGTATCGCAACAATGTGGTTTGGCTCAATGACGGGCAGGGTCATTTTAGCAAGAGCTCAGAGTATGTAGGCAACTCGAGCACCGGCATTGCCGCGGGTGATATCAACGGCAACGGTTCGGTGGACTTACTCGCGTCCGGCAATGAAAATCAAATATTTCTGAATGTGCGCCGACCGACGGCCGGCACACCTCCGAGTTTCAGTGTCAACGAAAACGAACTTCTCATTTTTGCTCAACCGAGCACGTTGTTGAGCACCGCGAGCAGCCCAAGTGGCAGCACTGTCCACGTGCTTACGAATCAGACAATCACCTTCAAGGGAACTCTAGGGGAGATTTGGTTTACGTTCGGATTCGATGTGGATCCGCCGTATGAAGGCGTGTATCCGAATGGCACTTACTACTACAGCTATGTCACCGCAGTCGCTGCCAACCATGGCACGCTGGAGTTACGGCCGGACGGAACGTTCAGCTATCGTCCAAATCCATATTACTTTGGTCCTGACTCCTTTACTTATACCGTCAACGACGGTTTTGCTGATTCGCTGCCTGTAACGGTTCACATCGATGTGCTAAAAGTTCCTCAAGTCCCGATTGCTCGGAACAATTGGTATACCGGTGATTTCTGGACGGGCGGAGGTGTCTGGTGGCAATTTGATCTTAATCATGTCTACGATGCGTTTTTCTTCCTGCCGACCGATGCCGGGAGCGGTGTGCTTGCCAACGATACGGAGTTAAACGGGGATCCTCTCACAGCGGTGCTCGATTCTCTGCCATCGCGCGGATCACTGACCTTTAACCCTGACGGTTCTTTCCGTTATGTCCCCAGTTCAGGGACCTTTGATGCCTACTTTGGCGTTCCTGGAATTGACCGGTTTACCTATCACGTCACTAACGCGTTCTATGCATCCACTTCTGCCGTTGTGACGATTGGGTACGATGTGCCGGTCGCAGTTAATGATGAATACCCGCTGGCTCCAGGACAGTCGCTCACTGTGGATCAGGCGCATGGGGTTCTTGCCAACGATTCCGATCCTAACTTTGCCGGGGATCCGAACCTGGATTTTTATGCAGCTCTTCGTGTGGCCCCCTTGCATGGCACCCTTCAATTGGATCGTAATGGCTCTTTCACTTACACACCTAATTCAGGCCATACCGGCGGTGATGTCTTTTTCTATGATGCGCACGATTTTCTCGCAGGTTCCGGTATTGCCCGAGTGAAGCTGGGAAACACTGCCCCTGTTGCGGTGGATGACACCAACTATGTCGCCTTTAACGGCAAAACGCTGGCAGTGGATGCAGCGCACGGCGTGCTTGTGAACGATTCTGATCCCGATGGTGATTCCGGGTTGACCGCGTCCCTGGTCAGTCCGCCGTCCAATGGCACCGTTCAACTCAATCCGGACGGCTCTTTCAGCTATACGGCTGTATCCAATTTCTTCGGCGTGGACACTTTCACCTATCGTGTCAGCGATGGACGGACCAATTCCAATACAGCAACAGTAGCGGTTCGTGCATCGAATTTTCTAACTGTTCTATCGAGTTCTCCTGCGCGAAATGCCCTGACCGCGCCAGCCGATACCGACATGGAGATCACTTTTAATGCGCCGTTGATCGCGGCTACGGTTTCCAATCGGATTAGCGTTTCAGGTTCATTCAGTGGGCGCCGAACATTCAGTGCGGCCGTAAGCGGCACCCAATTGCACCTGGATTTTGCTTCGCATTTTCAGCCGGGTGAGTGGGTCACGGTCACTTTAGCCGAAGGAATGCAAGGCATGGGGTTCTATCAATTGGAAAACCATTACGCTTTGCAATTTCAAATCGGAGTTTCTCGTGGTGGAGCAACGTTCACACGCTCAGTTGCCGGCAGCACCACGACTAATTTCAGTCATTCGGTTGTGCTGGGCGACTTGAATGGGGATGGTTTTCCGGACGCTTTGGTCGCCAACCGAGTTACTTTGCCAACTTTGTTAAGCAACAACCATAACGGCACTTTCACCGAGCGAACCGAGTCTTTGAACCTCGTCGGTGTTGATTTCCTGGACGTGGCTCCTGTACTGGCAGACTTCAATGGAGATGGTCGTCTGGATTTATTAGTGCAGGGCCAGGCGGATTCGGGTTTTGGGTTTAATGCACCAAGGCTTAGTCTGGGATTGAACGATGGCACAGGTCATTTTCCAACAATCAAAACGGTTCCGATCAACGGAGAATTTGGCACGGTGTACCTCCCGATTGTGATGCTGGTTGGGGATTTTGATGGAAATGGTACAATCGATGTTCTGGGAGCAAATTTCAGTCGAGCGTGGTTGTGGCGAAACGATGGCGCCGGCAACCTGATATTGGATGAAGCCAGCGCGATTCCCATCCGCGACGGCGTGCAAACCGGTGCAGTCGGGGATCTCAATAACGATGGGCGTCTTGATATCTATCTGACCGGCTTTTATGGCGACCAATTGCTGCTTAATGATGGTACGGGCCATTTTTCGGCAAGTAACCAGGCGCTGAGCACCAGGTATTCCTCCAGCCTTGCTCTGACGGATGTGGACGGTGATGGCAGCCTCGATGTAATCCTCAATGTCGACTATCCAAATGGGAATGAGGTCTGGATAAACGATGGAGCAGGGCACTTTACCAAAAATCTCTTTGATTTAGCGTACAACACTGCCAGTGCGATCGCGGCCGGTGACCTCAATGGCGATGGCACGCCCGATCTGTGGCAGGCCAATAATCGAGACGTCTTAAACAATGGCGGCGGCGATACCGTTTGGACCAGCGATGGAACGGGTCGATTCACCCGCGCTGGTCCTGCCTGGGGATCCTCCGGAAGTTTGGGTATCGCTTTAGCTGACCTGGATGGGGATGGCGACCTGGATGCCTTCGTTGTTAACAACAGCAGCAGCAGCGGAACAGCCGGGTTTGGAAATGAAGTTTGGCTAAACCAAAGCCCCCCAATTGCGCGTGATGATTTTTATGCGGCTAACGGGTCAAGCGCTGTCAGTGTTGCGGCCAATGGGGTTCTAGCCAATGACAGTCTTGGTGATCATGGCTCAATCATCGCAATTCTCGCGAATGCGCCCGACCACGGCACCGTGGTTTTGAACACCAATGGTGGGTTCACTTATACACCAAACGGAACGTTTGCAGGGACCGACGTGTTCACTTACCGCGCGCAGGACAGCTCAACCAGTTCAGCGCCTGCGCGGGTAAAAATTGGAAACACAACCCCGGTGGCGAACAACGATGGACCGGTCGCTGTGGTGAGCGGTGTTCGGTTCCAAAAACCTGCCCCGGGTGTTCTCGAGAATGACACTGACGCGGAAGGCGATCCACTTCTGGCCTTGCTGGTTTCCGGGCCAACCAATGGCACGCTCACACTTAAACCGAACGGTTCCTACATTTATACACCGGCCAGTGGATTTACTGGAGCAGACATCTTTACTTACAGGGCCACCGACCGATTGAGTACCTCGGCTGTCGCTACAGTTTCTCTCTCGGTCCAGGCGTTACTCGAAATTGTGGCTGTTTCGCCAAAGCCAAGCAGCGTTAATATCCCGGCGAACTCTTCAATTTCGATTCAGTTCAATCATCCGATTAATACAAATTCTCTCGATACAAATGTGATCCTGCTTGGCTCCTTTACGGGACCCCGCCCGGTAACGTTCGCGTTCAATGGTAACACTTTGGCTCTAATCCCAACTGAACCTTTCCTTCCAAGCGAGCTTGTAACCCTCACTGTCCTGTCTTCCTTGCACGGCGCGGCAGGTGAAAGCTTGCCCGGCACTTTCCAAGCCCAATTCATCGCGGAGGCGCCTTCGGGCAGCGGAGCATTCAGCGACAGTGGCCAGCGCATCGGTGAAACGAACTACAATACGTTCGGAGTTGCTCTCGGCGATTTGAATGGGGACGGTTCTCTCGATGCCATTATCCCGAATGGGGCCGAAATCATTGGCACAAATATCATCCCGGGAGTGGCCCATGTGTGGACCAATAACGGTTTCGGCCAGTTCTTTGACTCTGGACGCATTCTCGGCACGAACAACAGTTTTGATGCGAAGCTCGGGGACCTGAACGGAGATGGTTCCTTGGATGTGGTTTATGAATCGCCCGGACGTGGAGCTCAAATTTGGCTCAACGACGGATCAGGGAATTTTTCCCTCCTTCCCCATAATTTTGGCACCAACTCTACGGCGCAAGTCAGCCTGGCCGATATGAATGGAGACGGTGCTCTGGACTTGATCATACTGGGCACAAGTGAGTTGCGGATCTATCTGAATGACGCCACAGGGCACTTTACAGAAAATCCAGCTAGCGTTCAGAACCTTTCCTTCAACAATCAGAATTGGAGCCGGTTTGCCGCTGGCGATCTGAACGGGGATGGCACAATGGATCTGGTGTTGCAGGATTTCTTCACCTCACGGCCCTCCCGAATCCTGTTAAATGACGGCCATGCCAACCTGACAGACACGGGCCTGCGTTTCGACAGTGGGCAGGGTCTCGGGCTCGGCGATCTCAACGGGGATGGTTATCCAGATCTTTTTATGCCCTCAGGCAATGGCTCTTATCTCTGGCTCAATGACGGCGCGGGCAGTTTTACCAATAGCGGAAAAGCGTATTTTGGAAATTTCGTCGTTCGTGACGTGCAACTAGCAGACGTGAATTCCGATGGAACTTTGGACGCTATCGTGATCCAATACAACACCTCCGGGCCGCTCACCAACATGAGCACGATTTACCTGAACGATGGTCAGGGCAATTTCACCGATAGTCATACCAGGTTCGACGCGCTGGGATTCGGTTCGAGCGGGGGCGCAATTATTCCCACCACCACAACGGTTGGCGATGTCAACGGAGATGGCGCGACGGATCTGTTTGTCGGCGGCGGTTTGCGCCAGCGAAACCAGGTTTGGTTCAACCAGGCAACGCTTCCAACTCCGCTGGGCGCACAGAAGCTGACGATCAATGATACTCAGACTGTGCAACCTTTCAGTCAGATTCTAGTGCGCGGCCCAGGTTCGCTCAGTGTGAAAGTAGCGCTTGATACTCCTGCAAAGGGCGCTTTTCTTCCGGGTTCTTTAATCGCAGGAGGTTTCACAGGCCCGCTGGGCGGGTATTATACGTTAGCTTCCACCACCGCTTCGGCGGCCCAAACAGCTTTGCATCAGCTGGTCTTTGCCCCCACACCCAATCGAGTGCCCGTCGGTTCCAACGAGGTTACGAGAATCAGCCTCGTGCTTTCCGACGGCAGCATTGCAAAAACGAATAGCAGCACTTTGGTTACCTCCATTTCAGTTAATGATCGGCCGGTGGCGCAAAACGATGGCGGGATTGGCTTCACCACCAGTGAAACCGTTGCGTTCACCACTGCCAGCGTTTTGACAAACGACACGGATGCCGATCCAGGCGACATCCTGTCGGTGACGAGTCTCACGCTGCTCAGCACACTTGGCAATGTAACCAACCTGGGTAACGGCACGTTCCGTTATGATCCGAACGGGAAGTTCAAGGCTTTGCCTGCAGGTCAGACTGCGACAGATCGATACGGTTATTCAATTACCGACTCACACGGCGCGACCGCCAACGGGCTCGTGACCATTACGATAACCGGCGTAAACCAAATGCCTGCCGCCTCGAATGTCGTGCTCGTGATCGATGAGAACTCCGGTTCGCAAGTGGTTACACCGCGGTTACTGGCGGGAGCAACGGATCCAGATACAGGTGAAAATCTCGCACTCTCAATTTCTGCTGTGAATACAGCGGGAACACTCGGAACCGTGCAACGGCTTGCTGGTGATGTTGTGACATATAATCCTAATGGAGCTTTTCCAAATCTCGCCCCAGGAAGCACGGCCACCGACTCGTTTGGCTTCACGGTGACGGACGGGCATGGAGGCTTTTCCTCAGCCCGGGCAAACATCACGATTCGAGGGAAGAATGAAGGGCCGACCGCTGGACTTACGTTGGTCGCTGTGATGGAGCATTCCGGTGAGACCAATCTAACTTCGATAATTTTGGGAAATGCCACCGACCCAGATCCCGGTGAAACAGCAACACTTCAGTTGACCAGCATCGATACGGCTTTGACGGTCGGTTCCGTTGTTCTCACAAATGGTGTGGTTACCTATTCACCCGATGGTCAATTCCAATCGCTTGTAGAAGGGCAAACCAATGTGGATACTTTTAATTACGAAATTAAGGACATCCACGGTGCGATTAACGTCGGCACAGCCCAGATCATCATCATTGGACAAAACGATATTCCGGGCGTAACCCCCTCCTTCATGACCGTCGATGACGGCTCCGCGCCAGTTGAGCTGACTTCTTCGCTCCTTGGCACGGCGACTGATCCTGACAATGGTGAAACGGCCACGCTCCGGATCACGAGCCTGGATACAAACGGTTTGGCGGGCCTGCTTAGTTTGACTAACGGGGTGGTCATGTATCACCCACCGCTGCTTTTCCTTCCTTCAGGCACATTTATTACCAATGGATTTCGTTATGTGGTCGAAGATGTGCATGGGGCGACATCGAATGGTGTTGGTGTCATCTACATTGTGGGCGTGAACACCGCGCCCGAGATCGATTGCGGCAGCCCGGCGGTTGTCGAATGCTCCACCAACACCACATCCACCAGCCTGGCTGCTACAGTAAATGACGCCGACGGAAACGCTTTGGAAGTGGTGTGGAAAATCAACGACGTCATCGCGCAAACGAATTCCCTGCCCGCAACGACACCACCCAATTCCAATAGCGTGACGCTGGTAGCGAGCCTGCCTCTTGGCACAAATACTATCGTGGTATCTGTATCGGATGGCATCGCGCCCCTGGTCTTTTGCACCAACACCGTGACGGTGCTGGATACCGTCGCGCCGCAGATCACCATTCTCGGCGCAAACCCGTATACCAACGAGTGCCACACCGCTTTCATTGATCCCGGCGCAACAGCTATGGATGCCTGCGCCGGATCGTTAACGGTTGTCACCAATGCTCTGGTCAATGCAGATGTTCCAGGCAGCTATACCGTTACTTACTCGACCGTTGACCCTGCCGGCAATGCCACAACCAACTACCGCACAGTTGTTGTTCTGGATACAGCGCCGCCGAGCATTACCTGTCCAGCCACGATCTTCGTCGATGCCACCAATATATCAGGCAACGTCGTAAGCTACACAACTCCGACCGCTTCAGACCTATGCAGCGGCACTAATGTAACCATCCGTTCGCAACCCGCTTCCGGGACCCTCTTCGGCTTTGGCACAAACATCGTGAACTGCGAGGCAGTCGATCAGATGGGCAACACTGGCCGCTGTTCCTTTGCGATTCTTATACTCGGACCGCGCAGCATTCTGTTGGATGCACTGGCTCGACTGACCGCGATGCTTCCGGGAACTTCAAACCCTGGGGACATTTCAAGCTTGAACCAAATCATCGAGAGTTTGACTGAAGCTACCGATCTGTCGCTCTGGATTGACGAAGCCCATCTTCAAGCCAAAGTGGGCATTCACGAATTTACCTCCTTGTCATTGGATACTCTTTGTCAATTAGCTGGTAGTTCATCTAGTTCGCTTCCTCGCGCCAGCTTGGGAGACCTTATTACTCGAATCGAAAGCGCGGAACGCCTGCTTGGCGTCATCGCCATTCAGCAAGCGATTGCCTACGGAGCCGCTGGAAAACGAATCGAGCAGGCTCTCAACCAACTCTCCTCCGGTGATGCCGATGCCGCAGCCGGTCGTTGTTCCGCTTGTCTGGCCAAGTACAAGAATGCATGGAACATGGCCATGCACGCCATGCTGGTCGAATCTGTTCACGTGGATAGCCAGGTCCATATCGAAGTTCTGGGTGATGCCAATAAGGTCTACCTGATTGAGGCATCGACAGATTTAATCCACTGGACCGTCCTGGCCACAGTCAAGGCGAATGCAGATGGAATTGTCCAATATAATGCTGGTCCCGCCAGCCAATATCCTACCCGGTTCTATCGAACCGTTGCTCAATGAGTTTTAAGCCGGACTCCTGGGAGCCATTTTCCGGTGGTTGACACCACCGGAAAAGGAAGCAATAAAACCAAACCGGCACCTGGAGGGGGGCAAGTCAGGTCAGACACCTGGTGGTGAAATTCTTTTCAGAGCCTCGGCTGCGGATGCTCTTTAATAGCTGTTAATGCGAAGGAGAGTTCATTCACTTCAGTTGCTTACAAACAGGCTCTGAAATTATAGATGCGCACGGGAGCAAACTGGGATTTGATAGGGGTGAATCAAAATGAACTCCATCCATCCAAAACAACAAGAAACCTTAAACGACTTCATTATCGGAGCGTTAGACGTGCTCGGGGACGTGGTTTCCTGCTTGATTGATTCTTGGATAGACCTTTAACTCGCTTTATGAACTCAAGCGAGGAATTATGGATTTTCTAGTTTACTCGATTTGTTTTGGTATCGGGCTACTTTTCGCTTTAGTCAGCGCATTTCTGGGGCATTTGTTTGGAGGTCATGATGCTCACGTCGATGTAGGAACCGGAGGCCATGCAGAGGCTGGCTTCGAGGACACCGGGTTACCGGGGCTCTCGCCATTTAGCCCGACAACGATCGCATCGTTCATCACGTCGTTTGGAGCCCTCGGACTGATTTTTTCCAGAATCGAGGCGACCAAAAGTCCTTGGATTAGTGCGCCATTGGCGACTTTGGGTGGTTTGCTGATTGCCGGCAGCGTGATGTTACTTTTTGGAACGATTTTTCACAAGACACAGAGTTCGAGCGAATCACAAGTTGGCAACCTGGTCGGTTTGACGGGCACTGTGATTACACCGATTCCCGAGAACGGGGTAGGGGAAGTGGCATATGTGGATCGGGGCAGCCGTTATACAGCCCCGGCGCGGAACGAACGGGGAGCTCCGGTCGCATCTGGTCAAACAGTGACCATTGTTCGGATAGTGGGAACGCAACTTTATGTTTCACCGGTTTAAAATGGATTCCCAATAACCAGCACAAACTTGCTAATGCTATGAATCAATTATTTTTTGTTGCTCAATCGCACATTGCGCAATGGGGCACCGTGGCTCTGGGCACAGTCGGCATTGTTGTTGTCATCATTATTTTCCTGGCCATTTGGGCCAGCCGTTATACGAAAGTGGGACCGAACCAGGTGCTGGTTGTTTCGGGTCGCAAACACCGTATCAGAGATGCGGATGGCGCCGTTCAGACGCGAGGCTTTCGGGTTGTTAAAGGTGGCGGTACCTTTGTTATCCCGGTGATTGAGAAAGTAGACCTCCTTTCACTGGAACTTCTGACGATCGATGTTCAAACGCCTGAGGTTTATACCAGCAAAGGTGTGCCAGTACGTGTGGATGGTGTGGCTCAAATCAAGGTGAAAGGTGACGACATCTCCATTTCAACAGCCTCCGAGCAGTTTTTGAGCAAGGGAACCGATGATATCAAGAACATTGCCATGCAAACACTCGAAGGGCATTTGCGCGCAATCCTGGGGACGATGACGGTGGAAGACATATATCAAAATCGGGATGCCTTTGCTTCCAAGGTGCAAGAAGTGGCTGCAGGAGATATGGCCAACATGGGGCTGGGTATCGTCAGTTTCACCATTCGCGATATTCGGGATGGCCAGGGGTATTTGGAAGCTTTAGGCAAACCCCGGATCGCCCAGGTCAAACGCGATGCGGTGATCGCCCAAGCCGAAGCGGATCGGGACGCTATGATCCGCTCTGCTCAAGCAACTCAGGCCGGTCAGGAGGCCAAGTTCGTTGCCGACACGAAAATCGCCGAAGCCCAGCGTGATTACCAAACCAATGTGGCGCAGTACCAAGCCGCCGTGAACCAGAAAAAAGCCGAGGCTGACCTCGCGTATGATTTGCAAAAATATAAAACCGGCCAGCTTGTAAAAGCCGAAGAAGTGCAAGTAAGCATTATCGAGAAACAAAAACAAATCGAACTGCAGCAACAGGAAATTCTGCGCAAACAGCGGCAACTCGAGGCAGACGTGCAAAAACCCGCGGATGCGGAACGTTACAAAGTCGAGACGCTCGCTAACGCGACAAAATTCCAATTGGAAACAGAAGCCGCCGGCGCGGCTTCGGCAGCCAAGGCCAAAGGGTTCGCCAGCGCCGAGGTTGCCAGGGCGACGGGTATGGCGGAGGCTGAAGCGAACAAGGCCCGTGGTTTGGCTGAAGCTTCCATTATCGAGGCGCAGGGCAAAGCCACCGCTGAAGCGATGCGTACGAAAGCAGATTCCTTCAAGCAATACAATGAAGCGGCTGTTGTGGAAATGATCATCCGAATTCTGCCCGAACTCGCTGGAAAGATCAGTGAACCTCTTTCAAAGACCGAAAAGATAGTTATTATCAATTCCGGCAATGGTGTTAATGGAGGCGGAGCCAGCAAATTGACGGGTGATGTGGCACAAATCGTCTCGCAATTACCTCCAGTAATTGAGAGCCTGACGGGCGTGAAACTTGAGAAACTGATCGAACAGGTGCCTTCATTGCGCAAAGCGATCAATAAACCTATAATCGAAGAGAAACCTTCCGAGTAAGTCCAATGCGTCTATTCGAAGCTATCATCGACGCAAATCATCGAGCTTTACAGGGGGACATTAGCGCAGGCATTCGTCCGGCGGAATTCATGGACGAATTGCCCCTGATTGTGCTCACTTGCATCGATCCGCGGCTCAACCCCCTGTTTCCATCTGTGCTCGGTCTGCCGGAGGATCAATTCATCTGGCTGCGCAATGCCGGAAATGTGATCACCGGGCCCATGACCAGCACCATGCGCTCGTTTTCCCTGGCTTGCGCAGTAAAAGGAGGAAAAGAAATCGCGGTAATTGGTCACTCAGATTGTTTGGTGGCCAAAACGACTGCCATGCAATTACTGGAACGCTTGCACAACCTTGGCATCGACCGTCAATCGCTCCCGGGCGATATTCATGAGTATTTTGGACTATTCAGCAGCGAACGACAAAATGTGATCAAGGCGGTTGATTTTGTGCGAAACAGCCCGCTGATCGGACCGAAAATTCCCGTGCACGGATTGTTGGTAAACATTACTACTGGCGGCTTGGAGTGGTTGGTTAACGGATATCAGACGCTCGAAACATTTTCGACCCGCGTGCAACACGTTGCAAATTCAGCGGCCCAAACCGTCGATGCGCTGAAAGCCCTTACTGATTTTAAGATCGGCGACATGAAATTTCCTGAAACGAAAATTGGCGAAGTGGTTGTCAACGCTGAAAATTGGTTATCCGAAAAGGTCCATCAAATTGGGGAGATGGCGTCGCAAGCTGCTGCTGAAACTGCGCCTCCCAAGCCTCCAAAAATACCTTTGCCCCCGCCAGTTCGACCGAGAATTCATGTGAGAAAAGATCGCAAGTAGTGTCATGTGTTAAGCCTCGGGCTTATTGCTCTGCGTTGCCGCTCGTTGGCGATTGGCTTCATAGAGAAAAACAGCGGCAGCGCTGCCCACGTTCAAAGAATCGATCGTTTCAGGCATCGGAATGGCTGCGCATTCGTCACAAAAATCGCGGATGGCTGGAGTGATGCCCAGTCCTTCACTTCCGAAAATGAGGCAGCAATCGATGGAGAAATTGGTTTGGTCTAATGTCTGTCCTTCGACATGAGGATGCGCCCCGATGCAGCGAACACCACGTTTTTTCAATTCACCGAGTGTTGCGGATAAGGAGGTGCTTTCGATCACGGGCAAGTGAAAGATAGCACCCATCGAGCTGCGCACCGCTCGTCGCAAGAATGGGCTGCAGCAAGTTTCCCCAACGATTAACGCGTGCACTTCAAAAGCCGCGGAATTGCGAATCAACGCTCCAAGGTTTTCGGCGTTCGTAAGTCCATCTGTTGCCACGAGCAGCCACGGTCTGGAACTGCTCTCGAGAATATGCTCCAACGCGAGCGGTTTGGGGACGTGTGCAAGGCCGAGCACTCCCTGGTACATCGAAAAACCGGTAAGTGTTTCCAGCAACCGCTTATCTGCGACATAGAGCGTGATATTTTCCGGGCGCAGTCTCAGAAGAGGCTCCAGAACAGGCACCCAATTCTCAGGTAATAAAAGAGAAATGACAGTAAGCGGGCTTTCGAGCAGCCGACGAACAACTTTTTCACCTTCCGCCACGAAGATTCCTTTGGCTCGATGTTCCATTTGGCGGCGCATCGTGCGATAAGGTTCGAGCTCTGGTAAATCCAACGACTGAATCTTGTGGATGCTAAACATAACCAGTTGAAATCACCGGACCACAGCGAATGTTTGACCGAGGTTCATGGAACCGAAGGGGAGGGAGGAGTAAGGGGGATTCGAGTAAGTTAAAGAGTATCAGTATGAGGGGAGGTCGGAGGACAGAGGTGGCTTTGCTAGGATTGCAAAGTAGCGCAAGGGGCATCCTGGTTGGCGATCTCAAGGCGGACGTGCTGGGCGCCTAGTTTTTGCAATCGATCATTTACAACACGATGGGCAACTTCGGGCCGATTGCACTCGCGACTCAGATGGCCAAGGTACAAATGGCGCAAGCCGGGTGACATCAATTGTTCCACAGTATCCGCTGCGGCCTCATTAGACAGGTGGCCGTGGCGGCTGAGTATGCGTTGTTTCAGGCTCCAGGGCCGGTGTGGGCAGTCCTGCAACATCTTGACATCGTGATTCGCTTCCAACAGCAAAACATTAGCCTCCCGCAAACGGTCCAGTACGAGCTTTGTTACCTGGCCAAGGTCGGTCAAAATCCCGATGTTAGTGCCGTCGGCTCGCACCAGAAATCCGACGGGATCCTGGGCGTCGTGCAGGACTTCGAACGTCTCGATGGTAAGGTCACCCAAATCAAAGCTGTTCCTGGTAACAAATAATCTGCAATCGAATTTTCCTTCGAGTTGAATTTCCAAAGCTTCCTGCGTCGGCCGGTTGCAATAGACGGGTATTTGCAGTTTGCGGGCAAGGCCGGTTAACCCGAGAATATGATCGGAATGTTCGTGTGTGATCAGAACGGCATTCAAGCATTCGGGCGTGCGTCCAATAGTTGCAAGTCGTTTGCGAATTTGCCTGAGACTCAACCCGGCATCGATCAGGATCCGCACCTGGTCCGTCTCGATATACGCGCAGTTACCGGACGAACCGCTCCCCAAAATTGTCAGACGCGCAGGCACGCCGAACGGTAGAAAACGAGACCCTGGGCAGCAATGTTTTTCTGCCCCGATGCAGCACGGCCTCAGCGCACGCGTAAACCCCGGGGAATTCAGCTTTACTGCCGCAATCGGCTGCGGCGGAAACTGTAGCCAAAATAAATCGCAAGGCCGATAGCGAGCCAAAGGACAAAACGAACCCAGGTCACCCAGGGCAATTCCCGCATCAACCAGGCGCAGGCGCCAATGGCGCCAAGCGGTACCCAGGGCACCCATGGAGTTCTGAAAGGTCTGGGTCGATGGGGATCAATGCGGCGCAGAATCAAAACGCCCGCGGCTACGAGAATAAAGGCAAACAGGGTTCCGATATTACAGAGCTCGACCACCTCGTTGATATTGCTTAACCCGGCAAAGACAGCAACCACTATGCCCGTTATCAGCGTCGTGACATATGGCGTTCGGTACCGGGAATGGACTTTCGCAGCCCAGGGAGGCAATAATCCATCCCGGGCCATTACGAAAAAGATGCGCGGTTGCCCAAGCTGAAACACAAAGAGAACCGACGTCGTTGCAATCACCGCCCCGAAAGAGATTATCCCCGCCGCCCAATGAATACTCCGGGCCGCAAAGGCTGTCGCCAATGGCTCAGCTGTCCCAAGCTCGCTGGATTTGACCATCCCTGTGAGCACAACGGCGACGGAAATGTAGACAATCGTGCAGACTACAAGGCTGGCCAGAATTCCAATCGGCATATTCCGCTGGGGATCACGCGTTTCTTCGGCAGCAGTTGAGACCGCATCAAAACCTATATATGCGAAAAAGATGATCGCAGCGCCACTGGCAATGCCCTTGAATCCATGTGGCGCAAACGGAGTCCAGTTTTCCGGTTGAATATAAAAGGCGCCTACGGCAAGAAAAAAAAGGACGATAACCAACTTTATTGCGACCATTGCCGCATTGAACCATGCGCTCTCCCGAATGCCTAACAACAGGATCCAGGTCAACAGCAGGACAATGAGAAAAGCCGGCACGTTGAAAACCAAATGCAATCCGCCCATCTGAGGTGCCGTTGACCAGGCAGTAGCAGCTTCTCTGACATCCTGGCTCAGTGTTGCCAGGTCTCCGTGTGAGGCGGTCAACTGGGCTACTGCCCCGGCGGCTTGAAGAGCTGAACGATAATCCGTCCCCAGCCACGCCGGCCAATGCAACCCCAACCCGGTTAGTAATTGCTGGAAATATCCTGACCACGAAACTGCCACAGCCACATTTCCCACTGCGTATTCAAGAATCAAATCCCAACCGATGATCCAGGCGATCAGTTCCCCCAGAGTAGCGTATGCATAAGTGTACGCGGAGCCTGCGGTAGGCACCATTGAAGCAAATTCCGCATAACAAACGCCTGCCAAGGCACAAGCAACCGCTACCAGGATGAAGGAAATAATAATCGCTGGCCCAGCACCTGTGTGATCTGCGCCTCCAGCAACCGCGCTTCCGATACTGGAGAAAATGCCTGCGCCGATGGAGGCACCCACTCCTAAAGCGGTCAGTTGCACCGGACCGAGCACACGTTTGAGCTGCCGCTCGGGCTCGATGGTGCTCCCGACCAACTCCTCAAGTGGTTTCCGGCGAAACAGTTCGGTCCAACGCATGGGGTGGCATTCCTATCTGCTCAGCAGTGTTTCTGTCTCAGCGCCAAAAATCATGACATTTAAAGCAGAAGATTTGACACTAGCCTCGAGCGCAAGTGAAAAAATAGGATGTAATTCGAGGTTTGGGGTGGCTGAAGGAGGGTAAACGTGCAAAATGCCATATTCGGCCTGAAAAATGCTTGTTTCTGCGAAAAATGGCCATAAAAACTAAAGCGCGGGCCGGCGTGGTGCTTTGACCCAGGCGATTACGCAATATGATACTAATCCTATTCTTTTGTTCAGGCGCAACAGCGCTGATCTACGAAGTGGTTTGGTCCAAGTACCTTTCACTTCTTTTTGGGAGCACGATCTATGCACAAACGGTAGTGCTGGCCGTGTTTATGGGAGGACTCGCCCTGGGCAATCGATTGATTGGCGCTCGTTCAGATTTGCTGCAAAGACCACTGGCTGCCTACGGCAAGCTCGAGGTGTTGATTGGGCTATATGCATTCAGCTTCAACTGGCTGCACCAAATTGCTGAGCGCGTCTTTATCGGTTTGGGCTCGGGATTGATAGATCATAGAGGGTCGCTCTTGCTCTTGAAGGCTGTGCTAAGCGTGGGGTTGCTCCTGCTGCCAACCGTGTTAATGGGTGGAACCTTGCCTTTGCTCGCTGCCTGGTTGCAAAAGCATTCGCAAGATGCCGGTCGGTGGGCAGCCCGGTTTTATTCGATCAACAGTCTTGGAGCGGTTGCCGGCGCTTGTCTTGCCGGGTTTTTCATGATTCGCACCCTGGGATTGGTCTCGACGTTGCAGCTAACAGCGTTGATAAATGTTGTGATTGGTTTTGCGGCGATCGGCCTTGCTCGCAAACAAATAATCCAAACCGAATCTGCCGCAAATGTCCCGGTCGATTCTTCCGAACAGGAATCGCGCCTGAGCCCAAATGCACTTTCGGCGGGATGGGCAACGATGCTCGTTGCGTTAACCGGTGGGGTATCGATGGGACTCGAAGTGCTGGCCTCGCGTTCTTTAACGCTGATATTCGGTGCTTCGCTGCAAGCTTTTGCCATTGTTCTCATGGCCTTCATTCTTGGGATTGGATTGGGCAGCGCAGCGATCGCCTCGCCTCGGCTGAAACGCTGGCAAAGCCCGGGCTTGATTTTCGGATTATTGTTGAGTGCAGCCGCTGTCGTAGGTGTGCTCGTCCTGGGAATTGAACAATGGGTTGAAGCCTATCGCCATATGGTGACAGGGCTGGGCAGAACTCCCATGGGTTACCGGTTCTATCAGCTTTTCACTGGAGGTTTCTCGATGGTGATTTTGGGTTTACCTGCCGCTTTGATCGGAGCGGTTTTGCCGCTTTGTATTCGGTTGGTGTCCGCGCGCGGTGAACTGCTGGGCGACCGCATCGGACGGTTGCTGACCTGGAATACACTCGGAGCAGTTATCGGTGTGTTGCTAACAGGATTTGTTTTAATGCCAAAAGCAGGGGTGCGAAATGCGTTTAACTTTCTGGCCCTGGCGCTTTGTTTTGCGGTGGTCATCTCGGCCTGGCGTGAAAAGAAAAAAGCGTTCTCCGCAGCGGCAGCTTTGCTGGCCGCAGGTTTGATTTTTTCGTGTGTTGCAGGTGGGGAAGGTTGGAAATATGTGCTCAGCTCGGGGGTTTTCCGCAACCGCGAAGTCGTTGTTGACCCCACGGAAATGGTTAACCGCAAAAAGTATATCTCCATACTTTTTTATGAGGACGCAGCCGATGCCACGGTGAGTGTCGAACGGCAGGGCACTGCCATTGGCGATAACATGGGTTTGCGAATCAGTGGCAAACCAGAAGCATCCACCCGAGGTGACTTGAGCACGCAACTTCTGATGGCTCATTTGCCAATGCTCATGAGGCCCGAAAGCAAAGATATCTTCGTGCTTGGCCTGGCCAGCGGGATCACTGCCAGTGGTTTTCTTGGTTATCCAATCGATCGTTTGACCATCGCGGAAAATTGCGCCCCTGTTGTGAAAGCTGCCAAACTCTTTACCCCCTGGAATCGGGGAGTGCTTACCAACCCGGTAACTCACTTAAAACTGGAGGACGCGCGAACTGTTTTGAAACTCGAAAAGCAGAATTATGACGTCATTGTCAGTGAACCATCCAATCCCTGGTTTGCCAGTGTTGGCAGCGTTTTTAGCAGGGAATTCTATCAACTAGCCTCGACGCGTCTGAAACCGGGAGGGTTCATGGTGCAATGGTTCCACGTCTATGAGATGCACGATGGCATTTTTGAAATGGCTCTTCGCACCTTTCAAACGGTGTTCCCAGCCACTGAGATTTGGGATGCCAACGAGGGGGATGTCATTTTCATCGGCTCGGATCGTCCATGGAATTGTTCGCTCGAGAAATTAGGCCGTTCACTTCAACGCCCCGCGGTTCAGCACGATCTGGCATCGATTGGATTGAACACGCCGGAAAAATTGTTAGCGCGTCAGTTTGCTTCCCAGCGGACAGCTTTTGCCATTGCGGGGAATGGACCCATCCAGACCGATGGTTTTCCTGTGCTGGAATATGAAGCGCCGATGGCATTTTTTATTGGGACGACTGCAACAAAAATTGCCCGATTTGATGAACGCACGTGGCAATCGCCGCTCGCTTCCCGGGAAAAACAAACGGCGCTTGTGAATTTGAGCGATAGTTCCATTCGCGCTGCGTTTACGAATTCGACGATCAATCTGGAACTGAGGGAAGCGATCAACCGGCGCCTCCAGCATGGCAACGGGGCGCCTGCGCCGCCGCACCTGGCGCTCGGCGATTTTCCTTCCTTATTTGACCTTCCAGCGGCGCCCGAGAAAGAATCCGCTGTCAAAGAAACGACCGATCTAAAAGAGTTGTTGCGAGCGCGTGCCGCTTTGCAACGGGAGCGCGAGGATTGGGCTGAACAAGTGCAAATTATTCGACGCATCCTCCTTGCGCAAATAGCAGACACATCCAAGGGAGTGGATCGGCGCACAGCCCATTTCGCAGGTGTGGCAGCACGCGCTTGTATGATTCATGGCCAGTTCGATCTCGCGGGAGAACTTCTCGTCTTAGGGTTTAGACTTCTTCCCAACGAACCCGAGCTTGCTTACCTGGCTCGCGTTCTGGAACGGGAACAAGTCAAGAGTGCAGGGACCAAAGAATTCGGCGCTTCGGTTTCCCAATTTTGAACGAGGCTTATGCCTTGAAGTTCAATTTACTTGAGTCATCCGGGAGACTTTCTCACCCTCGCTCTGTGGCATTATGGTAAAAAAAGCTCTCATTACCGGGATCACTGGCCAGGACGGTTCCTATTTGGCGGAACTGCTTCTATCCAAGGGTTATGAGGTTCATGGCATCATACGCCGAGCCAGCACTTTCAACACCGGCCGGCTCGAGGGCATATACTCCGACCCACACTCTGGTAAAAGCAGGTTGTTCCTGCATTACGGAGATCTCAGCGACGCAAGCGCCTTGGCTCGACTTATAGGAAAAGTTCAGCCGCGCGAGATTTATAATTTGGCGGCACAAAGTCATGTGCGCGTTAGTTTTGACAGCCCGGAATATACCGCAGATATCACAGCCACCGGAACGGTGCGATTACTGGAAGCGATCCGGGAAACAGGGATTCAACCCCGCTTTTACCAGGCTTCCTCCAGTGAAATGTACGGGATGGTGCGGGAGGTGCCCCAAACCGAAACCACACCGTTTTACCCTCGCAGCCCGTACGGTTGTGCCAAAGTATTTTCCTACTGGGTGACAGTAAACTACCGCGAGTCCTACGGCATGCATGCGAGCAATGGGATTCTTTTCAACCACGAATCCCCCAGGCGGGGCGAGACTTTTGTTACCCGAAAAATAACCCGCGCAGTAGCCCACATCAAAGCCGGACTGCAGAATAAATTATTTTTGGGCAACCTCGAAGCCCGGCGAGACTGGGGTTATGCCAAGGAATATGTGGAAGCCATGTGGTTGATGTTGCAACAGGAAAAACCCGACGACTATGTCATTTCCACCAACAAAACTCATTCGGTTCGCGAATTCCTGCAAGTGGCTTTTGAACATGTCGGCCTGGACTGGCAAAAGCATGTAGAAATCGATCCACGCTATTACCGCCCGGCAGAAGTTGATTTGTTGATTGGCGATTACAGTAAGGCGAAACAAAAACTGGGCTGGGTTCCCAAAACCGGCTTCGTCGAATTGACCAAACTGATGGTCGATGCAGATGTAGAACTCTTGCGACGCCATCAACAAGGGGACATTAAAGTCAGCAGTTAAATGAATTCGACCCTCCAACCGGGCCAGCAGTTGAGCTCGACACAGTCTGAGGGCAGACAGGGGGCGGTTAAGACCAGGTCCATCTCCGTTGTTGTGCCGGTTTATAACAGTCAACAGAGTTTGCGCCTGCTGATCGACCGGTTGGAACCCGTGCTCGGTTCTCTCTCGACTCAATACGAAGCAATACTGGTGAATGATGCAAGCCGGGACGGAAGCTGGAAAGTCATTCAGGAGATATGCGCTTCCCGAAGTTGGGTGCGCGGCATCGATTTGATGCGAAACTACGGACAGCATAATGCATTGCTTTGTGGCATTCGAGCGGCGCGTTTTGAGACCGTTATTACGATGGATGACGACCTCCAGCATCCTCCTGAGGAGATGCACAAATTATTGGCAAAGCTGGATGAAGGTTATGAAGTGGTCTATGGGTTTCCTGAACAGGAACAGCACGGGCTTTTAAGGGATCTGGCATCAGTGATGACCAAAATGGCTCTGAGCAACTCGATGGGGGCGGAAACCGCACGGCATATTTCGGCATTCCGGGCGTTCCGCACTCGCGCCCGGGAGGCTTTCTCCGATTACCACAGCCCGTTTGTTTCCATTGACGTTATTTTGACTTGGGCGACTACCCGTTTCGTCGCCATCAAAGTACGCCACGACCCGCGCCCGCACGGTGTTTCCAGCTATACCTTTGGGAAGCTGTTCACCCACGCTATGAATATGATGACAGGATATTCTGTCGTGCCATTGCAGGTGGCCAACCTGCTCGGGTTTGTTTGCACGCTGTTGGGCGGAGCAATGCTTTTGTTCGTGGTCGGGCGACGCGTGTTTTTTGGAACGAGTGTTCCTGGGTTCACTTTTCTTGCATCAAGCATTGCGCTGTTCTCGGGGGCCCAACTTCTGGCGTTGGGTGTCATTGGAGAATACCTGGCCCGTATGCATTTCCGAATGATGGAACGGCCTACCTATACTGTGCGCGAACAGTGTGGCGCTCCTGAATCATGAGCTCCAGGACAGCTCCTTCTGTTCCCTGTGAACTGCTGTCCTGGGATAGTGAATTCTTCGGGCGGTCGATCGGGAAGGTTTGTACCGACACGCTCGATTCACATCAGGCAGCCGAAATCGATGAATGGGCCCGCGCTGAAAAAGTTGCCGGGCTCTATTTTCTGGCGAGGGCGGATTGCGCCAAAACCATTCAGACCGCCGAAAGTTCCGGTTTCGGTTTAGTGGATATCCGGACAACCTTCGAGCTCTCGCCACTTGACAACCTGCTCGTCGATTCAACCCTGCGCCCGGATCTCAGAATTAGGCCTGCACAAGGCGAAGACCTTCCCTCTTTACAGGCGATTGCCCAATCGGCCCACAGAGACACTCGGTTTTTCAGCGATCCACATTTCCCCCGCGCTCGGGCCGAGGCACTTTATTCGACCTGGATCAAACTTGAATATCAAGGCCGGGCGCAAAAAGTTTTGGTTGCAGCCGCGCCCTCCAATAACGCGGTAGGCTATATCTCCTGTCATTACGACGCTACCAATGCCGCAGGGCAAATCGGTTTAGTAGGGGTGGATGAGAGATTTCGAGGCGAGGGCCTGGGCCATGCTTTGGTGCTCGCCAGTTTACACTGGTTTGCCAGCCAGAACGCAAAGCGTGTAAGCGTGGTGACACAGGGCAAAAACATGGCAGCTCAACGCCTTTACCAAAGATGCGGTTTTCTCATCAGAAATTTACAATTGTGGTACCACAAATGGTATCTCACCTGATCGTTCATGGCCCAAAACTATTCCATACCGTTTAATCAATCCTCCCTTGCCGGACGCGAACTGGAACATATTGCACGGACGATGACGATTGGCCAGATCGCCGGAGATCAAACTTTCTCCAAACGATGTCAAAAAATTCTGGAACAGACGCTGGGTGTTAAAAAGGCCCTGGTGACCACTTCCTGCACTCATGCGTTGGAAATGTCGGCATTGCTCCTGAACATCAAGCCAGGTGATGAAGTCATTGTTCCTTCATTCACGTTCGTTTCCACTGCCAATGCATTCGCGTTGCGGGGAGCCAGAATTGTTTTTGCCGACATTCGCCCGGATACTTTGAACCTGGATGAATCCCGTTTAACGTCTTTGATCACACCCCGGACGAAAGCAATCGTCGTGGTGCATTATGCGGGCGTGGGTTGCGAGATGGATCAGATTTTGCCTATAGCCAATCACCACGGAATTGCCGTGGTCGAGGATAATGCGCATGGTTTATTTGGGAAATATCGTAACCAATGGCTGGGGACATTTGGCTGTGTGGCCACCCAAAGTTTTCATGAAACGAAAAATATCACTTGTGGTGAGGGGGGCGCGCTGCTGATCAACCAACCTGAACTGATCGAACGAGCGGAGATCATCCGCGAGAAAGGCACAGATCGCAGCCGGTTTTTTCGTGGGCAGGTGGACAAGTATTCGTGGGTGGACATTGGTTCGAGCTACGTGATGAGCGATGTGTTGGCTGCCTTTCTCTATGGTCAATTGGAAGTATGGGAAAACATTCAAACGGCGCGCCGCAATATTTGGGAGTACTACGACACTCACTTGCGTGCCTGGGCCGGTGCACGCGGTATCGGCTGCCCTACCGTACCGGCCCATTGCGAGCAATCTTACCACATGTACTATTTGGTGATGCGTTCTCTTGAGGAACGCCAGGCTCTCATCGCATTTCTCAAATCACGCGGTATTCTCGGCGTATTTCACTATGTGCCGTTACATCGCTCTATCATGGGGAAAAGGGTGGGTGGTGAGAATGCACATTGCCCTGTAACCGAAGAAAAGAGCGATCGGCTGGTACGGCTGCCCTTTTTCAAGGGCCTTGAACCAACCAGGTTGGCCTTGGTAGTCGGGGCGTTGATGGAATTTGAAGCGCGTCAGTCTGCAGCGCCTCGCGCTGCGGCTGCCGGTTCACTGCACTCGCAATGAAGATCTATGACAAGCTCGCGATGGTCCTCAGCCTGCCGGCGGGCTACCGATTGTTGCGCGGTGTTGTCGGAGGCGCAAAACTCTGGCGCACGTACCTCCAGGAGTATGTCAAGCCAGTTCCAGGTGAAAAAGTCCTGGACGTCGGCTGCGGTCCAGCTGACGTGTTGAGTTATTTGCCGAACGTCAATTATACAGGGATTGATTATAGTCCGGAGTACATCGCTTCGGCTAAAGCCCGGTTCGCAAGCCGGGGCCGATTCTGGTGCAGCGATGTGAGCGGTGTAGAACTGCAAAAGGAACGCGGCACCTTCGATTTGGCAATGGCCACCGGTGTCGTTCATCACCTTAACGATCAGCAAGCCAGCGACTTGTTTTCGCTGGTCCATCTTGCTTTGCGCCCCAATGGGCGCCTGATTACTTTTGATGGATGCTATGTACCCGGACAATCGGCCTTGGCTCGGTGGACCCTCCGAAATGACCGTGGCAAATTTGTCCGCACTCGCGCAGAATACGAACGCCTGGCATCTGCGAAGTTCTCGAGGGTCCAGTGCCACCTGAGACAGGATTTGCTGCGCATTCCATATACCCACCTGATCATGCGTTGCAGCAATGAAAGTGATGACTGAACCGTTCGCCAGCGACAGCCTTCCCTCTTATCACCCGGAGCATTTTGCTCCGCTGTTTGCCGCTGAGGACAAGCACTTTTGGTTTCGTTCAAGAAATCGTGTCATTGCCGCTGCGACCCGGTTGCTGGCAAATCCCGGTTCAATCAAGGATATCCTCGAACATGGCTGTGGCACGGGTTTCGTGCTGACAGCCTTGCAGCGTCTTTTCCCTCGCGCGCGGGTCACAGGCGCCGATTTGTTCGAGGAAGGGCTTGCCATGGCGCGCCAGCGATTTATGGGAAAACTGGTCCAGGCCGATTTGTTTCAATGCGGTTTTCGATCGGAATTTGATCTGATTGGTCTGTTCGATGTTCTAGAGCATCTGGACGATGATTCTCAAGCCTTGCGTGCGTTGTGGGAACAATTACGACCGGGGGGGCATCTGCTGCTAAGCGTCCCAGCCCACATGATGCTCTGGAGTGACTACGATGTCGCCTCAGGCCATCGGCGCCGGTATACGCGCTCGGAGATCATGACCCGCCTGGCTGAAGCAAATTTTCAAGTTCAATTTTGCACGGAATTCATGGTTCCCTTGTTCCCATTCGTATTGATTCGGAGACGATTCCGATGGAAAGGCAAAGGAACTGTTTCAACACCGGCCAATGCTGCTGAGCGCATCAAAAGTGAATTGCGGATCAATCCGGTGCTCAATCGGATTTTCGATTTCATTCTGCGTCCCGAGGCCCCCTGGATTGCCCGCCGGCACCACTTGTTCGGAGGCACTTCAATCCTTGCCCTGGCAGCAAAAAAAGACAAATGAAGGCTGGCATCACACCCGATTAGATGGTTTTCAGTTCCCCTATATTCTTATTCTTATTTCTGCCGGTTGTTTTGACCATTCACCAGGTATTGCCGAGTATTCGAGCAAGAAACCACTGGTTGCTTTTGACGAGTCTGCTCTTCTATGCATGGGGTGAAACAAGTTTCTTGCTGCTGCTTTTGGCCTCTACTCTGGCGAATTATGGACTGGGTTTATGGGTGAGCCGAACCGGACCGTTTTGCAACCGAAAGTCCGCCGTTTTTATAGCCATCTTTGTCAACCTTGGACTTCTGGCGGTTTTTAAATACACCAACCTGGTAGTGAGCACGTTGAATTCCGCGTTCACGTGGATCGGTTTGCCTTTATTAAAGGTAACTCCTATTGATCTGCCAATCGGCATCTCTTTTTTCACGTTTCATGCAATCTCTTATATTTTGGATGTTTATCGCGGTAAAGCCGCGCCCGCGAAAGATCCGCGACAAGTGGCGCTGTATATTTTCTTTTTTCCTCAACTGGTGGCAGGACCCATTCTCCGATGGAGCGCCATGGCTCCACAATTCCTGCAACGGCGCACCTCGGTGGATCAATTCGCCGAAGGTGTTCGCCGTTTTGCCGGAGGGTTGGCAAAAAAAATACTGATTGCAAATACGCTTGCGGTACCCGCTGACGGCATATTTGGGTTATCGGCCTCAGAACTGTCCACACCTGCTGCTTGGCTGGGAATCATTTGCTATACCCTGCAAATCTATTTCGATTTTTCCGGCTACTCGGATATGGCCGTTGGCCTGGGAAAAATGTTTGGGTTTACCTTCCTTGAAAACTTTCAATTTCCGTATGTTGCTCAATCGATTCGAGACTTTTGGCGTCGCTGGCATATTTCCTTGTCCACCTGGTTCCGGGATTATCTTTATATTCCTTTAGGCGGTAATCGCGGTTCTCCGGCCAGAACACATTGGAATTTGTTGCTGGTATTTTTCCTCTGCGGCTTGTGGCACGGGGCGAATCTGACTTTTGTAGTTTGGGGACTGTATCACGGTCTATTCTTGATACTCGAGCGCACCCGTTTTGGTAAACTGCAGGAAAAAGCCCCCCAAATGCTCCGTCACTTTTACACGGTCCTCGTTGTGATGGGGGGATGGGTTATCTTCCGGTCAGAAACCATTGTCGGAAGCTGGCATTACTTCCTCTCGCTCTTGGGCCTGCAGTCCCCGTTTGCCCCGAAGCCTTACGAACAGTACATCACGCCCCAGGTGATGTTGGCGCTGCTTTTAGGATGCGGCTTTTCAGGACCGACTTTGGGATTCGTGAAAGAAAAATGCCGCTGTGCGGTTCAACGCATTCCAGCGGCAAGCCAGGCACCCGTTCGAGCAGTTGGTTTGGTCCTGGATTTCGTTCTGGTGATTGCCTTGTTCGTTGTCTCTGCCATTTGGTTGGCTGGCGCAACGTACAATCCATTTATCTATTACCGATTTTAAATAGATGCATTCAGACCGGACCAGTTCAAGTCGAGGAGCCAATTGGGCCTTGATTGTTTCTTTTGTCCTGCTTCTCTGGCTGCCAATAATCGACGGAAGTTTTCATCTTGATCAAACGCCGGCTTTTAATGAAAAAAGGCTTCTCGCCGCTTACCCCAGTCTCAAGCAGGGTATGAAAAACCTGGGCGAATACGCCAGGAATCTTGAGGCGTATTTTAATGATCACTTTGGCTGGCGCAAGCAGCTCATCCATTGGCACCTGCTCGCAGAAACGGTGGTTTTCAAAACCAAAAGCAGCAAGGGAGTTGTTTTGGGAAAAAGTGGATGGCTATTCTATTCTCCCCCTCAGGAGGAATATGAAATGGGTCTCTTCTCGCAACAGGCATTGCAGGATTATCAAAAGTTGCTGGAACTTCGCAGAGACTGGCTGGCTAAACGAGGAATGCATTATCTTTTCGTCGTGGCGCCGCACAAACAGTGCATTTATTCGGAATACTTGCCTTCCCCCGCAGCTCGGAGCCAAACCAGGTTCGACCAGTTGATTGCTCATATGAAAAGCCATTCAACTGTCGCTGTTGTGGATCTCCGTTCTGCCTTGCGTGAGGCCAAACGAATCGCGCCCACCTATTTCAAAACAGATTCGCATTGGAACGATTTCGGCGGGTTCGTGGCTTCCCAGGAAATCATCAACACCCTATCAAAACAGCTTCCTGACCTGCACCCGAAGTCTCTGGATTTATTTGCTATGAGAAAAGAGATTGGAAGGAGCGGGGACCTGGCAGAAATATTGGGAGTGACCGGAGATGACGATCAGATTACGCTGGCGCCCCGCGCAGGGCTGCCGGAGTTGGTTGAAACAGTGCAGAATCCGGAGTTTGTACGGCCGACTTATTTCTCGAGCAATTTCTGTGCGAAGGGGAGGGCGGTCGTTTTTAGAGATTCATTTGGCACGGCCCTGCGGCCGTTCCTGGGGTATAGTTTTAATAAGGTAAGTTATATTTGGACGGCGGATGATTTTGACATGGATGTTGTCAAACAGCTGAAGCCGGATGTGGTCATCACGCAAATCGTCGAGCACAAATTAACCACAAATGGTTTGGAGAAGAAGTTGCGCGCGTTGGAAAGCGCCCTGCACAACCCGGACTAATCAAGGGAGATTCCTGCTCAGGAAATCATTGTACGCCAATGGGATACCCATTTCCAAATCGATTTCCGGTTTCCAGCCCATGGCAAAGATTCTTGAGCTATCCATGAGCTTTCGCGGTGTGCCGTCGGGTTTCGAGCTGTCCCAAACTATGTTTCCTTCGAACCCAACGATGCGTTTAACTAGTTCTGCCAATTGGCGGATGGAGATATCTGTGCCATATCCGACATTGATAATTTGCTCGGAACTATAATTTGCCATGAGAAACATGCAGGCGCGGGCGAGGTCATCAGCATATAAGAATTCACGCAAAGGCGCTCCTGTGCCCCAACACATAACCTGTGCAATTCGTTCGGATTTGGCCTGGTGAAATTTGTGAATCAAGGCCGGCAAAACATGTGAAGTCTGCAAATCATAGTTGTCATTTGGACCGTACAGATTGGTTGGCATGACACTGATGAAATCACATCCATGCTGGCGTCGGTACGCCTGGCACATCTTGATGCCGGCAATCTTGGCGACTGCATACCATTCATTTGTTGGCTCAAGCGGCCCAGTGAGTAGATACTCTTCCTTTAAAGGTTGCGGAGCCAGTTTCGGATAAATGCATGAACTTCCCAGGAAAAGCAGTTTCTTAACTCCCTGCTGGTAGGCTTCCTGTATGAGATTGTTTTGGATTTGGAGATTTTGGAACAGAAATTCGGCCGGCCGCTGATCGTTGGCCAAAATACCGCCGACCTTTGCCGCTGCAACAAAGACATATTCAGGATTTTCACTGGCGTAAAATTTTCGCACCGCGTCCGTATTCAAGAGGTCCAGTTCACGATGTGTTCGGCCAATGAGCTTGTTGAACCCGCGCGATTGTAGCCCTCGCCAAATAGCGCTGCCAACCAGGCCTTTGTGGCCCGCTACATAAATCCGCGCACTTCGCTCCAGTTCCATAAGCGATTCTAAGCTTGCATCGAACTCATAAACAAGATTGGACAAGAGCTAATAATAAACTTCCGAAGCGAATCATTGTAGCTGCCGGAACAAATCTCAGGAGATACTTGCCGTAACAAACCGTGGAAATCTTCCTCCCGGTAGAGATGAAATTTTTCTGTTTTTCTTCCCCGAGCCGATACAGATTGCCCTTATGATCAGGTTGTGTCTACTCGTGCTGCCAATGCGGTTTATCGTTTCAATGCTGTTGGCATTTTTTCTTACGGTATCTCTTTGGGCCCAGGAAAGTGCGCCCTCTCTCGAAGACAAAGAATTGGAAGGAAAATATGATTATTTCAATCACAAGCATATCCAGTTTGCAAAATCACCTAAAGACGGTCTGCTTTACGCAATATTGGATGAGGCCAAGTACCCAATAAAAAAGCTCGGGAAAGCGGTTTTCCAGGATCGGCAAGGCTCGTATCTCATGTTCGAGCGAACAGAAACAGGCCAGATTAGCGGGTACCGTTTATGCCAGCAGAATACCACCAACTTTTTTCGTCGAATTGGAAACGAAACTATCCCGCCCATGACGTGGTTTCCCCGCCCTTTGAAAGGGAACGCACCAGAACCTTTCAAATACTCCATGCCAACAAATCTCAATGATGGTTTGGAAACTGGCACTCTGGACAGCGTTGGAATCGACACCGGGCTGATTGAGAAGATGGTCAATGACATTTCGAACGAAACCCACAAGAACATTCATAGCGTGCTCGTTATCAGGAATGGCAAGCTCGTTTTGGAAGAGTACTTTTATCAATATGATGCGAACAAAACCCATCAATTGAGGTCTGCCACCAAAAGCGTCCTATCCGCTCTCGCCGGCATCGCTCTTGACCAAAAACTGCTCAAGAGCAAGGACGAAAAAGTTCTCTCGTTCTTTCCTGAATATGAAATTAGAAATCCATCTCCCGAAAAGGAAGCAATAACTCTTGAACAGCTACTGACCCACCAGTCGGGGTTGGAGTGTGATGATATGGAGCCACGCTCGGCCGGTAATGAAGTGCAGATGGGCGCCAGCCCGGATTGGGTAAAGTTCATTCTCGACTTGCCGATGATGCCTAACCCCCAAACCAAGGCCCGGTATTGCTCCGGAGGCGTCATTGTTCTCGGTCGAATCATCGAGAAAGTTAGTGGTAAAAAGCTTCCTGACTTTGCGGCTGAAAACCTGTTTGGAAAGCTTGGCGTGAACAACTTCAAATGGGATTTTAAACCGGACAACTCCAGTTCAGAAGATTTTTGCCAGTTACACATGCGTCCGAGAGACATGGCCAAGTTCGGCCTGCTCTACTTGAATGAAGGGAAGTGGAATGGCAAACAGCTAATCTCCAGTGAATGGATAAAAACATCCCTTTCGAAGCACTCCGTTGTGAACGACACTGACTACGGCTATTTATGGTGGCGCCAATGGCTGAACGTGAAAGGGACTAGAGTCGATGGCATTACGGCAAAAGGAAATGGCGGTCAACGGATCTATTTGTGGCCCCATTTGAAAATGGTCGTGGTAATTACCGGAGGCAATTATAATGAAAGATCACCTTCGGACGAATTGCAGATCAGATATATCCTGCCCGCGACGAGCTGAGGCGAGCTCGCTTTCAGCGCTCACGTTGGGCTGGTATGAGTCAGGCCGTTGGCCTGCTGCTTGTCTGATGCAGTTGGTCGAATCTAATTGCCGATCCGATAGAATAGGGAATGTCCGATGGAACGCGCAAATCTAACTGCTGAGAGTAAAATAGAAAGTTGCACCTTTGTTGACCTCTGCTTCGGCCCAAATGCGTCCGCCGTGACGTTGGACGATGCGTTTGACTATCGACAGTCCCACGCCTGTTCCCTCAAACTCACTTTCGGTGTGAAGCCGCTGAAAAGGACCGAACAATTTATCTGCATATTCCATATCGAAACCGGCTCCATTATCCCCAACGAAATAAATGTTTTCCCCGGCCATTTGTTGAAATCCGACTTTGACCACCGCTGAGTCTTTGTTACGGCTGAATTTGAAGGCATTGGATAGCAAATTAAAAAGAACTTGTTTGATCAGGACAGGATCGCCCTCGCAATCCGGGAGCGGACTAACCTGGATGTCATAATGGAAGTCGCCGTTTTCAGCTTTGCTCAGTTCCTCGAGCACCTCCCGGACCAAAACCGAAATGGCCACCAGCCGCCGAGAGAGAGGCTGAGAACCAAATCGCGAGAGGTTGAGCAGCCCGTCAATTAAATCAGACATCCGTGCCGAGTTTGCCACAATCGTTTTTATTAAATCGGCCGCTTCCGTGGGAAGTTGCGCTGAGAAATCCTCGGCTAAAACTCCAGAAAGAGCGCTAATCGCCCGCAAAGGCGACCTGAGATCGTGGGAAACCGAGAAGGAGAATGATTCCAGTTCTTTGTTCAAGGCATTTAGCTTTTTGGTGAGGGAACGGTTGTGCTCGAGTGCTTGTTTGGCTGAGACCAGATTCCCAACACGGGCCCGCAGTTCCTCGACCGAGAAAGGTTTCATCACATAATCCTGTGCGCCGGAACGCAGCAGTTTGATGCGAAGGTCTTCCTCCGCTTTTGCACTTAGAATGAGAACCGGCGTCGAATCCATCTCCGGCTGCGACCGAATCGTCTGGAGCAGGATATCCCCGCTCATTTCCGGCATCATGATATCGCTTAAGATCAAATCGGGTCTCAACTGAGTGGCTTTGTGGAGCCCTTCGCGGCCATCGAAAGCGACCTCAACCTGGTAGTCAGCAGCCAACGCGTGAGCAATAAATCCATTCATCTCCTGGTTATCCTCGATGACAAGGACCACAGGTAAATCTGCCGAGCCAGGTTGGCGCATCGCGGGTTGCAAAGTTTTCCCACCGAGAAGTTCGTCCACTGCGGCAGAGGCCATTTCCGCAGTAGAAGGTTGCGAAACTTCCGGCGGACTTGTTTTCAAGTGAGCCTGGGCCTTACAAGAAAGCTTCACTCTAAAAAGAGCGCCCCCTTCAGGCGCAGTGTGGATGGAAATGGAGCCGCCATGCAATACGACAAAATCCCGGGCAATGGCCAGACCCAACCCGGTTCCGCCAAAACGACGAGTGGGACCATTATCCAGCTGCCGAAATCTCTCGAAAGCCATCTGACGCAAATGCGAAGGGATACCAGGGCCACTATCGGCCACCTCCAATTGCAACCAGCCTGGGCTTGAGTTCGAAAGAGAACACCGAATTGTCCCGCCTGCCGGCGTAAATTTAAACGCGTTGGAAAGGAGATTCAGCACAACGCGCTGGATCTTTTCGGAATCTAATTCCGCATGCAACGATTCCGGAGCTTCGATCTTATAAACAAAATTCTGTTCCTGTGCGAACACGTCAAAATGGCTTGCCAGTAAGCGAACCAATTGGGCTATATCGACCTCACTGACAGCCAGCTTCATTTTGCCAGCTTCAAGTTTGGACACATCCAGGAGTTCGTTGACATGCTTCAGGAGAATACGGGCATTGCGAGAAATCATTTCCACGGCACGGCGCGAATTCTCATCGAGAGGCGCTTCGCGACTCAGTTTTTCAGCCGGCCCAAGAATCAAAGCCAAAGGCGTGCGCAATTCATGGCTAACGTTGGCGAAAAATTCTGTTTTGAGTTGTTCAAGCTGCTTTGTTTTTTCGTAGAGGTGGGCCAGATCATCATTGGCCGCGCGCAGTCTGTTATTTGCTTCCTGCACTTGTTGCGCCCGGGTGAAGATTTCCCCCTCCATTTCTTGAGCGCGCAGTTGCAGTTTTTCCGTCCGTTTGCTTTGCTCAATGCCCTGCTGCTTCAGACGGAGAAATTCCGTCACATCTTCCACGCGGTGAATGATATATAAAATCTGACCATCGCGGCCAAGCACCGGCGAGTTGAGCGGACTCCAAAATCTTTCCTCAAAGCCTCCTCCTTCCGAGGCAGGCTTGCGAATATCGTATTTCTGAACTGCCATCGCATCTGCCAAGCGCGTTTCTAAAACCCGGGTGAGAGAAGCTTTCAGGTTGTTAACCCCGGTTGCATGCGGGTCCTGGGGATTGTTGGGGAATATTTCAAATAAATCCCGCCCGACAATTTGATCGCGAGTGGTCATCGTAGCGCGCAGATACGCATCGCTTACGGCCACGATCTTGAGGTCAGTGGTAAGAACCAGATACAGTCCGGGAGCTGATTCGAAGAGAACCCGAAAATTGGGCGTTATCGAGCTATTCGTCAAACTGTCCGCGAGAGCCTGATTGGTGTTTATCATGCAATGCGCCAACTACTTCCAAAATATGAGTCCACACAATTGAGTCAACACGGAAGAAGTATCGGGTAGGGTAAGATTGGTCGGGTCACTCCATGCGTGGGGATGGAGCTAGGCGGCAGGTGCAACAAAGTTTTGGTTTGGCCTTGGTGCCGGTACTGCATTCGGCGGTACGCACAAGAGTGCCCGTCCTACCATGCGTAAAAGTACGGCGCGTTACTCTGTGCGCCCCCAGGTGGGGGCGCCAGGTTCAGGTAAGTTTCGGTTGGTCCCGTGCGCGTCTACGTTTGGCGGCACAGGAGTGCCAGCCAGGCCTCCCGGGGAATCGCCCGGAACGGTATCCGCTCAACTTCGGAGCCTCTTAGCGGACAGTACGGATTGTAATTTGCCCAGGTTTTGTTACGTTTTTTACACACGGCTGGCAACAGGCAATACGTGAACACTATTCGTAATAATACTAATCCGCCTGTTGCTGTGTTCACGCCGTACAAAAAGAAAGGTCCGTTAAAAAGTATGAAACAAAGAACATTCCGCAAAAGCGGATTCACGTTGGTGGAAATCATGATTGTGGTGGCCATCATTGGCCTGCTTGCCGCGATCGCGATCCCCAACTTTATCAAGGCCCGCAAAACTGCTCAGATGAATAGCTGCATCAACAACTTGCGGCAGATTGATGGCGCCATTCAGCAATGGGCGTTGGAAAATAAGAAGGACGCTGCGGCCCAGGTTACATTTCCGGATATCAGCGGTTATCTGAAGAACTCGGTGATCTGTCCTTCCGGCGGTACGAGCTTCGCCGACAGCTACACGATTGCAGACGTGTCGACCAAACCACTTTGCAAAAAAGTGCCTGGCGTGCTTACACCTCCTGCACACGCGCTTCCACCGGATACAGGTGCGTGATTTAGGTTCGGCTTTGGCTTAACTTCAGCGGCCCGAAAGAGTAGCTTTCGGGCCGTTTCTTTTGTGAGGGTTTCTGGAGTAAAATTTGTGTCCCTTCCATTACGGACTGCACAGTCGGGTCTAATTGGCAAGGAAATTAGGGAGATTCGGATTGAGTTTAAGGCGTTGTTTGTTACTTTAAATGCACGGTTAGCGACAGGCAATACGTGAACACTATTCGTAATATTACTAATCCGCTTGTCGCTGTGTTCACACCGTAAAAGAAAGATCCAGTATGAAACAGAGAACAGGCCGCAAAAGCGGATTCACGTTGGTAGAAATCATGATCGTGGTGGCCATTATCGGCCTGCTTGCCGCGATTGCGATTCCCAACTTTATCAAAGCACGTAAAACAGCCCAGATGAATGCGTGCATCAATAATCTGCGCCAGATCGATGGCGCGATTCAACAATGGGCTATGGAAATGAAGAAAGACGCAGGTGCTCAAGTCACGTTTCCAGACATCAGCGGTTACCTCAAGAACTCCGTGATCTGTCCTGCAGGTGGTACGACGTTCGCGGACAGTTATACGATCACAGACGTATCGACCAAACCCGTCTGTCAAAAGGTGCCTGGTGCGACTTCTCCCCCTTTCCACACGATCCCTCCGGATACGGGTGCATAATCGCATTTGCGTTTAATCTTTGAACACGGCCCGGAATTTTCCGGGCCTTTTTCTTTGTTCAGACCTGAAAGGCCGTGATGTGATAGCAGGGCTGGAGGCCCGGGTAACCAACAATCCGCAAACAAGTTCCCGAGCCCTGCAACGGCGGAACGATCTTCGATCCTCTACCCCAATGATTCTCATATCGAAAGGGTCGCCCCTGCGGGGCTTTTGAATAATGTGTGTTTGAAAATTCTACCTGGGCCTCCGCTCGCTGACTCGCTGCAGCCCAGGTAAGCATCCCGAATTTCAAATGTTACCAAAGCCCTGCAAGGGCGACCTGGCAGATCACACATCAGAGATTAAGGGACGGAAGCGCAACGTGTGAGGTGAAATTGGTGTTATATTCGGAGCCACGGCAGACCCCTTGCAGGGCTTGGGACTTTATAGTACGCTTGCTTACCCGGGCCTCCAGCCTGGGCTGTCACCTCGCGGGCTTTCAGCCCTTGGGTTTGTTAGGCCTGAAAGGCCGCCCTGTCATAGCCTGGGGCCTCCGCTCGCTGACTCGCTCCAGCCCATGCTTTCACAGGCCGTCCTTTTCAGGCCTAAACGTGAATCGAAAAATTTTGTGGCGAGTTCGAATCCGAATACTAAGATCCAGCGATGCTAGAACCTGTCGGGAAATCCGAACCATCCCGTCTTATTAGAGTTTTCGTCATATTAGCGGGAATAACTTTTGGCCAGTGCGTTCTATACGGTCCTTCGCTTGTCGGGAACAAAGTCCTGTTGCCGCTGGACATTCTGGCTCAGCAGAATGTTTACACTCCACGAACCCCAGAAAATTCCGGCATTGAAGCTCAAAACCCGACTCTTACAGATAACGTGTATGTGTATGAGCCGAATCGGCACTTTTTATCGTCTGAATTGCGGGCTGGGCGTCTACCGATGTGGGCGCCTTTTCAATTTGGCGGTGTGCCATTTATCTGGCCAAAGTTTTCACCTTTCCTCCTTTTGCAAAGCTGTGTGTCATCGCCTGGTGTGCTGCCTTGGGTTCAACTTTTGTCGGCGCTGGTGGCCGGGGCAGGGGCGTATCTGTTTTTTCGGCGCGTTCTGAGCGTGAGCTTTTGGCCTGCCGCCTTCGGGGCGTGGTGTTATCCGTTGACAGGTTTTTTTGTTTTTTGGCTTGGCTGCCCGACCAGTTTGCCAGTGTGCTGGTTACCGTGGCTTTTCCTGATGGTTCACTTTGTTGTGCATCGCACCAGTCCGCTTGCTCCTGTTGGGCTGGCGCTCACCACGGGGCTTGTGTTAGTGAGCGGTTTTCCAGATGTAGCCGCGCAAGTGCTCCTGGGCTCAGGGCTCTTCGGCCTTTGGCAATGCTTTACTCTAGCCCCTAAGCATCGGTTTAGCTTTGACGTAGTAAAAGCAGCCACTCGCCTTGCGGCATGCTGGGGACTTGGATTCCTTGTTGCCGCGCCCTATCTCTTGCCCGTGGTGGAGTATTCGCAAACGGGGTCACGCATGGCGCGCCGTGGGGCAGGAAACGAAGAACGACCTCCAATCGGATTAGCAGCTGTGCCACAAGTGGTTTTGCCGGACATGTACGGCGCCACGCGAGCTGGGACAGTGCGATCCGTGTCCGATCACCCGGCGGAAAGCACAGCGGCAGCATACGCCGGCGTGCTGGCAACTCTTTTGGTAGCCCCGCTGGCGTTTTGCAGCAAGCGACATTTAAGAATTAATCTTTTCTGGGTGGCGCTATGTTTTTTTGGTTTAGCATGGTGTGCCAATGTTCCTGGTTTGGTGCAGCTTTTGCGTTTGCCTGGCTTGAACATGATGTCGCATAACCGCCTGGTTTTTCTCGCCTCATTTGCGATTATTTCCTTGGCAGCGATCGGCCTCGATGCGTTGAGGTTGGGGCTTGTCACGTGGAAAAGGTGGGTCTGGGTGCCGATTGGACTTCTGGGCTGCTTATGCTTGTGGAGTTTGTATTGCATTATGAATTTGCCCGAACCGATTCAGACACAGCTTTCGCATTTGATTTTGCAGGGAAAACAGTTTGGTTGGGTCCATGATCTTGAGGGTGTAGAACGGGTCCAAAATTGGTTTATCCGTTATTACTCCATGGCTGCGATTTGGTGCGGTATTGGGCTCCTCGGTTGGTTTCTGTTGCGACGTTTACAGATCCAGCCTGCAAGCATCGTAACAGTTTTTGGGGCGTTAATGTTTGGGGACCTGCTTTGGTTTGGCTACGGACGCATCGCACAGTGTGCTCCGAATCTTTATTTTCCACGCATACCTGCTTTGGAGTGGGTTGCAAATTCCGGCCCTGGACGAATTATGGGATACGGCTGTTTACCAGCTACGCTATCCGAAATGGCAGGGTTAAATGATATACGCGGGCACGATGCAGTTGAGCCGGCGCGAATGGTTGAGCTAATTACCCTGGCATCTGAAGGTGTTTCTTTGATGCCACGGTATGCAACGACGATGCAGGTAGCCCCCAAGGCGATCATTGCGCCATCAGGTGAATTCCAACTTTCCCCGATCATGGCAATGTTAGGTTTGCGATACGTTGTCTTGAGAGGTTCTCCTCCGGCCAATGCGTCTCCAGATTTTCGCGGGACTGACTATTGGATCATGAAAAATCCTGGCGCAATGGCCCGGGTTTTTGTTCCAAAAAGAGTCGAATTGGTTGCAGACTCAAAAAGCAGGCTGCAGAAAATGAGCGCATCCTCTTTCAACCCCGCCGAAATTGCGTACGTGGAAGTTCCAGTTAATTTGCCTGTAAGTTGCATCGGCAAAGCCTCAGTGACCGAAGCAGTTCCAACGCAAATCACGGTAAATGCACAAATGGAAACGCCGGGATTGGTCGTGTTAGCGGATCGATGGGATAAAGGCTGGCGGGCTTACCTGGACGGTAAGGATGAGCCTATTTTAATTGCCAATCACGCGATTCGTGGCGTCGTTGTTCCGGCCGGCACGCATCGACTTGTGTTTCGGTATCAACCGGCAAGTTTCACCTGGGGACTAAGAATGGCTGGGTTGGCAGCTCTTTTGATACTGTGCTGGTTCGCCGTTGCAATGTGGCAGCGCAAAGCCAGGATGCCCAAACAGAACACGAGTCCAGTTGAATCGGATGGAGTGGCTTCGCCCGTTCCGCCAGATAAATCACTGGATCGCAAAGTAGGGTGGGCGTCCCGCCCACCCCTTCAAAGTTAAAGCAGAAGATTCGTTTTTGAGACGTATCAATTCAGAGGCACCCCCAGCCTAGTCGGGCATCTCGAAAGCCCTGTTTCTGTGTCCATTTGTCATACACTGCCCGTTCGGTTTGGACAAAGGATTTTCCCCTCACGGACCGCGGTTTAGTTCGCGTTGAGTTGGAGAATAGATGCGGAGGTGAAGAAAGCCCTTTTTAAGACAATGAACCCTCGTTCCAAGCAAATCCCTGCGTGGTGTCTACCGGGGAACCCCCGGGAAAAATACCTTTGGAAAGGCCCTGCAATTTGGCACCTGCTTTGCTCAGAGACCACGTGCGGTCACGGCAGGCAATCAGTGAACGACATCGAAATAATATTAACCCGCCTGCTGTATGTTCACACCGCAAACAGTAGAAAAGTAAAACAGAGTATGAATAGAAAGACATCCCGCAAGTCGGGCTTCACGTTGGTGGAAATTATGATCGTGGTGGCCATTATCGGCCTCTTAGCTGCGATTGCGATTCCCAACTTCATCAAGGCGCGCACCACTTCACAGATGAACGCCTGCATCAATAACCTCCGTCAAATCGACGGCGCTATCCAGCAATGGGCACTGGAAAACAAAAAGGACGCGGCTGCAACCGTCGCCTTTACCGACATCAGCGGTTATCTGAAGAACGCTGTGATTTGTCCTTCCGGCGGCACGACGTTCGCGAACAGCTATACGATTGCCGACGTGTCTACCAAACCGCTCTGCAAGAAGGTTGCCGGTACGCACCTGCTGCCAAACGACACCTCCAGCTAGTCTCTCACTTAATAACGTAATAACAATTTAAACAACAACAGAAACAAACAATAACAACAAAACAGAAAGACAACAAAAATATGAAATTCAAAACCTCTCGTAAATCAGGCTTCACCTTAGTCGAAATCATGATCGTGGTGGCCATCATCGGCCTCCTGGCAGCAATCGCCATCCCCAACTTCATCAAAGCGCGCACAACCTCGCAGCAGAATGCCTGTATCAATAACCTTCGGCAGATCGACGGTGCGATTCAGCAATGGGCGTTGGAAAACAAGAAGGGCCCTACAGCGGCCGTCGCGTTCACCGATATCAGCGGCTACCTGAAGAACGCTGTTACCTGCCCTGCGGGCGGCACCACCTTCGCGGACAGCTATACGATTGCAGACGTATCCACCAAGCCGATTTGCGCCAAAGTGGGTGGTGCTCACGTTCTGCCAACAGACACCTCGAGCTAGTCTTGAGCTGAAGTTTTGGTTCCTCATCAACAGGCCGGAGAGATTTCTCCGGCCTTTTTTATTTTTTCTGGAACTAAGCGGTTCAAAGATTGGCATTGTGAATGCTGACAAAGTGCGGGATCAACAGCTATTTGAAAATATAGTGGTTCGCCATCCGGTGGCACGGCATTTAGTGACAGTTACACGATTTCTGACGTAAGCAGCAAATCGCTCAGCCAGAAGCAGCCCGGTCCTCATCAAATTCCAGCAGATACGGGCAGCTAAACTGTTCAGTACGCAGCCTCCGGTTCTCTCAAAGTACGGTGGCTCAATTGACGCTCCTCAGAATGAGGTCTCAGCGTAAGTGAGCCAATGTCTCATAACAGGAAAAGCTTTCGCTTTTCAATGCAGTGGAAATATACTGCGCCAAAAGGCTATGGCTCGCGGATCATGGCACAAACAATTTTAGAAACAAAAGATTTACAGGTCGAATATCGAGCTCAGAAAAAAGGGCTGGGTAAAAAGGTAGCCGTAAAAAACCTGAATTTGACGGTTCGGGCGGGGGAGGTGTTCGGCTTTTTGGGACCGAACGGGGCCGGCAAAACAACGACCATGAATGTTCTGCTGGGTTTTGTGAACCCTACCGGCGGAGCGGCGTTTCTTTTTGGCGTTAATGTGCGTGAACCTATAGCGCGCCGCCGCATTGGGTACCTCCCCGAACTAACCTACTACTACAAATTCCTCACCGCAGAGGAGTTGTTGAGGTTCTATGCGCGTGTCTTTGGAATACCTTCGGGTGAGGCGGAACAGAGAATCGATCGATTGCTGAAACTGGTCGAACTGGAACCCGCCCGGAAGCGTCCGATCAAAACCTATTCCAAAGGCATGCAACAACGGGTTGGGCTGGCTCAAGCGCTGATTAACAATCCGGACTTGCTGATTTTGGACGAGCCAACCAGCGGCCTGGATCCTCTAGGCCGTATGAAAGTGCGGGAAATCATTCAGCGACTCAAAAACGAAGGCAAAACTGTATTTTTCTCCTCACATGAACTGGGAGAGGTTGAGACAATTTGTGATCGTGTGGCAATCGTGCATCAAGGTGAATTGAAGGTGGAAGGAAGCGTGGCTGAGTTAATCGAAAAGCATCAGACGAACCTGGAGCAAATTTTCCTGAAAATCATCGGTTACCAGGCTGCGTCATGAATACCGTTCTGGCTATTAGTGAGGTTGTCATCAAAGAGCTTTACCGGCGCAAGGATTTTTACGTCCTTTTCGTCCTGACTGCCATCATCACGTTGGGGTTGGGCTCAATCAGCTTTTTTAACGATCCCAAAATTGGCCGTTATTTGAAAGAAATCGTCATGCTGCTTATCTGGGTGGCGGCTTTGGTGATTGCCATAACCATGACAGCCCGCCAGATTCCGGCTGAACGCGAGAACCGAACTATTTTTCCTTTGCTGGCCAAGCCGGTGACTCGAGGCCAGGTTATTCTTGGCAAGTTCGCGGGCTGCTGGGTGGCTTGTGGCCTGGCGCTGGTTGTTTTCTATTTGTTTTTTGGTTTGGTCAGCGGTGCACGCGAACATACCTGGCCAGTTCTAAATTATTTTCAGGGCTTTTGGCTCCAATGGGTGATGCTTGGAATTGTTATCGGCCTGGTATTACTTGGTTCGGTCGTATTTACTGCTCCCTCCTCCAACACCACAATTATCCTGGTGATCGTGCTTGGAATTCTTTTGTTAGGCGGTCACTTGAATCGAGTGGCTTTGCAGCAAACCGAGCCGGTTCGCACGATTCTTTATACCATTTACTTCTTCATACCCCATCTGGAGTGGTATGACGTTCGAGATTTGATTGTGTATGACCAGAAACTCGTCCCGTGGATTGACTGCATCCTGGCGACTTTGTACGCAGGGGTTTATACTGCACTGTTACTGTTTGGAACCTGGCTGCTTTTCCGGCGCAAAGCTTTGAACCTATGAATCTTGCTCTGTCTGGCAGATCTCAAGATGCGATAATCGATCAGCAGGACGGCAGGACGAGGAGGGCCGCCAATGAAACCGAATGGTTCGGGCCAGGATGGTTTACTCCCGTCAGGTTCTCGTTTCTTTTGGGTTTATTTATCTTCGCGAGTTTCCCACAAGTTCTGCTAAGCCTGGAAACATTTGTTGTAAGAGATTTCGGTTTTTTCGCATACCCCCTGGCACATTATCAAAGGGAGTCCTTTTGGCGCGGTGAGCTGCCGCTTTGGAATCCATTTAATTTTTGCGGGGTGCCCTTTTTGGCGCAGTGGAATACGATGCCATTGTACCCTCCAGCGTTGATTTATCTTATCTTGCCGCTGCGCTGGTCGCTGAGCTTTTTTTGTCTCCTCCACCTTTTTTGGGCTGGTTTAGGCATGTACTTACTGGCTTACCGTTGGACCGGTCACCGTTTTGCTGCTGCTGTGGCTGGCCTGCTGTTTGCCTTCAATGGATTTTCGTTGAACCTGCTGATGTGGCCAAGCCACATCGCCACTTTAAGTTGGATGCCATGGGTTATTTTGCTGGTTGAGCGAGCCTGGATGGAGGGAGGCCGGAAATGTGTTGGAGCTGCATTGGTAGGTGCTTTGCAAATGCTCGCCGGCGGCCCGGAAACGATTCTGTTTACATGGCTGCTACTTTCGGCGTTGTGGTTGGGAAGAGTTGCCCAAGTCTTTCGCAATTCCGGACGTGCGCCAGCGGATTTGGGGACTCAGCAGCAAACCGTTCGATTGTCTTCACTACTTTGGCGGTTTCCCATCGTGGTGGGATTGGTGTCAGCGTTGGCTGCGGCTCAACTGCTGCCATTCCTTGATTTGACAGCACATTCTCAACGCCAGGTCGGCTACGCCGATAGCCGCTGGGCCTTGCCACCGTGGGGTTGGGTGAACTTTCTGGTCCCGATGGCTTTCGGCCGCACCTGGACCACAGGCATTTTCTTTCAACATTTCCAATCGTGGACCTCCTCCTATTATTTAGGTTGTGGAGCATTGGTCCTGGGGCTTTTAGGATTGGGCACGGTTCGGAGCAAAAGGGTTTGGCTTCTGGCGTCAGTTGCAGGGGTGGGGCTTGTTTTGGCTTTTGGCGACCGAACGGTTGTATACCGCTGGCTTGGCCGTCTGATCCCCCAGTTAAGCTTGATGACAAATCCGGTCAAGTTCGTGACGTTTGTGGTATTTGCAGTTCCCTTGTTGGCTGCCTATGGCATTGTAAGCTGGCAAAGGGCGCCGGTTTCCAACGAAAAAAACATCGAACGCAGGTTGATTGTGATAAGCGGGTGTTTGCTGGTGCTTATTGCAGGTATATTAGCATGGGCGAAGTTTTTTCCGTTGGCCTATGATGAATTCCCGGCGACTCTGCGCAACGGATTCAGCCGCGCCGGCTTTTTGGTGGCTACCACAGTTCTTCTGCTGGTTTGGCGACGGAATTCCCGGCCTAAATTTCAAGCTATAATGTCTTTGGCTTTGCTGGCCTTGTTTTGGCTCGACGTATTGACGCATGAGCCAGTTCAGAATCCATCCGTTCCTACCTGGGTTTACCAGCCTGGGCTGGCCCGTGCCAAATTGGCGATGAATCCACAACCCTCGTTGGGCGGTTCTCGAGCGATGATCACTGCCCCGGCAGATTTGAAACTCACTCAATCGATCATCAGCAGCTTGAAAGATAATTTTCTCGTCAAACGACTCGGGTACTTCGCCAACTGCAACCTTCTGGATGAAGTGCCCAAGGTAAATGGGTTTTTCTCCCTCTGCCCTCGCGAATGTGACGAACTGAATACCGTTCTCTACGCCATGCCTTATGAAGATTTTCCACATCTAAACGATTTCATGTCGGTCTCCCAAATCACTGCGCCTGATAAAAGTTTTGATTGGGTTGCGCGTGATACTTTCCTGCCTTTGGTAACTGCCGGACAAAAACCCTTGTTTCTCAATGACAGCAATTCTCTTAGCGGAATATGCGCTACGAATTTTGATGCAACTAAATTGGTACTCCTGCCTCTCGACAAAAAACCATTTGTCTCGGTTACGAACCGAACCAAAGCGCAGGTGCTTTCGACAAAATTCTCCGCTCATCGGGCAGAGGCTGAAGTCGAAGCGGCTGAGACCTCCCTGGTCGTCTTTTCTCAAACGTATTATCATCTTTGGCGGGCAACAGTCGATGATCGCCCTGTACCGTTGTTGCGGGCCAATTATGCTTTCCAGGCAGTTCAAGTCCCAGCAGGCCGGCATCGGGTAAAGGTCACTTATGAAGATCGGAATTTTCGCGCGGGCGCTATGATTTCGGGCCTGGCATTGGCCGGTTGTTGCCTGGGAGGTTGGAAACGGTCTAAAAAGGCCTATACTGAAGTCGGGCCGATTTCTTAAAATTGCCATCTGTGACCTTAGTTTCCGCACAATCTAGAAGCATGAAGAGGGTGCTGGTGTTGCTTTTACTCTGGGTAACTGCTTTTAGTCTGGCGACGATTTTGCAACCGAGGGCGTTGCGCTGGAGTAAACGTGGAGACGAAAATGTTTTGAAACTTCTGCTGGGAGATGGACGGCGGTTGTTCGCCAATCATTTTTTTGTCAAGGCTGACGTCTCGTTTCACAGCGGCTATTATCCTTCCATTTTCGACCAGGCCCAGGCGCCGACAAATTCCCAACACATGACGGCCGCGGAAGGCAGTCACACGGAGGAAGAACATGAAAAGGCAATGAATTTCCTGAAGCCGCCCAGCGATTGGATCGAAGCTTTTGGAAGGCACTTTCAGATCACCGAACATACTCATCTGAGCGGCGGAAAAGAGCGCGAGATACTGCCATGGCTCAGATTATCAGCCGAGTTGGATCCCGAGCGAGTAGATACTTATACTGTGGCTGCATATTGGTTGCGAGGGCTTGGAAAGGTCAAGGAGGCGGAAGAGTTCCTGCGCGACGGCTTGCGCGCCAACCCGGGCAGCTATGAAATAATGTTCGAACTCGGGCGTCTTTATTACGAAAGCTATCAGGATTCCGGCCGGGCACGAAATGTTTGGGAATTGGCATTGCGCCGCTGGCAGGAACAGCAGGCGTCAAAGTCCAATCCGGACTTGTTCACACTTGGTGAGATCAGCGTTCATCTTGCACAACTCGAAGAAAAAGAAGGCAATCTCGACCTGGCTATTGCTCATTTGGAATTGGCGATCAGAGCCTCGCCGCGTCCTGGAGAACTGCGCAAGCAAATTGAAGAATTAAAGCGAAAGAAAAACGAGCAGTCCAAGTTAACCTCTAAACCGCAGTAAAAGGAGTGCAGTCGTCCCTGGCCGCAGCAGGGGAGGGCTGGCATTATCGCTCCTGTTTTGGCGTTTTGCACCCGAGCAGGAGAATGATTGACCGGATACCGGCCAAAACCCGACAAACGTTTGAGCTTTGTCTTCGTCCTGGCGTTTGGTTAAATCCCGCCGGATGAAAAAGCGGCGCGCTCGAGTCAGGCGAATCACCCGGGAAACACGGATTGACGCAACTCTCGAAATTGATGGAGCAGGCAAAGCTCTGGTCAAAACCGGTATCGCGTTTTTTGACCACATGCTAACGCTGTTGGCAAAGCACGCGATTGTGAATCTAACACTTCGTTGTCGAGGGGATCTCGAAGTTGACGCCCACCACACCGTTGAGGATTGTGGAATCGTTTTAGGCGAGGCTTTTCGAATCGCATTGGGCGATAAAAAGGGCATTACCCGGTATGGTACTGGGTTTGACCCGCGTAACCCGTTCAGTGGCGAGGCTTATGTGCCTATGGATGAATGCCTGGCCCGGTGCGTGATCGATTTCAGCGGACGACCTTACCTCGTCTGGCGTGGCCTGGATGGCCTGGCGTATAAACAAGTTACGATAGCCGAAAAGAACCAGGATATGTCCAGCGCTTTCCGATTTGGGCTCGCACGCGAATTTTTTCAAGGTTTTGCCAATGAAGCCCGGTGTAACTTGCATTTGGAGCTCCTTTATGGAAGTGAGCCTCACCACGTTGTCGAAGGATTATTCAAAGCATTTGCGAAGGCTATTGATATTGCGTGCCGCCGTGATGTCCGTATCGCGGGCCGGCTGCCAAGCACGAAGGGAAAACTGTAACCTGCTTGAATAGGCGGCGAGTGGCCTCCGTCGAATCCATGACTGAAAAAGATTATTCCTCGGCTGAAGACCAAAAGTTGGTAAGGGCCGCGCAGCAGGGCGACATGGCAGCATTCGAGGAACTGGTCGCAAGACATCGGGATAAGATTTATGCGCGAGCCCTCAGCATGATGAGGAATGAAGAAGAAGCTATCGATCTTTCTCAAGAGGCATGGGTGAAGGGCTGGCAAAGGCTTCGCCAGTTTCAGGGTGAAGCCAGCTTTGGCACCTGGATGACGCGAATTGTGATCAATCTGTGCCTGGATCAGCTGCGAAAGCACAAGCGCCAACGCACCGAGTCGATCGAAGCCATGGATGAAGAATCCGGCGGCGTCGAGCGACATATGCCTGTCGTTACGACAAATCCGACGGCCGGATTGGAACGCGGTGAATTGCGAAAGAGGATTGATAAGGCGATGAGCCAATTATCTTATGAACACCGGACTGTCCTCGTATTGCATGAATTCGAAGAACTGGAATATAAACAAATTGCTGAGGCGATGCAATGCTCGATTGGAACGGTCATGTCCCGGCTTTTTTATGCCCGCCGGAAACTTGCGGCATTGCTCGCAGATTTGAGAAAAACTGAGTAAATGGAACAAAATAGAGGCTTGAGGTTGGTAGAAAAGCTGCTGAAAATCTGAGGCGAAGAATGGATTACGATACCCAATTAAAAGTGCAGACTTACCTCGACGGCGAATTGCCGGAGGAGGAATCCCGTGAGATGGCTAATGTGCTGGCCCGCGATCGTGAAGCAGTTGCTTTGCTCGCTGAGTTACGGAATACCCGCCAGGCTCTTGTTGGAAGTGAAATCGGAATTACACTTCCGGAATCACGCGAGTTTTTTTGGTCAAAGGTGCAGCGAGACATAGAATTTCAAGAACGGCGTGATGGCCAACCTCAACTTGAATCGAAGCCTGCACTTTCGTTGGGCTCGCTCCTTCGGTCCTGGCGTCGTGTGCTTATCCCAGCAGGAGCGCTTTCAGCTCTGGTGCTGGCGGCGATTATCACATTATCCAGCGGCGGTACTGTTTCTCTGATCGAAACCGCTGTCACTGATCCGGGAGCATTCACCTATCACGATTTCTCGACGGGAACGACCTTGGTTTGGTTCTCTTATCCTGCGGAAGACGATAATGATTCCAGCGCGGATAAATGAGTAGAAATCGGAAAGGAACCATGAAATCAACGATAAGACGTAAATTTCTTTGCGTTCACAGTAGTGATTGCCTGAATTCTTCTGATTCTTTTTCAGGCTTGAGATCTTCACTTGCCTGGGTGGTGTTATTGGTGTTGATTCAGACGCTGAGCCCGTTGACCGCGCATGCTGCGGATATGCAACTGGAAGCAGTTCTGCTTTGGGGAACAAACGAGCAAAACTCGCCTAACCCCAAACACAAGCCGATCGGCCCGGACATTAAGAAACAACTGCAGCATATTCCCTTGAAGTGGACCAATTATTTCGAAGTCAATCGCGTCAAAATATCTGTGCCTCCGAGCGGAGTGAACAAGGTGCCGTTAAGCGACAAATTACAAATTGATGTGAAGACCCACGTTCATGACAAGATTGAGGTTGTGGTTTTTGGCAAAGGAAAACCGGTTGCAACCCGGAACCAGGATTTACCGAAAAACGGCACGTTGATCCTGGGTGGTGATTCACCGGGAACTAATTGTTGGCTGGCTGTGATTAAGCGAATGGAGTAGCTCAGTATGATTATTCCTGGTAATGCGTGGTCCTGGTTCATGGCGTTGGTCTTGTCGGCGGCCCTGGTCTCCGGCGCTGAACAGAACGAACAGGGGTTTCGACCTCTATTCAACGGCAAAGACACAACAGGCTGGAAACTGCGCAACCCCACTGGCCATAACTCCTGGACGGTTGAACCCGGCGGCGTGCTGAAAAACACGGTTGAAAAAGGAGGTCCCCACGGGAACGATCTTCTCACCGAAGACACCTTTTGGAACTTCACTGTGCGTTATGAATATATGACACCGGATAATTCCAATAGCGGCTTTTATTTGCGTGGGCGCCAGGAGATCCAGATTTTTGGGGACTACACAAAGGGAGAGGCCGGCAAAGGAGGCAATGGCGCGATATATAATTTCAAAGCGCCGGATAAGTTCGTAACCAAACCTGGCGGAGAATGGCAAACGGCTGAGGTGACAATTATCGATCATCGCATCACAGTTACTTTGAACGGAGTAAAGATCCACGACAATGTTGAGTGCACCACTCCCACCGGTGGAGAAATCGACAACAAAATGGACCAGCCAGGACCTATCCTGTTGCAAGGGGACCATGGCACAGTCAGCTTCCGCAATATCCGGATAAAAACGTTGCCGAAATAGCAGGGAGCGGGCAGCAGCCGGAGCAGGGGGAGGGGAGCGGGGAGAGTTTACTCGAAGCGCTTGACCCGGATAGCCGATGATCTACTTTTTCGCAAATGCAACATTCACCTGGATTTCTTAAACTGGTAAACGAAGCACGACCCGATGTGAAGGAACTCACGGTGGCCGAAGCTCGAGACCGCCTGGCAAAGAATTCTCAAGCAGTGCTATTAGACGTGCGGGAAGACGATGAATGGAGTCAAAGCCATGCGGCTGACGCCGTCCATCTGGGCAAAGGAATTCTTGAACGGGATCTGGAGACCAGATTTCCTGATCCCAACAGTGAGTTAATTATGTACTGTGGAGGTGGCTACCGTTCTATACTAACGGCGCAAGTTGCGCAAAAATTGGGTTACCGAAACGTCTTTTCGCTAAAAGGCGGGTACAAAGCGCTCGTGGAAGCAAATTGGAAAATGCAAAGTGAACAGTGAAACCGCTATTCCACCACGGGCACAATTTCGGAGCTATGCGCAGGTGTTTGCGCCAAGGATCTTCTGCCGCAAACCCGGTCTAAGGCGTTCAGCATCGAGATGATTTTTTCTTTCGTATAGTCGCCCATTAAACAAGCCTGGATCCAATTGCGCCTGACGAGGTACTCGCTATTGTAGCTGAGCAAGTATCCCGATTCCTGCATCAGGTTTCCGATTTTTACGGAATTCAGAGATGCTGGCAGCGCAATCGTCACGACCGCGGGAGAGGTTTTCGATTCAGATCCTACGAGATCGAATCCTGCTGCTTTCAAACGGGACCGCAGCCAGGCTGACAATTCCTCCAGTTCTGTGAAACGCTTTTCCCAAGCCACTTGTTTAACGGCGGCATGAAGTGCGTGGAGTAAGTTCGATGAAAAAGTGAATGGCACTCCTTGTTGGGATGCGTAGTAGCCCAGGTCGATGTAACGAGGCAGACGAGATGACTTTGAGGTCAGGGCGTGCTGGTAGAAAACCATGGAAACACCCGGATAAGAACGCAAACCTTTCCCGCTCGAGCAGGAAGCCAGGTACACTCCGGTCAAGTTTAACGGCATAGTGCCCACGGAACTGATGCAGTCGAGGCAGAGTTTCGTCTGAAATTCAGCGCATAAAGCTTTTAACCGTTCCAAATCATTCAGCACACCGGTGGAGGTTTCACAATGGGTGCACCAAAGCCATGAGGGAGTTGGGTTGGATTCGAGTTTTTGGCGCACTTTGAGAAGCTCCATTGGTTCACCCCAGGGCGCCTGGAGGGCATCGAAATCCAAACCGAATCGCCGGCTGTGATCCACCAACCGTTCTCCAAATTCACCATTGCTCAACACCAGGCCCCGGCCAGGCTCAAGTGAAAGTTGCGCAGCAATAACGTCGTTGGCCAACGTACCCGACCCCAGGAAAAACTGCACGTTGGCTGAATGAGTCAGGTCGCACAAGATACGCCGTGTCGCCTGAAAATCATCTTCGAACGACTTACAACGATGCGATTCAGGCGCTTGTTCAAATGCGCGGCGAACCTCGCGTCTGACTGTGACCGGTCCCGGCAGGAAGTTGACCGCGCTTGGCTGAAATGAGCGGGAAGGAGAGGAACGTAGAAATTCGCGTGCAGTCGATTCAAAAGTTTCCAGCGTGACGTACATGGGCTGGAATTGTGCTTCGCCAGCTCCAACGACTGGCCCAAAAGGAATGAAGCCCAAGTGGCGATACAGCCGGAACTGACGTGGGGTTCCTGAAATGATTGCCAGGTCATAACCTTTCTCGATCCCATGCTGCCATAACAGGGCTAGAATGCCCTGAAGCACCTGCGCACCCCGGAACTTCTTCTCCACTGCCAACAGTCGAATTTCGCAAACCTTCCGGCCGACCGGCAGGTAGCTATCAAGTTTCTCAAGTTTTTGATCCAGTGAAAAAGGCCGGTTACCGCGCACAGCCAGCATCCCTGCCAGTTTCCTGCCCGAAAGACAAATTAAGTAGGTATTCTCATCGTGAAATTTATCGACCAGCCGTTGAGTCGGCGAAGCCTTATGTTGGGGGATCTCCTCCACAAACGTTTTATAGTTCAGTCGATGGATCTCTTCAAATTCCCATCCTTCTGTTGCGGTCTTGAATACCACCGGGGATCGTGAGCTCATAATTGGTGACGCTGAGGTTTAGGTTGAGTATTACGGCGCTCGATAAGTTGGAAAAATTCGTCGCTCAAGTTTTTGCGGTGTGTCAGCAGGATTAGAGCGGATAAACCAGAGATAGCGACTACGCGGCCCGGGTCAGGCTCCCAATACAAATACATGCTTGCGAGTGGCAGACAGGCAAACGCAAACAAACCTGGCAGAACCGTCTTGCGGAGCGTCGCAAAAGCGCCGCTAAAAAGGACCGCAAAAATAAAGGCCAGCCGATAATCGTAAACCAATAGTCCTCCGAGGGATGTGGCTATTCCCTTTCCACCATGAAATCGCAGTTGGATGGGCCAGACATGCCCGGCCACTACAGCTATTAACGCCAGCGCAACCAGCCTGGTGTCGGGGGTAAAATGCTGCGCTGTCCACACCGCAAACGCACCCTTGGCAAAATCGCCAAGAACTGTAATCAAAAAGCCTTTCCAGCCTGCAATTCGACCGACATTCTTGGCGCCAACACTCCCACTTCCCAATTGCCGTATATCCTGCTCGGTCCGGAATCTAACGTAATAATATCCGGTCGTGAAACACCCGATTAGATAGGCGCTTAAAGCAATACCGCTTGCCCGGTTCCAATTGGCCGGTTGCAGTTGGTCTATCCACGCCATATGTCCGTTACTTTTGCAGCGTTTTCTGAATGCACACCGCTGCAACTTTAATCAGTTCACAATTCCTACCGAAACAAGCTTCAGACTCAATTGACCCTTGGGCGGCCAATAAAGGCGTTTTCCCCAATTAACTCGGAAAACACTTTGGTCAGAGTTAAGCAGGCTAAAGGCCAGACGACCAGAACTAATTTCAAAGCAAAAGCTGGTGTAAACGACAGCTCCAATCGACAAAACACTGGAGCGCGCGACTCTGTTCGTGCGTTTTCAATTTCCTATTTGCAAGGAGTTCTCGCCCGAACAGAGTCGGGCGCTCCTGCGGGCAAGTCGTGGCTCTTGACAATTGTCAAAACCGGTTCATCGTACTGTAGTGGCGTGAGTTAAATCGCTCTTTCTTATGTTGTTACAAAATTTCACCGCTAAATCTACAGGACGTTGGGTTTTTGGGATCGCCCTGGTTCTGATGTCGTTATCGGAATTTCCGACGGCAGCTCTTGAAGCCAGCCAGCCAGGTCTCCAATTGAATGGGGCTTCAGCATCACCTGCTTCACCCCGCTTTTCAGCCGGTGTAGCTGATATTGTAAAGATGATCGACGCGAAGGTTGATATTGAGATCGTCAAGGCATTTATCAAAAACTCGCCAGTTCCATACAATTTGACACCGGCGGAAATCATTGTCCTGAAGGATCGAGGAGTACCGAATGATGTGCTGGCTGTTATTATTCAGCGGGGAGGGGAGCTGCGAACGAAAGCTGTGCAATCTGCTCCTTCTGGACCAACATCGCCATCTCCATATCCCTACCAGGGTGAACCCAACTATGATTACGGCCAGGAACCAGCGCCCTCTTATGCGACGATGTACCCGACCTATACGGATGGGTATTATCCTTACGCATCTTACGGGGGTTACCCTTACAATTATTCTTACAATTACAATTACTATCCTTATTATTGGCCGTATTCTTATTCTTATTTCAGCTTTTATCCCTATTATTTTCGGCATTACCCATATTATCGACACTATCCTTATTACTATTCGCGCTATCACCATGGCTACAATGGGTATAACCGTTATGGTCACAATTATTACCATAGAGGTTATTCCGGCGGTATACATGCAAGGGGTCCCGGGCATGGCGGGTTTATACCGAACAGTTCTGGCCAACCATGGGGCACGCCTGGCAGATCCATGAATTTCCGTTCGTACGGTGGGGCAGGCAGGAATTTCAGTCCGGTCATTCGTCCGAATACCGGAGGTTTTCGGTCAGGTGGCGCAGTGTCTCGCGGGGGTGGCGTCCGAGTTGGTAGCGGCGGGTTTCATAGCCGGGGGCGCTAAATTGGTTTCAAACTGCTTCTGACTGCGAAGAGAAGTGGAATCCTTTTACTCTGAGCGCGGGAACCATGGCTGCGCTGTGGCCTTGACTTTCTGAACTGCTGATCCGCTCCGCCCGTCCGATCAGTTCCACATTGCCCGGGGCGAGCAGTTCCATCAGGCTCTGATTGAAGCGAAAATTGCGAACGGGATATTTTATCTTTCCGTTTTCTATCCACCACACGCCGTCCCGTGTCAGACCGGTAAATAAAGCGGTCCGCGGGTCAACCAGGCGAATGTACCAAAACCGGCTGACCAACAACCCTCGTTGCATTGATTCGATCATTTCCTCACGGGTGGCGGGCGCAGCCGAGCTTTCGATAATTAAGTTTGTTGGGCCAGGCGTGGGTTCCTTGCCTTTTTGCTGAGCCCAATAACGGGAGTACTCCAGGTTCTCTAAAACTCCATTCCGAACGAAATGAATTTTCCTGGCGGGGATCCCCTCTGCAGCCACCGGTGGACCTGGCAGATCTTCATGCCACGGATCGCTGTAGATATTGATACGTTCATCGAAGATTTTTTCTTCCAGCCTCGTCTTGCCTCCAGGAGTGGAGAAGGCGCTACGCCCTTCACTTTCCAGCACAGTGGGATCCGAAGCTTG
>JADMIO013015393.1_pt1 | contig 141713 bp, 105 predicted proteins | sample 8958161 | NCBI WGS metagenome assembly JADMIO01 (sample SAMN16585339, study PRJNA669376) | soil metagenome | isolation source: Crop rotation soil | place: USA: Cullars Rotation, Alabama | collected 2011
CTGGGACCACGGTCCCACTCGTATCGTCGGTCTGATTATTAGTCTGGGACCACGGTCCCACTCGTATCGTCGGTCTGATTATTAGTCTGGGACCACGGTCCCACTCGTATCGTCGGTCTGATTATTAGTCTGGGACCACGGTCCCACTCGTATCGTCGGTCTGATTATTAGTCTGGGACCACGGTCCCACTCGTATCGTCGGTCTGATTATTAGTCTGGGACCACGGTCCCACTCGTATCGTCGGTCTGATTATTAGTCTGGGACCACGGTCCCACTCGTGTTGTCGGTCTGATTATCGGTCTGGGACCACGGTCCCACTTGTATTGTCGATCAGACTATCAGCGTGAGACTACGATTCCATCAATGCCTGTCAAGGGCAAGTATTGACATTCGTCGTAACCTGTAGAACGGAGTAACCTCGGTGTGCGGTTGTATGCCTGCTGTGGATTGCTGCTGTGTCCTGCTTATCCACAACATTTTGCGCACGGTTATGTGGACAAAATACCTGGTTACCCAGGCCGTGCCGGCACGTTAACCGGGCTGCATCCGATGCAAGTGTGTCGCTGTCGACGAGCTCGCGAGCTCGGACATGAGGTTGCCCCGTATTCAGTGTCGCTGATTTGTATTGTCTGAAGTTGCTTTTACGTTAAGTTGATGCAGATCAATTAATACGATACCTGCGTCATAATTGATTATTTGACGTGGTTTGATGGCCTCCACGCACGTTGTGATATGTAGATGATAATCATTATCACTTTACGGGTCCTTTCCGGTGATCCGACAGGTTACGGGGCGGCGACCTCGCGGGTTTTCGCTATTTATGAAAATTTTCCGGTTTAAGGCGTTTCCGTTCTTCTTCGTCATAACTTAATGTTTTTATTTAAAATACCCTCTGAAAAGAAAGGAAACGACAGGTGCTGAAAGCGAGCTTTTTGGCCTCTGTCGTTTCCTTTCTCTGTTTTTGTCCGTGGAATGAACAATGGAAGTCCGAGCTCATCGCTAATAACTTCGTATAGCATACATTATACGAAGTTATATTCGATGCGGCCGATCTAGCAGAAAGTCAAAAGCCTCCGACCGGAGGCTTTTAACTTCTGTCACCTAGGTTACGCCCCGCCCTGCCACTCATCGCAGTACTGTTGTAATTCATTAAGCATTCTGCCGACATGGAAGCCATCACAAACGGCATGATGAACCTGAATCGCCAGCGGCATCAGCACCTTGTCGCCTTGCGTATAATATTTGCCCATGGTGAAAACGGGGGCGAAGAAGTTGTCCATATTGGCCACGTTTAAATCAAAACTGGTGAAACTCACCCAGGGATTGGCTGAGACGAAAAACATATTCTCAATAAACCCTTTAGGGAAATAGGCCAGGTTTTCACCGTAACACGCCACATCTTGCGAATATATGTGTAGAAACTGCCGGAAATCGTCGTGGTATTCACTCCAGAGCGATGAAAACGTTTCAGTTTGCTCATGGAAAACGGTGTAACAAGGGTGAACACTATCCCATATCACCAGCTCACCGTCTTTCATTGCCATACGAAATTCCGGATGAGCATTCATCAGGCGGGCAAGAATGTGAATAAAGGCCGGATAAAACTTGTGCTTATTTTTCTTTACGGTCTTTAAAAAGGCCGTAATATCCAGCTGAACGGTCTGGTTATAGGTACATTGAGCAACTGACTGAAATGCCTCAAAATGTTCTTTACGATGCCATTGGGATATATCAACGGTGGTATATCCAGTGATTTTTTTCTCCATTTTAGCTTCCTTAGCTCCTGAAAATCTCGATAACTCAAAAAATACGCCCGGTAGTGATCTTATTTCATTATGGTGAAAGTTGGAACCTCTTACGTGCCGATCAGATTAAAACGAAAGGCCCAGTCTTTCGACTGAGCCTTTCGTTTTATTTGACCATGTTGGTATGATTTAAATTAATACGACTCACTATAGGGTCAGTGCGGCCGCGACTTCAAGTCACGTGAATTCCAAGCTTCGGATCCCACTGTGCTGGAAAGGCAGCTCAAGTCTTTGCCCCGGTCGCCATGACGATTGCTGTCATCGGCATTCTCTACGGGGCCATGCTGGCATTCGCCCAGACAGACTTGAAGCGACTCGTCGCCTACACCAGTATCAGCCACATGGGCTTCGTGCTTCTCGGCGTATTTGCGTTAAATGAAATCGCAATGCAGGGAGCAGTGATTCAGATTCTCTGTCACGGCATCAGTACTGGCGCACTGTTCGTTCTCGTGGGCGCGCTTGACGAACGGATTCACACGCGCAATCTCGACCAAATGGGCGGATTATGGGCAGTTGTGCCACGCATGGGCGGCGTCACGATGCTCTTTGCTCTTGCTTCGCTCGGACTGCCAGGGCTCGGCAACTTTATTGGCGAGTTTCTGGTCCTGTTTGGATCGTATCGCGTGAATATTCCGCTAACGGTCCTGGCTACAGTGGGTATTGTCTTCGCCACCATTTATTCCCTGTGGATAATCCAGCGCGCATTTCATGGGCCCATGCGGGAATTTCCGAAACTCCGAGACCTCACGCCTCGCGAGGTGGGAATTATGGCATTGCTGATCGCAGCGATTGTCTGGTTAGGTTTCGCACCCCAACCGGTATTCAACCTGGCCAGACCGTCCGTTGAAAGCGTGATTCAGAACCTAAGCGAGCAACGCGAGACCAATCGTACAGTGGTGGGAACTCTGGGCTCGTCTGGTAGGGAGGTGCTCCTTGACCGCAACAGATCTGATCGCTTTATCCCCTTTGACCGCTCTCGCCGTCGCAACGATCGTTATCATGCTCATCGTTGCCTTGAAACGAAACCACACACTCACAGTCGCTCTGACTCTGTTCGCTAATGTTGCGGCGTTCGCGCTGCTGTTTGTTGTTTTGCGCCAGACGCCGTACCAGGCGACAACGCTGCTGATCATGGACGGTTACTCGTTGTTCTATATGGGCCTGATTTTCGCAGGTAGCTTTGTCGTGACTCTCTTGTCTTACAGCTATCTTGAAAGGCACTCGGAACAGCGCGAGGAATTCTATCTGGTCCTGCTTTTAGCAACGCTCGGAGCGGCCGTCCTTGTAGCCAGCACGCATTTCGTCTCTTTTTTCCTGGGTCTCGAGATTCTCAGCGTCTCACTTTATGTCCTGATCGCCTACCAGCGTGCAAGCGAACGCTCGATAGAGGCCGGCATCAAGTATCTGATTCTCGCGGCGGCATCTTCCGCCTTTCTCTTGTTCGGCATGGCGCTTACTTACGCCGAGCTGGGGACCATGGAGCTCGCGCGCATCTCGTTGCTAATCGGCGGTACAGCTCATTCGGCCCTGGTGCTTACTGGTCTCGCGATGATGGTCGTCGGTATCGGGTTCAAGCTGGCCGTTGTTCCGTTCCACATGTGGACGCCTGATGTGTACGAAGGGGCGCCAGCCCCGGTAACGGCATTCATTGCAACCGTTTCAAAAGGAGGAATATTCGCACTTCTGATGCGATATTTCTCTCGATTGGGTCTTCACGACTCCGGTTCGCTTTTTCTCTTATTCGCGATCATCGCCGTCGTTTCAATGCTGGCCGGCAATCTACTCGCTCTCTTGCAAACAAATGTCAAACGCATCCTCGCTTACTCTTCCATTGCTCATCTTGGCTACCTGCTGGTGGCGTTTCTGGCGGGTGGCAGCACCGGGACGGCCGCCGTTACTTACTATCTGGTTGCATACTTTGTGACCATGTTGGCCGCATTCGGTGTGATCACAGTGCTGTCTGTTGAGAGAGAGGCGGACGATATGGTCGATTATAAAGGACTGTTTTGGCAACGGCCATGGCTCGCGGTCGTGTTCTCCGCAGCGCTCCTTTCACTCGCGGGCACCCCTCTTACCGCCGGCTTCGTCGCGAAGTTCTACGTCATCGCCGCGGGTGTCGGTTCGGATCTCTGGTGGCTGGTTTTGATATTGGTAATAAGCAGCGGGATCGGGCTTTTTTATTACCTGCGTATCGTAGTAGCCATGTACAGAGATGCACCACGCGAAGGTCAGGATGGAGTTCCGTCACTCTCCCTTTCCGGATCCGTCGCGCTTGCCGCACTCACACTGCTGCTTGTCTGGCTGGGAATTTACCCGGCCACCCTGATACACACGGTCCAATGGTCTATCGCCAACCTCAGCAATTAAATCCAACTAACTTGAAACGGTAAGACGTTCATAACAGCTTCGCCCGATTTGCTTCCCGCGCAAACACAAGAGTTGGTCGGCTAACGATCTCTTAACAACTTGCTGATGCACTCTTAATCCCATGTTTATGACTTCATGACGTGCATCCTGGTACACTTCAGGCAGCATTACGAGTCTTACGGAGCAAACGATTATATGGACGGGATAGAGCTTCTCAAGAACGATCACAAAAGAATCCTGCACCTCATCAATGAACTCATTAATCAAGACACCAGCAAAGTGAAGCAGACTGATCAGGAAAGCGGCCGGCAACATTCAAAGATGTTCGGCAAGCTGAGAGAAACTCTGATTCAGCACCTTGACATCGAAGAGCGAACGCTCTTTCTAAACTTAAAGGGTTTCTTAGATGCGAGGATGCTGGTCGATGAATGTTACCGGGATCACAAGGGAATCGATGAAACTCTGAAGAAGATTGAGAAGCTTCCCGAGGAAACACAACGCGATGGCTGCGCTGGTCTGTTAGCGGAATTGGAACTTCGAGTTCAGACCTATGTTGTAAGGGAGGAAGACTGGTTGTTTCCGAAGGCAAAGCTAGTTCTCGGAGATGCGAAACTGGAAGAAATGTTTTTCGAAATTGAACAAACAAAAAGCAATCAGTCAGAGATAGACAGTCTCATTTTTCTGCCGGACCATTTTGGCGTTTGTCTGTAAACGAACTGCCAGAAAAACGGACTTAACGGCGTCCACGTTTTAGAAGGACGCGGATTTGTTAAAGGGAGATGAGGCGATGGCATACGAGGCCTCAGCCATCAAACGGGCAAACGAGTTTGCCTCCGCACTCCGTTGTGTTCCTCATCGTAAAAGTTTCATCGGACGGTCGGCCGGAGATGTGCAGGGATGAAGCTGAAGCCATCTTCTTTCCGTTTTCCTTCTGTCAAACCAAAATCTCACGACACTAGTAAACAAGCGCCCGATTTCGCTTCCTCGCATGACAACGACCGGATGCTGGTCGAGTTGCAGCGCGATACGTTCGGCTACTTTCTGCACGAGGCGAATACTGAAAATGGTTTGGTCTTAGATAAGGATAAAGAAGGTTGGCCTTCGAGCATTGCAGCGGTCGGGCTGGCGCTCACAGCTTATCCGGTCGGAGTTGAGAGAGGTTTTCTCAAGCGCACTGACGCTGTCAAACGCGTTCTTTCGACCCTGCACTTTTTCGACCATTGCGAGCAGAGCAAAGAGAAAAGTGCAAGTGGCTACAGGGGTTTTTACTACCACTTCTTGGATATGAAAACCGGGCGGCGCGCATGGCAGTGTGAACTTTCGACGGTTGATTCAGCGCTGCTATTTGCCGGTATGCTAGCTGCTGCCGTCTACTTCGATCGCGATACTGGTGACGAACGCGAGTTGCGCGATCTGGCGCACAAACTCTACGCTCGTGCTGATTGGCGCTGGGCGCAACACGACGCTGACACCGTGACAATGGGTTGGAAGCCGGAGAGTGGGTTCCTGCCTTATCGTTGGCAAGGGTACGATGAAGCATTAATCCTCTACATTCTCGGTCTGGGAGCTCCAGATCATTCGCTGAGTGACGCCAGCTACACGGCATGGACCAACAGTTATGAATGGAAGCAGATTTACGGACACGAATTCTTATACGCTGGGCCGCTGTTTATTCATCAACTCTCCCACGTTTGGATCGACTTTCGCGGCATTCAAGACGACTACATGAGGAAACGCGGTATTGACTACTTCGAGAACAGCCGCCGCGCCTCCCACATCCAGCAACAGTATGCGATCCGCAATCCGCTCGGCTTTAAGTCTTATGGTGACCTGTGCTGGGGAATCACCGCCAGTGATGGTCCTGGCTTCGCGACGCGGAAGCTCGACGGCATCACACGCCAGTTTTACGACTACATTGCTCGCGGCGTGCCTTTTGGTCCGGATGACGGGACGGTCGCCCCTTGGGCGGTGGTTGCGTCCTTGCCCTTCGCACCTGAAATCGTGCTACCGTCGATCCAATTCTTCATCAACCATCTACGTCTTAAGGAAGCGCATCCATACGGCTTTAAGGCGACGTTCAATCCGACCTTCAGCGTAAGCGGAAAAGAATTCGGGTGGGTCTCACCGTGGCACTACGGACTAAATCAGGGACCAATTGTAACGATGATTGAAAACTATCGCACTGAGATGATCTGGGAATTGATGCAGAGCTGCACGTTTATCAGAGCCGGTCTGAAACGAGCAGGTTTCACAGGCGGTTGGTTATAGAAGCGCTCGGCCGTATTCTTCTTCTCGAAATGCCCAAGCGGTCATTGTTTGGTGGCCAGAGACGAGGAAACTGGAAACCGACAGTAGTCAATGCCTTCAAGCCTATTCCCAGTCGCGCGACCTCGATGAACCATAAGACCTACACCGTCGTGTGGGACGGAAGCGATTCCGATACGGCCGCATTTGGGGCACCGGGCGGTAAACGTTGTCGGCTCCCCGTTCCAAAGGATCCCTCCGATTCGTAGACCGGTGGGAACGGCCGTATAGTCGATCACCGTTTCGTCCGTCGCAACGCGGTTCAGAACTCCTTCTGACTGAGAAACGTTGGGAATGCTACTATTCTCTTTCATAAGTGAAGGCTCCTCTAACTATTGCCAGCGCGGCGAGACCGCTATCAAGATGGTAATGACGGCTGACTGGTTCATCCTCGCGTCTCCAAAGCGTTGGGGATATATGCCTTATTCGCTGTCTACCCATGATCACTTCTACATGCTACAGGCCTCTTGTCACGCACGTATGCCTCAATGCTTAAAAGGTCGTTAGCGAACCCTTAAACTTTTGTAAGTGATCTCCTTTGGAACGTCAGGTCGCCAAAGGAGAGATCGAATCTGTACTGTTAGTCCACTCAGGCAACTAACAATTCGACTACCAGAGCTGTCCTCCAATCTTTTGATGAGTCCTTAACGAACTCTTGACGTCTCATTTATGACTTTCTTACCGCGGCGCTGCTACTGTGAGGAATGAACCGACATACGTTGGAAACCCGCTGGGGAAAAAATCGCTTATATAGAGGCGCAAATTTTCCACGACAATGTGGTAAGCGGACTGACAACGAGGTTGAGCGCTGACTTTTAATGCAGGTCAAAAGGAGATTACTTAGTATGTTGAAATCACTTATTCTGGCGTTAGTGGCTTTCGCGGCTTTCAGCACTATCCACGCTCAAAACGAAGCCGCTCCACCTCCAACTGACGCTCAGATCGCGATGATCGCAGTCACGGCGAACTCTGTTGATATCGACACGGCTAAAATGGCTAAGCAAAATACTAGCAACAAGGCGGTCAAAGAATTCGCAGACACAATGGTTCGCGATCACACGGCCGTGAATGCGAAGGCTACTGCCCTGGTCAAAAAACTTGGCGTGACGCCGGAGGAGAGCGACACCAGCAGGAGCTTAAGATCCGATGGTGACAAGAAGATGGCCGAACTCAAGACTATGACGGGCGCTCAGTTTGATAAGGCTTATGTAGATAACGAGGTGAGCTACCATGAAGCCGTCCTGGGTGTGCTCGACAAGACCTTGGTTCCAAACACGAAGAATGCTGAACTCAAGAGCCTTCTCGAGAGTGCGCGTCCAATCTTTGTGTCACATTTGGAACATGCGAAAAAGCTCCAGGCGTCACTCAGCAAATAAGATTACGAAAGCTGCGCGGCAACTGACGCCCACGAATCGGAACAATCTCATACGGCGCGGCTGGTCAAACAGCCGCGCCGTAAAAATCGAACAAAGGGCATTTTGGTCTACTTGACGGTTACGACGCCTTTCATCATAGGGTGGAATGTACAGGTGTAGGAAAATTCTCCTGCCTTAGTAAATGTGTGACGCCATGATTTTCCGGCAGTGAGCGTTCCTGAATCAAATGAAGCCGAAGTGGCGGTGTGAGGGACAACGTCATCGTTCTTCCACTCGACCACGGTGCCTTTCTTTACTTTCAGGCTCTGCGGATAAAACTGCATGTTCCGCATAGACACTTTCACGACCGCGAGTGCGGCGGGTTTGGTAGCGCTGACTGCCTCACCAGAAAGAGTCGCTGCGGCAGGTACCACTTCCAAATCCGCTTGGCTCTGCAAATCCGTGCGGTCAACAAATTCCTCGGGCTTTGCATACTTGCTTTGGGACAGAACTGTTATTACCGTCAAGCACAACGCCACCAACGCGCCAAGCCCGATGGCGGACGCGCTCTTTTGGAAACAGGTTTTCATCATTAAATCCTCCGGTCCTTTCTCTATTGAAGCCGATCTTCCAATTACTGCGGTTCGCAACAAAGTAGCAGGACAGCAGTCAGCAAGTCGTAAGTGAGACGTCAAGAGTTCGTTAGGGATTCGTTAAAAGATCGAACTTCTATTCAAGAGGAGGGTAATTACTCAACCTGGCTATACTGGAGGAAAGTTTGAATTGACGCAGGCATGTAGTCGACCACGAGCATTGAAATCGGATCGGACCATTACGGTTGTGGCCCAACCGGACCGCGGGATCGCGCGGCAGAGATCCCCATCTCTGGTGTGTGAGCGATGTGTTAGGCGACGGACTTGTGATCGTGCCGGTGGAAGGCAAGCAGGCGGCCCGTGGATTCTAATGAAGAGGTGTCACAAGTTATCGAGCATTGCCTAATATCGAGCAATATTGTCGAGCATTTCTGCGTTAAACTTGTTTTAGGCATCCTCTAAAATTAAGGTTTGACACGTTAATATCATTCGGCATACTCTTCGCGCTTAACCCTCTTCTGCATTACACCGGAGATGAAAAAGTGAGGCGTATGTCGTCGCTCACGCACATCTTCCCCATCTTTTATTGGAAAGTTCCGAATGTTACCATTCTGTTTCCTTTCCCCTCACTAACTACTTTCGCAAATTTTCACTCGTATCGTTCATATTCCCCGTCATCATTCAATGGGCGTGTGTTTTCGGATTCGCGGCGATCTTTAACCTTTGAGTCAGTCCGAATCGACGTTAACGATGCGCTGAGCCTCGGACGTCGAGTTGGTATTGAGCAGGTGGAATTTTATGAAATATGACTTTTTGGTCCACACGTACGAAACGGAACGCATCAAGGTGATCAGCGTCTGGAGTGAGTTCACGGACCAGGATCTTCCAGTTCGTCCGCGCAAGGACGATCCTCGAGGACGTACTGCGCACGAGCAGATGGTGCATCAGTGTGTGAGTGAGGATCTCTGGTTTCGTAACATGTTGGGCATCGACGTGGGCGCGCCACCCTTGCCGCAACAGGAAACTCGTTTGGCCTTCATGAAGCGTTATGCGGAGGACAGCGGCGCACGTCTGGCTGCCTTGCGCGAGAAGAGCGAACCGTGGTGGGAGGAAGAGACACAATTCTTTGATGTGCGTCACTCACGGGCGTGGGTGATGACCCGTCGGCTGACTCATACTTCGCACCATCGTGGGCAACTCATGGCAATGCTCCGCATGCTTGGGCATGACTTACACAGCAACTACGGTCCCACTGCCGATACCGGAGGCCTGATGCAAAATCACGCGCCTACCATCTATGCCTATTCCGATCTGGATGCGCTTCTAAAAGGTGAAGACGCCGGCGGCGCCAAAGCCGTCTTGCCGGGAGCATCTGGCAAGCCAGTCACCGAGCGCCCTGAATCAGGATGATCGAGATTTCATGCTCAAGCATGTTTGACGGGAAGCGGTTTCGAAATTGCCGTATCGAGCAGAATCGCAAAGTGTCCATCTCTTTGAGATAACGAACCCATTTAAGCGTCAACCACTTAAAATCTTTACAGCGATTTTTACCGGCCGGACGCCGGGGAAGAACGATGGCTGGCATGGATGGTAAAAGGGCCAAGACAACGTCCCGCGATGCCGTTCTTGAGAAAACGATGCTGGCCGCGATCGCGCCCTACGGAGTCGCAACGCTTACGGTGGTGGCTGCGTTCTTGCTGACGGGACTGTTTCGGGGTGTGCTGGAGCCGAGTGTCTTTCCGTTATTCCTGGCGGCGGTGATGGTGACCGCATGGTACGGCGGACTTAAACCGGGTTTGGTTGCCGCGTTTCTCTCCACGTGCATTATCAGCTTCTTCCTGCTTCAACCTCGTTTGCAGTTGAGGCTCAGCTGGAGCGATGTTCTCAGGCTCGCCGTGTTCGTAGCGGTCGCGACATTGATCAGCGCGCTCAGCGAGTCGCGGAAACGTGCTAATGAGAATTTGAGGCAAGCGAACCAATCGCTGCAGGCGCTGGTTGAGGCTTCGCCTCTGGCAATCGTCGTTCTGGGCGACGACACAAGAGTGAGGTTATGGAATCCTGCGGCTGAGCGTCTCTTTGGTTGGACTGCGCAAGAAGTACGCAATCAGCCCTTGCCCATCGCCGCACCAGATGGGGAAGACGCATTCCATGCGAACCTGGAGGCTGCGCGTCGCGGCAGTGTGTTCACAGGGTGCGAGATGCGTTGTCAAAGGAAGGACGGTTCGGTGATCGGCATCAGCGTGTCGGCTGGGCCATCACGCAACCGCCGAGGCGAGATCGAATCGATCGTCTGTGTAGTGGCAGACGTAACCGAACGCAAGCGGGCGGAAGCCGCCTTGCGTCAGTCAGAAACGAAGTTTCGCTCCGTCGTACAATCGGCCACTGATGGAATCATTCTGGCCGGCAGTGATGGAAACATTATTCAATGGAACAAGGGAGCAGAAGAGATTTTCGGTTACACAGAAGAGGAGGTGCTGGGAGAGCCGCTAACAATGCTGATGCCGGAGTGTTATAGAGAAGCTCATCATCAGGGCGTCGAGCGAATCGGGGCGGGAGGCAAGCCCCACATAATCGGCAGGACCGTTGAGATGCATGGGCTGAGAAAGGATGGATCAGTGTTTCCAATCGGGTTGTCCGTAGCGGCATGGAAGAGCGATGGGGCAAACTTCTACAGTGGTATCGTTCGCGACATCTCAGATCAGAAACAGACGGAAGATGTGCTCCGGAACCTGGGCGAAGCGCTGAAGAAGAGTGATGAGCTAAAGTCAGCGCTGCTCGCATCGGTCTCCCATGACTTACGCACGCCGCTTACTTCGATTCGGACAGCGATAGACAATTTACAAGGAGACTTGCGTTGGGATCACGCCCAGCAACAAGAATTTCATCTCATCATCAGCGAAGAGGCCGCACGTTTGACGCGGCTCGTCGAAGATCTACTTGATATGGCGCGGATCGAAGCCGGCGAGCTGCGACCCTCAATGCAGTTGGGCGCTGTCGCCGAGATTTGCAGCAACGTGCTTGACCGCTGCGAGAGAGAGTTGCGCCATCATCGGGTACGGATTGCTTGTTCTGAAGACCTACCGTTGGTGAAAGTAGATTCTCCCTTGATTGCTGAGGCGCTGACGCATCTTGTCGAGAATGCGGCCAAATACTCACCCGCCGGAAGTGAGATCGTCGTAAGCGCACGTCTGGAAAGCAACGAGCTGTTGATCAGCGTAAAGGACCATGGACCAGGCCTGAAAGCGGATGAATTTGATCGGGTGTTCGACAAGTTCTACCGAAGTACGCGCCAGAGTGACGAGGGCGCCAGTGGTACGGGGATGGGCCTGGCTATTGCGCGCGGCATCATTGAAGCACACGGCGGCAGAATTTGGGTCGAGAGCGAGTTTGGCCACGGAGCCGTGTTCACGTTCGCACTTCAAGTTGGGGATATTGAAGTTGCGGAAGCTTTCATGATGGGTCGCGGAGCATGACAGAGGGCGGTCATCGTTGTTGTAAACGACGAACCACAGATACTGCGATGATACGTTGAGGTTCATTTGTCTCGATTTTATGACTCCTGCTCATCACCGTGCGGCCAGGCAATCGAAAGCAGGAAGGCATTTTCCTCGATCGCATTAACATCATGCGGTAGACATTTTCGAGCACCAGTAAGTTACCTGCGGAGAGGTCAACTAACTTCTCCGGCAAATGGACCATCAATCTACCGCTGAGACAATGAATGGAGATTCTGGCGTCGGCTTTGTGCACCCGCATCAGCGTTCCGGCCTTCATCAAAATCAGGACGATTCTGAAATCCGAATACTTCACGAGAGTCTCTGAGATGCGCCCATCCTTCAGCCAGTGTTCTTCCCGGCGCAATCGCTCGATCTCCTTGCCAAGGTTAAATGCAAGCAGCGGAACCGTAAGGGCTGCCACCTCCTGTTCCTTCGATGTGAGTTCGGCGGGTGTTTTCGCTTCAGCCTGGGTCATCGCTCTGCACCTCCTCTTGAAGTATCACACGAATTGGAGAGAATGGTTGTGGATTGAATGGTCTTTTGATGCCTCGCTTATAGACTATTAACACTTTGTTTATGACTTCTTGACATCTCGCTTGTTAAAGTTTTAGAGGTGTCAGCAATGCTGCTAAGTAGACGCGAGAGGATGTCGGAGCTTTGAGGGCTCAAGACTATTTCGTACTAATGGTTAACACCAATGCTTGCACACGCTGCCCAATTTGAGCGCATTGGTTTCCATGTTCCACCGCAACCGAAAGAGTCGCCGCCGGGCGATTGCCGAGTCACGATGATATTCCAACGTAGGCGAATTGCTGGTGAATCGGGACTGCTTAGGGAGACGGCAAAAGAATAAGACTGGTGCGACACGTTGTAGTCACAGTCGAGGCGCGTGGATCAGCCTGGCTATTGCTAGGCATCATGACTCCTATCATGGAAGGATTTGGAGCGAGACTGGAATTAACATTTCCACTGCATCCTTGAAAAATAAGGTGCCTGATCTTTCATGAGAGGTCGCGGAATATGACAAGAAGGTCCGTCATCCTTGTGGTAGACGACGAACCGCAGATACTGCGTGTCATGCGGGCGAGCCTGCCGCCACGTGGTTATGACGTGCGCACAGCCCCGGGGGGCGAGGAAGCACTTGATGAACTTAGCAAGGAAATACCCGACCTGATTATTCTCGACTTGGCCATGCCGAAAATGTCTGGGCTGGAGGTATGTCGCCGGGTTCGCGAGTTTTCATCCGTCCCGATTATTGTGCTCTCAGCCAAAGAATTCGAGAGCGACAAAGTGGCCGCACTAGACATGGGGGCTGACGATTACATCACAAAGCCCTTCGGATTGGATGAACTGCTTGCGCGCGTGCGGGCTATGCTGCGGCGCCTGTCTGATGTTGATAACCATCCTTCTTTACTGACCGTGGGCGACCTGACAATAGACTCGGATACGCGTCAAGTGGTTGTAGCTGGAAGAGAGGTCAAGCTCACCCCGAAAGAATTTGACGTGCTCACTTATCTTGCGAACAATGCAGGTAAAGTAGTGACGCGCCGGGCACTACTCCAGGCTGTGTGGGGTTCCGAATCGACCGAACAATCAAACTACTTACGTGTCTTCATTAATCAACTGCGCAACAAGATCGAGCTGGATCCTCAGCATCCCTCGCACATCTTGACAGAGCCGTGGATAGGTTACAAATTCATCCCTAACGAGTGAAATTCAGGCATTTGCTTGAGCATGATTAGGACGATCGGACCGGAGCCGAGTCGAGTGTCATGTCGAAAATGTCGATCCAGTATTTTACTTAAGACCGACACCACTCTTAAACCATCGGGCAAGTTGGACTCACCAGTTGTGCTGGTCCATTCCTCAGAAGCTCAACTTCGATCTCTGCTTGCTTAAGTTTAATCGCTGGAAGTGGTATAGCTCGCGTGTGCCGTCGTTTGTGAATGACTATGACCAATCGACCGCCGCTTATTGTCTCAACTTGAAATTTTCGTCCGGCGCCGGGAAGAAATGTTTACTCAGGACTCGCACAGAACCTCGATGAGTACATGCTAATGTTGCTTTAGTTTCACCTGGTTCTACTAACTTCGCAATGCTCCCTGCCTTTGATTTGTACTTGTGTGATTGATCAAAACAGAGGGCGCGTGTACTCGACCGTACTCACCGCAGATCGGTCATGTGCTAGAGTCCAAAATTCCGTTGAACAATTGGCGTTATGATCGAGGAACGGTGGAACACCGGCTCGGGTTGGACTCTCCACACGAGTTGGCTCCAACCCTGGGATTAGTTTCCTCTGATAGAAACAGCCTTGAACGGCGCTGTTCTGGTTCGCGGGTGACACGCGGGTCCAGAGGCGAATGACAGTTTAACAATAGCCCGCGTGCGGCAGGTTATTTCCAGGGCGAACTAGCAACGCATCTGATCGTAACTGCGGTTTGCGAAAGTACGCGTGGGATAAGGATGTGACCTCCTTCGACGGTCTCATCCTTTTTTGTTTTCTCTGCGCTCTTCCATCACCCAGCCGCTCTCTGTGCCGGATTCGCAATCGACACTGCAACTCCTGGAACTGTTTAAAAAGGAGCGCACGCACCTCGCGCTCGTGGTTGACGAGTACGGTCAACTCGAAGGGCTAGTGACGATGCATGACGTGCTTGAATCCATCGTCGGCGATATGAGTGCGGTGGGGGAAACTGATCCCTACGCCGTCGCGCGCGCGAACGGCTCGTGGCTTTTAGACGGTTCGCTCCTCATTGACGAACTCAAAGAAATCTTTCCAGTCGGACCGCTTCCGGACGAGGATCGCGGCTACGAGACGCTCGCTGGTTTCGTGATCACGCGCTTGGGTCGCGTACCGCGAACAGCTGACGCATTCGTCTGCTGAGCACGATCCGCTTGCACCCCCTGTGAGGACGCCTGACCGTGACGTTTGAGTATGAAAGGAGTGTGATCGTGAAGAAGAAGAGTAGTGATCGAATTGAAGTTGAAGTGGCTAAACCTGCTCATCAGCGAATTATTATCCTGCTCGTATGTTTAACTCTCGCCGCTTGCTCTCAGACGCCGGGAACAGCAGAGAATGCAAACGGGAATCGCGGCTCCGCCGCATCCGCGCCGACGACCTCCGCATCCGCAATCCCAACCCCGTCACCGACGCCGGAGGTCGAGCAGCTCAAGATACCGGAAAGAGTTGCGTCAGGTGCAGTCACAGAGTCACGCGGCGTGTGGGACAAAGCGGTCCAAAGCATTAACTATGTGAGTACCGCCGATAACACGCGCCAACCGATGATGTTCTACAAGCCGCAAGTGGACGCCCCGAGACCGCTGCTAGTGGCCTTGCATTCGTGGAGCAATAACTACCGGCAGAAGGAGAGTGTTATCTATGCTGAATGGTGTATCGCCAATGATTGGATCTTCATTCATCCGAATTTCAGGGGACCAAACAATAGACCGGAGGCCATGGGGTCAGACCTGGTCATAGGCGATGTGTTGAGCGCGATTGACTACGCGAAAGCGAATGGTCGCGTTGATGAGAGTCGCATTTATGCGGTTGGTTGGTCCGGCGGAGGTTTTCTCGGATTGTTGCTGGCGGGACGCGCGCCGGAGATTTGGGCGGGCATATCCGCATGGGTGCCGATCTCGGATTTGAACGCATGGTACGAAGAGAGTAGAAGGCTCGGCACAAAGTATGTCCGCGAGATCGCGGCTGCGTGCGGCGGGAGACCTGTCGGCGAAGGGGCAGCGGCAGATGAGTGCCGGAAGCGTTCGCCACTCACTTACCTCGAGCGTGCGCGCGGGATTCCGATAGACATCAATCACGGTATACGCGACGGGCGCAACGCCGCCGACCCCGTACCAGTCAGCCAATCGCTAATTGCCTTCAACCTGCTGGCCGCGCCACCAGACCGCTTCACTGAAGAAGACATCGCATACTTCACACGCGAAGCTCAAGTGCCCAGCGCTTTGCGAAGCGAAACGACAGACCCGTCGTATGGAGGATTAAGAATTCTGTTCCGGCGGCAGTCCGGAAATGCTCGCATCACCATCTTCGACGGCGCTCATGACAAAAACACCGAAGCCGCGTTCAGGTGGCTGAATAGACAGCGTAAGGGTAGATGACGAGATCAGCGATAGTGTCCCTAATTTGAAAATCTTTTATGCCGAAAAAAGAGTTAAGATTGAAAAATAAAAGTCAACAATAAGAAGAAAATGACAGCAACTGCTGCGTATAGTTCGGCACTAGTGTCAAGGAGGCAAAACAATGGCGGGATATGTGATCAACATAGAAGAAAAGACGGTGGACAACAACTTCTTTCGCGAAGTCTTGTTCACGGCCCAGCGCGTCCAACTCGTCGTCATGTCGCTCGGGCCTGGCGAGGAGATTGGCTTGGAAACTCACGACGACGGTGATCAGTTCATCCGAGTCGAGGTGGGAAAGGGAATCGCCATTCTCGACGGGGAAAAACACGATTTAGAGGACGGCTCCGCCGTCGTCATTCCCGCCGGGGTACAGCACAACATCATCAACAGCTCGCCACAACAATCCTTAAAGCTGTACACCATCTATTCACCTCCTGAGCACCCCGATGGAACGGTAAATAAGGACAAGGCCGAGGCGGTCGCTTACGAGAAAGATCATCATCACTAGCATCGCAGCAAACTCGTAGATCGGCCAACTAGAACTATGGCACAGAGCCGCACTACGGCAGGGCTTGGGTACTGCTCAGGTTTTGGAAGGAGACTTATGAACGAGACACCACACCGAAGCGCAAACTCTGAATTCACCTTCGATCCGACGGGTAAGGTCGTAGGAAGTATCGATGCTGCGGGTGACGCCAAAGACGCAATGCGTGATTTAACAGCGTTGGGTTTTGCGACGAGCGAAGTAGAACTCCTGACGGATCAAGAAGGGGCTGCCCGGATCGATATGAGCGGTGAGGGGCACGAAGCGATGGTCCATGTCCATATCTTTGATTCAACACAGAAGGTGCCCGCTTTCTATGACTCACCTGTAATTGTCAGGCGGGTCGAAGAAGAGTTGCGGGCCAGTCATTACTTGATTGGAGTTGTCGCCAAAGACGGGGAAGCGCGCGAGCGAGCGCGCGAGATACTGAAATCTCACGGCGGTCACTTCATTAACTTCTACGGGCGGTTCGCTGCCGAGGGTTTAGAAACGTGATCTCGGATCGACACAGGACAAGTGGTTTAACTACAAGAAAGGAAAAAATGAGCAAACCAGTTACTCCGTCCCCGGTGTGCTGAAGAACGCCATTGATTGGGCTTCAAGACCCTACGGAGACAGCGCGTAGAATGGAAAGCCGGTAGCGATCATGGGCGCTTCGGTTGGTGCGATCGCGACGGCGCGGGCACAATACCATCTCCGACAGATGATGGTGTTCCCCAACATGTTCCCCGTCAACCAGCCGGAGGTGATGATCGCGAACGCCTCCGAGCGTTTCGACGCACAGGGAAATCTGACTGATGACCCAACGAAAGAATTCATTCGCCAGTTGCTCCAGAGTCTTGCGGATTGGACAAGGCGGATCAGCTAACCGCGGACCTGCATGCTGATGATATGAAACTCGAAAAGCTTGACCCTCCGATTGATTTGGACCACGACCACGTTCTGGGACCACCGGACGCCGAGCTCACGCTTGTCGAGTACGGCAGCTACGCCTGCCCTCATTGTCACGCGGTCCATGAAGTCATCGAGGGGCTGCGCAGCCGGTTCGGAGAGCGAATGCGTTATGTGTTTCGACACCTCCCAGTGGTTGACAACGAGAACGCGTTACACGCCGCCGCCCTGGCGGAATATGCCGCTGAAACTACCGGACGTTTCTGGGAAGTACACGAAGCATTGATGGAACGCGGGCCTGCGTTCTCTGAAGGCGACTTCGAACGGATTGCACGCGAGTTCAACTTGCCCAGCGGTGCGGCGTCCGAGGTCATATTGGAGGCAGCGCAGGACCGCGTGCGCCAGGATGCCGAGAGTGCGCGACGCAGCGGTGCGCGGGTGACACCAACCTTTTTCATCAATGACCGCCGGTATGTTGGCGCGTGGGACGAAAGCTCCCTGGCCGATGCGATGCTCGCCCCACTGGGCCACCGCATCCAGGCTGCTGCGTTCGAGTTCGTTCGCTGGGGACCATCGTCGGGTTTGCTTCTGGGCCTGGCAACGCTGCTCGCGCTTGTGCTCAGCAATTCGCGCGTGGGGCCGGCATTCCTATCCTGGTGGGATACAACTCTAGGATTTCAGTGGGGCACTTTCACCTTCGGCCTAACACTGCTGGACTGGGTCAACCACGGGCTTCTGACGATCTTCTTTTTCGTGGTCGGGCTTGAGATCAAGCGTGAGTTCACCGTGGGCCACCTCGCGAGCTTCCGGTCAGGAGCGCTTCCGGTGATTGCCGCGTTCGGCGGCATCGTCCTGCCCGCGGTTATCTATGCGTTGATCGCGCCGCCAGACTTGAGGCACGGTTGGGGGATTCCGATCGGGACTGACACCGCCTTCGCCGTCGCGCTCATCGTGTTGCTCGGCGACCGCGTTCCTATCGAGCTGCGCGTGTTCCTGACCGCGGCGGTGATCATCGACGACATCGTCGCAATCCTCGTCATCGCGCTGTTCTACACCGGCGACCTTGCAACGATTTATCTGATCGCAGGTGCGGTGGTTGTGGTCCTGCTCACCGTTTTCAACCGCGCCGGCGTATACGGCATCCTGCCATACGCGCTGAGCGGCATCATCCTCTGGTTCTTCCTTCATGAGGCCGGACTGCATGCCACGTTGGCCGGCGTGATCTTGGCCGTGCTCATACCCACGCGTCCTCCGACCAACCTGAAAGCATTGTTAGCGCAGGCAACGACAGTGATCCACGAAGAATACCTCCACAGTGGCGAAGCTATGCACTCTGGACCGTCCGAGCCGGCACTGCGGGCGCTCGACAGGATTCACTCCCGGGCCGAGTCGCCCGCGGACAAGCTCCTTCGTTCCATCGAGCCATGGTCGAGCTACCTCGTGCTACCCATCTTCGCATTGGCGAACGCCGGCGTTGTCTGGTCCACCGACGTATTTCTGGAAAACGGAAGATTGATGACCGCGATTACGCTGGGATTAGTAGTGGGGAAGTCGATTGGCATCGTGACGGCCTCGTGGCTCGCGGTGCGCAGCGGTATCGCGGTGAAACCCGAAGCCTATTCTTGGCGTCAGTTAATCGGCGCCGGCGCGCTCGGCGGAATCGGTTTCACGATGTCGCTGTTTATCGCTGGACTGGCATTTCCGAATGCCGCCGACTACACCGCGGCCAAGATTGCAATCTTCATCGCGTCACTGATCGCCGCCGGAGTGGGAACGATCATTCTCTATCCACGGCGCCACGAAGAAAGCGAATCGGAGCTAGCTGACGAAACTAGCGCCGTCGCCGGTTGTACGATTTGATGAGCGGCCACGGACATTCCTTAGGAGGGACGAATGAGGTTCGCACTCCTCAATTTGGCTTACAGTCTTGGCTTGTTGATCGGCATGTTATTCATGGTCGAAGTCGGTCGGCGCATCGGCTTGTGGCGGATGTCGGTGGACAAAGAGGGTGCGCGTGCAGGTCTCGGAACGGTCGAGGGTGCACTCCTTGCGCTATTGGGATTGCTGATCGCGTTCTCTTTCTCAGGAGCGGCAGCCCGTTACGATGCACGGCGTCAACAGGTTGTAGACGAGGCAAATGAGATCGGAAGTGCCTACTTATTAGTTGATCTGCTGCCCATGGAAAGCCAGCCATTGTTGCGAGACAGATTTCGGCAGTATGTAGACTCGCGATTAGAATCCTATCGCAGGATGCCGGACATCGCCGCCGCGAAAGCAGAATACGAGCGTTCGAGGGCTTTGCAGAATGATATCTGGACGCAGGCTGTCACTGCGACTCGTGATTCTGGATATCAATCGGTAGCAATGCTAATTCTCCCCGCCATCAGCAAGATGATGAGCATTGCTACTCAGCGAACTGCAGCTCTACAAACGCATCCCCCAACAATCATTTTTGTCATGCTCGCCGGACTAATGCTGATCTGTTCACTCCTTGCAGGTTATGGAATGGCAAGTGGAAAGTCGCGCAACTGGATGCATACTGTGGCCTTTGCTGTGATTCTGGCGTTGACCGTTTACGTCATTCGTGACCTTGAATATCCTCGTCTGCCGGGATTGGTCGGGCTGAATGTTTTCGACAATGTATTGGTCGATCTCAGGAAAAGTATGCATTGAAATCGCATGGTACGAATGCTAAAGCAAATTGGTGTGATGTGAGGAGAAAGGTTCGCGCGGACGAAGTGGAACAGAAAACTTCGGTTCCTTCGCGTGCGAGGCGTCGCCGCGCAAGCGAGTAAATTTCCAGCGCTTGAAACAAGGGGGTAGGTCATGCAAGCAGTAAGATTCGTCGGTGTAGGCCAATCCGCTCAGATAGAAGACGTTCGGAAGCCTTCACCAGGACCTGGTCAGGTAGTTGTAAAGATCGGGGGTGCGGGTGTGTGCCATTCCGACTTGCACGTGATGGAGGAAGATCTGGGCGTCAAGCCTCCGTTCACTCTCGGACACGAGAACGCAGGGTGGGTGTCCCATGTGGGAGAAGGCGTCACCGGTTTTAAGGAAGGCGACGCAGTGGCGGTCTATGGACCATGGGGCTGCGGTCATTGTCATCCTTGTCAGCTCTCGATGGAGAATTACTGCGAGAACTGGGCTTCGATTGGGAGCTTCGGCGGCGGCCTCGGCTCCGACGGTGGAATGGCTGAATACATGCTTGTTCCTTTCGCCCGGCTCCTGGTTCCGCTCGGCAAACTGAGTCCGGCGAAAGCTGCTCCGCTCACTGACGCCGCGCTGACTCCATACCACGCCATCAAGCGCGCCTTGCCGCAGCTTAACGCCGAAAGCACAGTCGTATTGATGGGCGTCGGCGGACTCGGACACATGGCGCTCCAACTTCTGCGCGTGCTTGCGCCTGTACTCATCATTGCGGCGGACGTGGATGATAAGAAATTGGAGCAAGCGAAATCGCTCGGTGCAGATGAAATTGTCAACAATCGGAACGCCGATGAAGCCGCCGAGCGAATACAGAAACTCACCGGGCCTCGTGGCGCAGGGTTGGTGCTCGATTGTGTGGGCGTGCAGCCGACAATAGATCTTGGTGCAAAACTTCTAACGCGCAACTCAATGTGGACCATCATCGGCTTAGGCGGCGGACATCACGACTTTCATCATGGCAGCACGCCTTACGGCACATTGATGAGCATTCCCTACTGGGGTTCCCGCGTCGAGTTGATGGAGGTGATTGCGATGGCGCGCGACGGGCGAATACATGCTGAGACCACAGAGTTTCCGTTGGACCAGGCCGTTGAGGTCTATGACAAACTGAAACGCGGACAGATTACCGGTCGTGCCGTGCTGATACCTGGTGGCGCATAGTTGTTCCTCGTACCCCGGGCGGTTGAAGTGAGCGAGAGGAGGGATGAATGACGAAAGTAGTATCAGCCTCGACAGTTTCCGAGGTTCTGGCGGGTCTGCGGGATACCTCGGTGTGGCAGGAGCATATATATAAGGACATACATGCGAATCCAGAGTTGAGTTTTCAGGAAACCAAAACAGCCGCGCTTGTAGCCTCGAAAATGAAGGAGTTCGGCTACGAGGTTTTCGCGGAAGTTGGGCGCACGGGAGTCGTCGGCATTCTACGTAACGGTGAAGGGCAAACGGTACTGGCCCGAGCTGACATGGACGCGCTTCCAGTGCGTGAAAACACAGGTCTGCCTTACGCTTCGACACGCACCGCAGTTGATGATGCGGGGAACACAGTCGGCGTCGCGCATGCTTGCGGGCACGACGCGCATGTGGCGTGTCTGTTGGGCGCGGCCGAGCTCCTCGCCCACGCTCCGCGGTCGTGGGGCGGGACCTTTATCGCGTTGTTCCAACCTGCGGAAGAGGTCGCCGGCGGCGCGAAAGCGATGTTGGACGGCGGTCTGCGCGACCGTATTCCCAAGCCGGATGTCGCGTTCGCTCAGCACGTGCTGGCTTATCCGGCGGGAAAGATCGGCACGCAGGCTGGTCCAGTACTCTCTGCCGGGGACAGCATTCGCATCACGCTTCATGGCAAGGGCGCGCATGGCTCAATGCCGCACAACAGCGTGGACCCTGTGGTGCTGGCTGCAATGGTAGTGCTGCGTCTTCAGACGATTGTTTCGCGCGAGACGAAGCCGGGCGAGTTTGCGGTGCTGACTGTCGGCAGCAGTGTGGCTGGCTCGAAGAGCAACATCATCCCCGATCGCGCAGTGCTGTTGGCCAATCTGCGGACTTACGACATGGCGGTGCGCCAGCGAATGATCGACAGCATAGAGCGCATGGTCAAAGCCGAGTGTGAGGCGTCAGGCTCACCGCACACGCCTGAATTCGAGTACTTCGATCAGTACCCACTCACTGACAACAACGCCGAAGTGACCGAAAGGATCACGACCGCATTCCGCAGCCACTTCGGAGCAGAAACAGTCTTCGATCTCGGCCGGCAGACCGCCAGCGAAGACTTCAGCGATATCCCGAACGCCTTTGGCACGCCTTACACTTACTGGGGCGTTGGCGGCATCGATCCCGAGAAATACCAACGCGCTCTGGATGCCGGGCGCGTGGAGCAGGACATTCCCGTCAATCACTCTGAATTCTTTGCACCGGTCATTGAACCGACGCTGTCCCATGGCACTCAAGCACTCGTGGTTGCCGCTTTGACATATCTTGCGAAGTGAGGTTCTCGTCATGAGTTCCACAACCGCTGACGCTACCGCCAACACACATCGAGGCGCCAACAGACTCATTCTCGGCATCGTCCTCGCGGTCATCAGTTTCTGGCTCTTTGCGCAGACAACACTAAATGTTGCTCCAACGATGCGCGAAGAGTTGCGGATTAGCGAAGGCCTGAACAATATCGCCGTAAGCATCACGGCCCTGTTCTCAGGAATTTTCATCGTTGTCGCGGGTGGCCTTGCAGATCGCCCGGGACGCTTGAAGATTACCTACATTGGCTTGGCGCTGAGCGTCCTCGGTTCACTGCTGATCGCGATCTCTCCAGCCGGCACCGTCGCCTTTCTGATGACCGGACGCATCATTCAAGGTCTGTCGGCTGCGTGCATCATGCCGGCGACGCTGGCCTTAATTAAAGATTACTTCGACGGCAAGGAACGCCAGCGCCCGGTGAGCTACTGGTCCATCGGCTCATGGGGTGGCTCGGGCGTCTCCGCTCTCTTCGGTGGCCTTGTTGCTTCTTCTCTCGGATGGCGTTGGATCTTCTGGATGTCAATCATCGTCTCCGTTGTAAGCTTTTTGTTGTTGCGCGGCGCTCCTGAAAGCAAGGTCACATCGGCGGACAGGCGGCGTTTTGATTGGTACGGCTTTACCTCTTTCATCATTTCGATGGTGGCCGTGAACATCGTCATCGGACAAGGCTCCGCCCTGGGATGGTTGAATCCGGTGGTAATAACACTGGCCGTTGTCTTCGTCATTGCTGCAGTGGTGTTCTTCAGGATCGAATCACGTAATCCTGATGGTTTTGTCGATCTCAGACTATTCAATAACAAGACGTATACAGGCGCGACGCTCTCCAACTTCCTACTCAATGGTGCAGCCGGAACACTGCTCGTCGCGCTGTCGCTGGTCCAGCAGGCCGCGGGACTGTCTTCGTTGCAATCAGGACTGTTGACAGTGGGGTATCTGGTTGCGATTCTGAGCACCATCCGCGTCGGTGAAAAACTTCTGCAGAAGATGGGCGCGCGAAAGCCGATGCTGATCGGATGCGCCATCACCGCGACCGGGATCCTGCTGACGACCTTCACCTTCCTGCTGGCCGGCCAATACATGATCGCCGCCTTTATTGGATTCACACTCTTCGGCGTCGGCCTCGGCTTCTATGCGACTCCGTCCACTGAGCGGCGCTCTCCAATGTGCCTAATGAAAAGGCTGGAGCCGCGTCAGGTATCTACAAGATGGCGTCGTCTTTGGGAGCGGCGTTTGGTGTGGCGATCTCCGCGGCGCTCTTCACATCTCTCACTGGTCTGAATTCCAACTTCGCACCCTTATCTGATCTGTTTCTGGGAAGGACTGACAATCTCGGCATTCGCTTCGCCGCCGCCATCGCATTGCTATTCAACGTGATGATGGTAGTCGTAGCCATAATCGCCATCGCCATGACCGTACCCAGGGATGATCCGAGGGCTCACGCATGATCCAGCCCGCGGTAAGTCAGGAAGCCTTGAATGCTCTCGCGGAGTTCCAGGCCTATGCGGCGACTAAGCTGTTGGTGCTCGACCTGATCGGCACATTTGTGTTCGCGCTGAGCGGCGCGGTGGCCGGAGTTAGGGAACGTCTTGATCTGTTTGGCGTGCTTGTGCTGTCCTTCGCGGCGGCGAGTGCAGGTGGGATTATGCGCGACCTGCTGATCGGCGCTGTCCCGCCCGCAGCGATCAGCGACTGGCGTTACCTCGCAGCACAGGACGGCGTTGACGTACGACTGCTCGTGCCTAACGGAACTGATATTCCTCTCTTGAGACCTCTATCGAGAGCCGGGTATCGCCCCTTGCTGGAAGCTGGTGTCCGAGTCTTCGAGTGGAATGGCACGATGCTGCATGCGAAGACTGCTGTCGCCGACGGACACTGGGCCCGTGTCGGTTCGACGAATCTCAACATCGCCAGTTGGTTCGGTAATTGTGAGGTGGACGCAGTTGTCGAAGACGAAGCGTTTGCTCGTCTAATGGAGGAGACATATCTCCATGACCTGGACAATTCGACAGAGGTCGTTTTGGATGCTGAACACAAAATCCACGCGCCCAACGAGCCGCCCCATCCGCACCAGATGATGTCGAGCGGTGGGGGTAGCGGTGGGCGTGCGGCAGCTGGAGCGATTCGGCTCGGCAACGCCATTGGCGCGGCATTCACGAATCGCCGCGTGCTTGAACCCGTCGAGGCGCACCTCATGGTAACGACCGGCGTGCTGTTGTTGGTCTTAGCGATTGTCTTCTGGTTTTTTCCGCGCGTCCTTGTGTATCCGCTGGCTATTGTGTTCGTGTGGATCGCCCTCGCGTTATTTTACAAAGCTCACAAACTACACCGCGAAAGCAATTGGCGCGGATTCAATAAGTCTTAAGTAGGTTCATAGGCAAATTCGGCAACAACCGGTAAGTGGTATGAGGCGATTAGCGCCAGTCGAGTGCGATGAATCGAGACTTTTACTGCCTCGAGTGGGGAGTCGTAGTAAATGTGGTCCACGTGGGCCAACGGCAGGATGCCGGGGTAACTGCGTGCGCGGCCAAGGCGGCGTCGGGGTTCAGCGGTATTGAAGTGAGTCTCGAGCAGGTGCGACGCGAGTCCACGCGGCCACTCATTGAAATCACCGAGTACAAGGCGCGGAGAACTGAGGTGACAGCCATCGTTCATGATGTCAAGCAGCTTCTTTGATTGGTAGCGTCGCTCAAAGTAACCGGTTCCCAGGTGTACGTTGAAGATTCGCAGACGATGACTGACTTTTCGCTCCGTTAATTCTACAAGCACGTCCAAACAGCCGCGCGGCTCACTTTTACGCCAGGTAATGTCGTGGTTGTGAGTCGCTGCGATCGGCAACCGTGTCAGCACAGCGTTTCCACAAGCGGCGCCATACAAACGACGATTGCCGCCGATGCGGTAATGAAATCCGAGTCCGTCAGCGATCCAGCGGATCTGATTGTGCTGACGATCCGGGTGGTCCATTCCCACCACTTCCTGTAAAGCAATGACATCAGCACCTGTTTCCTTCAAAACCTCAACGATCCGCTCCGGACGCACACGACGGTCGAGCCCGCGACATTTGTGAATGTTGTAAGTTGCAATCCTGAAGGTAAGCATTAGCCGGAAGATGGGCGGCAGGACGATCAGGTTTTACCTTTCCGTGGACCACGCACGATCACAACCGAGCAGTGCGCGTTCATCGCAACCGCTTCGGACACACTTCCCAGGAGGAATTTCTTGATCCCTCGGCGCCCATGTGAGCCGACCACGATCAGGTCGGCGGTCCAGTTCTGCGCGTCCAGTAGAATAGCCTCCTTTGGTTTACCCGAGAGCACCTCCCCCGTAGCTTTCAAACCAGTTGAGGTCAGCACCTGTTCTGCGGCGGTGACTGCTTCCCGAGGTTCTTTGTCATGTCTCACTCTGGATGATTTGATCGCCCACGGCTCTTCAACGCTTATTACTCGGAACTCGCTTCCTTCGGGCCACGGTCGAGCGGCGACTGCGTGTGCTGCCTCATTCGAAGTCTCAGAGCCGTCGGTGGCGAGCAGCACTCTCCTGGCGCTATCCATCGTGTGCGCGCGCTCGTCTGCGGCGTCACGCACAATCTGAACGCTGCATGGGGCGGATGTAACAACCGCTCTCGCCACGCTGCCGAGCATCCAGTGCGTTAAGTCCTTACGGACATGTGCACGGACGAAGATCAGGTCCGAAGACCACTTCCGTGCGTAAAACGGGATGAGAAAACGCGCGTCGCCTCTGGCCACCACCACCTCCGCCGGGATGCCGACGTTCCTCAGGCGCTCGACCGATACTGCGGTTATTTCCTCTCCCCTCGTCTTCATTTCCCGCGCTACGGCGCGCTTTCCATAGCCCTCTTCGCGCCACACTTCCTCAGGCACATCCATGTCGGCGACGATCGAAAGCACATGCGCGGTCGTACCGTCCGGCCAGGGGCGTACTCCGATCGCCCCGACAAGCACTTCAGTCGAATTCGCTGAATCAACCGCAATCAGCAGCTTCATAGTTCAGTCTCGACTTCAAGCCTCCGTCGCACCCCAAGATGCCACGGACCAATGACGAACGCATACAAGCTTGTCAGGGCTCCAGCGGTCCGCAGCCACAGCAGTTCCGAGAGATTTCATAAGCTATGTGTGAGCGGCTGTCCGGTACTTATGATGTACTCGCTTTGCCCAACTCCAGAACCGCCCTTGCCGAACACTCGACGGCTCATCCGACCAGAGATTCTTCTGGAAATAGATACTCTCGCCGTTACCTGCTTCCAGGATCATTGTTACGTTATGTTCATAATGGAATCGTGATTCCTCACCACTTATCGCTGCTGCGACGTTTGCGGCGGCCACTTCAGCTTGAGGGACGGCCATATGGCCGAGCTTCGGTCCATCAAAGGCAACGCAATCACCAACCGCGTACACATGCTCCATACCAACCACTTTCATGGTTGAATCGACCTTGATATAACCATCGGCATCAATCCCAAGCCTTCCCGCAGCGCTGGAGCCTCTGAAGGGCGGAACTAACATCGCTAAGTCATGATTAACACTGCGTGAATCCATGGCGACCACACTGTTGGGTCCTATCTCTTTAATCGAGAAGTTTGGCAAATACTCGATTTGGTTTTCCGTCAGCGTCTCACTCAGCATAGCCGCGATCTGGTCATCACCAAATTCGGCCTGAATGTTTTCTGGACTTACAATCGTGATGCCAAATCGCCGGCTTGTGCCGTTTTTCGCTAACAAGCGCGAGAGAGCGAATGCTGTTTCGTACACGGGTATGGGAAGTCTTGCCCCGGCACACTGACCCACTACGATTCGTCCTTCGCGCAATTTCCGAACTGCTGCAGCAAACTTCGTAGCGCCCTTAAGATCAAGTACGTGATGCGCGTGTTCGAAGAAACCCACTACGCGTTCCGTAGCTAACCGGCGACCTAACGCAAATATCAAATAATCGAACGGAACATTACCTTCGACTTCACCATGTGCGATGACGATCCGCTTCGAGGTTGGATCAATATAGGCAACTTCCGCTTCAATGAAGTTAACCAGCCGATCCAGCATCGACCGGCGCAAATTGAAAGAAACATCCATTGAATTGCACTCGCCGAATGCGAGTCGAACCAGGGCAGGGTAAAAGAGAAATTGATGATTGCGCGAGATAAGCGTGATCTGATGTTCGTCACGCACTTGGTTCGCGAGCGAGTGCGCTGCGACAACGCCCCCAAATCCTCCCCCAAGAATTACAATTCTTGCCATTTCAAGCTTCTTTGGCTCGCTTCACGGCCGTGGCAATTTGAAATGAAGGGAACAGCAGGAGCAGGCGTAGAGAGCACATTCTCCAAGCTGCTCCTGTTTCTGCTGTTGCTTGTTCTGTGGATAACTCGCGATTGCTCTCGAGCATCCTGCTGATTAGAGTTAACGTCCCGACGTTTTTGCGTGGGCCTTCCGTTCTTCCCCGCCACCTTCGCTGATTTCCAGTCGCCGCTTTTGCGACTGAAGCTGCGGCGCTTTCATTATGATCTCCAGCACGCCATTGCGAAAGGTTGCCTGCGCATCGTCTGCATTTACGCCCTCAGGCAGCGGAATTTGTCGATAGAAACTGCCATAACTGCGCTCCGAACGATAGTAACCTTCGCGCTGCTCCTGGTTCTCATTGTGACGTTCGCCGGAGATAGTGAGGGCGTCGTTAGTAAGTTCAACGTTCACGTCGTCTTTTGAGAGTCCGGGCAGGTCTGCGCGAATGACCAGTTGCCCTTCCCGTTCAAAGGTTTCAATCTGCGGTGACCACAAACCTCGTCCGAACTCCCCCATATCAGACATGAAGCCGCGTCCTGAGCCCCGCGTCAGCCCGCGCGATCCGAAACCAAAATCTTCAAACAGCCGATCCATGTCTTCACTGAACCGACGCATGAAAGAGAAAGGGCTGTTAACGAAACGAGATGGATATGATTGCTCTCGTCGCGTGAGACCGCTCTCTCGTGACGTTTGTTCGTTGGTTTCCGATTTCGTTGATTGACCTTGTTGTTTGTCGGTCTTAGCCGACTCCTGTTGATGCCTTGTTGCCATAACTTTTACCTCCTAAGAATAAAACTAAAACTGAAACGTTACAGCGTCGTTTTGCTTTTAAGTCGTTTCTTTGAAGGAAGCTTTACCACTTTCACATTCTTCGCCTAAACCGCTTCAAATGGTCGCTGCAAGATGTCGTTACTTTCTGCATTGCCCGTGACGAAAAACCGTCCGTCAGCAAAAATACTTCGATGACACTCAAGGCGAGCACGATCGCGAGCCACGCGACCATCAATGTACGTGACCACTCAACTTCGGAGCCGCTACTTGCAATAAGATTCAATGCCAACGTCATATCAATAATTCACCTCGCTTTAGACTTCGTTAATTGCTCGATTGCGTGCGACCTCGACCGAGCAATGTGCATTTGTAACCAGCGCGGTTGCAACACTGCCTAGTTGAAATCGTTCAAGAGCACCGTTGAACCGGCGTCCTCCGACAAAGATTGAATCGGCCAGCCATGCTTTGGCCTGATCAATGAGGACGCGTCGTGGATCACCTTTCTCCGTCACGATCGAAACTTGCAACCCGATTAAACCTAACGCGTTCTCTGCCCACGCAACTGTTCCACCTGTGACTATGGAAGAGCTGCCATCGTCGACGGCGATGATTCGCACCTCAGTTCCATGCGGCCAAACACGGTTGCCCACAGCGCGAATCGCCTCTTGGGCCTCGGCGGACCCGTCGACGCCAATGACAAGTTTTGGAGGCTTGCTGACGTCTCTTTCGATGTCGCCCCGCGACACGCGCACGGAGTGATCTGAATCGGTTACAACCTTCTTCGAAACGCTGCCCAGAATGAATCGGCTGACAGCCGAACGTCCATGCGATCCCACGACAACTAAATCGGGTCTCCACTCGTCCGCTTTGCTAATCAGTTGGAAGGCGGCAGATCCAGCGAGTGTTTCGGCCCGTACGCTCCAATGCGGGAAATAGGATCGAACCTGATCTCTTGCCTGGCTGGCAAAGTCTTTCGCTTCCTTTAAAACGCGCTCCGTTTGCCTCTGGGCGTAAAGCAAGCCAGAAGTCACTCTTCGAGACATAAGTGCCTCACCAGCAAATTCATAGCCGACGTTTCGGGAACCATCATTACATCGGCAACCGAGACAATCAGGGCTTCCGCTTCCTCCGGTAAACCAGCTCGCTGCAGATCAACCAACGCAGCGTCCGCACTCTGTGATCCATCATAACCAATCAATACCTTCATCATCTTTCAGCTTCTCCCAAATGACTAACATGGTGTCAGCCGTGGCGATCTCGTCGCAATGACGTCCACCATGTGACTAGTTTAAATGACGAGGATTGAAGGAAATAGGGTATTAACTCTTAATTAGGCGGGTGTTATCACGTGGTGGTCGGTTCTGTTTAGGGTGCGGTGCTTGAAACGAGACGGTAGTACGGTAATGGCTGCTCAGGCGGTGACTGTGACCAGCAGACGGGGCCATCCTTCACCTCGCCCGCTGTGATGGCGCGCCAGTGAAGTTCTCCTTTGTTATCACGAAGCAGTAGTTCCAGCTTTCCAGTACCTTCACGCCAGCCATTAGGCTCATTCGTTGCTCCAACAATTTCAACATCAGCTGGCAGTGTGTCGCTGATTGACAGTTCTCGCAGTTTCGGAGGAGCACATCCCAGCAAGTCGCCATTGTCATTGATCATTAGCGGTATTCCCCAAACCGTACCCGTGCCATCTCTAAATAGTCCAAGCCGATCGCCTGTGCCGTGCTGATTAGGTGTGGGTGCATTTGCGACTGTAATTAGCCGGCCGAAACTTTGTTCCACTTGAGAGATTGGTACGTACGCCGCCCGAGGCTCTTTCGAGTTGCAAGAAAACGTGGTGCTCAAGAAGCACAGTATTGCTATGACGCGTAGCATATTCAGCCAGCTCGGAGCGCCTAAGGAGCGTTAACGTGCTCCCTCAATGAATCTCGTGTTGGCGTACTCATCTCGCTAATAAACCGTTGGATGTCCTTTTCACTGTAACCCCAGTCATGCAAGACTGATCGAAGCCTACTGTGGTCGGCACTCTCATTGATAAGAACAATTACTCCCTGGTTCGTTTTCATTTCGCTGTCCCTTCAAAATTATCGTTCAGCAACCCCTGGAAACACACTACTTCAAGACAGCCACGCGAGCGGGGCGAAGAAGTTTGCCGTTTATCAAATAGCCTCGTCGATGCTCGCTATATACTCTGCCGGATTGTTCTCCATCGCCATCGATCACAGTCATCGCCTCGTGAATGGCCGGGTCGAATACTTCGCCTTCACTTTCAAATGGTGTGACTCCGTGCGTTTCAAGTACATTCTTGAGTCGCTGATGGATCAAGCGGAGACCGTCGGCAACTGCATCTGTTCTTTCGCCGATGTGCAAAAGCGCGCGGTCGAAGTCGTCCATCACATCGAGCAGCGCCAGCAGAACTTCGTGTTTGCCGGTCTCTTCCGCAAGCGCGCGTTCCTCTTTCGTCCGCCGGCGGTAATTATCAAATTCGGCCAACAACCTAAGGTGACGTTCGCGCTCGTCAGTTAGATCCTTCTCGAGTCGAACGATGCGGTCGACTGATGTGTGGCTCTCCGGTTCCATCACTTCATAGACATCGTTATTGGATAATGTTGTGTCTTGTACAAACTCTAAGCTTTCCATGATACTCCTTCACTTCTACCATTTTCTTTTTCTTCCGGTGGCCAAACTGTCTTCAGATGTCTTACGGGAAAATACCAAGCTCCGCATAACAGATGGCGATCTTGTTAATGGCACTGATAAAAGCTGCGGTCCTGAGACTTGGAATTCGGGAATCTGATTTCCATATCTCACGAATCTGGTTGTACGCGATCGCCATGGACTCCTCCAGACCGGAGTTAACCAGATCGATCTCATCCGCCCCGCGAGCCACTGACTTTCGTTCTGCATCCGAGAGGCGCCGGCCGGTACTCTCTTCGACGACGCGCAGCAGGTTCTCAAAACTTGTTTGCTCAAATCGTTTGCCCATCCTGCCGAAACGAACGTGCGACAGATTCTTCAACCACTCGAAATATGAAGCCGTGACTCCCCCGGCGTTCAAATAAATGTCAGGAATGATCAGCACGCCTTTGCCTCGCAGGATCTCGGCCGCTGCTGCCGTGGTTGGTCCATTAGCTGCCTCGGCAAGAATCCTGGCCTTGACCCGTCCTGCGTTTTCTTCCGTGATCTGATTCTCAAGCGCAGCGGGAATCAGAATGTCGCATTCAAGTTCCAGTGCTTCCTCTCGAGTGTTGAGATTGGTTGCGCCCGGAAAGTTGAGGAGCGATCCGGCTTCCTTCCGGTGTTTCATCACTGCCTCGATGTCGAGTCCATTTGCGTTATAGATGGCGCCTTCGTATTCGGCGATCGCAATGATGAGCCCTCCGCCTTGTTGACAGAAGCGAGCTGCGTTGTAGCCAACGTTGCCCAGGCCTTGTATTACGATCCGCTTACCCTCGAGACCCTTTTCGAGCCCGAGTTCTTTCATGTCTTCCGAGTGACTACATACTTCTCGTAGACCGAAGAAGACTCCGCGTCCAGTGGCTTCAAGTCTTCCCCTGACGCCACCCTGGGAAACAGGTTTGCCGGTCACACAAGCAAGGGCATCAATCTGTCCTGGGTGAAAGGCGGAGTACGTATCCACTATCCACGACATTTCCCGTTGGCCGGTGCCATAGTCCGGGGCGGGTACATCCACTCCGGGACCAATAAAGTTTTTCTTAATCAACTCTGAAGTGTACCGGCGCGTGATCTGTTCCAACTCTTCAACCGTGTAGTTCTTCGGGTTGATCTTCACCGCGCCTTTTGCGCCGCCGAAAGGTACGTCCATCACAGCGCATTTGTAGGTCATCAGCGCGGCCAAAGCCTTCACTTCATCTTCATTCGCATCTTCGGAGTACCTGATGCCTCCTTTCACCGGCAACTTGTGATGACTGTGCTGTGCGCGCCAGCCTGAAATCACTTCGTAGCCGCTTCTGGTGCGCACCGGAAACTGGAACGAATAGACACTGTTACAGACCTTGATCTGATTTAAAAGACCTTCCGGGTATTCTGTAAACGACGCAGCCTGATCAAAATAGACCGAAACGTTGTCAAAAAAGCCTGACTGCGGTTGATTTGTATTCATCGCAATACTCCTTCAGTTTGAGTAGGGCCAATAAGTTCACCCATGCCGTATTCGTCGAGCAGGAGCAGATAGCCTAGTGCTAATGCTTCATCTTCTAACCGATCACTTACGGCCAGATCCCTTGACGACACCCTACTTCCTAATTGATTCAGCGACCAGGTCAGATATTGCCGAATAGATCCGCCACAATGTTGATACTCTTTGTCATCGCGTTCAAGCGCGCGGACTACATCGACCGCAGTCGTTCCGCTAAACTCTTTTTCTCGCCGTCGAAAGATCATCTGTCTCTTGGATACCTTACCTCTAAGTACATAACAGTCCTTTGCAGAGTAATCGTCACGCCGATCTAGCGCGAGAGTGTTTTCACGCGTGGATTGCAGGAGTTATTACGCGAGGGGAGAGTTTTATGAAGAGAAGAGATGGTGATCACCGTGGCAACCCGCGCAAAGAACGAGTGTTTTCACGCTATATGGAGGAGATGCTTTCATTTAACCTGAGTCTTTTGCAGATTGGAATCAAAGAATGAGATCAAATTTATCATCGCTCGGAACTTCATTCAGACGCTGGGCTAAGTTACTTATCGGATTCGCATGTTTCGGTTTCAGCATAGCCTTTATGAAACAAGCGAACTTAGGTCTGGGTCCCTGGGATGTTCTAAGCGATGGGCTAGCGGGATTAACGGGGATGCAGCTTGGTACTGTGTCCATCATTATAGGAGTCGTCCTGTTGCTGCTCTGGATTCCGATTCGGGAAAAACCTGGTTTGGCGACGGTGCTTAATGTCCTATTAGTCGGTGTGTTTGCGAATGTGACCTTGGCCCTTGTGTGGAGTCCGAGCGGCGCCTTCCTGCGTAGTCTTTGGTTCGTGACGGGGTTGATTCTCGCGGGACTCGGCACGGTTTTATACCTGAGTAGTCAACTCGGTGCGGGTCCGCGTGATGGTCTCATGCTTGGCTTGAGCAGGATAAAAGGTTGGAGTGTTTCTCGCACTCGCACAGCACTTGAAGTTCTTGTACTTATTGTTGGCTGGGTAATCGGTGGGGCGGTGGGGATCGGAACAGTCATTTTTGCGATAACAATTGGCCCAACTATTCAGTTCATCGCGCGCAAAGCTGGTCAGAACCTGGAGAACTCGACGATTCAATCATGATCTGAATGCTGGTAATGCTTTTGTTATACTTGGCATCAAGCCATCATCCAGAGGTACCAATGAGCATTCGTGGGCGATTACTGACGTTAGCGGTTGGCGGTGTTCTGCCGCTGCTGATAGTCGGCCTCATCGTTCTGTGGGTGGTTTGGACTGAAAAGCGAAGTCAGCTCAACGACTCGCTAGAGCAGCAGGCGGAGTTAGTCTCAGTGGTTTTCGACCGCTGGCTCGACGCTCAATACCAACCGCTCAGAACGATCGCGTCGTACCCATCTGACGACCTGAAGGACCTTACCACGCTAAGGGCCAACTTGCAGGCGGCTATGATCCCCCGTCGCCACTGGATCGATATTCGTATTTTGGACTCAAGTGGAAAAGTTGTCGCCCTCGAACCTGCCGGCGCGAGCGATCTTCCCGCCGCTGTCAGCGAAAAGCTCCTCAGTGAAGCGAAACGCGGTGCTTCTGATCTACAAACCGATTGGACGCTTGGAGAGGGACACTACCTGCTTGCGATCGCAGTACCTGTGAAGGGCAATGGCGCAGTGATCGCCCTGATAGATGGTTTGGCGTTAAAGGACGTACTGCACGGCATTACTTTACCTGAGCGAGCAGTTGTTACATTACTCGATCAGAATCATCGCATCATTTATCGAAGCCAAACCGCCGAAACCGCGTTGGGCCTGGATCTCAGCCGCACGGATGAATTGTCAGCACTTAACGAACGTAATACCGCAGTCACCGTGAGAAAAAGCTCTGTGGATGGGGTTGAACGAGTTTACGGTCTAAGCCGTGTTGGAAATACCGGCTATGTCGTGATGGTGGGTGTCCAAAGCGCTATTCTTTATTCATCTGCATGGCGACAATTGATGAGCTATGCCGTAATCGGTCTAATCGTTGTGTTTTGCGCTGTGACGGCGGCGCTACTGATTGCACGAAGTATCGCCCGGCCTGTGCGTCTCCTGAGTTTTGCCGCCGATGAGTTTGGCAGCGGAAACTTCTCCGCGCGTGCGCCGGCCGAAGGACGTGATGAGATGTCACGCCTCGGCATGAACTTCAATGCAATGGCAGAGCGTCTTCAGAAAAGAGAAGAGAGGTTCACCGAACTCGATCGATTGAAATCGGAGTTTGTTTCGACAGTCTCGCACGAGCTGCGCACACCCTTGACCACAATCAAAGCATTGACGCGCCTGCTAATGCGTGACGGACTGGATGAGAAGAAAAGACGTGAGTACGTCGAAACGATCTCAGTGGAGTGCGATCGCCAGATTGATTTCGTTCTCAACCTGCTCGACCTTTCCCGAATCGAAGGCGGTGTGCTGCGTGTCACCCATGAACGAGTTGATGTGCAGGAAGTGATCTCATCTGTTGTCAAATCCGAAACACGATCGGCTGAAAAGAGAAGGCATGATCTTCAATTCGATTCCAATCTTGAAGTCCCGCCAATCTGCGCTGATCCGAAAGAACTTCGTCGTGTCCTGTCGAACATAGTCGAGAACGCTATCAAGTACACACCCGATGGCGGGCGCATTGTTTTGTCTGCATTTCAACAAGACGGCTTCGTAGCTATAAACGTGGCAGATAACGGCCGAGGGATACCGCCGGAAGACATGCCGATCCTGTTCGATAAATTCCATCGCGGGCATCCGGCGCGCCACTCCGAGGCTATGCGTAATGCTACAACCGATGCGGAGTTTTTAGAGGACGCTGATGTCTCCGGCGTCGGCCTCGGGCTGTATCTGGCAAGAAACGTGATGGAGCGAATGGGAGGGCGCATCACCGTAGAGAGCGAGGTGGGCCGAGGCAGCACATTCAGTATGCACTTACCGGTGTGGCATGACGAAAGCTGCAATAAGCGTAGTATTGAGGAGGGCGCCAATGGCAAAACAGTTGTTGGTCGTGGATGATGATCCCGGTCTCTTGCTTGCAGTGTCTGAAACGATGCGCGCAGAGGGGTATGAGGTGCAGACGGCTCGTCGCGGAAGTGAAGCGATGATCCGCGTTGCAGAATCTATTCCGGATCTGATCATCAGTGACATTCGCATGCCTGGTATGGATGGCTACGCGCTTGTGCGTAATCTGCGCGCCTCACCACGAACACGTCTTGTACCAATCGTCTTCCTCACAGCCAAAGATGAAAAAGCCGATCGCATTGAAGGGTTTCGTACCGGTGTTGACGCCTACGTGACAAAACCTTTCGAAACCGACGAGTTGGTGGCTATTGTGAAAAGCATTCTCGACAGAGTACAGCGCACCCATTCCGACCTTGCGCGCATGTTTGGAGAACAAGGCGACGCCGAGATAGATCTTGTGCGCGATGAAGAGTTAACAGACGCTGAGTGGCGCGTTGCGGAAGCAGTCGCGCGTGGACTCTCAAACAAGGAAATCGCCGCCGAGTTAAAGCTGAGTTTAAGAACAATAGAGGGTCATATTAGTCGCATTCTCGACAAAAAGAATTTGAGCAACCGGGTGGAACTAGCCCTGCACGTGCGAGAACGACGGCAATCAGACTGACCTTACAAGGATTGGCTGTGTTGCCTTATCCTTCCTTACCTGTAAATCGGAGTCACATCTGCCAGGAGCACGGTGAGCCCTTCGGCCGCAGTGGGATGAGTGAAAACCGCGTCACGCAGCATCGTGTAAGGAAGCCCTCCAAGCATAGCGGTCTGCACCACTGCCATCAGTTCACTTGCCTCTGTACCGAAAACTGTGATCCCTAGAATGAGGTCGCTTGCACTATCGAGGAGCATTTTTATAAAACCGCGCGGCTCGGAAAGGGTTCGCGTTCGTAGTACGGCTGCCATCGGCATCTTTGCCACGCGGTAATTAATGCCGCGGCTCTTCGCCTCAGATTCGTTCAACCCGACGCGCGCCAATTGCGGCTCAGTAAACATTACGTATGGAACAAGGCGGTTTTGAGTTGACCGATTGCCTCCGTTCAGGTTGTCACGAACGATTCGGAAATCGTCGAACGCGACGTGCGTAAATTGCAGGCTGCCCGCGCAGTCGCCTACTGCCCAAACGTTGGAAGCGGTTGTCTCAAGCCGCTCATTGACTTTGATATAGCCGCGCTCGTCCAATTCAATTCCAGCCACATCCAGTCCGATGCCCTGCGTGTTCGGAGTCCGCCCGGCTGCGATAAGGAAATCAGTCGCTTCGATTACGCGCTCACCGCCAGTGTCTTTGACACTCACTCGAATCTCCTCGCCGGAGCGCCCCTCTACCCGGCTGACTTCCGCCCTCAGGAGAACTTGAATTCCTTCATCGTGAAACAACTCCAGGAGCGCTGCTCCGACATCAGCGTCCTCGCGTCCGGCGAGCCTCGGTCCCATCTCGATAACGGTCACACGCGAGCCGAACCGCCGCATGGCCTGCGACAGTTCAAGTCCGACATATCCGCCTCCTAAAACGACCAGGTGTTCCGGCAAACGGTCGAGTTCAAGGGCTTCGACGTGGGTCATCGGTTGGGCGCCAGCCAATCCGGGTATATCCGGTATAGTCGCGCGCGTTCCCACGTTCAGAAAAACGCGTGTGCCGGCAACCGTTGCTGTGCCGCCGTTATTGAGAGCGACTGCGACGGTTTTTGGGGAAGTGAAACGAGCTTCTCCCATGATCAGTTCCGCTCCGGAGGCTTCGTATCGGTCCAGATGAACCATGATTAAGTCGTCGACCATTTTCTGCTTACGACGCTGCACGGCTTTCATGTTTGTCTCGACTGAACCCGTTTCGAGTCCGAATTCCGCTCCGCGTGCGGCAAGAGACTTAACTTTTGCGCTATGAATCAAGTTCTTGCTCGGCAGACAGGCAATGTTAGGGCACGAGCCTCCAACCATCTTCCGCTCGACCAAAGCAGTACGATGACCCGTCTTAGCCAGTGTCCAAGCCAGATATTTGCCCGATTCTCCGCTTCCAATGACGAGAATGTCGAAGTGTTCTATATCCTGCATGTCTCTTCCCTCCGATGCTTCCTCACCAATAGCCTACTGTGAACCGCTGGCGCGAATGTCGCGGCGTCTCCAATTCATCTACAAGCGCGATGGCGTAGTCCTCAAATGAAATCTTGCTGTCGCCCTTGGTGTTAACTAGCAGTCGATCTGTGCCGAGGCAGAATTTCCCGGTACGCTCTCCGGGCACAAACAAAGCGGAAGGTGAGAGGAATGTCCAATCCAGTTGCTCTTCGCCGCGCAGGAGGTTCAGGAAATCACGACTGGCGCGCGCCTCTGGTTTGTACGCCGGCGGGAAATCGGCCGAGTCGACGAGTTGCACGCCCGGCGACACTTCGAGGCTACCCGCGCCGCCAACCACGAGAAGTCTCTTGACGCGCGCTTCCTTGACGGCTCCGATCAAACTTCGCGGATTCGCCCACAGGAATTTGACGGCGCTGATGATCGCATCGTGCCCGGCGAGCAGAGTGATAAGTCCGGCTTCATCATTGATGTCACCCTGCTTTGCGATTAACCCATCGTGGCGCAGTAGTTTTTCAGGGTGACGCACTATGCCGGTGACCCGATGTCCGCGATTGAGCAACTCGGTCAAAATCCTTGACCCGACATTGCCACTGGCGCCGATCAATGCGACTTCCATTTAGTTTCCTCCGTCTCCGAGCTCGGTGCTAGTTGCTTCACACCCTCCGTTTCCTGCTTGCGGTAACGCGATAAACGTGATCGTTGCGGGTGCGAACTCAACGCTGCCCGGTTGTATTGAAATGCCTGCGAGAACGGGAAGTTCATCCCCTTCGCCGAGCTTCAACTCCGTGCCGTTCAGTTGGACCGTCTTGCTTTGCAGCTCGTTCGACGACAGCGTATAGCGTTCACCCGCTACAGGCATGGTAAGTGTTCGCGCTGCGTTTCTATCGTTGTTGATGACGAGTAATGCGACGCCACCAGACGTGCCGCGCAGACAGTGCGCGTAAACATGGAGCCCTTCGCGGATGGAGATGCCGGAGTCGAGCACCATGGTACCCATCAATCTGCGCCACAGTAGCGCGCCCCAGTAGCTGGGTTTGGGCGTTAGCGTTTGTTCGTCCAACAGGCTGTAATCGCTGGCGACGAGCGTGTTGTGAATCACGACTCGCACTTCCTGCTTGGCGAGCCGCCCAAGTTGATCGAGATAGCGGAAGGTGTCGAGAAACGTGCCTGCCCACGGGTTCCCGCCACACGCCGTTTCCGCAGTCTCGGTATTCCAAAAAGGTGTGCCGGGTTCAAACTGGTCGCGCAGCTTCCGATAAAAGGCGAGGGTCTCGTCCGTGCGCCGGAGCCACTCTTCAGTGAGTGCTGCTTCGCTGGTCGTCTGCTTGCCCATAGCGGCGCACCTTTGCGAACTTGCCCCGTAGTGATGATAAGAAAAGGCGTCTACACCAGCCCCTGAGGCGGCGAGTAGATCGCGCGTCTTCAGAATGTCCGCAGTGCCGTAAGCCACGCCCCAGTCACCAGTGGTTTCGCCAACCGAACCGGGGGCGAGCAGCAGCATATCGGGCGCAGCCTGCTTGATGAATTTTCGGAACAGTAGGAAGTCGCGACCATAGTCCGCGGCGTCATAGCCTTTGGGCGCACCGCCCATCGCGGCCAGTGTCGGCTCGTTCATAAACTCGGCAGCGGCAATCTCACCGTTCACAGATTTTGTGTATTCGAGAAGCCGGTGAGCTTGCTCCGGCGTCCACACGCCCGAGGAGTCGCGAGTTCCTACGCTGGTGGCGAATGACGTGACGATGCCCGCATCAACCGCCTTGGAGAAATCAATGACACCCTTCCATTGTTGGCGTGACAACACGCCCATGAAGCCAGTGGGCGGTTTTGAGGGAGCTCCATCTGTGTCAGGGAAGTAAGTGGTATTGGCCCATGTGCCGCTGACACGCACATATGCGGGCCCCAGGGCAGCCGCTAACTTTCGCAGGCGTGCGTTTGTCAAATCTATAGGAGGTCGATACTCGTAAAGACGCGGATCCATGCCGGCGGGCGTAGAGGCGTCCGCTTGAGCAGCCGCAGCCGGTTTTCTTTCTTTTAATATTGCTTCGAGTTCTGGGCCATAGGGCTTCCAGAACTTTCCGCCTGTCACCTCGAGCATTTCGACGTTGTACGATTGGTAGCGCTCATCAATAGTACCGATGCGCAACATGTTGGCCGGAGCGAGCGCGTTAGCGGATGCAGGGCTCTTATTCGCGGTCGCGTTCAGCTGTGTATTCGTAGTTGATTGGCATGACACTGATAATAGGAGCAGTGCGCTGATAAGAATCCACAGTATGCGGTCGTTATTACTCATCACACACTTCCTCCATACTATTGGGCCATCGGTAATTGAGCGTCGTGCGTGCTGCCGAGCCACGCGCTGGCATGGTCCATAGCCTGCAGATTCACTATCGCATTAACCAGCCCGGCCACCTGTATCCCGCCTCCACACGCTTGCACGCGACTAGTATCGATTGTCGCGTCGGGCATGGGAATGGGATGACTCATCGCCTAATCCTTCGCGCTAACGTGAACGCTGATACTTCGGTGCGAACGATCGAAGCGCGCCTAGAAAATAGTCATCAAAGCTCGATGCGGACAGTTTGCACCCCGTCTTCAACGGACACTTCGATGACGTGTGGCTGGTATTTGAACGGAATGATGCTGATACCGCCGTTCCGCTCAAGGTACGCGAGCTTGATCAGTGCTGTGTCGTTCTCTTTAGTCTGCTGTCGGAGCGCCTCTGCGAGGTCGTGTCTGGTGATGCCTCCGCGGCGCATTCCTTGCTCCTGAACCTGACCGTCCTTGATTAACAAGACGGGATTTCCCTTCACGAAAGGGCCGAACCAATGAATGTGAAAGGCGAGCACCGCAAGCAGCCAGTGCATTCCTATGAAGACTGCGCCCGCCACCAACGTGGGAACGAACGGAGCCGAGCCGTTTATGGCACGACTCATCACGGAACCGATCATGATGCCGACTATTGTGTCAAACGCCGACGCTTGGCCCAGAAAACGCTTGCTGCCTAGTCTGACGATCGCCAATGTGAAGGCATAGATGATGATCGTGCGCAGTGCCATAGGAAGAGCACCCACATTTGCTACGTCACGTCCGAGTGCTAACAGAGTCTGCAACTGGTCCAATACTGGTTGAAGCATCCTGCTTCTCCTTATCGGTGGCTGTTTGGCGTTCTAACGAGCGTCATGTTCGGGCGTCGAATCGGACGAATCGCCGCTGTGTGATTCGTTGGACGAAGAGAGTTCCGCACTCTTGCCGACTAGCCAAGTCTCGGCATCAGCGTACGCCTCCCGCGTTGATTGACCGCGAACCGCAGTCGCTTCATAGACTCGGACCGGACCTGTCACGCGGAGCTTGCCGGTGCGGACCATCTGTTCATACGCGTCCTCGCTTATGCCGGTGAGGTATAGTCGCCCCTGCAATTCCTGCAGCTTGTTCGCATAGTTGGCGAGCACCTCGACCAGCGTCGCGCCCAGATTGGTACGGCCTCGCAGCCGGAGAATCACCACTGGATTCTCTGCGCCATTCGGTCTTGGCAGCAGCCTCTCTAACGTCCGCGCGCCCGCATAAAAGAGGTAGCCGTACACGTCGAGCACCGTCACGGTATTTGACGGCAGTTGCTTCGGTGGCTTGCGCTCTTCAATCAGCCCGTCACCCCGCTTCACCAACTCGACGACAGAGATGTCGGTTGAAGATTGGTTCACGTAGAGCAGAGCCGAGAGCACGACGCCGAAGCCGACCGCGGCCTGAATCGGCAGCAAGAGCGTGGAAAGGAACGTGGTAACACCCGCGAGCCGTGATTGCCAGCCGGTGTTCCAGATTGAGAGCGCTTCCGACGGCTTGATGGTGCTGATGCTGGCTAGGATGAGCAGCATCCCGAGTGCGGGCATCGCCACATAAGAGACCAAGCCAGGGACCGCAACCACTAGCAACGCCATCCATAAGCCAGCGAAGATGGCAGCCCAGCGTGTGCACGCTCCAGAAATGACAGTGAGCGCCGTCGTGCTTAAAGAACCGCCGACTGGGAGCCCGCGAAAAAAACCCGAAGCGACATTGGCAGTTCCCTGAGCGATGAAGTCGCGCGACATGCTGCGCCGCGAGCCATCAGGGTTTGGCACGCTCTGGCTGACCCCGGCGCCCTGCACGAGGATGATAACGGCGACAGCTAGCGCGCCCGTCGCCACATCGAAAGAAATGCCGGAGAACGACGGAAGGTGCGGCATCGGTATGCCTTTGGGAATTTCGCCAACGTCGCGAACGACCTGCACACCATCCAGACCAAACAGCAGTATCAGGACCGACGGGATGATAATTGCTAATAGCCTGCCGTAGTTCCCGAGTCTTGTGCGTGGGAGCACGATGGCGAGCACAAGGGTAAGGCCCGCCGCCGCGAGGGACCACAGGTTGATGCGGTTGAGGTTAGACAACAGATTGATGGTCTGTGTCACCTTGTTGGCACCCGCTGTAGGCTCATAGCCGAAGATAGTGGGAAGTTGGCTGAGTATCGTTAGGACGGCGATGCCGATAATGAAGCCAGTCATAACGGAGTAGGAGACAAATCGTGTCAACCGGCCCGTTCCCAGCAATCCGAACAGAACCTGCAAAGCGCCGATTAGGACCACCATAAGGAACAATGCATTGTCGCGCGCATCTCCCTGCAAACCACCGAGCGCCTGTCCGGCGGACAGCGACGCAGCACTGGTGGTAGCGATGATCATTAGCTGTGTGCTGGAGAAGATGCCTCCCACAATCGGACCTGCCATACATGCATAGAGGCCGTAGATCGGGTTGACACCTACCAGAATGCCGCTCGCCATGCCGTCGGGTACGCTGCTAACGGCGCTGTTTAGTCCGGCGATTCCATCTTCGCGCAGTGAAGCGCGGGTTGGCAGCCGACGCGCGAGATGATTCGCGACCGCTTCCCGCAGCTCGCGTAGTCCCGGCTGGTCGACCTCCGGCTCTACGTCTGGTGTTTGCGTCGTCTCTACCTTCATTCCGGCGGCTTGCATTAAGGCGCAACCTGCGCGCGCGTTTCACAACTCCGTGTAGTTTCGCTCAACTTAACCCGCGGACTTTGCCATCGTCTGTTCTGTATAGACGAGATCATACCTCGCGTCTTCGGGTATCGGCGGCAGGCTTCGATCCCATTCGAGGTACGCGTCGCGCAGTTCGGCAAATTTCTCCGGCTCTCGATAGCGCATGTTCGCGCGTTCACGCGAGTCGCGCGACAGATCGTAGAGAAACTCGCTGCCTTCGATTGATAGGTATTTCCAGACGCCCGAACGCACGGCCTTTTGGTTGCGATATATCATGCGCCAGTACAGATTGCGCTCCACTCTCTCCCCGAACAGGTCAATACCGTCGAGTGGATAATCGGGATGCGGCTTTACGTTTGCGGCGGCGAGGAAAGTCGCCGTCCAGTCCATCCCGATGGTTAACCGGTCGTAGGTTTGACCAGCGGGAAGACGCGCCGGCCAGCGCACGATGTAGGGAACGCGGATGCCGCCTTCTAGCATATCCATCTTTTTACCCACGAGCGGATAGGTGTCGGAGAAGCGCTCGCCGCCGTTGTCGCTAGTGAAGACGACGAGCGTGTTCTGACTCACGCCTGTTTCTTCAAGCGTGTCGAGCACGCGCCCTATGCCTTCATCCATGTGGTGGATCATGGTCGTGTAGGTTTTGACCGAGCCGCCGTCGAGGTGTGCGATGTTCCGGATTCTTTCGGACTCTGCTCGGTCGTCTCGAGTCTCCCAGGGCCAGTGCGGCGCGTTGTAGTGCAAAGAGAGTAGGAACGGACTGGCCCTTTGCCGCTTGATGAATTCTACGGCCCTCTCGGTCAGTAGATCGGTGAGATAGCCTTCGCGGTGGACCTCCTCTTCTCCTTCGTAGAGGTCATGCCGTTCCGGAGAATCGTACTGTACGCTGTGCCTGAAGTAATCAACTCCACCGCCCATGAAGCCGAAGTACTCCTCGTAGCCGCTCTTGAGCGGGCTGAACCACGGCAGGGCACCCATGTGCCACTTGCCGACGAGCGCGGTCCTGTAGCCGGAATCGCGTAACAGCGAAGCCATCGTCGGGTGGTCTGGCGGGAGGCCGAGCTGCGGCGAAGCGCTCGCGATCGGTTCATCGAAGCCGCCACGGAGCCTGTGCTGATAGCGTCCCGTGGCGATCGCGAAGCGAGAGGGAGAGCAGACGCACGAGTTGGCGTAGCCGTTCGTGAACAGCAGTCCTTCAGTCGCTATTGTGTCGAGGTTAGGCGAGCAATCTTCGCGGCCGCCGTAGCAGCCCAAGTCCGCGTAACCGAGATCATCCGCCAGGATGAAGACAAAATTGGGCGGCGCTGAATCCGTTCGGCGTTCGTGGTTCTGTGTCTTCTTCGTTTTCATACGAGCCTCAATAAGCAGTCGCGTTGAAGTCTTCTGTGCGATCTTTGCGTTAACTGTAAGTCGTAAAAAGTACTGTACGCAGAGAGCACAGAGATACGCAGAGATCGCAGAGAAGAATCAAATAGTTGTAGTCGTCATGCCCCAACGTAAATGATTCGCCAAATCCGACCTTTCACATCATCGGAGACATACAGGGCTCCGTCGGGACCGACCGCCAGGCCCATGGGACGGTGGGGAGCTTCTGCCGGACTTGCAACCGGCTCTGTGCCGGCGAAACCGGTAGCAAATTCTTCGTAGCGGCCCATGGGCTTGGCCCCCTCAAACGGTACAAACGCCACTTGATAGCCGCCCTGCAGCGGTGTTCGATCATGAGAACCGTGAAACGCCACAAAAGCGCCGCCCCGATACTTCGCCGGAAACATCGACGCGTTGTAGAACGTCATGCCGTTGGGAGCCCAGTGGGCGGGGAAGCTCAAGTCCGGCTGTTTCTTCTGCTCACACATGCCTTGTGTTTTTCCACCGTCTCCTCCGTACTCCGGGGCGAGCACGTGCTTGCGTTGACTGGGATCGAAGTAGCAATACGGCCAGCCGAAGTCGTCGCCGCGATCAATGCGGGCGAAGACTTCAGCAGGCAGTTCGTTGTTCTGCGCGATGGTATAGAGCTTGGGCCAATGAGGACCCAAATGGTCGCGTCCGTGCAACGTGGCATACAGCGCACCATCCGCCCCGTTCACCGCCAGTGCCACAACATTGCGCGTGCCGGTCGCATATCGTTCCGCGGGAGAAAACGCCTGACCAACCTTTCCGGCGTCGTAACGCCAGATTCCCGCGTGTAGCTGAAGCTCCGGGCACGGTGAGATTCCCGGCGATTCCAAGGTGCGATCTTTCTCCTGACACGAGTTCGTGATCGAGCCGGAGTTAACGTACAACACCCCGTCGGACGTGATCGCAAATGGGTGCATGATGTGACCGCGCTGCGTCCAAAGACCACTTAAGATGACGTCCGGCTTTCCCTGCGGAACGAGCCGTCCGCCGAACCGGTAACGCACGATCTTCCCAATGTCCTCGACGTATAGCGCGCCCTGATGCACGGCGATGCCCGTACCGCCGCCCGCCTTGCCATCGTGGTGGAGGGGACCAAAACGCTGGACCACATCGGCTCTACCATCGTGATTGGTGTCCCGCAGGGCCACGATGTAACCGCCGGGCGCATTTCTTAGATCGGTGTACGAACTGCTCCAGGTGTTTGCGTAGACATCACCGTTGGGCGCGACCGTTATGTGTCGCGCGCGCCCTATGTTATCGGCAAACACTGACGCGCAGAACCCAGCGGGCAGGGCGAGACCACCGTTGTCCTCGTCGCAGCCTTTGCGTTCTCTAGCAGCACCCGCTTCCTGTGCATTGCCTGCCGTCCGGCGATTCTGTGGCACCACGATGGCGCTACCAAACAGGATTAGCAAACAAACGAACTTCAGTGGTGAATGTTGGCGCATATCTATCTCCTCGTTTGTATCAAGCGGGAATGTGGGGGTGCGCGCGCTCGGCTTTAATGGGCAGTCTGTGTCTCCTTCGCGCTCGCGGAATCGACCTCGCCTGTTGGGGCTGGAGTCTTCGCCTTGCGCTTTCCGAGCAAACGTGCGAACGGCAGAAGAAGCATCGCAACTGTGGAACAGATTACTGTCATAACCAGCACGTTTGGATCGGTAAAGCTCTGCACGGCGACAACGGTCGCCGCCCCGAAGTTGCGCTGCGCAGTGCCGAAGCCCAAAACGATCTTTTCGCGTTTGTCGAACGTGCCGACCAGGTAGCCGATTGCGAACGCGCCCGCGATCAGGAGCAGCGCGGCGAGAATCGCTCCCTTGCCGAATACGCTGAGTACTGCGTCGAGATTTCCCAGGACTGTAGCACCGACCATTATGTACAGCGCAATGTTTGTTATTTTTCCTGCCCACGGTAACAGCGTTCCCGCCGTGCGCGGCGACAGAGCCCTGACGACGAAGGCGAGGCACAGCGGCAGCAGCATTGTAAGGAGAAGCGGCCTTGCGATAGCCATTGCGCTTGTCGGAGTTCCCGATGCGAGCCTTGGGATAACGAGTGGCATGTAGATCATGGTAACGACCAGGAGCAGTATTAGGATGGAGGCCGCGAAGGACACGGGCTCACGGGCCATCTGCGTTAGCCTGATCAGCATCGGCGCACCCGCTGCCACCGACACCACGATTAAACCGATTGCCAGCGGCGTTTCGATCGGGATTAACCACAGTATGGCGACAGCCAGTAACGGGACCAGGACGAAGTTGGCGACGACGGCTGTAATCACCCCCGGTATATCGCGTAGCGGCTTGACGATTTCTTGCACCGAGTAGCGGAAGCCGACCGTGAGCATACTGCCCACGGCGAAGATGGGGACGAAGATGCGCACCAAAATTGAAAACACTACTGCCATCGTGGGTCCCTGCCGAATCTTCCGGGCGCGTTCTCAGAATATGTAAGTCATCCATAAGGCGATGAACGTCGTGTTCTTGCCGGGTGGCGTTTCCCGCAAAAATCTTCCGACGAAAAATCGCCCGTAGTTCAGAAAGAAAGTCGTATGGCGGTCCGCTAGCCAACGGAGTTCGAAATCGGGTTGATGACCGATGAAGCGAGCTCTTGACAATTGCCCGGTCCGCAATAGGTCGCCGGGCACGGAGTACACACCGTCGCGCAGGCTCTGCCGCCAGTAGAAAACCCAATCCCCGGTGAACGACACGCCGTGCGGGAAAGTAAGGTCTATCTTCGGGTGCAGATCGCGGTGATTGAGTGGGCCGATTGAGGCGAGTTGCCCGAAGTACGCTCCCCTCGGAAAGAGCGGGTGGAAGGTCCCAAGATCGGGGTCATTAGGGTCACTATCGCCGCTCGTCACGTTAGCCTTGACGCCGAGGCGCGGGCTAAACGGCAGCCGCCGCAGCGTATAGCCGTACACTCCGCCGACGGCCCACGCGCGCAAATCTCCGCTTCCGAAACTGCCGAACTGGCGGATGAATTCCGCGTCATAGTCCGAATCTCCCCGCGTGCCTGAGAGTCGCGTGCCTACGGTGTGGCGCATCTCGCGCGCACTACCCTGATCAAAGTGCGCGGTGCGACGTGCGAGGCCGATATAGTACAGATCGAGCTTTCCAGGCGACAGCAAGCGCGGCAAAGGCCGCACTGCATATATGCCCCACAAAGTTTGAGACGAGATGGGCGCATCATCGAAGAAACCCCGATCGTTTTCAACGGGCTTGACGACGAAGCCGTCAACGTTCCAATTGGCGGCGCGCAACATCAATTTTGCGCCGTCGAAACTCTGCCGCACGTTCGTGCCATCGCGTACGCTGATGAGTCGTCCGTAACCGTAACTCAGCTCTTGACGACCAGCGCGCACGGTTAATGAGCGTCTGCTGTTGAAGTTCCATGTAACATCCATGAAGGCTTGGAGAACGTCGAGCAGATCTTCATCTGGGGGGCCTGGACCACCGCGCTTACCTGTTTCGATTCCACTCTGTAGTTGTCCGAAGAAACGCACACGCTTGCCGAGGTGGAAATCAGCGTGAAGCAGAAATCTTTGCAACCAGTAACCGCTCAGGTCTTGCGGCGTGCTCCCCCACTCTTCGTTGCGATAGCGCTCGTAATAAGGCCGCGCTTCGCCGCCGACCGAGACATACCAATCTTCACGACGCCCGAGCGGAATGTATTTCAGCTTGTCTGACCAGTCGGAGCGGTGCACAGGATCGCGCATCATGCTCCAATCTTCATCCTGCCGGTCCAGCAGATAAGGAGGCGGTGTCGGGTGCGGCGCCTGCGTCGGCATATCCTTCGCCGGCGCTGTCGATGCTTGCTGCCTTTCAGACTCTTGCGCCAATATTTCGCTCACGGCGAAGCTCAAAAGCAACCAGAAGCACGCTCCGTAAATAAGCACGAGAGTCCTCCACATCCCGCGCCTAATAGCCGCCGAAACCGCATCTGCGATTGGGATGGATGAACTTGAAAATTACTCAGGTTTTCCGGGCGCGTCTTTTCTCTTTCGGACTTTTATTTTCTAATCTTGACTCTTTTTCGCATGAGGTTGAATGGACATCGAACGATCGAATTTCTTCAGCAAATTAAGTCAAGATTAGAAACTACAAGTCAAGATTAGAAAAGACCGAGAAGTGAAGTGTGTCTATCCTGCGGACGATGAGAGCGGATCGAGAGAGCGGGGTTCAAACAACGGAGGTCTATCGTGATTACTCTTTCCATGGCCACTGCTTTGTCACGCAAGTGGTGGCTCCTACTCATTAGAGGCATTCTGGCCGTGCTCTTCGGTTTTATGGCCTTCGCCTGGCCCGCGTTGACACTCGTGACCCTGGTCCTACTCTACGGTGCATATGCATTTGTCGATGGATTGACCGCGATTTGGGTCGGTGTGAGCTCGCGCGCTTTGGGAATACTGCTTTTCGGAATCCTGGGTGTTATCGTCGGCATTTACACCTTCTTCTATCCCGGTGTCACTGCCATCGCGCTGCTCTACTTGATAGCTGCGTGGGCACTTGTCCGTGGAATTTTTGAGATCGTCACGGCTATCCAGTTGCGCAAGGAGATAAGTTACGAATGGGTTCTGGTTATCAGCGGCCTTATCTCGATAATTTTTGGCGTTGTGCTTGTCGCTAATCCTCGCGGGGGTGCGCTGGCGATGATCTTGGTGATTGGCGCATTCGCGTTTGCGTTCGGAGTAATGATGATCGTGCTTGCCTTCCGCGTACGTAGATGGCCGAAACGATTAGAGCGGCTGCCCCAAACGTAAGCAGTGAACTCCCACAGGCAAACAGAATGGAGAATCGATACGGAATAGCTCTGTAATGCAAAACAGTAAAGCTCGACCACTAACGCTTTTGCTGATTTCGTCAGTCCTTTGCTTGTTTGCTTCGGTTGCAGTAAAGGCGCAACAAGGGCCGGACTTGTTTAACTACCCGGAGTTGGTCCAACTGTACGAGCAGGAGACTCCTCCTGATGCTTTGCAAACCAAGTTGAATCGTCTTTTGACAACGCCGTTTGTAAGTAATGCAGCAACCGCACGCGGCGTGAAACCGCTCGTTCCCAACACCCCGAGGCTCGGTGGTTTTCTCAGGGTCGTTGAGTGGAACATCGAGCGTGGCCTTGAATTTGACGCGATCAGCAGTGCCTTCACCGACCCTGCTCGCTTTACCAAGCTGATTGACTCGACCGAATACCCGCGCGGGAGTTCACAGCGAAAACTAATCCTGCAACAAATCGCACTGATGAAACAGGCGGACGTGATCGTGCTCAATGAAGTGGACTGGGGGATGAAGCGGACGGATTACCGCAACGTTGCGGCCGACCTGGCATCAGCGCTCGGAATGAATTACGCGTATGGCGTCGAATTCGTGGAAGTTGATCCCATCGCGTTGGGTCTGGAAAAGTTTGAAGAACTGTCAGAGAAAGACGCTGCTGAGTTGGCCCAGGAAATAAGAGTGGACCAGAAACGTTACCTGGGGCTGCACGGCACGGCAATTCTCAGTCGCTTCTCGTTGGAGAACGTAAGACTGGAACCGTTCGAACATCAACCGCATGATTGGTACAAAGAGGAACTCGAGGGCGTCAAGCCGCTGGAAAAAGGTAAGCGCAAAGCGGGCGAGTTGGTTTTTCAGGAGAAGGTTCGGCGCGAAGTCCGACGCGGTGGGCGTATGATGTTGACGGCTGAGATCGCCGATGCGCGAATCCCCGGCGGACGCATGGTCGTCGTCGCTACGCATCTTGAAGACAAGACCAAGCCCGAGGGGCGCCGCAAACAACTCGAAGAATTACTTGAGCGGATCCAAAGCACGGAAGTACCAGTCGTAGTGGCCGGTGACATGAACACGTCCACACACGACTCCACGCCTACCTCCGTTCAGCGTGAATTGAAAAAGCGTCTGGGCAGTAAGAGTTTTTGGATCAAGCAAGGCTCGGTATTCTGACTGGAATCAAGCTGCCGGCACTACTGTTGACGGGCTTGAATACATATCGGAGGCAGGCCGATCCCACCGTCCGCAACATTCCGCTGGTCGCGTCCAATCCGGAAGCCAATTTCTTCGTCCGTTTGAAGGACTTCCGCTTTGCCGATGGAACTGCGTTCGATTTTCGCGGCGAAAGCGGTCGCAGCATCGGCGGCAAAGATGATCCGTTAGCCAACTCAAACTAGCGAGGTAACAAAGGATTCATTACAACTTACGAAGTAGAACGAACCATTGCCTTTGTAGGAAAATTTAAGCTCGACTGGATTTTCGTCAAGCCACTATTGCTCACAGAGCCTTACGACGAAGACCAGCCACATCGGTTCGCACCACATTTCGGACGCACTTTGAAGAGCTTGAACAACTCCATAAAAGATCGCATCTCCGATCATGCGCCGATAATGGTCGATCTTCCTTTGGCTGAACCGCCATTAACTAAACGACGGGAGAAACGAACAGCGCGAACTCAGAGGCAGCCACTCTAACTCATGCTGTAATCTGTGGACGGTTACTTCGGGGAGGGGAATTTCACCATGCGCTTAGTGCTGATTGTTATTGCGTTGCTGGCTCCGTTCACAGTCGCAGGTCAGACCCACCAATACGCGGTTGCGACGGGCCAATATGTTCTGGATCTGCCTTCGCAGTGGCGGGCGGTCGCTGTCTCAGGCGCGGATTATCCTAGGGAATTTAGATTGAGCGATGATGATGGCGTCGTACGTCTGCGGATACGAAGAGAGATAGTGAAGGATGAGAGCGTATCAACGACAGATGTGGCTGAGCGCCAGCGACGACTGGATCGGAGCGCCAGGCTTGGGTATGTCACAGCGACAGTCGAAAGTTTTAAAGGAGCTTTGAGCGGCACCAAATACTCGTACGAATATGTGAGTGCAGGTAAACCGATGGCGGTGATCTATTATCTGCGGGTAACTAAACGAACGATCTACCGGATTGAGTTCAGCGGTCCGTCAAGAATGTTGTTGGATTTGGCGAACCAGACCGAATCTATCGCCCGCAGCTTCCGCCTGAAATAATTAATCCATTAGCACTTATAGCAACAGAAATTCCCGGATATATTCGTCGTCTGATCTGAAGAGCTCTTCATCGGAGCCGTTAAAAATTATCCGGCTACTGCGCAGCATCATGATTTTTGTATTTATCAGGCATAGCCGATCTTGCTCCTCTATTAACGTCACCTCGCCATTTGGCCCATAAGCCGCATAAGTTGAAGCAATAAAGCGTACGTTGTCGATTCCATGCGTGATCAGAATTGCTGAGGCGTCACGCAGGTCGCGAAGTTTGATGCCGAGTTCACACATGGACCGGGCTGTTGGCGGATCGAGCCCGCCAGTTGGTTCGTCCATGAGTAGAGTTTGGGGTTTGCCCGCGAGAGCACGCGCAATGCCTACTCGTACGCGCATACCGCCTGAAAGCTGTGCAGGCATCATATCGATCGCATCCTCAAGGTCAACGAACCGCAGCAGACGTCGTACTTCCTGCTCGACGATCTCTTCAGGAACACCCTGTTCATGGCATCTGAACGCCACGTTGTCGTAGACGGAGAGCGAATCAAAGAGTGCTCCATCCTGAAAATGCACTCCGATTCGCAGTCTTACGCGATTCAGGTCCTCCTCGTCATAATCCGTGATGTCCTCACCATCGATCAGGATCCGTCCCTCGTCCGGCTTCATCAGGCCGAGCGTCAATTTAAGTATAGTTGATTTGCCACCGCCTGAAGCGCTCAAGACGATTAACAACTCACCTCTCATTACTCTGAAACTTATGTCGTCAAGTATGATGTGGTCGCCATAAGCGAACTTGACATTTCGAAATTCGACCGCAGGCGTGACGCGGGTTTCGTCATCGACTCTAGTAGAAATTCCGGCGCTGGTTTCACCGTAATTACTTTCATTACCTGTTACTACTTCGGGAGTCGGATGAGCTTCTTCCGTGGTTCTTGATCTCATGATGAAATATCCGGAACGTGACGAGCCGCAAGCAATTAAGTAAACTACACTTGTCACATTAAAGCGTTTTAAAGATGAACATTCCATTTGATTTCGATTTAAAGCTGGAACCAAACGGATCATTTGCGATTCTCACCAATTACAAAGACGTTACGCTTCGTTCAGCAATAGAGCACCAGCGTGCCATGCGGATGTTTGCAGAGAAGTATGGGGTATACCAGTTCTTGCTTGATACGCGTGGAAGGAGTTTTTTAGGAACCTATGTGGACTTGTTTCGGTTCGCCCGGAAAATTCTACATAATGAAGGCTTTGATTCCAGGTGGAAGGTCGCCCTCGTAACCTCACCAAAGGATCGATCGCACGACATCCTCGAGATCTTCACTCACAACGCAGGATATCAGGTCAAGATCTTTACGGATTATGATGAAGCGCAAGTATGGTTGACGTGGCAGTCCGACTTGTGAACGTAAACTCTTGATCCAACTCCTTGAATTGCTACCGTTCTAGGCCAAGAGACGGCTCCGTCTAACAAAAAAGTCAAGATTAGAAAATAAGGTCACAAATAGAAAAGACAGCAACCAAACTTTAAGTTAAGTTCGGAGTCCAGATTTGCCTTAGGTTAATTCGGCTCACGCGCGTGTCATGTGCTTAAACTTCTTCAAGTGTCTTGAGAGGAAGTAAGGAATGATGCAAGGACAAATAAGGACAGACGACTGGCAGAAATATTTGAACGACTTCAGCAGACGTAATGCGGGACGCACAGCGCGACTTGAAGTGCTCAGCGAAAATGTCGGAGTACAAGGTAGTGATATGGAGAGGCTACCGCTCCAGGGAATCACGCTCGATCAGAGAAGTAGTGTCACCTCAAGTCTTGACATCATGCTAGGAGGCGGAGCAGCTGCCGACATGCGTCACCTGACGCACACCATCCCACACGTTCGACGTATCGTGGCGAAATTTGGACCAGACGCACGCGAAGATGCGCTCGAGATTGAATCAGAAGACGGAGCCCGAACATTACTCATTTTCGAAACTCTTCCCGAACTACCAGAGAACCTGTAATAGCTATAGCTCGGAAGCACAGAACCCGACGAGTTGTTTAAATGCGCGATCGGTAAACTTTGGGCGTGACACCGGTTCGCTTGTGAAACAAAGTCGTGAAATGACTTTGATTCTGAAAACCTACACTTAGTCCTACTTCCACTAAGGGCATACAGTTATGCGAGAGCAAATTTTTCGCTTTCTCGATTCGGCGATCGATGACGTATCTATGAGGTGGTATTCCGGTGGACTTTCGAAACGCACGTGAGAAGTAGTGAGGACTCATGTGAGCAACATCAGCGATCTCGGCCAAAGTCAAGTCTTTGGTCAAATTGGCCTCGATGTAGTTAGTAACGCGGCGTAGCGTGTATGCCGACATAAGGGCGTTGTAATTATGAGAGATCGTGACGTGGGCTGAATATCTCTCTAGCAAACGCGCCGCCAGCGCAACGGCGAGTCCGTCACCGTATATTCTTCCCGATGGACAGCCAGCATCAAGTTCCGATTTTAGGGCGAATGCGACGTATTCAATTTGTGGGTCGCGTATGCCCAAGTGTCTCATTATGTTAGTGTCGGCTATTCCCGATTCGTCCGCTATCTTATGAACAAACCCGGGTTCAAGTGCAAGCACGATGAATTCTGTCTCGTCGTGGCCGTAAACTCCCAACGCCGTTCCATGTGGAATAATGTCCAAGCTGCCATTCCTCACTGGCTTGCTCCGCGGGGGTTGCCCGAGAAATCGCCCTAATCTGGCCCTGCGATAGTGCACCGCGGCAAGATGTCTGCGGGGAAAGCCATGCGGAAATGTTGTTGGGGGCAAGTGATGCTCTTCGACAAACAGTCCAGTCCATGCGCCCTGCCGAGCCGAATCTTCCGGAGAAAATAAGGGTTTAGGTGTTTCGCTCTTGAAGTAGATTAGGATTTGGTTCTGAGCGATACTCGCGAAGGCTCTGGAGTCGTTTCCTCGTTGGGTTTTTTCTATCGGCTTAGGCACCGCCCACCTCTCCGCACATGAGGTCAAAGACGTACGTTACGATCTTCAATCAAAGTTTTCTAATACCATCACTCCAGCGATCGCGATTAAGGGACAAGAAACCCAACCAAAGCAGCTTGATAGAATCCTTGCATCTTCTTTAGTTGGGTTAAGTTGCGTTAACGTGTTTGAGCGATTCTACGCCACACACTGAACCTTGGTCTACAGTAATTATTATGATTGCGGAATTATGTTGTTAAGATCTTGCCCGCTTGTGTTTTATTTAAGTGTATTGTCTCAGTGGTTCTTCGCTCTCTGGTTCAGCGACCCTTACGCCGGCATCTTCAATCGCGTCCAGCAGACTATCTAAGTCCCAATCACCTTTGTACTGAACACCATTTATAAAGAAAGCCGGCGTTTTATCGACTCCCTGTTCAGCGGCGGCGGTGCAATCGTCATTTACTTTCCCTGTGTGAGTGTGTTCAAGCATCTCGCGGTTGAAGAGATCTAAGGTCATTCCCAACTGATCCGCATAGTGAATTAGTTGCGGATCAGCGAGGTTGGGGCTGTTTGAAAACAGCGAATCATGCATCTCCCAAAACTTACCCTGGGAGCCTGCAGCTTCAGCAGCTTGCGCTGCCGATAATGCATGTGAATGTCTTTCGATATCCGGAAAGTGACGGAATACAAAACACACTGAATCATCCAACCAGTGCAATGCATCCTTTAATGTGTGAAACGCAGCAACACAGCGGTGACACTCGAAATCGCCGTACTCCAGAAGCATTACCGTTGCGTTTGAACTGCCCCTGAAGTGGTCCGAAGGCAACAAACTGCGCGCTGCTATCCTCGCCATCGTGAAAGCTTCCTTCAGTTATCACCAAGTTGAACTAGTCAGTCAAACGAACGGCTTTCACGTCTATTGAAAGCCAGAGGAGAATCGGAGACGGCATTTGTCAATCTTGGATGATCGTTCCGCTTGGCGTCTTTTCTGTTTTTGACTTTATTTTCAAAATTTGACTAAAAAGGCTCGACGCAATCCGAAGATGCGCGCAAGGATGGAGCGCCAAGTTGGAACCGCTCGGCGTGCCCCGTGGGTGATGGAAGATCAATTACGTAATCACCCTTCGATGTTGGAAGGCGCTGAGTATATGCTCGTGCTTGCGCCGTAACGTTACCTTCAAATAGCACCTCACGCCTCCCTCAATACTTCGAATTGTCAAAACAATCGGTTTAAAAGGCCGATCGTTTATTCAGCGCGTTTAGTTCAAAGCGAAGCGGATTTCTGCCCATGCGGTGTCACCTTGTTGGGCGAGGCAGTCAGGTGTAAATACGCGGAAATTCAGGTGTTAATACGCTACTTCGCTCGTGTCATCCCGGCTAGTCTAGACACTGTAGAAAGCTGATAGCGGCGAAAATGAAGGAGCAATCAAGCGGATGTCATTAGCGGAGACTAAGTATGTGGTTTTTCAAGGACACGAACTGAAAAAAGAAGCAACAGAAAGCTTGCCGGAGACTCTGCGGCGTTGGCTTGTCAAATGTCCACAGTGCACCGAGGTTCGATTGGTGGTCGGAGCACGCGAAAACGAACGTTACGTCTGCAAAGACTGTGGACATAGTTTCACCATCAGCCGAACCACGACTTGAGTAATGAAGGACTGGATTCGAATTAACACGCTTAAGAAATGGAGAAGAATAGATGAAGTCATATAACGGACCAATGTTGATTAAAGAGCCCGAGCTTCGTTGGCCCATCGTATTACTCGCTGCATTAATAACCATGGCGATCGCTTTGCTGGTTGCCACGATGCACTTTGTGGCTTCGACGACGCCGCTAGTGAATCGGTCTTCGCCGCCGCAGGTCGAATGGATGCTACAACCAGGACACTCGGAGTTTGATCAATTCAGACAACAGATCAGCATCGAGCAGTTAATGGGGAATGAGAAGCTACATCCATTTAACAACCTGGTGGTGGAGTTGACGGGAGTGGTCAGAAACGAAACTGGGCAGACCATTAGTGGGCTGGAAATGCGCGGAGCAATTGTGGACACAGAAAACTCGATTGTTCGAGAACGAACTGTTGCCGTGATTCCTGTTCAACAAATCGCACTCGAGAATAACGAAGCGATCAATGTGCGGATTTTGCTGGAAGGCATAGACAGGGACTCAGATCGCGCGCGTGCAGTGTTGGAAGTTACTGGTATTACGTTTGACTGAGGTAGGAATTGTGGAGGCCGTGCTTCAAGAAACTCGGGTAGATCAAGCTGAATTTACCGATCGTGTCAACCGAGTTAGTAGGATTTTCAGACGTGTATTGGGATGTTGGCACCGGCACATGAGTCTCCCATTTACACGAGGAAACGAAACTTATCGAACGTGTGTAGATTGTGGGGCTTGTCGCCGTTTCGACTTGGAACAGTGGAAGATGGTTGGTGCTTTTTACCGTCCTGAGAATCGGTCTAGTGGCCGGGACCACCGGTGAGAACCAATGGAACTGAGAGGAATTGGAGGTTGAGAGGTCAGAAATGTCGGCACCAGTGACTAAGCAAACTTATGAGGAATCGCCACAGCACGTGTTGGCCGCTGTAGAACCTAATGGACCTAAAGTGTTGATTCCGTACGATGGCTCAGATGGTGCCGAAACGGCAATAGACGACTTAAAGAGAGCGGGGCTATCGCAGAAATTTGCGGCGCTGGTTGCAGTGACTGACGTCTGGTTGCCCTCATCGCCATATGAGATTACTCGGGCCGTAAGCGCTCGCCGGCTAAAACTCCTGACGTCAGGACTCTCTTCTTTTGCGCCGGCACTGCGAGACTGCGAAGAGCAGCGAGTCTTGTCGCGCGAGGCGGACAATCGCATTCGTTCGATGTTCCCCTCAGCCAATGTGACGATTGAAGCGATGCAGGAAAGTACATCCGTCATGAGTGATGTCGTTCAAAAAGCAAAAAGCTATGGAGCTGAACTTATGGTTCTGGGCGCCCAACTCAGCCCGTCACCGGATATCACGGATTATGCTGGACCAGCTCTGAGCGTTGCTAGAGCTGCTCATTGTTCGGTTCGAATTGCACGGCCGTCTCAGAGGAACGTTCATTCGCCGATACACATCGTGATCGGCCTCGACGAAACGCAATCTATGGAGCGGGTAATTGATGCTGTGTCAGAGCGGGTTTGGCCCGTCGGAACCAAAGTAGACATGGTTGTAATCGGAGAACTTAGGCCAAGAGATCTGGTACGTGAATCAGAGAGGATACGTACCTTGGAAGAACTGGTCGGCAAGTTGCGGGCAGGAGGTTCAAAGGTCTCGATTACGCTTAAGTACGGAGAAGCACAAGAGCTGCTCCTGGAACATGCACGGGACATCTCAGCCGATTGCATTTTCATAGCTGCGGACATAATGGCTCGTGGTCATGAGACGCGTAGGGAACTCAGCAACGTCGCTCAATCGGTTGTTTTGGGAGCGCCTTGTTCGGTTGAAATAGTGCGACCGAGAACTGCAACCTAGGAACATTGGAAACCAGCGGCTTGATTTAAGGGTTAAGGAAGCGAATCGTAATTACTTATTCAGAAAGAGAAACACAATGAGACTATTGCTTGCAGTTGATACGGTGAAAACTTTGGATATTCTTCTCGACTACATGGAAGCGCGTTCGTGGCCTAAGGGAACAGAGGCGAGAGTTCTTTCCGTAGTGGAAGACGAAACAATTCCGCTCGAAACATGGCGTGCCGAGGGTTATGGGATCGGCACCGTGCGCCGAGAAATGCAGAGACGAGGCGAACAAATAAGCGGCCTGGTCGTCGAGCGCCTGCGAGCAATCGGAATTCCCGCTCAGGTCACAATCATGCGAGGAGATCCGACGTTCCTGATTCCATTTGCCGCTCGAAAGTGGTCGTCTGATCTGATTCTGATTCGCGCAAACAATCGGCTGAAGTTTCGAAACTGGTTGCTCGGCAGTGTGGCAAAGTCAGTTGTTGAGTATGCGCCATGTTCGGTTGAAGTTGTTCGTGCAGACCAGTCGAACGCGATCGGCCATAACATGAGAATACTGCTCCCCACTGATGGATCGGACGCGTCATTAGCTGCAACTCAGGCAATCGCTGAGATGCGATTTCCGCGGGATACTGAAGTGAAAGTAGTGAGCGTGATTAATCCGATCAAATATTCACTCGAGGAGATCGGGCTTCTACGTGGAAAGGATAGCGAGCGCGCGCACCATGCCATTGGCAAAGCTGTCAACGTGTTGGGAAGTGCGCCATTGAATATCACGCAGAAGTGATGGCCGGCAGGAGAGTCCGACAGATCGTCGGGCGGGCTAGAGGTTGGGATGCTGATCTTATAGTCGTCGGTACTGCGGAGCGAGAAGGCTTAAAGCGAGTGATATCACGGGGCACTGCTGTGGAGGTCGCAAACCGAGCGCATTGTTCTGTCAGGGTCGTCCGCGGAAACAGTGTTTCAAATCGCGAACAACTGCCCCGAGGCCCGTTCCAGACTGAGCAGGATGGAGAGGGTTCCTTGAGGAAGGTTGCATAAAGAAAATACGGTGAGGATTACGCATTAAACTTTTGAGGAGTAATACGATGACGAAAAAATCAGAAAAAATCGCAAACATTTACATAACCGAACCGGATTACAACCGTCTTAGCGCACTGATCGAAAAGACACGTGAAGGGAACGGCGTAGATCGCCAATACCTTAACAAGTTGGAAGCAGAATTGGATCGCGCAGAGATTGTCGACGCTAAAGACATTCCGGCAAACTTGATCACCATGCGCTCAACTGTGCGACTGAAGGATTTAGTGAGCGGCGAGGAGAACACTTATTCATTAGTGTTTCCGACAGAAGCAGATTTCAGTCAGGGAAAGATTTCTGTCCTCGCGCCAATTGGGACTGCGATTCTCGGTTATAAATCCGGCGACACGATTGAGTGGACAGTGCCGTCCGGGTTGCGCAGACTGAAAGTGGACACGATCATTTATCAACCGGAGGCTGCTGGTCACTTTGATCTCTAATCGCATGCCATCGCGATTCGAAGAGCAACCACGTTCAGTTTGTGTCAAGGAGTAATAGCGATGAAGATTCTTATTGCTTACGACGGTTCGGATTCGGCGAATACTGCGATTGACGGATTGCAGCGCTCCGGTTTGCCTGCAGACGAAGTGGAAGCGCTGGTCGTGTCGGTAGGCGAAGTATGGCTTCCACCGCCGGCGCGTGATGAAGTGATCGACGATACGTTTCCGTTGCAAATCCCACCGGGTCTTACAGAGGCCCGCGAACGAGGGGCGCGCATCATGGAGGAAGCCGAAGGTTTGGCCCAACGCGGCGCGAAACGAGTGCAGCAGCTTTTTCCCAGTTGGCAGGTGAGCCATGAAGCGCAAAACGGCTCGCCAGGCTTTGCGCTATTGCACCGCGCACGCGAATGGACGGCCGATCTAATCGTGGTCGGTTCGCAGGGCCGTTCCGCACTCGGCAGGCTCGTCTTAGGCAGCGTGTCACAGAAAGTTTTAACTGAAGCATCGACTTCAGTACACATAGGACGACTTAACCCCGGCACCGGAAAATCAGCAGAGCGCATTCTAATCGGCGTTGACGGTTCTGAAGGAGCACTCACCGCGGTACGCGCTGTTGCGAAGCGTCATTGGACCGAGGGCAGCGAAATCCGCGTTATTGTCGCTGACGATGTTATGAGAGGTGGTCCAATCTCGCTAATGGTTCTGCCAATCAGGGAATTCGTGGAGGAAGTGCGAGCTGACGAACGCAGTCAGGCGGAGGAGTTTGCACTCGCTGCGATCAAAGGGTTGCGCGAGGGTATAGGCAGCAGAAATATTACAGTCTCTTCTCTCGTTCATACCGGCGACCCTAAACAGGTGCTCGTCAATCACGCGCAGGAGTTTGGCGCTGATTGCATCTTCACTGGGGCAACCGGATTCAGCAGTCGTTTAGAGCGAGTGATTTTGGGAAGTGTTTCTGCGGCGGTCGCCGCGCGTGCGAATTGTTCCGTCGAAGTGGTTCGAGCACCGCAAGCGTAATTAGCAATATACTAAAATCGCCTCAGCCTTCTTCTCTGCGCAACCTCACTGAGGTTGCACAGAGAAATCAGACCAAACAATTCACTCTGGTCCAAAGCCCTCAGGTGTTAATACCCGCAAGTCTCAGGTGTTAATACGCTACCAGGCCCCTACATTCATCGCTAATGTATTAGCCGCGATGCGGAACGCGAGCAGTAATACGTTTGGATTTATAAAAGGTACCTGAGTATGCAAGTGGTGGTTGAGTGGAAACAGACGGACAACGACACCCAGTGCCAACACGTCCCGCGAGTTCAACTCTTTTCGGGTTTGGAACAGACTGAGATGAAACAGATTGCAGCGGCTGCACGCGGTCTTCGTAAAAAACGCGGAGAGTTCATATACATGCCAGGTGACAGCGCCGACTCGGTCTACGTCCTAAAGAAAGGAAGGATCAAATTGTCGGTCCTCTCTGAGTCAGGTAAGGAAATCGCCATCGACCTTATTCAACGGGGTGAGATGTTCGGCGAGTTTGCGCTTATCGACGAGTCGGTACGCAGCAATATGACTCAGGCCCTTGACGAGGTCGTGATCCTGGTCTTCAACAAACATGATTTTGTAGATCTCCTCACGAGCCAACCGAAACTTGCTCTGAACTATATTCGCATGGTTGGGGACCGCCGTCGACGGATGGAGAAAAAGCTTTCAGACATTACTTCCAAAGAAGTGTCCTCACGAATTTGCGAACTGTTGCATGAGCTTTCGGTGAATGCTTCCACAGATGGCGCTCTCATTCCGCTAAAACACCAGGACGTAGCCTCTTTGATTGGGGCCTCGCGTCAAACTACGACTTCCGTTCTCAACGACTTGATGCGATGTGGCTTTGTCGAGTTAGGACGGGGTTGGCTTCGTATCAAGTCCTTAAAAGACATTCAGACGTACGCGCGCTAATTGCTCTTCGCCGGATGCAAAATTATTCTGCATCGACGTCGGTCAACTGACATACCCTCACTGTATCTTCCGGCATAGTACGCACGCCTTTCAGAGAAGAACCTCGTACAAGTCCAAACCTTAATTCTTCTAAAGGCAGATAAATTGTGGGCCCCGTCCCAGAAACGCCTGAGGCGAAGGTCTCGAGGCGTTGAGAGCCAGGTGCGGCGACGCCTCTGCCAACTGGCGAGCAGATTTACGTTGGGTAGAAGGAGCACGTCATGTCAGAAAGAAAGAATCACGGGATTAACTGTGGGAAAGACGCCACGGAAAGAGGGCAGGGTGCCAAAACGGGAGACGGAAAGGTGATGACGCTAATAAAGATCCTGATCTTTGCGATGAGTCTTACCTTTATGTTTGGCTATCTTGCAAATCGCAGTCTCGCGCAACGAACAGATCAAAAAAGCCAGGGATTTGATCGGCGTATTAGCGAAAACTCGCAACGGATGATGGAGGACGGGAAGCAAATCTTCCGATTCGACACGTTCGGTGATGAAGTTTATTGGACCGACAAGCTTAAACTTCATGACGCGATTCAGGGTAGCAAGTTCGGTGGCGTCGGTCCGGGAGTGAGTCCGAAAACTGCGCTGGCAGTCGGGCTGAAAGTGGACGTGGAGGCGCTGCCGCAACCGCTCATCAATCAACTCAAGCAAGGCAAAGTAGACCTCGACGATCCGGCGACCACGCTGGCACTCATTAAGCTGGACGCTGTTCTGGGTGTGAAAGGAACCTTCAACCCGAATGGTAGCTTAAAGGCAGTGGGACTCAGTTGCGCGGTTTGCCATTCGACCGTTGACGACGCTTTCGCACCCGGTATTGGACGTCGTCTCGACGGCTGGTCCAACCAGGATTTGAACGTCGGCGCCATCGTATCGCTGGCGCCGGATCTAAGTGCGCTCACCAGTCTTCTCGGGGTTGATGAGGCGACCGTCAAGACCGTGCTGGCCAGTTGGGGGCCGGGAAAATATGACGCGGAACTGAATCTCGATGGTAAAGCGTTTCGCCCGGACGGCAAGACGGCCGCGGTGCTGATCCCGCCTGCGTTTGGACAAGCCGGGGTGAACCTGCACACCTGGGGCGGGGGCTGGGGTGGCGTCACTTACTGGAACGCCTTCGTCGCCAACCTGCAACTGCAGGGCCAGGGAACGTTTTACGATGCGCGCCTGAATGACCCGCTGAAGTACCCGGTTGCTGCCCGCGCGGGTTTCGGGAACAAGCGGAGCGACGTTGATATGGTGACGGCAAAGTTGGGCGCGCTGCAGTTTTATCAACTGGCAATTCCACCACCGACACCACCGGAAGGCAGTTTTGATCGAGCAGCAGCAGCTCGAGGAGAAACGATCTTCAACGGCAAAGCAACTTGCTCGCAGTGTCACGTACCACCGCTCTTTACCGAGCCGGGTTGGAATACGCACAAAGCTTCGGAGCTCGGGATTGACGATTTTCACGCGAACCGAGCGCCCGACAATTCTTATCGTACGACGCCGCTGCGCGGACTGTTCTCGCACATGAAACGAGGCTTCTACCACGATGGGCGTTTTGCGACTCTGCTTGATGTGGTCAACCACTACAACAACTTCAGGCAGTTGAGTTTGACGGAGCAGGAGAAGAACGACTTAGTTGAGTACTTAAAATCGCTTTGAAGTAGCGCGTTTAGTTTTTTGCAGGAAGTTGCCAGGCTTGGCGCATTTCGTTCCCGTGCGTCAAGCCAGTAACTTTTTTTGAACCTGCAAATTCAGATCGAATCGTGCTTGCTCGGTCTGTAGCATAGTCTGAAAGTGTTTACTCAACCGTAGTTTGTAATAAGCCGCACGACGATTCTTGTTTGGGCCTACCCAAACATGAAATTCAGGAACGGAAATTTAGGAATGTCACTGCTCAGTGAAAATGTCCGGCGGGTGCTCAGTGAGAATGTCCGCGGATGTGCGCCGGGCGCGCGCCCTTGACGCCGCGGCTATGAATGCCCGCGCCGACCGGAGGAGGAAGAACAAAAGCTCCTCCGTTCGTCTTGCCATTCTAGCCGAGGCGTCAAGGGTACGCTGCGCCGCGCTCCGTGGTGGGATTGGCAAAGCAAAGCCTCCCGAAAGAGGAAAGGAAGCAAAGTTTGCGGGAGTCAGTAATTGCCAAAGAGATAAGCATTGCGACGGCGCCGAGCTTTTGCATCAGGTGATCGAGGAGTGTAGCGCGGACTTGGGGTGCTCGGTTTGGCGAGCGGCGTCGTTGCTGCATGGTCCAGTCGGCGATAAGCGAGCTTAGTATCATGGTGATAAAGATGTAGCTCACTCTCTGGGGTGACATGCACCATCACCTTGCAAGCGACCAGGCAGGGCTGTTCTTTCTCCCGCAGGATCTGGAGCGTGAGCCCACGAAAAGAGATGGTGTGATCAGCTTTGACCTTCCGCTCGGTGGCGGTGGAGAAAAGGCGGTCCAGATCTAACTCTGAGGTCAGCGAGCGCCAGGCACTTTGCGGATCGCGCGCAGGTTTGGCGAAGCGTTGGTTGTAAGCGGGAATAAAAGTTTCGAGGAACAGGTTGGCCTGCTCCAGTGAAGCGACGCCGGCGAGCCGCATCTCCTTAATGAGTCGATCCTGAAAGGTTTGCCAGAGACGCTCGATGCGACCTTTAGCTTGCGGGGAGAGCGCTGGGATCGAAGTAATACCGAGCTGTTCGATGATTCGTTGGATCTGACTCTGCGGTTTGCGGCCAGCGAGTTCGTCTTCAATGGTGGCTTGTTTGGGAGAGCGCAGAATAGTGTGCCGATCGTGATAAAGAATGTGCGGCAAACCGTAAGTCAGGGCGACGCTACGCAGCATCAGCAGATAGCCAAGCTGATCTTCGCTGGGGCGAAAGCGAGCGTAGACCACCTTGCCGGTCGCATCGTCGATCGCGCCGAGTAGATCCATCTCTGGAGCGCGGCCTTCCAGCCAATCGTGTGGCGAAGCGTCGGTCTGCAACATCATGCCTTCGGCGCTCTTGCGTTCGCGCTGCATGCGCTTAACCGCCAGCTTGGCACGTCGGGGCGGGCGAATGTGATGGGTAATGAGCAGGCGTGACAGTGTGGAGCGGGGGATCTTGATCCCTTCATCTCGCGCCAGCAACTCAGCCAGATGCGAGACGTTGAAATCGTGATAGCGGCCGCTAGGTCCAGCCAACTCTCGCAGTTGCTCGATGAGAGCTGGTTTGGTGCGCCGCGGAGACGGTCGGCCCTGGTTGCCATGCACCAGAGTCTCCAAGCCCTGCGCTTCATATCGCTGTCGAAGGCGTCGCACCTGGCGACTGCTCCGGCCCAGCAACTCACTGGCTTCGCTGCTGCTGATCTTGTGCGCGATCAGCCGCGTGATGATCTCGCAACGACGTCGTTGTTTCTCATTCAAGGTGATTGTCCCCATGCTGTTAGCATGCGGACATTTTCACTGAGCAGTTAAGCGGACATTTTAATTGAGCAGTAACAGAACGGAAATTTAGGAATTGACATTTACTATAAGTGGGCATAGGCTCGCTCAACCTCTCAAAAATCAGGTCGGAGATGGGCGTTTGAGCGATGTGTTGTAGCTCATTACATCCAACCGATAAACCATCTGGCAACAGTCATCTGTGCAGAGGTGTTCATTTGCGTCTGCCCTCTTTGCAAGCAACCAACAAACAGTGTCCGTAGCACGGTATCGGAGGTCTATATTATGGACGTCTCCAGGAGAACGTTTCTTAAAACAACAGTCATCGGAGGCGCGGGTGTTTCGGTTTTTGGTTTTAGTCTTGGTTCAGTTTACGCACAGACCCAGGGGCTGAAGATCGAACGCACAACGGAAACGCGCAGCACCTGCCCGTACTGCTCAGTAAGTTGCGGCGTAATTATCCACACGCTTGGTGACAAATCGAAGAATGTGACGCCGCAAGTCGTGCACGTCGAAGGTGATCCAGATCATCCAATTAATCGCGGTACGCTTTGTCCGAAAGGTGCTTCACTCGAACAGGAAATCGTCAATGATCGCCGCTTGCTTAAACCGCAGGTGCGGCGTTCGGGTTCCGATCACTGGGAAGACATTTCCTGGGACCAGGCCACCAGCGAGATTGCCCGTTGGGTGAAGAAGACGCGCGACGAAACGTTTATCGAGAAGGATAAGGATGGTTACACCGTTAATCGCCTTGAGACCATGGGATGGATTGGCGGATGCACCGATACAAATGAGCTGAATTACCTTGCCATAAAGACGATGCGCAGCATGGGGGTCTGCTACCTCGAAACGCAGGCCCGGGTTTGACACGGTCCAACGGTCTCCAGTTTGGGGCCCACCTTCGGACGCGGCGCAATGACCAACGGCTGGGTCGACATCAAGAACACCGACATGATGTTGATCATGGGCGGCAATCCAGCCGAGAACCATCCCTGTGGTTTCAAGTGGCCGGTCGAAGCGAAGAAGACGCGCAACGCGAAAATGATCGTGGTCGATCCGCGCTTCACGCGCACGGCTGCGGTTGCCGATCTCTTTCTCCAGATTCGCGCCGGAACCGATATAGCGTTTCTCGGCGGTGTGATTAATTACGCGATTCAAAACAATCGGCTCGCCAAAGACTATCTCGTTAACTACACAAACGCAGCGTTCGTTGTCAAAGACGGCTTTAAGCTTCCGGATGACGGTTTGTTTTCGGGCTTTGATGCTGCTCAACAGACATACGACAAGGCGTCCTGGAACTATGAAGAAGGTGGAAACCTCGGCCCAAAAGGCGCTGCCAGCTCAGGCACCACCGCCGTCTCCAATGAGAGTGATCAAAGTAAAAGAGGGTCAGAACCTTCGACGAGTTTCGAAAAGCAGTCACCGCAGGTTAGTTCAAGACCATCCACATCTCCGCAAGCCGGCGAGGCTCAAGGTGGTGGACATCAGGCGGCTGGGCCAGTTGGAGCGGCTGCCCAGGGAGGTCCTAAGCCTCCGCCAATGCTTCCTCTCAATGTTGCCTACGATCTGTCGTTGCAGCATCCGCGATCGGTATTTCAACTACTGAAGCAGCAATACTCGCGCTACACGCCGGAGATGGTCGAGCGCATTACCGGTATCCCGAAAGATCAATTCCTCAAAGCAGCCGATCTCTTTACCTCTATTCGTAAAGATGGTGACATGAAGAAGGCCGCCACGATCATCTACGCAGTCGGGTGGACGCAACATACGAACGGCACACAGATCATCCGCACGGCGGCGATTCTGCAATTGTTGTTGGGCGACGTCGGTCGTGCAGGAGGAGGCGTAAATGCGCTGCGCGGTCACTCGAATATTCAAGGCGCAACCGATATGGGTGGCGTGTTCGATATTTTTCCTGGCTACCTTAAGATACCCGCTCCGTCAGATACCGACCTGGCCACTTATCTAAAGCGAACAACCCCTACACCGTCTAAACCGACAGAATGGGACTCCTTCAACTACTGGTCCAACACACCAAAGTTTACAGTCTCATTTTTGAAGGCCCTCTACGGTGACTCGGCGAAAAAAGAAAACGATTTTAACTACCACTATCTTCCGAAGATCGATCGCAAGTTTTCCTGGACGGAGATGTGGGATGAAATGTACGCCGGTAAGGTCAAAGGCCTCTTCGCCTTCGGCATGAACGGTGTCGCGATTGGCCCAAACTCACGCAAAAACATCGAGGCTTTGAAGAAAGCGGATTGGCTGGTGGTCTGTGATCTCTTTCCGGAAGAGACAGCGGACTTTTGGAATTCTCCAGGCATCACGAAAGACGATATGAAAAAGATCAATACCACCGTCTATCGTCTTCCGGGCGCCGGTTTCGCTGAGAAGGATGGGACCTTCGTTAACTCGGCTCGCTGGCTGCAATGGAAATATCCGGCCGTACCACCTCCAGGCGATGCAAAAGTCGATCAGGAGATTGTGGCGCGGATTTTTTTGAAAGTGCGTGAGCTCTATCAGAACGAAGGTGGAAAGTTCCCGGATCCGATCCTGAATCTCACCTGGCCTTACACAAACACGCACAATCCTGCGCTTGCTGACCTGGCAAAGGAAATTAGCGGCAAAGCACTTGCCGACCTGACGGATCCCACGCAGCCCGGAATAACAATCAAGGCAGGACAACAAGTGCCTGGCTTTGGCTGGCTGCGCGATGACGGGACCACTGCCTGCGGCAACTGGTTATATTCAGGTTCATGGACCGAAGCTGGTGCGCAGATGCAGCGTCGCGGCACGGATGACCCTTCCGGTCTCGGTATCTACCCCAACTGGGCGTGGTCGTGGCCGGCCAATCGTCGAGTGATGTACAACCGGGCTTCGTGCGACCCGTCCGGCAAGCCGTGGGATCCGGAGCGCAGACAGGTTTGGTGGAATGAGGCACAACAGAGGTGGGTTGGGAATGATGTGCCCGACTTCAAAGCTGATTCAAAACCGGCCGATCATATGGGACCATTCATTATGAACCCGGAAGGTGTAGGACGGATCTTTGGTCCACTGGCGGCGTTCGCCGATGGTCCATTCCCCGAGCATTACGAACCGATCGAAAGTCCGATCGCGAATCCATTGCATCCGCAGCAGTCGAATAACCCTGTCGCGAGGATCTTCAAATCAGACATGGATAAGCTGGGCACACCCGCGGAAGGCTTCAATATCGTCTGCACGACCTATCGGTTGACCGAGCATTATCACTACTGGACCAAGAACAATCGGATGAATGTGCAGCTTGTGCCCGAGCCGTTTGTCGAAGTGCCGGCGCAGCTCGCCGATGAGATGGGAATCACTGGCGGCGAAAAAGTCAGAGTCACCAGTGCCCGTGGTGTTTACGTCGCGAAAGCGATGGTAACCAAACGCATTAAGCCGATGATGATTGACGGCAAGAAGACTTATCAAATTGGCGTACCCATTCACTGGGGCTATCGCGGGATACCGGAAGAGGCCGGCAAGACATCGCTGACTCCGGCAAATTCGCTTTCGCCCGCCGCAATCGATCCAAATGCTTACACACCGGAGTTCAAAGGTTTTCTTGTAAAACTCGAGAAAGCCTAGAAAGGAGGGCGGAGATGAGTAATCCACGAACATTTCAGATTCAGGAGATCTCGGCCCATCCTGGACCAATTCCCGGTCAAGGCACGCGACGAGAGGAAGCTGTTTGCAAGTATATCGATGTAACCACCTGTATCGGATGCAAGGCGTGCGAAGTAGCGTGTGTCGAATGGAACGATCATCCATTTAGGGAGACGACATTTGATGATACTTACCAAACAATGCCGTCAACGGAATGGAACTACTGGAACCTGATCAAATTTACCGAGGACGAGCGCGATGGTAATTTGATGTGGCTGATGCGCAAGGACCAGTGCATGCACTGCGAGGATCCAGGTTGCCTGCGAGCGTGTCCAGCCGACGGCGCCATCATCAAATACGAAAACGGCATCGTCGACTTCCAGCAGGACAATTGCATTGGTTGTGGTTACTGCATCTCCGGATGCCCGTTCGATATTCCCAAGTTCAACCTGAAAACCAAGAAGGTTTACAAGTGCACGCTTTGTTCAGATCGAGTAGGCCAGGGACTTGAGCCGGCCTGTATCAAGGCCTGTCCAACCGGTTGTCTTCACTTTGGTACAAAGAACGACATGGTTCAAATCGCGGGGCTGCGCGCGAAGCAACTACGAGAAGTATCAGGCTTCGCGAATGCAGGCGTTTATGATCCGGCTTCGATCAACGGAACTCACGTCATTTATGTCTTACACGACATCAACAATCCCGAGCGTTATGGGCTGCCTAAAGATCCGGTGATACCGCCGAGTTATACAATCTGGAAATGGTTAGCAAAACCAACCGGGTTAGTAATGGCAGTGCTGGGCATCGGGGCGGTGTTCTTCCATCGAATTGTTTATGGTCCGAAGTTACCTCAACCAGCAGGACCGGAAATTCAAACAGGTCCGCGTGAGGAAATCGAGGCTGGTAGAAAGGAGCAGCCATGAGCGTAACCGCCAAAGGTTTTGACGAAAAGGCAAGAGGAGAATTTGCCCGGATCGGCACGACCAGAATCGGCCGCGGTGAACTCTTGCGGCATCCTGTCTATACGCGTTTCCTCCACTGGTCAGTAGCGATCTTTTTTATTCTTTCGTTACTGACGGGGTTCGCAGTCTACTCACCATGGCTGTACCGATGGCTTACTCCTTTGTTCGGCGGCGGGGCGTTAACACGGTTCCTGCATCCGTGGTTTGGTCTCGGATTCGAGCTGTTCTTTCTTTTGCAGTTCGTGAACTGGTTTGTTCCGATGGCCTGGACCAGCGCCGACAGCAAATTCACTCGCCGGTTGAAGGAGTACGCGACCAATAAGGACGTCGTCGAACCAGAAGATACCGGGTTCTTCAATGGCGGCCAGAAACTGTATTTCTGGGTCATTGCGATTAGTGCGGTGCTGTTTCTGATTACCGGAATCTTGATGTGGTTCGGTGATGTCTTTCCACGTATCTCGGTGGCGATCAGTTATGTGGTGCATGACGTCGCCGCACTGGTAATGCTGGGTGGCTTCATCATTCACATCTACGAGGGCACGGCACACCAACCCGGAACGTTCCGATCAATGATCGATGGTACGGTAACTGAGAAGTGGGCCTGGACTCATCATCCTGCGTGGTATCGGGCTGTAACGGGTCGCGATCCTCGTGAAAGTTATGAGCGAGAGAAACGCCGACAGTCAGAGCGGCAGGACGTAATTGAATCTTTGGAGCGCGAAGAAGCTGCGCGCGAACGACCTGGGCAAATAGGTACATCGTGAAGTGCTGCGTCAGGAGACACGATCGAGGAGCAATTCTATGTGTTACAACTGCGGATGTGGGATGCCGAATAATGACATGGGCAATCCCGAGAATATTACCAATAAAACGTTTGAGGCTGCCGCCGAAGCTATTGGTCAGCCGGTAAAGGATGCGAAGAAAAACGCTCGTGAGCTTCTGGACAAGGTTCTTGCAGCGAAGGAAGAGAGTCAGGACAAAAATTGGAAGCCTTGAGAAAGATTGTTTTCCAGAAGTTGTTCAAAGTGATTTCCCTGTTTCATGTTCTCTGACCAAAGGCCGAATAAAACCTCCTTGTGTTTCAGGTCCAATGAACTACGATAAAATTGCCATTGCCGATTCGGAAATACCACGAGCTTCAGCTCTCATCTTTCAGCATTTGCTGAACACTTACGCCAGCGAAGCCAACAAGCTAAATTCTGTGTGGCTTGAATTCACTGCCGACGATCTTTCGTTTCGACCGCATCCGCGTTCAAGTACCGTACGCGAGATCATGAAGCACGAGTTGCTGTCAGCTCGGCGCTTCTTTGGCGAGTTTATGGGATTGCCCGAGCTGCCCGCGGGCCGCAGTTTTGCCTGAGAGTCGTACCCCTGAGGATTTTGCTGCGCGCATGGTTGAGCTGGCATATCCGCGTTTGAAGTTTCTTGCCAGCCAGAGTGAGGAATGGTGGCTGGAGGTGATGCCTTTCTTCGACGTGGAGCGCGAGCGGATCTGGATTTTCTGGCGTCGCGTCTTGCACACCTGTCATCATCGCACCCAGCTTACGGTCTATCTCAAGTTGCTTGATAAGAAAGTGCCTTCAACCTATGGTCCAACCGCGGACGTTACCTGGGAAGGAGCTGACCCTACTCTGAGTGTTGCGGCAGCAAGCAGAAAATAGATCGGGCAAAGAATGACTTCGTGATGCAAGTAGAAGCTCAGAAACCAACAATTATCGCCGTAAGTGGCTTTTCATCAAACGCAGGCAAGACTACGCTGGTGTGCGAATGCTGCATTACCTGCCGGGATGGGAAGCGATCAAACTGACCCGCAGCCATTATCGGTCATGCGGCAGAGATCCTGCTGGATGTTGTGTTAGTGATCTCATCCGCGAGGAGCCCGTGATTCGTTCGGGCCGCGAAGCACTGTAACCACCGGAGACATGAGAACCAGAGGTCTGCCCGAAGGAAGACTTAGATCCGAAAATATTCATGCCGATGCGCTCTTATTTTCGACTTGGTGAAGCGGATGAGCTATTAACACCGGACACCGTGCCTGACGCAGGACCCTATCTACATTTGATCCGAACAAAGTCCGTATGCCAAAGCCCGTACCATGTGCACCCATTGAGATCAGATCGATTTCATTCGTTTCAGCGTAGGCCAATATTTCTCCGTAAGGCTGACCATACTGCACCGCATGTTTGACATTGGACCACAAATGGACTTCTCCGGAAACCGCTTCCTGAAGACGGCGCGCGGCCTGATGATAGGGAGTGTTTGTTTGGTCACCTACCCAGGCAATCTCCGGTCCATCGACGACCGGTGGCGGCAGCACGTGTAACAAGTGCAACTCTGCCTGATACAGCTGCACCAGGTTCAAGGCGTACTGAAGGGCCACTTGCGAGTAACGCGAAAAATCATGCGCGACAAGAACCCGCCGAACTGAAATAGCGCCGGTCGCACTGTCGATCCACTCGCGTTCATCTGCGTGCATTACCAGCACTGGGCATGGTGCCAGACGTGCAACCGCTTCAGCAGTCGAGCCAAGCAACGCGGCTGCAAACGGGCGACGTCGTGAGCGCATCAAAATCAGGTCTGCTTGCCGCAACTCTGCGGCGCGTGTGATGATCGTTCCGAGATCCGAACCATCGAGCAAGAAGCTTTCCCAAACAATCGGAGCAGCATTTTCAGAGTTGGCGTTTGGAGCTGTTTCGCCCGTTGCTACGAGTTCCTTTATTTGTCGTAGCGCTTCCTCCTCATCTGCCTGCGATTGTGGACGGTGGCAAATGAAAAGCTTCGCACCGGAAGCTCGTGCCAGGGCTACTGCATACCGTAGAGTACGCTCGGCATCTTCAGACAGATCTGTGGGACAAAGAATTCGCTCGAGTGTGATCATGAATTGTTCCTTCAAAGTAAAATACTCCAGCGAGAGATTCATGTCACGCCGTACTGTTCGCCGTACTGCTTCGCTCAAGGCTGCGATGATGATGCTCATCCTAAAGGCGGCAGTATATAGATTTGCCTAATCACTCTTTTCCAGCGTCAACATCATTAGTGTCCCTTGAACCTAAGCCAGAGATTCAGTCCGAAAGAGTGTTAGCACTGAAGTGTGACGGGTGTTAACAATTAACCTGTACCGTTGTGGTTTAAGCACGGTGAAAATACCTGCCATGCACGCGTGATAACACGGTTTCGTGCTCTTTGAATTTCACATTATGCTGACAGTTGACGAGATGGGAAAACGAAGCTGGTAGATGAGATGGTCCATTCTGAACGCGGAAGCATCGCACAGGAGTGAACCCTCAAAACAAAACGCAAAGGGAGTTGGTTCAATGAGACACCAAGAAAAAATAAAAATACAGAGACGTCGTCGTCGAAAGCTCTTTTGGCTATTTGCGGCGGCTGCGGTTCTTGCCTTGTTGTTGGAGGAACAGGCAGCTGTCCTCTACGTAGTTTCAACCTTGGCGATATGCGGACTTTTGATGGTGCGAGCGTTTTCGAATTTGGCAGCCAGAGATAAGGATAAGCAAACCGTCGGCATTCGAGAAGCCGCTAACGAAATGAATACAAACTCCAGGGCGTTGGCGAGTGCTACCTATCGCGGTTCAATATTAACTGCAGAACGTGAACTACGTTGGCCGATCGAGCAGAGATCGTAGATCCAAAGGACATTCCGGCGGACATAATCACAATGCGCTCGAAACTGCGTTTGAAGGACTTAGTAAGCGGGGAAAGCAATACCTACTAACTGGTGTTTCCTACAGAGGCGGATTTTGCCGAAAGGGAAGATCTGGCTCCGAGCAGGAAGCGGGCGCCACCATTTCTTAAAACACATTTGCTCTTTTTGTGCCTTTTGTGGCGTAGAAAGGAAATCATGAAAGCCCATATCAAACTCGGCCGCATCTTCGGGGTGGCGATCGGACTCCATTATAGTTGGATCATAATTGCGCTGTTGGTAACACTCTCACTGCGCGCCCAGTTTGCTATGGAGCATCCCAACTGGGGCGGTTCTACAACATGGAGTATCGCGATCATAACGGGACTCTTGTTCTTCGTATCCATCTTGTTGCATGAGCTTTCGCACGCCGCGGTTGCGAAGCTGCGAGGAATTCCCGTGCGGGCAATTACGCTTTTCGCATTAGGTGGCGTAGCGCAGATCGAGAAAGATGCTGCGGATGCAAAATCAGAGTTTTGGATGGGCATCATTGGTCCAATCAGCAGCATTGTGATCGGAGTAGTGTGCCTCGCGTTGGCGTGGTTGCTGGGCTGGAACTTCTCGGCTGAAGCGAGCTCTCCTCCAACTGCGATGTTTATGTGGCTGGGCTTCATCAACATCGCCCTTGCCATTTTCAACATGATTCCCGGATTTCCACTCGACGGTGGACGCGTTTTGCGTGCTGTAGTGTGGTGGATCACAGGAGATGGGAACCGTTCTACTCGCATAGCGTCGAGAGTGGGCCAGCTTGTTGCTCTAGGTTTCATCATGTTGGGTATTTTGCGCTTCTTTAGCGGCGCGGGGTTCGGAGGTTTGTGGATTGCCTTCATCGGTTGGTTCCTGCTGGATGCGGCGCGTGCAAGCGGCGCGCAGGTTGAGATTACTGAACGTCTCACGGGCCTGAGAGTTGGCGATGTAATGACACAGCAATTTGCAACCGTAGATGCAAATTCGAACCTTGAGACATTTGTCCAGGAGCACTTACTGCCAACCGGTCATCGCTGTTTCGTGGTGCTCGAACAGGGAAGGCCGGCCGGGATCATCACGCCGCATGAAGTCAAGGCGATTGATCGCGCGCGTTGGCCGTACACAACGGTTGGCGACGTAATGCGTTCGCTTGAGACTTTGCGAAGCGTGGGTCCGGAACGACCAGTGGCTGAGGCATTGGAGACGATGGGCCGAGAGGATGTAAATCAAATGCCGGTCGTCCAGGATGGAAGTCTGGCCGGAATCATTTCGCGTGGCCATATCGTGCGCGTGCTACAGACGCGCGCGGAACTAGACATCTAAATGCCCCAAAGATTCTCGCTAACTTCGAGGGAGACTGCGGCAACACCAACCACGTACGCTCGGTTGTTGTAGCCAGGTAACGCGTGGCGGCAAGCAAGCGGCTAATTTCCTGGACCGGTCTGAATTTGTGGTTCGATGTAGTGACTGTGAAGGCGATCGTGACGCTGCTCATTTTGGCGGCGGCGATGTACGGGTTTGTCAGCGAGAAACTTGCGCCTGATGTAACAGCGCTGCTCGCCCTTCTGTCGTTGCTTCTGACAGGAGTGCTCACGCCCTACGAAGCATTCTCCGGATTCAGCCATCCGGCAACGATTTCTGTAGCTGCTGTACTGGTGTTGTCTGCCGGCGTGGAGCGCACCGGTGCACTCACATATATCGCTCGCCGGCTGCTCACTCCGCTAGGAAATTCCGAACTTACGCTCACCATCGTGATTATGGTGACGATCGGTTCGATCTCCGCTTTCATCAACAACACAGCGGCCGTCGCGATCTTTATTCCAGTGGTCATGGAAGTCTGCCGGCGAACCGCTGTGAGCCCGAGTCGCGTGTTGATGCCAATGTCGCACGCAGCAACGTTTGGTGGCATGTGTACGCTCATTGGCACGTCTACGAATCTCGTCGCGCACGAGTTTGCGCTCAGCTACGGTTTGCGAGGGTTCTCAATGTTCGAGCTCGGAAAAGTAGGCGTTCCGATGCTCCTGGTCGGCTTCGCTTACATGCTTTTTGTAGGACGAAGATTCTTGCCGCGTACTCAGCCGGGCGATGTTTTGACAATGCAACTTGGAGAGCGTTACGTGTCAGAGTTGATTGTCGAACCAGATAGTGCCTGGGTAGGAAAAGCCGTCAACGCCGAACATTTCGAACGTGATTTTGACGTAGATCTGATTGGTGTGTTGCGTGACGGTCAAACTCTTCCCATTGGTGATTCGAATCTCCTGTTTGCCCCTTTTGATTCTCTTCTCGTTCGCGGGCCGTTGGAGCACGTCTTAAAACTAACTTCCCAAAACGGCTTGGAGTTGCACCGCCCGGAAATCTTTGCTCGTAAGCCGGAGCCAGAAAGAGCGGATCAAAGTCAGGACTCTTTCGAGTCGACGAAAAAAAGCGCGGACGCCGCACGAAAAGAATCGGACGCACGTCCGCAACTCGCAGAAGTCGTTGTTTTAACAACGTCGGGATTAGTTGGTAGCACGCTTAAGGCAGCCCGCTTCGCCGAACAGTACGACGCTGTAGTGTTAGGATTGCGCAGACGTGGTGAAATAAATGAGCGACCCTCGATGACGCCGTTGTTGGCAGGGGACATGTTGCTCGTGGAGGGCAGGCGTGATGCGCTGGAGGCACTGGCTGAAACTAAAGGGTTTCTCGTAGTGGGAACTCCATCCCACCCTGAGCAGCGGCCAGCAAAGCTTATGATTACGATGACGACGTTAGTGGCCGTCGTGCTGGTTGTGTCGCTGGGGTTTCTTCCAATTGTTACCGCGGCGACAGCAGGATGCGCCGTGCTGATGATTACAGGCTGTTTGCGTCCCGCCGAAGCTTACCGGGCGATAGATCTGAGTCTGATATTTATTTTGGCCGGTTCGTTAGCGCTTGGTACGGCGCTCAACAAGACCGGCATAACCACGATCTTGGCCGACTGGTTGGCGGTAGTTTCAGCTACCACTGGTCCGTACCTGGTATTAGCTGGGTTTTTTCTGTTGGCTGTGGCAATTTCGGAGTTAATGTCGAACAGCGGTACCGTCGCATTGCTTGGGCCAATCACGATTTCAGTTGCCTCCAAAATGGGGATCAATCCGATGTCGCTGTTGGCCGCGATAACGTTTGGTTCGTCTGCCGCTTTCGCGATGCCAATCGGTTATCAGACAAGCCTGATGATCTATGGACCTGGCGGTTATCGTTTCAAGGATTTTATCGTGATGGGTATTCCCCTGGATCTGATTCTCGCGTTACTCGCTTTGCTCTTGATTCCGTATTTCTGGCCTCTCGGAGTTCGCTATTGAGGGATATGTTTATGAGGACGGGCTTGTTTAGAAATGCGGTACTTTGGATGAGCGTAATCTTAGTTAGTGGTTGCGGCAGAGATGAGAAGGTGAACGTTCCTCCACCTGCTACGGCTCCACCGGCAACAAGTGCCGCCCTCCGCACGTCGTATGCGGAAATCGTCAATCGCGTTTCGGCGGCTGTCGTAACCATCAGAACTGAATCGCGTGCGCGTGCCCCGCGGCAGTTTCCGTTCATGGACGATCCGTTCTTCCGTCGATTCTTTGGTGAGCCGTCAATGCCCAGCCCGGAGCGAACGGTCAGGGGATTGGGATCGGGAGTTATCGTTACCGCCGACGGCTACATTCTCACAAACCATCACGTGATTGACGGTGCACAGCAAATCGAAGTTGACTTGCACGGGCCGCGCACAGTCACTGCAAAACTGGTCGGTTCTGATCCTCCGAGCGACCTCGCCGTTTTGAAGATTAATGAAAGCGGACTTTTGCCGCTGGCACTCGGCGATTCGGACGACGTTCAAGTAGGCGACATTGTCCTTGCGATCGGCAACCCGTTGGGTATTGGTCAGACGGTGACACTCGGCATCATAAGTGCGAAGGGCCGGCGCACAGGTCTTAGCAACGGAAGCTTTGAAGACTTCTTGCAGACTGATGCACCGATCAATCGAGGGAACTCCGGAGGCGCGCTGGTTGATAGCAACGGGGATCTGGTCGGAATCAACTCTCAGATACTGTCGCCTTCGGGAGGTAGTATCGGGATAGGTTTCGCAATTCCTTCCAACATGGCGCGAGACGTTTTGGACCAACTCGTAAAGAACGGGAAGGTCAGTCGTGGACACCTTGGAGTAGTGGTCCAGCCGGTCACGGAAGACATTGCGGCGAGCTTGAAGTTGAGCAACGCAAGGGGAGTAATCGTCAGTCAGATTCAGCCCAGTAGTCCGGCAGAGCGGGCCGGGTTGAAGCGGGGTGATGTGATCCTTGCCTTGAATGGAAACGTCGTTTCCGATCCAAACAGCTTTCGCAACGAGATAGCGGGGACACCATCGGGACAAACGGTCACTTTGAGAATCTGGAGAGATGGTAGTGAACAGGAGTTGAGATCGACACTCAGCGAGTTTGCTCCTGAAGAGCGGTCGACGCCACCAACTACTGAACGCTCACCGGAAAGCGGAGAGGGTGATACCGGAAGCCTGGGTCTCGCTGTGCAACCTCTTACGCCAGCCCTTGCGAGCCAGTTGGGATTACGCGCTGACACGCAGGGATTGATCGTTATGGAAGTCGATCCTTTTGGACCAGCCGCGGATGCAGGAATTCAGCGTGGTGACGTGATTGAGCAGGTGAATCAGCAGCCAGCTCGGTCGGTTGCCGATCTCAGGGGTACTGTTGAGCGCTCCGGAAAAGATCCTCTGCTTCTACTCGTGAACCATCGTGGCACCACGATATTTGTGACGATGAGACCTCGTTGACGTTCTTTGTTGATCTTGACGAGTTGATGGTCCACTTTTAAGAAGAGCTCGTTTCACGATGATCGAAACCTCAGGTTCTTCCTGGTTTGTTTGTGCGCTAATCGTTTACCTGAAAGAATAGGTCAAGTGAGGTTATGAAAAATGAGAGTACTGATTGGTTATGACGGCTCGGAGAGTGCTGATGCGGTGCTGGATGATTTGCAAAAAGCGGGGTTGCCGCGTGAATCAAAAGCCCTAATCGTATCGGTTGGAGAAGTTGTGATGCCGCCTTTACTGGCCGGAAGTGAGGTCAGTGACTCCACAGAGCGTTAAGATTGCGCTCGCGCAAGCAGACGCGCAAACTGCGCAGTCACTCAAAGAGGCCGAAGAGTTGGCCGGGAAAGCTGGTGCTCGCTTGCGTTCTTACTTCCCGACTTGGGAAGTGGGGACAGTGGGCCTCAGTGGTTGGTCCGCCACAGAATTGATTCAGCAGGCGGACGAGTGGAACGCCGATCTGGTTGTTGTCGGTTCGCACGGGCACTCTGCTCTGGGAAGATTTATTCTGGGCAGCGTGTCGAAGAAAGTGGTCACTGATTCGCTCCACTCGGTAAGGGTTGCGCGAGCGGCAGTCGACACAAACACCGGCAATTCAGCGCGGATAATGATCGGCGTAGACGGATCGCCCGAAGCTGAACAGGCCGTTCGGGTCGTCGGTGCGCGGGTGTGGTCAGGGGCAACGGAGGTGCGAGTCATCACGGTTGATGATGGTGCTTCGCCTGCCAGGATTTCCCGAATTCTTCCGACGGCCGCGGAGATGATCAGAAGCATTAATAATAAGGCAGGTGAGGCAGCGCGAATCATGACCGAATGGGCAGCGGACGAGTTGCGCGCCATCGGCTTGCAGGTCTCGGTTGCAATTAAGAAAGGCGTACCGGGTCGAGCTATCATCGAGGAAGCACAGGAGTGGAAAGCCGATTCCATTTTCGTTGGATCGCGCAAGTTCAGCGGTGCTCTGCAGAGGTTCTGGCTCGGCAGTGTTTCTACCGAACTAGTGACGAAGGCGCACTGTTCCGTTGAGGTCGTGCGTAGCGCAACGGATAATATGGCTATTCCACTTTATTCTGTTGATCTTTGTGAAGACGCAAGCAATCTGAATGTTCGTCTGACTAATGACCGAGAATTGACTGAGCTTAATCCGAAGAAGGAGTGAAAAATGAGCGCAAATGCACCACAACCGACAACCACAACTTGGAACATCGATCCAGTCCATACCACCGCCGAATTCAAGGTCAGGCATATGATGATTACTAACGTTAAGGGGCACTTCAAACCCGTAAACGGAGTCATCACTATTGAGGAGGATGATATCAGCAGATCCCACGTTGAAGCATCGATCGATGCCGCGTCGGTCGATACGCGCGAACCGGACCGCGATACGCATTTGAGGAGCGCAGAGTTTCTTGACGTTGAGAAGTTCCCCACGTTGACGTTCACTTCAACGCGCGTAACACGTACCGGACAGGGGGACTTGGAAGTGGAAGGCGATCTGACCATTCACGGCGTAACGCGGAAGGCGACGTTCTCAGTGGAAGGCCCAACGGCTCCGGGAAAAGATCCGTGGGGTAATCTTCGGATAGGTTTATCGGCGTCTACGAAAATCAATCGCAAGGACTTTGGTCTAACCTGGAATGCCGCATTGGAAACAGGTGGCATTCTCGTCGGTGACGAAGTGACGATTACTCTGGATGTCGAGGCAGTGAAGGCGTGATTCTATCTCAATGGCGATAGCAACTATGAGCAATCCTTGGCCGGCATGAAGGGGTGCGGCACTGGCAGACGGATACGTCCTCCTCGAAAGAGTTCAAATAGTCGACGGTAATCTCTTCCCCAGGCAGGATCTCATGTAGTGCGTAGACGATCATGAATCCGTCAATGACTAGAACGTCGGCGTTAGGCTCGCAGGAGTGGTTGATATACTGCGTGTCGTTTCCTCCTATGCTTCCATCTATGTAACAGTCCGCGGCGAGTTCACTGATGCACTTGCCCGCGGCCTCCCTCATCCTTAACATGGCCTCGTTGCGAGTAATTCTTTCGCCAACGTATTCGGCAATAGGGCTGTTCTTGAGAAACCGAATGTTCGCGAAACAACCGAGGCCGTCGAGGGAAGACTTTAAGACAGACAAGCCGCGCGTTACCTTGCTCGTGTCACTTGAGACGGAGCTTTCGCTCATTCCGCGTTCCTGTGCTTTTGGCCTTGGTCGGGTCTTCCCCATGTGCGAGCGTTGTGCTGGCGCCATGATTGTTGTTCCTTCACCTTGGGCTAGCCCAACCATTTTCTGTGCTTCCGAGTCTTCGGGTTGCGATGTGCGTCCATTCATTCGACGTGATTCAGGGGAAGCAGGCGGCGAGTAGATCTTGGTCGCAGCACGATAGTTATCTGCCTCTTTTATAAGGTCGATGACTGCTTGAGATTGCAGGTCCATAAAGAGCTTTATCGCATCTTTTATAAGAAAGGAGGCACAATGATTTAGTGCTCCAAATTTTTGATTGTGCAGTTTTTGATGACGGATTACGAGGGACGGTAAGAGACGGTAAATAAAAATCGTGTCTCAACTAAGTCTCAAATAGGTGCTGATAGTGTAAGTAGTGTAAAAAGTGTAAAAATCAAAATGCTTCATTTTCTTAGGAAAAACGCATATCTCGTCGAAAACGTTGTAAAACCCAATAAAAACGGTACTAAAAAATAGGGGGGTTCGAGTCTCCCCTTCGGCACCATACCCAAAATTTAAGCGTTGCGAATAAAAGACTTAGTCGACGGCCGTAATTATCGTGTCTCAACTAAGGCTCAAAAGTTTGTACTTTTCTTAGGGCATATCAAGCATTCTTCGCTCTGGTTAACCTTATGCAGTTACCGCGAGCGGGAAGTGCTTAGGGCATTATTAGGAGAAGCAGCAATGTATTTACAAGTCATGACCGTTGTGTTTGTAGTGTTAATTGCCGGATCTGTAGGAATATCTCCAGAGCGAAAAGATGGAAGCGAAAAGAATGCATTACTCTCTCTCAAGCTCTCAACCCCGAAGGAATCGATCTGCAAGGGATCTACCATAGATGTTGAAGCAGGGCTTGTGAATCATGGCTCGACATCCATTTCTATTGATCCTGAATCTCTCTGGTATCGCGCTTCATTTGGCTACAACAAACCAGACGGGAAAGGAATCGGCGATGGCGGGAATGTAACGATCGTAGGCGATCCAGGCCCCGACAGCAAACGCTCCTACGTAGAAATCCAACCTGGAAAGAGCTACACACAATCAAGAGAGTTCGCCTTAGAAGACGAGAAGGTCTTAAGGGATGCAACAACATTTGAGATGTCCATAACCTATGGTCAATTTCGTGAAGCGGACATTCAAACTGCGAATCTCTTTATAGGGACTGTGACATCGAACAAGATCAAGTTCACCCAACACCCATGTCGCGCGTCTAGACCAGGCAAGTAGAAGTGAAGGGCGCTAGGAGTCTGTTGCAGAAGTAATCCTCGATCCAGCCAAATCCAATGTCAGATCCAGGATCGCTTGGAGCGCGGAGAATGAGACGCGCGCTCTATTTGGGCTTCCGAAGAAGACACCGGCCCCGGAACCAAAGAAGCGGGAGGATCAGTAATGATAAAAGTGGAACTCATGCTTTCTCTCGTAATCGTCATGATCTCTCTACCTTCAGCGACCCAAAGACAAACTCCTGTAATCTATGATTCGGCGAAGGCACCTATTCGGCTAAGACTTACATCCGGTGACAAAAACATCGAGGTGGTAAATCATTCAGCTCTAAGAGTCGAAGCTTTATCATTCGGGTGTGTTTCGGAATTGCCTGATGGCAAAGTGTTAGTGAAAACACGGATAGAATCGATTGAAAACTTTGACCTCAAACATATCGATCTTCCGCCGGCAGACCAAAAGAAATCAATATTCAGTTTTTTTAGTTTTCCTTTAACAGACCCAAGTGTTCGAGAATGCAAAAATCTTGGCCTAAGTTTAGCAATAGTTGAGGTGGTTTTTACCGATAACTCGATTTGGAAGATTTCAGAACCAGACTAAGGAATTCGGGGACAACGCGTTTGCTGACTGTGATTTCTTGTGCAGTGCTGGCGGTTGCCGCGCACGTTCAGCGTGGCGCACGTGCCGAGGCAGTGTGGCGGTGTTCGCAGGCTGGCGAGTCACAGAACAAAGTGAATAGCGACACCGTAGCAGAAGAATCTGAACCATTAAACCCGAAGGATCGTGAAGCCCGCAGAGCTAAAAACACGCGGTACAATGCAGGAGGGCGCGATCTTACTGTTGAGAGACCGCCAGACTCGGAAATCTTCTTTGAGCAAGTTTGGCCTGCCGTTGGCTTCATTCCTGCCTTAGAAAGTGCGATCGTAGTAACCGGGAGCGTCGTGAAAGTGCAACCTTACCTTTCCAGTGATCGCTCTCGCGTCTACACTGAGATCATGGTGAAAGTCGATGACTTCTTGAAACGGGATCGGAATAACCCGTTTTCTGCTACTCACACCGTAGTGATAGATCGGCTGGGTGGAGCGCTTAAACTGAAGACGGGTCGCATCGTGCGCGATGATATACAGATTGACAATCTGGGCAAGCCGAACCTCGGGAAGCGGTACATGTTCTTTGCTCGAACAGTCAATGGCGGAAGCGATATCAGCTTGATCACAAGTTATGAGCTAGTAGACGGTAAGGTCTTCACAAATGACTCGCGCCCAAGCAAGCTCATCTCAGCCCTGCCGGGCGTTCCAAACGCATGGGCTTCTGAAGCGACGTTTGTTGAAGCCGTGCGCCAGCGAGTTCAAGAGGAAGTAGGTCAGCTCAGATCGGAGGTTAACGCGGTAAGGCAGAGTCCGTCAGACAAAGATCTAATGAAGCAGGTCGAGGCTTTTGCTTCGAGTGATGCGACGGTTTCCACAAAAGCGTGGGCGGCCATTGAAAGTTATGATCGTCAAAGATTGATCAGTGAACTAACACGATTATACGGGTCCGTTTCGGATGACGATTACCACAAGGTACTGATCGCCTTTACACTCTGTAAGCTCAACCACGAATACGCAGCCAATAGAAGCATTGTCCTCTCGTCTCTGACGAAGAAGTCCCCTTACAAGCGCTTTTATGGCGATTGGGCGGCAAGTCTGGTACACAGGCTTTTGCTTGGCGGAGACAAGGAAGTCCTGTCCGATCTGTTTACCGCCGCGGAATGGTCTGACGGAGCAATGTCCGAAGAGTTGTCAGATGCTTACTCTGACGGCATCAAAAATGATCCCGGAAGGTTCTTAAAAACATTGGCCGTTCAAAGCGAGAGCAATCGACACAAAGTATATACGCTCCTCAAGGACAACTCTTTGACGAAGGATGAGAGTGAAAGAGTGCAAGCATTCCTTAAATCGATTCCACTAAACTCAGACTTGCATGAGACGGCTCAGGAGACGATCAAGGCGCTACAAAGCGACCCAACTCGTCAGGAAATTAACCCTCAGTGATGTTAGCTTGATGGGTAGTTATGAACTCGTCGACGGCAAAGTCTTCACTAACTACTCGCGTCCACGTAGATTGATCTCCACTCTATCTGGTGTTCCATCAACCTGGCCGGATGAAGCAGTATTCTTAAAGGCAGTTCGTGAAGTCACTGTTTCGACTGCTCATAATGAAAAACGTAGGCAGAGATCGATTTGACGATATGCTCCTGCTGACGACGCGGGCAGCAACGAGAATTAACGGCTGCGCTCTGGTGAGTCTCATCATTGCTGTCTCCGTGGGATCAGTTTCGTGTAATCGGGGATCTGTAGCCACGGGATCGCAACAAGCAAAACCACGAGAGACCCCGATAGCTTTCCAACCAACGAAAGAAAATGGCGGCAAGCGCTGCGAGGCTTTGTGGTACACAGGACAGCCTGGCGACGAACATGACAGTGCCGATCACCGTTGTTTTGCGCTACAGGAAAAGCTGATCAATGGTGCGCGGGATGGGAACTTGAATCAGATAAGAGACGCTTTAAGAGACGGCGCGAATGTTGAAGGGACTGCTTACAATAAGTTCCCAGCGTTACATTCTGCCGCTTTGCAGGGACATGCCGATGCTGTGGTGCTTTTGTTGGACAACGGTGCAAACGTCAATCGAGTAGTAGACTTCGAGAACAGCGTATTGAACCTGGCCGCATCCGAAGGACACGCTGATGTGGGTCGGGTTCTGCTCGATCGAGGGGTTGATGTTTGTTACAAATCCGCAGCTGGCACAGCGGGCGACATCGCTCGCGCAAGAGGGTTTAAGGAGCTTGCTGATCTGCTCAAATCAACGGAAACGACGAAATGCAAATGAGCGCGGAATTCCAGCCACAAAAAAGCTCAAAAAGCTCAAATCAGCCGAAACTGATTTGAGCTTTTGTACTTTTGATCCTTAGACCGACCTACGGCGTAATTCGGATCGTTCCCGGGTTGGTCGTTTGCCCATGTGCTCTGATGGTTACCTGGCAAGTGCCCGCTGCCAGAGCGTCAGGTAGTCGGAACAGGACTTGGGTTAAATCGACGTTCGGCACGGCGCGCACATCTGTGGCAGGCACATCAAAGCTTTGGTTATTACTATCGACGAGATTCACGATCACATTGGCTGCAGTCTCACCCTGATTCAATCTCAGGTTCTGCGCGAAGATCATCACAATCGTGTTCTGATCTGGCGGCAGGTTGAGCCAGCCGGCGATACTCTTAACTCGGAACAGATCTCCGGTGAATAACAACGACTCGATCGCTGCCGCCTGCTGTACAGATGAGTGCCCGCAATGAATTCCTTACGTGACTCGTCGTCCCAATCGAGCAAGCGGAGAATAGCTTCTGAGTGGCCATCAGCTTCTGTGTGTGCGTCTAATTCTAGAATTATCCGACGCAAAAGCTTTGGCATTGGCTGAGTTGGCTTTGCGGCGGGTTTTATACGTTGGCCCTAGGCGTAAAAATAGTAATCGTCGAAGCTGGCGGAAAAGGATCCATCAAACATCACATGAGTCGGTTCAGCAAAGCGTTCGTCTTTCTCAAAATAGAGACCTTTCAAAAGTAATGTCCAAAACCAGTCGAGTTCGTCTCCAGGGTAAAATTTCTTAAAATCATTGACGCGTAACCGACGTGTCAGATAGTGAATAAATTGAGTCGGAAACTCATTTATCTCCGCACGCGAAGGTTGTCGATAGAAACCGCCCACGGCAAGTGTTTCTCTTCAATCAGACCAGCGCTAACAACTTCATGGAGAGCAGCGTTAAAAACATCCATTGAACCAAGAGTAGTCGATACGAGAAAAAATCGCGCGAATCTGCTCTTGTCAAACGGAATCTCTGAACCATTCCTTCCTGAAGAATCTAGGTACGTCCATGCTTTCAATGTAATTCCGCGCGCGTAACGCTTGCGCGAAATCGTGATTCATCCGCTTGCCGCACTCGTGGTGTTGTGTTGAAGCTAGAAGGAGTTGTTTGACAAATATCAGTCGCTAGCCAAGCCCGATATGGTCCACGTGAATGTATAAAATGAACCGCTTATGTTTTGGAGTCTCTCGATCTAGAGTCGTGGAATTCCTCGGGCCGAATGCCAAACGCGCGCAATCTCACAGACCTTCGAGTCGTGATGGACTCGATACACGATCCGATATGGCCGAAAGATGATCTCGCGAATCACGTCATTCCTGTACTCAGGTACGATTCGGCCCGACTCGGGAAATTCTTGTAGGCGGTCTATCTCGAAGACATTGCACGATCGGAATCATCACGTGCAATGAAGACGGTTATGTCATGAAGGTCGTCGCGAGCCGCAGGAGACCAGATTAGCTTGTAAGCCATGAGACTAGTTGTCTTTTGACTTCGTCGTGAGGAACGCCTTCGCCTCTGTCCAGCTGATCGAGACCTTTCTGCACCGCAGCCATAAACTCAACGCGTTCGGCGATCTCCTCCAGCGAACAGTCGTCCGGCAAGGCTCTTATCGTTTCAAGGACGATCTCTTTCTCTGTCATGGGCCGATTATCGGATTCAGCAGCAGATTGTGCAAGAGCTAACGCATTGAGAATTTCTCGCGTGGCTGTAATTCCATCCATCTGGCTCATCTCAATGTTCATCCCCACCCAGTCGGGTGCTGGTGGTAAGCGGCGAGAGCTTCTGAGCCGTCACCCTCCGGAGGTGAGCCGCGGATGAACGCAGATAAACTCGGATTTAGATTTACGGAATCCGCCGTTCATCTGCGGGACAAGCTGTGAGTTGGTTTTAGTTCGTGTTCGGCTTAGAAATCGTCCCCGTATATGTCCCTGTGGCAGTACCCGTGCACACGTTGGTCTCTGTGTTAATGGTCCCGCTTCCCGTGGCGTTGGCAAAAGCACCGGCGCCGCCGGTCACGGTGTAGACACCCGTGGAAGTGAGCACGCACTTGTCTTTCGTACGATCAAAGCGCCCGCTGACGGAAAAGAAGATGCTGTCCTTCCCGTTAGCGCCGACGATGACCGCAGTGCTGCCAAAGTTGCTTTGATTATCCTGGATGCGCGTCAATGGACCAGTGAAGTTCCCCAGATGTGTTGCGGAGCCCGAAGTGTTGACGTTCAACTGCGTCAGTCCACCGGGGAGGTGCGTCACACCCGTGATCACTCCCGTGCCGGTGGCGGTGAACGACACCTGCTCGTCGGTGGTGGCTACGTTTTTAGCTTTCTTGTTTTGAGCGAAAGCGGCGCCGGCACCGAAGACAACGAGAACCAGCACGAACGTTATCGCGCGAGTCAAATTAGTCATGATTACTCCTTTTCTTTCGTAGGTGACCTGATGTTACGAACAGCCGAGGTTGGTCCTGACGGCGTTCGCTGCATCGATCAGCGTTTGCCCCTGAGCTGGAGTGAGCGAGTGGTTGTTGATGATGCCATGGACCTGATTGGTGAAGGCCGCCAACTGGTTGCAGGCTGCAGCTATCTGGTCGGCAGTCGAAACAGAACGCTGGTTGGGGGAAGTCAGTATGCGCTACCCAGCTTGTTCTGCGAGAGGACTGAAACACTATGACAATTTGTAATTACGTGTCAACGACTGTTTCGACAGCTGCGGTGCTGCCACTGATAAGTGCCTCACAACTAAGTCACAGCAGAAAGCGAAGAACGCAAACGGTGCGGGGGTTTTTGCAAGAAGGAGTGAAAAAAACTGGTAAACAAAAGGTGGTTGGAGCCTTCCTTTCGGCACCAAATCCTTTCTTTTGAGGTTTCGTCTTTACAACCGCGGGATTATCGCGCGTTATGAAGAGAACTATGTCGTGAGGGCCGTCGCAAGGAGCGGGAGATCAGATTAGCTTGGAGTCTCTTCCTGGGTTAATATACATTTGAAACAAGAGCCGGACACATCGACAGCGCAAAACCGATAAAGGTGTCCTTTTTTTTGCGAAGGCGAAAAAAGGGAAGTGGTCGCTAAAGCAATGTGGGAGGCTTTGGATAAACTTCTTATCAAATTATTAAGAAGGAGTCCCAGAAGTAAGATCACCGCGTATCAGATCTCCCCTGATCGATCAGACCGCGCCAGGATACTAATAATAATTTCAAGGCTGCGGGCACGACTGTCATCACCTTAATTCCGTTTCCTTCAAGCCAGAGACGGAATCAGAAGCAGTGTCTGTTTGATCCAATGGCAAGCAACGGCTTAGCCGTGCTCGCTGGTGTTACATAGCAGCTATGGATACAGGCTGCGCCTCTTCAAGCGGAAGAAACATGGATAAGAAGGTTTACCTAAAGCCAAACCTCCTGGCTGAGCCACTGGTTAATCAGTGGTATGCCTGGCCATCCCTCGTTGCCCCCGCCACGGCGGCCATGTATGTCGCAAACTCCCATATAAAAATCATGCAATCGTTCATCTCCGCTCCGCAGATTCATGTGGCTGCGCAGAAAAATCCCGCGATGAGAGGAGGTCCGTTCATCAATTGTGATGCGACGAAAGTACCGGAAATCAAATCTTTGATGGAGAGAACGGTAAAAGAACAGTCTGAACTGCTGGAATTGGCGGCTGCTATCGACGCTTTGAATAACATGTTGATGACTGAAGCGCAGGGCGGTTCTCTCGAGCCGTTGTACGAGCGAGTGCCAGAGATTTTGAAGGGGTATCTGGAACTGGTCTATGACTTGAATAATTATCCCGCGGTTCGCTTGATCGAAGGCTTGTTGTACAAAAGCAGGTTTTACAAAGAATCCTCGCAGAGCATCGCCTTCGCGCTTTGTGAAGCGGATGATCGTCCCTTCGTCCTGAGCACTCCAAGTTTAGAAGATGAAGGACGCCTGCATCGACGCTTGCCGTTCCGTTCGGCCGCGCTCGACGAGTTGTTCAGGATGAAATCAGAGTCTCAATCCCTGGGCTACGCCAGGGAAATACTTGACGTCAGAGAAAGTGAGGTCGAGTTGTTTGACTCCTTCTTTACAGAGGAGGAGCAGCGCCGCACTGCACGGTATGCCGGCGACTCAGTGAGGGTTCGTTTTTTCGGTCATGCCTGTATCCTCATCGAAACCAGAGACACATCCATTCTAATTGATCCGCTGATCAGCTATGAGATTCCTGGTGGCATCACGAGATACACCTATAACGACTTACCGGACACTCTCGACTACGTTTTAATCACGCATGATCATCAGGACCACTGTTTCTTTGAAACGCTGTTGCAGTTGCGCCACAAAGTCAGACACATCATTGTGCCGAAGAACAATGGCGGCAGCCTCGCCGATCCTTCCCTCAAGTTGATTTTGCAGAATATGGGGTTCTCTCAGGTAAGAGAGCTGGATGAAATCGAGACCATCGCCGTGGAGGGTGGGACCATCACCGGGCTTCCTTTTCTCGGCGAGCACGCCGACCTGAATATTAAAAGCAAGTTGGCCCATCTCATTACGTTGAACGGCAAGTCAGTGCTTTGCGCCGCCGACTCAAATAACCTGGAGCCGAAACTCTACGAGCATTTGCACGATTGGGCCGGTGATGTGGATGTACTGTTCGTTGGGATGGAGTGCGAGGGTGGACCGTTATCGTGGCTTTATGGTCCTTTGATGCCTAAACCTCTGGCTAGAAAGTTCGATCAATCGAGGCGGTTGAACGGCTCGGATTATGGGAAAGCAATCGAGATCGTCCGCCGTCTTCATCCCAAACAAGTTTACGTCTATGCGATGGGCCAAGAGCCCTGGCTGACTTTTCTCACGTCCATCCAGTACACCGATCAATCACGTCCGATCGTTGAGGCTAATAAACTGGTCGAAGATTGCAGAAGACTTAACATCACGTCGGAACGACTCTACATACAAAAAGAGATCTATCTATGATCGTCTGTTGGCATGAGCTGGAGAGAATCTAGTGTTTGGTCAGTTGGGGCACAATTCTGAAGGATGCTCGCCGGTGGCGGTTCTTCGTGCAAGAGCTGCGCAGCAAGGCAGTACTTTAGCTTACACCTTCCTGCTCGATGGCGAGACGGAGGAAGCTCACCTGACTTACGCTGAGCTCGACCAGCGGGCCCGAATCATTGCCGCCTCTTTGCGCGCCTGCGGCGAAAGCGGCAAACGCGCGCTGCTGCTTTATCCTCCCGGGCTAGAGTATATCGCCGCACTGTTCGGGTGCTTTTACGCCGGAGTGACCGCGATTCCGCTATACCCGCCTCATCTCAATCGGCACCTATTGAGAGTCCAATCAGTTCTTAAAGACGCGCAGGCGACTATTGCGCTGACGGACGAGCGAAGTTTGCCAAGACTGCGATCACTCCTCAGCGAACTCTCCGAACTTAGCAGCATTCGATGGTTAGCCACCGACACGCTTTCCTGCGAAATTGAAAATAGATGGGACGAACGCGAGCCTGATGGCGACAGCATCGCTATTCTTCAATATACGTCCGGCTCAACCGGCCTGCCTCGTGGCGTTATGCTGAGCCACCACAACTTAAGTCACAACTCTGGTCTCCTGGCTCGCGCGTTTGATTACAATTCTAACAGTAGGTGTGTGTCATGGTTGCCGATGTACCACGACATGGGATTGATTGGCGGCGTGCTTCAGCCTCTGTATGGAGGGTTTCCGTGCGTCTTGATGTCACCTGCCTCTTTCTTGCAACGTCCTTTCCGATGGCTTAAGGCGATTTCGAACTACCGGAGCACGATTAGCGGCGGACCCAATTTCGCGTACGACTTGTGCGTGCGAAGGATCACTCCCGAGCAGCGCACAAGCCTTGATTTAAGTAGCTGGAGTGTCGCTTTTAATGGTGCGGAGCCGATCCGTCAGGAAACGCTGCAGCAGTTCGCTGAGAATTTTGAACCCTGCGGCTTTCGTCCCAAATCTTTCTACTTATGTTACGGCCTTGCCGAAGCAACGCTGATTGTTTCCGGCGGACTTAAATCCGATTCGCGAGTCGTCGAGAAGGCAAAACCACTTGTAGCCAGTGGTCAGACGCTGTTGGATGAGACAGTTATCGTTGTTAATCCTGAGACTCTGTCAGAGTGTGGGCCAGATCAAGTAGGAGAGATCTGGGTTGCGAGCCGCAGCGTCGCGCAGGGCTATTGGAATCGTCCAGATGAGACGATCCATACGTTCCGCGCGCATCTTTCCTCAGGGGACGGACCGTTCTTGCGCACGGGCGACCTGGGTTTCATAAAAGATAGAGAGCTATTCATCAGCGGCCGCCTCAAAGACCTGATCATTATTCGCGGACGCAATCACTATCCTCAGGACATCGAGTTTTCGGTGGAGCGTAGCGATCCTTCCTTGCGACCTGCGGCGGGAGCGGCATTTTCCGTTGATGTTGATGACGAAGAAAGGTTGGTGATCGTCCAGGAAGTTGAGCGGCGCACACGAGCCGATTTAAGTGAGATCATCAACCGCATTCGGCAGGTCGTGACAGAAAACCATGAAGTCCAGGCGCATGCTGTGGTCCTACTCCGTGCGGGAACGATCCCGAAGACTTCCAGCGGCAAGATTCAGCGCCACGCCTGCCGGAATGACTTCCTGACAAACAATCTCGATGTCCTGGCGGAATGGCGTGACACGCGGACACGAGGGCTTGAAACTCCGCCCCTAATCCCTGCACCCGCTTCATGGGACAGAGAAGAAATTGAAGCTTACCTGGTATCAAAGGTGGCGGCGCGACTCGCCATCGACCGTGTCACAATAGATAAGAACCAAAGTATCGCCTACTACGGGCTTGATTCTCTTGGAGCCATCGAGTTGGGCCATCAGATCGAATCCGACCTGGGCATTATCTTACCGGTCTCGAGCTTATTAGATGGACACCGCATAACGGAGTTAGCCGGCGTTCTGGTGGATCAGCTACAAGCGGGACAAAGCGAAAGCAATGCGCTACTGTCGCCGGCGTCGGAAGAGAACAGTTACCCGTTATCTCATGGCCAACATGCTCTTTGGTTCTTACAGCAAACGTCGCCACAAAGCGCAGCTTACAACATTGCGACTGCGCTACGAATTCGAGGAGACTTGAATCGCGAGGTTCTGCAGCAGGTTTTCCAGCGGCTGGCGGATCATCACCCCTCACTCAGAACAAGCTTTACCACGATAAACGGCGAGCCGGTGCAGACAGTTCATCGTCAGATGAAACTCGACGTCACCGAACAGGACGCATCACACTGCAGCGCAGAATTTCTGGCTCATCAACTGAACGACGAGGCCCATCGTCCGTTCAATCTGGCACATGATCCTCTCCTGCGAATCAGGTTGTTTACAAGGACCGAAGGTGAACACGTACTGCTGTTCGTGGCTCATCATATCATGCTCGACTTTTGGTCGCTGGGAATACTGCTGCGCGATTTGCAGCGGTTGTATTTAGCGGAAGAGTCGGGAAACGTGACTCCTTTCGATCGTCCTCGAGTGCATTACGCGGATTACGTGCGTTGGCAAAGAGAATCGCTCTCGGGCGCCGAAGGCGAGCGGCTCTGGTCCTACTGGCAGAAACAACTCTCAGGTGATTTGCCCTTTCTAAATCTTCCTGTCACTGCGCACCGGTCATCAATCAACAGTGATCGCGGTGCTTCGCTGCGCTTCAAATTAAGCGGCGAATTGAAACAGCAGCTCCAAAGTTTGGCCCGACAGCAAGGCGCGACGCTATACATGGTTCTCCTGGCTGCCTACCAGGTGTTGCTTCATCGCTACACTAATCAAGACAGCATCGTGGTTGGCTCCTCAGCGGCCTGCCGCCGCAGGGCCGATTTGTCCGGGCTCGTCGGCTATTTCGTCAATCCATTAGTACTGCGGGTAAACGTCTCGGACAATGAGTCATTCGTTTCGTTTCTTGGTCGTGTTCGCGAGCTGGTGTTGGAGGCCTTCGATCATCAGGATTATCCTTTTCCCCTTTTGGTCGAGCGGTTACAACCCGAACGCGACTCCTCACGCACACCAATTTTTCAAGTGATGTTTGTCTTTCATAAGGCTCAACGACCCGAAGAGGATTGTTTGTCATTATTGGCCCTGGGCGAAACTGCGGCTCCGATAAAACTGGGAGACCTGGAGGTGGAGTCAATCTCGCTGGAGCAACGAACCGCGCAGTTTGAGTTAACACTTGCGATGAGCGAGACGGCGAATGGACTAAGCGGTGTATTCCAATACAAAACGGATCTCTTTGATGAAGCGACAATCACGAAGATTTCCGAGCACTACCGAGTGCTGCTCGAGCACATCGTGGCGAACTCCGCGAGCAGCCTCTCAGTGTTGCCGCTGCTGACAGCCCAGGAGCAACAGCAGATCCTCTATGAGTGGAATAAGACGACTCAGCCCTTCCCATCGGAAGAATGTCTTCATCAGTTATTTGAGCAGCAATGCGAGCGAACACCGGAGAGCGTGGCACTCGTCTGTGGTGCCGCGCAGTTGACTTATAGAGAATTGAATACTCGAGCCAATCAACTGGCGCAGCACCTGCAGACATTCGGAATCGGCCCGGAGACTTTGGTCGGGATCCTGATGCAACGCTCCGTCGAGATGGTGGTCTCGCTGTTGGGCGTGCTCAAAGCGGGAGCAGCATATGTTCCATTGGATCCTGATTGTCCAACTGACAGATTGTCGTTGATGATAGAAAATGCCGGCGTTAAAGGGTTGCTGACGCAGCCTGGATTGGTCAACAGACTTTCGGAAGCTGACAAGTCACTCATCATCCCTGTTGAGACGGAGCAGATTGCAAAGCAGAGCACAGATAGAGTTGATAGTGCGGTGAATGCGAACAATCTGGCCTACGTGATCTATACCTCGGGTTCGACCGGACGTCCAAAAGGCGTGATGATTTCCCATCGCAGTGTGGTCAACTATCTCAATTGGTGTCTGGAATTTTATGACGTGTCGGGCGGTAGTGGCGCCCCGGTGCATTCGGCGATCGGATTTGATCTTACTATTACCAGCTTATTTGCGCCGCTGCTGGTGGGACGAAGCATCGTTTTGAGTGATGCGCAAGGTATCGAAGCCTTGACTTCGAACCTGGATCTTAAGAGCGGGTATAGCTTTGTAAAACTCACTCCATCACATCTCGAGGTGCTCAATCTCGCTGTTGACCCGACACAGGCAGTGGGCCTAACCAAGGTCTTGATTCTCGGTGGCGAAGCTTTGCACAGCGAACGCCTTAGGCCCTGGCTCAAGCATTCACCAGACACCAGAATCATTAATGAGTACGGCCCTACGGAAGCCACCGTTGGCTGTTGCTTGTACGAAGTAACTCGCGACTCAATGCTCTGCGGCCCGGTGCCAATCGGCCGTCCGCAGGCCAACACGCAAGCATATATTTTGGATGAACATCAGAATCCCGTTCCGGTTGGAGTAGCGGGTGAATTGTGTGTTGGCGGGCTCGGATTAGCACGCGGTTATTTAGGCAGTCCGGATCTCACGGCCGAAAAGTTCATTCCTAATCCATTTGCTCTTGAACCGGGAGCCCGCTTGTACAGAACGGGTGATCGAGTTCGGTATCGGGCGGATGGAAATATCGAGTTTCTCGGCCGGTTCGATGACCAGGTCAAAATCAGAGGTTATCGCGTTGAAGTCGGTGAGGTCGAAGCGGTTCTCAGAGAGCACGAGGGGATTCGTGAGGCCGTGGTCATTGTTGACGAGACTGCGTCTGGCTCGCGGCTCCGCGCTTATTTCATTCCCGCCGCTGCACGCTCGCCTACCGTCGCCGAACTAGCTCGGTACTTGAAAGAGAAGTTGCCTGACTACATGGTACCGACGGTTTTGGTGGAACTGGATGAGCTACCATTGACCACCAACGGCAAAGTAGATCGAAAAGCGCTGCACTTGCTGAAGTCTGAGAAACCTGATCGTCAGCCAAGTTTTATCGCGCCGCGCACAGCGACGGAAATTGCACTGGCGAAAATATGGTCGGAAGTGTTGGACCTGCGTCAGGTGGGTGTAGATGATAACTTTTTCGATTTAGGTGGACACTCTCTCATTGCCACGCAGATCGTTTCGCGGGTACGCGACGATTTTGGCGTGGAACTTCCGTTACATCGATTCTTGAGGTTGCTGACCGTCGCGGAACTTGCTGAAGCGATTGATGAGCTGAAATCAAACGGTAAGTCTATCCAAAGATCAAAGATAGTTGCCGCCTCGCGTGTCGCACGTCGTGCGAAGCTGTCCGAACACGGAACGATCGTGCACTTCGAAAACCAATGAAAGAAGCACTCAAAACAACAGAGATGACAGAAGAACGTGGCGCGGAGCCAGCCATGCGGAAAGCCTGTGATCTGGAAACTCTGGTTTCGAGGATGACCGAAACCGGAGTGTGCCGGTCGCCAAGTTTCTCTCCTGACGCTCGGCGTGTCGCGTTCATCTCGAACGCGAGCGGATTACCTCAGGTGTGGATTGTTCCGACCGAGGGTGGGGAGCCCACTCGCGTGACCGATATGAGTGATCCGGTGGAGCGGGTCATCTGGTCACCGCGCAACGAGTGGCTGGCCTTCTCTGTCTTACCGCGCGGCGGGATGAACAGGCAGCTCTACGTCGTGCGTGCCGACGGCACAGGACTGCGTCGACTCACGGATGGGGGAAGGGAAAATAATTTCATGGGCGTCTGGACGCCTGATGGTCAGGCGCTCACGATGTCGTCCAACCGTCGTCTGTTTTCAGCGGGAGATGCTTATCTAGTTGATGTTGCTACTGGCAAGCAGCGGCGTGTCATCAAGAACCGAGGTCTGGGTGGTTTCATTGACGTGACTCGCGACGGGAAATATGGCTTGCTTTATCGGCTCATCCATCGTGGAAACGATAACCTGTTCCTGGTTGATCTGGCCCGCAAACGAGAAGTCTTGCTCACACCGCACGACGGGCCGGGAAGTTTCAATGGCAAATTCTCAGCCGACGGGCGTGTCGTTTATCTCCAATCCAATAAAGATCGCGACCGAATGGCGTTCGCCAAAGTGGATATCAGTGACGGTAATCAACCCGGCGAAATCAAACTGCTGGCCGCGCGAGACGATGCGGTGCTGGAACATTTCGACCTCAACCATCAGGGAACTCTGGCCGCACTTGTTTGGAACGTTGGCGGCCGAAGCGAACTAGAACTGTTTGACCTTGTGACAAGCAATCTTAAGGCTGCGCCCGCGGTGCTTCCGGCGGAAGTCGTGAGCGGACTATCTTTTTCAAAAGACGGGACACGGCTGGTCATGTCAGCGCAGGGATCCGCCTCCCCTCCCGCCATCTGGGTGCTTAACCTTATGACAGGAGATTACAAACAACTGACCGCAACGGCGCATTCCGAAATCGATCCGGATGAGCTGGTTCATCCTCAACTCATGCGCTTCGCCGCTCACGATGGCGTCGAGTTGAGCGGCTGGCTCTATCGGCCGCGGGGCCAGACCGCTCCCGGCGCACTTGTCCTGAGCTTTCACGGCGGACCGGAGGCTCAGGAGCGACCTGATTTCAATGCCACCTATCAATCCTTATTGGCGCGGAATGTCTCTGTCTTCGCCCCTAACATACGCGGCTCTGCCGGGTTCGGGAAACGGTTCGTCAATCTAGACAATGGACCGCTGCGCCTCGATGCGATCAGGGATGTAAAGACCTGCGCTGATTATGTTGTGGAGAGCGGCATCGCAGACCGGCGCCAGCTTGGCATTATGGGAGCCTCTTACGGGGGATACCTCGCGCTGGCCGGGTTAACCGAGTTTCCTGAACTGTTTGCTGCCGGGGCAGACATTTCCGGTATCGTTAACTTTGAAACCTTTCTCGCTCATACAGAGCCGTGGATGGCGGCGATTTCCCGAATCAAATATGGAGATCTGAAGACGGATCGCGAAATGCTGCGCCGTCTCTCACCCATTCACAAGCTGGATCGCCTGACCGCCCCGACCATCATTTTTCATGGTGCTCACGACACCAACGTTCCCATCTGCGAGGCAGAGCAGGTGTTTGAGAGTCTTAAGAGGCGCGGCGTGCCTTCTGAGTACATCGTTTTTCCGGATGAAGGGCATGGTCTGACGAAAACCCCAAACCGCATTCGCTCGGTCATAGCCATCGTTAGTTGGTTCGAGAAGCACTTGAAGCCGCAGTAAAAGAACGGCTCCTTGTCGCCGTCACAATAAGATCTCCCGCACGAAAGAATCAGGGGCGTAGTCCAGAAGGATTTCTCTGTTTTAAGGGGAAAGCACAATGACAGAAGATTTTTTTCTCTTTCCGGTTTCATTTGCGCAACAGCAATTATGGTTTCTGGATCAGCTCGTGCCGGGCAGCCCCGTTTACAATCTACCGGGGGCCATTCACTTCAAAGGATCTCTGAATGTCGCGGCACTTGAGCAGAGCCTTGATGAAATTGTCCGGCGACATGAAATCCTGCGTACAAACTTCCGAATTGTTGACGGGCAGCCGACCCAAATCGTCGCTCCGCTGCGCCATTCGACGCTCCCTCTCACAGATCTTCAAGCGCTGCCGCTCGACAAACGCAATGCAGAAGTCTGCCGCCTTTCAGTTGAAGATGGCCGTCGCTCTTTTGATCTCACTTGTGACGCGCTCCTGCGGTCGCGGCTCGTGCAACTGGCCGAAGATGAATACCTGCTGCTCCTGACCAGTCATCATATTGTCTCAGACGGATGGTCGCTCGGCGTTTTCCTCAGCGAACTGGCCGCCTTATACGAGGCGTTTAGTCACGGTAAACCTTCGCCATTGTCCGAATTAACAATTCAGTACGGAGATTTCGCGGTCTGGCAGCGCGATTTGCTGCGAGACGAATTCCTCGTGCCTCATCTTGATTACTGGAAGCAGCAGTTGGCAGGCGATCGTCCGTTATTGGAACTTCCTTTCGATTATCCCCGACCGGCCATGCAGACGACCCACGGTGCGAGGCAACAGCTTTCGCTAAGTGGGCCATTAACAGACGCCCTCAAGGCCCTAAGCAGGAAGGAAGGGGCCACGCTGTTTACAGTGCTGTTGACCGCCTTCAAGATTCTGCTTCGTCGCTATGCTGGAGAAACCGACATTATCGTCGGCACTCCAATATCAGGTCGCAGCCAAACGGAGACCGAAAATTTAATCGGGCTCTTCGTGAACACCCTGGTCCTGCGAACAGACTTAAGCGGTGATCCCGATTTCACGGAAACCTTACGCCGTGTGAATGAAGTGTTATTGGCTGCTTACGAACATCAGGAAGTTCCGTTCGAAAAGCTGGTTGAAGAATTACAACCGGAGCGTGATCTCAGTCGCATGCCGCTGTTTCAGGTGATGTTTGCTTTTCAGAACGTCCCCATGCCGTCTCAGGAATTGCCCGAGGTCTCGCTGAAGCTGCTCGATGTAGATATCGGAACGGCCAAATTCGACTTAGCGCTTAACCTGACGGAGAGTTTCGACTGTCTCAACGGCTATTTCGAATACAACACTGATCTTTTTAAACCTTCCACGATTGCAGATCTATCTGAACACTTCCAGACACTATTGCAGTCGATCGTCGCGAACCCTCATCGATCCATCGTCGCTCTACCTTTGCTCACCGAGACCGAGCAGCATCGACTTCTCAGTGAATGGAACGACACGGTCAAAGAATATCCAACGGTATGCATTCACGAACTTTTCGAAGAGCAGGTCGATCGTACTCCTGAAGCGGTAGCAGTGATCTTCGAGGACGAGCGACTCAGCTATCGAGAATTGAACAGCAGAGCCAACCATCTGGCCCAACGTCTACAACTGCTGGGTGTGAGACCGGAACTGCTGGTCGGGATTCTGATGGAACGCTCGGTTGAGATGGTGGTGAGCCTGCTGGGCGTACTCAAGGCGGGCGGGGCATACGTACCTTTGGATCCGGATTATCCAGCGGCGCGGCTTTCATTCATGCTCGCCGACTCTCACATCTCTGTTCTCCTGACACAGACTCACCTGGCAGAGAGATTGCCATCGCATGATGTGCAGGTGGTGTGTGTTGATAGGGATGGCGGGACCGTAGTTGAAGAGAACACGATTGTCGAGAGTCAGGTATCGCCTCAGAACCTGGCTTACGTCATCTACACTTCCGGATCGACGGGACAGCCGAAAGGCATGATGCTGCCCCACAAGGGCGTGGTCAATTGCCTTTTGTGGATGCAGGATACCTTCCAACTATCGGATGCTGATCGAGTGATGCTGAAGGCATCGCTTAGCTTTGATGCTTCAGTGTGGGAACTGTTCTGGCCTTTGGCGGTGGGCGCGTGCGTGGTCGTCGCCCGCCCTGGAGGACAACAAGATGGCGCCTACTTGATTGACACGGTAATCAAACACGACGTCAGCACCATTCACTTTGTGCCCTCGATGCTTCCTCTCTTTCTGGAGCGAAAAGAGCTAAGCGAAGCGTCTTCTCTGAAGCGTGTGATTTGTGGTGGAGAAGCTCTTCCGGTGTCGTCGCTCGAGCAGTTTTTCAAACGATCGACGGCGGCGCTGCACAATTTCTATGGGCCCACCGAAACTACTATTGGATCAACTGACTGGAACTGTGACCGCGAACTTGAGCGCCCAATTGTTCCCATAGGGCGGCCCATTTCGAATACCGAAACTTACATCCTGGATAACACCCTCCACGCAATTCCTGTCGGTGTGACTGGCGAATTGTACATTGGCGGCGCTGGAGTCGGACGTGGCTACTGCTCGCGTCCCGAGCTGACTGCTTTGAGTTTTATTCCCAATCCCTTCAGCCGCGAGGCTGGCGCGCGGTTGTATCGCACGGGAGATCTGGCGCGTTATTTACCTGATGGCAATATCGAGTTTCTGGGGCGCCGAGACGAACAGGTAAAGATACGCGGTTTCCGGATCGAATTAGGCGAGGTCGACGCCCTGCTCAGCCGGCACGGTCTAGTGCGCGAATGCGTGACGTTGGCAGATGAGAATGCTGACGGGGAGAAGAGGCTGATTAGCTATGTCGTACCGCACACAGATCGCGCGCCAACAGTTAGTGAGTTGCGCCAGCATCTACGAGATAAATTACCGGAGTACATGATCCCGAGCAGCTTCATCATGCTGGCGGAGCTGCCACTGACGCCGAGCGGCAAACTTGACCGCCGCGCGCTGCCTGACGTTGAGGGAACACGTCCGGAGTTGGCCCAGTGCTATGTGGCGCCGAGCACCGTCGCCGAGGAGTTGCTCTCCGGCATATGGTGCGACGTGTTGAAGCTGGAGCGGATCGGCATTCACGACAACTTCTTTGACCTGGGCGGGCATTCGTTGTTGGCCACGCAGGTCATGGCGTCACTTCAGGAAGTTTTCGGAATAGAGGTGGAGCTGCGGCGGCTGTTTGAATTTCCTACCGTCGCGGGCTTGGCTGCCAGCTTAGAAACGGAGCAAAGACTAAGCGAGAGTCTAATATCTCTTCCCATCAAGCGCCTGCCACGAAGCGAAAGTTATCCTTTGTCTTTCGCTCAGCAACGTCTGTGGTTCCTATCGCAACTCGCGCCCGACAATCCTTTCTACAATATGACGGCTGCCGTTCGCCTCTCGGGCCAATTGAATGAAACGGCGCTCGAACGCGCGTTGAACGAGGTCTTCAGAAGACACGAAGCTCTGAGAACCAACTTTGTCGTGATCAATCGTGAGCCCAGACAGGTAATTGCTGAGGCCTGCGCTCTGGAGTTGCCGGTCTCAGACATCAGTGGCCTATCGGAAACGGAACGAGAAGCTGAAGTCGCAAGACGCGCAGACGCTGAAGCGGCCAAACCATTTGATCTGGCCCGAGACAGACTCTTGAGCCTCAACCTGCTGCGGCTGTCGGACCAGGAGCATGTATTGCTCATCACCTTGCATCACATTATTGGCGATGGCTGGTCAGTCGGTGTGCTGATCGGTGAAATGGTTGCCCTTTACGAAGCGTTTAGTGCGGGACTCAATTCACCATTACCGGAACTGCCGATTCAGTACGCAGATTATGCTGAGTGGCAGAGACAATGGTTACAGGGCGAAGTTTTAGAGGAGCAACTCCTTTACTGGAAACGTCAACTCGAAGGCATCCCACGGATGATGCTGCCGACCGATCATCCGCGACCTCTAGCACAGAACTTTCGGGGAGCGGTCCATGCCTTCTCGTTACCTGCAGAGTTAACGAGAGCACTCAACGCGTTGAGCAGGCGCGCGGGGGCTACGCTGTTCATGACTTTGCTCGCTGCTTTCAAAGTACAACTCCATCGCTATACAGCGCAGTCAGACGTCGTCGTCGGGACTCACATTGCTAACCGTCTCCGGGCTGAAATCAAGGATCTGATCGGCTTCTTCGTTAACACCCTGGTATTTCGTACACGTCTGTCGTCAAAGCTGACTTTCGTTGAAGTGTTGCGGCGTGTGCGCGATGACGCACTGGGAGCCTACGCTCATCAAGACCTGCCCTTTGAAAGACTAGTGGAAGAGCTACAGCCGGAACGTGACCTCGGCCGGCAACCTTTGTTTCAAATCGCATTCGTTTTTCAAAACGCGCCGCGTCCGGAAATGGAATTGCCGGGTCTGAAGGTATCTCTTTTAGACGTTCAGAATCATACGGCGAAGTTCGACCTGGGACTGGAACTCCGGGAGGCCTCGGATGGACTAAAAGCCCGGTTTGAATATGACACGGACCTATTCGACTCTGAAACCATCGGGCGCATGGCTGAGCACTTTCACACGCTGCTCGATGGGATTGTCGCAAATCCTGCGCAGCGGATTACCGAGTTGCCCCTGCTCACCGAGAGCGAGCAACAGCAGTTGGTCCATTTAAACTACAGGAGCTGCAAGTTTCCAACGCTCTGTCTTCACGAACTCTTCGAAGCACAAGTGCAACGGACTCCGGATGCTATAGCGCTGAGGTTTGAGAGTGACGTTCTCAGCTATCAAGATTTGAACCGCAAGGCTAATCAACTTGCTCGTTATCTGCGATCGATCGAAGTTGGCCCGGAGTCATTGGTGGGAATCATGGTCGAGCGCTCCGTCGAAATGGTGATCTCGGTGCTGGCAGTGCTCAAGACTGGCGGCGCATATGTGCCATTGGATGCAGAGTATCCGCGCGAAAGACTGTCGTTCATGTTGCGAGACTCGCGGGCTAAAGTGTTATTGACACAGAATCATCTATTGAGTCAGGTGGGGTCCTTTGACTCCTTCTTTGCGGATCAGACGCGAGTGGTAAGAGTAGATGAGGAGTGGGAGAAGATAGGTGAGCACAGCGACGAGAATGTTGAGAGTGGAGCAACTCTGGACAACCTCTCGTATGTCATGTACACCTCTGGCTCAACCGGGCAGCCTAAAGGCGCGATGCTGCCGCATAGGGGCATTGTTAATTGTCTGCACTGGATGCAAGAAACCTACCAGCTCGACAACTCGGACATCTTCCTGCTGAAGACATCACTCAACTTTGATCCATCAGTTTGGGAACTGCTCTGGCCGCTGACAGTCGGCGCCAGCGTGCTAATTGCTCCCGCACGGTCACAGGATACCGCGGCACTGGTCCAGCTCATGATGGACCATCAGGTAACCACTGCCTACTTTGTGCCCTCACTCTTGACGTCAATTTTGGACGAGCCGCGGCTGGCTGAATGCGCGGCGCTTAAACATGTGATTTGCGGAGGCGAGTCGCTGCCGCTTCGAACGCTGCAGCGATTCTTCGAAGTGGCGACAGCCGAATTGCACCACTCTTATGGACCGACGGAGACATCAATTGCGGCCACGGAATGGACTTGTGATCCTGAGACTAAATATCTACAAGCGCCGATTGGAAAACCGCTCGCGAATACCAAACTGCTCGTGCTCGACGAACAGATGCGCCTGGTGCCGCGAGGAGTAGTGGGCGAACTCTATATCGGTGGCGACGCGGTCGGGCGCGGTTATTTCGGTCGTGCGGATTTGACGGCGGAACGGTACCTGCCGGATGCGTACAGCGGTGAGAGCGGGGCACGGCTTTATAGAACCGGAGACAAGGTCAGGTACCTGAGCGACGAGAATATAGAGTTTGTTGGCAGGGTTGATGAACAGGTTAAGGTCAGGGGCTACCGAATAGAACCGGGCGAAGTTGAGGCAGTGCTGCGGCTACAGGAAGGAGTGCGCGATTGTGCGGTAGCCTGCACTGGTGAAGGAGAAGCGCGTAGTCTCGTCGCTTATGTGGTGGCCGATGGACCGCGCGATTCGAGATCCGGCGATCTACAGGCTGAACAGGTGGTCCAATGGGGCACAGTCTTCGACCAAATTTACCAACAGACGCCTGCGAACGGCGATGCGACATTCAATATCACCGGGTGGAAGAGTGCCTACACCGGCTTGCCCATTCCTAATGATGAAATGCAAGAATGGGTTGATTCTGTAGTTGAACAGATTCTTTCTTTGGGGCCGCAGCGAGTGCTTGAAATCGGTTGCGGTAGCGGGCTGTTACTTTACCGTATTGCTCCTCACTGTACGGAATATTGGGCCACGGATTTTTCGGAAATAGTTTTGCGTCAGCTCCAACAGCGAGTGCGTGAACGCCTGCCGAATTTCCCGCCGGATTTTCTATTGCATAGAGAGGCAGACGACTTTGAAGGATTACACGGCTTTGACGTAGTGGTCCTCAACTCAGTCGTTCAGTACTTCCCCAACATTGATTACCTGGTGAAGGTGCTTGAGAAAGCGGTGAATGCCGTGGTGGACGGCGGTCATATCTATGTCGGAGATGTCCGCAGTATGCCGCTGCAGGATCTCTTTTATACCTCCGTCGAATTGGCGCGGGCCACGTCGCCTATCGCAGTCTCGGAGTTACGCAGACGGGTCCAAAAGCGGATGGCCGAAGAAGAAGAACTGGTAATCGACCCGAGCTTCTTTGTCGCGCTCAAGGATTATCTTCCGCGCATCACTCACGTCGAAATCGTGCCCAAGCGCGGCCGCTATCACAACGAGCTCACGCGATTTCGCTACGAGGTGATTATTCACGTCCAGTCAAGGGAGCAGCAACGGAACGACCTCGATTGGAAAGAGTGGCAGCGGGAAAGCCCGAGTCTGGCTGACTTACGCAATCTATTGAGCGAAAAGAAACCGGAGGTGCTCGCGTTCGCGGGGGTTGGCAACGCCCGTCTTTCAGTAGCGGCGGAACTTGTTAAGACACTTGCGCGGATGGAAGAAACTCACCCGGCAGATGAATTAAAGGATCTCGTTCTCCAGAATGGAAAGAACGGAATCGATCCGGAAGATTTGTGGCAATTGAGTGATGAATTTCCTTATTCGGTCCACTTGAGCTGGGCGCGGCAGCATGGAAGTGGCAGTTATGATTTGGTGCTGCGGCGCACGTCGGAAGAGTTAGAAAGTTTGGAACTTTTATCTCCCCCGACTGCAGTCGATCGTAAAGCATGGAGCGAGTATGCAAATGATCCACTTCGCATAAAGTACACCGGCATGATTGCGCGGCAACTGCGCGAGCACTTGAGGGAGGCATTGCCGGATTACATGATACCGGGCCGTTTCCTCATGCTGGACGAACTGCCGTTAACGCCGAGCGGTAAACTCGATCGACAGAAGCTACCTGAGTTGGACGGCAGCCGGCCGGAGTTAGCGCAGTGTTATGTTGCACCGCGGACGGCCACCGAAGAATTGTTGTGCGGCATCTGGGCCAGCGTGCTGCGGCTGGAGCGCGTGGGAGTGGCGGACAACTTTTTTGACTTAGGCGGACACTCGTTACTCGCCACACAAGTGATCGCGCAGTTGCGAGAAGTATTCGGACTAGAGATAGCCTTGAGGCGTCTGTTCGAGTTTCCAACTGTCGCCGAGCTCTCTCGGCATATCGAAGGCGAAGATGCGAGAGAACTGGAAGCCCAGGGAACAACGATCAAACCATGCAAGCGAACCGGACCTCTGCCCCTCTCCTTTGCCCAGCAGCGTCTTTGGTTTCTGGATCAGCTTGAACCGAACAATGTTGCTTACAATATTGCCACCGCTGTCCGCCTTATCGGACAGCTTGACCTGCCGGCCCTGAAACAAACTTTCACCGAACTTCTGCGCCGCCATGAGTCGCTTCGCACCTGCTTTGACATCGCCGAGTCGCAGCCTGTCCAAGTGATTTTGGAGTCCTTGCCGTTTGACCTGCCCCTCTCCGACCTTTCGAATTTGGTTGAGATCGAGCGCGAGCGAGAGGCGCATCGGCTCACGCGTGAGGAAACCGACGCTCCCTTTGATCTGCGCCGAGCACCATTGTTGCGAGGCCGGTTGCTGAGGATGGCGCAAGACGAACATGTCCTGCTGCTGACCATGCATCACATCGTCAGCGATGGCTGGTCCATCGGAGTGCTCGTTCGGGAAGTGACCGCGCTTTATGAAGCGTTTTCGAGTGGAAAGGCTTCGCCGCTACGCGAACTGCCGATCCAGTATGGAGACTATTCCGTCTGGCAACGAGACTGGCTGCAAGGCACTGTATTGGAGGAACAATCAGATTATTGGCGCGAGCAGTTGCGAGATATACCCGCTGTGCTGGAGTTACCCACCGATCACAACAGAGCGGCGACGCAGAGCTACCGTGGCGGAATAGTCAGGCTTCAGCTTGACGCGGAGACTACCCGAGTACTGCGAAATCTTAGTCAGAGCGAAGGTGTGACTTTGTTCATGCTGTTGCTGGCTGCTTTCGACGTCCTGCTCTGGCGCTGGAGCGGTGAAGCAGACATCGTGGTGGGCACCCCGATTGCCAACCGGATTAGGGCGGAACTCGAGAACCTGATCGGGTTTTTCGCTAACACGCTGGCACTGCGCGTAAGTCTGGCAGGAAATCCAACCTTCAACGAGTTACTGACGCGTGTGAAAGAAGTCGCGCTGGAAGCCTATGCCCATCAAGAACTCCCGTTTGAGAAGCTGGTAGAAGACTTGCAGCCAAAGCGCGAGATGAGTCATTCGCCGCTGTTCCAGGTGATGATGGTATTGCAGAATGCGCCGCGAACGAAATTGCAGTTACCAGGCCTGACACTAAGTTCCCTCGAGGTTAACAACCGCACCTCCAAGTTTAATTTAACTCTGCTGCTCGAACAGGAGGACGATTGTCTTCGTGGTCTATTCGAGTACAACGCGGACTTGTTCGACGAACTCACTATCCAGCGAATGGCCGGACACTTTCAAACATTGTTGGCTGGCATCGTTGCCAATGCAGATCGGTGCATCTCGGAGCTGCCGTTGTTGACTCCGCGAGAGCTGGATCAACTAGGCCAATGGAATGAGACTCAGGCGAATTATCCGAATCAATGTGCCCATGAGATTTTCGAGGAGCAGGTCGAGCGCACGCCTGAATCGATCGCTTTAGTCTCTGCAGATGAACAACTGAGCTATCAGGAGTTGAACCGTCGGTCCAATCAACTCGCTCACTATCTGCAAGGACTGGGAGTAGGTCCGGAGAAGCTGGTGGGCATTTGTATGGAACGGTCCGTGGAGATGATCGTCTCGTTGCTGGCGGTGCTTAAGGCCGGTGGGGCTTACGTGCCCTTAGATCCGGAATATCCGCGAGAGCGACTCTCATTCATGCTGTCGGATGCTGCCGTTCAGGTGTTGCTAACGCAAGAGCGATTGCTGGGTTTGGTTGATGGCCAGGGAACGAGAGTGGTGTGTGTGGACAGCGAATGGGAGACGATCGCGCGCGAGAGGACGGAGAATCCGGAGAGTAGAGTGAGCGCGCAAAATCTCGCCTATGTAATCTACACCTCCGGCTCGACGGGTGTGCCGAAAGGAGTGTCGATGCAACATCGGCCTCTTTTCAATCTGATTGAGTGGCAGCACAGGGGACTGAAGCTCTCGCACGCGGCCACAACGCTGCAAGTATCGTCTTTGAGTTTTGACGCTTCTTTCAACGAGAGTTTTGCGACCTGGCGTTCGGGTGGCACTCTGATTTTGATTTCTGAAGAACTACGGCGCGATCCCGAGGCCTTGTTGCGCTTCATCGCAGATCAGAAGGTCGAAAGACTGTTTCTTCCCTTCGTGACGCTGCAACAGTTGGCCGAGGCATTCACTGCGGGCGGTCCACTCCCCGGAAGTTTGCGCGAGATCCTCAGCACCGCCGAGCAGCTTCAGATTAACCAGGATATAACTCATCTTTTCCAGCAGTTGGATGACTGCATCTTGTACAACGAATATGGACCATCGGAAAGCCATGTGGTCACGGCTTTCGCTATGACGGGACCACCTGAGAGTTGGAACGCACTTCCGCCGATTGGTGTCCCTGTCGCCAATACGCAAATTTACCTTTTAGATCGCCACCTGCATCTCGTGCCTGTTGGCGTCGCCGGCGAGTTGTATATCGGCGGTGTTCATCTTGCGAGGGGCTATCTTAACCAGCCCGGAATAACGGCTGAGAAATTTATTCCCAATCCCTTCGGTAACGAGAGCGGCACACGCTTGTATAAAACCGGAGACCTTGCTCGTTACCTGCCCGATGGGAACATCAAGTACCTGGGCCGCATTGATAGTCAGGTCAAGATACACGGCTTCCGTATTGAATTGGGTGAGATCGAAGCGGTGCTCGCCGAACATGAACAGTTACAGGAGGCGGTCGTCATCGCGGCAGCAGCCGACGGTGATACGCGGCTCGTAGCTTACCTCATCGCGTCTGACACCCAGGCACGGCCGAGCACCAAAGAGTTGCGCGCTCATCTGAAAAAGAGGTTGCCGAATTATATGGTGCCCTCAATCTTCGTGTGGCTCGATGAAATGCCACTGACACCAAGCGGAAAGATTGACCGCCGGGCGCTGGTTGTGCCGGCTCAGCTCCGTCCTGAAATTGAGTCGGACTTTGTTGCGCCATGCAGCCCGGCTGAAGAGTTGCTGGCCGAGATGTGGTGTCGCGTCCTCAAGTTAGAGAGGATCGGTATTCACGATAACTTCTTCGAGCTGGGTGGGCACTCGCTGCTGGCCACGCAGCTAGTCTCACAAGTGCGGAAAGTCTTTCGGATTGAGTTGCCTCTGCGAGTCCTGTTTGAAGAGCCGACAGTATCCGGTCTGCTGAAAGAAATAGCCCAGGCGTTCGGTGATATGGAGACAGTCGAAGAGATCGCGCGGACACTGAAGGAAATCGACGAGCTATCGGAAGAAGAAGTAAAAACGCTCCTCGCCGGACAATAAATAAAGATTAAGGCAAGACAGTGAAGGGATAAGATGGATTCTTCCGGAAAGACCACAGGCCAATCATCAGCGAAACTCGAGCTCCTGGATTTGTTGCTCAAGAAGAAGGGTATTAGACCCTCGCTGGTCCAGGCGATTCCCCCGAGAAAGAGTTTTAGTCCCTGCTGCCTCTCCTTCGCGCAAGAGCGCCTTTGGTTCCTCGATCAATTAGTTCCCAACAGCGTTGCCTACCTTCTCCCGGCTTTCATCCGCCTGACGGGCTCGCTCGACATAAAGGCGCTGCAAGAGACTTTTACCGAAATCGTTCGCCGTCACGAGTCGCTGCGCACCTCCTTCTCGCTCGTCGACTCACAACCCGTCCAAAACATCCATGCTCCACAAGTTTTCGATTTGCGTGTCACAGACCTCTCGCATTTGGGAAGTGATGAGCGCGAACAGATGGTCCAGCGTCTGGCGATAGAAGAATCAAACCAGCCATTTGATCTTCGAGTTGCACCGCTCCTGCGGGCTCGCTTGCTCAGGTTGACTGCCGACGAGCATGTGTTGCTTTTGATCATGCATCACATCGTCAGTGATGGATGGTCCATCGGAGTGTTGGTTAAAGAAGTCGCGGCGCTCTACGGTGCTTTTCAGCAGGGAGAGGCGTCGCCCCTGGAAGAGTTGCCAATTCAGTACGCAGACTACGCGGCATGGCAGCGAGAGCAGCTTTCGGGCGCGGTGCTGGATGAGCAAATGGCTTACTGGCGGGAGCATCTGGCGGGAGCGCCGGCTGTTCTGGACTTGCCGACTGACCGGCCTCGACCAGCCGTGCAGAGCTATCGCGGAGCTCGGCATACACTGGAGTTAGGATCACAGTTGACTCGCGCCCTCAAGGTGCTCTCTCAACAGCATGGCGTGACCTTGTTCATGACGCTGTTGTCCGCCTTCCAGGTCTTGCTTCATCGCTATTCAGGACAAGAAGACATTGTCGTGGGCACGCCAGTGGCGGGGCGCACCCGAGCCGAGATCGAGGGTTTGATTGGTTTCTTCATCAACATCGTGGCAATACGCGTGAGCATGAGTGGCAATCCGACCTTTGCGGCGTTGCTGACGCGAGTGCGTGAAGCGTGTTTGGGTGCCTATGCACATCAGGCTGTACCCTTCGAACGGCTTGTCGAAGAGCTGGCGCCGGAGCGAACGCTGAGCCATCCGCCGATCATTCAGGTTACGTTCAATATGCTTAACCTGGACTACTCCGGCGAGCAAATCGCACTTAACGGTCTGAAAACAGACTTCCTGCCTCCTGCTCAAGAGGAACTGGCTTCAAGATTCGATCTGGCGCTTTATGCCCGAGAGCTGGGTGACGGTCTCCAACTCGAATTGGTTTACAGTGATCTTTTCACTTCCCATGCGATGGAGCAGTTGCTGGACCACCTTCACACGCTGCTCCAGAATATTAGCGTCGACCCTCAACAGCGCCTCGCGGCATTTGCTCTCTCAACCGGCCTGCGCGCTCAACGGCCGGAACAAGCCAGTCCGACCAATCCATTCATCGTTTTTAAGAGCGAAGAGATAGAGCAAACCATACAAGAGCGTTTTGAGAAGCAGGTGAGCAGCTATCCAGGAAACACGGCGCTTAGGATCGGGAAAGAGATCTGGACATATCAGAACCTGAACCACAAAGCGAACCAGATCGCGCGCGCGATACTTGGTGCAAGCGGCAGTGGGGAGCACAGGATAGCGCTCTTGCTTAATCACAATGCGTCGATGGTGGCCGGTATTCTCGGCATCTTAAAGGCAGGCAAGACGTACGTTCCGTTAGATGCCATACATCCCGCGCAGCGGCTCACTCATATCCTGAGCGATTCTGGTGCAGAAGCCCTTTTGACTGACAATACAAATCTTCCCCTGGCCCAGGCGCTGATCAAAGAAAGTCTTCAGGTAATTAATCTCGACCAGATTGATGCAAGCACACCGGGCCACAATCTCGAACTGCCATGCACGCCGGACTCGCTCGCCTATATCCTCTACACTTCCGGCTCGACGGGCGAACCGAAAGGTGTCGTACAGAATCATCGCAATGTTCTTCACCACATCAGAACCTACACCAACAATCTGCACATCTGCGCGGATGACAAACTAACGCTCCTTTCGTCGTACGCATTTGATGCCTCGGTCATGGACATCTTCGGCGCTCTGCTGAACGGAGCGACACTCTGCCCGATTGATTTGAGATCTGAAGATCTGACCCGGTTGTCAGAACGCCTGATCGAAGAAGAGATCACTATCTACCACTCTACTCCGACTGTTTATCGACATTTCGTCAATAAGTTGAAAGATAAAGAAGGATGTCCATCAGTCCGCCTGGTCGTGCTGGGAGGTGAAGTGGTCCAGAAGCAGGACTTTGAGTTGTACCAGAAGCACTTCTCCGACGATTGTCTTCTCGTCAACGGGTTCGGTCCTACTGAATCTACCGTCACCTTACAATATTTCGTCAATCAGCAAGCGGTGATTGCTCACGATACTGTGCCGATCGGGCAGGCGGTCGAAAACACAAGAGTCTCGTTGGTCAACGAAGCGGGCGAGCAGGCAGCCATCTATGGAGTAGGCGAGATCGTCATTAAGAGCCCACACGTGGCACTCGGTTACTGGCGCCGACCGAAGTTAACAGAGACGGCCTTTTCAAATACCCCGGCCGAGGGAAACTGGCGCAGCTACCGGACAGGTGATCTCGGGCGCTGGCAGGCCGACGGGACCATTGAGTATGTCGGGCGCAGAGACGATCAAGTCAAAATCAGAGGGCATCGGATCGAATTAGGAGAAGTCGAAGCCGCACTGAGAACGTGTCGAGGAGTCGGCGAATGCGTCGTGGTGATGACGCGCGGCGACCGATTGGCGGCCTATGTGGTCCCCGGAGAGTCATACAAAGCGGTAAGTGTCAGCGAGTGGCGGCAGCAGTTGGGAGAAAGATTGCCGCAGTACATGGTCCCGTCAGTCATCATGGTGATCGACAAGATGCCGCTGAGCGCGAACGGCAAAGTGGACAAACGTGCCTTGCCCGAGCCGGAGATGAGCCGTGATGAGTTGGCGGGAGAGTATGAGGGGCCACGGACAGTCACGGAAGAGATACTGGTCGGCATCTGGATGGAAGTGTTAACACTCGAGCGAATTGGGATTCATGACAACTTTTTCGAATTGGGCGGGCACTCACTACTTGCGACGCAAGTCATCGCCCGGATACGTCAGGCGTTTCCCGTAGAAATCGCGCTACTTTCGATATTCGAGCAACCAACTATCGCCGGTCTAGCTTATCTAATCGACACGCGACTGAAGAATGAACCGTACTCTGATGACGCGGGAATAGAGCGCATCAAGCGGAACGGGTTTCTGCCGCTGTCATTCGCCCAGCAACGACTGTGGTTTCTGGACCAACTGACACCAGCTAGTGCCGTTTACAACATCTCGGCCGCCGTCCGTCTCTCCGGCAGCCTCGACTTGCCCGCACTTGAGCAGACATTTACCGAGTTGCTGCGACGGCACGAGTCCTTGCGCACCAGCTTCACGGTGCTTGACTCGCAGGCTGTCCAGCTTATCGCCGAGCCGCAGCCTTTTCGCTTGCCGCTGACGGATCTCACTGCGCTCGGTGCGGCTGAGCGGGAGCAAATGGTGCAGCGCCTGATTACTGAAGAGGTGAACTTGCCTTTCGATCTGAGCCTCGCGCCGTTGCTGCGTGCGCGGCTGTTGCAACTGAGTGAGCAAGAGCAGGTGCTGGTCGTGACGATGCACCACATCGTCAGCGACGGGTGGTCCATGGGCGTGCTGATCCGCGAGGTGGCGGCACTCTACAGCGCCTTTTCGCAAGGGCAAGCCTCGCCGCTGGCCGAGTTGCCGGTGCAGTACGGCGACTATGCTGTTTGGCAGCGCGAGCGGTTGCAGGGCGCAGTGCTGGAAGCGCAACTGAGTTACTGGCGCGCACAGTTACAGGGCGCCCCAGCAGTGCTGGAGTTGCCCACTGATAGAAGCCGGCCCGCGGTGCAGAGCTATCGGGGCGGCACCGTCAAGTTTGAACTGGGAGAAGAGACCACGCAGGCACTGAATCAGTTTAGCCGGCGCGCCGGGGTGACTTTGTTTATGCAGTTATTAAGCGCGTGGGCTGTGCTGCTGTGGCGCTACACGGGCCAGGCGGATGTGGTGGTGGGGACACCGATCGCGAATCGCAACCGGGCCGAGACGGAAGGATTGATTGGGTTCTTCGTGAATACGTTGGCGCTGCGGGTGCGGCTGAGCGGTAATCCGAGCTACCGGGAGTTGCTGGAGCGCGTGCGCGAAGTGTGTCTTGGGGCCTACGCGCACCAGGAGGTGCCGTTCGAGAAGATCGTGGAAGAGCTGCAGCCGGAGCGGGAGTTGAGCTACACGCCGGTGTTTCAGGTAATGCTGATCTTGCAGAATGCGCCGGTGGCAGATGTGCAGTTGCCGGGCTTAAGGCTGAGCCAGGTGGAGGGCGAGAGCCGGACGGCAAAGTTTGATCTGACCTTGTCCTTAGCGGAGGCGGGGAAAGAGATTGTGGGTGGGCTGGAATACAACGCGGACCTCTTTGACGAGGCAACGGTGGCCCGCCTGGCCGGACATTTTCAGACGTTGGTGGCAGCTATCGTGGCCCATCCGGAGCGGGGCATCGCGGACCTTGCGCTACTGAGCGCGGCTGAGCGGCAGCAAATACTCGAGCGGTGGAACGATACGAGCCGGGAGTACGAGGCGCGCTGTCTTCATGAAGTATTCGAAAGGCAGGTGGAGCGTACCCCCGAAGCGCGGGCGCTGGTGTCTGAAGACGAGCAATTGAGCTATGGCGATTTGAACCGGAGAGCCAATCAACTGGCCCACTACCTGCAAGCAGAGGGCGTGGGACCCGAGACGCTGGTGGGCATCTGCATGGAGCGCTCGGTGGCGATGATCGTGTCGTTGCTGGCGGTGCTCAAGGCAGGGGGCGCGTATGTGCCGCTCGATCCGAATTATCCGCGCGAGCGCCTGGTCTACATGCTGGAGGACGCACGCGTGGCGGTGCTGTTAACGCAGGACCACTTAGAGCAGCGCCTGACTGACTATCAAGGTGCGGTGCTGCGCGTTGATCGGGAATGGGAGAGGATTGCCGCCCAACCGGTCGACAATCCAGCTTCGCAGGTGACGGCGGAAAACCTCGCCTATGTCATTTACACGTCAGGGTCAACCGGTCGACCGAAGGGTGTGCTGGGCACGCATCGCGCTTGTATCAATCGCTTTGAATGGATGTGGGAACGATATCCCTTCGAGCCTGATGAAATCTGCTGTCAGAAGACTTCACTGAGCTTTGTCGATTCGATCTGGGAAATCTTTGGTCCTTTGTTGCGGGGCGTACCGCTGGTTTTGATTCCAGAGAAAGTCGTGGAAGACCCGGAGCTGCTGTTGGCCACGCTGGCCGGATCGGGAGTAACACGCATCGTGCTGGTGCCTTCATTGTTAAGTGCCATCCTTGACGTGGCCACGAAGGCACAGTTGCCGTTGCTGCGTTACTGGGTCAGCAGTGGCGAGACGCTCTCAGTCGCATTGGCGGAACGATTCAGAGAGCGTCTGGGTGAACGACACCTGATCAACTTGTATGGCTCTTCGGAAGTTTGTGCCGACGCGACGTATTACGAGACGCCGGCACAGCTCGAAAAGCGAAGCATTTCCATTGGTCGGCCGATTGCCAACACCGAGGTGTTCATTCTCGACGCGCTGCACCAACCCGTGCCTGCCGGAGTTATCGGCGAAATTTTCGTGGGTGGTGCGGGCCTGGCGCGTGGTTACCTGAACCGTCCCGATCTGACTGCCGAGCGATTTTTGCCGCATCCGTTTAGCACTGCGCCTGGAGCCCTGCTCTACCGGACGGGTGATCTTGGACGTTACTTTCCCGACGGGAACATCGAGTATCTCGGTCGCGTCGACAATCAGGTGAAGCTTCGTGGCATTCGCGTCGAGCTGGGTGAGATTGAGAGCCTGCTGAACGAATGTCCAGCGGTCAGCAACTGCGTCGTGATGGTGCGGCAAGTTTTCAAAGCAGGCGAGCCCGATGGCGACGCCCGTTTGGTGGCTTACGTGGTTGCCGATCAGAGCGATGGAGGAAGGCCCGCCGAGTTACGAAGTTACCTGCGCACGCGCCTGCCCGAGCAAATAATTCCCAACCACTTCGTCATGTTGGACGCGTTGCCGCTAATGCCGAACGGCAAGGTGGATCGTCAAGCGCTGCTCGAGTTTGACTCGACCGTGGCGGCGGCGGTCGGATACGTCGCACCACGCAATCCGGTGGAAGAACTGATCGCCGCTATCTGGTCAGAGGTGCTGGACGTTGGGCCAATGAGCGTTGCAGACAATTTTTTTGAGCTTGGCGGGCACTCGTTGTTGGCAACGCAGGTTGTCTCGCGGGTACGCGAGCTGTTTAAGGTCGAGCTGGCGTTGCTGCTGATGTTTGAAGAGCCGACCGTGGCCGGATTAGCGTCGCGGGTTGAGAAGGCCATCAGCGGCGGACGCAACGTGCCAGGTGCAGCGATCCGACGCATCAAGCGGAACGGGTTTTTGCCGCTGTCATTCGCGCAGCAACGACTGTGGTTTCTGGACCAACTGACACCAGCTAGTGCCGTTTACAACATCTCGGCCGCGGTCCGCCTCTCCGGCAGCCTCGACTTGCCCGCGCTTGAGCAGACATTTACCGAGTTGCTGCGACGGCACGAGTCCTTGCGCACCAGCTTCACGGTGCTTGACTCGCAGGCTGTCCAGCTTATCGCCGAGCCGCAGCCTTTTCGCTTGCCACTGACTGATCTCACTCCGCTTGGTGCGGCTGAGCGGGAGCAAATGGTGCAGCACCTGATTACTGAAGAGGCGAACTTACCTTTCGATCTGAGTCTCGCGCCGTTGCTGCGTGCGCGGCTGTTGCAACTGAGTGAGCAAGAGCAGGTGCTGGTCGTGACGATGCACCACATCGTCAGCGACGGGTGGTCCATGGGCGTGCTGATCCGCGAGGTGGCGGCGCTCTACAGCGCCTTTTCGCAAGGGCAAGCCTCGCCGCTGGCCGAGTTGCCGGTGCAGTATGGCGACTATGCCGTTTGGCAGCGCGAGCGGTTGCAGGGCGCAGTGCTGGAAGCGCAACTGAGTTACTGGCGCGCACAGTTACAGGGCGCCCCAGCGGTGCTGGAGTTACCCAGTGATAGAAGCCGGCCCGCGGTGCAGAGCTATCGGGGCGGCACCGTCAAGTTTGGACTGGGAGAAGAGACCACGCAGGCACTGAACCAGTTAAGCCGGCGCGCCGGGGTGACTTTGTTTATGCAGTTATTAAGCGCGTGGTCGGTGCTGCTGTGGCGCTACACGGGACAAGCCGACGTGGTGGTGGGGACGCCGATCGCGAATCGCAACCGAGCCGAGACGGAAGGATTGATTGGGTTCTTCGTGAATACGCTGGCGCTGCGGGTGCAGTTGAGTGGCAAGCCGAGCTACGAGGAGTTGCTGGGGCGCGTGCGTGAAGTGTGTCTTGGGGCCTACGCGCATCAGGAGGTGCCGTTCGAGAAGATCGTGGAAGAGCTGCAGCCGGAGCGGGAGTTGAGCTATACGCCGGTGTTTCAGGTGATGCTGATCTTGCAGAATGCGCCGGTGGCAGAGGTGCAGTTGCCGGGTTTAAGACTGAGCCAGGTGGAGGGTGAGAACAGGACGGCAAAGTTTGATCTGACGCTGAGCTTAGCGGAAGCCGGGAAAGAAGTTGTGGGTGGGCTGGAATACAACGCGGAGCTCTTTGACGAAGCTACAGTGGCCCGCCTGGCCGGACATTTTCAGATGTTGGTGGCAGACATTGTGGCGCATCCGGAGCGAGGCATCGCCGACCTTGCGCTACTGAGCGCGGCTGAGCGGCGGCAAATACTGCAGCAGTGGAACGATACGAGCCGGGAGTACGAGGCGCGCTGTCTCCATGAAGTGTTCGAAAGGCAGGTGGAGCGTACCCCTGAAGCGCGGGCGCTGGTGTTTGAAGACGAGGAATTGAGCTATGGCGAGTTGAACCGGAGAGCCAATCAACTGGCTCATTACCTGCAAGGCGAAGGAGTGGGACCGGAGACGCTGGTGGGCATCTGCATGGAGCGCTCGGTGGCGATGATCGTGTCGTTGCTGGCGGTGCTCAAGGCAGGGGGCGCGTATGTGCCGCTCGATCCGAACTACCCGCGCGAGCGCTTGGTCTACATGCTGGAGGATGCGCGCGTGGCAGTGCTGTTAACGCAGGGCCACATCGAGCAGCAACTGCCTGACTATCAAGGTTTGGTGCTGCGCGTTGATACGGAATGGGAGCTGATTGCAGGCCAACCGGTTGAAAATCCAGCATCGCCGGTGACGGCGGAAAACCTCGCTTATGTGATCTACACGTCCGGGTCAACGGGCCGGCCCAAGGGCGTACTGGGCACGCATCGCGCCTGTGTCAATCGCTTTGAATGGATGTGGGAACACTATCCCTTCGAGCCTGATGAAGTCTGCTGTCAGAAGACTTCATTGAGCTTTGCGGATTCCATCTGGGAAATCTTCGGGCCCTTGGCGCAGGGTGTACCGCTGGTGCTGATTCCTGACGACGTGATCAAAGACCCGCCTCTGTTACTGGAGACTCTGGCCCAACAAAAGGTGACGCGGATCGTGCTGGTGCCTTCGCTGTTGCGTGCGATCCTGGATTCTGTCGCAGATGTCCCTGTACCACGGCTCCGTTATTGGTCGAGCAGCGGTGAGGCGCTTGGCGCCGACTTGGCCCAACGATTCAGAGAACGTCTCGGCGAGCGATGTTTGATCAACTTGTATGGCTGCTCTGAAGTATGCGCTGACGTCACTTATTACGAGTTGCCGAAACACCTGGGAGAGCGCCGCGTGCCCATCGGTCAACCGATAGCTAACACTCAGGCATTCATTCTTGACGCATATCAACAACCGGTACCCCAGGGCGTGAGCGGCGAAATCTATATCGGAGGGGCGGAGCTGACGCGTGGTTACCTGAACCGTCCCGATCTGACTGCCGAGCGGTTTGTGCCGCATCCGTTTAGCGCCGCGCCTGGAGCCCTGCTCTACCGTACGGGCGATCTTGGACGTTACCTTCCCGACGGGAACATCGAGTATTTCGGTCGCAGCGACAATCAGGTGAAGTTACGCGGCCAGCGCATCGAGTTGGGTGAGATTGAAACGGTACTCAATGAACATCCGGCAGTGAGTGGCTGCGTCGTCAAGCTGGTGGGGGTGGCGAGAACGGATGGGCGAGACAGTGACGCCCGTTTGGTGGCTTATGTGATAGCTGATGAAACGCGCGGAGGACGTGCGGCGGAGTTGCACCGCTACCTGCAGGGGCGTGTGCCGGAGCACATGATTCCCGCTCACTTCCTCATGTTGGACGCGTTGCCGCTCACACCCAGCGGCAAGGTTGACCGGCGGGCGCTGCCCGCGTTCGACCCGACCGCGGCGAAGGCGGTCGGATACGTTGCGCCACGCAGTCCGGTGGAAGAATTGATCGAAAGCATTTGGTCGGAGGTGCTGGGGGTGCGAAGTGCGGGTGTTCACGACAACTTCTTCGAGTTGGGCGGGCACTCGCTGCTGGCAACCCAGGTTATCACACGGATGCGTCAGGTCTTTCCTGTGGAAATTGCGCTTCGCTCGATATTCGAGCAGCCAACCGTAGCTGGTTTGTCGAGGTTGGTTGAGGGAAAAATGCTCACCGACAAACCCTCTGATCTGCCGGCAATTGAACACATCGAGCGAGATGGACCACTGCCTCTCTCATTTGCCCAGCAACGTCTGTGGTTTCTCAATCAACTCGAACCCGGCAATCCGGTCTACAACATTCCAGTGGCGATTCAACTGATCGGATCGCTGGACCATGCAACACTGCGACAAGCCTTCAGCGAGGTTCTGCGTCGCCACGAGTCCTTGCGCACTGGCTTTTCGGTCATTGATGCAGAAGCTGTACAGGTCGTCTCGCCTCCGATGCTTTTCGACTTGCCTCTCAGCGATCTCTCGCATCTCGAGCGCCGCGAAGGCGAGCAAACAGTCCAGGCAATAGCGACTAAAGAAGCGGCGCAGCCGTTTGACCTGGGCCGGCCTCCATTGCTGCGAGGCCGGTTATTGCGACTGGGCCAGGAAGAACACGTACTGTTGTTGACGATGCATCACATCGTCAGTGACGGCTGGTCCATGGGAGTATTGGTCCGTGAAATCGGCGCTCTTTACACAAGTTTCCTTCAGGGCCAGTCATCGCCGCTGCCGGAGTTGCGTGTCCAGTATGGGGACTATTCGGTGTGGCAGCGCCAACAGTTGCAGAGCGGATTGCTGAACGCGGAGTTGCAATACTGGCAGCGACAGTTGAACGGCGCGCCTCCGGTGCTTGAGTTACCTACAGACCGAGTGCGGCCTGCCGTGCAAAGCTATCGCGGGGGCACAGTCAAACTCGAGATTGACGAAGAGACCGCGGAAGCGCTCAAAGAGTTGAGTCGCCGAGAAGGGGTTACTCTGTTCATGCTCCTTCTGGCCGCGTTTGATGTTCTGCTCTGGCGTCACACCGGCCAGGAAGAGATCGTCGTTGGCGCACCCATCGCCAATCGAACGAGAACGGAAGTCGAGGGGCTGATTGGATTTTTTGTGAATACCCTCGCGTTGCGCGTAAGCCTGAAAGGTAATCCCACGTTCCACGAGTTAGTCAGGCAAGTGCGCGAAGTTTGTTTAGGGGCATACGGACATCAGGAGGTGCCGTTTGAGAAGTTGCTGCAAGAATTGGAACCGGAGCGGAGCCTGAGTCACACGCCGGTGTTTCAAGTCATGTTGGTCGTGCAGAATGCGCCGGCTGTAACACTCGAGTTGCCCGGGTTAAAGCTCAGTTCCATGGAGATAGGTGTTGAGACTGCCAAGTTTGACCTCACGTTATTTATTTGGGAGACAGAGCAGGGAATCGATGGGCGAGTGGAGTACAACCGTGACTTGTTTGACCACTCCAGCATAGAACGAATGGTCGAGCACTTAAACGTGCTGCTCAGCAACGTTCTTGGCAATCCCGATCGCTCTATCACAAGCTTGTCGCTGCTCAGCGCCGGCGAGCAATACCAACTGACCTCGGAGTGGAATCAAACGCATCGAGAGTATCCGTCTCGCTGTCTCCATGAGTTGTTTGAAGAGCAAGTTGAGCAGATATCGGAAAACACTGCGCTGATCTTTGAAGATGAGGTGCTGAGCTATCGTGAGTTGAACGAAAAAGCCAATCAACTCGCTCACTATCTGCAAGCCGCAGGCGTCGGACCCGAGGTGCTGGTGGGAGTAATGATGCAGCGGTCGGTGGAGATGGTGATCGCGTTACTCGCGGTGCTCAAAGCAGGGGGAGCATATGTACCACTTGATCCGGAGTATCCGCGCGAGCGTCTCTCGTTCATGCTCGAGGATGCCGGCTTCTCGATATTGCTCACACAAGAACGGCTCGTTGATTTTGTCAACGACACTGCAACCAGAGTGGTGGCGGTCGACAGAGAGTGGTCCGTGATAAGCCAGGCGAGCAGAGACAATCCCGCGAGCGCCGTCTCCAGAGATAGTCTGGCGTATGTCATCTATACCTCGGGCTCAACCGGCTTACCAAAAGGCGCGATGAATAGTCATGGCGCGATTTCGAATCGCGTGCTTTGGATGCAGGATGCTTACGCTTTACAGGCCGATGACGTGATCTTACAAAAGACTCCGTTCAGCTTCGATGTTTCAGTTTGGGAGTTTTTCTGGCCGCTCGTCGTGGGCGCGCGTCTCGTGCTGGCACGCGCCGGGGGACAACGTGAAAGCCGCTATCTGGTCGAATTGATCAAGCGCCGCGGAGTGACGACCTTACACTTCGTGCCTTCGATGCTGGCCGCATTTCTTGAAGAGTCGAGCGCAGCGGAGTGCCATAGTCTGCGACGCGTAATATGCAGCGGCGAAGCGCTGACGATCGAGTTACAAGCGAGATTTTTTAATCGTTTCGAAAAAACGGAATTACATAACCTGTATGGTCCCACCGAAGCCGCCATAGATGTGACCTACTGGAATTGCGAGCGGGCGAGTGCGCGTCGAAGCGTGCCGATCGGGCGGCCCATTACCAACACTGCGGTATACATCCTGGACGAACAGATGGGACTCGCGCCGGTCGGAGTAACGGGAGAGTTATATATCGGCGGCGCCGCAGTCGGACGCGGCTACTGGCGGCGTGCAGGCTTAACCGCGGAGCGATTTGTGCCAGACCCGTATGGCTCAGAGAGAGGAGCACGTCTTTATCGCACCGGCGATGTTTGTCGCTGGCTGAACGATGGAAACATCGAATATGTAGGGCGCAGCGATGATCAAGTCAAAGTACGCGGACATCGTGTCGAGTTAGGAGAAGTCGAGTCGGCTCTCAGACGCTGTGCCGGAGTTAGAGACTGTGTGGTGATGGCGCGCACCGACGATGGCAGTGGACCACGATTGGTGGCCTACGTAGTTGCGGCCACGGAAGAACCTGTGAGCAGGTCTCAATGGCGGGAGGAATTGAGCGCGCAATTACCGGATTACATGATACCGGCAGTGTTCATGGTCTTGGCGGAGATACCGGTAACGGTCAACGGGAAAGTGGACCGACTGGCGTTGCCGGCTCCTGAAGTGAGCCGCTCCGAATTAAGCAGGGAGTATGCGGCAGCGCGGACAGCGACTGAGGAGTTGCTGATCGCTATCTGGTCCGAGGTCTTGAGGGTTGAGGGGATTGGCGTTGATGATAATTTTTTCGAGCTGGGCGGCGACTCCATTCTAGGCTTGCAAATTGTCGCTAAAGCCGCTCAAGCGGGTCTTCATCTCGTACCGAAACAATTGTTCAAACATCAGACGATCGCGGAACTGGCGACTGCGGCGGCCGAGAACAGTGATCCGGTCGTGACTGAGCAGGGCCCAATAACCGGGGATGTACCGCTCACTCCCGTTCAGAAATGGTTCTTTGAAGGGCAGCCGATCGAACCGCACCACTTCAACCAGGCAGTGTTGTTCGAAATTGCGGAGCGTGCGAACCATGATCTGATAAGGAAAGCTGTAGAGCATTTGTTTGAGCACCATGATGCTTTACGAATGCGCTTTGATTTTGATGAGGGAAGTTGGCGACAGTTCAATGCCGGTTTGGAAGTAACCGTGCCCTTTGCCGTCGAGGACCTCTCTCAGTTGTCTGATGACGAACAGCGCGAGGCAGTCGAATCGGCGGCAGACAGGATCCAGAGGAGCCTCCACCTGATGCAGGGACCTCTGGCGCGAGTAGTACTCTTCGAACTGGGTAAAGATAAACCGGCTCGTCTGCTCATGGTTGTGCACCACCTCGTAGTGGACGCGATGTCGTGGCGAATCCTCCTTGAAGATTTGCAGACAGCTTATGGACAGTTGAGTCACGGTGACGCTGTGAGACTGCCACGAAAAACCAGCTCGTACAAGCAATGGGCCGAACAATTGGAAGAATATGCCCGTTCGGATAGTCTCTCAAAAGAAGCGCTTTACTGGCTGGACGAGCGGCGAAGAAGAGTCAGAAAACTGCCACGAGATCGGGAAACCGGAGCTCACGTAGCCGGCCGTGTCCGGACAGTCTTTATCTCTTTGGACGAACAAGAGACACGAGAGCTTTTGCAGGACGTCCCAGCCGTCTATAACACTTCGGTCAACGACGCACTGCTGACAGCACTGGTCCAAACGTTTGCACGCTGGAGCGGAGAACGCTGCCTGTTGGTGGATGTGGAGGGGCACGGGCGTGAAGAAATCGTCGAAGGCATAAACATATCCCGCACGGTCGGATGGTTCACGACGATTTTCCCGGTACTGTTGGAAGTTTCAGAAACGGATGATCTGCCGGCGATAAAACAAATCAAAGAGCAGTTGCACGAAATTCCGCAACGCGGTATCGGTTACGGACTGCTGCGCTACCTCCGCTCGGATGAGACCAGTGCGATTCTGCGTGAGTTGCCGCCGGCTGAAGTACTCTTCAATTATCTGGGGCAATTCGATTCGGTGTTAGCAGGATCGACGTTGCTAGGACCCGCACAGGAATCCATCGGGAAAACGAAGAGCGAGAAAGAGACGCGGCGGCACCTGTTGGAAATAAACGCCGGCGTCAGTGACGGCCGCCTGCAGATAACCTGGAACTACAGCGAACATTTACATCACCGCGCGACTATTGAATGGTTGGCTGCAGAGTATGCTGATGCCTTGCGCAGATTAATAAATCATCGCGAGTCGTCCCGGCCCGAGGGCTTTGCGCCTGCGGACTTTCCCGGTGCGAGGCTCAACCAGGAAGAACTCAACACGTTTCTCGCTAAATTCAAACAGGGACAAGGTCGCGCCAAATAATAGTTAGGTAAAGCTAGCTTTGCCCCAAAAGTCAGAAAATGTGCTTGGACCGGGTCAGTACAGGGAGCCGTAGCGACCTGGTCAGTGATCAGCATGCGATATTTCCTAACGATGGTTGACTCCCATGATTTGACCAGGTCGCAACCGCTCCCTGTACTGACCCGGTCCAAGTGTGATTCCCGACTCTTGAGGTAAAGCGGTAAATCTCCAAATTATGGCTGAAGAAATAGAAGATCTGTATGAACTATCGCCGGTGCAGCAGGGGCTGTTGTTTCAGAGCCTGTATGCCCCTCATTCGGGTATCTATTGCGTTCAGCTAAGCTGTCTTCTGGGCGGAAACCTCGATGTTCGCGCGTTTGTCCGGTCCTGGCAGCAAGTCGTGGAGCGTCACACGATCCTGCGTACCGCCTTCTTTTGGGAGGAGATGAATAAGCCGCTTCAGGTAGTACACCGGCGAGTCGCATTGCCGCTTGAAGATCAGGATTGGCGCGGACTTTCGACAATCGAGCAGGCGGCTCGTTTCGAGGCGCTGCTCGAGGCAGATCGCACGCGCGGGTTCGAGCTATCGACCGCACCGCTCATGCGGTTGGCCCTCATTCGCACGGCTGAAGATTCGCATCGCCTGATCTGGAGTTTTCATCATCTGCTGTTGGATGGCTGGAGCGTGTCTCTGCTCCTCAAGGAATTGTTTGCCGTCTATGACGTTGCGAAACAGGGTCGGCGCCTCCAGCTTGGACCAATCCGGCCTTTTCGTGAATACATAGTCTGGCTTCAGCAGCAGGACCTGTCACAGGCCGAAAACTTTTGGCGTGCAACGCTCAAAGGTTTCAGCGCTCCGACTTCTCTCGGTGTCGGAGAAAATTCTATTACGACTGGCGAAAGCCAGTCTTACCGTGAGGAAAAATTCAAGCTCTCGGAGACTACGACAAACGCTCTGCGACTCCTGGGACGCGGTCATCACCTCACCATCAACACCTTGATTCAGGGGGCTTGGGCGCTGTTGCTTAGCCGCTACAGCGGAGAGCAAGAAGTCGTTTTCGGCGTTACCACCGCGGGACGGCCAAGCGATTTGAAAGACAGCGACACGATACTAGGCCTCTTCATCAATACGCTTCCGGCACGAGTACAGATACCTGATGCGGGACCCACGCTGAGTTGGCTGAAAGATTTGCAGGAAGAGCAGGCTGAACAGCGACATTACGAATATGCACCGTTGACGCAGGTTCAGAAATGGGCGGACGGAGCACGAGGAGAAGCGCTATTTGAAAGCATTCTGGTCTTCGAGAACTATCCAGTCGATGACGCAGTGCGCGAACGCGGTTCTGATCATGATCTTCAAATCACCGACATAACCTTTCACGAGCAGACGGAATATCCTCTCACAGTGGTCGTGGTGCCCGGCAGTGAACTGAGTCTACGTCTCGGTTACGACTCTTCGCGCTTCAGTAAATCGGCTATCAAGCGGATGGCCGCACACCTGCAACAACTGCTCAATAGCATTCTCGAAAATCCTCAGCAACTCATCGGCGACCTGCAATTACTTACGGCCCACGAGGAGCGGCAGTTGGTGTATGAGTGGAACCAGACGGGACGAGAGTATGCAGGGCAAAGCCTGACGGAACAGTTTGAAGCGCAGGTGGAGCGGAGCCCTGCGGCGGTGGCGGTGGTGTTTGAAGGCGAGGAAGTCAGCTATCGAGAGTTGAATGAGCGAGCGAATCAACTGGCCCATCACCTGCAGAGTCTGGGAGTAGGTGCAGAGACGCTGGTGGGGATCATGATGGAGCGTTCGGTGGAGATGGTAGTGAGTCTCCTGGCGGTGCTCAAGGCGGGGGGCGCCTACGTGCCGCTGGACCCGGAATATCCGAGCGCGCGATTGCAGTTCATGCTGGCGGATGCGGGTGTGCGGGTGCTGCTGACGCAGGAGCGGCTCACGGGAACAGTGGCGAGTGGCGAGGCGCAGGTGGTCTGCGTGGATAGCAAGTGGGATGAGATTAGCGAGCAGAGCAGAGCAAACCCTGCGAGCACAGTCAGTGCTGAAAATCTGGCTTACGTCATCTACACCTCAGGTTCTACCGGCCAGCCAAAGGGCGCCATGAACACGCACGGCGCCATTGCTAATCGTCTCGCCTGGATGCAAGAGGCTTATGACTTGCAGGGCGATGATGTCGTCTTACAAAAAACACCTTTCAGCTTTGACGTTTCGGTCTGGGAGTTCTTTTGGTCTTTGCTTACGGGAGCACGTTTGGTTGTTGCGCGACCGCGGGCGCATCGCGATCCAGCTTATCTGCGAGACCTCATCATCGGTCAAAAGGTCACCACGACGCACTTCGTACCCTCGATGCTGGCGGCCTTTCTCGACGAGCCACGGATAGAAGAGTGCCGCAGTTTGCGTCGGGTGATCTGTAGCGGCGAAGCGTTGCCGCTCAATCTGCAGGAAAGGTTCTTCGCGCGCTTTGATTCGGTTGAGTTGCACAACTTGTATGGACCGACGGAAGCGGCTGTTGATGTGACGTTCTGGGCGTGTGAGCGGGACAGCAAACGGCGGAACGTTCCCATTGGACAACCGATCTCGAACACAGAGATATACCTGCTGGATAAGAAGATGCGAATCGTGCCGGTAGGTGTGAGGGGAGAATTATTTATCGGGGGAATGGGAGTGGGTCGAGGATATCTCAATCATGCCGAACTGACGGCGGAGAGATATGTGCCACATCCGTTCAGCGATGAGCGAGGTGCGCGACTCTATCGAACCGGCGATGTCTGCTGCCGGCAAGAGGATGGGCGGATAGAGTATGTGGGACGCAAGGACTATCAGGTCAAAGTCAGGGGACACCGAATCGAATTAGGAGAGATCGAGGCAGCTCTTGAAAATTGTCGTGGAGTTAAACAGTGTGTGGTGGTGGCCCAGGCCGATAGCGGGAGCGAAAAAAGGTTACTGGCTTACATTGTGCCCGGAGAGGAGCAAGTGAGCGTCAGCGAGTGGCGCGAGCAACTTCAGAAACAGTTGCCGGACCACATGATACCGGCGGTGTTTTTGAAGTTGGAGGAATTGCCACTGACGCCGAGTGGAAAGGTAGATCGGAAAGCGTTGCCTGCCGTCACTACGGGGCGACCGATGTTGGGAAGCGCATACGCTGCCTGGTGCACGCCACTTGAAGAACTTCTGGTAGCAATTTGGTCCGAAGTGCTTGACGTAACTCCTGTAGGAGTACTCGACAACTTCTTCGAGTTGGGCGGGGATTCGATTCGCAGCATTCAGATTCTTGCGAGAGCGAAAAAGGCGGGAATAACTTTCTCTCTTCAGGATCTTTTCAAGCACCCAACGATCAGAGAATTGGCGCGCGTCGCTAGTATCCACGAAGCCGATCAATCCGAGGTCGATGAGATAAAGGAGTTCAGTCTCATCTCTGAAAGTGATCGACAGAGGCTGCCGGTTGATGTCGAAGACGCTTATCCTCTGAGCCAACTTCAGGTCGGCATGATCTTTCACAGCGAATTCAGTCCCGCCACTGCCATCTATCATGACATTTTTGCTTTTCACATCAGGGCTCGTTTCGATGCGGATATTCTTCAGACGGTTTTGCGTGAGCTCTTGGCGCGGCATCCTGTTCTTCGCACGTCTTTCGATTTGACGCAATTCAGCGAACCGCTCCAGATGGTCCATCACTCTGTTGCTGTGCCGCTGCAGGTCGACGATCTGAGGGGTGTAAGCGCGGAGCAACAGACTCAACTACTGGCAGCCTGGAAGGAGAAGGAGAAGAGCCGAAATTTTGATTGGGCTCAGGCCCCGTTGATACGGGCGCACGTTTTTCTTCGCTCTGATAACTCTTTTAATTTCGTTCTCAGTTTTCATCACGCTGTGCTTGATGGCTGGAGCGTGGCTTCGATGCTCGCCGAAATCTTCTTCCACTACGCATCTCTCCTGCGCGGTGAATCTACTCCAATCCAACTCACTCAGCCCCTCGCAAAATTCAGCGACCTTGTGGCTCTGGAGCGGGCTGCACAGGAATCTGAGGAGTGCCAGGAGTATTGGAGTGAAAAACTCAGGGAGAGTCCCTTCATAAAGATCCCGCGGTGGCGTTTTCAATCTCAAACGTCGAAGGTGCAAACGCGCACCCATCAGGTGCAGATTTGTCCGGAGCTGTCTCTGAAACTTATTGAAGCAGCCAGGGAAGCGTCGGTGACTGTGAAGAGTGTTTTGCTGGCTGCCCATCTACGTGTCATGAAACTGTTGAGCGGGCAATCCGACGTGCTTACTGGATTGGTTTCCAATGGCCGCCCGGAAACAACTGATGGTGAGCGGGTATTGGGGCTCTTTCTCAATGTCTTGCCGTTCCGTTTGCAAGTGGAAGGCGGCACCTGGGCCGAGTTGTTACAAGCGACATTCGAGGCCGAACGAGAAATGCTGCCGTTCCGCCGTTATCCGATGGCCCAAATGCAAAGGGAACGAGGACGAGCGCTTTTCGAGGCGGGATTTAATTTTAATCACTTTCATCTCTTTAAGTCCCTGCCGAAGTTTGCCGAGATGGAGATCATAGAAGGCGATTTCTTTGAAGCAACCAATTATGTCCTCACTGCAAACTTTGGCCTCGATGTTTTCTCGTCAGAAATTCACCTGACCTTGTTCTACAACGCCAGCGAGTTGAGCGAGGAACAAGTCATCGACTACGGCAATTACTATGTTAGAGCGCTTGAGGGCATTGGCAACAATGCATCTGCCCGATACGACCGAACAAGCTTGCTCGCTGTCAACGAGGAGCGGCAGTTGGTGTATGAGTGGAACCAGACGGGACGAGAGTATGCAGGGCACAGTGTGACGGAACAGTTCGAAGCGCAGGTGGAGCGGAGTCCTGCGGCGGTAGCGGTGGTGTTTGAAGGAGCGGAAGTCAGCTATCGAGAGTTGAATGAGCGAGCGAATCAACTGGCGCACCACCTGCTAAGTCTGGGAGTGGGTGCAGAGATGCTGGTCGGGATCATGATGGAGCGTTCGGTGGAGATGGTAGTGAGTCTCCTGGCGGTGCTCAAGGCGGGAGGCGCCTACGTGCCGCTGGACGCGGAATATCCGAGCGCGCGATTGCAGTTCATGCTGGCGGATGCGGGTGTGCGGGTGCTGCTGACGCAGGAGCGGCTCACGGGAACAGTGGCAAGTGGCGAGGCGCAGGTGGTCTGTGTGGATAGCAAGTGGGATGAGATTAGCGAGCAGAGCAGAGCAAACCCTGCGAGCACAGTCAGTGCTGAAAATCTGGCTTACGTCATCTACACCTCAGGTTCTACCGGTAATCCCAACGGCGTGCTCATTCAACACAACAGTGTCTCTAATCTCATTCAACAGGCACAAGCGATCTTTAAGGTTAATTCGAACTCGCGCGTCCTCCACATTGCCTCTTTTAGCTTCGATGCTTCGGTGCTCGAGCTCTTTCTTGCACTGTGCAGTGGGGCGAGCCTTTACTTGTGCAGTCGTGAACAGCGGCTTTTGCCGGATGAAGTGAACGCTCTGGTGCGGCGCGAGCAGTTGACGACTGCCGTCTTGACGCCCTCGCTATTAAAAGTGCTGGAACCGGAGCAGTGCCGAAGTCTACGGACAATAAGCAGCGGCGGTGAGCGGCTAACAGCCGATGTGGCAGAGCGTTGGAGCAGCGCTGAGCGCCGGATGTTGAACTGCTATGGGCCGACCGAAGCCACGATCTTTGCTGCCTACGGAGAGTGCGCCGCAAAGTTAGAACGAGATCCGGGCATTGGGCGAGGAGTAGAGAATGTAGTCGTGTATGTGCTTGATTCGGCGATGGCAGTCGTACCGATAGGAGTCGTCGGAGATCTGTACCTTGGTGGCGCAGGATTGGCACGAGGCTATCTGGGAAGAGCGGACCTGACAGCGGATCGCTTTGTGCCGGATCCTTACAGTGTCGTGGCCGGAGCAAGAATGTATCGGACGGGCGACGAGGTGAGGTGGAACAGAAATGGAGAATTGGAGTATGTGGGCAGACGAGATGAGCAGGTAAAGATTAGAGGGCAGCGAGTGGAATTGACTGAAGTCGAATCAGTATTGCGGAAGCAGAAAGGAGTCAGAGAGTGTGCGGTCGTGCTGCGGGATCTGAATGGAGCGGAGAGTCTGATCGCGTATGTCGTTCCGCAAAAGTCGCTCAGCGAGCAAATCGAACTGTGCCCATCCGCTGCCGAATACTTTGTTTATGACGATTACCTGTATGACACGCTGACCCACGATGAAAGGCGCAATAACAAATACCGTGCAGTGATTAACAGGACTGTTAGAAACAAAGTGGTGCTCGACATTGGCACTGGTCCTGACGCTATTCTCGCCCGGCTTTGTGTTGAAGGAGGGGCCAAGCGGGTCTATGCCATTGAAGTGCTGGAGCAAACCTATCGGCGGGCTGAGGCGACGATTAAGAGCCTGGGACTCGAAGATCGAATCGTTTTGCTTCATGCTGATTCGATGCACGCGCAATTGCCGGAACAAGTCGATGTCTGTGTGTCAGAGATAGTTGGTTCGATTGGCGGCGCAGAGGGAGCGGCGCCGATCATCAACAATGCGCATCGCTGGCTAAAGCCTGAGGGCGTCATGATCCCAGAGTGTGCCCGCACATCTGTGGCAGCAGCAATGTTGCCCGATGAACTCCTCGAGAATCCCGGATTCTCTGAGTTGGGAGTGAATTACGCGGCAAAGATTTTCGAGCAAATCGGGCACCCATTCGATATGCGTTTATGCATCAGGAACTTTCCTGAATCACACTTACTCTCCGGGTCGGCAATCTTTGAAGAGTTGAATTTTACCGAGCAAGTCGCGACAGAGTACCGTCGCGAGATTCGATTGGACATTACACGCAAAGGGAAAATGGATGGCTTGCTTGTCTGGCTAAACTTGCGGATTGGAGAAGGAGAGGAAGTAAACATTCTCGAACCAGGATACAGTTGGTTTCCCATTTACTTTCCTGTGTTTTATCCGGGAGTGGAGGTTGATGAAGGCGATGCGATCCTCGCGGTTTGTAGTGGAAGGCCAAGTGACAACGGGATCAATCCGGACTATACGGTTAAAGGAAAGCTAATCAGGAGAGACGGAAGCGAAATCGAGTTCGATTATTATTCAGGGCATCACGAAAGCGGCTACAGGCAAGGAGCATTTCACCGATTAATCTTCGGGGAGGACGGCTCCATTCGAAAAAGAGAACAGACTGAGGTCACGAGTCAAAGATTAAGAACGGATCTGAAGAAGCACTTGCCTGACTACATGATCCCGCAGTCTTTTCTGCTACTCGATGAGTTGCCATTGACGCCGGCGGGAAAGATAGATCGCAAATCATTGCCCGCTCCCGAAACAATAAGGTCCGAGTTGGAGCGCCACCGCATTGCCCCGCGCACCTCACTGGAGCGAAAGCTGGCGGATATCTGGACCGACCTGCTCGGCGTTCAGCAGATTAGCATTCACGACAGCTTCTTTGATCTGGGCGGACATTCGCTGCTCTCAACCCGGTTTACTTCTCAACTGCGAGAGATGTTGGACATTGAAATACCGCTACACCGGTTTTTTGAAATCCCGACGATCGCCATGCTGGCTGCCGAGATCGAGAATAACGGCGGTCCGAGCGTGAAAGAAACTGCGATCAAATCGCTCTCCCGTCAGTCGCGACTCATGAAACGATCTGAGCTTGGTGCTGGCAATCCGTAATGAGCTTGCTCAAAAGTCAGTGATTAGCGTTGGATCGGGTCAGTACAGGGAGCGGTAGCGACCTGGTCGAACATTGAAGGTTAAGAATCACTAGAAAATATCGCATGCCCGTCACTAACCAGGTCGCTACCGCTCCCTGTACTGACCCGATCCAAGAACAATTTTCGATTTTGAGCAAAGCGTCCGTGATATAGACCAGCACCAGATGAGTCAGCGTAATTTGCAATCTCTCAAAAGCCAGTGGTTCGGATGACACTCCTATGAAAAATACTGACGGAGCGGCACAGCGCGAAATCGCCGTCGAAGAACCGACGGTTTCCCAGTCTGAGGACTTAGTGGTTGCCGACTGGGTGAAGAGCGTCGAGCGCTCAACGATGCGAGAGATGCTGTCGTTGGGAGCACGACCCGACGTGCTCTCTTTTGCCCTCGGCCTACCGGTAACGGACTTACTCCCAAGATCCGAATATGCCGCAGCGTTGGCTGAATCTCTAAAATACGATCACCTGTCGCTGCAACTTGGACCACCATTTCAGCCCTTGAAACAACAGATCGTGGCGCTGATGGCACAACGTGGAGTCACTTGTCATGAAGGCCAGATATTTCTCACCACCGGGGCGCAACAAGGTCTGAACCTGCTGACGCGCCTGCTGCTGAATGAGGGCGGTCAGGTTATCGTTGAGGAAACGGCTTACACGGGTCTGAAAATGGTCCTGGAGCCTCACCGGCCAAAGCTCTTGACGGTTTCGACGGATCCGCAGCATGGCATCAATCTCGACGAAGTCGAGCAATTGCTCGCAGACGGAGCACGTCCCGCTTTCATTTTCGCGATGAGCGATGGGCACAATCCGCTGGGCGTGAGCCTATCGCAGGAAAAGCGCGACAGGCTCGCTCTGATTGCCCGGCGCCATCGTGTGCCTGTCATCGAAGACGATGTTTATGGCCTGCTGAATTACGATCGGGAATCACTCCCGCCGATACGGGCCTTAGACGATCAATGGGTGTTTTACGTCGGGTCGTTCTCCAAAATTTTGGGACCGGGTTTGCGCGCCGGCTGGTTGGTAGTACCTGAACATCTCGTCCCTCGTTTGTCGATTGTCAAAGATCTGAGTGACATAGATTCATGCACTCTTACGCAGCGCGCCATCGCGCTTTATCTCGGATCCGATGACTTCCCTCGTCAACTCGTCGCTATCCGTCGTGAATTTCGAGAGCGACGCGACCTTATGGTTCGCGCCTTGACGGATTATCTGGCTTGCGCCAGGTGGGAGGTGCCGGCCAGCGGACTCTTTATCTGGCTGCGTTTGCCGTCGGGAGTAGACACTACGGAACTACTAAAAATCGCCGTCGAAAGAGAGCGCGTTGCTTTCATTCCCGGTAAGGCTTTCGGCTTTAACGAAAGCAAGTATGCAAATGAATGTCTGCGTTTGAATTTTACGTATTGTCGACGGGACCAAATAGAAGAGGGGATACGGCGGCTCGCCCGAGTACTGGAGCACGTGATCGCGTAATCCCTGCGCCGCAAAACATCATGGCAACACCTAAGGATCAACTGCACGATAATGCCGTCGCCTCTGGCGATGATGAGGTCATTGTTTTCCCGGTATCATTCGCGCAACAGCGTTTGTGGTTTCTTGAACAATTAACACCCGGAAGCATCGCCTACAACATCCCTTTGGCCGTGAAAGTAAACGGCAAGCTCGACATTCCGGCGCTGGAGCGAGCGCTCGGTGAAATCGTCAGACGTCACGAGACGTTGCGTACCAGTTTTAGCGTCGTTAACTCGCAAGCCGTCCAGGTCATCTCACCGCTACAGCACTTGTCTTTACCTCTTACTGACCTCAGCCAAGAAACCCGTACCGAACGAGAGGAGGCGGTGGCCAGACTCAGCAAAGAAGAAGCCGAGCGGCCATTTGATCTGACGCAAGCCCCCTTGCTGAGGGCGCGCCTGCTGAGGTTGACAAGCGAAGAGCACGTCCTGCTGTTAACGATGCACTTTCCAGCACATTGGGATCCTAAGCTTAGAATTCCACGTGGACAAGTTGTCGCGGCCGCTTCTATAGTGTCACCTAAATACTAGTGACTCCAGCGTAACTGGACTGGCCACAGTTAGGCCGCAAATGTAATCACACTGGCTCACCTTCGGGTGGGCCTTTCTGCGTTCGCGAGTGGACCCGATAAGCTCATGGAGCGGCGTAACCGTCGCACAGGAAGGACAGAGAAAGCGCGGATCTGGGAAGTGACGGACAGAACGGTCAGGACCTGGATTGGGGAGGCGGTTGCCGCCGCTGCTGCTGACGGTGTGACGTTCTCTGTTCCGGTCACACCACATACGTTCCGCCATTCCTATGCGATGCACATGCTGTATGCCGGTATACCGCTGAAAGTTCTGCAAAGCCTGATGGGACATAAGTCCATCAGTTCAACGGAAGTCTACACGAAGGTTTTTGCGCTGGATGTGGCTGCCCGGCACCGGGTGCAGTTTGCGATGCCGGAGTCTGATGCGGTTGCGATGCTGAAACAATTATCCTGAGAATAAATGCCTTGGCCTTTATATGGAAATGTGGAACTGAGTGGATATGCTGTTTTTGTCTGTTAAACAGAGAAGCTGGCTGTTATCCACTGAGAAGCGAACGAAACAGTCGGGAAAATCTCCCATTATCGTAGAGATCCGCATTATTAATCTCAGGAGCCTGTGTAGCGTTTATAGGAAGTAGTGTTCTGTCATGATGCCTGCAAGCGGTAACGAAAACGATTTGAATATGCCTTCAGGAACAATAGAAATCTTCGTGCGGTGTTACGTTGAAGTGGAGCGGATTATGTCAGCAATGGACAGAACAACCTAATGAACACAGAACCATGATGTGGTCTGTCCTTTTACAGCCAGTAGTGCTCGCCGCAGTCGAGCGACAGGGCGAAGCCCTCGGCTGGTTGCCCTCGCCGCTGGGCTGGCGGCCGTCTATGGCCCTGCAAACGCGCCAGAAACGCCGTCGAAGCCGTGTGCGAGACACCGCGGCCGGCCGCCGGCGTTGTGGATACCTCGCGGAAAACTTGGCCCTCACTGACAGATGAGGGGCGGACGTTGACACTTGAGGGGCCGACTCACCCGGCGCGGCGTTGACAGATGAGGGGCAGGCTCGATTTCGGCCGGCGACGTGGAGCTGGCCAGCCTCGCAAATCGGCGAAAACGCCTGATTTTACGCGAGTTTCCCACAGATGATGTGGACAAGCCTGGGGATAAGTGCCCTGCGGTATTGACACTTGAGGGGCGCGACTACTGACAGATGAGGGGCGCGATCCTTGACACTTGAGGGGCAGAGTGCTGACAGATGAGGGGCGCACCTATTGACATTTGAGGGGCTGTCCACAGGCAGAAAATCCAGCATTTGCAAGGGTTTCCGCCCGTTTTTCGGCCACCGCTAACCTGTCTTTTAACCTGCTTTTAAACCAATATTTATAAACCTTGTTTTTAACCAGGGCTGCGCCCTGTGCGCGTGACCGCGCACGCCGAAGGGGGGTGCCCCCCCTTCTCGAACCCTCCCGGTCGAGTGAGCGAGGAAGCACCAGGGAACAGCACTTATATATTCTGCTTACACACGATGCCTGAAAAAACTTCCCTTGGGGTTATCCACTTATCCACGGGGATATTTTTATAATTATTTTTTTTATAGTTTTTAGATCTTCTTTTTTAGAGCGCCTTGTAGGCCTTTATCCATGCTGGTTCTAGAGAAGGTGTTGTGACAAATTGCCCTTTCAGTGTGACAAATCACCCTCAAATGACAGTCCTGTCTGTGACAAATTGCCCTTAACCCTGTGACAAATTGCCCTCAGAAGAAGCTGTTTTTTCACAAAGTTATCCCTGCTTATTGACTCTTTTTTATTTAGTGTGACAATCTAAAAACTTGTCACACTTCACATGGATCTGTCATGGCGGAAACAGCGGTTATCAATCACAAGAAACGTAAAAATAGCCCGCGAATCGTCCAGTCAAACGACCTCACTGAGGCGGCATATAGTCTCTCCCGGGATCAAAAACGTATGCTGTATCTGTTCGTTGACCAGATCAGAAAATCTGATGGCACCCTACAGGAACATGACGGTATCTGCGAGATCCATGTTGCTAAATATGCTGAAATATTCGGATTGACCTCTGCGGAAGCCAGTAAGGATATACGGCAGGCATTGAAGAGTTTCGCGGGGAAGGAAGTGGTTTTTTATCGCCCTGAAGAGGATGCCGGCGATGAAAAAGGCTATGAATCTTTTCCTTGGTTTATCAAACGTGCGCACAGTCCATCCAGAGGGCTTTACAGTGTACATATCAACCCATATCTCATTCCCTTCTTTATCGGGTTACAGAACCGGTTTACGCAGTTTCGGCTTAGTGAAACAAAAGAAATCACCAATCCGTATGCCATGCGTTTATACGAATCCCTGTGTCAGTATCGTAAGCCGGATGGCTCAGGCATCGTCTCTCTGAAAATCGACTGGATCATAGAGCGTTACCAGCTGCCTCAAAGTTACCAGCGTATGCCTGACTTCCGCCGCCGCTTCCTGCAGGTCTGTGTTAATGAGATCAACAGCAGAACTCCAATGCGCCTCTCATACATTGAGAAAAAGAAAGGCCGCCAGACGACTCATATCGTATTTTCCTTCCGCGATATCACTTCCATGACGACAGGATAGTCTGAGGGTTATCTGTCACAGATTTGAGGGTGGTTCGTCACATTTGTTCTGACCTACTGAGGGTAATTTGTCACAGTTTTGCTGTTTCCTTCAGCCTGCATGGATTTTCTCATACTTTTTGAACTGTAATTTTTAAGGAAGCCAAATTTGAGGGCAGTTTGTCACAGTTGATTTCCTTCTCTTTCCCTTCGTCATGTGACTTGATATCGGGGGTTAGTTCGTCATCATTGATGAGGGTTGATTATCACAGTTTATTACTCTGAATTGGCTATCCGCGTGTGTACCTCTACCTGGAGTTTTTCCCACGGTGGATATTTCTTCTTGCGCTGAGCGTAAGAGCTATCTGACAGAACAGTTCTTCTTTGCTTCCTCGCCAGTTCGCTCGCTATGCTCGGTTACACGGCTGCGGCGAGCGCTAGTGATAATAAGTGACTGAGGTATGTGCTCTTCTTATCTCCTTTTGTAGTGTTGCTCTTATTTTAAACAACTTTGCGGTTTTTTGATGACTTTGCGATTTTGTTGTTGCTTTGCAGTAAATTGCAAGATTTAATAAAAAAACGCAAAGCAATGATTAAAGGATGTTCAGAATGAAACTCATGGAAACACTTAACCAGTGCATAAACGCTGGTCATGAAATGACGAAGGCTATCGCCATTGCACAGTTTAATGATGACAGCCCGGAAGCGAGGAAAATAACCCGGCGCTGGAGAATAGGTGAAGCAGCGGATTTAGTTGGGGTTTCTTCTCAGGCTATCAGAGATGCCGAGAAAGCAGGGCGACTACCGCACCCGGATATGGAAATTCGAGGACGGGTTGAGCAACGTGTTGGTTATACAATTGAACAAATTAATCATATGCGTGATGTGTTTGGTACGCGATTGCGACGTGCTGAAGACGTATTTCCACCGGTGATCGGGGTTGCTGCCCATAAAGGAGGCGTTTACAAAACCTCAGTTTCTGTTCATCTTGCTCAGGATCTGGCTCTGAAGGGGCTACGTGTTTTGCTCGTGGAAGGTAACGACCCCCAGGGAACAGCCTCAATGTATCACGGATGGGTACCAGATCTTCATATTCATGCAGAAGACACTCTCCTGCCTTTCTATCTTGGGGAAAAGGACGATGTCACTTATGCAATAAAGCCCACTTGCTGGCCGGGGCTTGACATTATTCCTTCCTGTCTGGCTCTGCACCGTATTGAAACTGAGTTAATGGGCAAATTTGATGAAGGTAAACTGCCCACCGATCCACACCTGATGCTCCGACTGGCCATTGAAACTGTTGCTCATGACTATGATGTCATAGTTATTGACAGCGCGCCTAACCTGGGTATCGGCACGATTAATGTCGTATGTGCTGCTGATGTGCTGATTGTTCCCACGCCTGCTGAGTTGTTTGACTACACCTCCGCACTGCAGTTTTTCGATATGCTTCGTGATCTGCTCAAGAACGTTGATCTTAAAGGGTTCGAGCCTGATGTACGTATTTTGCTTACCAAATACAGCAATAGTAATGGCTCTCAGTCCCCGTGGATGGAGGAGCAAATTCGGGATGCCTGGGGAAGCATGGTTCTAAAAAATGTTGTACGTGAAACGGATGAAGTTGGTAAAGGTCAGATCCGGATGAGAACTGTTTTTGAACAGGCCATTGATCAACGCTCTTCAACTGGTGCCTGGAGAAATGCTCTTTCTATTTGGGAACCTGTCTGCAATGAAATTTTCGATCGTCTGATTAAACCACGCTGGGAGATTAGATAATGAAGCGTGCGCCTGTTATTCCAAAACATACGCTCAATACTCAACCGGTTGAAGATACTTCGTTATCGACACCAGCTGCCCCGATGGTGGATTCGTTAATTGCGCGCGTAGGAGTAATGGCTCGCGGTAATGCCATTACTTTGCCTGTATGTGGTCGGGATGTGAAGTTTACTCTTGAAGTGCTCCGGGGTGATAGTGTTGAGAAGACCTCTCGGGTATGGTCAGGTAATGAACGTGACCAGGAGCTGCTTACTGAGGACGCACTGGATGATCTCATCCCTTCTTTTCTACTGACTGGTCAACAGACACCGGCGTTCGGTCGAAGAGTATCTGGTGTCATAGAAATTGCCGATGGGAGTCGCCGTCGTAAAGCTGCTGCACTTACCGAAAGTGATTATCGTGTTCTGGTTGGCGAGCTGGATGATGAGCAGATGGCTGCATTATCCAGATTGGGTAACGATTATCGCCCAACAAGTGCTTATGAACGTGGTCAGCGTTATGCAAGCCGATTGCAGAATGAATTTGCTGGAAATATTTCTGCGCTGGCTGATGCGGAAAATATTTCACGTAAGATTATTACCCGCTGTATCAACACCGCCAAATTGCCTAAATCAGTTGTTGCTCTTTTTTCTCACCCCGGTGAACTATCTGCCCGGTCAGGTGATGCACTTCAAAAAGCCTTTACAGATAAAGAGGAATTACTTAAGCAGCAGGCATCTAACCTTCATGAGCAGAAAAAAGCTGGGGTGATATTTGAAGCTGAAGAAGTTATCACTCTTTTAACTTCTGTGCTTAAAACGTCATCTGCATCAAGAACTAGTTTAAGCTCACGACATCAGTTTGCTCCTGGAGCGACAGTATTGTATAAGGGCGATAAAATGGTGCTTAACCTGGACAGGTCTCGTGTTCCAACTGAGTGTATAGAGAAAATTGAGGCCATTCTTAAGGAACTTGAAAAGCCAGCACCCTGATGCGACCACGTTTTAGTCTACGTTTATCTGTCTTTACTTAATGTCCTTTGTTACAGGCCAGAAAGCATAACTGGCCTGAATATTCTCTCTCGGCCGCCGCCGCCTTTTCCTCAATCGCTCTTCGTTCGTCTGGAAGGCAGTACACCTTGATAGGTGGGCTGCCCTTCCTGGTTGGCTTGGTTTCATCAGCCATCCGCTTGCCCTCATCTGTTACGCCGGCGGTAGCCGGCCAGCCTCGCAGAGCAGGATTCCCGTTGAGCACCGCCAGGTGCGAATAAGGGACAGTGAAGAAGGAACACCCGCTCGCGGGTGGGCCTACTTCACCTATCCTGCCCGGCTGACGCCGTTGGATACACCAAGGAAAGTCTACACGAACCCTTTGGCAAAATCCTGTATATCGTGCGAAAAAGGATGGATATACCGAAAAAATCGCTATAATGACCCCGAAGCAGGGTTATGCAGCGGAAAAGATCCGTCGACCTGCAGCTCACGGTAACTGATGCCGTATTTGCAGTACCAGCGTACGGCCCACAGAATGATGTCACGCTGAAAATGCCGGCCTTTGAATGGGTTCATGTGCAGCTCCATCAGCAAAAGGGGATGATAAGTTTATCACCACCGACTATTTGCAACAGTGCCGTTGATCGTGCTATGATCGACTGATGTCATCAGCGGTGGAGTGCAATGTCGTGCAATACGAATGGCGAAAAGCCGAGCTCATCGGTCAGCTTCTCAACCTTGGGGTTACCCCCGGCGGTGTGCTGCTGGTCCACAGCTCCTTCCGTAGCGTCCGGCCCCTCGAAGATGGGCCACTTGGACTGATCGAGGCCCTGCGTGCTGCGCTGGGTCCGGGAGGGACGCTCGTCATGCCCTCGTGGTCAGGTCTGGACGACGAGCCGTTCGATCCTGCCACGTCGCCCGTTACACCGGACCTTGGAGTTGTCTCTGACACATTCTGGCGCCTGCCAAATGTAAAGCGCAGCGCCCATCCATTTGCCTTTGCGGCAGCGGGGCCACAGGCAGAGCAGATCATCTCTGATCCATTGCCCCTGCCACCTCACTCGCCTGCAAGCCCGGTCGCCCGTGTCCATGAACTCGATGGGCAGGTACTTCTCCTCGGCGTGGGACACGATGCCAACACGACGCTGCATCTTGCCGAGTTGATGGCAAAGGTTCCCTATGGGGTGCCGAGACACTGCACCATTCTTCAGGATGGCAAGTTGGTACGCGTCGATTATCTCGAGAATGACCACTGCTGTGAGCGCTTTGCCTTGGCGGACAGGTGGCTCAAGGAGAAGAGCCTTCAGAAGGAAGGTCCAGTCGGTCATGCCTTTGCTCGGTTGATCCGCTCCCGCGACATTGTGGCGACAGCCCTGGGTCAACTGGGCCGAGATCCGTTGATCTTCCTGCATCCGCCAGAGGCGGGATGCGAAGAATGCGATGCCGCTCGCCAGTGGCTGAGCTCATGAGCGGAGAACGAGATGACGTTGGAGGGGCAAGGTCGCGCTGATTGCTGGGGCAACACGTGGAGCGGATCGGGGATTGTCTTTCTTCAGCTCGCTGATGATATGCTGACGCTCAATGCCGTTTGGCCTCCGACTAACGAAAATCCCGCATTTGGACGGCTGATCCGATTGGCACGGCGGACGGCGAATGGCGGAGCAGACGCTCGTCCGGGGGCAATGAGATATGAAAAAGCCTGAACTCACCGCGACGTCCCGAAGGCGTGGCGCGGCTTCCCCGTGCCGGAGCAATCGCCCTGGGTGGGTTACACGACGCCCCTCTATGGCCCGTACTGACGGACACACCGAAGCCCCGGCGGCAACCCTCAGCGGATGCCCCGGGGCTTCACGTTTTCCCAGGTCAGAAGCGGTTTTCGGGAGTAGTGCCCCAACTGGGGTAACCTTTGAGTTCTCTCAGTTGGGGGCGTAGGGTCGCCGACATGACACAAGGGGTTGTGACCGGGGTGGACACGTACGCGGGTGCTTACGACCGTCAGTCGCGCGAGCGCGAGAATTCGAGCGCAGCAAGCCCAGCGACACAGCGTAGCGCCAACGAAGACAAGGCGGCCGACCTTCAGCGCGAAGTCGAGCGCGACGGGGGCCGGTTCAGGTTCGTCGGGCATTTCAGCGAAGCGCCGGGCACGTCGGCGTTCGGGACGGCGGAGCGCCCGGAGTTCGAACGCATCCTGAACGAATGCCGCGCCGGGCGGCTCAACATGATCATTGTCTATGACGTGTCGCGCTTCTCGCGCCTGAAGGTCATGGACGCGATTCCGATTGTCTCGGAATTGCTCGCCCTGGGCGTGACGATTGTTTCCACTCAGGAAGGCGTCTTCCGGCAGGGAAACGTCATGGACCTGATTCACCTGATTATGCGGCTCGACGCGTCGCACAAAGAATCTTCGCTGAAGTCGGCGAAGATTCTCGACACGAAGAACCTTCAGCGCGAATTGGGCGGGTACGTCGGCGGGAAGGCGCCTTACGGCTTCGAGCTTGTTTCGGAGACGAAGGAGATCACGCGCAACGGCCGAATGGTCAATGTCGTCATCAACAAGCTTGCGCACTCGACCACTCCCCTTACCGGACCCTTCGAGTTCGAGCCCGACGTAATCCGGTGGTGGTGGCGTGAGATCAAGACGCACAAACACCTTCCCTTCAAGCCGGGCAGTCAAGCCGCCATTCACCCGGGCAGCATCACGGGGCTTTGTAAGCGCATGGACGCTGACGCCGTGCCGACCCGGGGCGAGACGATTGGGAAGAAGACCGCTTCAAGCGCCTGGGACCCGGCAACCGTTATGCGAATCCTTCGGGACCCGCGTATTGCGGGCTTCGCCGCTGAGGTGATCTACAAGAAGAAGCCGGACGGCACGCCGACCACGAAGATTGAGGGTTACCGCATTCAGCGCGACCCGATCACGCTCCGGCCGGTCGAGCTTGATTGCGGACCGATCATCGAGCCCGCTGAGTGGTATGAGCTTCAGGCGTGGTTGGACGGCAGGGGGCGCGGCAAGGGGCTTTCCCGGGGGCAAGCCATTCTGTCCGCCATGGACAAGCTGTACTGCGAGTGTGGCGCCGTCATGACTTCGAAGCGCGGGGAAGAATCGATCAAGGACTCTTACCGCTGCCGTCGCCGGAAGGTGGTCGACCCGTCCGCACCTGGGCAGCACGAAGGCACGTGCAACGTCAGCATGGCGGCACTCGACAAGTTCGTTGCGGAACGCATCTTCAACAAGATCAGGCACGCCGAAGGCGACGAAGAGACGTTGGCGCTTCTGTGGGAAGCCGCCCGACGCTTCGGCAAGCTCACTGAGGCGCCTGAGAAGAGCGGCGAACGGGCGAACCTTGTTGCGGAGCGCGCCGACGCCCTGAACGCCCTTGAAGAGCTGTACGAAGACCGCGCGGCAGGCGCGTACGACGGACCCGTTGGCAGGAAGCACTTCCGGAAGCAACAGGCAGCGCTGACGCTCCGGCAGCAAGGGGCGGAAGAGCGGCTTGCCGAACTTGAAGCCGCCGAAGCCCCGAAGCTTCCCCTTGACCAATGGTTCCCCGAAGACGCCGACGCTGACCCGACCGGCCCTAAGTCGTGGTGGGGGCGCGCGTCAGTAGACGACAAGCGCGTGTTCGTCGGGCTCTTCGTAGACAAGATCGTTGTCACGAAGTCGACTACGGGCAGGGGGCAGGGAACGCCCATCGAGAAGCGCGCTTCGATCACGTGGGCGAAGCCGCCGACCGACGACGACGAAGACGACGCCCAGGACGGCACGGAAGACGTAGCGGCGTAGCGAGACACCCGGGAAGCCTGTTAGGCGCTGAGACGGGCGCACAGCGGGCTTCCTGGGGCAGCGGGAAGGGTCGGCCGGTCCCCCGGTCGGCCCATTTCTCTTGTCTCGGTTTAGTTAGTTAGCCTAAGTAACAGTGACTCCGTCACCACAGCACAGCGGGGCGAGCCGTTGACCTGGGGGAAGTGATGCTGTGACGGAATGACTCGAAACACACATTCCTAATGACTTCTCATTGGGTAATCCAGACTTCACGCCACTTCATCACAGCGTCACCCGGGCGCCCTTCGCTGTGACCCCGAATCAGGTTGCCGACAACCTTCATATAGGTAGAGGGGTTTACGCGCCACGCATCAAGCACCGCTAAGGAACGGCGTCGAGCGCTACCCACTCAGGCCGGTCACTCCCCTGATCTCTCCCAGGGTTGAGCGACCGGCGTTGCCTCCCTAGCTCAGTTCGGTTAGAGCGCCTGTTTCGTAATCAGGGGGTCGGCGGTTCGAATCCGTCGGGGGGCTCAATGAGCGGATACACAATCGCTTGGCTCGCATGGCTTGCCGCGTTCGGCGTCATTGAGGGTCGAGCGCTCTTCAATAAGAAGCCGGGCGACACGCTGAGCGAACACGTCTGGTCATGGTTCGCCACGCAAAGCGGCAGTACAGGCAAGCCTTCGGGTTGGGTGCGTGCTCGACGCTTTGCGCTACTGGCCTTCATGGGTTGGCTCACTGCCCACTTCATGACGGGCGGTCGCTTCTAGCGCTGCCGCGCCCAGCCTACTCACGTGAGTAGGTAGGGGGGTGTCGACGGATAGGGGGGTGTCCCCGGAAGGGGGGGGGGGGTGCCCTATGCGTACCCGGTGTCTCGACTGTAGGGACTGGGCTACTCATGGTGGGCGCTGTGCTCAGCACCACGCCACCTATCAGGCACAGCGCAGTGTGAAGAGCCATGCGAAGCGGCGTGCTGCTATCGCCCGTGGGAACAACGCTGCGGCGAAGATGCGTCGTGCTATCCGTAAGGCAGTGGGCGCGCACTGTGCTACCTGCCTGGGTTGGTACCACTAGAAAGCTTCTCGAGCGGATCGATCCTGCAGGAATTCCCGGGCATAACTGTTCCACTTGTATCGTCGGTCTGATAATCAGACTGGGACCACGGTCCCACTCGTATCGTCGGTCTGATTATTAGTCTGGGACCACGGTCCCACTCGTATCGTCGGTCTGATTATTAGTCTGGGACCACGG
>JADMIO011482744.1_pt1 | contig 141626 bp, 140 predicted proteins | sample 8958161 | NCBI WGS metagenome assembly JADMIO01 (sample SAMN16585339, study PRJNA669376) | soil metagenome | isolation source: Crop rotation soil | place: USA: Cullars Rotation, Alabama | collected 2011
GCCGCGACTTCAAGTCACGTGAATTCCAAGCTTCGGATCCCACTGTGCTGGAAAGGGAATTACCTGGCTGTTCACTTCCCGCAATTATCTTTTTGCGAATGGAAGTTATTCCACCGAAGCCCCTTATTTTGAAAATGCATATTTAAGTGCACGTACAAGAAACGATATACAGCAGGATCTTCCTTCCGAAAGGATCGTATCAGCTGAAGCGGGATATGTGTTGATCGCACCTACAGTTAAGCTCAGGCTAACGGGTTATTATACAAAAATCCGTAAAGGGATTGATGTAATGACTTTCTACAATGATGTTCAAAGAACATTCGGAAATTATGCCATCAGCAATATCGGTAAGGAGCATATGGGAATTGAATTTGGATCTGAATTCATCCTGCGCAGGGGACTAACCCTCAATGCTGCTGCTGCGGTTGGAAGATACCGTTATGATACCCGCCAGGAAGCAGTAGTAACCCAGGATAATACATCCGGTATTCTCGAGAGGGGAATTGTATATTCAAAAGATTTCTACCTGCCTACTCCCCAACAAGCATATACTGTGGGTCTAAATTATCGTTCACAAAAATACTGGTGGGTAAATGTAAGTTTTAATTATTTTGACGATATGTATACAGAGATCAGTCCTGCCCGCAGAACCCTTGCTGCAGTAGAAGGGCTTGATCCTGCTTCAGAAAAATACAGGAGCATCATTGATCAGTCAAAACTGCCTTCTCAATATACATTGGATGCATTGATAGGCTGGTCGTGGCTGATGAGCAACAAGTTTAAAGGTCTCCATAAAAGAACTTTCCTTGTGTTTAATGTGGGTGTAAGCAATATTTTGGATAACACTAATATCGTTTCAGGAAGTTATGAACAATTGAGGTATGACTATGCCAACCATGATCCGGATAAATTTCCTATCAAAAGCTTCTATGCTTATGGAAGGAACTTCCTGGCGAGCGTGGCGCTGAGATTTTAATTGATATAACAAATACAAACAATAAACTTTTTAAAATAAAAAACATGAACAGGATCGTAAAATTAATTTCCGCGGCAGTGCTTGTTGCAGCTATCTGCACGCTTGGTGCTTGTAAAAAATCTTTTGATCAGCCACCAGGTCCCGGGGAAGTAAATCTTGTTGCAAATACAACTATTGAAGGATTAAAATCATACCACGTGATCCCGGGTGCCTATGACCTGATCGGTAATGATGTGATCATTTCAGGTATCGTAGTTGCAAACGATGAAAGCGGCAATTTTTATAAACAATTATTCATCCAGGATGAAACCGGCGCTATGCAGGTTTTGATCAATGCATACAGCCTGTATGCTTCTTATCCTGTAGGAAGAAAAGTATATATTAAATGTAAAGGCTTAACCCTTAGTGACCAGAACAATAATATGGTGCTGGGTGTAAAGGCAATAGTGGGGGGGCTTCCATCTGTAGAAGGCATTCCTGGTCCTGTGCTGAGTAATTATTTAATTGGTTCTACCTTAAATAACCCGGTTGAACCTATTACCGTTACCGTGAGTGACCTGGGTACTTCAATGAATGATCGTTATATCAATGCCCTGGTAAAACTGGAAGATTATGAGTTCATCCCTGGCGATACCGCTAATATCTATTCAGATACGTCTGCTTATAAGAGCACACAGAACCGTTATATCTGGCAGGGTTGCAGCAGTACACTCCAGACAGTAGTAAGAACAAGTGCCTATGCAAATTTTGCCGGCATTCCTATTCCTGATGGAAACGGGGATATCACAGCGATCTATACCATTTATAAATCATCACCCACCAGCAGCACTACTACCAAGCAATTGATCATTCGTGATACATCAGATGTTCAGTTCAACAATCCACGTTGCGGCGCACCTCCGGTAGGAACAATTGTATTGCTCAATGAAGGTTTTGAAACACAGGTGGCAAATACAACTGCTCCATATAATGCTATTAGTATCCCAAATTGGCTTGACGTAAATCAGGCAGGCACATTTAACTGGGTATCGAAAATATTCAGTGGAAATAAATACGCTTATATGAGCGCATTCAGCAGTACAAATACATCGGTTCAAAATTCATGGATGGTAACAGGGCCGATCAATATGGATGGTACAACAGCTGAAACATTGTCATTCGATACCAAACAGGATTTCTTAATGTCAGCTGGTAACCCGGTTCCTTCACAGTTGAAAGTATTGATCTCAACTGATTTTGATGGAGTAGGCAATCCCTGGGATGCAACTTTTCATTGGACAGACATTACATCTTCTGCTACACTTTCGCCCGGTAGTACTACTGGTAATTTCCCCGCTTCTTATACAAATTCCGGGGCAATTGATATCAGTGGATATAATGGAACAGTGCATGTAGCTTTTCAATACATTGGCCAGTCTCCCAGCGCAAATTCAGCATGGGAAGTGGATAATGTAAGGGTACTTGGATTGTAATAAAATTATTTTGTAAAGAGCCATCATTCTTTGGAGAAGATGGCTCTTTATTCAAATCTCTATGATGCCTAATCAATAAACAGGACGACATGAAAAAAATATTTACATTTCTATTTGTATTTGCTGCACTGGTTTCCCGCTCACAAACAGTTGTAATAAGCCAGTTGTATGGTGCGGGTGGAAATACGGGTGCATCTTTGAATGCTGATTATGTAGAATTGCATAATGTATCGAATGTTGCACAAAGCCTTTCGGGATTTTCTATTCAATATTCATCTGCTACGAATACAGGAACATGGACGGGCGTATCCAACCTGCCCGCTGCTTCTATTCCTGCAGGAGGATATTACCTCATACAAATGAGTTCAATCGGTGCAAACGGATCAGCACTTCCAACACCTGATTATGTATCAACTCCAACCATTGCAATGAGTGGCACCAATGGTAAAGTTGCCCTGGTAAGTAATACTACTGCACTCAGTGGTTGTCCAACGGGCGCACCTGTTATTGACCTGGTTGGATATGGTACAGCGAATTGCTCTGAAACAGCTGCAACTGCGACATTAACTGCAACCAATGCAGCGATCCGGAACAACAATGGTTGTGATGATACAAATAATAATTCAGTTGATTTTACAGTAGCTGCTGCAGCACCACGCAATAGTGCAAGCCCGGCTGTTACCTGTAGCGGAACACCGGGTCCATCTTTGACTGCAGGAACTGTTGCCGGTTTTGGCAATGTAACTGTGGGAACGAATTCTCCTTCACTATCATTTAACGTATCAGGTACCAACCTTACCGGTGCGCCAGGCGTAATTACGATTAATGCCCCTTCAACAGATTTCCAGGTTTCCAATAACAATACTACATGGGGTGCATCAACCACCATTCCTTATACTTCTGCAACATTGGCAGTAACGCTGGTGTATGTAAGATTTACTCCTCAATCCGCCGGACTTAAAACAGGCAATGTAACCATCACTGGTGGAGGTGTAACCATTGCAGTGAATGTTGCTGTGAGCGGTACGGGTGTGGGAGTAGTTGGTCCTGGTATTACAGCAAGCGCCCTGAATAGTTTCGGGGATGTTTGTGTAAATACGGTTGTAGGGCCTAATACATTTGTTTTATCCGGAAGCAACCTGACAGCTGCTGATATTACCGTGGGCCCATTGGATGGATTTAGTTTTTCAACTTCTGCCGGTGGTACATATACGCTGACACTTACAATAACACATGCACCGGGCGCAGTAGCACAACCGATCTTTGTGCAGTTCAAACCCATCGCATTACAATCTTATAGCGGAGACATACCTGTTAACGGCGGCGGTATTCCTTCAACAGTGAATGTTCCTGTAATAGGAGTAGGCGTAGATGCAGCACCTGGTGTAACAACTGGTTCTGCAAGTGCAATTACTACTGTGACTGCAACACTTGCAGGAACTATTACATCTACCGGTTGTACTGCAGTAACAGCATATGGTATTGAATTCAGCACAACCAATGGTTTTGCGAATGGTACAGGAACACAGGTTCCTTCCAGCAACCTTGCGGGTGGAAACTTTACATCTGATGTAGTGAGTTTAATTCCAGCAACTACTTATTATTATAAAGCATATGCTACCAATGCAGGTGGTACTACATGGGGTGCACAAATGACATTTAATTCTGCAGCGCCTCCGCCACCGGTATTATCTGCCACCGCACTTACTGATTTTGGACCGGTTTGTATAAACAGTGCTGCAGGCCCGAATTCATTTGATCTCAGCGGTGTAAATCTTACCACTGCAGATATCACGGTTGGTCCATTGGACGGATATACATTTGCAGCAAGCGCTGCCGGACCATTTACTCCAACGTTAACCGTTACGCAGGCAGGAGGTACTTTCACTCAAACTGTATTTGTACAGTTTACTCCAACATCTGAAACCACTTTTAATGGAAATATACCTGTAACAGGTGCAGGTGCATCAACCATCAATATTGCAGTAACAGGCAGTGGTATTATTTCAACCCCTGTTGTTGTGACGAATGATTCAACATTGATAACGCCCAATACTGTTTTTGCAAGGGGAAGTATTGCTGATCCGGGTTGTACGGCAGTAACGGAATACGGTATCGAATATAGTGGCGTTAATGGATTTCTTGCAGGTACGGGTATAAAAGTTCCTTCGAATGAATTGAGCGGAGCAGATTTTACCAGCCATTTAACCGGCCTGGTTCAGAATACAGCTTATTATTACAGGGCATATGCTACCAATACTGGAGGTACTGCCTATGGCGATCAGAAAACATTTTTCTCACCAGGTATACCTGCAGGACTGATCATTTATTCGACTCCTATTGTTCGGGGTACTACGCTTCATTATACACTGAGCGGAATTAAACCTGGTCATTATACAGTAAGGATTTACAATTGCGTTGGCCAGCAGGTTTACCAGCGGGATATGATATTGCAGGTGAATTTTATAGATGATAGTTTTATTTTCCCTGCACGTCTGCCGATCGGTACCTATACTTTCGAAGTATGGAGCCCGAATTTCAATATTCACAAGGCATTCCTGGTTCAATAAGATATGAATGAATAATAAAAAAGCCCTGTATTAAACGGGGCTTTTTTATTCAGGCCCCGACAAGCTGTCAGCAAAACACCAAATGGTATTGAATTTGACACATGACTTTAAAATATAATCAAATGCAAAAAGGAAATATACGCGTACAGACAGAGAATATTTTTCCCATCATTAAAAAATTCCTCTACAGTGAGCATGATATTTTTATCCGCGAACTGGTGAGCAATGCTGTAGATGCCACTCAAAAACTAAAAACGCTTTCTTCCATTGGAGAAATGAAAGGGGAACTGGGAGATCTCCGGATTGATATTTCAATTGATAAGGATAAGAAAACACTTGCTATTGCTGATAAAGGAATTGGCATGACTGCCGAAGAAGTGGATAAATACCTTAACCAGGTAGCGTTCAGCGGGGCAGAAGAATTTCTTGAAAAATATAAAGGACAGAACGAGGCGAATATCATCGGGCATTTTGGATTGGGCTTTTACAGTTCTTTTATGGTAAGTGATAAGGTGGAAGTATTTACAAAAAGCTATAAAGCAGAAGCACCTGCTGTGAGATGGGAATGTGATGGAAGCCCGGAGTTCATTCTCGAAGAAACAAATAAAGAAGAAAGAGGTACATCTATTGTATTACACCTTAATGCAGAAAGTGCCGAGTTCCTGGAAGCAGAAAGAATACGAACTGTATTGGAGAAGTTTTGCAAATTTCTGCCTGTACCTATTTTTTTTGAAAACAAACAGGTTAACAATACGAGTCCTGCATGGACCAAAAAACCTTCGGAGCTTACGCCGCAGGATTACCAGGATTTTTACAAGGAACTATATCCTTTTGGGGATGCGCCCCTGTTCTGGATCCATTTGAATGTGGATTATCCTTTTAACCTGACCGGCATACTGTATTTTCCAAAGATCAAACAGAGCTATGAAATACAAAAAGACAAGATCCAGTTATTCAGCAACCAGGTTTTTGTAACCGACGAAGTAAAGGATATCGTTCCGGAATTCCTCATGTTGTTGCACGGCGTGATTGACAGTCCGGATATACCGCTGAACGTTAGCCGCAGTTATCTTCAGGGAGATCCTAATGTAAGGAAGATTAATGCACACATTACAAAGAAAGTAGCAGACAAGCTCGAGGAAATATTTAATTCCGACAGGAAATCTTTCGAAGAAAAATGGGAAAGCCTGGGACTGTTTGTGAAATACGGTATGATGACCGATGATAAATTCCTTGATAAGGCCAATAAGTTTTTCGTAATGGAAGATATAGCCGGTAAGTTTTATACGCTTGAAGAATACAGGATGGCAACAGAAACATTGCAAAAAAACAAGGAAGGGAAACAGGTAATATTATATTCAACGAATCCTGTTCAGCAGGATGCCTTCATTCAACAGGCAATTGCAAAAGGATATATAGTAGTGAAGATGGAAACACTGGTGGATGCGGCATTTATCAACAGCGTGGAGATGAAATGGGAGAACACGCAATTTGTTCGCGTGGATGCGGATATTACAGATAACCTTATTGATAAATCAGAAACACCTGACAGTGTACTAAACAAGGAAGATGCTGAAAAATTAAAAAGATTATTTGAACGGCCCCTGGAAGGCATGAACCTGAATGTAGAAGTAAAAGGATTGAGTAATGAAACACCGCCTGTTACTGCTACAAGGCCTGAGCTTATGCGCAGGATGAAAGATATGGCCGCAGTGGGTGGGGGAATGGCTTCCTGGTATGCCAGCATGCCGGATGAGGTAAATCTTACTGTAAATGGCAATCACCCCATATTTAAATCTGTTCTTGCTGAAGCTGATACAGAAAAACAGGAAAAGATGGTGAAGAATCTTGCAGACCTTGCATTGTTGTCGCAGGGATTGCTCACGGGAAACCATCTTACCAATTTTATCAGCAGGAGCGTGGAATTGATGAAAGAAAAATCCTGACACAATTTATACTAATTGATCTGGCCCGGTAAAGCGGGCCTTTTTAATATGCAGGCTTCCAGTAAAACCAACTGGGTGGTATTAAAAATTTCTTCAAACCCTGCAGACAGGAAAAGGGATTTTTGCAGCGGATTAATATAAATGATGTAGAGGTCGCGTGGATTGGAAGCAAAACTTTTATTAATATGCTTCACAACTTCTTTCAGGATCACTTCATCAAAGGGATTGAAGAAAAAAATACAATCCGTATCTGCAGGGATTTCAAAAAATGCTGCATCCCCATGTATGAGTTGATAATTGAAGGAAGGATGAATTTTTTTTGTTTCCTCAAGATTTTTTGCAGCAACTGTGAGCAGGTCTTTTGAAAAATCTATGCCCGAAACTTTTTTGAAATGGTACAAGGCTGCCACACACATTACTCTTCCCTTTCCGCACCCGATATCTGTAAAATGTTCCAGTTTAAATGGTTGGAGCCAGGAGAATAATTTTTCAAGCAGGTCGTAGCTGGCAGGCATATACAAGGTAGCATGGCTGGTATCTGTTCCTGCTTTTTGTAAAGCTTTTAATTCATCGGCACCGGTACTGTTGATCCGGTATTTTTTTTCTCCTTTTATTTCCTGAGAGATAATATGAAATGCTATCCGCAGATTCCAGTTGAAGGCGAGATAAATAAAATAACGGATATATTTTAGTTGCATAAAGCTAAAGATAGCACATCAGGCATCATTCGCTAAGTCTGAAATCAATCACTTTCAACTGCAGGGTTTTGTTCCCGTTCCATTCATTTTCATCAACCGTGAAAACAATATCCAGGGGTTTGTTCATTTGCAGGAGATGAAATTTTTCGACCATATTGAAACCAATACCCGTGAATGTAATATCATCCTGTTTTACTATAAATCTTATATGCTGTTCCTTCAGTAATCTCGAATAGCCTGTATCCTTTACGTTTCGGGCAATAAATACAGGACGCATATTTCCCGGTCCGAATGGTTCCATTTGTTCAAGGATGGAATAAAGAGAATGTTTTATTTGTGAAAAATGAATGCTGGTATCAATGATGATCTCGGGTATGAGTAATTGTTCATCAATGGTGGAGCTCACTACTTCATTGAATTTTTCGCTGAATGCTTCTACTTTTTCGGGAAGCATGGAAAGTCCTGCGGCAGCGAAATGTCCTCCATAAGCAACGAGGTATTCCCTGCATTCATAAATGGCTTCATACAGGTTAAAGCCTGCAACACTTCTTGCACTGCCGGTAACGAGTTCGCCACTTTTGGTAAGCACAATGGTAGGACGATAATAATGTTCAATGAGCCGTGATGCAACTATACCCACCACCCCTTTATGCCAATGGTCGCGATACACAACTGATGACTTCCTGTTGATGAGCTTTTCATCCATGCTGATAATACTAAGTGCTTCTTCTGTAATACTGCTGTCGGCTTCTTTTCGATCGCTGTTATCTGAATGAAGCATTTCGGCCAGCTCAATGGCTTTTGTTTCATCTTCTTCAATGAACATAAGTACGGCTTTGCGTGCATCATCCATTCTGCCTGCAGCATTCACTCGTGGTGCGATTACAAAAACGACGTTGCTGATATTTAATTTCTTTTGGATGCCGCCCAGGCGGATCAACGCTTTAATACCTGCGGAAGGATTTTCATTGATCTTTAATAAACCATAATAGGCAAGGATCCTGTTTTCACCGGTCATGGGAACGATATCAGCAGCTATGGCTGTGGCAACCAGGTCGAGATAACATAAATAATGTTCTTCCTCAATAGAAAAATGTTCTGCCAGTGCAGACATGAGTTTGAAACCTACTCCACAACCGCAGAGTTCTTTATAGGGGTATTTACAATCCTGTTGCTTCGGGTTGAGAATGGCTGCTGCTGGGGGTAATTTATTGCCGGGCAGATGATGATCGCATATGATAAAATCAATTCCTATCGCCTTGGCGTAGACGATAAGGTCTGTTGATTTAATACCGCAATCAAGACATATGATGAGGGTAAAGCCATTTTCGGCAGCAAAATCAATTCCTGCCTTGCTAACGCCATAGCCTTCGCGGTAGCGATGAGGAATATAGAATTCGGTGAGAGATGGATCATGTATTTTAGAGATGAAGCGATACATGCAGGCCACAGCGGTAGTTCCATCTACATCATAATCGCCGAATACCAGTATTTTTTCTTTTTCGAGGAGTGCTGTCTCAATGCGGTCTACTGCTTTTTGCATATCCTTCATAAGCCACGGGCTGTGCAGATCTTTTAATGAAGGGCGGAAATACGCTTTTGCATCGTCAAAGTTTTTAATGTCTCTTTGTGAAAGTATAGTACACGCAACGGGACTGATTTTAAGAGAGACCTGTAACTGAAGACTTATCGCTTCATTGGAGGGTAATATCTTCCATCTTTTTTCCAGCATCAGTATTTTCTGTCAGTTGTATATCGTACCAGTTCTTCGAGTGCTTTTCTTGGCGGAGAATCGGGAAATTTATACAGGATCCGCAATGCCTCATCTCTATAAAAATGCATTTTTTCCCTTGCATAGTTTATCCCGCCGCACTGCTCCACGGTTGATATAACAAACTTAATACTGTCGGGGTTTTTGTTTTCATTTTTGAGAATGTAAATTAACCGTCTGCGCAAGGTTTTATCAATGTTTTTGAGCGTATAAATCAACGGCAGGGTAAGTTTTTTTTCTTTGATATCATTACCGGTTGGCTTACCGATATTTTCATTTCCATAATCAAAGAGGTCATCTTTGATCTGGAATGCGATGCCGACTTTTTCGCCAAAGTTCTTCATTTCATTGGTGATCTGTTCATCCTTGCTCGTGCTGTAAGCGCCAACGGCACAGGCCGAAGAAAGCAGTGAAGCAGTTTTATTCCTGATGATTTCAAAATATATCTCTTCATCCAGGTTCAGCTTCCTTGATTTTTCCATTTGAAGGAGTTCTCCTTCACTCATTTGCCGAACGGCATCTGTAAGAATATGTAAATGCTGAAAATCGTCGTGGGAAGTAGATAGCAATAATCCTTTGGAAAGCAGGTAATCGCCTACCAGTACGGCAATCTTATTTTTCCACACTGCATTGATAGAGAAAAAACCTCTTCGTTCAAGGGATTCATCTACCACATCATCATGGACAAGGGTGGCAGTATGGAGCAATTCAACAAGGGCAGCTGCCCGGTAAGTACTTTCATTCACCTCGCCATGTAAACGGGCGCTTAAAAATACAAACATCGGTCTGAGTTGTTTTCCCTTCCGCTTAATGATATATTTCATAATGCGGTCCAGCATAGGGGTTTTGCTTCTCACAGCATCGGCAAACTTTTTTTCAAAAGTGCTTAACTCATTTCCAATCGTATTTTTTACAAATTCCATCTAAGAAAAGGCAATATAATGCAGTCCCACCCTCTGTCAAAGTATTTTATTTTCAGCTGCAAATGGATAAAAAATCACAAACCGGAATGTCAGAAGCAGCATAAATGTGGATAACTTGCTCTAGACTAACCGTAATAAGGCAGATATAAGCAGCTGAAATATAAATATTTGCTAAAAAATTTTGGTTTTTAGAACGCATTAGATAAATTTGCGCTTAATCAACTCGTATATTTAGAAAATTATCAATCATTAAGTTATGTCAAGCAAAAAGTACAAATTATTATTAGCGGTGCTCTTACTACTAGTTGGTGAGACATTTGCGCAAAACCAACCTGGACCCAAATCCACAAGCGGTTACGACGTCTACGACTCTACCGTTATAACCCGTAAAAGACAACCACAGCAAAACGAATTCTGGAACAATGCCTATAACTTTCCTTCCAAGCCACGCAACATGTGGGAGATAGGTATATCTGGAGGTGCATTCAACATTTCTGGTGATGTACCAACAGTGATCCCGACATTTGGCTTTTCTGCTCACGTTAGAAAAGCATTTGGTTATGTTTTCTCTTTACGACTTGAGTATTTAAACGGAACAGCTAAAGGACTTAGCTGGAATCCATCTTATAACTTTGCAAGGAATGGTGCCTTGTCATCCATTTACAGCGCTCCATGGCAAGGTGGTACAACAGTTCCGGGAGTATCATCCCAGGGAGTGTTCTACAACTACAAAAATAAAACACAGGATCTCAGTTTACAGGGTATTATTACTTTAAACAATATCCGCTTTCACAAAAACAAAACTTCTTTTGTGATTTATGCAGGTGCTGGTGGTGGCGCCACTTTGTATGAAACAAAAATCAATGCATTGAATGAAGGTGCTGGTACAGATTATAGTGATCTGTATGCAACGATCATTGCCAACAATGATTTTAAATATTCCAACCGCAAGGATGTAAGGAAAGCCTTGAAAGATGGAATGGATGATACATATGAAACAGATGCAGAAAATGCAGGTGAACGCAGACCAAAAATGGGCGACCAGACTTTGAGGTTCTCTACAACCATTCTTGCAGGTGTTGCATATAAATTAAGTAAGAGAATCAATCTTGCAATTGAGAATCGCCATACTTTCATCCATGATGATCTCCTGGATGGTCAACAATGGCAGGAACAACCAACAGGTGATCCTGCTTTAACGGGTAACTGGGATTCTTATAACTATCTTTCATTAGGATTGAATTTCAACCTTGGTGCTAAATCTGTTGAACCATTATGGTGGCTCAATCCATTGGATTATGTATATGGCGAGTTAAACAATCCAAGGCATATCAAATTACCTAAACCAGTATTTGATGATGATGACGGAGATGGCGTGTTGAATCAATTAGATCGTGAACCCAATACGCCTGCAGGATGTCCTGTTGATACACATGGTGTAACAAGAGATACTGATGGTGATGGTGTTCCTGATTGCAAAGACAAGCAGTTAATCACTCCTACAGAATGTCAGCCTGTTGATGCAGATGGTATTGGTAAGTGCCCCGATCCTGCATGCTGCGATAGTATAAAAGTGCGTGAACCGGAAGTGTTATGCCCAACCGATTATCCAAGCCTTACTTTCAAAGTAAAATCAGGAGCCGGATTAACACGTGACATGAAAGCAATGCTCGACAATGTTGCAGCTAAATTAAAAGCCAATCCAACCTGTAAGGTATTGATCAACGGTTATCCTGAAACTTCTAAAGCAGCCCAGGCGGTTTGCCAGAAGAGAGTGGATGCTGTTAAGCAATACCTGGTTACTACCGGTGGTATCAGCAGTGATAGAATTACAACCAGCTGTGATCCAGGTACAGGAGATAAAGACACGATTGACATCAAGTCAAACTAAAATAAGTTTTAATTCCACTTTTTGCTCAATGATGAAGCCCTCCCTTTTGGGAGGGTTTTTCATTTGATCCTGAAGACCAGAGATTTTGCTTTATAAAATAGTTAACAAGCGTTTTTTGGAGATTAATGGATTTACCGGCATTTTTGACGAAAATCCATTAATTTTGCACCTCTTTATGCGATCATTAAAAATACTATTGCCCGCTTTATTAATACTCCTGAATTTTTCTTCCTGTAACAAATTCAGCAAAATCCAGAAAAGCAAGGATTATGAGTATAAGCTGGCAAAAGCTGAAGAGTTTTATATTAAGAAAAAATATCGCCTGGCACAACAGTTATTTGAAGAATTATTCCCGGTCTATAAAGGGACTCAAAAATTTGAAGATCTCTATTATAAATATGCGTATTGTTTTTATTATGACGATATGTACAGGGATGCAGAGAATCTTTTCAAAGGCTACCTTGAAGTATTCCCTAATAGTACAAAAGCCGAAGAAATTGATTATATGAGGGCTTTTTGTTTCTATAAACAATCGCCTAAACTGGAGCTGGAACAGGTAAATACGGTAAAGGCTATGGGTATGATGCAAACTTTCATCAACACACATCCTGGCTCTGCGAAGATCAAAGATGCTACAGAGATAATAGACAAATGCCGGGCTAAGCTTGAATTAAAGGAATACAGGAGTGCACAATTATATTATAATTTAGGAGAGTTTCGTGCAGCTGCCATCGCTTTTGGTACACTTCTCAATAATTATCCTGAATCACAAAAAGGAGAATCCTATAAATTAATGGTTGTAAAATCGTATTATCGTTTTGCAAAATTAAGCGTGGTTGAAAAACAGGAAGAACGTTTTGAAAAAGTAATCAGCGAATACCAGGATTTTATAGACCGCTACCCTGAAAGCAAACTTTTGAAGGATGCAGAGGAATACAGTAAACTAAGTGAAAATCATATTAAAGAAATAAAAAATGAGCAAATTACGTCGTCAGCTAAGCGCTAGTACCAGCAGTTCGGTAGAGCCAAAGAAACTTTCTGATATAAAAGATAAAACCGGCAACCTGTATGAATCCATTGCGATTGTTGCAAAAAGAGCCAACCAGATAAACATAACTATCAAGGAAGAGCTCCATAATAAACTGGAGGAATTTGCCAGCCATACAGACAGCCTTGAAGAAATACATGAAAACAAAGAACAGATCGAAATTTCGAGAGCATATGAACGTATGCCGAATCCTGCACTTCTTGCAACAACAGAGTTCCTCGAGGAAAAAGTATATTTCCGCAAAAATGATGAAAATCTGTTCAGCTGATTGTTTTTATCATCTTTTACAATATTCTTTTAAATAGAAATCATAATTTTAATCCCGCCACCGAGGCGGGTTTTTTTATGTTGAAAGGTAAAAAAATACTCTTAGGGATTTCCGGAAGTATTGCTGCGTATAAATCCGCCGTGTTGCTTCGTTTGCTTGTAAAAGCAGGCGCACAGGTGAAAGTGGTTATGACTCCCGCCTCCCATCATTTTATCGCTCCTCTTACTTTATCTACACTTTCTAAAAACGAAGTGTTGTCTGAGCTTTCAGAAAATAATTCATGGGCAAATCATGTAATGCTTGGCCGGTGGGCAGATATAATGCTTATTGCACCTCTGAGCTGTAATACATTGGCAAAAATGTCTCATGGTCTTTGCGACAACCTCCTGATGGCTGTTTATTTATCTGCAGTTTGTCCCGTGGTAGCAGCACCGGCCATGGATGAAGACATGTGGAATCATCCTTCAACAAAAGCAAATGTGAAAAAAATCGAATCATATGGCAATATGGTAATACCTGTGGAAAATGGAGAACTTGCCAGCGGATTAAAGGGAGATGGACGCATGGCGGAGCCGGAAACGATTGTTCAATGGATAAAAGATTATTTTACTGTTACCGACCAGTTGAAAGGTAAACAGGTACTGGTTACAGCAGGTCCCACGCATGAAGCCATTGACCCTGTAAGATTTATTGGGAATCATTCTTCGGGTAAGATGGGTATTGCCATTGCAGCGGAATGCCATAAACGTGGAGCTGTTGTTACTCTTGTTTGCGGACCTACATACGAGACTGTTCCGCCGGGAATTAAATTATTAAAGGTTACTTCGGCAGCAGAAATGTATGAAGTATGCCTGGATCGGTTTAATACAACCGATATTGCCATCATGTGTGCAGCAGTGGCAGATTATACCATTATTCATCCGGCCAAAGAAAAAATTAAAAAAGAAACCGGCATACTTGCCCTTGAACTGGAAAAAACAAAAGACATTCTTAAAGCGTTGGGTGAAAAGAAAAAAAATGGACAGGTATTGGTAGGGTTTGCCCTTGAAACAAATAATGAAAAAGAAAATGCCATCAAAAAGCTGCAGTCAAAAAATGCAGATATCATCATTCTCAATTCTCTAAATGATGCAGGGGCTGGCTTCGGGCATGACACAAACAAAATCACTATTTTTGATAGAGCAGGCCATGAGCTCCATTTTGACACGAAATCAAAAACCGAAATAGCTGCAGATATTGTTAACACCATTCTTAAATTTTCGCATGCATAAAATTAAGACCACCATATTTTTCCTGTTTATATGTGCAGGCATACATGCACAGGAACTGAGAGCCAGGGTTACGGTTGTGACTACACGTGTAGCAAACAATGTTAATAAAAATGCATTTCAAACGCTGCAAACAGCGCTTAATAATTTCCTGAATAATCGAAAATGGACATCTGAAACATATGCCCCCAATGAAAGGATCGAATGCAATTTTTTGTTGAACCTCGAATCTACCGATGAAGTAAATGTATACAAAGCCTCTCTTACATTGCAGGCTGCACGTCCCGTATTCAACTCTTCCTATCTTTCACCTATAGTGAATTTTAAAGATGATGATATTGGGTTTAAATACCAGGAATTCCAGCAGCTCGAGTTTAATGAGAATAGGGTAGCAGGTAATGATCCACTTGTATCGAATCTTACGGCCGTTTTTGCATACTATGCTTACATGATCATTGGGCTTGACAATGATTCTTTTTCAAAGAATGGCGGGGATGCCAGTTTTCAAAAAGCACAGAATGTGGTGAATAATGCGCCGGAAGGGAGGAATATATCAGGATGGAAAGTGTTTGATGGAATTCGCAATCGTTACTGGCTTACTGAAAACCTCCTGAATTCGAGGTATAAGGTCATACACGATGTGTATTATAATTATTACCGGCTTGGTATGGATAAATTATATGATGATGAAAATGCTGCACGTACAGAAATGCTTAATGTACTAAACCAGCTGGAGACATTTAATACAGAAAATCCCAACACGATGGTCAACCAGTTCTTTTTCCAGGGTAAATCAACAGAGCTGATCAAAATATTTTCCAAATCAAAACCCCAGGATAAAGCAAAGGCAGCAGAAATTCTTTCAAAACTTGATATTACCAATGCGGCCAAATATAAAGATGAACTGAAATGATAAAATTTGTTCCTCTCCTGGTGATAATATTATTTCTTTCCTGCAATAAAAAAGAAAAAATTCCGCAAAACATCATACAGCCTGAAAAAATGGAAAATGTTTTTTGGGATTACCTGAGAGCGGATGCATATAGTTCCCGGTTTAAAAAAGACAGTGGCGGAAAAGATACTTCGCTCAGCATTTCATTACAAAACACGATCTTCAGGCATTATAAAATTTCGAAGGAAACATTCTATAAAAGTTATAACTATTATATGGAGCAGCGGCCCGAAATGATGCAGGCTATTATTGATAGCATGATGACACGTCAGCAAAAGAAAACGCCCCCTGCTTATAAAAAAGATATTAAGCTCATTTAACTGGACTATATGAATAAAGTTTACAGGGATGCCACCCATGCAGTAGAAGACATAATGGATGGAAGCATACTCATGTTAGGAGGATTCGGTCTTTGCGGTATACCGGAAAATTGCATTACCGCACTTGTAAAAAAGAACATTAAAAATCTCACCTGCATCTCTAACAATGCAGGCGTAGATGATTTCGGTATCGGGCTTATGCTGAAACAAAAGCAGGTAAAGAAAATGATATCTTCTTACGTTGGAGAGAATGCTGAATTTGAAAGGCAATTGTTAAGCGGTGAACTTGAAGTAGAGCTGATACCACAAGGCACACTGGCAACAAGATGTATGGCATCGGGGTATGGCCTTCCGGCTATCTTTACTCCCGCTGGAGTGGGAACTGAAGTAGCCAATGGAAAAGAGGTAAGAAATTTCAACGGCAAAGATTACCTGCTTGAAATGGCATTTGATGCAGATTACGCAATTGTAAAAGCGTGGAAAGGCGACAGCATGGGAAACCTTATTTATAAGGAAACTGCCCGCAACTTTAATCCGATGATGGCAATGGCTGGTAAGATAACCATTGCCGAAGTGGAAGAACTGGTGCAACCGGGGGAACTGGATGCCAATTATATTCACACGCCCGGCATATTTGTGCATCGGATATTCAAAGGAACTAATTATGAAAAAAGAATAGAACAACTTACCGTTCGGAAAAAATAACCTGGAAAATATTAGTTTAATAAATCAATTATATGGCACTTGATAAATTCCAAATAGCACAACGCATAGCGAAGGAGTTGCGGGATGGATATTACGTGAATTTGGGAATTGGTATTCCTACGCTGGTTGCCAACTATATTCCAAAAGGTATCAGCGTAGTGTTACAAAGTGAGAATGGGTTACTCGGCATGGGGCCATTTCCTTTCGAAGGACAGGAAGATGCAGATCTTATCAATGCAGGAAAGCAAACGATCACTACCTTACCGGGTTCATCGTTCTTTGATAGTGCAACAAGTTTCGGAATGATACGCTCTGGAAAAGTTGACCTCACGGTGTTAGGCGCAATGGAAGTAAGTGAAAACGGTGATATTGCCAACTGGAAGATTCCCGGCAAAATGGTAAAAGGAATGGGGGGTGCCATGGATCTGGTTGCGAGTGCGAAGAACATCATTGTTGCGATGATGCATACAAATCCAAAAGGGGAGAGTAAACTATTACCTCAATGCACGCTCCCGTTAACCGGGGTAAATTGCGTAAAAAAGATCGTTAGTGATCTTGCAGTATTGGAAGTAACTGACAAAGGATTTAAATTATTGGAACGGGCCCCGGGAGTATCTGTTGAAGAAATAAAAAGCAAAACCGCAGGTAAATTGATTGTTGGAGCTGATGTGAAGGAGATGGTATTTGAATGAAGCGATTCACTCACCGCTAATAGCTATGAAGTGTATCCGGGTATCTTCCTAAAACAGAGAAGCCCCGTTCCCGGAGCTTCTTGTTAAGTGTTAGTGCTGGTAACCGTTTAGATCTTTGGCGCGGCAGCTAATATTTCTGCATTTACGCCGCTGGAATATTTCTCAAAATTCTTTATAAACTGCCTTGCAAGGTCTTTTGCCTTGGTATCGTATTCTTCTTTATTTGCCCAGGTATTTCTTGGATTTAAGACTTCTGCAGGAACACCGGGACATTCAGCCGGCATCATCATTCCAAATACCGGATGTGCTTCAAAAGTTATATTGTCCAGTTTTCCTTCCAATGCAGCTGTGATCATAGCACGGGTGTAAGGAAGTTTCATGCGTTGACCCACTCCGTATGGACCACCGCTCCATCCTGTATTGATCATCCACACGTTTACATTATGTTCCTTCATTTTATTTCCAAGCATTTCGGCATACTGACCTGGATGCAATGGAAGGAATGGGGCCCCAAAACATGCACTGAATGTTGATTTTGGTTCAGTAACACCTGCTTCTGTTCCTGCTACCTTTGCCGTGTAGCCGCTTATGAACTGGTACATTGCCTGGCCCGGGCTTAATTTACTGATGGGTGGCAAAATGCCGTAGGCATCTGCAGTAAGAAAGAATATATTTTTAGGTGTTTTACCGATAGATGGTTCAAGTGCATTGCTGATAAAGCTGAGGGGATAACTTACCCTGGTATTTTCTGTAATGGCCTTGCTGTGAAAATCAATTTTATTAGTGCCCTCAATAAATGCAACATTTTCAACAAGCGCACCTGGTTTGATGGCGCGGAATATCTCAGGTTCTTTTTCTTCACTCAGGTCAATGGTCTTTGCATAACAACCTCCTTCAAAGTTAAAAACACTGTCATTTGTCCAGCCATGCTCATCATCTCCAATAAGACTCCTGTTGGGATCGGCGCTCAGGGTTGTTTTACCCGTACCACTCAATCCAAAGAATATAGCAGTATCACCGCTCTTGCCCATATTGGCTGAGCAATGCATACTTAAAACATTTTTATCATGAGGAAGTATGAAATTGAGAATCGTGAATATGCCTTTTTTCATTTCGCCGGTGTAGCCTGATCCACCAATAAGAATTGTCTTTTTGGTAAAACTCATCATGGCAAAATTGTGTTGCCTTGTTCCGTCAACCGCAGGATCCGCTTTAAAACTCGGTGCCTGGATAATATGCCAGTCCGCAACGAAATTTTCCAGTTCATCTTCTGTTGGCCGGAGAAACATATTATATGCAAATAAATTGCTCCAGGGATTTTCGTTGATCACCCGGATATTTAAACGATATTTTGGATCGGCACATGCATAGCAGTCTCTCACCCAAACCTCTTTTGAAGAAAGATGTTTCATGAGCTTGTTGTACATGCTGTCGAAATATTTTGGCTCAAGGGGAATATTAAAATCATTCCAGTGAACAGCATCAGCAGTTAATTCGTCTTTTACAGTGAATTTATCCTTTGGACTGCGTCCTGTAAATTCTCCTGTTTTGATTAAAAGTGCCCCCGTGTCATTTAGAACTCCCTGGTTGCGTTGTACTGTCTGTGTAGTTAAGTCTGCAGGTGTTAGTTGGTAATGGATCGGTTGGGATGTTTGTAAACCTAGCGCTGCCAAAGCCTTTGTAGGAGCTTCGGTTAGTGTAGATACTGACATAGCAAGTCGTTGTTTAGTTAGAGCAGCAAAGGTAATACTCAATTTTTAAAGAGAATTCTAAGAACATGCCCAATAATTAAGGATTGTTTAATATTGCAGTAAATTTTTCGTAAATCTTCAATATCATTCCGAATATTTTAACCCGATTTATTAAATACGGAATTCTGTTGAAAGCAAATTATTTTTCTGTTTCTTTCCCATGTCATCCCACTGATTTATAGTTATTCGATTATTGGCTTATCTTGTATTTTTATTGGTTATCAAAGTCAAATCATTTAAATAAGTCGATTTTCTCATGAAATATTTACCCCTCAACCCCGAAATATTCATTTCCAACAGGCGCAGATTTGTAGAGAGAATGGAAAAAAATGCCATTGCTATTTTCAACAGCAACGATGAATTGCCCAATAATGGAGACGGGTTATATAAATTCAAACAGAACTCCGATCTGATATGGCTTACCGGAATTGAGCAGGAAGAAAGCATGCTGATCCTTTTTCCTGACAATCCTGATCGTAAATACAGGGAAGTGCTGGTATTGCTTCGTCCGAATGAATTAAAGGAAAAATGGGACGGACATCGTTTGAGGAAAAATGAAGCACAGTCTATTTCCGGAATTGAAACCATTGTATGGCTGGATTCACTGGATAGCTTGTTGCAACCATGGATACATCTTTCTGATACAATATATCTCAACACGAACGAAAACGATCGCAAGTCAAACCTGGTTGCCGTGAGGGATTACCGTTATGCTGCGATGATGAAAGAAAGATACCCCCTTCATCAATACAGGCGAAGCGCAAAAATTTTAAAAGAGCTGAGGGCAATCAAATCTGCACTTGAAGTGGAAGTTATACAGCGGGCCATTGATATTACCGATAATACTTTCCGACGGTTATTGCAATTCATCCAACCGGGAATAATGGAATATGAAATTGAAGCAGAGATATATCATTCATTTTTATCTCAACGGTCATCAGGGCCGGCTTATGGTTCCATCATTGCCAGTGGCGACAGGGCCCGTGTACTTCATTATGTAGAAAATAACCAGGAATGTAAAGATGGTGAATTATTATTAATGGATTTTGGCGCAGAATATGGAAATTATTGTGCAGATCTTACCCGTACTATCCCCGTGAATGGAAAATTTGGACGCCGTCAAAGGAATGTTTACAACGCATGTCTTCATTTACATAAATATGCAGCAAGCATATTAAAGCCGGGGATAAGCATAATAGATTATACAGAGAAAGTAGGTGATGAGGCCACAGTGGTTTTTCAAAAGATAGGGTTACTCAGAAAATCAGATATTAAAAATGAAGATCCCGAAAACAGGGCATACCGCAAATACCTGTATCATGGTATTTCACACCATTTGGGGATAGATGTTCATGACCTTGGTACCCGTACCGAACCCATTAAAGCAGGAATGGTATTCACGGTTGAACCCGGAATTTATATTGAAGAAGAAAAAATAGGTATCCGCATCGAAAATAATTTCTGGATCACAAAAAATGGCAATAAGGATTTAATGAAGAATATTCCAATAACAGCGGAAGAAATTGAGACGTTGATGAAAAAATGATCGTGCATTAAACCATCCATTTAACAAACTTACCTGTCTGTTGCCAGTGACTTTTACAGCATGAAACAAATACCCAACTTATTTACACTGCTTAATCTTATTTTCGGTTGTCTTGCTATTGTTGTAATACTGCAGAATGGCATAACCATCCAATACAATCCCGAAGGAGCACAGTTTATTGATATCCCCGAAAAAATAGGAATGGCATCACTGTTCATTGGCCTGGCCGGACTGGTGGATTTTCTCGATGGATTTGTTGCAAGGTTATTTAACGCAAGTTCAGAAATGGGAAAGCAGCTCGATTCGCTGGCGGATGTGGTGAGTTTCGGCGTTGCTCCTTCCATGATCATTTACCAGTTCCTGCGAATGAGCCTTGCAAAAGAAGAGAACGGTATTGAAATTTCTTTTGCATGGCTGCTACCTGCATTTTTTATTGCAGCTGCTGCAGCATATCGGCTTGCAAAGTTCAATATAGCAACCAATCAGCGATATGGCTTTAAAGGAATGCCTACACCTGCCGTTGGATTACTGGTTGCATCTTTCCCCATGATCTATTGGCATGCAGATTATGAATCGATCGTTCAGTTGCTGGTGAATAAATGGTTTTTATATGCTTTGATCGTATTTCTTTGCTGGCTGATGATGAGCAATCTTTCCATGATGGCGTTTAAGTTTAAAAATTTTTCGGCGAAAGACAATCTCTCAAAAATAATTTTACTGGCAATTGCCATAGCAGCGATACTGCTGCTTCACTGGATGGCAGTTCCTGTCATATTTATCAGCTACATTATTTTATCTTTGCTTTTCAAAAATCAACCAGCATGATCTATACTGCACAAATAAAAGTGATGCCGCTGAAAGACCTTCTCGATCCACAGGGAAAAGCCGTTTTGGGTGGATTGCAAAATTTAGGCGTGGCCTCCGTATCGGATGTAAGGATCGGCAAGCACATTGATCTCCAGGTAGAAGCTGCTACAAAAGAGGAAGCAACGCAGATTGCTTCTGATGCTGCAAAAAAATTATTGGCCAATCCTGTAATGGAGACTTTTGAAATTGAAGTATTTTAATCCTGCCTGAATGTTTAGTAATTCATCGCAGCACGCAATTACTAACAGCCATCACTAAAAGCCATAGCCAATGCTTTACATTATCCCTTCTCCTATAGGCAATCTTGCCGACATGAGTTTCAGGGCTGTGGATACATTAAAACTAGTTGATCTTATTCTTGCAGAAGACACCCGTACTTCATCTGTTTTGCTCAATCATTACCAGGTACATAAACCTATCTCACCCTATCATCAACACAACGAACATAAAATAGTAGCACATCTCATTGAACAATTGTCAGCAGGAAAAAATATGGCATTGCTTACGGATGCAGGTACACCTGGTATCAGTGATCCTGCCTATTTACTGGTAAAGGCATGTATTGAAAATAATATTGTGGTAGAATGCCTGCCTGGTGCCACCGCTTTTGTACCTGCTTTAGTGAACAGCGGGTTGCCAATGAATCATTTTTGTTTTGAAGGTTTTTTGCCATTGAAAAAAGGCCGCCACACTTTTTTAAAAAAAATGGCCACTGAGGATCGAACAATGGTTTTTTATGAAAGCCCGATGCGACTCGTAAAAACGCTGAACAATTTTATAGAATATTTTGGACCTGAGCGCCGCTGCTGTGTAAGCCGCGAACTCAGTAAAAAGTTTGAAGAAAATAAACGGGGAACATTGCAGGAAGTGCACGATTATTTTAGTGAGAAGGGCGTGAAGGGTGAAATAGTGATCGTGGTGGAAGGGCATCAATCGTGAATGGTGAATCGTCAATAAGTCAATGGGTGAATCGCTTAGTTAATAGCTGAAGGTCTACTATACCATTCGTATAATTAACAGTGTTCTCTTCATCTTCTAGCAATTTTTTATAGAAATTTACTCCTTAAAGTATAACTGATGAATTTCAAACGCAATTCCTTATTTCTTATTTCTAATTTCTTATTCCTTGTTTCTATCGCACAACCCGACCGCTGGCAGCAGGCTGTTAAATATACCATGTCGGTTGATGTGGATACTTTAACCAACCGGTTCACGGGAAAGCAGCGCCTCGAATACAGTAATAATTCCGATGATAAGCTCAATAAAGTATTTTATCATTTATACTGGAATGCCTTTCAACCCAACAGTAGTATGGATGTGCGCAGCCGTGAATTGGGTAAAATAATTACAAATGGCCGGCCCGATTGGGATGGCAGGGTAAAAGATCGTATCCAGAAACTAAAAGACAACGAGATCGGCTATCAAAAAATATTGTCGCTTAAAATGAATGGAGTGCCCCAGTCATTCAAATATCATGAAACAATTCTTGAAGTTAATCTCAGTACACCCATTCTTCCTAAAACAAAAGTGGTATTGGAAATGGAGTTTGAAGCGCAGGTGCCGTTGCAGGTTCGTAGAAGCGGGAGAGACAATCCTCAAACAGGTGTGCGTTACAGTATGAGCCAATGGTATCCAAAAATGTGCGAATATGATTATGAGGGCTGGCATCCTACTCCATATGTTGCGAGGGAGTTCTATGGCGTATGGGGTGATTATGATGTAACGATCCGCATTGATAAATCCTATAAGATAGGGGCAACAGGAGTTTTGTTAAATGCGGCGGAGATCGGTTGGGGATATGATCAGCCCGGTACCGAATTAAAACCGACCACTTCGGCTAAGCGTTCCTGGCATTTTAAAGGAGAAAAGATACATGACTTTGTCTGGGCCGCAGATCCCGATTATAAACATTTGGTAAGAAAGATGGTGAATGGCCCTACACTCCATGTCATTTATAATTATAAGCCAAACGATCCTTCGAATGACAGTGCATGGCAAAAAGTAGCAGATGCAGCAGTAATTGCATTGCCGTTTATGGAAGCACATTTTGGAAAATATCCTTATCCGCAATATTCATTTATTCATGGTGGAGATGGTGGGATGGAATATCCCATGGCAACATTAATTAATGGTCCATCCCTTGGAACAGTTTTTCATGAATGGATGCACAGCTGGTATCAAATGATGCTTGGCACCAACGAGAGTTTATATGCCTGGATGGATGAAGGATTCACAAGTTATGCCGAAGATATTGTTACAAAATTTTACAACAAGAGAGCCTCCATAGAGGATTATAAAGATGCATTAAAACAAAATCCCGATAACCAGAACCTGAAAGATTTACTGCTGGCATTACCGGAAGATCATGCAGGTTCTTATGCGAGTTATTTCGCTTTGGCAAAAAGCAAGCTGGAAGAACCCATGAGTACACATGCAGATCATTATAACACCAACTTTGCGTATAGCATAGATGCGTATTCAAAAGGAGAAGTGTTCATGGAGCAATTGGGATATATTGTTGGGGCTTCTGTGCGGGATAAAATATTACTTGAATATTATAATAAATGGCGCTTCAAGCATCCCAATGCAAATGATTTTATCCGGATCGCAGAAAATGTGAGTGACTTGCAACTCGACTGGTACAAAATGTACTGGATCAATACAACCAAAACCATTGATTACAGCATTGACAGTCTTTGGGAAGAAAACGGTGTTTCAAAGTTGCGGCTGAAAAGGATTGGCCAAATGCCAATGCCCATTGACGTGCAACTCAGTTTTAAAGATGGTTCTACGGAAATGCACACCATTCCACTCAACCTGATGTTTGGTAGCAAGGCCAATGAAAATCCTTCTCAAAAATGGATCATGGAAGAAGAATGGCGGTGGACCCACCCAACGTATATTGTAAGTTTCAAATCAAGACTCACCGACCTGGTGAAAGCCGAGATAGATCCTTCCAAACGCATGGCGGATGTTGACAGGAAAAATAACCTGCTCGAGTTAAGCTGGTAGGGTTTAAAAAGGTATTAAAATGGGTAAAACGGGAAGGGTGTAGGGTTCGGATTAAAAACGAGCATTTGTTTTGTACTGTTTTCTTGTGGTCTCTTGTTATATTTTTACGATTCACAAATTCATTCTCCACCTTTTATCGTTAACGTCCAAAAAATTTATTCACTGCTTCAATCCTGTTCGACACGTGCAGTTTGTTATAGATGTTATATACGTGTTTACGTACTGTTTCGGAGCTGATAAATAATTCGGCTGCAATTTCTTTATACACCAATCCTTTTGAAAGCATTTCAAGTATTTCGAGTTCTCTTTTTGATAACACGTCCAAACCTTCTCCTTCAGCAGGGTGAGCATTTTTAGCTGAGAATGCAGAAACTACTTTGCGTGCGATCTGGCTGCTCATGGGTGCTCCGCCTTCATACAATTCCCTGATCGCTTCAAGCATTTTTGCGGGAGCAGTTTTTTTAGTAATATATCCACTCGCACCTGCGCTCAATGCTTCAAAAATCTTTTCATCTTCTTCGTAAATCGTACACATCATAAATAATATATCCGGACAAGTGGGTTTCAATTCTCTTACTACCTCAATTCCATTCATACCTCCCAGGTGAATATCCATTAAAACAACATTTGGCTGGTATGCCGGTAATTTTACCAATGCATCCTCGCCATTTATGCAGGAACAACTCAGTGTGTAACCATCGGCCATTTCAATAATCTGTTCCAACGCATTTCGGATATCGCTATTGTCTTCTACAATTGCTACGGAAATATTCATGTACGCAAATCTGAAGGAAAAAAATAACCTGGACAATACCACATACAGGTAATTATTGTTAATTAAGTGATTGAAAGAGCAGGTATTTGTCTGAAAAAAAGGGTTCCGGGAATATTTTATCTACTTCCCATATATAAGGTTTACATCCACTTTGCTGTATTTCCAAGGTAAGATCACCTCCTTTAAGACAGATAAGTCCATTACCATCATCTTCAGTTCTTTGTGGTTGCTTTTTTAAAAGCGGCTTACTCCACTTCCAAAGATCACCCAGGGGAGCAACGGCACGGGATACAACCGTGTCAAATTTCCTGTTCCTGATATCTTCTGCACGGGAATGTTGTACTGTTACATTTTGAAGACCGATAGATGATGCGATCTCTTTTACTACCAATAATTTTTTATTGATGCTGTCTACAAGATGAAACTGCGTGCCAGGAAAAAAAATAGCGAGCGGTATACCTGGAAATCCTCCGCCACACCCAAGATCCATAACAGAAGTATTTTCTTTAAAATCAAATATGGCGGCAATGGCGAGTGAATGAAGTACGTGATGAAGATAGAAATTATCCATATCCTTCCTGCTAATGACATTGATCTTCTCATTCCATTCCGCGTACAATACTTTCAATGAACTGAATTGCTGACGTTGATCATCGGTGAAATCGCTAAAATATTTTTCTAATTCCTGCATCTTGAAAATTATAAATCAATGTGGGTTATGAATTTACTATTGTATCATTTCCATGTTGGCTTTGGCTTTTTTAGAAGCGCCGGTGCAAAGATGAGATAGTAACAAAACATCCAGATATCGAAAAAAAGAACCAATGGAAAGAGATCCGTTTCGCCTAATTTTTTTAATGCCTTCCAGTATATCAACAACAGGATAATGAACCGTACGGCAAATATTGCCAGGGCATATTTCCAGCTATAAAAAATACAACTGGCGATTAATAGCGGGTAGAACAGGAAATGGGAGAGTGCATAAAGACCTAATAACAATTTATGAAAAGGTTTATAGTATTTCCCGGTTGTATAGTGCCTTTTCTTCTGCAACATCCATTGTTTCCAGCTACCGGCGGCTTCACTTGTAGTAAAGCTGCGTGGATCAATATTGACTTTTGTGTTGCGCCTGTTTGCAGCTGTATTAATGAAAAGATCGTCATCGCCTCCTGGTATATTGTTGTGGGAAGCGAATCCTTTATGACGAAAGAAAACTTCTTTTTTATAACTCAGGTTCCTGCCAACGCCCATGTAAGGAACCTTTGCAAGGGCATAGCTCAGGTATTGCAGGGCGGCGTGAAAAGTTTCCCAGCGAATGATCTTATTCAAAAGACCATTCTTTTTACTCAGTGCACCATATCCAAGAACGATTTCTGTTCCATCGGTATACATGCTTTGCATACTGTATATCCAATGTTCGCTTGCAGGACTGCAATCTGCATCTGTCAGCAGTACAATCTCATGCCTGGCGGTTTTGATTCCAATGCTCAATGGGAATTTTTTTCCAGGGATCATTTTGGCTTCCTGCGTAAGCTCAACTATTTGAAGTTGCCGGTGATTTCGCTGCAGTTCTTCCAATATGTATTTGCTGTCATCAAATGAATTGTCATTCACTACCACTACTTCATGGGTAGTTTTATAATCCTGGGTAAGTATAGCAGGGAGATGACTCAATAAATTAGCGGCCTCATCCCGGGCGCATACCACCACGCTTACAGGATGTGTATGAGAAGACCCTGTTGAATCAGAAGAGTAAAATGCCAGCCGGGAAAAGAAGAATAAAAAATAAAATAATTGAAGAAAGCCAACCGTACACAAAGCAATAAAAACAATGAGCGGCCAGTGATGAAGGATATCAGGGATATTCATTTGTACAAAAATATGCTTTAGCATGATTACTGATATATGTTTTTCAGCACAGCAGATACGGATCATTAAAAAGCATTCGCCAATAACCATTTGCTGCGGCTTATCTTTGCAGCCATTTTTAATATGGGAGCTTTACAATTTCAAATACAACATAGCGATCCATCAAGCAAAGCAAGATGTGGTTGCATAACTACTGATCACGGCGAAATTTATACGCCGATCTTCATGCCTGTAGGCACTGTAGGAAGCGTAAAAGCAGTTACCCAGCAGCAATTAAAAGAAATTGTTGGAGCACAGATCATCCTTGGCAATACTTACCATCTTTATCTTCGGCCCGGCCTGGAAGTACTCGAAGCTGCAGGAGGTCTTCATAAATTCAATGGATGGGACCGACCTATACTAACAGACAGTGGCGGATACCAGGTTTTTTCACTCGCGGCGAGTCGCAAGATTAGCGAGGATGGAGTAATATTTCAATCACATATTGATGGAAGCAGCCATCTTTTTACTCCCGAAAATGTAATGGATACCCAGCGAACGATCGGTGGAGATATCATTATGGCTTTTGATGAATGTCCGCCGGGAGGAAGTGAGTATGGATATGCTAAAACATCTATGGAGCTAACACATCGCTGGCTCGACAGGTGCATTAATCGCTTTAATGCTACAAGCGATAAATATGGATATGTACAAAATCTGTTTCCAATTGTGCAGGGAGGAATACATTCCGACCTGAGAAAAGCATCCTGCGAATTCATCAGCAGTAAAGATGCGGTAGGTAATGCAATCGGGGGACTAAGCGTAGGAGAACCAATAGAAAAAATGTATGAGATCTGCGCAGTTTGTTGCGATCAACTGCCACTTCAAAAACCCAGGTACCTGATGGGAGTGGGTACACCATGGAATATGCTGGAGGCAATTGAAATGGGAGTAGATATGTTTGACTGTGTAATGCCCACCCGCAATGGAAGAAATGCAATGCTGTTTACTTCCAGCGGCATCATAAATATTGATAATAAGAAGTGGGAAAAAGATTTTTCTTGCATTGATGATGGCATTAATTGTGCGATGAGCAGCTATTACAGCAAAGCTTATTTAAGGCACCTGATGAAATCCAAAGAATTCCTTGGTCTTACCATCGCAAGTGTACACAATCTTGCTTTTTATTGCTGGCTGATGCAACAGGCACGGGAACATATTATTGCAGGAGATTATAAATCCTGGAAAGAAAATATGGTATTACAGCTGCAGCAAAAAGTTTAGGAAACTGAAAACTATTATTCAACATTCTTTTGAATTTTGCCTTTTAACTTTTGACTTATCTTTATGCACTTAATAAAAATGTAAATTCTTATGAAGCATTTATTTTTCTTTTTATTGTTAATGTTTTCTCTCCCTATTATTTCTTTTGGCCAAACGCCGGCGGTTCAAAATGCTTCTCTTCCTAAAGATGCGCAGGTAGATGTTACAGTAACAGATTTCACCAATGTTCCGCTGGAACACGAGATCATGATTTTCAGAAGTAAAAATTATGGCAGGGAATACCAGGGACTGACAGATGATAAAGGCAAATTTTCTGTCCGTCTTCCTGCAGGAGACAAATATGAAATATACATACTTGGTTTCAAGGATTCTACCAGTTATGATGTCCTGGATATTCCCGCCTTGAAAGAAAAGGCCTATTACAATAAACCTTTTACCCTGAATTTTCAATTCCTTCCGTCAAAAAACTGGGTACTCGATAACTGTAATTTTGATTTTGGCAAAGCAACTTTGCAGGAAAGCTCTTACCCGGTATTGGATGAACTGGTCGCATATCTCAAAAGAAAAGAAGATGATCGCATTGAGATCGGCGGACATACAGATAATGTTGGCAATGCTGCCAGCAATCTTAAACTTTCACTCGACAGGGCCAATGCAGTAAGGGATTACCTGATGAGCAAAGGAATTGATGGCGCCCGGTTAACTGCAAAAGGATACGGGATGACGCAGCCCATTGCAGATAATAAAACAGAAGACGGAAGGGCAGAGAATAGGCGCACAGAAGTTACCATTCTGGAGTAATAAGAGGTTTTAATAAAAAATAAAGGCTGGAGATCACTCCAGCCTTTTCATTGAAATATGTTCAGTGTTATAGTATGTCTGCAGATTTTAACAAGGTTTGCGTGTGAATATCTATACCAGCCAAAGATATCTGTACATTATAATCACCTTCAATCAGGCCGAATTTTTTTGCATAATAGCTTTTAATATCGGTAGTGATCTGGCCTGGCAGCGCAGAAGAAGTGATAGTAGTAGTTACCTCTATTACACTGGTATAAGCTGTACCGTTAACCGTTTTCGATAAATCTTTACCGGTGATTTTATTTGTTACTGTAATTGGAACATCACCAAAGCCTGTAACTGGAATGACAGTATTTTCTGACCATGAGGTATTAACGTCCTGGTCGTCTTTTAAATAGTTATCTTCCATTTGTAAGAGTGTTCCATTCAGATCAACTTTTTGAAAACGGTAATAATTATGGTCGCTGATATTGTAATAATCTTCAGCTCCGCTTGCATGATTGAAAATCCGGTAAGAACGTGAATTAATGGCAGTGTCATTGCTGGAAGCTGTAACAGTATCCTCAGTTTGCGTTTGGGAGGGGCCGGGGTTAGTGATCACATCATATCGCCATTGACTATTGGCTGAAATGGTCATGTAACTGTCGCTAGCTGGATTTGGCTGGGGATCATCTTTTCCACAGGAAATTGCCAGGAAACTGATGCTTAAACAGGCAAAAAATGCTTTTTTCATAAAATTCTAAGGTTTTGGGGTGTAATATCAGTATTTTTTGGTTCATAATTAAATAATTCCACTTATCTTTGCGCTCCCAAATTTATGGCTAAACAGGCACTCATTAAACAGGATGGAACAATAGTAGAGGCGCTCAGCAATGCTATGTTTAAGGTGAAATTAGAGAATGGCCACGAAATTTTAGCTACGATCTCGGGGAAAATGAGGATGCACTATATCCGTATTTTGCCCGGAGATAAAGTTGGGGTAGAAATGAGTCCTTATGACCTGACAAGAGGAAGGATCATTTTCAGGTACAAATAATTTAAGGCTAATAGCTTATGGCTATTGCAGATTTAACTAAGATATAAAACTTAAAAAAATGAAGGTAAGAGCTTCAATAAAAAAACGCAGTGCAGATTGCAAGATAGTGAGGAGAAAAGGACGCCTGTACGTGATCAACAAAAAGAATCCCCGTTTTAAGCAAAAGCAGGGATAATCAAATTTAAAATTCAAAATTTAAAACTAATATGGCACGTATTGCCGGTATAGATTTACCAAAGAACAAAAGGGGCGAAATTGGTCTTACTTATATTTATGGTATTGGCCGTTCTACTGCAAGATATATTCTGTCAAAATCTGGTATCAGCTTCGACAAAAAAGTAAACCAGTGGAACGATGACGAACAGGCTTCTATCCGTAATGTCATTAACAATGAATTCAAGACAGAAGGTGCGCTTCGTAGTGAAACACAGATGAACATCAAACGTTTGCTGGATATCGCATGTTATCGTGGGTTACGTCATCGTAAAGGATTGCCTGTTCGCGGACAACGTACACGTACCAATAGCCGTACAAGAAAAGGGAAGCGTAAAACGGTTGCCGGTAAGAAAAAAGTTGCTAAGAAATAAAGCATATAGCTCTAAGCTAAAAATTTTTATAAGACTTATATATTTGAATCAGCGCCAGATCGCTTCATAAGTCGGCAGGAGGGTTGATTCAATCCCGCAAAACGGGATCAAATTTTTAAGAATACCTATTTTAATTATTATGGCAAAGGCACAGGGACCCAAGGTCCAAAGCGCAAAAGCAGCTGCAAAGAAAAGGATCGTAAGAGTAGACAGCTATGGCGATGCTCACATCACTGCAAGTTTCAACAACATCATTATCAGTTTAACCAATAAGAACGGGCAGGTTATTTCCTGGTCTTCTGCGGGTAAGATGGGTTTTAAAGGAAGTAAGAAAAATACTCCCTATGCAGCTCAGATGGCCGGTGCTGATGCAGCTAAGGTTGCACTCGATGCAGGATTAAAAAGAGTAGATGTATATGTAAAAGGACCAGGTAGTGGCCGCGAAAGCGCAATCCGTTCCTTGTCACAATCCGGATTGGAAGTTTCGATGATCAAAGACGTAACTCCGCTGCCACATAATGGTTGCCGTCCTCCGAAGAAAAGAAGAGTATAATTCAATTATTAGTTATAAAGTATGAGTAAAAACTAACTCATAACTCTTAACTCATATTCATAATTTAACAAGGGTGTATCATTGATTTTATAAGCCTTTATAATGATACATCGTCACTAAAAGGCTTCTATATTTTATGGCACGTTACACAGGCCCAAAAACAAAGATCTCCCGCCGGTTTGGAGAACCCATCACAGGTAATGGTAAATGGTTAACAAAAAACAGCAATCCTCCCGGCCAGCATGGCGCAAACAAAAAGCGCAAAACACTTAGCGAATACGGTTTACAGTTAAAAGAAAAGCAAAAGGCAAAGTATACTTATGGTTTGCTGGAAAAACAGTTCCGCAAAACATTTGAAGAAGCTGCCCGTAAGAAAGGTGTAACAGGTGAAAACCTGATCAAATTGCTGGAAGCCCGTTTGGATAATACTGTTTACAGGATGGGGATTGCTCCCAGCCGCCAGGCAGCACGCCAGATGGTAAGTCATAAGCACATTACCATAAATGGTGAAGTGATCAATATCCCCTCATACAGCTGCCAGCCGGGTGATGTGGTTGGTTTGAAAGGTAAGAGTGCGGGTAATGCATCTATCACCGGAAATGTGCGGGGAAAGAATCCAAAATTCAGCTGGTTAGAATGGAGTGAGGGCGATATGAAAGGTACTTTCATCGCTTACCCCGAGAGAGAAAGCGTTCCTGAAAATATCAAGGAACAACTGATCGTGGAATTGTATTCTAAGTAATAAGTAAAAAAATCAAAAGTGAAAAAATAGTTTTTTGACTTTTGACTTTTAATTTTTGAATTATAAATTAAACACAACAAATAAAAATGGCCATTTTTAATTTTGTTAAACCCGATAAAATTGTTCTTCAGAAAGCAACAGATTTTGAAGCACAATTTGAATTCCGCCCTCTTGAACCAGGGTATGGTGTAACTATTGGTAATGCCTTGCGCAGGGTATTGCTGAATTCTTTGGAAGGTTATGCTATCGTTGGTGTAAACATCGCGGGAGCAGATCACGAATTTGCCACACTGAAAGGTGTAACAGAAGACGTGACAGAAATTATACTGAACCTCAAACAGGTTCGTTTTAAAGCAAAGGTTGACCATGAAGTAAATTCAGAAAAGGTTACCCTTTCTATTAAAAACAAAACAGAATTCACTGCGGGCATGATTGGCGAAGCTTCTCCTGCCTTTGAAGTAATGAATCCTGATTTGCTCATCTGCACACTCGATAACAGTGCAAAACTTGATATCGAAATTACCATTGGCAAAGGCCGTGGATATGTTCCTGCAGAAGAACACAAAGAGAAAAGTTCTCATTTCGGATACATTCCTGTTGATGCGATCTTCACCCCGATCAAGAATGTAAAATACCTGATCGAAAATACCAGGGTGGAACAACGCACGGACTTCGAAAAGCTGATCATGGAAGTGGTTACTGATGGTACCATTCATCCTGAAGAAGCTGTAAAGCAGGCAAGCCGTATTTTGATTCAGCACCTGATGATCATCACGGACGAGAACATCACGTTCGATACCAAAGAAGATAAGAAAGAAGACCTGGTAGATGAGCAAACCCTTCAGCTGCGCAAGATGCTGAAGACACCATTGGAAGATCTCGATCTTTCTGTACGTGCCTTCAATTGCTTAAAAGCTGCGAAGATCAACTCCCTGAGCGAACTGGTACAATACGAACAGGAAGACCTTATGAAATTCAGGAATTTTGGTCAGAAATCTTTGAGCGAGATTGACCAGGTGCTGCACGAAAGAGGCCTGAGCTTTGGTATGGATCTGAGCAAGCTGAAATTAGATGATGAATAAGCTAACAGCTATTAGCTTTATAGTTAACAGCTGATTCAATAAACAAGTAGGTTATAATTCCTGACACGGTATAACCGAATAAAAAACAAATGTCATGCGTCACGGAAACAAAAACAAAAATCTTAGCAGAACCGCCTCTCACAGGAGGGCGTTACTTGCAAACCTGGGAAGCCAGCTGATCACTTATAAAAGGATCACTACTACGCTGGCAAAAGCGAAAGCTTTGCGCACTTATATCGAGCCATTGATCACAAAAACAAAGGCTACAGATAATAGCGAAGTTATAAGACACAATCATCGAATCGTTTTCAGTTATCTAAATGATAAAGCGGCGGTTAAAGAACTGTTTACAGTGGTAGCTCCAAAAATCGCTGCACGTCCGGGTGGATATACACGCATCATTAAACTGGGTACACGTACCGGTGATAATGCTGAGCTGGCAATGATTGAGCTGGTTGATTTCAACGAAGTATATGGTAAAGGGGTTGCAAAAGCTGCTGAACCGGCTGCTAAAAAGACACGTCGTGCCGGTAGTAAGAAAAAAGCAACAGCCGAAACAGAAGAAACAGCCACAAAAACGGAAGAAGCTGAAGCATAAAATGAATAAACAATTCTTTCATATGGTCCCCGACGATAGCGTCGGGGACTTTTTTTAGGTGCTTAAATCCTTTCAAAGGAGGAATTTAAAAGTCAGGCAGTTATTTTGTTTTATTTAAAGTGTTCTTAATTGTTGCTTTTTTGTGCAGAGTTGACTGATAATTTTTATATGAATTTCTTTTCTTTGCAAAACAGACTTTAATCAATGAGTACAAACAATAATCATAACAGTGCAGTGTTGCTTTTGGAAGATGGCACTATTATCTATGGAAAAGCTTTTGGTAAAAAAGGAACAGCTACCGGCGAAATATGTTTTAATACAGGTATGACGGGTTACCAGGAAGTTTTTACGGATCCAAGTTACTACGGACAGGTACTGATAATGAACAATGCGCATATTGGTAATTATGGAGTAACGCCGGCAGATGTAGAAAGCAACAGTGTGAAAGTAAAGGCAGTGATCGGCCGCAATCTCGAAGAAAAATTCAGCCGGTTCCTTGCAGGTGATTCCTTGCAGCAATATCTCGAAACACAGGGAATAGTTGCCATTGATGAAGTGGATACCCGAGCGCTTGTAACACACATACGTACAAAAGGAGCAATGAATTGTATTATTTCTTCGGAAGAATTAAATATTGCTGCATTGCAAAAGCAACTCAACGAAGTTCCATCCATGAATGGGTTGGAGCTGGCGTCAAAAGTAAGTACAGATAAACCGTATATGCTTGGAGATGAAAAAAGCAGGCTACGTATTGCAGTGCTGGATTTCGGGATAAAGAAAAATATTCTTAACTGCATGATAGAAAGAGGTGCTTATGTAAAAGTATTCAATGCAAAAACAGATTTTGAAGAACTAGAAAAATTTCAGCCACACGGATATTTTATCAGTAATGGTCCCGGAGATCCCGCACCAATGGATTATGCAGTTAAAACTGTAAAACAAATACTGGCGTCCGGCAAACCTTTATTTGGGATTTGTCTCGGCCACCAGTTACTGGCACTTGCCTGTGATATACCCACCTTTAAAATGCATCATGGTCACAGGGGATTAAATCACCCTGTGAAAAATATCATAACAGGAAGATCGGAGGTTACCACGCAGAATCATGGATTTGGTGTAGATCCTGAGGCAGTAAAGGCAAATAAAAATATCGAGATTACACATGTAAACCTCAATGACCAGAGCATTGAAGGCATAAGGGTAAAAAATAAAAAAGCATTTTCTGTTCAATATCATCCTGAAGCAACGCCCGGGCCACATGACAGCCGGTATTTGTTCGATGAATTTATTGAGATGGTACAGCTGAATCAATCTTTTCCCGGTGAAGAGCCGATAAAAAATAAAAATTACAGCACGAACTATACGAGTTAATGAAGATAGCCATTATCAACGGGGCCAATTTAAACCTGCTTGGCAAAAGAGAAACCGATATTTACGGCAATGAATCATTTGATGAATTCATTCCAAAACTAAAAACTAAATTTCCTGATATTGAGTTTAGCTATTTTCAAAGCAATGTTGAAGGAGAGATCATCAATGAACTGCAAAGAACAGGCTTTAGTTACGATGGGATCATATTTAATCCCGGCGGATACACACACACATCTGTTGCTATTGGCGATGCTGTTGCGGCGATTTCAACGAAATTAATAGAAGTACATATCTCCAATATTTTTGCGAGAGAAGAATTCCGGAAGATATCACATGTTTCCGCAAAAGCAATTGGTATTATTAGTGGGTTGGGATTAAAAGGATATGAACTGGCTACCAGGTATTTGATTGAATCCACATAAACCAGTTCTTCGGAATTCCATCTTCGATGTGGATTTTTTCACAGTCAAAATCGAGTGATTTTACGCTACTCTCCCTCGCGTTTAAGCGCTACATTTATCTCCCCATATTCCTCAAAAATACCTTTTCTAACCACGAAGTCATCTCCTTTTTTTGAGTACAGGCATGCTATTGTACATGGAGTACAATGATGCTGTGTTATTGCATACTGCTCCGAAACTAACTTATTTATTATGAGAACGTCATGTTCAGCATTTTTGACTCAATGGTCATTCTTTGCAATGCTGATCCTGTTTACGGAATCCACTTCTAGCCAGCAAACAACGGGCGCGAGCTTCAGTATAGCCTCTATTCATTCCGTTGCTATTACTAATATCATCCATAAACAAAATATTCCCATTAATCTGGAAGCGTCACCTATAGTTATCTACCCGGATAATTCAGAAGATGTAATCAGCACTCTTGCCCGGGAGGCTTGCACCGATGGACCTATAATGATATTACAGATCACACCAGCTTCACCGGTAGATGAGTTCAAATTGAAAATTTCGTCGCGTATACATGAAAATATCAGGGTTTCCATTTTAAATATGAAGGGGAAATTGGTAAGACGGCTGAGTATAAAAAGGGATGGCATCATTTGTTTTCAGAATGACCTGAATCCTGGTAATTATATTATCGAAGTTGTGCAGGAAAGTTCAAGAAGGATACAGAAGTTGATAAGACGGTAAATTACTTCAATTTCCATTTCTTTATCAATACATTCACCCTGCTTTTTAATTGGTCGAGTTCTGCCATTTGTCCCTGTATAAAGCTATTGTTTTCAATCCTGCCAATTACTTTCAACATCTCTTCATTGTTTTCATATACCATTTTGCGGTATGGATTACTGTAATCTTTGGCCCTTGCTTCATAAATGTTTTTCGACATCCATTCTTTGGTGGATACCATTTCGGTGATCAGCTCTTTGAATAATTCGGGCGTGAATTGTTTGGAAGTAATATTCAGCAATTCAAGAAGACTTGTATAGGCATGTTGCAGGTTATCATTTTCATATTTACTTCCCTGTTCCTGGTAAAAGAAATGAACCTCATCCCAGCTTTTGATCTTGTTTGATTTGATCATTCTCTTCAGTTTCGTCAATTCCTCATCAAGGATCAATTGACCTCCGATATTATGCCATCTTCCACGCGACAATTTTGCTTTCAGTGTTTTTTTGAATGATTCGAAGTCACTGAATTTATTAGTAGTGATATGTTTCAGGAATTGTGTGCAGGCATAGAACCGGATCATTTTTTTGAACGAATCAACAGCCTGCGGAACTTTTACCAAAACCGTTTTTCTTGCTGAATTCTCCCAGCCATCAATAATCGCTTCACCTTTTTCATTTACAGATAAAGTTTTGAAAGTTTCCAGCGCTGTGAAAATTTCATTCACGGTATCCGGGGCGAGATAATCATATTCAATCAGCTGGGTTTTATATTTACGCTGATCCCTGTCTTTGTATTTCCATGCATTGCGGGAGAGTGCATACATATTATACATGAACCAGTAAGCTGGCATTACGAGTAACCGGTCATTGGCAACATCATTGTTCACCAGGCAAAACGGAACAGTTATATTCAATTCGCAGGGATAATCACCTTTTGCAAGAATGGTAAATGAAGCAAATTTTGAATTGTGTTTAAGGCTTACACAAAGTCCCGGCCAGAATCCGCGACCGGCAACGATTTCTCCATCCGGGCTGCGGCTGTTGTGATTGCTTCCAATAGTTGCACCGGCAGCAATATTACTTTGCCCCATTACCATGGCAGCACACAGGAAAGAATTATTGTGATGCTGTTCATGTGCAGGAAAGATCAGCGTATTCAACACTTCACAGCAGGAGATCGTTGAATTGTTGCCGAGATAGGAATTGATCAGCCTTGCACCGTATTTCAACTGCGAATGAGAAGCGCAGATAAAACGAACTGCTTTCACTCCGTAAAAAATACGGCAACCAAAACCAACAATGCCATTAACGAGTTCAACGCCTTCACCGATCTGCGACATTCTTTCCGCATCACTATTGATAGTGATGTTCTTCAGTTTATTGGCGCCTTTGATATATGCATCCGATCCGATCCAGGTATCTTTAATGCTTCTTGTATTTTTGATGATGGTACGGGCGCAGATTTTTCCATAATAACCACGCTGGCGATCAAATTTTTTTTCGGTGAGGTCTTTAAATTTTTCAAGCAGCTCTTCATCATCCCGGTATTTGCTCCACATATACACATCTCCTGCAAGCATGCCATTGTATGGAATGATATTCCTTCCACCGTTTTCATTGCATACTTCAATTACGATCCGTTGTTTTTCATCCTCACCTTCTTTAATGATTCCATTCCCAAATTTGGCATGATCCGTAGTGGCGAGTTCGTTGATATTGGTAAGCATTACATCATTCTCAATAATATAATGGCTCATGTAACTCACATTGTCAATACATACATCATCGCCAATATCGCAACTGATGATCGTACTGTTATAAATACCTACGGGCACGCGTACATTCTGGAATTCATGATATAAAGGCTGAAGCCGCCCTATACGAACCAACCCAAAAAATTTGCAGTTCTTTACGAGCTTTGCATTGAATTTTTCTGAAACCAGCACATTGTGCCAATTGTCGCAGGTATTCCTGTTTTGAACGAGGATGTCTATCTGTTCGGATGTGAGTGAGTGATAAACCGTGCTGTTCCTGTTTTGTTTATTGCGGAGATAATATTCGTCTTTTCCTTTTGGTATGTATTTTTTATCTATGAAATGATAGCCGATCTCCTTAACAGGATGTTTCTTGATAATATTCATATCAATAAATCATGGATGATTTGATAATAAATAGCAGTTGTTATATGTGAGCCCGGAAGCATGCTCAAATGCTCAACAAACAAATGGCTGATGGAAATTAATGAATTCCGGCTTCGGTTGCGGAAAATACCCGGCCAATTTATTCTACGGTAACACTTTTGGCAAGATTTCGTGGTTTATCAACATCAATACCTTTGGAAGTACCTACATAATATGAAAGCAATTGCAATGGTATCACCGTTAAAATGGGTGCTATCAACTCGTCTACCGCCGGAATGGCAAAGGAATCATTGCTCATACCTGGGCTTACAGTATCTCCTTCGGTTACTACAGAAATGATCCTTCCCCTGCGAGCCTTGATCTCCTGCATATTGCTCACTATTTTTTCATGGTACGGATCTTTGGTTGCAATAAATACTACAGGGAGAGAATCATCTACCAGTGCAATGGGGCCATGCTTCATTTCTGCTGCAGGATATCCTTCTGCATGTATATAAGAGATTTCTTTCAGTTTCAAAGCTCCTTCCAATGCAACAGGAAAATTATATCCTCTTCCCAGGAACAAAAAGTCAGAAGCATTTTTATATTTTTCAGCAATGGCTTTGATCTCCTCTGCGTTTTGCAATATGGCCTCTACTTTTTCAGGAATTTCTTCCAGTTGTTGCAAAAGGTTGCTGTAACGCTCTTCAGAAATAGTGCCTTTTTGTTGAGCGATCTTCAGTGCTACCATCATCAATACTGCCAGCTGGCCGGTGAATGCTTTAGTGGAAGCAACTCCTATTTCAGGACCGGCATGTGTATATGCACCGGCATTGGAAATACGGGCAATAGAGGAGCCCACCGCATTTACAATACCAAATATAAATGCCCCGTTTTCCCTGGCTTTTTCCAATGCCACCAATGTATCGGCTGTTTCACCGCTTTGTGAAATCGCGATAATTACATCTCCTTTATTCACGATCGGGTTGCGATACCTGAACTCAGAAGCGTATTCCACTTCAACAGGTATTCGGCACAACTCTTCGATAATATATTCGGCAACAAGGCCTGCATGCCAGCTGGTTCCACAGGCTACGATCATGATGCGGTTGGCATTCATTAAATGGTCAATATGTTCATCAACGCCTCTCATTCTTATAGTTCCGGCTTTTGCATCCAGCCTTCCACGCAGGCAATCATAGATCGTACTGGGCTGTTCAAAAATTTCCTTGATCATAAAATGATCATAGCCGCCTTTTTCAATGGCTGCAAGTTCCATATCCAGCTTAGTAATATAAGGAGTGATCTTTTCGTTCCCGAGATTCTTTAATATCAGTTCATCCGGCTTTACAATGGCCAGTTCGTAATCATTCACGTACACCACTTCCTTTGTATATTCAATGATCGGTGAAGCATCACTGGCAAGAAAATGTTCGCCTTTACCAATGCCAATCACGAGCGGACTTCCTTTGCGTGCAGCAATGATCGTTTCAGGATTATCCTGGTCTACTAACAGGATGCAATAGGCGCCACTGATCCTTTTCAATGCAATCCGTAAAGCTTCTTCCAGGTCGCAGTTCCCGTTATTCTTTTGGATGTCTTCAATGAAATTGAGCAATACTTCTGTATCAGTATCGCTGGTAAAACTGTAGCCCTTATTCAGTAGTTCCTGTTTGATGAGCGCATAGTTTTCAATAATTCCATTGTGAATAATGGCGAGCTTCCCGCTTGCTGATGAATGGGGATGCGCATTGCGGTCGCTGGGTTCACCATGGGTTGCCCATCGTGTATGACCAATACCACTGTGAGCATCGAGATCCTTTCCGATCATAGCTTCTTCCAGTTCAGATACCTTTCCTTTTTTCTTATAAACGTTTAGCTTACCATCCTTCAATAAGGCAACACCGCTGCTGTCATATCCCCTGTATTCGAGCCTTTTCAATCCCTTTAAAATAACAGGGTAAGCCTGTCTTGGGCCAGTGTATCCAACGATTCCGCACATAATGTGATTGTTTAAGTTTTATTGTCCCGGCTGTGCTCCGTCCATCGGCTTCAGTGGCGTCGCACATTTCAACTTTAAATCTTTGCTGATCAATCAGTTGTGTTTGCCGGATAAAATTGTGTGTTGCAAATTACTGAATTTGTAGCCTCTAATCATCAATGCTTTCACAAATCAACATTCAGGGCATTAAAACTGCTACCAGGCATGAATTATTGTGTAGAAATCAAATAATGCAAAGACTCAATATTCAAGGATCAATGCTCAACAGGTAACGCCCTTTTTTAACTGGAATATTGAGTACTGATGATTGGGTCCGGGGGTATAAGCAGATCGGTCTATAAAAGAATTCCTTTCAAAAAGAAATACGCCACTGAAAAATAGATCACGATCCCTGTTACATCCACCAGTGTTGCCACAAAAGGAGCGGAAGAAGCTGCAGGGTCGAGTTTTAGTTTCTTTAAAATGATCGGTAGCATTGATCCCATCAGGCTGCCCCAGAGCACAATGCCCATCAGGGAAAAAAATATGGTAAAGGCTAGCAGGTTCCAATAAACGCCATAATCGAATATGTGGAATTGTTGCCAAATGATGATCCTCAATATGCCAATGCTGCCGAGAATCGCACCGAGTAAAACCCCGGTAAGCAATTCTCTTCTCATCACTTTCCACCAGTCGGCAATGGTAAGTTCACCCAATGCCATTGCCTGGATAATCAATGTGGAAGCCTGTGATCCGCTATTGCCGCCACTGCTCATTATAAGTGGGATGAATAAAGCCAGTACCGTTGCAGCTTCTATTTCTTTTTGAAAATATTGCATCGCAGTAGCCGTAAGCATTTCTCCCAAAAACAATAATACCAGCCATCCGGCTCTTTTCTTAACCAGTTTAATGATGCTTATGTCGAGGTAAGGTTCATCCAATGCTTCGGTACCACCAATTTTTTGGATATCCTCACCAAACTCTTCATTCGCTACCCATAAAACGTCATCAATCGTAATAATGCCAAGCAGGATATTATGATCATCTGTAACGGGCAATGCTACCCGGTTATTCATCTTAAAGGCCTCGTTGGCAAGTTCCTGGTCGTCATTTGCATGAAGGGAAATATAACGTCCATCCATCAATTCGTTTACTTTTTTTTCAGGTGAAGCCAAAATAATATCCCTGATACGGATATCATCCAGCAACTCACCATTCTGGTTAATGACATAAATCACGTCAATTGTTTCGGTATTGGTTCCGAAACGACGGATGGTTTCCAGTACTTCTGTTACAGTATTATATTCATATATATACACGTATTCAGGTGTCATCAACCTGCCCACACTGTTCTCGGGGTAACCCAGCATTTCGAGGGTGATCTTTCTTTCTTCCGGCGTAAGTGTTTTGATCAGTTCTCTTACAACACTGTTGGGTAGCATTTCCAGGAATGCCACGCGATCATCCGCAGGCAATTCATTGAGTAATTCGGCGGACTTAAAAGGGGGAAGGTCGTTGATGATTCTTTTTTGTTCACCTGGTTCCAGAATCTTAAATACGCTTGCTGCCCGGTGAATAGAAAGATAAGAGATGATCTGGGTTTCAAAAGCCGGGTTATCATAAATAAGTTCTGCAACATCGCTGATGTTCTGTTTGTTCAGGAAATCATGAATGGCAAGTTTATCTTCCGATGCAATGATTTCTTCGAACTGCTGTTGCAATGATATGTCTTCTATCTCTAAAGGCATAATTCGGGGAATGCAAGTTAATTAAATTGTAGCAGCCGGGTAAATGAAAAATCTATGATGTATGATCTATGATTTATTTCTTTCAGGCTACTTCTTATAAGAATTTAGCTCTTAAGAAAAATGACAGGAACATACTGTTTGCAACATTTTTCCCTATCCAAATCATGGATCATAGATCATACATTATACATGCTTACATTTGTTTCATGCTTCATCATGCATTATATGTTGATCAAACCACCAATAAGGGAAGAGGTGTATTTGCCACTGAAACGATAGTTGCTACAACTATTATTGAAATATCGCCGGTAATTGTAATGAGCATGGATGATCGTGTATTGCTGGATAAAACACTCCTGCACGATTATATTTTCGAATGGGGTGAGCACAAAGACCAATGTTGCATGGCACTGGGATTTATTCCCATATACAATCACAGCTATAAAAGCAATTGCGAATATTTTATGGATTATGCAAACAGCACTATCCTGGTGAAAACGGTGAGGGATATTGAAAAAGGAGAGGAGCTAACCATTAATTACAATGGCGACTGGGATGATGGTAAAAAGATCTGGTTCGATGCAAAATAAATTTGAATATACTTTGGCAAAGTGAAGGGACTTTGCCAAAGTATCAACTCTTATGAATGTTGTGTAGCAAAATCACGGCGGATAATATTCAACGCTGCACCTGCTTTGAACCATTCGATCTGTTGTTCATTGTACGAATGATTAACAAAGATGTGATCCTTTGTTCCATCTGCATGATTCAATACCAATTGTAATTTCTGGTTCGGCTCAAAACTCATCAGCCCAATGATATCAATCGTATCATCTTCCTGGAATTTATCATAGTCGGCTTTATCATCGAATGTAAGCGCGAGCATGCCCTGCTTTTTAAGATTGGTTTCATGTATGCGTGCAAATGATTTTACAAGCACAGCACGTACACCGAGGTGACGTGGTTCCATAGCAGCATGTTCACGGGAAGAACCTTCGCCATAGTTTTCATCTCCTACGACAATGCTTCCAATGCCTTCTGCCTTGTATGCTCTTTGTGTTGCAGGTACAGGTCCGTATTCACCGGTGAGCTGGTTCTTGATGAGATCTGTCTTCTCATTAAAATAATTCACTGCACCGATGAGCATATTGTTGCTGATATTGTCGAGATGACCGCGAAATTTCAACCATGGTCCTGCCATCGAAATATGATCGGTTGTACATTTCCCTTTTGCTTTGATCAGCAGTTTCAATCCCTTGAGATCAACTCCTTCCCATGCAGGAAATGGTTCAAGTATTTGTAATCTTTTACTGTCAGGAGATACCAATACCTGTACTTCACTTCCATCTTTTGCCGGGGCCTGGTACCCCGGATCATCTACTGCAAAACCTTTGGGGGGTAATTCAAATCCTGTAGGAGGATCGAGCATTACCTTTTCACCTTTATTGTTGATGAGTGGATCGGTTAATGGATTAAAGTTGAGATCGCCGGCAATAGCCATTGCAGTTACAATTTCGGGCGAGCCAACAAAGGCAAAGGTATTTGGATTACCGTCGGCACGTTTTGCAAAGTTTCTGTTGAAGCTGTGTACGATGGTATTTTTTTCTGCTTTTTCTGCGCCCACTCTTGCCCACATTCCAATGCAGGGACCACAGGCATTTGCAAACACGGTTGCACCAATCTTATCAAACACATCCAGGAATCCATCTCTTTCAATTGTATAACGTACCTGTTCAGAACCTGGTGTAATGGTAAATTCAGAATGTAGTTTTAATCCTTTCTCAGCAACCTGCCTTGCAAGGCTCACTGCACGGCTGATATCTTCATAAGAAGAATTGGTACAGCTGCCGATCAGTCCTACTTCAATTTTTGTTGGCCAGTTATGTGCAGCAGCGGCTTCTTTCATTTTTGAAATAGGTGTGGCAAGATCGGGTGTGAAAGGACCATTAAGATGTGGCTCCAGCTCACTTAAATTGATCTCTATCACCTGGTCGAAATAATCAGAAGGATTTGCATATACTTCTTCATCGCCGGTAAGATGTTCTTTTAACTGATCTGCCATTAAAGCAATCTCTTCACGTCCGGTAGCTCTTAAATAGCGACTCATACTCTCATCGTAACCGAATGTGGAAGTAGTGGCACCGATCTCTGCTCCCATATTACAGATGGTTCCTTTACCGGTACAACTCATACTTACTGCGCCTTCGCCAAAATATTCAACAACGGCACCCGTGCCACCTTTTACAGTAAGGATACCTGCAACTTTTAATATTACATCTTTTGGTGCTGTCCAGCCATTCAATTTGCCGGTTAATTTTACGCCAATTAATTTAGGCATTTTCAATTCCCATGGAAGTCCTGCCATCACATCACATGCATCTGCACCACCTACACCAATCGCAATCATTCCAAGTCCGCCCGCATTCACTGTATGACTATCTGTACCAATCATCATACCACCAGGGAATGCATAATTCTCCAATACGACCTGGTGAATGATGCCTGCGCCTGGTTTCCAGAAGCCAATGCCATATTTGTTGGAAACAGATGCAAGAAAATCATATACTTCACTGCTTTCATTTACTGCACGGTTAAGGTCGGTCTTACTATCCACCTTGGCTTCGATTAAATGATCGCAATGTACTGTGCTGGGTACGGCAACCGCCGCCCGTCCCGATTGCATGAATTGTAACAGCGCCATTTGTGCGGTTGCATCCTGCATGGCTACACGGTCGGGAGCAAAATCCACATAGGATTTACCTCGTTCATATGATTGCTTTGCTTTACCCTGCCAGAGATGTGCGTATAATATTTTTTCGGTGAGTGTCAGAGGCCTGCCAACTGCTGCACGTGCAGCTTTGATGCGTTCGGGAAAATCCGCATACACCTTTTTGATCATTTGAATGTCGAATGCCATGATGCTGATTTATTTGTGAGAGTTGATGTGCAAAATTACAAAAAGCAGGCAAGGATATGGCGAAAAAATTGTAATTTTAATGACAAGATGAACAGGTTTAAACATTTTGTTGAGTGGCATGTATTTGGTGTATGCACTGCTATCGGCGAAAAAATGGGAATCGCCACAACTACCATCCGTAAATATTTTATCTATATCTCCTTTCTTACAATGGGATCTCCCTTAATCGTCTATCTTTTCGTTGCTTTTTGGATGAATGTGAAACGCTATATTTTGAATGCGAGAAGGAATCCGCTGCGTTATTGGTGAGTTGCTTTTTATTGCGGCTTAACTGAAAGTTCTGCATTATATTTTATTCATATCAGCTATGAGCTTTATCCGGTGAATTATAAATATATTTCCCACAAAATTATCTTTCTTAACGGTCAATTTATTCAAAAACTCAAAGCTCATAACTCATAGCCTTTACAACTGCTTCTCTTATCTTCACCAACTTCTCCAATAGCAATTCAAGCAGATCTAACTTCAACATATTCGCCCCATCACTTTTTGCTACTCCAGGATTGGGATGTGTTTCAATGAACAATCCATCAGCACCTGTTGCAATCGCGGCTTTGGCAATCGTTTCTATTAATTGTGGATTACCACCCGTAATGCCACTTGCCTGGTTAGGTTGCTGCAAGGAATGTGTGCAGTCCATGATTACCGGAACATCATGTTCTTTCATCCAGGGGATATTCCTGTAATCAACCACCAGGTCCTGGTAACCGAAACTATTTCCCCTTTCAATTAATCCTACTTTATTATTCCCTGTACCGCGGATTTTTTCTACAGCAAATTTCATTGAGGGGCCGCTCACAAACTGCCCTTTTTTTACATTCACGATCTTTCCTGTTTCCGCTGCTGCAATTAAAAGATCAGTTTGACGACAGAGAAAAGCAGGTATTTGTAAAACGTCTACATATTTTGCTGCCATAGCGGCTTCAGCAGGGGAGTGAATATCTGTAGTTACCGGAAGGGTATGTCTATCTGCCAGTTTCTTCAACATGTCCAATGCTTTTTCATCGCCGATTCCCGAAAAAGAAGCTGCACTGGTACGATTTGCCTTTCGGTAAGAGGATTTAAATATATAGGGGATACCGAGTTTTTTGCAGGATGCTGCTACTTTTTCAGCTACCTCGTTAATCACTGTTTCGTTTTCAACTACGCATGGTCCTGCTATCAAAAAGAAATTCTTTTTATCGTATGATTGTTTTGCAAATAAAGATTCCAGGTATGATTCCATGCTGCAAAGATAGAATAAGAAATAAGGAATTTGAAATAACGAGGTAAATGATATGCGGTTGTTATTTATGCATTAGTTGTTAGAAATAAAATATACTTTTTTGATTTTGTTATTTTCAATCTGGTAGATAGCAGTTGCTTCAACAGGTTTATTGCCAAATCCTGTTACACTTTCTTTGTCTATGATCATATTGCCCTGGATGATCCGTTCTTTTATTTCGCAATGCAGTTCCGTGACATCTTTTAAAAATGCATATTGCCTGCGCATTTCTTCTTTCCCTTTACAGGTAATTGTTAAGGGAAACTGGTACAGTTCTATATCATCAGCATATGGTTCAAGGAACGCTTCCAGGTTGCGGGCATTATAGGCATTGAGTTGTCTTTGTACCAGCGATAACGGCGTGTCTTTAATAAGTGTATCGGGTTGTATAACGATTCCCCTGTTTATTACCAGCTTGATCTGTTGAAGGTTTTGAAGATCATCTACCGGGTTTGCATTTAATAAAACCATGCTGGCTTTTTTGCCAACAGTGATGCTTCCACATTCTTTTTCTTTTCCAAAAATGTATTGAGGATTAATGGTTGCAGATTGAAGAATCTGCCAGTTGCTCATGCCGGCCTTCTTCATTTCATTTAACTCATTCATAAACGAAGTAGCATGCAATGTTCCGATATTGCCTGCATCTGTGCCTGCTGCAATACGAACGCCTGCATCAACCAGTTTTTTCAGGTTTACACGACAAACAGAATCCTGCTTATTGAAAATGGCCCTGTTATTTTTTATAGATGTTTTATATAAATCAAACATTGCCTTTTCGGGCAGGTGTTTCAGGTCATACAGAGAACCCAGTTGCACGGGATTAGCCATCTTCAATTCACTGGCAGAAAAATTATGTTCCTGTCCAAACGTTTTTCTATATCCACTAAATACAACAAGCGTAGGACAGAGCGTTACGTTTTTTGTTTTCAGCATTTTCAAAAAATCATCGGTCAATATTTCATCATCTACGCTGTGTACCAAAAAATCACAACCGGCCTCTGTTGCAAATTGTGCAGTAATACGTTCAGTAGCATGTACCGCTACTTTCAATTTGTTTTTATGTGCTTCTGCAATGATGGCCTTTGCAACCGGGAAGAATTTCTTTGCCGATGAATCCTTATTCTGTCCTCTTCCAAGGATATACCAGATCTTGATGAAATCAGGATGGTGTGGTAATTGCTGTTGTACCATTTTAATGCCTTCTTCTTCTGTGGCCACAAGACTGAATGGTTCATCATTGCCGAGTTTTTTAAAAACATCCGGTTCATAGGATGTAAGCAATGGTCCCGTCATATATACATCCGGGGCATATGATTTATTGATATATTTATTACGCAGATCTAAAAAATTCACACTGGAGCCAACATCAAATACGGAAGTGATACCGGATTGTATATAACGCCTCAATGCATCTTCCATGTTTAGCTTTGTCCATTCCATTTCTTTTTCATACGGCATCTCTTTGCGAAGATCAATCGCATCTGGCCGGGTGTATAATCCGCCACTCTGAAAAAAATGAACATGTGCATCGGTAAGCCCTGGTATTAAATATTTCCCGGTACCATTAATAATTGTTGCATCTGCCGGTAAGGCCTGCCTTGTTCCGGTACGTATCGATGTAATGATGCTGCCGGTTATGCCGACAGTTGCATTGGGGACAAGCTTTTGCTTTTCCACATCAATCAATGTTACATTCCTGATATAAGTTGTAAAAGAAGGAGATGTTGTAATGGAATCGTAGTGATGGCTTGTAGGATTTTGCTGACCCTTTGCCGTGGATAAAACAACAATAATCAAAAGCAGGCAAAGAAAATGTTTCATATAATATTATTTATAGACGGGTAATATAACAATTATTCCGGCTTTGCTGAATAAATTAAGACCTTACATTTGTACTCAAATAATAGTATGGTAAAAGAAAGAATACTCGTAATAGGTGCAAGCGGGCAAATAGGTGTTGAACTCACCATGGAACTGCGCAGGATATATGGTAACAACAACGTGATTGCTTCAGATCTCCGTGAAGAAAACCCGCTTTTAAAAGGAAGTGGTCCTTATGTAAGCCTCGATGTTATGAATAGGGAGATGCTTCATGTACAGGTAATCAGGCAGGGTATTACACAGATATACCTGTTGGCTGCAATTCTTTCTGCAACGGGAGAAAAAAATCCAAATCTTGCATGGAATCTCAATATGCAGGGGTTATTGAATGTGCTCGATATAGCGAGAGAAGAAAAACTGCATAAAATATACTGGCCCTCTTCTATAGCAGTGTTTGGTCCTACTTCTCCAAAAGTAAATTGCCCGCAACAGACCGTTATTGAACCCGTTACTGTATATGGTATCAGCAAGTATGCCGGCGAGTTTTGGTGTAATTACTATAACCACCGGTACGGGATAGATGTAAGAAGTCTTCGTTATCCCGGGTTGATCAGTTATAAGAGTGCACCTGGAGGAGGAACAACAGATTATGCGGTTGAAATATTTCATGAAGCACTGGAGGAAAAAAAATATGAGTGTTTCCTAAAAGAGGATACTTACCTGCCGATGATGTATATGCCTGATGCGATACGGGCTACTATTGAACTGATGGAAGCAGATGCTTCAAAGATATCTGTGCGGACCTCGTATAATATTTCCGGCATGAGTTTTTCGCCTTCAGAAATTGCCTCGGAGATTAAGAAGAACATCCCCGAATTTACAATCACTTATAAACCGGATTACAGGCAATCCATTGCCGATAGCTGGCCACAGAGCATTGATGATAATGTGGCCCGGACTGATTGGGGATGGAAAGAAGAATTTAATCTTGAGGAGATGACAAAAGATATGTTGAATAATTTGCCCTGACGCAATAATTTTTTTATATTTAGCAAACATTTTATTTACCAAACTATTTACCATGAAAAAAATTCTTACAAGCATCGTTGCACTCCTGTTTGTGGGTAGCATAATGTCTTTCACCCCTGCAGTTGAAAAACCAACAAAAGAGAAAGATCCTTTTTTAAATGCGAAAAATATTCTCGTTCCCATTGGTAAAACCGGGAAGAAAATATCGCTTTTTGAACTTTCCACGATCAGTAAACCCGAACTTGAAAAGCTTACCGGTAAAAAAATGAATTTTGCCCAGCGTCTTGCTTTTAAGGGTACACAAAGGAAATTACAGAAAGGAATGAATGCCGACGGTGTTATTACAAATAAAAAACTCCAGAAAGCTTTTGGCGCAAAAGGTGATGGCGGCGGATTCCACCTTGGTGGATTTGCACTTGGATTTCTATTAGGATTAATTGGTGTGTTGATTGCATATGTTGCTTTCAACGACGATTTGAAATCAAGCAGGGTTAAATGGGCCTGGCTTGGTTTGGCAGCTGCAGTAGTAATTTCATTGATCCTTGTATTAGCGGTTTTCTCTTCTGTAACTTAATCACCATTTAATTTTTAATAGATTCCAGGCATCTTTAAATCTCCTATCCGTAAAACTACAACGGAACTAAAGAGGAAGTTTTAAAGATGCTTTTTGTTTTAATAATTACATTTAAACCGGCAATACAATGAAAAGGAAATTACTGTTCAGTCTTGTTTTTTCTTTCTTTATTTCATTTCACACTTTTTCTCAGAAAACTAATATTGTTTATACAAATAAACGTTCGGTGATTTCGTTTGGTCATGGTATTGGCAATATCTGGAAAACGTTTTTGAATAATGCGGTGAGCAATATCCCAAGCATTAATTATAAGATTTCTTCTATTGGTCCGGTTACACTTATATATGAGTATGATATATTTAAAAAAAGCAGGTCTCTCTTTCTTCAAAGAATAAGTAGCGGGATTGCAGTTTCCTGGTCCCAGGTAAAAGGACAGTATAGCTGGTCGGGAGATAAGATCATAGATAAACTAACCATTTTTACAGCAATGGCCCGGGCAAATTACCACTTGGGACGGTTCCGGAAATTTGACCCTTATTTTGGCGGGGGGATGGGATATGTTCATTCCAGGTATAGCAACGATCAAAGCGCTTCCCGTAATAGCGTGCCTGGTTTGCTTGGCTTTTCAGCACAAGTCGGTGCTCATTATTATATTATGCCTTATTTTGGTGTATTAACTGAGGCTGGATATGTTAACGGATCGTTTGCACAAATAGGGATTTCCGTTAAAATATAGATAAAATGCTTGTTATTTTAGTTTACCTCTGACTCTAAATAAGTATTGATATTCAGCATAATATATTTTTTTCTCCTAATACATTCCCCGCCGTCAACTCCATTTATTTTGTTGGAACCCTCTGAAAACCAAAAAAAACTTATATTGCGTCCGATTTTAAACCAAACTATAACGTAACATGAAAAAATTATTATTCGTATCAGCAATTCTGCTTGCTACAACTACAGGTGCCTACGCTCAAAAAGACAGCGAAGGTGGAGCTTATGAACAAGGAAAATCTACTGTTGCTCTTGGATATGGCTTCGGTAATGTGTGGAAACACCTTTTCAAACTGAGCTCATTTTTTTCCGGCGGAGCTTACAAAGTATCTTCAACTGGTCCATTTTCATTAACTTATGAATATGGAGTTGCTGAAAAAATCAGCGTAGGTTTAGCGGTGTCTTATTCCCAGGTTAAAGGTGATTATAAAGACGCAGGTTTTCCTGATGACAATTACTCAGAGAAATTGACAAACATGTCTGCTATCGCCAGGGCTAATTATCATTTTGGAAGCTCAGAGAAATTTGACCCTTATGTAGGTTTGGGCCTTGGATATTATAACTTTAAATATACTTATAAAGATGCCCAGGGTAACGAAACTCCTAATACTTTCCCTGTTCCAGGAGCATTTGGCTTCAATGGCCAGTTAGGCGCAAAATACTATTTCGCTTCTTCTTTTGGTGTTTTTGCTGAAGTAGGATATGTAGCCGGAGGATTTGGTCAGGTTGGTCTTGTAGGTAAATTCTAATTATATTTTTAATAAAAAGAGCCACCTTTTGGTGGCTCTTTTTATTATATATTATTTTATGCTTAATGCTTCAAAAACTGTTGCCTGAATTAAGCACATCCTGCATGGAAAAAATGCCCTGCCTGCCGCTAAGGAATTCGGCAGCCAGCAATGCGCCCATCGCAAATCCTTTACGACTGTGAGCCGTATGCTTTATTTCAATTGAATCAATCTCAGACGTATAAGTAACTATATGTGTTCCCGGAGCGGGATCAACCCGTTTGCTTTCAATCACTAATTCTTCTTTTTTTCCACCATGTTGTTTCGTCCAGGAAGTTTTGAACGGGATTTCATGCAAAATATCTTCTGCAATAGTAATGGCCGTGCCACTGGGTGCATCTTTCTTTTGGGTATGATGTATTTCTTCCAGCGAAACATTGTATTCAGTACGGGTTGACATCAACTGGGCGAGCTTTCGGTTTACCTCGAAAAATATATTTACGCCAATACTGAAATTACTTGCATACAAGAGCGTTCCTTTATGCAGGTTGCAATAAGCAGTAACCTTATCCCAATCTTGAAGCCATCCTGTGCTGCCGCAAACAACAGGAATACTACCATCAATGCATGTCATGATATTTTGAACTGCGCTTTCGGGGCCAGTGAATTCAATAGCAACATCTGCATTTTGTAATCCTGCAGGATTAAGGTCATATTTGTTTTGTGAACCGATCTTCAAAACAATTTCATGGCCCTTTTCCAAAGCTATTTCTTCAATTGCTTTTCCCATTTTTCCGTAACCTATCAATGCAATTTTCAAGCGCTTATTTTTTAGATGATATATATCGGATTTACAAATTGAATATACATTCAAAATTTATAACTCAGGATTTAAAATAAGCGGGTTTATTTTTTAATTGCCAGCACAAGGCTGATACCATTTGTATTTGCCATGGGTGAATAGCCAGGTTTTATGTGCAGGCTGAGATCATCGCTTACATCAAAAGATTTCAGGTGGGCATCCACTGCTGCATCTGCTACATTTGCTCCCCAGAAGATGAGAAAAAAAATAACACAGTAATCTACGTTTTGTCTTACCTGGTTCCGAAACGTGCGTATCCTGTCGGGTTGATTTTTTACATTGTAATACGGTTGTTTAATAAGATAGTCATTGGAGGGATCATTATCTGCAGCAAGTTGATAGGCTGCTTTGGATTCATTGTATTGGCGGAGATTTCGAAAGAATAAGGCGGCGGTAGTTCCCAGTGCTCCATAAATAACAGGCACTTTCCATACCCTTTTGTTGTACACCTGTCCCCACCCGGGAATAATTGCAGAGCGGATTACTGCTTTTCTTACACTGAATTTCCCGGTACTGTCTTTTTTTGAATGGATGGGTGAAGTAATATTCTCTTTGCCTGGTAACGGTTTAGTAACAATGCTGTCATTTTGAGCATTGGCGGAATTTCCAATGATAACGATAAAAAAAAGAATAAACAGGATTCTGTGTATAGCGAACATCAGCTAACATTAATTTTCAGCTTTTGCAGGAGGCCGTTTAATTCTTCCAGTGAGTAATATTCAAAATGAATACTTCCGTAGCCTTTTTTATTATGGGTTAGTTTCACCCTGGTGCTGAATTGCGATGCTAAGTTATCTTCTATCTTCTTAAAGGCTTCAGGCAGGGAAGTTTTTACCGTTGTTTTAACAGCAGGTGCTGCATACATTTTTCTCACCAGGTCTTCTGTTTGTCTTACAGAAAGACCGCGGTTTTTTATTTCAGAAAAAATATACAGTTGCTTTTCAACCGCATCTACATTGATGATGGCTCTTGCATGACCCATACTGATCACCGAATTTCGCACTGCAACCTGGATATCCGGCGGTAATTTCAGGAGCCGAATATAATTGGTTACCGTGCTTCTTTCTTTTCCCATTCGTTCTGCCACTTGTTCCTGTGTATAATCCAGGTCATCCATCAGGCGTTTATAACTCAATGCAATTTCTATTGCATTGAGATTTTCTCTTTGCAGATTTTCGAGCAGTGCCAGTTCAAGAAGACTATCATCATTTGCCTGTCGTACGTATACCGGAAGATCTTTTACTCCTGCGATCTTCGATGCCCTCAACCTGCGTTCCCCCGCAATAAGCCTGTACCTTCCATTTGGAATAGCCGATACTGTCAGCGGTTGAATAATGCCGTGCATTTTGATAGAAGCAGCCAGTTCACTCAATGCGGTATCATCAAAATCTTTTCGCGGTTGATGTGGATTGATGTCTATGAGATCGGGTGATACGTGCAATACCCCTGTAGATTTTTCAACGATCTCTGATTTTAATGTTCCTGAAGTTGTTTTCAGATCTGCATCAATATTTTGCAGCAGGCTCCTGATCCCTTTCCCCAGCGCATCTTTTTTTTGTTGAATGCTCATAGTAAGTAGCTTTGAGCCATGAGCCATGAGCTATCAGCTTTGAGTTTTTACTCGCGACTCATAACCCGTAGCTCGTAGCTTTTACTGTATTATTTTATCTTCCTGTTTAATTTTTGTGAGATTATTTTTCTGGAGAATCTCTTTGGCCAGATTAAGGTAATTAACCGCACCTTTACTGTCGGAATCATACAATATCACAGGCTTTCCTACACTCGGTGCTTCGCTCAACCTGGTATTGCGATGGATGATGCTGCTGAATACCATATCTTCAAAATGTCTTCTTACTTCACTTACTACCTGGTTGCACAAACGAAGCCTGCCATCATACATGGTCATCAATATCCCCTCTATCTTCAGGTCAACATTCAAACGGTTTTGAACGATCTTTACAGTATTTAGTAATTTACCGAGTCCCTCCAGTGCAAAGAATTCTGTTTGGACCGGGATAACCACGCTGTCGGAAGCTGTTAAAGCATTTACTGTAATCAGTCCAAGAGAAGGAGAGCAGTCTATCACAATAAAATCGTAATCATCTTTAATGGGTTCCAGTATTTTTTTCAACACTGTTTCCCTGTTGGGATAATTGATCATCTCAATTTCTGCGCCTACCAGGTCAATATGAGAAGGAATAAGATCCAGGTGCGGAATGGCAGTTTTAAGAACAACATCTTTTGCCTCGGCATTGTTTACCATGCAATCGTACAGGCTTTTGGTAACATTGTGAAGATCAAAACCAACACCTGTTGTGCTGTTTGCCTGTGGGTCGGCATCTACTAGTAAGGTCCGGTATTCCAGGATGGCCAGGCTTGCAGCCAGGTTAATGGCAGTGGTGGTTTTTCCTACCCCTCCTTTTTGATTAGCTACTCCAATTGTTCTTGCCATATAATATTGTAATCTACGCGTAATTGCCGGCAAAATTGGTATTAAGTTTTAAACTTTCCTAATGATTTGAAGTTAACCAATCCCCACAATTTGCACAAGTTTGCCAAAGGGGCAAATGTAGCCATTCGGTATAAAATTGGAGCATCCCGGCATATAATTGTAATATTGAAAAAATTCGATCTATCTTAAATAAAATAATAATATGATCACCATTATTTCGGGTAGCAGCAGGGGAGATAATAACACCAAAAAAGTTGCACTCGAATACCAACGACTGTTAAAAGAAAAAGGAGAAATATCCGGGCTGCTTTCACTCGATGAAATAAGCGTTGTATACAGGGATCCGAAGTTCGTTGAAATGGAATTGGAGTTTTTAATACCAGCGGAAAAATTCATCATCATCACACCTGAATACAATGGCTCATATCCGGGTATCCTCAAGCTTATGATTGATAATACGGATGTAGTCAAAAGCTGGTGGTACAAAAAAGTGTTGCTTACAGGCGTATCAACCGGGCGGGCAGGTAATCTCAGGGGAATGGAACATCTCACCGGCTCGCTTCTCCACATGAAAATGATCGTTCATTTCAACCGCCTTCCTATCAGTCTTATAAATAAACTGATGAACAGCCACAATCAATTCACCGATGAAGCAACTCTTAAAGCGATCAATACACAATTGGATGAGTTTTTGAGTTTTTAGGCTTTATTTTTACATTCAAAATCCCGCTATGCGTACACCAACCGGTGTTATCATCTTTATTGCTTTCATGCTGTTGCTCGATTCTTATGTTTTTCAATCAGTAAAAACAGTAAGCCAGTCTGCTTCTCCAAAAACAAAAGCAATCATCTATGGAATTTATTGGGGATTCACCATACTCGCAGTAGCAGGATTTTTGTTGTTTGTGTACAGTGAACAAAATTTCCTGGGTAAAAAAATCCGTACATACTTATTTGCCACCATCATCGGCATGTTCCTTGCAAAACTCACTGCGCTGATATTTTTTCTTGCAGATGATATTCGAAGAGGAATACAATGGCTTGCCGGAAGACTGTTCTTCAATAATACTGAAACTTCCAATATGAATGATGAAGGCATCAGTCGTTCAGTTTTTCTCAGCTGGCTTGGTATTGCTGCAGGAACTACACTTTTCGGAAGCCTGGTCTATGGGTTTTCAAATAAATACAATTATCATGTCAAAAAGATCCGTTTGGCTTTTGATAATCTTCCTGCTTCATTCAAAGGACTAAAGATTGTGCATATCAGCGATATTCACAGCGGGAGTTTCCTCGATAAAAAAGCCGTGCAACATGGTGTTGAAAAGATCCTTGCACAAAATGCCGATATCATCCTGTTCACGGGTGACCTGGTGAATGACAAAGCAACGGAGATGGATAATTTTAAAGACATCTTCAGTCGCCTGAAAGCACCTATGGGTGTCTATTCTACATTGGGGAATCATGATTATGGTGATTATGTAGACTGGCCTTCAGACGGGATCACTAAAGAACAGAATCTCGAAAATTTAAAAAAAGTACACGCAGATATTGGATGGCGGTTGTTAATGAATGAACATGTTGTACTCGAAAGAAATGATGAGCAGATCGCATTAATCGGTATAGAAAACTGGAGTGCAAAAGCAAGATTTAAAAAACATGGCAGGATGGACCTTGCTTATCCTGGTTCTGAAAAATACCCATTTAAAATTTTGATGAGCCATGATCCAAGTCATTGGAGAGCGCAGGTGCTTCCAAAATATGAAGATATTGATCTCGTGTTAAGCGGCCACACACATGGTATGCAGTTCGGTGTGGAGATCCCCGGTTTTAAATGGAGTCCTGTTCAATATATTTACAGGGAATGGGCCGGCTTGTATGAAGAAAAAAATCAAAAATTATATGTTAACCGCGGCTTTGGATTTATCGGTTACCCGGGAAGGGTAGGAATATTACCGGAGATCACGGTTATTGAGTTGGCGTAAATGCAGAATATTAAATAGTAAACGTAAAAACTAATCCTTCTTCTACATCATTTTTTCTCCGATGAAATTATTATTATTTTGTTTTTGCCTGCTATTTCAGTGCTGTACAAATAAGAATCTCCCGGATACTATTTCGAAGAAGGCAATTATTGAATATATGAAAAGAAATATCAGTGATCCTGCAAAATACAAACCACTTGGATTTGGCCCAATAAAAAGCGATTCTTCCGAATTCAGATATGATCCCGGATACAAAATGTTACGGGATAGTGCAGAGAAATATGGGGCAATGATGCGTGGAATTCCTGAACGATCACATGAATTTGAAGACAGGATGTTTGCTTTTTATGATTCTCTCAGTTTTTTTGAGCAACATTATCAACGACATCCGGTTGGGTTTGCAAGAATGCATGTGTATAGTCAACAGAATGGATCAGGAGAGACTACTATTGACAGCATTTATTTTAAGTTAGACAGTGCCTATCATCTCAGGGATATTGGTTATGCTGTATACCTGATGAGAGGAGGGAAATAATGTAAACAGGAGAATATAAAACATAAAATGTAAAAGGGAGTTCATCAAAAATTATAGAATCTTCAACCTTTACATTTTACATTCAATATTTTGCATTTTAAATTTTCTTTACCTGGAACTATAATTCCGTTTTCTTCCTTCATCACTGGGGCGGCGATATCCGCCATCGGCTTCATTCATTCTCACTGTACGGTTATTAAATTTTTTTCCGTCAATAGCTTTGATCATTCTGGCTGCTTCTGCTTTATCAACTTCCAGCCAGGTATTCATTTCCCGCATATCAATTTTACCCAACACCTCTTTTCGCAAATTACTTTCATCAAGTATAAATTGTAAAAAGCTTGCTTTATAAAATCCATCTTTGGTGCCGAGGTTAATGAACAATCTTGTAAAGCCATTATCTCTCCGGTTGAAATTTCTTTCACCGCGATTATTGTTGTCCCTGGCGCGGTCATTGCCCCGCGGTCTTACATCAAGTTTTGTGTTGAGGTCATCTGCATTTTCATAGTATTTGAGAAAATGATCGAACTCAAGTGCCGCAACTCTTTGTAATACCTCTTCTTTGGATACATGCTCAAACTTTTTTATCAGGTCCGGCAGGTATGTTTCGTAATCCCCATGAGAAATATCGGCGCCAATGAGTTTATCCATAAAATGGAAGAATTGTTTGCGACATACATCTTTTCCGCTGGGGATATCGAGTTTATGGAACCTTGCATTGACAAGTCGTTCAAGTTGTTTGATCTTGAATGTTTCCCTGCTGTGGCAAATGGAAATACAAATGCCGCTTTTTCCTGCACGGGCGGTTCGACCGCTGCGATGGGTGTAAACTTCCATATCATCGGGCAACTCGTAATTGATCACGTGTGTGATGCCCTCTACGTCAATACCTCTTGCAGCTACATCGGTTGCAATAAGCAGTTGCAGGGTTTTATTGCGGAAGCGACCCATCACTTTATCACGTTGTTGCTGGGTAAGATCACCATGCAATGCTTCTATATCGTATCCTGTTTTTGATAAGCGCTCACTTATTTCCTGTGCATCGGCTTTTGTACGGGTGAATATGATGCCGTACATACCTGGATTGAAATCTATCAGTCTTTTCAGCGTTTCATAACGCTGCTGGGCAGAAGCAACATAATACTGGTGATCTATGTTTACGTTACCGCTGTTCTTTTTTCCTACGGTAATTTCTTTCGGGGTCGTCATGTAATTTTTTGAGATGGCCCTTACTTCCGGTGGCATGGTTGCACTGAACAACCAGATGCTTTCCCTGTTGATGGTATTTTTTAGTACAAAGTCAATATCATCCCTGAAACCCATGTTCAGCATTTCATCTGCTTCATCAAGCACAACGTATTTTACTTTTTGCAGGTCTATTGCTTTCCGTTCAATTAGATCTATCAGTCTTCCCGGTGTAGCCACCACGATTTGCACTCCCTGGCGAAGCCCCCGGATCTGCATGGTAATGGACGCACCGCCATACACGGCTTCCACATTAATACCTTTCACATGTTTTTTGAAGTCCTGCAGATCACTGGTGATCTGGAGGCATAGTTCTCTTGTAGGACAAACGATCAATGCCTGGGGAAACTTATCGGCTGCGTTAATTAATTGTAACAGGGGCAAACCAAAAGCAGCTGTTTTCCCCGTTCCCGTTTGTGCAAGACCCACAAAGTCGGTTGTACCCGAAAGCAATACTGGTATTGCCTGTTCCTGTATTGCGGTGGGTGTAGTAAAACCAAGATCGGTAATGGAACGTACGATTTCAGGTTTGAGGCCTAATGCTTCAAATGCATTCATATAAAAATTTTAAATAAATAAAGACCCATATTGCAATACGCAATATATCGGTGGCCAAAAATTGTTTTGATGATCACACGTGCTTCGGGCCGTTGGGAGAGAAAAAATCTTACGAGGAAATATCCACTAAAACCTGCTATCAACAGCAACTGAGCATATCATGCAATTCCCAGTTTTCAATAATCGCCGCAAATGTACGCCTTTATTCCGGGAAGTATGAATAATTCTGCTTTTCAAATGATTAGGCCAGCCTTAAAATATTAATTACCAGCAGCGTTAAACAAATAATTTTTTTTACAGTCAGAGCAAACTGAAAAACTCTTTCGATGCTGAAATGGCTGCTTATCATACCTCTTTTCTTCCGGTTTTTGCAACTGGCTGCCCAGGATACTGGTTTAACGTCCCGGGAAAAAGCCTTGCTGGATTCAATGTTACAAAATGATGAATTTTTGAAACTCATAGGCCAGGATCCCGACATCAGCTACCTGGATATAAGTGCAGGGATCAGCAATGCGGTCTTTAGTTTAAAAAATAATTCCCTCAATGCAGGACAGGCAGAAACGAGGAAATTATATTATACAGGTTCAGCAGCCTATTACCATAAAACAGGTCTTGCCATAGCAGTAGATGCATTTTTTGCAAACGATAAGGGTAATCTTGTAATGTACCAGTCTGCTATTAATCCTTCTTATAGTTACATCAATAAAAAAATATCTGCGGGAATATCATACAGCCGTTTTATAAATGCAACCAATACGAGTTTTGAAGTGAATCCATATAAAAACGACCTGTATGCCAATATTGATTTTTTGAAACCATGGTGGAGACCTGGTATAGCAGTGGGATTTTCGTCGGGCAATTATGAAGAAGTATACGATTCAGTGATTACCTACAATCCTCCTGCACCTTTTCCGCCGAGAACCGTTCATATCACCGACACCATTACCACGAAACTTAGAAATGCTTCTTTTACGTTCTCAGCTTCTCATAAGTGGAAGTATAAAAAGCTATTCAATAACGAAGATGAATTTCAGTTGCGGCCTTCGTTTCTTATTAATATCAGTAACCAGCACCTCTACACCAGCCATTCAAATAGTTTGAACAACCGCAGGCCCATAGTACAAAAATTATTAAAAGCGGCTTATGGCAATGGTGCTTCCTCCGAACCATTCAGGTTACAGTCGGCTGCTTTTTTAGTAGATGCCAGTTACAGCATAGGACGTTTCAATTTTGCACCACAGCTATATATTGATTACTATTTTCCACAAACAGATGGAAACAGGTTTTCGATCATATATTCATTCGTAATGAGTTGCGCATTTTAAATAACTTAATTTTGACTTAACGGAACAGGCATATTTATTGGAAATCATTTTTAAACATAATTGTATGATTAAAAGAATATTGTTTTTCGCAATCATTTACATTTCTGCAATTCCGGGCGTTTTTTCCCAGAGTTTAAAATTTGGTTTTAAGGTCGGTACCGATATCCATAAAGTGGATGGAATTTCCTTTGACCAGAAATTCACGTTTGGGTATCACCTGGGCGTATTTGCTGACATAGGTGTTACTTCCAAATGGGGTATACAACCCGAAGTTTATTTTAGCCAGACAAGAGTAGATACCGGAAGTCATTTTTCGCAGGTGTACCAGTTTAAGAAAATTCCAAAATTAAAGTTTGGGTATATTAATATTCCTGTATTGCTGAATTACAAACCCAGCAAACATGTGGCAATACAACTTGGCCCTCAATACAGCATCATTGTAAATAACAACCTGTCTTTGGTTCAAAATGGTAAAGATGCTTTTAAGAACGGGGATTTCGGTATTGTTGCAGGGCTGCAGATAGCTGTTTCCAAAATAAGGATCTATGGCAGGTACATTATTGGTCTGAGTGATCTTAATGACATTGATGATAAGGATAGCTGGAAAGGGCAGACCATACATCTGGGAATTGGATTAACGCTATAATTTTTTATGGCCGGATGATAGTATAACTCCCGTCTTCTTTCATTTTAATTACAGTACTTGGAATGCCAGGCTCCTGGTCATCCTGGCGGTATTGTACAATATAGTCCACCCCATTTTTTATTTTAACATCAATATCGCTGAATACCCTGGGCGGAGGATATCCTGATACGTTAGATGATGTGGATACGATGGGTTTTCCAAAAGCACGAATGAGGGTTGCGCAAAAATGATCCTGAACGATACGGATACCAATGCTTCCATCAGCATTGACCAGGTTGCTTGCAAGATTCCTTGCTTCCTGGTAGATCACCGTAGCCGGTTTCTGTATCCCCTTTATATAATCGTATATCTTCAATTCTTTTTGATGGGTATAATTTAAAATATCGGCTTCATCTGCAAGCAATATGATCATGCTCTTCTCTTCATTCCTGTTCTTCAACGCATATATTTTTGAAACCGCTATTTCATTGGTTGCATCACATCCAATTCCCCATATAGTATCTGTAGGATAGAGGATGAGTCCGCCTTCCTGCAGGGTTTTAAGACAGGCTTCGATATCGTTTTCTATTAGCATTATTTTATAACCAATTTTTCCAGTAATTGCTCCGTTTCAATGGTGAGGGCACATTTAAAATGTCCCATCGGGCACGATTTTCTTCCATGGAAACCACATGGCTTGCACAATAATTTTATGTGGGTTTCCACAATATAAGATATGTCCGATAATGGCGTATATCCAAATGCCGGAACAGTTGAACAAAAGATCGCAGTGACAGGAGCATTTACAGCAGAAGCAAAATGAAGCGGGGCACTATCGTTTGTATAATTCATGATTGCTCCTTTCATTAAAGCGGTAGATTGCAAAAAACTTAGCTTCCCCGCGAGTGTGAATGTATTTTTATTTACAGCTGCAGAGCGGATGTATTCGCATTCTTCTATATTTTCTTTTCCGCCGAGTAAATACACAGGGATAGACGGATCCATCCGCTCAATAAGTTCTATCCATTTTTCAATGGGATAACGTTTGGTGAACCACACACTCGATGGTGTCAGGGTAATATAAGGACGTTGTTTGTATTGTTCAACAAGGGCTTCATCTTCCCGCGATGGATACAGTACAGGCCTTGTAAAACTTTCATCCGTAAAATCTTTGATAAGATCATTATTTCTTTCTACTTCATGACGTATATGTGCCGGGTCGAACTCATGCTTAATTTTTTTTGTGAAAAGAAAGCTCAATGGGTTTTTATCAAATCCTATTTTTTCTTTTGCCCCTGAAAACGCGGTAAGGATCCCGGTTGAAATATACCGGTGCACATTGATAATTTTATCGTAGCGTGTTTTGCGGATGCTTTTTAATAAACGAAATAGGTTCCTGGTTTTATTTTTCTTTTTATCCCAAACCAACACGTTGTTGAGTTTAAGGTTGTTCAGTAAAAGACTTTCATTTCCTTTACGAACAAGGAAATCTATTTTTGAACCAGGAAAATGTGCATGCAACTTTTCAATAAGTGCTGTGGCTAGTACAACATCACCGATAAAAGCCGTCTGTATGATCAATATTTTTTCCATCCACTGCAAAGATATTATTTAAATACAGTTTAGTAAGATGGATTAACGGCCTGTTGTTTACAGTTGAATAAAAATAATAAGGTAAATTTGCTCAAAATATTTCAATGGAATTAAAAGACATGATCAATGCTGCATGGAACAACAGGGAGCTGTTGAAAGACCAGGAATATTCAAATGCAGTGAGAGATGTGATAGAAGAGGTGGATAAAGGCAGGTTACGTACAGCCGAACCAGTAAGTGATGGCTGGCAGGTAAATGAATGGGTTAAACAGGCTATTCTTATGTACTTTTCGATTCAACAAATGGAAACCCATGTTCTTCCTCCTTTTGAATTCTATGATAAAATGAAATTGAAAAGTAAGTATGCTTCACTGGGTGTAAGGGCAGTGCCACATGCTGTTGCGAGGTATGGATCTTACTTAGCAAAAAATGTGGTATTAATGCCATCTTACGTAAACATTGGGGCTTACGTTGATGAAGGCACGATGGTAGATACATGGGCGACGGTGGGAAGTTGTGCGCAGATTGGAAAGCATGTTCATTTAAGCGGCGGTGTGGGAATTGGTGGTGTACTGGAACCTTTGCAGGCCAGCCCGGTGATCATTGAAGATGGATGTTTTATAGGGAGCAGGTGTATCGTGGTGGAAGGAGTGCGTGTTGGCAGGGAAGCAGTATTGGGTGCAAACGTGGTACTCACCCAATCCACGAAAATCATTGACGTAAGTGGTAATGAACCGGTAGAGACGAAAGGATATATTCCTGAAAGAAGCGTGGTCATTCCCGGTAGTTATACCAAAAAATTCCCGGCGGGTGAATACAATGTAAGCTGTGCATTGATCATCGGTAAGCGCAAACGCAGTACCGATCTCAAAACAAGTCTTAATGATGCGCTCAGGGATTTCAATGTGGCGGTGTAAGAAAACGAAAAACGTGAAACGTGAAAGATGAGACGATTGAGTGCTTTACCGGTATTTGAATTCCGCATCCGGTAATAATAAATCTGTTAAAATACATAGTTTACAACCGAAGCTTAAAAAGATTTCTTCTGAATGGTTGAATCTTCAAAATCAAATTATTTTTTAGGGTTCATTTTAACTTTTATCGGCTCTGTTCTTTTTAGTACCAAAGCGATTTTTGTAAAGCTTGCTTTTGCTGCAAGCAATGTAGATGCATTGACCCTGCTCGCACTGCGGATGATCTTTTCCCTTCCATTTTTTATCGTGGTTGCATTCTTTTACAGTAACAGGCAATCGAATATCCGTTTCACTGTAAAACAATGGGCCTATATTATTTTCCTGGGATTTATTGGTTATTACCTCAGCAGCCTGTTTGATTTTATCGGCTTGCAATATGTTTCTGCCGGACTGGAACGGCTGATCCTTTTTCTGTATCCGACTTTTGCGGTTTTATTGAATGCTATTATATTTAAACAACCCATTACGACAATGCAGCGTTTTGCGTTGTTGCTTACATATACGGGTATTGGTATTGCGTATTTTGGAGAACTTAGATTGGATGCATCCAATCCAAATTTCTATATAGGAAGTTTTTTTATTTTTCTTTGTTCAGTCACTTTCGCGATTTACCTCGTTGGCAGCGGCAGGCTGATTCCCATAGTGGGTGCAACAAAGTTTACTGCATATGCAATGTCGGCAGCATCTGTAGGAGTATTAAGTCATTACTGTATTATGCGAACCGGTATTCCACATATGACTCCGGCATTGCTGAAATATTCATTGTTGCTGGCAATGGTTGCTACCGTGATACCGATATTTTTTATGTCGAATGGTTTGAAGAAGATCGGGTCAAATAATGTCGCCATTATTTCAAGTATTGGTCCCGTATCTACAATCCTCCAGGCGCATTTTGTACTGAAAGAAAAACTGATCGCTGCCCAAATAGTGGGAACAGTATTGGTGATTGCAGGTGTATTGTTTATTGGTTGGAAAAACAGGGAGATTTAGTTTTTTAAAAGTAAAATTGCTATACATTTGCAGTCCGCAAAATGTTTTGAAACTATTTGCACTCCTGCCCAGGTGGCGAAATTGGTAGACGCACTGTGTTCAGGTCGCAGCGTTCGCAAGGATGTGCTGGTTCGAATCCAGTCCTGGGCACATGATAAAAAAGAGACACGAAATTGTGTCTCTTTTTTTATTGAACGATGGGTTAGTGCTAGTTCCTGGGCTTCTTTTTATTTTTATACGATTTAGGGGAAGATACGGGCTTTGTCTTTTTAGATTCAAAAAACGCATTGATCATTTGCGCCCTGCTCACAAGGCCTTTATTAAAATCATCCTGGCTCAATTCCCTCCCTGCATAAATTCCTGCAAGCACAACTTTTGTAATCCCTTTTAGTTTTGACACAATAAGAACTGGTGAACCAGACTGATCTTTTGTATTTGATTTATCGGTGAGAAAATAAGTGGTATCACGTGAAAGTATACCCGCATATTTTGTTTTTATGATATTGGAAGTGTCCTGCACAAAGCCAACAATCGCCATCTCTTTGCCCTGCAGGTTTTCTACATGTTCGATATCCACGTAATTGATGTTGTATTCATCGGGTATAATAATTGGAAGCAATATAATATCGGTGCACACAGAATCAAAGCATATGGGGATAAGTCGCTGGGTTTTCATGTTGAGGGAAAGCGCCCTGGCATTATCCCTGGTATTACGTGGATCAACAAATATCATCACATCGCTCAGCTTTCTCAACTCATTTACCGGTGTATAAAAGTGATGACGGGCAGTTACAAAATATGTGCTGTCCTTTAACCGGATGAAGCATCCTGATAATGGAGTAGTGACGCCATTTATAATGGTATAGAATGGATAACTATAAGGAAGCAGTTCCTGCCCCTGGGACTTTTCGGCTCGTTTTTGTTTTTGCCCGTAAGCGCCTGTTATGACCAGCAGGAGAATTGCTATAAATGAACTGATAACCCTTGCCATGATTGCCTTTTAAATGGTTCACTAAAAATAGGTTATTACGGGTAAAGAGTGGTTTTTAATTGGAAAAGATGACTTTGGGAGAAATATTAAGTTTGCTTATATTTATATGCTGATACAGCATTTATAAATTAAAGTTATGAAAATGAAATCAAATAATTCATATGTAAAATTTGCCTTAGTGTTTGCCCTTGTTTTTGTATCGTTTAACGCTGGTGCCCAGTCTGAAAAGGTGAAAGACAATACCAGTTATTTCCACTTTGTACCGTATGAATTATTTGTTGAGAGGGACAATATTTCTCCTGATTTTTATACCATAACGCCAGGTAATGTAGGTAACCACTCTTATGCCTTTGCGAAAGTGTCTGTAAATACAAAAAATAAAACCATCAGCCTTGCTTTATACAATAATAACAAGGTGCTGGTTAGTTCTGAAGAATACTCTTATACCGATAAGCTTACGAATAAAAAAGCAAAATTCACCGGGGATCATGGAGACTTTGTTAAGTCATGGTCAGAAATAGATATGAAGAAACTGGAGTAGGGTTATTTTTTCCTCATTAACTTATATATCCTGACTGCACTAATCAGTGCAAGTATCAGCAATGCGAGTCCAAGCAGGCCCCATACAATACTGATTTCTTGTTTTACTGAAACGATCATTACAATCGCTACTAAAAAAACAGTGGCAACTTCATTCCAAATACGTAATTGCTGTGAACTATACCTGTATACTCCTTTCACCTGGTCATTATATATCTTCTGCAGTGTAAAATGATAGATATATAATCCTGATACAAAACCAAGTTTAATCCAAAGCCATTGAGGGATACTTCCATATAAATATGCCATCCACCCCCCAAACACCAACGTGAGTACAGCAGATGGCCATGTAATTCCGAGCCAAAGTCTACGAATCATTATAGCAAACTGCTTTTGTAAAATGGATCTTTCGGGCTCTGATTTTTCCTGCGCTTCTGTATTATAGATAAACAGTCTTGGAATGTAAAACATACCACTGAACCAGGTTACAATGAAGATGATATGCAGCGCCTTGATGTAAAAGTAGAGCATTAGATGGTGGTGAATAGTCAATAGTCAATAGTCAATAGTCAAATAAGTTTGTGATGCAAGATACTTACAATCTTATTTTTTATCCTGGTTACCCTTATTAATCCACTCAGAATTGAAAATATTTGTATTGTAGCTTTACATAAATTTTCTGTTGGATAATTGATAAGATACCCTATGGAAAAAGCGACATCAAATGCTGCATCAATTTCAATCACAGATCCTCTTGATATTTCAAAGAATCTTTTTCTTTCAGCCGCCGATGTTCTTGAGCAACCTTCTGCCATATTTAGATGAACAGATAAGGCAGCTCTTCTTATTTGCGAAATCATTCCAAATTTTTCTTCTGTAGGAAGATGATTTGAGAATTGATAACATTCAATTAAAAAGTTAAGAGATGCATTATATACTTGTAACTTTTGATGTTTAAGGTTTAAAAACATACTTTTTATGAAAAATATGCATCTTCTGTTTGTAGTATAATGATAAATTAACCTCCAAATGATGTTTTTTTCCTTTTAATACTCATTCACTATTCACTATTGACTATTCACGCCCACCAACTTCCCTACACACTCCACCCATGCCGGCTGTACATTCATGCATGGTATCATAGTATATGCTGTTCCGCCTGCATCCATAAATGTCTCTTTTCCTCTTATGGCAATCTCTTCGAGCGTTTCAAGACAATCACTCACAAATGCAGGACATATAATCAACAGTTTTTTTATTCCTTCACCAGGCAGTTCCTGTAAACGGATATCTGTGAATGGCTCCAGCCACCCTTTTCCCAGTCTGGACTGGAATGAAATGCTGAATTTATTTTTCTCAATATTTAATTTTTGTGTAACAAGCCTGGTGGTAGTGAAACATTGATGCCTGTAGCAGGATGCATGTGCCGGTGAATGCACTTCACAACAATCCGGCATTTGAAGGCAATGGGAATGGGTAATGTCTGATTTGCGGATATGCCGGGCCGGCACGCCATGATAACTAAACAGAATATGATCGTATTCCTGTTTTAAATAAGGCTGCATGCTTTCTGCCAATGCAGTTATATAATATTCATTGTTGTAAAAAGGTGGAACAATGCTTAGTTTAAAACTATATTTATTTTGCCGGTGCGTTTCTTTGATATTTTCTACCGCTGTTTCATATGATGACATCGCATAATGTGGGTACAGTGGCAGTGCTATAACTTCTTCTATGCCTGGGTCTTTTTTTAATAGTGTTTCAAAAGCTTCTTTTGAAGTAGGATTTCCATATCGCATGGCAATTTCTACAGGCCCGTGAAAAATTTCCTGCACTTTCAATTGAAGTTGCCGGGTTATTTCAATAAGAGGCGAGCCTTTATCTGTCCAGATGGTTTTATATGCTTCTGCCGATTTAGATGCACGAAATGGAACAATGAGCGCTTTTGCCAGCAAAGCTCTTGAAAGATATGGCATATCAATCACCCGTTCATCCATCAAAAATTCATCCAGGTATTTTCTCACATCTTTTACCGATGTACTCGAAGGCGAACCAAGATTCATTAAAATAACCGCCGTTTTTACATTCATATTTCCTGAGAATTGATGCAAATGTAGCAACTAGTTTTTCATGGAAATATAATTCGTAAATAGTATGATAAAAATCATATAAATGAAATGGTAAAATGAGATATATCATGGGGAGAAATGACAAAGCAATGACACAAAAATTAGCTATAAAAAACACCCGGAAGTATTTTTGCAATAGTAAATTAATCGAGTTATTGCTTCATGTATCGTCAGAAACCTACAGATATAAATTCTTTCTTCATCGCGGGGATCAACTATAAAAAAACCGATGCTTCTGTGCGTGGGCGATTTGCCATCAGCAACGAACAATATATGGAGATCATTTCCGCAGCAGGCAGGTATGGTATTACAGAATTTTTTGTTTTAAGTACTTGTAACCGAACCGAAATTTATGGCTTTGCTTCCTCTGCAGCCGATCTTGTTTCATTGCTTTGCAGCCATACCACGGGAAATAAAGAAGATTTTACCGGGATCGCTTATGTGAAGAACGGGGAAGACGCCATTCAGCATTTATTCAGTGTGGCGGCAGGACTCGATTCCCAGATACTGGGCGATTATGAAATCGTTGGACAGATTAAAATGGCTGTAAAATTTGCGAAAGAACGGAATTGCATTGGCTCTTATCTTGAACGTATGATCAATGAAGTGTTGCAGGCTTCTAAAAAGATCCGCACGAATACTGCACTAAGCAGTGGCACTGTTTCTGTTTCTTTTGCAGCTGTTCAATACCTTAAAATGAATTGCAATGACCTGGAGAAAAAGAAAATATTGCTCGTAGGTACAGGAAAGATCGGTACAAATCTTTGCAGGAACCTGGTGGATTATCTGCCGGGTACAGATATAACAGTGGTGAACCGCAGTGCAGAAAAAGCAGTTACATTATCAGCAGAAATGAATGTAAAAGCACGACCAATAGAAGATCTCCGGCAATGTATCGGGGAGTCTGATATTATTTTGATCGCTACCAATGCCGAAGAGCCCGTTGTTTTTAAAGAACAGTTTGTTGCATCCCATAATGCCAAACTCATCATTGATCTTTCCGTGCCATGTAATGTAGATGCTGCTGTAAAAGAACTCGGCAATATTTCCGTGGTGAATGTGGATGAACTGAGCAGGATAAAGGATGAAACTCTTTTAAAAAGAGCAGCAGAAGTGCCCAGGGTCAGGTGTATCATCGGGGAACATGTAAATGAATTCCTGGAATGGCACAGGATGCGTAAAAATGTTCCTGTGCTAAAACATATCAAAAGCAAACTGCTTACTATTAGCGAAGATTCCAATTTAATCAACCAGCCTGCATCGGCTTTTCCATCTCCTAAAGAAAAAAATACAGAAGAAGCTGTTCAGAAAGTCATCAATGGCATGGCAATGAAAATGCGCACACAAAACCAGTATGGTTGCATTTGTATTGAAGCTATGCACGAATTCATTTCAACTGCATCAAACTAATGAAGCAGTCATTCAGAATAGGTACAAGGGAAAGCGAACTTGCTATATGGCAGGCAACACTGGTGAAAGACCTGCTCGCAGAAGCCAACTATTCTTCCCAACTTGAATATATCAAAAGCGAGGGCGATATTGACCTCAATACACCACTCTATGAAATGGGTGTGCAGGGAATATTTACAAAGACACTCGACATTGCATTGTTGAATAACAGGGTTGATATTGCCGTTCATTCGATGAAAGATGTTCCTACATTATTGCCAAAGGGGATCGTGCAGGCAGCTGTATTGAAGCGGGGTAATCATAAAGATTTATTTGTGCCAAATAAAAATATGTGGAATAAAAATGGAAAATGGCAGCAAACTGCCGGGTATATAAAAGATATGCCTGGTAAGATACCGATGGAGGATTCACCATTCACGAATGATCATCCAATATTTAAAATAGCAACAAGCAGTATCCGGCGTAAAGCCCAGTGGTTACATCGCTTTCCCGATCATCTTATAGAAAACCTTCGTGGCAATGTAAATACAAGATTGCATAAACTTGAAGAGAGTGATTGGCAGGGCGCAATATTTGCTGCAGCAGGATTGGAAAGAATTCATCGCAGACCTGCGGATGCTATTGAACTTGATTGGATGCTTCCTGCACCGGCCCAGGGAGCGATCATGGTAGTATGCAGGGAAGGAGATGAACCTGCACTGGAGGCATGTATAAAAATGAATGACGAAGCCACAGCAGTCTGTGCAAAAACAGAACGTGATTTTTTGCGTGAATTGCTGGGAGGATGTTCAACACCCATCAGTGCATTTGCTGAAATGGATAACAATGATGTTTTTTTTAAGGGGAATATTTTATCAACAGACGGTACAATGATCGCAGAAATAGAAAGGCATGTTTCGATACATGAGATAAGCGGTTTCGGAAATAAAATGGCGCAGGAATTATTGAATAATGGCGGCAAAGAAATTGCATCGCATATAAAGAATGTCGGATAAGATAGAAATATTGTGTACACGATCACTGGATGATTCCCTGCTGGCAGAAGCAGCGAAGAATGGTATTTCAATTGAATCGCAATCATTCATACATACTGAACCCATTACAACTGTTGAAGTGCAGCAGGAGATAGAAAATGCCTTGTTGCGCATTACAACCGTCGTCTTTACCAGTATCAATGCAGTAGAAGTCGTTGCCGAACAGGTGTATGATAATTTGCCAGACTGGAAGATCTATTGTATCGGGAGATCCACCAAGCAGGCTGCAGGAAAATATTTTGGGCATCATTTGGTTGCCGGAACTGCCGATAGTGCTGCAGGGTTAGCAACATTGATCATTGAAGATGCCGGTGTAACGGACCTGTTCTTTTTTTGTGGTGATCAGCGCAGGGATGAAATGCCTCAGCAGTTGAGAGATGCAGGTATAAATGTAGAAGAGATCGTGGTTTACCAAACAATTGCTACACCACATAAAATAGCAAAGCACTATAAAGGCATCATGTTTTTTAGTCCGAGTGCCGTGCGAAGTTTTTTTTCAATGAATAAAATCGAGCATGGAACAGTTTTATTTTCTATAGGTGAAACAACGGCTGCTGAAATAAAAAGATTTACAGAAAATAAAATTTTAATAGCGGCAGAACCCGGCGCTGTTGATATGGTGAAAATGGTGGAAGATTTTTTTAGTGGATAATGTATAGTGAGACGTGAGACGTGAAACAGAAATCTTTAGTATCCTGTATCCAGATCTTATCATGAGTAATAATTAAATTCTATCTATGGCTTTAAAAAATGACTTGCTTCTAAAAGCATTGCGAGGTGAGAAAACAGAACGTGTTCCTGTATGGATGATGCGCCAGGCGGGCAGGTATCTTCCCGATTATTTAAAGTTGAAAGCGAAATATGATTTTTTTACAAGGGTGCAAACACCTGAGCTTGCAACTGCGATCACATTGCAGCCGGTTGACCAGGTTGGGGTAGATGCAGCGATCATATTTTCCGATATACTCGTTATACCACAGGCCATGGGATTGGAAGTGCTGATGGAAGAAGGAAAAGGGCCTTCATTACCAAAAACCATTCAAACCAAAAAAGATATTGATGAGCTGAGAACAGATGCGGTAGAAGAACAGCTTAAATATGTTTTGGATGCACTCTCACTTACAAAAAAAGAATTGAACGGTCGTGTTCCGCTGATCGGTTTTGCAGGCGCACCATGGACGATCCTTTGTTATATGATCGAAGGAAAGGGAAGTAAAACATGGGATAAAGCAAAACAATTCGCGTATACACAACCTTTTTTGACACATACGCTGTTGCAGAAAATTACAACGATTACCATCCATTACCTGAAAGCGCAGGTAAAAGCCGGTGCAGACACCATACAGGTATTCGACAGTTGGGCAGGCGCATTAAGTCCGGCGGATTTTAAAATTTTTGCACAACCATATCTTGTTGAGATCGCAACTGCATTAAAAGAAGATGCGCCTGTTATATTGTTTCCGAAAGGGACATGGCATGCATTGAATGATCTTTCAAAATCCGGGGCTGCAGGGATTGGTCTCGACTGGTGTATTGAACCCGCCCAGGCCAGGAAGTTTGCAGGCAATCATATTACATTACAGGGAAATTTTGATCCTGCAAAATTACTTGCACCGGTAGCTGAAATAAAAAGATCGGTGAAGGAAATGATTGATGGGTTTGGTATGCACCGTTATATTGCCAATCTTGGTCATGGTATTACCCCAAATGTTCCGGTAGATCATGCAAGAGCATTTGTAGATGCAGTGAAAGAGTATGGCGTGAATCATGAAACGCTGATCGTGAATAGTGAATCTTCATTTAATTAATTGAAATAGTTTAAATGCTATACAAAACAGCAACACATGAGTTCAGGGAAAGATGGATCCGATATATATATGATCTGCAAGACAGGATATGTGATGCGTTGACGCAACTGGATGGCAAAGAAAAATTTGTGCAGGATGAATGGGAACGGGCAAAAGGGAAGGGAGGAGGAGGAGTAACCCGGACAATTTCTAACGGGAATATAATAGAGAAAGGAGGTGTTAATACTTCTGTTGTTTATGGAAAGGTTACAGAAAGGATGAAAGGATTGCTGCAACCCGGTGCAGTAAAATGGTTTGCAGCAGGGTTATCGTTGATCATTCACCCGCTTAATCCATTTGTGCCGACGGTGCATGCCAACTGGAGATATTTTGAATTGTATGATGAAAATGAAAATGTAATAGATCGTTGGTTTGGTGGTGGTACAGATCTTACCCCTTATTATTTGTTTGAGGAGGATGCAGTTCATTTTCACCAGACATTAAAGAATGCAATTGATCCTTTTGGAAAAGACTTGTATGCTGAATATAAAAAGAAATGCGACGAATATTTTGTGAATGCTCACCGTAATAATGAGCGAAGGGGAATTGGAGGTGTGTTCTTTGATCATCTTCGTGCACAGGAAAATTTTGATATTGAAAAACTGTTTGAGTTTCAGAAAGCGAATGGCAATTGTTTTTTAGAATCTTACCTGCCAATTGTAAATAAAAGAAAAGATATAACATACAATCAACAACATAAATACTGGCAGGAGATCCGCAGGGGCAGGTATGTAGAGTTTAATCTCCTGCACGATCGTGGTACGATCTTCGGTTTAAAAACGAATGGAAGAACAGAAAGTATATTGATGAGCCTGCCTCCCACAGTTCGTTTTGAATATAATTACCAGCCCCAACCAGGAAGTGAAGAAGATAAGCTATTGCAGGTCTGTTTGACACCGAAAGACTGGATTGTAACTGAAATAACGAATGAAGAAAGGGATGAATGGGCCAGGAAAGCAAATACATGTTAATTTAAAAAAGGGGAACGGTTCTCATCTTCCCGGCAAACAAAATACTATGATCTTACAAAGAAGAAACCGCATACTCAGGGTTAATCCTGCAATCAGGAGTATGGTTGCAGAAACGATATTAACTCCTGCAGATTTTATTGCGCCTTTATTCATTGATGAAGGGGAGGATATTTCTACAGAGATCAGTTCAATGCCGGGGTATTTCAGGAGAAGCATTGATCTTACTGTAACAGAGGTGAAAGAATTGTGGGCACTCGGTATCCGTTCTGTATTGTTGTTCATAAAGTGTAAGGATGAGTTGAAAGATAACACAGGCAAAGAAGCATGGAATGCTGAGGGACTTATGCAACGAAGCATCAAGGCGATTAAAGCAGCTGTGCCGGGAATGTATATAATGACGGATGTAGCATTGGATCCATATTCATCCTATGGGCATGATGGAATTGTTGAGGATGGAGAGATTGTAAATGATCTTACGGCAGAGGCATTGGTTAAGATGAGCATTAGTCATGCAGTTGCGGGCGCCGATATGGTTGCGCCCAGTGATATGATGGACGGCAGAATTGGCGCTATTCGCCAGGGACTGGAAAAAAATGGATTCACCAAAACAGGTATCATGGCATACAGCGCCAAATATGCATCCTGTTTTTATGGACCGTTCCGTGATGCACTGGACAGTGCCCCTGGTTTCGGTGATAAGAAAACTTACCAAATGGATTATTCAAACAGGATAGAAGCTATTAAAGAAGTGAAGATGGATGTGGAAGAAGGCGCAGATATTGTAATGGTAAAGCCGGGACTGCCTTACCTGGATATTGTAAGAGAAGTAAAGAATGCCGTGGATGTGCCGGTAAGTGTATATAATATCAGTGGTGAATATTCGATGATCAAGGCAGCAGCAGAACGCGGCTGGATTGATGAGGATAAAGCCATACTTGAAACGCTCACCTGTATCAAAAGGGCAGGAGCGGACCTGATTGCAACATATTTTGCAAAAGATGCGGCCAAATTATTAGCTCACTAAGACACAAAGGCACCAGTATTCTTTGTGACTTAGTGCCTCTGTGAGATTAAAAAAAATTATGACAACAAAAAAAAGTAAAAAATTATTTACAAGGGCGCAGAAAAGCATTCCGGGTGGCGTCAATTCCCCTGTTCGTGCATTTAAGAGTGTTGGCGGAACTCCTTTGTTCATTAAAAAAGCAAAGGGTGCATATATATATGATGCAGACGGGAATGAATACATAGATTATATCGCTTCCTGGGGACCAATGATATTGGGACATGCGTACAAGCCGGTTGTAAAAGCGATACGTAAATATGCCCAATACTCTACGTCATATGGTGCACCTACGGAATTAGAGATAAAGATGGCGGAGCTCATCATCAGCATGGTGCCAAATGTAGATATGATACGAATGGTAAGCAGTGGCACAGAAGCATGTATGAGTGTAATTCGCCTGGCAAGAGGATATACCGGTAAAAACAAGATCATAAAATTTGAAGGGAACTATCATGGTCATGCTGATTCATTTTTGGTAAAAGCCGGAAGCGGGTTGGCAACATTTAATATACAGTCGGTTCCCGGTGTAACAGGGGGTGTAAGTAACGACACACTAACGGCTCCTTATAACGATTTGGATGCTGTGAAAAAACTGGTGGCAGCAAATAGAAATGAAATTGCAGCAATCATCATTGAACCGGTTGCAGGTAATATGGGATGCATATTGCCAAAGCAAGGATTCCTGGAAGGATTGAGGACGATCTGCGATGAAGAAAATATTGTTTTTATTTTTGATGAAGTGATGACAGGTTTCCGTTTGTGCGCAGGAGGTGCACAGGAACAACTTAATATTAAGGCCGACCTGGTTACATATGGAAAAGTAATTGGCGGGGGAATGCCCGTTGGTGCTTTTGGTGGAAAGAAGGAGATCATGGAGCATATTGCACCGCTTGGAAATGTATACCAGGCAGGAACATTAAGTGGTAATCCCATTGCCATGATCGCTGGTTATACTATGTTGAAGACATTAAAAGATGAGCCCGCTATTTATAAACAGCTGGAAGAAAAAACAATCTATCTCCGCGATGGAATGGAGGAAGCATTGAAAAAATCGGGGAGACATTACCAGGTCAATCAATTCGGGTCTATGATCAGCATTCATTTCAGTGAACAACCTGTGGTTGATTTTAAAACAGCTTCTGAATGTGATATTGCTTTATTCAATAAACTCTTTCACTATATGCTCGATCATGGCGTGTACCTGCCGCCTTCTGCATATGAGAGTTGGTTCCTTAATAATGCTTTGAGCTATGAAGACCTGGATAAGACCATTAAGACATTGAAGAATTTTTTGAATGAAGTGCCGGTTTGACGAATACAAAAAAACCTGTCAGGGTTTTAAAACCATCAGCATTAAAAAAGCTGAATAAAGGAATGCAGGTACAAGAGAGTGACACAACCATGTTCAGTAAAGAGTTGATGTTGGTTAAAAAAGTGCACTGAGGCGAACCGTCATTATTGAACCGGCACTGAAAAACTATCCCTGATCTTTCCGGTGAGATCTGTTTCCATCATTCTACAAGCTATATTGATCATATTTTTGAATGCAGTGGCATGAGAGATGCCATGGCCGATGATAACGGGTTTGGATACACCAAGAACAGGAACACCGCCATAAGTTTCAAAATTGAAGCGTTCAAAATGTTCATCGTGGATATCGCGGCGCTTTACAATATCATATACGCTTTCTGCTAATTTCAGCACAACATTTCCCGTGAATCCTTCGCAAACCATTACGTCCGATTTGTCGAGCAGGATGTCGCGGCCTTCAATATTTCCGATGAAATTGATCATACTGTTTTCTTTCAGCAATGGATAAGCAGCCTGCGCCAGTAAGTTTCCTTTTCCTTCTTCTTCACCGAGATTTACCAGTCCAACTTTTGGATTGTCAATTTTGAGAATATGTTCAGCAAATAAAGAACCCAATATGGCGAACTGGTTTAAATTTTCCGGTTTGCAATCTGCATTCAATCCAACATCTACAAGCAATCCCAAACTACCATCTTCACGTGGCATATAAGCGCCAATAGTTGGGCGCAGCACTCCTTCAATTGCTTTGATGCTGAAAAGGGCACCTACCATCATTGCGCCGGTATTACCGGCACTGATGAAACCGTCAATTTTACCGGTTGCGAGTAAATGAAAGCCAACTGCAATGGAAGATTGTTGTTTTTCTTTTAATGCTTTGGTTGGATGTTCATGCATTTCGATAACCTGTGGGGCATGCACGATACTGTATTTATCCTTTGATTGCATACTGGTACTGCCGAGGTGCATTTTAATAATTTCTTCATCACCGATCAATACGAGGTGAACATCTTCTTTGTTGTATGCAGTAAAAGCGGCAGCACCCTTTGCGGCTTCAAGGGGGGCGAAATCTCCACCCATCATATCGAGACCGATCCTGATCATGCGAATGTTTTAAAAATTAAAAATTCCAAAACCACGATTGAAGTTACTCAATCTTTGATTTTGGAATAAAAAATTTAAAGTTGGAAATATTATGCTTTGAGCGGCGCTTTTTCAGCTACAAGTTTTCCTTTATAATACAACTTTCCTTCGCTTACATGCGCACGATGGCGTACATGCGTTTCGCCGGTAGTGGCATCTTTGCTTAAAGTAGGTTCAGTTGCTTTATAGTGGGTCCTTCTTTTTGCACTACGTTGTTGCGAGTGGCGCCTTTTGGGATTTGGCATGACGTGTTATTTTAGTAGTTGTTAATTATGTTGTTTGCCAGGTACCGGATAACTGATCCCGGATACTGTTGCTGTTAATTATTCTTGAACTTATCTAATCCTTTCCAAAGTGCATTGGCATTGTTCTCTGTTTGCTTTGCCTCTTCTTCCATTTGTTTTAATTTTTGCAGGACTTCCTTGTTGCATTGGGGTCCGCCCATTTCTTCCTTGCTGCACATCCTTTGAAGTGGAATACTCAGTACCACGAATTCATATATCCAGTCGCCGACCTGTAAATGGCTTTCGGTACGGGAAAGATAAAATACATCCGGATCTTCTTCCTGCTCATTCATTTCATCGGGATTATCTACCAGTTTTACCAGCATTTTAAATTCATCCCAGAGATCCATCGTGAGTGGATTACCGCAGCGATCGCAGGTTACATCGGCCTTTCCACCCACTTCAAATTTGAGCAGCATAAAACCGGTGTTCTTTTCCAGTGAGAGCTTCACATTTGCCCTTACTTTGGTAAAATCGCCGCTTCCTTTTTCCGCAAAGAACTTATCATCCAGATCGTAATTAAACAGGTGAACGCCAGGCTTCAACCCCACAAAAGCAATTTCAAAAGCCCTTCTGTTAGCCATTGCGCTCAGTTTAAAGGACGGCAAAGGTAAGGTAATTTTGTGGAAAATCAGGTTAGAAAGTGGAAGTTTGTAATGAAATGGACCCAAATAAAAGTCCGTTTCCTAATTTTAGCGCTATGAAACCATCCAGGAAGCTGATAATTACCCTGTTTCTATTGGTAATCTGTGTTATTATTCACTTTTATAGTGCCGATGAAACCAGGGTGGAAACAGGTTACAGCAGCCATTTTTCGCCTGCTTTTTCCCGGTTTTTGCGCCTTGGTTTCGGCAATATCCCTTTTAGTGTAGGAGATATTCTTTATGGATTGCTGATAGGTTGGTTTTTATGGAGATTATTCTCCCGGATAGCCCGCGTAATTAGAAGGAAGAAATCCCCTGCTGCACGATCTTTTAAAAGAAGGTCCCTGTCAATACTGTTTTTTTGCTGTTCGGTTTATATCATCTTCAATATTTTCTGGGGGATTAATTATAACCGCAAGGGTATTGCTTCGCAATTGGGATTGTATAACCAAAAGTACAACCGGGAAGACCTTGCGGAAATGAATTGCCTTTTAATTGATAAAGTAAATGAATCAAAGCGCATCCTGGTTAAGCATAATGAGCCATATCCGAGTAATAAAGAATTATTCAGCAGAGTGCAACATGCATATGCAGCTGCTGCAATGGTTCACCCGTTTTTGCAATATGCGCCGGCATCTATAAAGTCATCGCTATGGGGATGGCTGGGAAATTATACGGGCTTCACAGGCTATTATAATCCTTTTACGGGAGAAGCACAGGTGAATACTACTGTTCCTAAATTCCTGCAACCTTTTATTGCCTGTCATGAAGTGGCGCACCAGGTTGGATATGCAAAAGAGATGGAAGCAAATTTTGTGGGATACCTGGCAGCAGCAGCTTCTGAAGATACGTTGCTTCACTATTCATGTTACCTTGATCTTTTTTTATATACCAATCGTAACCTTTATCTGCTTGACAGCAATGCGGCTAAGCTTTACCGGCATGATCTTTCCGATGCAGTTCAGGTTGATTTGATGGAATGGTACAAATTCAATAAGAGCCATCAAAGTTGGGCAGAGCCGGTGATCCGCTGGTTATATGCAAAATACCTGCAAAGCAACCGGCAGCCGCAGGGGATATTGGCCTATGATGAAGTAACGGCATTTATTATAGCTTATTATAAAAAGTTTGGCAGGATTTAAGCGAATGAATCAATAAACTTTTTTTAGTTTTCCATGTTTATTTAAGATAAATGAAGCTCTTACCGAAATTTCTTATCTCTTTGGCTATCCCGATAGCCGTTGGGGCCGCAAGTGGCTTTATTACAAAAAAATCAATACCACTGTGGTATGCCACGCTCAATAAACCTTCCTTTACACCTCCGGATTCTTACTTTATGCCCATATGGGCCGTACTATACCTTTTAATGGGGATTGCATTTTTTTTGATGTGGCGGGCACATAACCAGCATTATTATTATTCAAAGAAACAGGCGGTGATTTTTTATTTTATCCAGCTTGCATTAAATTTTGCATGGCCACTCCTGTTCTTTTATTTCCACCAGCCATTATGGGCACTCGCAGACAGCATAGCTTTATGGGGAATGATATTTATTACAATCATTTCTTTCGGGCAGGTATCAACGCTGGGGGCATGGTTGCTCGTACCATATCTATGTTGGGTAAGTTTTGCCACGTTGTTGAATTATAATATCTGGGAATTGAATTAAAGGCGTGAAGATTGTTGAATAATAGTTTACCTGAGGTGAATGTTGTTAGTGAAGTGAAAAAAATCATACATCCTTGGTTCATACATCAGAATTTGTTCTTCCACATCATGCTCTCAACGGGTTTATTAGGTTGCCCGCTGTACTTGGCGTTTTTCTTTTCGTTGTATTTTATTTCTATCTCACCCTCTACCGGGAAATAGATAAGCTGGCCAATAGGCATACCGCGATAAACCCTTACCGGTTGTTTAACAGAAATCTCCAGCGTCCAGTTGCCGCAAAAACCAACATCTCCTTTTCCTGCAGTGGCATGTATATCTATTCCCAAACGGCCGGTGGATGATTTGCCTTCCAGGAAAGGCACATGCGCATGTGTTTCGGTGTATTCCTGTGTTACGCCGAGATAGAACATATGAGGTAACAGTAATATTCCTTCTTCGGGGATCTCAAAATGTTTGATGGTATTATGCTTTTTAGCATCCAGCTCGGCATGTTCGTAAGTGGCAAGATGTTTTCCAAGGTGCACATCATAGCTGTTGCTGCCAAGACAGTCCCTGTTGTATGGTTCGATCTTAATGGTTCCCTTTACTATCTCCTCCAAAATCCGCTTATCACTTAATATCATCTTTTATTGGTTTATTTGTAAAAGTAAAATTTTCATTTTTCACTTTTTGTTTTTCAGTTTTACGATGCCGCTGGTTTATCAACAAAATATCAACGAGGTTACAAGGTTAGGGGTATGGCATATTGCTGAAGACGAATCATATTTTTCGAAAGTTCCTTTGCAGAAAGAGATCACGCACCCGCATAAAAGACTACAACATCTTGCCGGAAGATGGCTGCTTACAGAATTGTTTGAGCATTTTCCGTTAGAGCTGATACGGATTGCCGATACCAAAAAACCCTTTCTTCCTGATGAAGCGTATCATTTTTCTATTTCTCATTGCGGCGATTATGCGGCTGCCATTGTGAGTACAGTAAACAGGGTAGGAGTAGATATTGAGATCATTTCAGAAAAAGCAGAGCGAATAAAAGATAAATTTCTCGTAACAGAAGAATTAGTCCTTTTAAAAAAAACCGGTATTCAACATTCAACGCCCGGTATTCAAAATATATCACTTGCATGGAGTATCAAGGAATCTCTTTTCAAATGGTATGGCGCGGGAAAAGTAGATTTCAAACAACATTTGAGAATTCAACATATTTCGCAGGATGAAAACCAATTCACGGCGCATTGTCTTTTTCAAAAAGAAAATAACATTCCTCTATTGGTGCACGGACTTGTCTTCAACGATAATTGCCTTACATGGGTGTTGAGTTAAGGTAAATTTTTCTAAACCGCACAATAGATTGAGCAGCAGAGATTGCGCTTAGTTTGTAATAAGAGATGAAATTATTTCCTGGTTATCTCTACTTTCCATTCATTGCCACTGTATACATGATGTATAGCTGAAAAATTTTCCATGTTCAATGCAAGGATACCTGCAGTAAACTATTGAGATAAAGCAATGGCTTTCCTTTTGCGACAGCTCCGAATGTGGAAGTATATGGCATATCTTCTTCGTATATTTTTGTTTTATTCTTCCAGATCAGCACATGGAACCGGTCACCGGTCTTCGGATCCAGTTTAAGAAACATTGAGTCGGGGATATTAGTCCATATGTTCCCGTATTGAATATCCAGTATGGCAATCGTTCCTCTTATTGTTTTTCCTTCCATAGTCGCTTCCTGGTAAGGAATCTTTACTACCTGTTTTGGAAGTTCTTTGCCTACCTGTTCAAAACTGATCACGCCTGCAGCGAGACGTGCAGCAGTATAGGCATACACATCTCTTCCATGGAATGTGTAAGATTTTTCAGAGCCTGTTCTCCTGTTGACAGTTTCATCAATTTCGCGGATGGCAGCAATACCTTCCGATCTTGCAATAAGAGTAAGCGTTCCATTATCAGGTGTTACTATAAAATGTCCTGCAATTGTTTTTATCACTACAGATTTGCGAGCCGTACCTACACCGGGATCAACCACAGAAACAAATACGGTTCCTGCAGGCCAATAGGGAACGGTTTGCTCGAGGCGGTAAGCAGCTTCCCAGATATTGTATGCAGGGATCTCATGGGTAAGATCAAATAATTTAAGACTGCTGTCTACACTCATTGCAACGCCTTTCATAGCAGATACTGCTCCATCTTTTAATCCAAAATCGGATTGGAATACAACTATTTTATTTTGGGCATCCCCAGTTGTTATTACAAAAAATAACAGTGTAAAAACATGCAGAAGAATTTTTTTCATGATGGTAAAATTTAAAAGCCCCGGCACGGGGCCGGGGCAATTTATTGTATTTAATTAAAACCGTTTGAAGCTATTTCAAATTAAACGCAAGCTTGGCAAATATCCTCAGCCCATTAAAACCCATTTGAACGGAATCCCATGGACCACCGGATTCGTTATCTCCAAACCATCCTTTTGCAAGCGGGTTTACGCCAAGATCAGGATGTGTATTCAGGATATTGTCTGCACCAATAAATAAAGTAGTACGTTTAAATATATTGTATGAAACAAAAGCATCCAGCGTGACTTTCGAGTTGAAATTGAAAATTTCCGGCACGGTCACTGCAGGATCTGCATCTGTTGGTACATGCGGATCAATACCCGTTTGATTTGGATTTACAATAGAATCATAATCTCCGTATCCCATCAGTTGTATCTTCCCCCAATAAGTTCCGGTAACACCTACGCCGAATTTATTGTAATGATATTCAAGTTTGAGCGAGAATTTTTCTTTAGGCGCCGATGCTTTTAAAAAAGCTACTTCCCTGTCACTATAAAATGTTTTACGATCCAGTTCATTTGTATTCCATCTTGCAGGAACATGGATGTCGTCTATTTTCATGTCCTGGATATTGCCGGCTAATAAAGCTGAGAAGGATTGCTTCCCCCATTTTTTTGAATAATCAGCAACGATATCAATACCCATATTGGTTGTGTTTACTGCATTGGCAAAGAATTGTACAGTGGAGACCGTGGTATCAACACCGGGAATAGTGGAAGCATCAAATAAACCCGACAATACAACCCTGTCTTTAACTTTTATCATATAACCGTCTACTGTAAATGTTAATCCACGAATGGGTTTCCAGGCAAAACCTATACTTCCATTTAATGATGTTTCTTCTTTTAATGGAGGAAGGCCGGCATTCCTGGCAATAACGCTTGTATTGCTTGCGATCAATGATTCCGACAATTCCCCTGCGCTGAATGATGTAAGCGTGTTGGTGAAATTGATCTGTTGCAGTGAAGGTGCCCTGAAGCCTGAGCTAAAAGAACCGCGGATATTAAAATTATCAGCAGCTTTGATACGTGTTGCTATCTTATAGGTGAATACCGAACCGAAATCAGAATAATTTTCAAAACGCAATGCTGCATCTATCAGCCATGCTCTTGTTGCATTCAGTTCAGCATCTATATAAACACTTTCATTCGTTCTTGTGGAAACAACTTCATCTTTTGGCTGGAAGCCGGGGAATCCCTGGGATCCGCTTGCGGGAGCGGCTGAATCTCCAAGATTCGGATAATAAAGCTGGCTTTGCTGGTGATAATTTTGCCATGAAGCTTCTTCACCGTCATAAATTGAATAACGTTCATACCTGAATTCAGCACCGAGGCCAAGGTTCAAACCCTTTGCAACAGTCTTAAATAATTTACTGAAATCGAGGTTGGTTGTATTCTGAAGGAAATCGAAACCGCCATCATCGAAATGTGTTTGATGAGGAGTTCCTGCAGTTAAAAACTGGGAAGCATTGAATGTTTTATCACCAAAATAATGGAAGTCATTTCTTCCTACAGTATTTGAAAGATCCCAGTTCCATTCATTTCCAAATTTACTTTTTATACCTGTAGCAAGGGATGCGTCCTGTATATGGGTTTGAATATGGGGGTTATAATATATTTCACCATCATCGGCTGTACGCATAATGGCTCCATCATAAATAAGATTTCCCGATGCATCAACAGGGAAGCGATTGGGTCTTCCACTCCAGTTCCTTGAATATGCATATGCATCTGACCCTTTATAATTATATCCGCCAAAGGCATAGAAGCTTGTTTTTTTAGAAGCACTTGTGGGAACTTCCATATTGAACATGCCACCACCGCTTTGCAAAGAACCGTCTCCAAAAGCCCTGCGACCACTATTAATATAAGGCAATGCCCATTTATCCGTCATCCAGTTAGTGGTATCTACCTGCCGGAATGTTTTTTCCTGGTTGAGATAGTCAAGAGAGAAATTAATAAAGCCACCATTCTTACCAAGCTTAAATCCATTATTGAGTGAGAAACTAACCGTACCACCATCAATAGGTTTACTGGAATAATACTGGTTCGATTTCCTGAATTGATATGCATTGAATTTTGAATCATAGAAACCACTCCAGCCTGCAGTAACAGCAAGATTGTCTACATCTCTTTTGAGGATTACGTTGATCACACCTGCAATTGCATCAGAACCATATTGTGCAGAAGCGCCATCACGCAGGATCTCGATCCTGTCAACAGATGCCTGTGGAAATGCATTAAGATCTGATCCTGAATTTGCCCTTCCTCTGGTTCCAAACAATGCAACGAATGCTGTCTGGTGCCTTCTTTTTCCATTGATCAATACAAGTGTTTGATCAGGGCCAAGTCCGCGTAATGTTCCAAGATCCATATGATCTGCACCATCAGCACCACTTTGTTTATTATAGTTGAAAGAGGGAGCCGCCACATTCAGTATAGAAGTAAGGTCTGTTTTTGCTGATGGAATTCCTACCTGGTTAATGCGGATAACGTCAACGGGTATAGGTGTTTCTGTTTTTGCCCTTGCGGCACCTCTTGTACCCACCACTACAATATCTCCAAGGTCAATCAATGATGGCTCCAGCATCACGGTAACAGTGGTTGAAGCGGAGAGCCTTACGGAAACGGGCTTATACCCAACAGAACTGATATCTACCAGGTCATTTTCTTTTCCGTCAACCTGTACAATGCCTTCGCTATTGGAAGTTGCTCCTTTTTGAGTGGATTTTACGATCGCGGAAGCGCCGCTTATGGGGTTACCGGTTTTTGCGTCTGATACTTTGATGCTGAAAGATTTTTGTGCAAAGCCGGGTACACTGCAAAAAAACAGTGTGCACAGGAATAGCATTTTTCTCATATTGGTTTGATTTGATGAATAGAAAGCTAATAAGCTTATATTGGCACAAAGCTAATAAAATAACTCTAATGATGAATTTTGAATGATGAGTTACTATCAATATTCAACTACATTCAACAACGTTCAATAATTTCAACCATATTTAGCGGGATCCTGTTTGAGCAAAAGACTTATTGCATCATACAACTCAGGATATGTATTCTTTAATTGAACGGGTTTTTCAAAAAATATTTCCACGCTCTCCGTCCAAAACTCCTGGAAATTTCGCATCGCATATTCCGAATAAAAATCATTACCCGGCATTTTTTCCAGTTCAAATACTTTGCTGTCGCCAGGTTTCAATGAATAGCTGCCAGGTTGTTGTGATAAAATTGAATCCTGCGGCATTGAAAGAATTAGTTTTCGAGCAGATTATCCATTTCATCATGCAGGTGCATGTTTATGGAGTCGTGTCCGGCAATACCTTCAATTGAACCGGATATATGCAATGAGTTTTGTATGATAAGTTCGATCTGTTTTTCTTTTTTCTTCCAGTTCTTTTCAAAGTCCTCTCTTTCTTTCTGCAACATTCCACGCAATTGCCTGAAATTTTCTCTCATCACATTCCACGTATTTACAAATTCGTGGCTGGTGAGATAATTATATAGTGCAACCATCTTGTCGCCTTTATTTTCCTGTTTTCTTTTGGTATCACTTATTTTTAAAATCGCATTGCGTAAAATAATTGCGAGACTTCTTACTTCAGTAAAATTGCAGATATAAACGCCATTTCTTTCACCAAATTGATTCATGTCTTTTGGCATGGCCCGGGTTACGATCACAGCAATATCGGCTGCCTGTGAAAGCATATCATGTTTCAGCTTATCAATCCACTCAGCGGTAAAATGTTCTGTCCTTTTACTTTCATAGATGATCTTCCCGCATTCCTGGCCAGTGCTGTTGCGTATGATTTGAATACAATCGGCACCACGAACGCCTTTGCCCACTTCGCTGATCATATCAAAAGGAAAGGCCGATTGCAATAGTTCCTGTAATGCGAGTTCCTGCACCTCGCCCTGCAATTGCATGGATCCCTGTTCGGCTTTGCGCTTCATTTCATCAACCAGTTTTTTCTGGTCATCGAGTTGTTTTTGCAATTCGAGCATTTTCATGGAGTACTCATTCTCCTTCAATGTATTTTTTTCAAGCTCCTGTTTACGCACTTGTTCGGTGATCTGTGATCTTTCCACCTGGATCTTTTTCTGAACCTCGATCTCCAGTTCTGCTTCTTTATTTTTTAATTCCTGTTCTTTCTTTAAAAATTCCAGTTCTTTTTTCCTTGATTCCTTTAATTTTTCTTCATTGTCGTTATTGGCTTTCGTTAAAAGCTGCAGGCGGTTCTCGAAATCTGCACTGATGGCTTTACGCATATTTTGCTCCATAGTTTCCTGCAATTGTTTTTTTTCTGCTTCCAGCCTGGAGTTCCATTCTTCATTTTTTTTCTTCTGCCAATCTTCCATTTTAATGCGCAGTTCTTTCTGAACCTCATCCCGGATGGCTTCATTGGGTTCGAACTGGTGCCCGCAGTTCGGACATTTGATTTCATTTTTCATCTGGCTCCCCGTTTTTTTTACAAATTAACCATTAAAAACCGGTTTATAAAAAACGGCCTGCACGTGCACACCGTCATTAAATCAAGCCATGGATTTATAAATGAAAATAAAAAAGCGATAAAAGGTTTACCCTGTTTATCGCTTGTGCGGCAAAGGAGATTCGAACTCCCACACCCTTTCGGGCGCTACCACCTCAAAGTAGTGCGTCTACCAATTTCGCCATCGCCGCAAATAAAACGTTGAAGGATTTCACGTTTAACATCGTTTAAGGTTGCAAATGTAAAATTTCTGTATGAAAATCTGAAAAATAAATAAGAGCTGCAGGTGGTTAGCTATTAGCTTTCAGTTACTTCTTTAATACAATTCTGAATGTGGTTCCCTTCCCTAATTCACTATGCTTTACAAAGAGTTCACCGCGGTGATATTGCTCGATGATACGTTTGCTGAGGGAGAGGCCCAGTCCCCATCCGCGTTTTTTTGTAGTAAAACCAGGTTTGAATACGTTGGGAATATTTTTTTTGCTGATGCCTTTCCCTGTATCGGTTACATCAATTACTACCTGCGCTGCTTCATTTTTAATGCTCACTGAAATGCTTCCGTGACCATCCATTGCATCCAATGCATTCTTAAGCAGGTTTTCCATTACCCAATCAAAAAGTGGTGCATTGATCATTGCAAATACATCATGATTACCGTAGTCATTAATAGAAAAACTTACTTTATCAGTAGATCTGCGTTTGATATAATTCATCATCTGTTCAACCTGCGATACAATATTTGCTTCTTCCAGTTGTGGAATACTTCCGATCTTTCCGAATCGGTCGCTCACCAGTTTAAGTCTTTCAACATCCTTGCTCATTTCTGCAGCAATGCGTTCATTGCCCTGGCTCTCCTTGAGCATTTCCACCCAGCCCTGCAAAGAGGAGAGCGGTGTTCCCAACTGGTGTGCAGTTTCCTTTGCCATACCTGCCCATACCTGGTTTTGCGTGCTTTTGTTCCGTGTACTGATGGCAATAAGCGTTACAATGATGAAGAGGGCCACCACGAATAACTGTACGATCGGAAAATATCGTATCTGTTTCAGCAGATTTGAATCTCCATAATAAACGAGATTATTTTCTTTTGGATTAAATGGGTTTTTCCAGACAATCGGGCTGTATCCCTTTTTAAATTCTTCGAGTTTATCATGGAGGTAATTTTTATCATTTTTCACTTTTATGGTGTCGAGATTGTAATGATCGAGTATACTGTCTTTTTCAGTAACAGTGATCATAGGGATGCCGGCACTGTTCTCTGTAAAAATTTTGCTGGTAAGATTTGTAGATATGATGGAAGTATCATTGATCTCAGACACAGCCAGCAGCCACTGTTCAATCTTCTGTTTTTCGTCTGCCGCAATTTTCCTGGCGAGGAAATTTGAATAAAAAATAGATACAATTACAATGGCTATAGCCCCCAGGGCAAGTGAACTGCGCCAATTGAATAGTTGCTGAAACATGTATAAAATTAAGGATTCTGCATATCCAATGCAGCGACTTGTAAAAAGAAATAGCCTATGTTTGTAGGCAGGCTACCTGCCAGCTGCTCATGAGTGTAACAAGCTCCATTCCAGAACTATCCCATTCAATATCGCCTGCAAGGGGTGCAGAAAAAATGCCGTCTGTAGCAATCGTAATACTGAACTGGAATGGCAGAAGTTTCCTGGAAAAATTTCTTCCGTCGGTTATGGGCGCCACCTATCCCAATAAGCGTATAATCGTTGCCGATAATGCTTCCTCCGATGATTCTGTCCAATTTGTGCAACAACATTTTCCCGGAATTGGTATTATCCGTAATCATTCAAATGAAGGATTTGCGAAAGGATATAACACGGTTTTGCAGCAAGTGCAAAGTGATTATTATGTTTTGTTGAATAGTGATGTGGAAGTGGAGAAAGGGTGGATAGAACCAGTCATTGCACTTATGGAGTCCGACAGGCAGATAGCGGCATGCCAGCCAAAGATCCTTGCATATAACAATAAAGAGATGTTTGAGTATGCTGGTGCAAGCGGGGGATGGATTGATAATTTCGGGTATCCGTTTATGCGAGGCCGTATTTTTGATGTGTGTGAAAAAGACAATGGTCAATATAATACTGCTGTTCCCTGCTTCTGGGCAAGTGGGGCAGCCTTGTTTGTACGATCCGATATTTACCATGAAATGAAAGGTCTTGATGAATATTTTTTTGCACACCAGGAAGAAATAGATTTTTGCTGGCGCCTGCAGTTATGGGGATATAAAGTATATGTACAACCTGCTTCGGTTGTGTATCATGTTGGCGCAGGTACGTTGCCAAAAGGAAACAGCCGCAAGGTTTATTTAAATTTCAGGAACAATTTGGTAATGATGTGTAAGAACCTGCCATTCTTTACAGCTTTATGGAAAATACCTTTGAGAATGACAATGGATGAACTTGCTGCATGGAAAGGTTTGTTGAGTGGCGACGGAGGATATTTTATTGCCGTTGTAAAGGCACAGCTTGTTTTTATTCAATGGTTGTTTTTTGGAGAACGTGTAACAGTATTACCGAAAGATCGTTCGCCTATTTTTGCCGGTTGGTACAAGCGTTCGGTAGTGTGGGATTATTTTATAAAAAAGAAAAAAACCTTTGCAGAAATTATTGATAGGAAATAATTTTTTTCAGCCAGAAGACCTTATTTTTGCTTTCGAAAATTAACATTCTATGCAGCAGGAAGTTATGGAAAATCAAAAGAAGGATTTTGCACACAATTGGGTGTCATCCTCCCGCTTCATCTGGTTTTGCCAGGTTTTTTTAATCATTGCTTTTTTATTAGGCGGTTGTTATAGCCTGTATGCTCATCGCTACAAAGGACATCCTAAAGTAGAAGTGCCCGATAATACTTTGTACAATCCCAAGTATAAATAAGTTTGTTTTTTTAAGGCAACATCCCTTATTTTTGCAGTCCAAAAAACGCGTAGGAATTAATCATTGCAGCGTTTAAATATTAGTTCTTTTATAAATTTCACAAGCGGAAGTAGCTCATTTGGTAGAGCACGACCTTGCCAAGGTCGGGGTGGCCGGTTCGAGCCCGGTCTTCCGCTCAGATCAGTCCCGACCAAGTCGGGATTTTTTTTCATAAGTCCACACTCGGGTGGTGGAACTGGTAGACACGCAGGACTTAAAATCCTGTTCGCAGCAATGCGAGTGTGGGTTCAACTCCCATCCCGAGTACCTGGCCTCAGCAATAATGTTGAGGCTTTTTATTTTGTGAAAGTTGATGATAACGTTTAAAATGGTTTAAATATCCGCGATCTTCACGTATTCTACATCTTCCCGTAAACATATACCTGTCCCTTAGGTTGTGGATTACCTCCTTTTGTTTCGAGTGAAACGGCAAATGCTTCTATTTTTACACCCAGGAATTTTGTTTTCATTTTTTGTATCCGGAACTTATTATCCTTGTCAGTAGTGATGATCATTCCCGCATCTACAGGCTTGCCATCAATAAACCCCCAAACCTGGTATTGCATTCCATTTGGTGCATCGGGTAAATTGCTTGGATCTATATATACTTCACCGGTTGTATTTTTCATCCAGAAAATCTTCGCAGCAGCATCCGGCCCATTGGGCATCGGATCCAGGGCCACGGGTGTGCTGAATTTGCTCTGCACGATGGACATATCATTGTGCATTTCATCATTAATGCGCTGCTGTGCGAGCAACTGCTCTTCTGCATGTTGTTTGTCTTCACTCGCTATTTGATATTTGTTGTAATAGCGGAGATTGAAATAAAGACTTCCAATCAGCAGCAGTACTGCTGCTGCAGCAACATATTTCCAAACCGGCGAGATGGATATAACAGGCGCAATTTTTACAGGTGAATTTCCCGGAGCACGGTCTATCCTTGCACTGATATTATTTTTTAAAGATGCTGATGGTTCAATCGCTTGAGAAAGTGCATAGTCTTCCATACTCCGCTCAATGGAAAGAAGTTCGGCTTTTACTTCAGGATACTTTTCGGCCATAGCAAGCACTTCAGCAGTTTCTTCCGCTGTTGCCATACCCAAAACATAGATTTCAAGTATGCCCGATGATATATACTCTCTTGCTTCCACTACTTATTATAATCTAATATTTTTCTCAATTCCAAAATAGCCGAACGCATCCTGGTTTTAACAGTGCCCAAAGGAATCCCCATTTCTTTTGAAATTTCTTCCTGGGTGTAGCCGGAGAAATAGGCAAGATCAATAATGCTCTTTTGCTCTGGCTTTAGATTCCCAACCAGTTTGTGAAGACCAAGCGTGTCAAATTTTTCAGCCCTGGTGTTTTTATCATGATAATTAACTACGGAATTTTCATCTTTCGAGATTTTTTGCTGCTTCTTATATCCTTTGCTCCTGAGTGTGTCTATTGTTAAATTCCGAGTGAGATTCATCATCCATGTAAACAGCCTTCCCTTGTTGCTATCGTAGCTCGTAAAATTATTCCATATCCTGATGAACGCTTCCTGCAGTATGTCTTCCGATAATTGAATATCATCCACCATGCGGCTGATAATACCATTGAGCGCACCGGCATAATTATCGTACAGGTATGAAAAAGCCTGCTGATCCCGTGCCCTTAGCAAGATGACCAGTTCTTCTTCACTGTATTTTTTCTGTAGGCCCAAAATGGTTGTGAATGATTCGTTCCCGAAAATAAGTGATTTTCAGGAATAGCTGAAGATAGCTGAATGACAGGTTAAGCTGGTTTAACATTGGTCGGAATGCATAGATCATCCATCCCGATCATAGATTATATATCATAGATCATCCATCACACATTACTTCATACACCCCACTGAACAGGTATAATTTTCCTGTACCTACTTCAACACACTTATATCTTGTACGCATCTTTTCTCCTTTTTTAAACATACGGCCACCTTCAATAGAAAAAATAGTTCCTTCCGTTAATTGTTCTACGAGATAATGATTTTCTTTTTTCCGATCGTAATTCCGCAATACCCGCAACAGGTCCACATCACCGCAACTGCTAGCTGCTGGACTGGAAAGTGTTTTTAAAAGCGCTGCCTCAATATCTGCAGGAAATATTTTTTTTGAAATAAACTGTGCAAGTATCCTGCTGAACTCCTGTTTCCATTCCCTGCCATGCGATTGAACCCGGTGCCCATATCTTTCATATGTAAACAAGTGGGCCAGCTCATGCAACAATGTTATCAGGAAACTATATTTATTGAGATTGCCATTTACACTCACCCGGTGCGCCTTTCCGTCATGTGCATGGCGGTAATCACCCAACACGGTTTGGCGTTGGCGGGTAACCGTGAGATGAACTTTATAATGCCGCAGATAATGCATTACATCTTCGAAAGCATTGACGGGTACATATTGCTGCAATTGTTGCAAAGGGACTTCCTGCTTAGACATTCGGCTTTTTGTTCAATTTCATTACAATGCGCACTTCTGCAAAAAGATAAACGAAGTATATAACCAGCGACAGGAATATTCCTCTTTTATTGAAAGCATTTCCACTTGCGTATACATACAGAATAACTGCAGCAATACAAAACACCATCTTCAGTAACATGCCGGTCATTACACTCCTGACAAATACATGGGGGTTGTGATGCCTGATTCCTCTTAGTTGTATCAACATTGAAAACAGGGTGATCACCAAAAAAAATATATTGGCGCCAAGTACCAGCATTGGATCAATATGGTATTTATGGAAGCTGGTTGAAAAGATAAAACATGAAGCAGAAAAAACCAGGAAGATGAGGAGAATGGGAAGTAAATTCTTAAGGCTTAATTGCATGCCGTCTAATTTTTTTTACCTGTATCGCGAACGATCCGCACGATCACAGCTGTTATAAACAGCAAAGGTAAAACCCATACGGCTAACGGCGTTTTAATTTTGAGCCAGCCGTCTATTTTAATTCCAAGAAATAAAAAAAGACCTATACCTACCAGGAACTGGGTGGCAAGACCTGCATATTTCCATAAAAGATTATTGTTTTCTTTTTTATCCATTTACTGCTGTTGCCATGTCGGAAGAAGAATTCAGTTCAACGATATTGGCGCCCATATGACATTTACCATTAAAACTTACGGTGCTTTCGATCTGTAGTTTCGCAGCGTGTATATCACCTTCCACCACTGCTTTTCCATGAAGATGCAACAATCCATTCATTCGGATCCTGCCATGCACAGTGCCCGATATATCAGCGGTATTACCGGTGATATCTCCTTCCACAATGCCTTCGGGGCCGAGCAATATTTTGGATTTACAGGACAGGTTTCCTTTTAAGGTGCCATCAATACGTATGTCGCCAATACTTTCAATATTACCGGTAATAACGGCGCCGGCACCAATGATGCTGTTAGATCCAGGGGGTGTTTCAGTAGAGGTAGATCTGGATTTGGAAGTAAACATAGAACATTGTTTTTGGGGTTTAATAAAGATGCTTGCTCCTTTCAGATGCTTTTCCTAAAACGAATTCCCGGTCTCTTTAGTCTTAATCATCGCTGTTTTCTACCCTGGGAAGTGATAGTTTATTCGTATCTATCTTTACTATATTGCCACTCAGGACTTTCTGCAGATCATCAAAATACCTGTGTTCATGTTGAAGGGCACGCTCCATAGAATCAGTTCGCAGTTTCAAATCACGATATTCTTTAATCTGTTTTGCATCACCATAACCAACGCCGGGAAGATAATATTTCAGGGGAGTAAAAATTATGAGAGACACAGTGAGTGCCACCATCAATACGAAAAGCGTGCTCATTACAATGTATACGCTCAGTCGGGTAAGTTTAAACTTTACGACTTCTTCATAAGTGTCTTCATTCATCACCACCAGCCGGTAATGATTCCTGAGTCGCTTAAGCCTGTTGGTGGCATCGAGTTTTGCCATATGCTGCTTTTCTGCTTTAAAAGTACAAAACCCATCTCAATGTTTATAAAATATTCATCATGAAGAACATGGCTTATGCACGATCGTGAACAAGTTTTGTGTAGAAAATCCGTTAAAGTTAAAATGCCGAAACCTATTTTTGATTGCCGGGTTGCAAAAAAGACCGATATTTAGCCGCATTATATAACCAATATTATACATGAAAGGAAGAACGAATCTTTCAAGCATATTTTTAGTGTTGTTTTGCTTTTTTTCAAACTCCGTATTCGCACAACTCAAATTTGATCTTACCAAAGACAAGCCCAAGGAATACGAGGAGAAATTACTTCCTTCCGAAAAAAACGCCGATAAAAAATTCACTGCTTTCAGGCGTTTCGTACAAAATAATACCACGCATTATAATTATTATTTCAATGCCAATAACAGGCTGAATGCGGTTCTTGAAAAGGCTAAGCTTGATCAGAAAGATGATTATTCGAGATTGCTTTCATTTTATCCTTATAGCCTAGACAATACCGCTTCACAGCAGGTGGAACTTGATTCAATTATCTATAAGTCCACCGGTGGCATTCTCTTACATGACCTGCGCACAGATTGGGTAGATAATATGTACCTGCTTATAGGGAAAGCATATTATTTCAGGAAGCAATTTGATTCTGCAGCGCTTACATTCCAGTTCATCAATTACAATCTTTTCCCGAGAAAAAAACATGAAGAAGATTTTCGCACCGTTGGAACTACCAGTGCCGCTACATCACATACATTGTCTATAGCAGATAAAGAGAAAAGAAATTTCGTTCAAAAAACACTTACACTTCCACCGAGCCGCAATGATGCACTTATATGGCTGGCCCGCACTTTTATTGACCAGGAAAAATATGGCGATGCGGCCGGTATGATCAACATCCTGCAGAATGATCCCAACCTTCCCAAAAGATTGCGCAACGATCTTGATGAAGTGACTTCCTACTGGTTCTTCAAACAAAAAATGTACGACAGTTCCGCTGTATACCTCGATAGAGGCATCAGTAATGCAGATACCAAGGCCGATAAAGCAAGATGGCAATACCTGCTAGGTCAATTATATGAAATGACGGGTGAATTTGAAAAAGCTTCCGACTATTATGCAAAAGCTGCCAAACATACCACTGACCCGGTAATGGATATTTATGCTCATCTTAATGATGCCAAGATGATGCGCAATGCCGGCAACCAAAAAGAACTCGATAAAAGCATTGCAACCCTATTGAAGATGGCGAAAAAAGATAAATATGAATCTTACCGGGATATCATTTATCACAGTGCCGCACAATTAAGTCTCCAGAAACCCGACACCTCTACCGGCATCAACTATTTCAGTAAGAGTCTTTCTTACAATGAAAACAATATACCTTTTAAAAACAGGTCACATCTCCAGCTGGGTAATATTGCATATGCACAAAAACAGTATAAGAAAGCAGCAGATCACTACGACAGCCTGGATCTTTCTGAACCCGCCATTCTCGAAGATTCTGCGGTTATCGCTAACCGGAGAGAAACACTTCGAAAAGTGGTTCATGAACTGGCAATCATTGAAAGAGAAGACAGCTTGCAGGCCATTGCTAAAATGCCGGCAGCTGAACGCGATGCTTTCATAAAAAAAATAGTAAGGAAATTCCGGAAGGAGCAGGGATTGAAAGAAGAATCTGATTTTACCGGCAATACACTTATCACTGATTTCAATAATTCAAAAAATAATGAACCTAAACCATTGTTCGATGATTCAAAAGATTCAAAAGGTGATTGGTATTTCTATAATGCTTCCATGAAATCGCGGGGCTTTAGTGAATTCAAATCAAAATGGGGAAAGCGACAGAATGTAGACAACTGGCGCCGCAAGTCAGCAGCAGAAGCAGGTAAAAACCTGAACCCAAATATTGATATTGATGCTCCCGGCAATTTGGATCCTTTAAGTCCTGATTCTATCACGGGCAAACCGGTAGACTTCAGTTATGATGCGTTACTTGCTGATATTCCAATGACAGAAGCTCGCATTGATAGCAGCAATGGCAATATTGCCCGTGCTCTCATAGATCTTGCCCAGCTGTTTGAAAATGAGTTGCAGGATTATCAACAGGCGATCAATACCTATGATATCTATCTCCAGCGCTTCCCTGATTCATTGGCCGGTGGTGAAGTTTACCTCGGATTATATCATTGTTATGTAAAACTTGGCGACAATACAAAAGCTGCTTATTATAAAAATTTACTCGATACAAAATTTGCTGAAAGCAGGTATGCTAAAATGATCAATAATCCTTCATCACTTCAACCCGATAAAAACAACCCCGTTGTTGAAAAGAAATATGAAGCTATCTATAATCTCTTCATTGAAGGAAATTACGATTCAGCACTGGCAGAAAAGAAAACAGCCGACAGTTTATACGGTAAACATTACTGGACACCACAATTGCTCTATGTGGAAGCGGTGCATTATATTAAAGAGCGCCTCGACAGCCAGGCAATTGTTGTGCTCACGGATATCACGATGCTGTATCCCAATTCACCAATGTCAGTAAAGGCTGCAAACATGATCAGTGTGTTGAAAAGAAGAACCGAGATAGAAAATTACCTGAACGGACTTACCATCACGCGTGCAGCAGAAGATGAAAAAATAATTATGCCCGGGGATAAACCTGCAGAAACAATTACTCCTACAGTTAAGAGCCCGGTTCCAACAGCTATTCAGCCTAATAAAAATATCAGCTTCCCGAAAGATTCATCCATAAAACTTCCTCCTTCCATGATAAGCGGCGCCTATAAATGGCAGGCAGGTAAACCGCACCATGTTATCATGATCTTTGATAAAGTGGATGCTGTATATGTAAATGAGGCAAAAAATGCATTCACCCGTTTCAACAGGGAAAAAAACCTCGGTAAAGTGGTGATCAATAAAGATGCGCTTGACCCGCAAAGATCTTTGCTCGTCTTTGTATCTTTTACCAATGAAAATGAAGCAGTAGCTTATTATGATATGGTGAAGAAAGCCGCTTCCACTGAAATATCATGGCTGCAACCATCTAAATATTCTTTCCTGGTGATCTCTGAAGATAATCTTCAGCTGTTGAAGACAAATAAAGACATCAATACATATAAAGCGCTTTTAAATAATCTTTATCCCGGGAAGTTTTAAGCACACCTGGTTATCATTCCCGGTAAAATGAATTTCTATGAAACGTTCTGTCAGAATTTTATGGCGCATTTTCTTCATTGGATTTATATTGTTTATCCTCCTGTTGCTGGGAGCTAATTTCGGGTTATTTGGAAAGATGCCTTCGGTGCAGGAACTGGAAAATCCTGAAGCAGATCTTGCAAGCGAGGTAATCAGCGCCGATGGTGTATTGATGGGAAAATATTATGCAGAGAACAGGAGTGAAGTAAAATACAATGAAATTTCTCCCAATGTTATCAATGCCCTGATTGCAACGGAAGACGAACGCTTTTATGAACATTCAGGTATAGACGCACAGGCTTTGGCAAGGGTGGCATTTACTGCAGGCACACAGGGCGGAGGAAGTACCCTCACGCAACAGCTTGCTAAAATGATGTTAGGGCAGGGTAAGGGAAATATTTTCAGGAGGGGAATTGACAAAATAAAAGAATGGATCGTAGCAGTAAAGCTCGAAAGGAATTTTACCAAGGAAGAAATTATAACCTTATACCTCAACAGGGCGCCATGGGGAAATGTGTATGGCATCCGCAATGCATCCCGTACTTATTTCCAAAAAGAACCCATTGATCTGAAAGTAGAAGAAGCTGCTGTATTAATCGGCATGCTGAAAGGATTTATCTATGAACCCATCCGCCATCCCAAAGCATCTATATTGAGAAGGAATGTAGTGATCAACCAGATGGTGGTGGCAAAACAACATTTCCTTACAACCGGGCAGGGAGAAAAATTAAAAGCCAAACCACTCATTACAAATTATAAGAAGATAGACGAGAACGTAGGAATTGCACCGTATTATCGTTCTGTATTGATTGATGTATTAAAAGACTGGTGCAGGAAGAATAAAAATCCGAAAACGGGGGAGCCATATAATCTTTTCAGGGACGGCTTGAAAATATATACCACCATTGATTCGCGAATGCAGCAATACGCAGAAAAAGCTGTGGAGGAACATATGCCCGTCATCCAGCGTAAACTGGATGCATTCTTTAAATACAAAGGCGACAAATTGTGGGAAGGCCATGACAATATCATTGAGGGTGCTATGAAATTTACTGATAGATGGAAAACCATGGAAGAAGACGGTGTAAAACCCGAAGAAATAAAAAAATCATTTCATGTTCCTGTAAAAATGAAAATATTCAGCTGGTATGGGAATGAAAAACATGAAAAGGATACAGTAATGACGCCGTATGATTCTATTAAGTATCACAAGCAATTGTTACAGACATCTTTCGCAGCCATGGATCCACGTACCGGGGAGATCAAATGCTGGGTGGGTGGTATCAATTTTAAATGGTTCAAGTTTGATCATATCACCGCAAAAAGACAGGTAGGCTCTACCTTCAAACCGTTATTGTACACTTTAGCGGTTACAGATGCCGGTTATACACCTCAAACATATATACCCGGGGGACCACTTACACTGGGTGGCAAAACCATCAGCACCGGCGGCGGAACAATGGCTTATTGCCTGGCTAAATCACTCAATGGTGCCGCATGGCATCTCATGGCAGTCATTGGAGTTAAGAGAACGATAGAATTTGCACAGCAGTGTGGCGTTGTCTCAAAACTTCCGCCATATCCTTCTATTGCATTGGGTGCTGCTGAAATCCCCATGCTCGAAATGTTGCAATCGTATACGATGTTCCCAAATAAGGGATATAATACTCCGCCTGTATTTTTAACAAGAATAGAAGATAAGGATGGAAATCTCATACATGAATTTCCCATTTCACAAAGCAAGGAACTGATTGGCGAAGCAGATGCTTTTACCATGGTGAAGATGATGGAAGGCGTGGTAGAGTTTGGTACTGCAAGAAGGATCAACAGTTATACGATACCCGTAAAGAAAGCAGGTAAAACAGGTACTACCAATGGTAATACCGATGGTTGGTTTATTGGATATACCCCTGAGCTTCTTGCAGGAACATGGGTAGGTTGTGAAGATCCCTTCATACCAATTTATACAAGTAACAGCGGTGGTGCAGAAATGTCGGCGCCCAAATGGGGGATATTTATGAACCAGGTATATGCCGATAAAAAACTCGGCTATGGAAAAATAAAAGATTTTTATACTCCGGAAGAATTAAAGAATGATCCTATATATGCAGAAGCCACATTTGAAGAAATCGTACAGCGTGGCGACAGCCTTGACCAGGATGTAGGCGGAAATGGAAATGTTGGGGACTTTTTTGGCAATGATGATGTGAAAACAAAACCTGACGACAAACAACCTAAAAAGAATCCGGCAGATACAGGGTCTAAATTAAAACCTAACCCTGCGGCACTCAAGCCCAAACCTCAACCTCATTCGGATTACCGATAAATTATAGAAAGTGGCCATGCCACTTTTTTTTATTGGAATGATGATTGCATAACTAATGGCAGGCATTACAGGAGACTTAAAAAAATATTTTTTTCTGTAAATCCAAAAATATTCTACAGCCGTAAATGAATTGAATCAAAAATTTTAATAATTAAAAAACAGGTCATGAATACAATCAGGAATTTATTTTTAACAGCCGTAGCTGCATTGTTTGCAAATGCATCTTTCTCCCAGGCAGAGAAAACTGTTACGGTTGGAGGAGCAGCCATGTATCCAACAAAAAATATTATTGAAAATGCAGCGAACAGTAAAGATCATACAACACTTGTTACTGCAGTTAAAGCAGCAAGCCTTGTAGAAACATTGCAGGGGGTAGGCCCGTTCACGGTGTTTGCACCTACCAATGCGGCATTCGGGTTATTACCCAAGGGCACCGTTGATAACCTATTGAAACCAGAAAGCAAAACCACGCTTACAAACATCCTGACTTATCATGTTGTTGCCGGCAGGTATGGTTCAAGGGATTTGATGAAGCTGATCAAAGACGGCAATGGAAGAGCAACATTAAAAACAGTAGCAGGCGGCACTCTTACATTCATGATGAAGGGAAATAAGATCATTGTAAAAGATGAAAGCGGTGGTACTTCGGTGATAACCATCAAAGACGTTAACCAGAGCAATGGGGTGATACATGTAGTGGATCATGTATTGTTGCCGAAAATGTAATAAAGATGTTTGATTTAAATTAAAAAGGGTTCACGACAGTGAGCCCTTTTGTTAAGCAATGGTATATAAATGTTACTTCGGTAGTCCACCGAGGAATTCGCCACTGCTGTTATACGTGCTTATATATCCATCGAGATTATCCTGTGCACCTATATAAGCGATCCTTGTATTCTTCCTGTTGTAAATGCCCACGCGGCCACCTTCGGCAGGAGTAGAAAAACGCATATATTCCTGTCCATTATTGGATAGGGAAAAATAACCACCGCCGTTCTCTGTGTAGGTAAACCATGCCAGTTTATCACCATATTTATCATTCAATCTTAAATATCCGCCATGGGCACTGGTTACACCTGTTTCAAATATTTCTTTTGCATCATCATTGAATAATGACATATAGCCCCCGCCGCCTTTTGTATTCGTTACTTTGAATACCACGTCACCGTCACTATCAAAAGTATTGATACCGCCGGCACCTCCATCCGAAGTGAAAAGGCTTACAAGTCTTTTTCCATACGAATTATAAGTATTCAAGGCACCATTACCATCTTCCTTACCAAGTATGGCAATTGTTTTTCCATAATTGTCTACAACTTCAAATGATTTTGCCTGTATAACTTCGGGTACATTATTTTTTTTACCGGAAGACATTAATGCGAATGCCAATGATCCTGTAATGACAACTGTAAAAAGTATCCTGTAAAACCGGAGGTTTTTTTCCAGTGTAGCGATGCGTTGTTCCAATTGTTTCATAATAAAATATTTGAGTGATGAATAGGTGGGTTTCTCCTTGGATGAACCGGAGATGTCTTTCAGCAAATTAAAAATTAATTCACGCTTTTTCAATACCCGCGGTGGAATATCTTTTTACAAGTGAATAAATAATTGAATCCTTAAAAACTCCTTTAAAATAATAATTCTCTTTGAAATATGCTTCCTGAACAAAACCACAGCTTTCCAGCAGTTTTGCAGAGGGAATGTTTTCAGGATTGATATTTGCTTCAATGCTGTGAATAGCGGTTTGGGTAAATGCATATTGTACGGTTGCCATCAATGCTTCTTTCATGATCCCTTGTTGCCAGAAATCCGGGTGCAACATATAACCGGTTTCTGTACGGTAATGTTCTTTGGTCATGCGCCAGAAACCAACAGTACCGATCAGCCTTCCCGGTTCCTGTTTCGATTCAATCACCCAAAGAATACTTTCATTCTGATCCAATGGTATCAATACCTTTTCCTGTATGAATTCAATGGTTTCCTCAATGGATTTAAAAGGTTCCCTGTCCAGGTATTGCATTACTTGCGGGTGGCTGCGCAACTTAAACAGGTTCGCCGCATCTTCATTGCTGATCCTGCGGAGTAACAATCTCTCGGTTTCGAGAACCGGGAAAGGATTAAAATTGAGGGATAACATTTTTACAGGTAGATTTTTTAATCAGGTTTTCAGCCCCAGTATTTTAAGGCTGCAGCTTTTCCCATCCAGTATCGCTACATCGGGAAGATGCGCCCATTCTTTGAATCCATGGTTGAAGAACAATTGAAGGCTGTTTATATTTTGTCCGAAAATAAATCCCAATAAGGTATGTATGCCGAGGGAAGGGCATTGTTTAATGGAATACTGCAGCATTTTTTTTCCATATCCATGGCCTCGGTATCGCTCATATATATATATGCTGATCTCTGCAGTTCCGCTGTAAGCAGGTCTTCCATAAAAATCCTGGAAACTTATCCAACCGATGGTGGTACCGTCATCATCAATGGCCATCCACAAAGGGCGTGTAGAAGGATGATGTTCATGGAACCATGTAGTTTTATCTTCAACGGTAACAGGTTCTGTATCGGCTGTAACCTGCCTGCCTGCAATGGTAGAATTATAAATCTCTACGATAACCGGGAGATCTTCCATATTTGCATCGCGGAATAGCATAGAGAAGTTAAAAGTCAAAAACAACCAGTCAAAAAAAAACTTTAAACGACTTAAACCATTAACCCTTTAAGCAACGGCCTTATTCACCAGGGCAGCAGCCTCACTTAATAAGATAGCGCTCTGCACTTTCAGCCCGCTTTCATCAATGAGTTTTTTCGCTACATCTGCATTGGTTCCCTGCAAGCGGACGATAATGGGTATTTCAATATTTCCAATACTTTTATAAGCATCAATAACGCCCTGGGCTACACGATCGCAGCGCACAATGCCGCCAAATATATTAATGAGAATGGCTTTTACTTTGGGGTCTTTTAAAATGATGCGGAAACCTGCTTCCACCGTCTGTGCATTGGCAGTACCGCCTACATCCAGGAAATTAGCGGGATCCCCTCCGCTTAATTTGATCATATCCATGGTTGCCATTGCCAGGCCGGCACCATTCACCATGCAACCCACGTTGCCATCCAGTTTTACAAAGTTGAGATTGTATTTCCCGGCTTCTACTTCTGTTGGATCTTCTTCTGAAATATCCCTTAAAGCCGCAATATCAGGGTGACGCATGAGTGCATTGTCGTCAAGGCTCATTTTGCAGTCAACTGCAATGATCTTTTCATCACTCGTTTTGAAAAGCGGGTTTATTTCAAGCATACCACAATCCAGTTCAACATATGCATTGTATAAATTAGTCACAAATTTTACGCAGTTCTTGAAGGCTTCACCACTGAGGCCAAGATTGAATGCAATCTTTCTTGCCTGGAAGCCCTGGAGCAAACCGCCGGGATGAACATGTTCTTTAAATATTTTATCGGGAGTATCGTGTGCCACATCTTCAATATTCATTCCTCCTTCGGTACTATACATGATCACATTCTGGTAAGTGCTCCTGTCGAGCAGGATAGCCAGGTAAAATTCTTTTACAGGATTAGGTCCGTCATAATATACATCCTGTGCTACCAATACTTTGTTCACCAGTTTACCTGCAGGACCTGTTTGTATAGTTACCAATGTTCCACCCAGGATATTCCTGGCAATATTAACCACGTCTTCAGCACTTTTTCCTACAGCTACACCACGCTGATCTTTACCAATGATTGTTCCTTTTCCACGGCCACCGGCATGTATCTGTGCTTTTACTACTGCAAATTTGCTCCCGTATTGTGTGTGTATCTGGCGATATGCTTCTTCCGCTTCCATAGCAGAACTGCATGCGATTCCTTCCTGCACAGGAACATTGAATTTTTTAAGCAATTGCTTGGCCTGGTATTCGTGTAGATTCATTTTGAAAAAAGTTTTCGCGAAGATAGGAAAGATGTATGATCTGCGATATATGATCTCTGATCTGTAAAATTTTGTTGTCGTTGTTTGGAGGTCTCATTCTTTTAACCATGAAAACATAGAACTCCTGGCGATGTTTCTATACCTATTTTATGGACTTTCTAACAGTATCTTACCTAAATTTGCCCTTTATACAAAAAATTGCTTATGATTTCCAAGATTAATGATGCGGTTTCTTTTATTCAATCTAAATATTCCGAAACACCAGTGGTAGGGATTGTATTGGGTAGTGGGTTGGGAAGTTTTACCAATGAAATAAAAGTAGAAAAGGAAATATCATATGCTGATATCCCGCATTTTCCTGTAAGCACGGTACAAGGCCACAAAGGAAAACTCATCCTCGGTGAACTGAGCGGGAAGAAGGTAATTGCAATGGCAGGAAGATTCCATTATTATGAAGGATATGCCGCACAGGATATTGTTTTCCCCATACGGGTGATGAAATACCTGGGGGTTAAAACACTTTTACTGAGCAATGCTGCCGGCGGGGTGAATACCACTTACAAAGTTGGTGATCTCATGATCATCCGGGACCATATCAGCCAGCTTACGCCGAATCCACTCATCGGCAAAAATGATGAAAACATGGGACCGAGATTTCCCGACATGAGTGAGCCGTATAATAAAAAACTCATACAGAAAGCCAAAGAAATCGCCCGGGCAAAAAGCATTGACGTAAAGGAAGGAGTATATGTAAGTGTTACAGGTCCCACGTTTGAAACAAGGGCCGAATATAAAATGATACAGGTACTGGGCGGAGATGCAGTAGGTATGAGTACCGTGCAGGAAGTGATTGTTGGCGTACATATGGGTTTACCCTGTTTTGCAGTTAGTGTTATAACGGATGTGGGTATACGTGACGAGGAAAATATTATTACGCATGAAGAAGTGCTGGAAGCTGCCAAAGAAGCCGAGCCTAAACTCGCTCATATTTTCAAGGAACTGGTAGCCGCAATTTAATTGCCCGCCCGTAAATGAAAAGCATATTTTGTACAATATTATTTAGTCTTGTCCTTGCGGCAGGTTTTGCCCAGGTAAGGCCACCCAGAAGAAAACCGGCACTCGGCGAAGTAATAACCCAGCCACAGGATAATCAATCCACTCAGCAAAACGGTCAAAAACCAACGGGGCCAAGGAAAGACACATTGGGTTTTGAACACAGGGATGATGCGAAAGACTCCATCAGCATCAGTTATCGCTATCTCGATTCGGTAAAACGAAATACCATTGATTCATCTATCAACGATTTCGACCGGTATTTTTCCGTTCCTTCTTCCTGGCAATATCTTGGTAACAATGGTGCCGCCGCTTTTTCACTCATTTTTCAGCCCTATAATAAAGCAGGATGGGACCCGGGCTTCCATGCATTTGATATATATCGTTTCACGCTGGAGGGAACGAAGTTTTATAAAACGAACCGCCCTTTTTCTGTGTTGAGTTACCAGCTGGCAACAGGGAAAGAGCAAATGCTTAAAGCATCCCACACACAAAATCCCAAACCTAATCTTAATATTGGTTTCGATTACCGCCTTATCAGTTCGCCGGGTGTGTTTGTTACGCAGAACAATAATCACAATGCATATCGTTTCTTTACCAGCTACCAGGGCAAGCGCAAACGTTATAATGCTTATGCGATCATGAATGGCAATACGATCCGTGCTTCCGAGAATGGCGGGATCGAAAATGATTCTTTTCTTCTTGATCCCAACCGCAAAGATCGTTTTAGCGTTCCGGTGAATCTTGGCAATACCTCGGAATTCCGGCAAAGTCCTTTTGTCACCACCATACTCACAGGAAATACATACAAAGATTTTTCATTTTTTTTAAGACAGAGCTATGATCTCGGGAAAAGAGATTCCATTGCGATCAATGATTCTACCAATGAATATCTTTTTTATCCAAAACTCCGGCTGCAATACAGTTTCACTACCCTTAACAGCCGATATCGCTTTAGTGATATTTATGCTGATTCGATCCTGTATAAAGACTGGTACAATATCACCCTGAAAGATTCCCTCGATTCATTTTCGGTGATAGAGAAGTGGCAAACACTCACGAATGATTTTTCATTGTTGCAATTCCCGGACACAAAGAATTCCGCCCAATTCTTCCTTGCGGGTGTTACACTGCAACATATTGCCGGGCAGATGACACACGATACGGTGAGCTTACATAATATATTGCTCCATGCAGAATACCGCAACCGCACCCGAAATAAATTATGGGATGTGTTGCTGAACGGTGAATTCTATGTTAATGGATTTAATAGCGGTGATTATAGCGCTAATGCAAGGCTGGAACGTTATTTTAATAAACGATTCGGAAACGTGAGTTTGTTTTTTAGCAACGTGAACCGTACTCCTTCTTTTATTTTCGATAATCGTTCTTCATTCAACTTCGGCAACAGCAACAATTTTTTAAAAGAGAATATCACATCCTTCGGCGCAGAAGCCAGCAATCCGTTTATTACACTTGGATTCAGGAACTTTCTTATCACCAATTATTCTTATTTCAAAAACTATTACCAGTCGGCACAATACAACAGGCTGATCAATTTATTGCAGTTGTATGGCTCAAAGAAGATACGGCTGACCAAAAGATGGAGCCTCTATGCAGATGCAGTGGTGCAGCAAACAGATGCCGCAGCGCCTGTACGTGTTCCCTTTGTGTTTACCAGAAGCCGCTTGGCATATGAAGGCAGGTTTTTCAAAAATCTTAACCTGAGTGCGGGCATTGAAGTACGATATTTTACAGCATATAAGGCAAACAACTATTCGCCCATCATCGGGCAGTTTTCCGTACAGGATACTATGGTGATCAGGAACCTTCCTGATGTGCATGCATTCATTCATTTTCGTATAAAAGGGTTCACCGGTTATCTTCGCTTTGAAAATCTAAATACCGTTAGCACGAAAGGCGGTTTTGGTTTTCTTAACAATAATTTTGCAGCTCCGCATTATCCAACACCGGGAATGATGATGCGGTTTGGTATACAGTGGTGGTTTGTGAACTAAGGCCTTATCCCTCTGCCAAACCAGTTGTTTGCAACCTTATCCATATCTTTTTGTAACTTTGTATAGTGAAAAAGATCCTCCTTTCCATAGTGACGATACTGTATATGGGGATGTCATCGGGCATTGCAATGGACGTGCATTATTGCATGGGAAAAATGGCGGGAGTGGATTTTTATACAACCAGCAATGACAAATGCAGCCGTTGTGGAATGAAAGAAAAAAAAGGGGGCTGCTGCAATGATGAACATAAATTTTATAAGCTCAGCGATTCACATAAGAATGTTGTAAATAACCTCCACTTTTATACAGGAGATATTTGCATCATTGATAATTCTTCCATGTTGAACCGGCAACCCGGCATTTACGAACCGGTTATTGTTAACAGTGATCATGCACCCCCGGGCGATACCGGGCCTTCCCTTTGCATCATGAATTGTGTTTTCAGGATTTAATATTTTGAAATGTTTTTATTTCATCAATGGCCGCCTGTTGATGTAAATGTATTTATTACTACTTCATCATCAAATATCAGAACAATGAAAACATTATTGATCATTACAGCATTTATATTCGGTTCACCTGCGCTGGTTTTTGCCCAAACTGGATTGCAAAAAGAAAGCATTAAAGTTTGGGGAAACTGTGGCATGTGCAAGAAAAAGATAGAAAAAGCAGCTAAATCGGCAGGAGCTAAAACAGCCACCTGGAGTGAAGAAACCAATGTATTGAAAGTTGTGTATGAACCTGCAAAAACTTCATCAACAGCAATTCAACAGGCGATTGCAAAAGCCGGGTATGATACACAGGATTTTACAGCCGATAATACTGCTTATGGAAAATTGCCGGCTTGTTGTCACTACGATCGGAAAGGAACAGACAGTTCAACCACATCTCAACATTAAAAAATACTATGAAAAAGTTAGCAATCATAATAGCGGTATTGTTTTCGTTGAGCAGCTATGCCCAGGTAACAAAAGTTACCATACAGGCAAGCGGACTTACCTGCAGCATGTGCAGTAACGCCATCAATAAAGCACTTAAATCAGTTGAATATGTTGATAAGGTGTATGCCAATATTAAAAATTCCAGTTTTGATATTTCATTCAAGCCGGGAGCAGCTGTGAATTTCGATCAGTTGAAAAAGAAAGTGGTAGATGCCGGATTTTCTGTGGCTAAATTCAATGTCACCATGCAGTTTAATGATGTAACCATAGAGCCGGATACGCATGTAAATGTTGGTGGAATGATGATGCACTTTATCAATGTGAAAAACAAAACGCTTTCGGGCGAACAAACCATCCAGGTGCTGGATAAAGGATATGTTTCTGCAAAGGCATTTAAAAAAAATGCGGCATATACTAAAATGGAATGTTATAAAACCGGTGTTGCCGGAAGCTGCTGTACCAAAAAAGGAATGGCAGAAGGAACAAGAGTGTACCATGTTACTATATCATAATCGTGAAACCTGAAATGTGAAGAAGCCTTGGTTAATGGTATTATGAATTTATTCCTGTCAGGTAGCACTTCTCATATTTTACTCAATAAAAATGAAAATAGCGCTATACATAAGTGCAATACTGATAGGCAATACTGCATTATCACAGGAACTTTTTACTTATACAGAACCGGCCAGTAATATGGCTACAAAAAGTATTGGGTTCAGGGCTAATAACCGGTTAATGCGCCAACAAAGTTCCGATAGGTATCATTATTATTTAAGCCCCGAGGTTATGTGGGGTGTTTCAAAAAAGTTCATGTTGCATGCAGAAGGATTTTTCAGCAACAGCAGTAATAGATTGGATGCAGAGGGGGCAGGCATATATATTAAATACCGTTTTTATACCCAGGATGAAGTGCACAATCATTTTCGGTTAGCGGCGACAGGGAGGTTGTCTTATAATAAAAATAATTATAACGTTGCTTCTATAAATTTAAACGGGGATAACAGCGGTTATGAATGGGGGGTCATCGCTACAAAGCTGGTTAATAAGATCGCCCTTTCAGCAGGGACATCTTATATCTATCGCTTTAATAATGGTTCAAAGGATGGGTTATCATCTTCCGATAAACATATCAGCGCTATTGCTTACAGCCTCTCGTTTGGAAAATTGTTCCTGCCCGTTGAATATATAAACTATCAGCAGGTAAATATGAATGGGATGCTTGAATTGCTCGGGCAAACAAACCTTGATGTGAAAAGTTCTGTCATTGATATCGCTCCATCTGTACAATTTATTTTTCTCAGCAGGATGCGGCTTGATCTTGGGTATCGTTTCCCGCTTGTAAACGATTTTCGCGAAGATGCTACAGAAGGTTTCTTGCTAAGATTTGAATACACCATCTTTAATGCATTTAAATAATGAGTATAGCAACAGGGATATGGGCATTTATAAAAAAAATGCTGCGTGCCATTTTCAGCAGGAAGAAAGACTGTTGTGATTGATAATTATGCTTCACCGGAAATACCTGCAACCAATTTATCAAGATTTTTTTCCTGGAAGAACAACCTGCAAACAGATGTGGCTTCTTCCAGTAACCGGTCGAGCAATCTTGAATCACTTCCAAAAAAACTACCACTTTTGTTGAGGGCTGTCTGGTAAGCGAGGTTTTCTGTTTGCTGCAATGCTTCTGTAATTGCAAGCAACCGAAGTCCATTGTCTTTTATGGTGCCGAGTCTTGCGATCAGCCAGCTGAGCGACAGAAAATATTTCTGTTCCAGCTGCAGTACGAATGTATGGTCGCCTCTTTCGGGTAATTTATTAAACGGAGAATTTACGATCTCGGGAGTAATGTACTTGTCTGTATTAAAATCAACAATCCGGTCATCGCTTAGCTGGATTAAACCCTGTAATGCCTGCGGGTAAATGCTTAACCATCTCAATGCTCTTCGCATTTCATGTACCTGCGATTCCAGATCGAAAAATACTTTTCCCATTCCAGACCATTTCTTATTGATATCTTTTATGGCATCTTTATAGAACGATGATATTCCTTTTACTTCTTTCTCCGGTTCCAGCCAATCCATTTTATGTAAGTTCTTCCGGATCTTTTTTATCCGCACTGCATGTTCACCGATCCATTTTTTTTCAACCAGCAATTCATTCAAATGTTGAGTCTTTTCACGGGCCTGCGCCTGCAGGTAAGAAATCACTGTAGTTGGAATAGCAGGATGACCCGAAAGATCCTTTGCCATATTATCGTAATAATCAATTGCACCCAATGCATCTTCCACGAGTTTAAAATGTTCCTTTAGTTTGCCAAACTTTTTTTCATTATGTAAACCCGCATATATTTTCGCAAGTCCTTCCAGCATGAATAATGTAGTACGGGCATTATTGGTATAAAGCCACAAAGCGGGATTATGATCACCGGCTGATTGCTGGAACAGGTTTTCCAACTGTACGAGATAATGTTCAAAACGTGTATTGCCGTTCATGTGTATGTATTCTGGAAGCGATCAATCTTTTTCGAAGTAAGCAACGTTACCACCAACCCATGTTTTATCTTTATTATACCGGGTACCGATCATTTTTCCTTTACTAAGCCTTGCAAGGTTATGCACCGCAACTGGTTTTGGCCACCCGTCTTTCCAGAAATAGAACAATCTTATTTCTGCTTTAGCGGGCTCATCCATCGTTTGTATCACCGGTGCATAATTTACTTTCCGTTGCAGGATCCAGTTCTCGGGATCTTTGATATTATCAATATCTTCCTGCCTGATATCAATTACGACTCCCATTCCTGCAAAAGAGAACAATGGTTTTAATACATATTTATCCAATGGCAACGGTTCTTTTACATCATTGAGAAAAAAAGTTTCCGGAACATATGGGTTGTTAATGAAAGGTAAAGTGAATTTGCTGATGCGGTAAAACCAGTTTGGGTGTGGAACCCATTCCACTTCATATGGTTTTGTAAGATCAATAATATTTTCAAGACCTTCCTGTTGTTGCAGGTCATCAAAAATAAGCCGGTTATATATCCGTTTGATCAACATTTTTTCGCCATCCTTATTATAATAGAGTTTATTTCCTTCGGCAATTAATTTGGTAAGGCATACGGGTTGAATGCCCAATAATGTTTGCGTGCAATAAAAATCAATCCTTGTCTTTTGTTTTTCCGGGAATATCTCGAGCAATATCACATTGGCAGGATCATGATCTCCCACAATGATATCTTTCAGCAACTGAACATAGGAGTCAAAATTGTAGCCATTCAGGTAAGAATCGTAATTGGAAGGAACATGTGCGTATTCACGGGTAATCTCGCTATGAAATGCCTGCCATCCATATAGCGTAGGAAAGCCCTGCATCTCTATCAGCTGCGGCTCCAGTTCACCGGCAGCATTTTCACAAACACCAAAATCAAATACGATCATTTGTGAATGATCATTTTCATTCGGCACATGCAGGTTGGAAGGAATACTACGCTGTGTGAGCGCCTTAAAATTGGGAGCCGTTATTACACTGATGATATCTTCGCATGCATCCAGCATTTTATGTTTAAATGCTTTTGGTACAAATACCGGTGTTTCAGCATTGCGAAATTCCAGCGCACCAGGTGCCAGCGCTTCAATTTGCTGCATATATGCTGCATACTTTTCTCCTGTAAAATTTGTATTGAACTGCTCTCTTAATGTCTTTACCATTGGCTGATCATTATAAACTGGTGAGGAAGTTAAAAATAATCATATTTGAGCATATCCGTATGTTGACGACGAGCGCATAAATATGCAACACTAAAAAATGCTGCGGTTATACGTTAAGTATGGAGGATGAACTTATACTTCTGCCAACTGGAGTTGAGTGATCGAGGCATGCAGGAAATTGGGAAGTACATGGGAATAGGTATTCATGATCTTATCCGGATCGTCGAGCTGGTTAATCATGGAAACCCATTTAGCTTCACCATGATTTTCTATTACAGTTTTTTTCTTTTCTTCCGTTTGGAGATGGCGTGACATACCCAGTGCATCTGCTTCGGGATGGAACTGGGTGCCGATCATATTTTCATCAAAACGAATGGCCATGATGGCTCTTTCCAATGCTACATGGGGCCTTGCTTTTTCGATCGTAAGAATGGTTGCGCCCATTTCTTTCAGCTTGTTGTGATTGGGTTCCACCACCTGGAAATCGCGGCTGTCAACAACATAAAACGGGTCACCCAGGCCATCAAAAATAGGCTCTGTTGCTGCTTTGTCGGTAAGATGAACGGGAAATACGCCGAAGGCAGTGCTCTTTCGATTGGTTACCCTGGCAACTTTAAGGTGCCGGCATACCAACTGGAAGGAGTGGCAGATAAAGAAGACATTCTTTTTAGCAACATTCGCCGGGTTGTCATTGTATTTCATTATTTTCTCCAGCCAGTCAAAATATACTTCCTCCCATTCACTGCCTTCACTGCTGAGTGGGCTACCCGGGCCACCACTGGAGATATAGATATCATAGTCGAGGTCCGGCACCTGTTTAAGAAGCCTTACTTCGAATTCATCGAAACTTAGATCAATATTGTTGATTTCACCGAACTGGTTGAGAATCTCGCGGATACAACGCATGCCCTGGTTAGCAATACCTTCATATAGATCGAGGATCGCGACTTTGACCTTTTTCGTGTCCCTTATCATAGAGCTAAAATAATAATTTTTTAATGAACGCTTCATGTACAATTGACGCATTTTATATACAGGCTGTTAAAAATAACTGTTGTGTTTCCCACGAAGCTGTTTATAAACGGGTTTAGATCATTCTTTACTACCTTTGCCCCCTTATTATGAAGACGAAAACGCTCAAAAAAGACAAAGTAAACATCATCACACTTGGCTGTAGCAAAAATATGGTTGATAGTGAGGTATTGAGCGGACAACTAATTGCAAATGAGATAGATGCGGTTCATGAAAATAAAAAAAGAGATCATAATATAGTTATTATCAATACCTGTGGTTTTATTGAAAAAGCGAAAGAAGAAAGCATTAACACCATCCTCCACAATGTGGAACTGAAAAAGAAGGGCAAACTGGATAAGGTTTTTGTGACCGGTTGCCTCAGTGAGCGGTACAAATCCAACCTCGAACAGGAGATTCCTGAAGTGGATGCTTATTTCGGTACCATGGAACTTCCCCAGATACTCAAAAAATTTGAAGCCGATTATAAAGGAGAATTGATTGGCGAACGGATGTTGAGCACACCACAGCATTATGCATATATGAAGATCAGCGAAGGCTGCAACCGCACCTGTTCTTTTTGTGCGATACCCCTGATGCGGGGCAAACATGCCAGCCGGTCAATAGAATCGCTGGTGGATGAAGCAAAAAAACTAGTGCAGCGAGGGGTGAAAGAGATTATGCTGATTGCACAGGAACTGACTTATTACGGATTGGATATTTATAAAAACAGGGAACTTCCCCGCTTGCTTCATGCATTGGCAGATGTGGATGGGCTGGAATGGATACGCTTGCATTATGCATATCCATCTAAATTTCCTCTTGAGATTATAGATGCGATGAAAGAGAGAGAAAATATCTGTAATTATCTCGATATACCATTGCAACATGCCTCCAATAATATGCTCAAGGCAATGAAGCGACAGATCACGAGAGAAGAAATGGAAGATCTGATAGGAGAGATACGGAATAAAATACCCAATATTTGTTTACGCACAACTTTAATTGCGGGTTTTCCTGGCGAGACAAGAGATGATGTCGAGGAATTGAAAGCATTCCTTACAAAAATGCGTTTCGACCGGGTTGGGATATTTACATACAGTCATGAAGAGCAGACAACCGCTTATGAACTGGAAGATGATGTGCCTGCTGAAGAGAAAGAAGCAAGAGCGCAGGAAATAATGGAATTGCAACAGGAGATCAGCCTGGAAAAAAACCAGGAAAAACTCGGAAAAACATTCAAGGTACTGGTAGATAAACGAGAGGCAGGCCGTTATATCGGCCGTACTGAATTCGACAGTGTGGAAGTAGATAATGAAGTAATCATCAACAGCAATAAAAAACTTCCCATCGGAGTATTTGTGAAGGTAACAATCACGAAGGCTTTTGATTATGATTTGGAAGGAAACTGTGAGCTATGAGCCAATAGCTATCAGCTCAGGCTAAATCAGGAATTGTAAGTCTTCTATTTTCTGTGAAGGAATGTTGATATTTGTCCGAACTTAAACTCAAAACTGACAGCCCGAAGCTTATAGCTAAATATGCCTTCATTCACTCCAACATATCTCCCCTACAACAGCACTCATTCATTTACAAAGATCATCACTGACTATTTAGCAGGAGAAGGATCACTGCGGGAATTTTATAAACATACACCCGATGTAAAAGGTGTGCAGGAAGCTATTGAGCAACGAAAAAAGTATTCTACTAACCGCATATTGCTGGTAACAGAAATTGGTAAACAATATCAAGGAGTTGATACACATCAAAAAATAAGAGATAATATTACTGCACTCGCCGATGAAAATACTTTCACCGTATGTACGGCACATCAGCCAAATATCTTTACCGGTCATTTATATTTTATATACAAGATCGTGCATGCGATCCGACTGGCAGATGAATTGAATGATTCCGTGAGAGGTTGCCGTTTTGTACCGGTATATTATATGGGCAGTGAAGATGCCGATCTTGAAGAACTGGGAGAGGTGGTGATCAATGGAAAAAAATATGAATGGAAGACCAGCCAGAAAGGCGCCGTAGGCAGAATGAAAATTGATAAGCCTTTTTTAAAAATAATTGATGCGATTGACGGGCAATTATCTGTTGAACCTTTTGGAAAGGAGATCGTTTCCATCATCCGCGAAACATATACAGAAGGCCGTACCATTGAACACGCAACTTTTGAACTGGTGAACCGCCTTTTCGGAAAATATGGATTGCTGGTTTTTCTTCCCGATAATCCTGCATTCAAAAACGAATTTAACAGTATTAATCAAAAAGAACTCAGGGAACAGTTCTCCCATAAACTGGTAAAAGAAACCATTGCCGCACTGCCGGAAGAATATAAAGTACAGGCGGCAGGGAGGGAAATTAATTTATTTTATTTAAAAGATGATACCAGAGAACGAATTGAATCAACTGTAAAAGGTTTTGCTGTTGCCAATACGTTGATTCGTTTTACAAAGGATGAAATATGTGAAGAACTGGTGCAGCATCCCGAACGTTTTAGCCCCAACGTTATATTGAGGCCGGTATTCCAGGAAATGATCCTGCCGAATATCATATTTGTGGGTGGTGGCGGAGAACTGGCTTATTGGCTGGAACTAAAAAAAGTCTTTGAAGCAGTAAAGGTTCCTTATCCCGTATTGATATTGCGGAACTCATTTATGGTCATTAATACAAAGACGAAAGCCTTACTGGATAAGCTCAGGCTTGATATTCCCGATATTTTTCTTCCACTGGAAGAATTACAGGAGCGATTGGTAAAAAGAGAAAGCAACCTGCAGCTTCATCTGGATAAAGAAAAGGAATCCCTTACTCAATTATATAGTGTCATTCAACAACCCGCTATTGCGATTGATATAACTCTTACCAAACATGTGGAAGCGTTAAAAGTATCTGCCCTGAAACGGATTGAAGATCTTGAAAAGAAAATGCTCAAGGCCGAAAAGAAAAAGTTTGATGCGCAGCTTCGCCAGCTTCAAAAACTAAAGAATATATTATTCCCCGGCAATGCACTACAGGAAAGAATAGATAACCTCCTCCCGTTTTATGCTCAATGGGGGCCTGTTTTCATTGACGCCATTTACGATAATTCAAAAGGCGTGGATGGTGAGTTCTGTGTGCTCGTTGAAGCGTAATGGTCACTTAGAAATTTATAATTCCTGTCGTTATGGATGAAATACAAAACATATTATGGTTATCAAAACCTGAGAAACATAATTATCCTGCAGCACGCTCTTATCTTGGGTTAATGCAAAAAAAAAATATTGCAGATAAAATTGTGGCCAGGTTGAAAGAATCCCCGGTAGAAAATTTTAAAGCAAAAGATATATTCAGGGCTTCATCTCTTTCACTCTTGGGTGTAAGTAATTCACATGTGAACAGGGACCGGGAAAAAATTGTAAATGGAATAAGACTTTCACCTATCCTGTTGGTACGAGACCCTGTAAACGGCAAAGTTATCATTGCCGACGGGTATCATAGATTATGTGCCGTGTATTCCTTTAATGAGGATGCGGTGATTCCCTGTAAAATTGTATAGTATATTTTTATGAAACCGGCGACTTCCGGATTTTGCATTGACAAAAAAAGAATAAAATGAAATTTGATAATTACCTGCTCAGGCCATTGAATAACGGCGATGTGGAGCCGTATTTTAATCTTATTGAAAAAAACAGGAAGCGCCTCGAGGATTTCTTTGCAGGAACTGTTTCAAAAAACAAAACGATCAACGATACAAAGTCATTTATTGTGGAAGTGATTGAAAAGGCAGAAAAAAGAATTTCCTTTCCCTTTGTAATTGTGAATGAGAAAGCAGAGATGGTGGGATATATAGATATCAAGAACATTGACTGGAACATCCCAAAAGCGGAGATCGGGTATTTTATTGATCGTGATTATGAAGGAAAAGGGATCAGCCGGAAAGCGGTGTCAAAAATCCTGGAATATTGTTTCGATGTATTAAAACTGCGAAAGATCTTTCTCCGCACACATGAGGCAAATATTTCCAGCAGGAAGGTTGCCGAAAAAAATGGATTCGAAGTGGAAGGAATTATCCGAAGTGATTATAAGACAACCGATGGTACCGTTGTTGACCTGATGTATTATGGCCTTGTTAAACCCTGAGGTCTTTAGAACGCTTGGATTCCACTCATCAAAATTACATTGTCTCAACCCACACTGTTCTGCGTTTCATCTATATTTATCCTTCAAACAAGGATAATGAAAAGCGTATTATTTTTTCTTACTGTACTAAGCATTATAAGTTGTAATAATAAAAAAGAGCTGCAGGTCAATCAGCCCAATAAAGAATTGGCTGCAATGCTGGACCGGTATTATGATGAGCGTATGCAATTATTCCCGCTTGAAGCAACAGGTAATGGAGACAGCCGGTACAATGATCTGCTACCCGCAGATTTTACAGACAGCTATCGTGCAAAGCTGAACAATTTTTTTACCCGCTACAAAGATTCTATCAACCGTTTCGATCCTCAAACCTTGGATGACAATGATAAAAAAAGCTTCGATATATTTTCGTACGAGCTGAATACGGAACTCGAAGGATTGGCACTGGGATATATGGGAAGTACACAATTAAATGATTTCCGTTATTTCCCTTTCGACCAGTTCAACGGGGTTCCTTTGTTGATGGGACAGATGGGAAGCGGTTCCGGTAACCAACCTTTTAAAACAGTTGCAGATTATGACAACTGGATAAAACGAGCCACTGCCTTTTCTTCATGGACAGACAGTGCCATTGTATATTTTAGAAAAGGAATAGACAATGGTTGTGTTTTGCCCCGTGCCATTGTTATTAAAATGATTCCTCAAATGCAGGCGATGCTTACCGGTAGTGCAGAAAAAAGTTTGTTCTATGGCCCCATTAACCAATTCCCCCCCGAGTTCAATGATTCTGTTAAAAAGCGGCTAGCCGCTGCATATATTGATCTCATTAATCAGCAAATTGTTCCTTCTTATAAAAAGCTTGCTGATTTCTTTCAAACTGTTTATTTGCCAAAGGCACGAACTACTAGCGGTATAAATGCATTACCGGGTGGTGATAAATTATATTCCTTTCTGGTTAAATACTGGACAACCACGAATAAAAAGCCGGATGAAATATATCAAACGGGTTTGGCAGAAGTGAAACGCATCAGGGGGGAGATGGAAAAAATAAAGCAACAGGTACAATTCCAGGGCAGCCTCGATTCTTTTTTTAATTTTATGCGGACAGATAAGCGATTCATGCCGTATAAAACTGCGGATGATGTTTTAGCCGCATTTCACAAAGTACAGGTGACGATTGATCCCAACCTGAAAAAAATGTTCAACCTGGTTCCAAAAACGAAATTCGAGATCAGGCAAACAGAAGCTTTCAGGGCAGCAAGTGCGAGTATAGAATATTATCCCGGTCTGCCGGATGGCAGCAGGCCCGGCATTTTTTATGTGCCCATTTTAGATGCAACAAAATTCAATATAACCAGTGGAATGGAAAGTACTTTCTTACACGAGGCGATTCCCGGGCATCATTTCCAGATGAGCTTGCAGGCTGAAAACACTGCATTGCCAAAATTCCGAAGCTTCATCTGGTATGGAGCTTACGGCGAAGGCTATGCTTTGTATTGTGAAAGCCTTGGCAAAGAATTAGGATTGTATACAGATCCATACCAGCATATGGGTGCATTGGGTGATGAGATCCTTCGTGCTACAAGGCTTGTAGTGGATGTGGCAATGCATACCGGCAAGATGACAAGAGAAGAAGCCATTAAATACATGATGGAGAACCAGGCCATGAGTGAAGAAGGCGCAATCGCAGAGATCGAACGCTATATGGTGTATCCTGCACAGGCGCTGAGTTATAAAACCGGTGCATTAAAGATCCGGGAGCTGAGAGATAAATACAGTAAACAACTTGGAAATAAGTTCAGCCTGCCGGCTTTTCATGAACAGTTGCTGAAAGACGGTTGCATGCCGCTCGATGTACTGGAAAAATCAATGGATGAATGGGCTAAAAAGCAGTGAGCTGTTAGGTAATGAGTTTGATTTCCCGGTAAAATAGAAGTATTACATTCATAAAAGAGCATTAGCATATCTTTCTTTCCGTTTCGCAACTCATAACTCTCAGCTCAAAGCTCGTATTTGGTATATAATTTTTTCAGCATCCTGTCCAATTTCCCCATTCTCAGTTGTCATGGGTTTTTCAAATTCAAAAAACTTCAAAATGAAAGCATTCTTATTATTATTCCGCGCCGATTATAAAGAAATTGCCGCGGCAACTCCGCAGGAAATGGAACCCAGGATGAAACAATGGATGGATTGGATAAATAGTATTGCTGCACAAAATAAACTGGCAGCCGGAGGCAATCATCTCAGTTCTACCGGCAAAGTGGTGAAAAAGAAAAAAGTCACAGACGGTCCTTATGCCGAGATCAAAGAATCCATACTTGGATATATTATTATAAATGAATCATCTTATGAGGAAGCAGTAGCATGGGCACAGGCTTGTCCCATTTTGGAAGGCGAAGGAAATTCGGTAGAGGTTCGGGAGATAGCTACGAATAAAATTTGATACCCGGTGGTGTGGCAACAGTTAAAAAAAGCCCTGCTGTTTTTGCAGCAGAGCTAAAATATATTATTCAGACTTGTAGCAACAGCTACTTCATAAATCTGATCTTCTGTATCTCTCCTCCATAAACAACTTGGAGTACATATACTCCATGGGGAAGTTGGCTGGATGGAATTTTAAGAGACGATTCCGTATTGCTGTATTTGTTATTATAAACGATCCTGCCGCTTACATCAGTAATATATATATTGACGTCGCCTTGCACTCCTGTTAAAAAAATATTTATATCGTTGATAACAGGGTTTGTGATAAGATGCGCATCCCAGGCCTGTTCTTTTGTTTGCAAAGTAATGATCTTGCTATAGTTCGTCTTGCCATCATTATCAGTAGAGCGCAGGCGGTAATAAATAATTTTCTGCATATTTTTTAAAATCCCTGCATCCGTAAACGTGTAATCGTGCCTGTTGGTAGAAGTACCGGCAGCTCCAACTACCCCGATATTTTCAAAGTGACTTCCATCGAAACTTCTTTGTATAGTGAAGTCGCGGGTATTGGATTCCTGCAATGTGTACCAATTCAATAATGCATCATCAACACGTGCAATTACTGTAAATCCTCCCAATGCTAATGGTAGCGGCAGGAAGTTTCCATCAACAGCATAGAGGTCTCTTGCAACAGGGTCATCCCCGTTTGTTGCGCCGAATACTACCTTATTGTTTACGATGAAAGGAGATACATCAGGATCAGAACCATTAATATCAGTAATAATATCAGCCACCATAGTAGTGTTTGCGGAACTGCCATCTGTTTTCCATAGTTCATTTCCATGTGTTCCGTCATTGGCTGCAAAAAAGAAAGTAGAAGCGGTATACAGGTAAGAAATATTTGAAAGATCAATGCCATCCAGTTCACCGGAGTAAATATCTTTTACAATATGGGTGTTGGCAATTGTACCATCAGACACCCACAATTCATTTCCTTCTGTCATGGTTGTTGCCATAAAGAAAAATTTATTTCCCTGGAACAAAACCTGTGTTAAAGGAAAACTTGTATACGAATAAGGAGGGAAGAGAAACGGCGGATTTGTTTCAAAACTTTTAAACAGCGTTGTACCGGCAGGTGTACCATCTGATTGCCATATCTCGTAACGGGTACCAATTAAATTCGTGGAAGAAAAAAAGAATTTATTTCCAACGATCACAGAAGATGCGACAAAATCCAAAGAACCGAGTGGCCCGGGTTCAATATTTTTTATAAGGATGGTATTTGCTTCCGTACCATCTGTGCCCCATAGTTCTTCCCCGTTGGTACCATCATCGGCAGTAAAAAAAGCGTGACCATTGAAGTTAAAATAGAATGTTGCACCAAATAACGGCGCACTGCCGGGAGCGCCGGGATGGATGTCTTTCAGAATGGTTGTACCCCCTGCTGTACCATTTGTCTTCCATGTTTCAATTCCATGCGATCCATCATTGGCAGAGAACAATACCATATTGCTGAATGGTTGAAAAAATTGTACCGCTGAAGAATCCGGACCCGGGTTGATGTCCTTTAATAAAATCGTTCCTGCATCAGTTCCGTCTGATCTCCATAATTCCACACCGGATGAAGGCGTGCGTGCCATGAATAAAAGATAGCCGCCTGCAGAAAACAAGTGATAAGCATCCTGGTAATTGCTGCCGTTTGGCCCGGTCACAATATCTTTCACAAAACTTGTTCCGCCGGGAGTACCGTCGGTTCGCCAGAGCTCACGTCCCTGTGTAGGGGTTTCCGCAGTGAAATAGACAAAGCCATTCAGTATTGCAGACTCAGCTGGATTGGAACCTGTTGGTCCTGTTACAATATCCGATAAAAGGGTAGTTCCTGCCGGTGTTCCATCAGTGATATATAATTCTGTTCCCGTGGCAGCAGTATTTCCTGCAAAAATAAATTTACCATCAAAGAACCCTTTACTTCCGATGGGGGAAACATATGTAATGGTTGGCGACAATTCAATAGTTCCTGCCAGCGTACCGTTAGTAGCCCAAAGATGCTGATCTATTGCTGATACGAACACCGATTTGGCGGTAGTAAGTGGCTGAGTGAATTGCAGGCTTTTATTTGAATTGATCTGGGTAACCTGTGCTGCAGCAACAAAACTTATCAATACCATAAGAAGGGTAAAGAGTATTTTATTTTTCATAACCTTAATTTTTTAAATGAACACTAAGGTGGCCATAGATATGCAACGCTTGTGGCTATGAAGTAGGAAGAGGGACTGGGTAGTTTAGAAGGGAGTATGGAAATTTACAGCTTTTTCCGACAAATCGGGCATATAATTCCAGCATTCGCAATCACACCCCTTGAAAGTCGTTTTTGCACATTTTCTTTCCCGGTGAGAGTGTGTATGTTTGTATCATCATTATTCAAACAATAAAATATACACAATGGAAACAGCATCTAAAGCAGCCATTACAGTCGAAACTATTACCAATGTACCCATAGCAAAAGCATGGGAAGTATTTACAGATCCAAAGCATGTTACGCAATGGTGCCAGGCATCTGATGACTGGCATGCACCTTATGCCGATAATGACCTCAGGGTAGGAGGCCAGTTCAAAACGACGATGGCTGCAAAAGACGGCAGCTTTAGTTTTGATTTCGGAGGAACATATAGCAGGGTAGACGAGCACAAAGCAATTGAATACACTATGGGTGATGGAAGAAAAGTGCAGGTATATTTTACTGATCTTGGCAATGCAACCAAAGTAGTTGAAACTTTTGACCCTGAAGATACCAACCCCGTAGAAATGCAACGGGGAGGATGGCAGGCTATTCTTGATAATTACAAAAAATATGCAGAAGGCCAGTTATGAGTGAAGACTTATGAATTATGAGTGAACTTACCCGGTAATTCATAATTTAAATCAATTCTTCTTCTTCTTCTTCTTTCCCAGTTTATCATATAATGCAACTACCAGCCTGCGTGGCAGAAGTCGTATAAAAAAAGCAGTTGCAGATGAAAAGAATCCGGGTACAATCATCATTTTGCCACGCAATGTTTTTCGAACGGCAATTTCGCCTACTTTTTTGGGAGAAACAGCCATAAGGCTACCGAATTTGCCAAGAGATCTTTTTGTGTCTTCGATAACCTGCGGCTTTGTAAATACAGGGCCAGGTGCTAGACAACTTACGCTGATATCCTTATCTCTTAACTCGTATCGCAATGAATAGCTGAAAAAGATCACGGCAGATTTTGTAGCGGAATACATGTTCTTAATAGTTATTGGCGCAAAACCCGCCATGCTCGCAACGTTCAGAATATAGGAAGGCGCAGATTCTTCGAGCAAGGGCTGTAATGTGAGTGATAATGCCATTGCACTTTCAATATTCAGTCTTACCATATACCGCAATGAATCCAGCGGAAGATCCGGGTAATCATTTGTTCCTCCCATGCCCGCAACATTGCAAAGCATTTTTAAATGTATATCATGTTGCCGGCACCATTTCACAATAGAATCCGCTGTCGTTTCTTTTTCAAGATCGAGCTTTAAAAATTCTACATGGATATGGTAGGCATTTCCGAGTTTGTTCTTAGCAGCAATAAGACTATCTGTATGACGGGCAATTAATATTAAGTTGTAGTTGCGTTTTGCCAACGCTTCTGCAATTGCATAACCAATTCCTTTGCTGCCCCCGGCAACGAGTGCATAATAACTGGTATTTGAGATGGAACTACTATCCTGTGAAAAAAGAGGATTTAAAAACAAACAACCTGCAAATAGAATAATTATTTTTTTTCGAAACAAGCAATAAATGTTCAGGCAGGTTAATGGCATTTGATAATTCTGATTACGGTACTACAAACAACAATGTTGCCAAAACCTTCCTATATAAATGAAATGCCCCCGCAAGTGGGGGCACTCTTACATTGTTTATGGACTCAGCTTTTATTTAAAATCTGCATCGGTAACCCCTTCGTTCAGTTTAATATCACTTGCATTCATCTGGAATTCCTGTTCACCTGCAGTTTGTGTGATAGTGTACGGTAACATCAGGTTACCTACTTTTTTATAATTGGAATAATCAACAGTAACGGGTACTTCCGTATCTCCCTCTTTTTCGGTGCTTTCTTCCCGGAGCAGAAAATTGGTTTTGGTTGAATAATATTCAACCACAGTTTTACCACTTGGTTTTACCACTTTTAATTTGTAGGCATCTTCGTCACCTATTTTAGCGATGCCGAGATAATCCGTTTTAAAGTCGGCACTGATATAATACAATTGTGGTATTACACCTTTATCATCGAGGGATTCTTTTACTTCTGTTTCATCCATGTTCTTGTTTTGCCCCATCTGTCCCTGGTATCCTTTCGTTCCATCAAACACGGATTTGAAAACAGTCATTTCACCCATCTTCATTTCAGTGAGGTGTTTATTAGGAGCAAGTTTAAGATCAACTCCATCAATCTTTCTGCCCATCATCTCCATTGACATGGTGGTTTTGATCGAGTTTATCTTTTTTACTTCATCTTTACCACCGATTGCTTTCAGATATCCATCTACAATTGCGAATGCCGAAATGGCTTCTGTATTTTTTTCAAGTTCTTTTGCTTTTGCATCTGCAGGTTTATCTTCAACTGGATTTGCATATTTGTCGTATTTTTTGATGGGATAGCCAAGCCTTGTAAGATTGGGAAGTATTTTGGTACCATTGCCAACGATCACAATACGGCTGTTGTCTTTATCAAAATATTTTTTAGATGCCCTTTGAATATCAGAAACAGTTACGTTATTAATCTTCTGAAGGAAGGTGCGATAAAAATCTTTTGGAAGATTGTTGATGAGAATATTTGATGCATACGTTGCTGTATTTGCAGGATCCTCCATTTTTAATGCGAATGATCCATTGTATTTTGCTTTGGCAATAGCGAGCTCTTCATCAGTGATCTTTCCGTTGCGCATATTGTCAATCTCAGACACCATTTCGGCAATTGCACTATCGGCTTTTTCACTTCTTACCTGTGCGCTGCTGGAAAACTGTGTTTGAAAACGGCCGGTACCGATACTGGAATAACTTCCATAAGTAAAACCATGTTTTTCCCTCAGGTTCATGAACAGTTTACTTTCTGAACCGCCACCAAGGATCTGGTTTGCAACAAGCAGGGTATGATAGTCGGGGTTGCTCATCGGGTTATTGATCAGGTTGGTTACCCTGATTTCACCCTGTACAGCACTGGGAAGATCCACGAAATCAATTTCAGTTCCTTTTACGTTGTCCGTATTTGGAATATTAGGCAGACTTAATTTTTTCCCTTTCCAGGCACCAAAAGCTTTTGTTGCAAGTGCTTTGGCAGTTTCAGGTGTAATATCACCGACGAATGTCAGATAACTGCGGGAAGGAGAAAGATAATCCTTGTATGCCTGTTTGATATCATCGAGGTTAAGACCTTTGATGCTTTCCTCAGTTTCAAATTCTCCCATGGCAGTTGTTTTTCCATACGATAAGGCGCTTACAACCCTTCCTGAAATAGCAGCAGCACTTTTTTCACCTGCTTTTAAACCGGTTAATGCCTGTGTCCTCAGCTTATCAAATGACTCCTGCGGAAATGCAGGATATTGAATGGCTTCCGCCATCAGCATAAATGCTTTGTCAAAATAGCGGGTAAGGGCAGACGTAGAACCGCCACCGCTATTAAGGTTAATATCGGCACCTATCATGTCAACGGATTCATCAAATTTTGCTTTCGGTGTTTTAGTAGTTCCCTCGCTGAGCATTTGTCCCATAAGATTCATCACGCCGGCTTTTTTTCCTTCAAGCACCGGTCCGCGGTCGACGGTCAATGAGGCAGTTACACGCGGAAGTTTATGATTTTCTACCACAAGTACGGTCATGCCATTGGGCATATTGAAAATAACCGGGTCCTTGATGGTGATAACAGGTGCGGGTCCCGGTTTCGGTGGTTTGGTACGGTCAACTTGTGCAGCAGCATTCATCGCCAGTCCTGCACCGATGATCAAACATATAATCTTGTTCATTGTATTTTTTTATGCTTTGATTGAATGGTGAATTATTTTTTTGGCAGGTAGTACAATACCACACGCTGGTTTTTGTTCAGGTATTTTCTTACTGCATTCTGAATATCCTGGCGGGTGATCTTGTGTACTTCATCCAGTTCTTCGTTGATGTGATTGGTATTTTTGTTCTGGAAAATATATCCATCAGCAAGATTTTCTGCAACACCCAGCATTCTCGCATTCTTTCCAACGAAATCACTTTCATGCTGATTAAGTATTTTGGTGAATTCTGTTTCACTGATGAGTTCATTCTGCAGCTTAACAATTTCGTCTTCCATATCTTTTAACAATGAATCCAATGGATAAGGTCCACTGGGAAGTGCATACGTAATGTAAGCTCCATAATCTTCCAGCGTGTAATTAAAAGACCCAACCTGTAGAGAATTCTTTTTATCATCTACCATTTTCTTATACATTCTGCTGCTTGAGCCTGTACTCAACACATCGGAAGCAAGTTCCAATGCAAGAGATTCTTTACTTGTAATGCCGGGCGTGCGGTAAGCCATCATTACAGCAGGAATCTGGATATTTGGATCATAAGCTGTATCAATGATCTCATGGGTGATGGGTTCTTCCTGTACATTCACTTTTTCAACAGGCGCACCCGAAGCGATATCCGCAAAATAATCAGTTACGAGTTTCTTTGTTTTTTCAATATCAATATCTCCTGCAATTACCAGCGCCGCATTATTAGGTACATAATATTTTTTGTTGAAGGCAATGAATTCCTGGAGTGTTGCTGCATCCAGGTGCTCCATACTACCGATAGGAACCCAGTTGTATGGATGTTTGGTGAAAAGGCGCTTCATAACCTCTGTGAGGAAATTGCCATAAGGAGTGTTGTCAACCCGTAAACGTTTTTCTTCTTTAACCACTTCGTTCTGTGTTCTTACACCAATCTCGTTAATTACAGGGTGCATCATACGCTCACTTTCGAGCCATAAACCTGTTTCAAGTTGATTGGAAGGAAACACCTCGTAATAGAAAGTCCTGTCCTGTGTAGTGTTCGCATTGTTCTGGCCGCCATTGCTGCTCACGATTTTCATGAATTCCCCTCTCTTGATATTGTCACTTCCTTCAAAGAGCAAATGTTCGAAGAAGTGTGCAAAACCGGTACGATCAGGTTTTTCATTTTTGCTTCCCACATGATACATAACAGACACTGCTACAACAGGTGCTGTTTTATCCTGGTGCAATATTACATGCAGCCCGTTTTTAAGATCATATTCAGTAAAGGCAACCTTTTGGGCACTCGCCGCAGTAACACTGAATAGAAATAAGAATCCAAGGTTAAATTTCAACATATATTTTGGTTTGTATTGTTTGTAAAAATATACACAAATAGGGCTCGGCTGAAGAAAATGCTGAATTATTAGATAAGCGGTGGTCGTATTTCACCAGTGGTACGAAAAGGGATAAAATAATGAGTTTTTTCCATTCAACTCTCCATATTCCTGGCCATATCAAGCACTTTCTTTTCCAGTTCTTTTTTATAATCGGCCAGCCTGCCTGATATTTTTTTATCATTTGTTCCAATAATCTGCGCTGCAAGTATCCCGGCATTTTTTGCCCCATTTAGGGCAATTGTTGCCACGGGAACGCCTGTAGGCATTTGCAGGATTGAAAATACCGAATCCCATCCATCCATTGAATTGGATGATTTTACCGGTACACCTATCACCGGCAAAATGGTATAAGCAGCAACCATACCTGGTAAATGTGCAGCTCCGCCGGCTCCTGCAATTATTACTTTTATTCCTCTTGCTGCGGCTTCCTGTGCATAGGTTCTCATCCTGTCGGGTGTGCGATGTGCTGATACAATCGTCATCTCAAATGGAATTTCAAATTGTTCAAGCATTTCGGAAGCGCCTTTCATAATGTCGAGATCAGACTTACTTCCCATGATAATTCCAACAAGAGGATTCATTAGAAATTTTTTAAATGAGCCGCTAAAATAATAAATCAATTCGATTGAATCTTAAATAAATGGGGATGGCATAATTTTATGTTTTAATTGTGTTTAATGTACAACCATTATTTCCAGGTGCCTCTTGAAAAGAATAACTTGCAGCCTGTTTTTTTAACCGGTAAATAAACCAGTCGGATGAATGATCGCAAAGGAATGCAGGTTCTTATACAAATAGTTTTTGTATGTCTTTTTGTAACGGCCTGTAAATCGAAAAAAGTGCAGCCTCCTGTACCTAAAACGGATCCTCCTACCATCGTAGATGTAATAATCGCAAAGCAGCAACCTGTTTCAAATATTGTAGAAGCAAATGGTACCGTAGTGGCAAATGAATACCTCGAAATCCATCCCGAAGTAAGTGGCAGGTTAACATATTTAAATATCATTGAAGGAAGTTTCGTATCACAAGGTGCCGTATTGGCACGGATCAATGATGCAGATTTGAGAGCACAGGTTGCTAAAAGCAAAGTACAACTCGATCTTGCACAAAAAACGGTTGATCGCTATAAGATGTTGCTTGATGTGAGCGGAATTAACCAGAGTGATTATGATGTTGCCGTAAACCAGGTGAATGGATATAAAGCAGATATTGCCTATACACAGGCGCTGATAGATAAAACAGTCATTCGTGCACCCTTTAGTGGTATTATCGGTCTGCGGCAGGTAAGCCCGGGTGCATTGGTTACACCTGCATCCACATTGGCTACACTTCAACAGGTAACACAGGTGAAACTCGATTTCACCCTTCCTGAAAACTATGGGAATCTTATAAAAAAAGGTGACCTGGTAGATGTGGAAATTGATGCAGCTACGCAGCAAAGAGCGAAGGCAAAGATCATTGCAATAGAACCGGGTGCAAATGAAAATACAAGGAATCTTAAAGTACGTGCAGGTTTAATAGATTCCATTGCGAATCCCGGGGCCTTTGTAAAAGTAATTATTGACGCAGGCAAAGGACAAATGGCAATAGAAATTCCTACCAATTGTCTTATTCCCAATGACAAAAACAACCAGGTAATTATTGTAAAAGGAGGGAAAGCAAAATTTGTAGATGTAGTTACGGGCATGCGCCAGTCGAATGCAGTGGAAATTGTGAAAGGACTTGCAGAAGGAGATTCAGTAGTTGTATCGGGTGTGCTCTTTGCACGGCCGAACAGTAAGGTTAAAGTACGGGGAGTAAAAAAATTACAGGAACTCATCACCGGTGAAGCGCAAAATAAAACGGGCGGCGAGGCAAAATAATATTTAATAACGGACCAGTATACATGAATATTTCAGCGTTTTCACTCAAGCGGCCGGTATTTGCAACGGTATTGAACCTGATGATCATATTGTTTGGTGTAGTAGGGTACACTTTTCTTGCGATCCGTGATTATCCTGCCATTGATCCTGCAGTTGTTTCTGTAAGCACTTCATATACGGGCGCCAATCCTGATATCATAGAAAGCCAGATCACAGAGCCTTTGGAAAAACAGATCAATGGCATCCCCGGTATTAAAACGATCACTTCTTCCAGTTCTCTTGGTAACAGCAATATTTCAGTTGAATTTGAGCTCGGTGTTGACCTGGAGGCGGCAGCAAGTGATGTGAGAGATAAAGTGGGCCAGGCTGCACGACAATTGCCACAGGATATAGATGCACCACCGATTGTTACAAAATCGGATGCCAACAGTGATTTTATTTTAATTCTTGCTGTGCAAAGCCGTACAAAAGGATTACTCGAATTGAGTGATTATGCGGAAAATGTATTGCAACAGCAGTTTCAAACGATCAACCAGGTTAGTGCAGTAAATATATTCGGGCAGAAAAGGTATTCAATGCGCATCTGGCTGAATCCTGATAAGATGAATGCATTTGGGGTATCCTTTACCGATATGCGAAATGCGCTCAACAAAGAAAATATTGATCTGCCGCCGGGAAAAATATATGGAAACAATACAGAGCTTACCATTAAAACACTCGGACGGCTTACGTCGGAAAAGGAATTCAATGACCTTATTATACGCGAAGACAGTGCCGGTATCATACGGCTGGGAGATATTGCAAGGGTTGAAATTGGTCCCGAAAATCTTGAACAGAGCTGGAAATACAATGGTGTAAATGCGGTGGGACTTGCCATCATTCCCCAACCCGGCGCCAATAATATTGAAATTGCCAATGAATTTTATAAAAAACTCGAAGCAATCAAGAAATCCAACCGTTCGGATATTGAAATAAATGTACTTATTGATAACACCAAAATCATCCGTCAGTCCATCAGCGAAGTAGAAGAAACGATACTCATCGCATTCGGCTTCGTTGTATTGGTGATCTTTTTCTTTTTTCGCGACTGGCTGATCGCGATCAGGCCGCTTATAGATATTCCCGTTTCACTGGTAGCGACCTTTTTTATCATGTACATCTCGGGTTTTTCAATTAACATTCTCACTTTGCTTGGAATTGTTTTGGCGACAGGACTGGTGGTAGATGATGGCATCGTGGTAACTGAAAATATTTTCCGAAAACTTGAATCCGGGCTTCCTATTCAAAAGGCAGCACTGGAAGGCAGCAAAGAGATTTTCTTCGCGGTGATCTCCACTTCCATTACGCTGGCAATTGTGTTCCTGCCCGTGATATTTCTCGAAGGATTTATAGGAAGGCTTTTCAGGGAATTTGGAGTTACCCTTGCTGCTGCGGTTTTAATATCTGCACTTGTATCCCTAACTATAACGCCTGTACTAAACGTATTACTGAACCGAAAAAAAGCGGGGCATGGGAAATTCTATAGGATGACCGAGCCTTTCTTTTCAGGCATGGAAAAAGGATACGAACGCATGTTAAAAGCTTTTTTGAAAGTTAGGTGGGTTGCACTTATTATCATCGCAGTTTGTGCAGGAATGATCTGGGTCATCATGCACTCACTTAAAAGCGAAATTGCTCCTCTTGAAGACAGGAGTAGTGTACGGTTTACAATGACCGGCCCCGAAGGAACGAGTTATAACCGTATGCAACGCATTACAGATGATGTGTCCAATTACCTCTATGATTCTATTCCCGAAAGAGATTTTGTATTTACGCGTGCACCAACGGGGGCCATTAACAGTGCCGCGCCAAGACTGGCACTGGTACCACCAAAGGAAAGAACAAGAACGCAGACAGAAATTGCCAGTGACCTGAACCGCAAATTGAAACGGTTCAATGATGCAAAAATATTTGCTATTGAAGAGCAAACCATCTCGGTGGGATTGGGATCAAGAGGAAGTCTTCCCGTTCAGTTCGTATTGCAGAACCAGGACCTCGAAAAGCTAAAGGAAATGATCCCACGCTTTTTGGATGAAGCAAAAAAGGATAAAACATTTTCTAACGTTGACGTTAACCTGAAATTCAATAAACCCGAAGTGGCTTTAACGCTCGACAGGATGAAAATAAAAGATCTTGGCCTGTCATCAGAAGATGTGGTAGCAGCCATACAGGCTGCATTCAGCGGCGGGAGACTGGCATATTTTTTAACCGGGGGACACCAGTATTCTGTAATTGCACAGGTAGAGCGAAGCGACCGCGACAAACCCGGGGATATTTCGAAACTGTATGTACGTAACGATAAAGGCGATGCCATCCCTTTAAGTTCCGTAGTTAAACTGGAGGAGAGCAGCAGCCCGCCAAGCCTGTACCACTATAACCGTTATAAATCTGCCACCATATCTGCATCACTAGCTGAGGGATATACTATCGGTGATGGTATTAAAGCCATGCAGGCAATTTCTGCAAGACTGCTGGATGAAACTTACCAGACAGCACTTACAGGCCCTGCAAGGGATTATTCTGAAAGTTCTTCCAATATTATTTTCGCATTCGTATTGGCGCTGATATTGATTTACCTGGTGCTTGCAGCTCAATTTGAAAGTTTTGCAGACCCGCTCACTATCATGTTTACTGTTCCCCTTGCAATCGCAGGTGCCTTGCTGAGTCTTTTTATATTCGGACAAACACTGAATATTTTTTCCGAGATCGGTATGATCATGCTCATAGGCCTTGTTACCAAAAATGGAATCCTCATCGTTGAGTTTGCCAACCAGAAGCGGGAAACAGGAATGACAAAAATGGAAGCAGTTGTAAGTGCTTCCGCTCAAAGGTTGCGCCCGATCCTTATGACCAGCCTGGCTACTTCATTTGGTGCATTGCCCATTGCATTGAGCCTCGGAGCATCATCATCAAGCCGCGTACCACTTGGAATTGTAATTGTTGGGGGCCTTATTTTCTCTTTGATCCTTACATTGTTTGTAATTCCGGCGATGTATTCTTTTTTATCCGGGAAACGCAAGGTGAAGGATACTGAATTGTCGGAATAAGAAATAAGTAATTAGAAAGTAAAATAATTCAAAAGGATTTTAATGAAGAGAGTTGTTGTCATATTAAGTGTATTCATTTTTAACGGAATCGTTGCGAACGGGCAGACCATCCTGCACCTGCAGGATGCTGTAAACATCGCCTTGCAAAACAGCCTGGAAATACAACTGGCAAAGAACAGGATATCTGCAGACAGCATTTCGAATAATTATGGTATGGCAGGTGGACTACCACTCGTTACCGGTAGCCTGGCAGACAATGAGCAACTCACCAGCGTAAACCAGGAACTCAATAATGGCACAAAAATCCAGAGAAACAATGCAGCAGCAAATAATTTCGGTGTAAATATTACCGGTAGCATCCTGCTATATAATGGCGGGAGGGTGATTGCAACAAAAAAGAGACTGGCGGAACTGGAACTGCAGGGTCGTGACCTGCTGAATGCCCAGGTACAAAATATCCTCGCCGAGGTGATGGTGGGATATTATGATATTGTACGCCAACAAAATTATCTGCGAACGATTGATACATCTATAGCTGCATCGGGGAAACAGCTGGAGATCGTACAGGCAAGACAAAAGGCCGGGCTTGCCAATAATGCTGATCTGTTCCAGGCGCAAATAGACCTGAATGTACTGGAACAATCGAAACTGGCGCAACAACTGGTGATTGACCAGGCGAAAACTGAATTGTTGAGACTGCTTTACATGAAAGATGATTCCTCAATCATTATAACAGACAGCATCGTCGTGGATAGCACCCTTACCCTTGCAGCAATGCTTAGTGCGGTGAATAAAAATGCTGACCTGCTGTCGGCTGAAAGACAGGTAAAGATCAATGAATTTATCGTGAAAGAAACGATCGCTCAACGGTATCCTTCCATCAGGGCTACTACAGGTTATAACTTCAGCCGCAACCAGGCTGCTGCAGGTAATTTATTATTGAACCAGAGTTATGGTCCTACAATTGGTTTTTCAATAGGCATTCCCATTTACAATGGATCTGTTTACAGGCGGCAACAAAAAGTAGCGGAAATAGATGTAAGAAATGCAGTTATTCAAAAAGAAGTATTGCTTCGTGATTATAACGCACAAATCATAAAACAATACCAGGCATACAGCAATACCATCAACCAGATAGATACTGCGCAATCGAACTATCGTTTATCGAAACAATTACTCGATCTCGCTTTGTTGCGATTTCAATATAAGCAGGCTACCATCCTTGAAATAAAAAGTGCGCAGCAAAGTTTTGAAGAATCAGGATTTCGTTTGGTGAATTTGAAATTCGCGGCTAAGTCGGCAGAGATAGAATTAAAAAGACTGACGAACACATTAACTCCATAATTTTTTAAAATAAACTTTCGCAAAGTCGCCGGACTTTGGCAAAGTTTACTTCTTATCACTAATAACTTTCAGGCAGTGTTTAATCTTATTTGCTTTGTGCAATAGATCCTGTCTTTCATTACTGAGGATAGTGATATGTCCCATCTTTCGACCGGGCTTTGTTTGTGTTTTTCCATATATATGCACAAACACATTGTCCATTGCGAGTACATCCTGCAAGCCTTCATAAACCGGTTGCCCGGTATAGCCGGTTTCTCCAATGATATTTACCAGGGCAGAAGATAAAATGGATTCTGTATTTCCTAATGGATAGTCGAGCATGATCCGCCATAGCATATCAAACTGGCTGCAATAATTTGCTTCGATGGTATGATGGCCGCTGTTATGTACACGGGGAGCAATTTCGTTTACCAATACATTCCCCTCCATATCTGCAAACATTTCTACGGCGAATAAGCCGGGGCTTTCCAGTTTTTTAACCACGTTGAGTGAAATGGCTTCTGCTTTCCATAATATTTTTTCAGGAAGTTCTGCAGGAGAGAGCTGGTGACTTAATAAATTGAGATTAGGATCAAATACCATATCAATGGCGGGATAAAGGGCTGTTTCACCGGTATTGCTTACTGCAACAAGCATGGATATTTCCTGCCTGATATTCACTTTTTTTTCCAGCACTGCAGGGGCATCAAAACCTTTATCAAAATCTTCTTTGCTTTTTATTACCTGTACACCGCGACCATCATAACCACCACTTGCAAGTTTGTGTACCGCAGGCAGAAAACCTGCATGGGTCCTGAGTGCATCAAGGGATTCTGTTATGACAAAAGAACTTGTTGGTATTTGATGATGCTCGTAAAATTTTTTTTGGTGGATCTTGTTCTTAATGACTTTTAGTGCAGCGGGTTTGGGATATATTTTCACCCCTTCTGATTCCAGTTTTTCCAATGCCTCGATGTTTACGCTTTCTATTTCGATCGTGATTGCATCGAGTGATTTTCCAAAATGGTATACATCTTCATAACAGGTAATATCTCCTTTGCTGAAATGATGGCAAAGATGGGCAGCAGGTGCATCGGGATCATTTTCCATCAGGAAGGTTTCTACGGGGTAATTGGCAGCAGCCTGCAATAACATTCTTCCCAACTGACCACCTCCCAGGATTCCCACTTTTTTCATAGCACAAATATATAGAGGTTGGAGGGTTATAAAATTAGTGGTTTATAAGTTTAGGTAAATGATAGTTTATGGGTTTAAAGGTTTAGTTAAATATTATTTATGAATTTGTAAGTTAAGAAGGTTGGTATTTATAAGGTAGATGTTAAAGATTTTAGATGATACATCATACATCAGCCATCATACATCATACAGCAGCGATCATAGATTTTTTTTAGTATCTTTATGAACGATGATTCCCGATTATCCACATAAGATTTTTACTGACAGGCGCAGCAGCTACTCCCTGCTAATGATGGCTTTGGCAATGGATTCGAAGGCCTGATATCTCCTGCTGCGTTGCTTGCTGCCGTACAAGTGAGTGACACCTCTGAAGCCAGGCTTTGTACAACTGTCGAATAAAAAATAAAAACATCTTTTATGCCAACAACAACAATTTCTCCCGATGTGGTTAAAAATACGGTAACAGATTTTTTGCCATTAAACGGAACCGACTATGTAGAATTTTATGTCGGAAATGCCAAACAGGCTGCGCATTTTTATAAAACAGCATTCGGATTCCAGTCACTCGCTTATGCAGGTCCTGAAACAGGAATGATGGATAAAGTGAGTTACGTAATACGCCAGAACAAACTCACCTTTGTTTTGACAACACCATTGCGAATGAACAATGTAATTGCCGATCATATTTACAAACATGGCGATGGAGTGAAAGTGCTCGCACTGAAAGTAGACGATGCAACAGATGCATGGAAACAAACCACCAGCCGTGGCGGAAAAAGTTATATGGAACCTGTTACGCTGAAAGATGACGATGGAGAAGTAATATTGAGTGGTATTCATACTTATGGTGATACCGTGCATGTATTCGTTGAAAGAAAAAATTACCATGGTATTTTCATGCCGGGTTTCAGGAAATGGGAATCTGTCTATAATCCTCCGGGCTCCGGGTTACTCTATGTTGATCATTGTGTAGGAAATGTTGGCTGGAACCAGATGAATCCATGGGTAAAATTTTATGAAGATGTAATGGGCTTCCGGAACATTCTTTCATTCGATGATAAAGATATCTCTACAGAATATTCTGCATTGATGAGTAAGGTAATGAGCAATGGGAATGGTTTTGTAAAATTTCCTATCAATGAACCAGCAGAAGGAAAAAAGAAAAGCCAGGTAGAGGAATACCTCGAGTTTTATAATGGGGAAGGCGTGCAACATGTTGCCATCGCCACCGCTAATATTATTGAAACGGTTACGGATCTGCAACAACGGGGAGTAGAATTTTTGAAGATTCCGCCAAGCTATTATGAAAGTATTTTAGACAGGGTAGGTCATATTGATGAAGACCTTGCTCCGTTGCGTGAATTAGGTATTTTGATTGACCGGGATGATGAAGGTTACCTGCTCCAGATATTCAGTAAGCCTTTGGAAGACCGGCCAACACTTTTCTTCGAGATCATCCAGCGAAAGGGAGCAAAAAGTTTTGGGAAAGGAAACTTTAAAGCACTTTTTGAAGCACTGGAAAGAGAACAGGCTGCCAGGGGCAATTTGTAATCATTACTTGTGGATTAGTGGATTTCCAATGAATTGATAATGTTAATATTGCCGTTAATATAAATATTCAGCGGGTTTTTACGCTGCAGTTTTTGACATAATTTCTTAATTTTATTGGCTGAAACCGATATTAAATTATCCCGAATTATAGGTTAATGAAGGCCTCGATCCTTAAATCCAGCTGTATTCTTTTTGTCTGCATCCTTTTGGGACTGGCAGCACTATCACAAAACGCTTTTATTGGAGGGCAAAAACCTGCATTTAAAACTGCGGAGTTCATGAGCCGGATGGAGGATTCTGTAAAAAAACAGTTCGAACAACAAAAGCTTACCTGGCCCCCCCAATCTGTTTATATCCGTTCATTTAAATATGACCGTCAACTGGAAGTGTGGGTGAGGGGAAATGCCACTGAGCCGTATAAATTGTTCAAGACCTATAAAGTGTGTATGCAGAGTGGTACCATGGGGCCCAAAAGAATGGAAGGCGATTACCAGGTGCCCGAAGGTTTTTACCAGATAAATGAATTTAATCCCAACAGCAATTATCATCTTTCTCTTGGTTTGAATTATCCAAATGCTTCGGACCGGATATTAAGTGATTCCCTCAGACCCGGAAGTGCCATTTATATTCATGGCAATTGTGTATCCACCGGTTGCATAGCAATCAGTGATCTTCCCATTGAAGAGGTCTATATCATTGCTTCAAGTGCCAGGATGCAGGGACAGGAATTTATACCGGTGCATGTATTCCCTGTACGGTACAATGTAAAGAAGTCGTATGAATACCTTTTGTCAACCATCCGAGACAATGTTTACCTGCAGCAGTTCAATAAAAATATAAGGGAGGTTTTTGATTATTTTGAATTGAAGAAAGAACTCCCGATCATATTGGTGAACAGGAAGGGAGAATATGTTATAGACTGAATAAGCTGTTAGCAGATAGCTATGAGCTTGAGATTGATTTTTTACATAAAACAGTATTAAGTCTTTTATTTGCGAATATATCCTTCACGATTCACTATTCACGTTTCACGAATTCCTCATCAATACCTGCACCGTTTCCACCGTTTTTTGTTCCAATAATACCTGCTTGTTCCGGGTGAGTTGTGCAATCGTTTCTGCATCATAATGCCGGATGGTAAGAAGGGATAAATTCTTTTCGAGTTCCACATCAAATATTTCTGAAGCGGCCAATGCGAGCTGGTCTATTTTTTCTGCATGATCATCAAAGCTGCAAAGCAATGAAATGGCAGTATGCTGGGAGAGGTTTGGTTTTATTCTTATTTGATGAAAGAGTTGCTGCAATTGTTCTACCGGTTTGTCTTCCACGAAAGAAAAATCTTTTGATCTGAATTGAATGAGCACCTGTTTTTCTTTGTTTACAATGATAGGAGGTAGTTTTTTTACGGGTTCTTTGCTGATGATCGTTCCGGGCAATGAAGGATTGAGAAAACTTTTCACCTGCAATGGTATATTCTTATTCTGCAATGGCTTGATGGTTTTAGGATGGATCACCTGTGCGCCGTAGTATGCCATTTCGATCACTTCTGTAAAGCTCAATGAAGGAATGATGGCGGCAGCAGGATATTTTTTTGGGTCAGCACTCATTACTGCATCCACATCTTTCCAGATCGTTACCGACGCTGCGTTCATGATATTGGCGAATATGGCTGCAGTGAAATCACTTCCTTCACGGCCCAGTGTGGTGCTTTCATTTTCATCTGTTGCGCCGATGAATCCCTGTGTGAGTATCACATCATATTGTTCAAAGAGCGGGGCTACCGATGATTCGATCCTCTTTTTGGTAAAATTCCAGTCAATCGCAGCATCCCTGAAATTATCATCTGTGCGAAGGATATCTCTCACATCTATCCATTTTACCTTTAATTTTTGTTCAGCGAGATAATGATAGAGGATGGATGTGCTCAACAATTCGCCGCAACAAACCACCTGGTCGTAATAATAATCATAGTCCCTCACCGGTTTATCATGCAGCAGCCATTCGATCTCGGTAAAAAATTCTTTCAATTGGTTTTCGGCGGCCTGCCATTGTATAGCGACGAGATATTTAAGCGTATTCAAGTGAGCATCTTTTACCTGTTGAAAAAGCTGCAATGCATCCTCTTTTCTTCCTTCAAAAAAAGCTTCGGCTACTTTTTCAAGGGCATTGGTTGTTTTACCCATTGCTGAAATAACCAGGAGAAGTTTTTCTCTGCTTTCAGATTGAATGATATGTGCCGTATTCTTTATCCTGTCTATGCTATTGATGCTTGCACCGCCAAACTTGTAAACCTTCATAATATGTATGATGTATGATCTAAGATGTTTGATTTGAAAATATTAATACGCAATTGCCAGCTATTCATCAACTTTTAAACCCATAACTTCCTTACATTTGAACCGCAAATCTAACTTCGTTCATTGTAAACCGGAAATTGTTTTATGGTCATCAATAGAAAAATCCAGACACTGGATGAATTTACTATTCAGCAGATGAGGGACTTTCCCAAAGCTACAGGGGAGTTATCAGGCTTATTAAGGGATATTGGTCTTGCAGCCAAAAGGATCCATGTGGAAGTAAACAAAGCGGGTCTCGTAGACATACTAGGCGACGCAGGCACGATGAATGTGCAGGGCGAAGAGGTAAAGAAACTCGATGTATTTGCCAATAACCAGTTCATGGGGGTATTGAGGCATGGTATCAGTTGTGCGGGTATCGGCAGTGAAGAGATGGACGACATAGAAGTGTTTGATGATGAAGTAAGCAATAAATCAAAATACGTTTGCCTGTTCGATCCATTGGATGGAAGCAGTAATATAGATGTGAATGTTTCTATCGGTACAATATTCAGCGTGTTTCGCAGGGTTAGCGAATTGGGAAAGCCGGCAACAAGGGAAGATTTTCTGCAGCAGGGCAATAAGCAGGTGGCTGCAGGATATGTAATCTATGGATCATCCACCATGCTGGTATATGCTACACGCCGTGGAGTGAACGGGTTTACGCTCGACCAGTCTGTAGGTGAATTCACCCTGAGTCATCCCGATATACAATGCCCGGACACCGGGAAGATATATTCGGTGAATCACGGCAATTTTTTCCAGTATGAAGAAAAGGTAAAAAAATATATTACCGGTTGCCAGCAAAAAACAAAGGCTACCGGCGGACCATATACGCAAAGATATATTGGTAGCATGGTGGCTGATGTACACCGCAATCTTATAAAAGGCGGCATTTTTATGTATCCCGGTACAACCGATAAACCCAAAGGCAAACTGAGGCTCCTGTATGAATGCAATCCCTTTGCTTTTATTGTGGAGAAAGCAGGGGGGAAGGCCACCAATGGAAAAGAACGTATCCTGGACATTCAACCAACAGAAGTGCACCAGCGAACACCACTTTTTATTGGAAGTAAATTAATGATGGAAGAACTTGAAAGTACTGTCTAGGCTATTATAACTTCTCAGCAATCTTTAACAGTATTCAACCATATTCTGCATCTTTCACAAAGGCACACAATGCAAAAGACAATTATCTCTGTAAAAAACCTGGTTAAAAATTATGGCGAGTTCCAGGCAGTAAAATCCATTTCCTTTGATGTGTATGAGGGCGAGATATTTGGATTGCTCGGTCCCAATGGTGCAGGAAAATCAACAACCCTTGAGATCATCGAAACATTGCGGCAAAAAACCAGTGGCACTATAATAGTGGATGGGATTGACCTGGATAAAGATCCTGCAGCCATTAAAAAGATCATTGGCGTACAGTTACAGACCTCTGGTTTTTATCCTGGCATTAACCTGGTTGAATTGATACAGCTTTTCGGAGGTTTATACAATCGCACAGTGGATCCTATCGCATTGTTAAAAAAAGTAAACCTTGAAGACAAGGCAAAGAACAAGGCCAAACAACTCAGCGGTGGACAAAAGCAACGATTTTCTATAGCAACCACTCTTATTAATCAACCTAAGATCGTTTTCCTGGATGAGCCTACTACCGGGCTCGATCCGCAGGCAAGAAGAAATCTCTGGGACCTTATCCGGGAAATACGCACCAATGGTACTACAGTGATCCTTACTACACATTATATGGATGAAGCCGAACAATTATGCGACCGCATCGCAATCATGGATGAAGGAAAGCTCATTAAAATGGATTCTCCCGACAAAATGATTGATGAACTCGTGGCGGGTGGTTTTGAACGACCCAAGCAGGTAAAAGCAGCTAACCTCGAGGACGTTTTTATACATTTAACAGGAAGAGAGATGCGGGATGAATAAAGTTGCGTTTCTTTGCATTCCATTTTAAAACACAAAAATAATTTAATGAAGCAAATCGTTTTTTTCCTGCTGATCATTTGCAGCAGCCCGTCCTGGGTAAGTGCACAGGCTAACAAGACGCCCGGCAAACAAAAAACTGCAACAAAAACACAAACGCCACCGATGAAAAATCTGCTGGACAGTTTCAGTTATGCAGTAGGAGTGAATATCGGTGAAAGCATGAAAGCGCAAAACATAAATGACTTTAATAGTTCCCTGATGATCCAGGCAATCTGGGATGTTCTTAAGAACAACCAACCAAAGATGCCACAGGATGTATGCAACCGGAAAATGCAGGAACAAATAAGACAATTTGGATTAAAAAGATCCGCTGAGGAAAAAGCAAAAGGCGCAGCCTTTCTTGCAAAAAATAAAGAAAGAAAAGAAGTGACAACATTGCCAAATGGCTTACAATATGAAATATTAAGAGCAGGCGGTGAGGGTAGCAATCCCGCTGCGGTAGATACAGTTGTGGTGAATTATATTGGAACATTGATAGATGGAACAGAATTCGATCGGTCCCGTGGCGAACCAATTACTTTCCCGTTGAACGGTGTTATCAGGGGCTGGACAGAAATATTGCAACTGATGACCAAAGGTGCCAAATGGAAAGTATATATACCAAGCCAGCTGGCTTACGGTGAGCAACCGGCACCGGGTGGAAAAATTCCGCCGGGATCCACTCTTATCTTTGAAATCGAATTGCTTGATATTAAACCAGGGGTAAATCATTAATGGAAGATTTAAAATTTCCAATCGGCAAATATATTGAACAGCCATTTTCTGAAGAACAGCTGAAAGAATGGTTGCTGGATATACAATTGCTTCCACAACAAATTGAATATGCCGTAACAAACTTTGATGAACATCAGCTAAACACTCCTTATCGTGAAGGTGGTTGGACTGTAAAGCAGCTGGTGCATCATGTAGCGGATAGTCATATGAATGCTTATATCCGCTTTAAACTTGGTCTTTCGGAAGACAATCCGGTGATCAAGCCATATGACCAGGATGCATGGGCGAAAATGCCTGACACAGAAAATCTTCCCATTAATATTTCTATTACCATTCTTTATGCAGTGCATCTTCGCTGGTACGAAATATTGAAAAATATTTCAGGATCCGAATGGGATCGTACGGTTGTTCATCCCGAATACAATAAAAAAATGAGTTTATGGTACCTGCTTGGGCTCTATGCATGGCATTCAAAACATCATACAGCGCATATAACGAAGCTTAGAGAAAGAATGGCATGGGGGTAATAAATGTAAAATGTAGAATGTAGAATGTAGAATGTAGAATGTAGAATGTAGATAAATTTTTAACTAAGTAAGATAGTTTAGCAGGGGAAGAAAACCCATACCGGCCATGGAAATAAAAATAATTTCTACGGAATATTTAAGCGATCATCAATACTTCACTGCACGGAAAGATAGCTACCAATTGCCTTCCGGAAAAATAGTTGATCCGTATTTTGTGGTGGAACTTCCTACGAGCGCAACCGCGATGGCCATCACAGAAAATAATGAAGTACTTCTCGTAGAACAATACCGTCATCCACTCAATGAAATGCTGCTTGAATTGCCTGGCGGTTTTATTGATGATGGTGAAGATCCTGAAGAAGCCATCCGAAGAGAATTGCTGGAAGAAACAGGTTACGAATTTTCCGGGATACAACAACTGGCCATTACTGCAGCAAATCCGGGCGTGTTGAATAATATCACGTATCTTTTTTTGGCAACAGGTGGGAAAAAAACAGGTAGCCAGGCGTTGGATGCCAATGAAGAGATCGGAATTATTTTAAAACCATTGGATGAAGTAAAGAAAATCCTGCTTGAAGGTGCTATTCGCCAAAGCATGCATGCACTCTGCCTGTTTTATGGATTTACTTTTTTGGATAAATAAATTTCACTTCACCCAAGCCCTGTCCTGAAAGAGAGGGCTCTTATTTATCCGTGGAATCCATTCATCAGTGTATCCTGCCCGGCAGGCAGGTCAGTAATTAATTTCCGCGATGATAAAAAAACTCCCGCAAACCATTATTACATCCTCTTTCGAAGCATTGTTTTTTGCCTGTAGAATAGCATCATTCACATTATCATAACCATCGCCTGATAATTTTTTTTCTGCAGCTTTAATTTTTAATTCTTTCCATGGCAATGCTCTTGGTATATGGGCATTTGTAAAATAATAACTGGCGCCAGTAGGGAATAGACTGAGCACATGGTCAATATCCTTGTCTTTCACAAATCCAAGTACAAAATGAATGTGTGCTTCGCCATATTCTTCCTGTAGCTGTTGCAGCAATTGTTTTATGCCATCTTCATTGTGGGCTACATCACAGATCATCGCAGGATTATGCGCAACAATATCCCACCGCCCCGAGAGTCCTGTTAATTTCTTTACATTTTTTAATGCATGTTTTTTGGCAACATCGTTAATCATGTACCCCATATTGCTCAATACCTGTTCAGCCGCGAGAACTGTACGTAAATTTTTAGCCTGGTAAATTCCCCTGAGATCAAGAGAAAAAACGGATGTTAGTTTATTTTTTGTATCAGTGATCCTGCAATCGAGTGTGCTGTTATTGTTTTGAATCCCGGAAATCTTTCCAGCACATTGGGATCCTAAGCTTAGAATTCCACGTGGACAAGTTGTCGCGGCCGCTTCTATAGTGTCACCTAAATACTAGTGACTCCAGCGTAACTGGACTGGCCACAGTTAGGCCGCAAATGTAATCACACTGGCTCACCT